>PJTT01000011.1_pt1 | contig 557067 bp, 485 predicted proteins | sample 1512261 | NCBI WGS metagenome assembly PJTT01 (sample SAMN08177685, study PRJNA422409) | Soil metagenome, whole genome shotgun sequencing project. | isolation source: Soil (2) enriched on wood chips | place: USA: Madison | collected 2015-01-15
ACAAGCATAATTGCGCTACAATAAAAAACAGCCTCTGGTAAAGGGGCTGTAAATGCACTTGTAGCGATCCAATTTTAGCTATTTTTTACAAAAAAGGTAGTTGTGCAACGGTTACCCTTGTTAGCAGCAGTTTTTTATTGTTGTGATATTTCAGTTTTGCTATTTAATAATGTGTATATTTTTTGTGTGTTTTCTGAAACTTCATTCCACGCACCGACAGAACGATACTCACAACTTATTGAAGTATTTAAATAAGTAAAAATAAGTTTGACATTTCCAACATAATCGCTTGCGTTTCTATTAGTAAACTTTGTTTTTTGGATTGAAGATAACATCCAAGTTTTTAAACTGTCTTTTTCATCATTTGTCAGATAAATTTTTGTATTTACTGTGTCTTCAATAATATATTTTGGAGGAATTTTGTATATTCCTTTATTCCAAATAATATTTTCAACATCAGAACTATCAGAGTTTTTTTCGATTGAAATTTTCTGAAATTGTGTAATAATTTCTAATTTTTCCCAACTTTGATTTTGTTTTTCAATTTTTTTTTCAGTTTTTTTTGCGCAAGAAAATAAATTGACTATAAAAATTAGAATTACAAAGTTTTTAATATTCACGGGGTTTTGTTTTAAAATTGCTGCTAACTCAGAAATATGCGAACTAAGCATCATAATTAGTCGTTTATAAACGTTTATAAATACTTACAACGCCTACGTAGCAGTTGCATTAATTATCAAAATATTGTTTAATAGCTATCGGGCAATCTTTGGTGTTTCCATTGGCTCCCAAAGCAGTGTTGCTAATGTACTTATTTTTTGTGTCTTCGTCAAGCTCAGACTGACATTCGTGCCCGATTTTAGTTCGGTCGGGCAGGCTTCGTCAAGCTCTCCAAAGGAGTCCGTTCGACAGACTGACATTCGTGCCCAAACCAGGTTCGGTCGGGCAGGCTCGTCATGATCTCCGGGGGAGTCTCCCAACAGCTTTTTTCGAAGCTTTGGAAACGACAACATCGTATCCACATTGGAGCGAGATAAAATCACAGTAATAAAGGATCCATGCAAGTGCCCATCAGTAATAACAAAAAATCAAAAAAGATGAACAGGAATAAGCATCCCGCTGTCGGATAAAGCAGTAATAAGAAAAACTACCGTACACATTTTTACGGGTAAGAACTATACCTGTAAAATTGCACCAGGAATTAGTCAAAAACCTGATCAACCAATCAGTTTTAACCACCAAATCTGCCAGGCTTTTTTAGGAGGGTCAATCCGTTTTAGTCACCCGGCGGGGTTCTACATATATTTCGCCTGTTCTTTTACTCATCTCAACCTGTAAAATATAGGTCCGGAGCGGTTGTTTACTGGTCCGTTGCGGTTGTACGACCGCATTTGTGCGGTCCCGAACCCCAAATTTGCGGTTCCAGACCCCGAATTTGGGGTTATACAACCCCAAATTATAGGTTCACCAACCCCAACGGAGCGGTTTGCAACCCCGAGCGAGGGGTTTAGAACCCTGCCGGACATGTTGGAAACCCCGGCAGATAGGTTCACCAACCCCAAATTAGATTTAAAACAGCCCGCCGGATATGTAAAGAACCCCGCCGGATAGGTTAACCAGGCCTATACAACGGGGTTTAACAACCGCAAATCCTGTAAGAGCAACACTACTAAACCCACCAGGAACTTGCGGATACATTACATTTCGAAACGCTAAGCGGGAGGATTTTCTGCGCCGGGTTTCGAAGTTTTGCTAAAGAATTGTTTGAGGTCATTCAATTTGGCCTCGTAGCCAGCCGCATTGCTGCCCGCTTTATAGGCGGTAAACGCATAGTCTGTTAAAGCCGATTGATAATTGTCGTAATCGTGCAGGGTTTTGGCATTATTCAACCGGTCTACCAGGTTATAAAGCCGCGCCATGATGCCTTCATAATTACTACGGCTTTGATAATCGGCGGTAAATTCGTTCCACTCTACCTCCGATGCTGACAGGGTGGGCTGACTTACATAATAGTCTCGCACTTTGTTAATAAACAGCTTGTTTTGTTCGTTTACGCTGCCATACTTCTGTCGCTCATCTGGCGTGAGGTTTACGTTTACGGCAGCTAAAATTTGTTCTAACTGGCTGAGCGCGCTCTGCGCCTGTGCTACCTGCTCAGCGCTCAGGTGCACATTGTTAAGGTTGCTTATTGGCATACTTTTTCATTTTGGCCCATTGGGGAGGGCCCGGTTAAAAAATAATTGTTCAGGTTAACAGGTCGGCAATATTAGCATTGTTACTGTTAGCAATTGTAATATACGATAAATTACTAATGGATAAAATCTAAAATTTTGTAAAAGATCAGGAGCCTAAAACAACGATAAAAAAAAATCACTTCAGAATAATTGGCCTATGTTAGTACATAGCTATCTACGGTTATAGAAAAACAGTGGGCAGGTAAAATGAAATCAAACATCACCCTTTGTTTTCACCTGTCGGAGGCGGTGCCCAATACTATCAGCAGCCGCTATTTAAACCGCTTATATTTCATATACACCAGGTCGGTAACAGCACCGTTTACATAAGCAATAAACGAATCTTTGGTGTACCAGCAAAGTTCTTCTTTGTAGGTAATGGTTTGCAAAAGCGGGTGATTGGCAGGCAATTTTGCCAAATCAGATTCTGTGGTATATTTCATGTGCAGCCAGTTAATGCTGGAGTCGAGCTGGTAGCTACCCTGCAAGCTGCTCACATCCTTACTAAGTTGATACTCTTTTTTAAAAGTGTCATCGTAGTAGAAAAAAAACCTGATGGTATAGCCAATGTCCGGCTTTCTTATGTTGCCCTTGCTTAATGTATATATTTCAGAAAGCTCATAAGCTCCCCAGCTGTTATCATTCCTTACAACAGGTTTCCTTATGGGCTCAGCCTTTTTACAGGCTATCCATAGCGGCAGTATAAGAAGTAGCAGGTATATAATTTTCTTCATACAAAAACGCAAATTTAAGCACTTGGTGGCGTAGCTGAAAAATCGTTTTGTAATACCTATGCCCATAACTGCTGTTGGTAGCAACAACCTATTAGCCGACTCATAATCCTTTTAAACAAATAAAAAATGCAGCACGCCCCTTTCTTTACAAACAAAAGCGCCTCCCGGGGGAAGCGCTTTAAAGACGATAACTGCTATCATTTACACTAATAGAGCGAAATAATTTGACTGGCCCACTCTCCCGGACATTCTGCTCCAACAACCCGACACTGCAAGGTGTAAGTCCCAGGTGTAGCATATCCCCATTCAATTTGCTGACCGTTACTTCCAGCGGGGTCTCCAAGATTATTTCCATATATATCTAGTATTCGCCATTCATAGTTTGAATAACCTCCAGCGCCTGCCGTACTGATTATTGTTGATCCTGTGGAAGCGGAGGACTCTCCGTTAATAAAATTTTTGAATGTGGTAATGTAGGGAGTTGTTACAACTGGGTATAAATAACGTGCTGCGGTTCTGTCGTAGGTTGAAAATCTGGCATCAAATGGCCAGGTAACCCAGGCATAATCGGTACCCATGTCTCCAGAATTCATTACTGAAGTGGCATCGTCTGTTTGGTAGCCGGTAGATGGAGTACCTGGGATAGGATTTGCACCCATACTACCTGTACCCTCCCAAGCCCAGTCGGTATGTCGCAAACCTAGACAATGCCCAATTTCATGAACGAGCATATAAACATGCTGAAGATGGGTTCGTGGAATACCATTATCCTGCCCTCTATTGGGTCCGCTTTGATAGACATTGTTTGTAACGTGATTCACTAAAATTAACCCTCCCGGACTTCCACTAATTGTTGGCCATGCCCCCCTTCCAAAATTACCAGTTCCTAAACCTGCATCCTTTCTTACAAGAATATCTACCGACAGTCCGGAATATGGACTGTAAAGATTATCATACTTATGTATTAAATTTACTCTACAATCTGAAATAGCATTCCATGCAGCTACCGCATCTTGAATAATATAAAACCAACGGCTATCGTACCCGCCTTCTAGCCCTATAGTTATATTCGTTAAATTATTTTGGATCGTGTTGTTGGTAGACGCCTGGCGCGGGATTGTCAATGACATTTTTTTCAACTCGGCTTTGGAAATAATTATATCCCCTTCAACAACGTAATGATCTTCCGTTTCCTGCATGCCTTTATCGCTAAGTGCATTTGTCTTTAAAAAAGCCTTTAGCTGATTTTCAGATGTATTATCATCTATATCAGCTTTAAAAGAAAAATCCGATTTTTTACATCCTAGCAGGGCTAATAATAGGCAGCAAACGATAAATGGTACTTGTACTCTTTTCATGGTTCTGTGTTTTTAGTTAGAATTTTGTTAGGGAATAAAGTTACCGGGTGATTGCGGAGTATTTACGATTCGAATATTATCTTATTATCAATTTAGTATACACAAAAAAAGCGCCTCTTACGAAGCGCTTTTGTATTGTATATAAGTAATCGAAGTACTAATAGGCTGTATTTTCAGCATCCCAATTAGTCCAACCTGTGGTCCAATCAGCAGATCCATCAAACGCACCTCTGTAAGCTACAGACTGTAAGCCAGAAATACCAGTAAAGTTAGCACCTGTAAGAGCAGGAGAACCTGCGCTTAACAAGAAGCTTGGTTTAGCATTAAACTTAAACGCATCAGCAATTTTCGCATCAGCTACTGTTGCTACTACTGTATTATCAGTTGTTAGCTGAGTAATGATGGCAGCATTAGTTGCTTTGAAAGGTGTAGGGCAACCTGCAATAACATTGTTCTTAAACAATAATTTGCCTGAAGTATAGTTGCCTGAAGTTGCAGTACCTTTAGTATCATCGATATACACACCAATAGGATAACCTACAAAAACTGAATTGATAATAGACTGCGACGAGTTACGACGAATTTGAGCACCATGCTGAAACAATGCATCTACTGTATTTCCTGTACCGTTTAATGGGCCTACTACAGTAACGTTTGAGAAAGTAGCACCTGTAAGAGGTGTTTTTGTTGAGCCATCGCCATCATTATCCGATTCGAAACCGTTTGAACCCGAGATATCAAATGCAGAAGGATTTCTTTGAATTAAAGCAAATTGTACTTTACCAGAAAATCCAAAGTCTGTATCCAAATCATCATCCAGCGTTTTTACCGCTACCAGGTGATCAGCATTTACTGTACCGCCGAACCACTCGTAAGCATCGTCGCCGGCAGCATAAACCTGCACATAGCTAACGCGAGTACCAGAGCCAACGCCACCGAATGTCAGTGAGTTGATTTCGTTATTTAAGCTAAACGCAACACCAGCAAATTCAACACGAACATAAGTTAAAACGCCGCTGTTATCAGCAGCATCACTACCTCCGTATACTACATAAGCGTCTTTTCCAGCAGGGAAAGTCAAACCACCTTCGATTTTGGCGGTACCCTGGTTTACAGGGGCATTACCTAAGATAATGATACCACCCCAATCACCAGCTTTCCTGTTACCCACTGCCATATTTGAAGTAAACACGATGGGTCTTTGTGCTGTACCAGCAGCATTAATCTTAGCTCCTTTGGTAATGATCAAAGTTCCTTGAGATTGTTTATCACCTTGAATTACTGTACCAGGCTCAATAGTTAATGTAACACCTGGCTCTACATAAACGAACCCTTTTATTAAATATTTCTTGTCGGCAGTCCAGGTAGTATTTGTGCTAATTACAGATGGAGTGGGCGAAGTTACATTTGCTCCAACTATTACAACTTCTGTAGGCTTAGGCGGCTCCACACTCTCATTCTTGTCTCCGCAGGCTGCAAAAAAACCACTCACAGCCAACAATAAAATTGCTAAATTCTTTTTCATTTGTTTTGTTTTTGTAAATCCTTAGATTTTGAATTACGAAAGTAGATAGCGGGTGTTACCAAAAAGTTATCCTAATGTTACCCGTTTATTATAATTATAGTTTATAAGTGAATGTAATCGAGATGTTGGTTCCTGGTCGATACTCTTGCAGCAACCAATCTTTATCCTGCCTGTTAATATTGCCTTCAAAAGATGATCCATCATACTTACCGTTATTATTCTGATCAAAATAGAACCTAAAAGGTGCATTCAGGATATCTCTTGCATTTAACCTCAGATCGCTGTGTTTACTTATAGAATAGGAAAGTTGTCCGTCAAGAATATTTCTAGGTTGCTCGTACACCATGCCGTACTGGTTACCACCAACCATACTAATACGCTGACCGATGCGGTTGAATAATACTGTTGCATTGAATTTGCTGTCATTGGTTTTGTAGCTAAGGCTAGCATTGATCATATATGGAGACTGACCAGTAAGCTCGCGTTCTGTCACACTATTACCACGCGGCAGCTGCAACGGTTGGTCATATTTTACCTTAGATTCAATAATTGCGATATTGGTATAAAACTCAAGATTTTTCAAGCCTTCACTGATAAAGTTTAATTTTTTCCTCAGCTCAACTTCTACACCCAATATTTCTGCAGATGGAAAGTTCGCCGTTGTTACCTCAAGTGCACTATTTACCTTGTAGATAGAAGACTCAATAGTATTCTTGAATTTTTTATAAAAAAGAGACGCAGAAATAATTTCTCCGCTTGCCGGGAACCACTCGTACTTCAGATCAAAATTATTAATCTGAGAACGTTCCAGATTAGGATTACCTAAAAGATTGGCCCCAATTTCAAAGTCGTAATAATAGAAAGGTGCAATTTCTCTAAACTCTGGTCGTGCCAGGCTTCTGAAATAAGAAGCCCTGATATTGTTCTTTGGGTTTAACGCATAGGTAAGGTTCGCCGATGGCAAAACGTCCGTCCAGGTTTTGTTAAACTTCAGAGCTGGAGAAGTCACGTCAATTCGATAATATTCGTAACGAGCACCCCACACCGCACGTAACTTTTCTGTGAACTTATTATCAAACATCAGGTAGCCTGCGTAGTTATTAGCTTTACCCGTATAACTATCATTTGCCTGAGTCAGATCCTCCAGAGAATAGGCGTTATTGTTTAGTAAATCTGAAGCAAATAATGTCTCAAGAGGACGGCGTAAGATATTAGCATAATCAGGATTTCCCGCTACGTTGATTCTTGGACCAATCAATCTATTCTCATCATTCCTATTGCGTATTGCAGCAAATCCTCCTATTTTAATATTAGTAGCCTCAAACAAATCAACTTCTTTTTTCAGATTGAAACTTCCGTTGTATATTTTTTCATTCAGATCACCAAATAAGCGGTTATTAGCTCGGTTTAAAGTAATCAAATCGGCGCTAAAGGGACTGTCACTTCCCAGGCTTTTCGAATAACCTATTTTCCTTTGATCAGGTCGGTTATTGGTAATTAAATTAAAAGACGCCAGGTAATCGAGGTCCAACCCTTCTGCCAGTTTATTTTCTCCTTTGAAGGTAGATTTAAGTAGTGATTTTTGTACCAGGTCAAATGCATTAAATCGTATATCGCTGGTACGTGCAATATCTACTCCTTCACGCTGAAGCAGGTTGTCATCAAATATGCGGTTATAAATATTCTTTAAAGAATATTTTCCTCCTTTATTTTGATACGCCAGGTTTACCAACACACCCAAATTCGTGTTATAATTATAGGTATTATCTACATAATTATAGTCATCATATTGCCTTAACTGGTTAGGCTTAATGTATTCAGAATGATTATAGGTAATACCGGCAGTATAGCCTAGTTTAGAGCCGTTTTCAAAAATCCTTAAATCGCCTCCGTTAATAGAAAAGTTTAATAACGGCAATGCTTTTCTGTTACGTATTTCAAAATCATTATTAAGCGACGCCAAAGCGGTGTTCGCCTGTGATTGCGTCATATTATTGATGATAAAACCCGTAGTTGGAAAATCTGAAGGCAGTTGTCGAGCTCCGTTATCAAAACCCAGGAAATCGGTAGATGAGCGGTAGCCAGATTTGTAGTCTTTAAATGTTGAAGCAGTATTGTATCCAGCACCTAAAGAAACATCAAAGAACTTACGTGTCGGAACCTCTTTAGTAGTAATATTAATTACACCACCAGCAAAGTCTCCAGGAAGATCAGGAGTTCCGGATTTAGTCACTGTAATATTATCAATCATCGAAGAAGGAATGATATCAAAAGAAAATGCCTTCCTGTTGGGTTCGGTACTTGGCAGTAAAGAACCATCTGATAAACCAAGGTTATACCGATCACTCAATCCTCTAATAATAACGAATTTGTTATCCTGGATGGTAGTACCACTTATTCTTTTTAAAACTTCTCCTGTATTACGGTCGGGCGCTTTTCTAATAACCTCTGCTGAAATACCATCAGATATGGAGGCTGCAGTTCGTTGAGCCTGATATAATGTAGCAACACTACCTACCGTTCTCGATCGGGCGCTCACAGTAACAGATTCCATCTCTGTTGCAGAAGACTGCATTACAATAGATAATCCGGCTTCAAAAGATTGTGTCGCCGGGTTAACTGTTATATTCTGTTGTTTGAAACCCATTGCAGTTACTTTAATCACAAAGCTGTTTGCCTTAGGATCGATACCGATGCTGAAAGCACCGTCTGCCTCCGAAATTGCACCTCTGTTAGTGCCCTCGATTTGTAAAGTGGCTCCTACAACCGGTTCGCCTGAATTATTTAATACTTTTCCGGCAAGTCTGGTTTGCGCTATCAAACTATTAGTGATAAGCGATAATAAAATAATAAGCAGATACCTCAATTGCATACATTTAATTTGCTGCAAAGGTGAATTCGCTATGTTACCAGACCGTTACCGCCGTGTTACGAAATTGTAACGCTAATGTTACGCCAATATTAATTATGCCTATTTTTGTGAAGAACGCTATGTTTAAGGAGGAAGACAACAGGAAGCCCGGAAAAATATTGAAATTCAATATTAAGGAATTATTAAATCCTCTATTTTTAAGTAACAGAAACATCTAACAAGTACTTTTGCCATCAATTTAAAACAATTTGTTATGGGTCTTAACTCAATACTTAAAATTTTCACACCTGCCAGCACGGTATTCTTCGAACTTTTTGAGAAAATCTCTGAAAACGTAGCCAAATCAGGCGCTTTATTAAAACAATTAGTTACCGAACCGGATTATGATAAACGCAATACCCTGGTAAAAGCGCTTGAAGATGTGGAGCATGATAGTGATGAGCTTACCCATAATGTATTTACCGAACTCAGCCGCAACTTTATCACACCATTCGATAGGGAAGATATCCATGCCCTGGCTTCTGCCCTTGATGATATTGTTGACTTTACTTATTCTGCCGCTAAAAAAATCAACTTCTACCGCGTTAACCCTAACGATATGGGTATACAGAAAATGGCAGAACTGATTGAACAAGGCTCCCAGCACGTTAAAACAACTGTGGGTGAGCTGAGAGATATGAAAAAGATCAGGTTAATAACCGAAGCCCTTGTAAAAATAAACAGCATCGAAAACCAGGCAGATGATGTATTCGATATGAGCATTGAAAAACTGTTTGACAGCGATATTGATGCTAAAGAGCTGATTAAAAGAAGAGACATTTACCAGGTAATGGAATTGGTTACAGATAAATGCGAAGACGCAGGTAATGTAATTGAGTCTATTATTATTAAATACGCTTAATCTTCATTGTTCAAAGTCTAAATGTTTGAAGGTCAAAGTTGGGTAACCGGCAAAGAACTTTAAACATCAAATTTTAAACTTTAAACATCCTACATGTTTACTTATCTCGTTGTCATCATAGGGCTGGCGCTTGTTTTCGATTATATTAACGGATTTCATGATGCAGCCAACTCTATTGCTACTGTTGTATCTACCAAAGTACTCACCCCGCTTCAGGCTGTTGTATGGGCCGCTTTTTTTAACTTCCTGGCCTATTTTATTTTCGATCATGGTGTGGCAGAAACCGTTAGCCAAATCGTTTATCCTGAATTTGTTACCTTAAATGTATTATTTGCCGGTATCCTGGCGGCTATTCTCTGGAACCTGCTTACCTGGTGGTTAGGTATCCCTTCTTCTTCCTCACATACGCTTATTGGCGGTTTTGGAGGAGCAGCTATCGCGCACGCCTATGCTTCGCACACCGGCGATGGCCTGGGCATCTGGGAAATAGTGAATAAGAGTAAAATATTACCCACCGTAGCCTTTATCATACTGGCGCCTTTGCTGGGTATGATTGTGGCTTTCTTTATTTCCATTTTCTTTCTTCATGCATTTAAGAAAACGATCGTAATGAAGGTGCTGGCCATTGGTATTATCCTGGGTGCCATTTACCTGTTTACTGCAGTTACCCATAGTCCTTCACATGAAATACCTAAACTGCAAACCGAAGCAGTTAAGGCAGCCACTAAATACGAAGAAACCGCGTTGGTCATCAGCCCTTCAGAAACCGATATTCTAAAGAAAAGAGAACTGGACGCATCGAAAGGCAAAATGATGAAGACCAAAAAGACACTTGAAAATGCTGAAAAGCTGATCAACAGTAATAAGCCTTACTTTTTAAAGTATATTTTATTTGGCCATAATATGAAATGGTTTTTATTAACCTTCATACTGGTAAGCATCGCCACATTCTCCTTATTCCTGAGCTCATTGAACTTCTCTAAGGCCGAGCGCTGGTTTAAAAGGATGCAGCTGGTATCATCAGCCGCATTTAGTATTGGTCATGGCGGTAACGACAGCCAGAAGGTAATGGGTATTATTATGGCTGCGTTTGTAGCCTTCGACTCTTCCACCTACAGCCTTGATGTGATGGTATACTGGGTGCCTTTAGCCTGTTATACGATGATCGCGTTGGGAACGTTGAGTGGTGGCTGGAAGATTATTAAAACCATGGGTACCCGTATTACCAAAGTAACGCCTTTTGAGGGTGTTGCTGCGGAAACTGCCGGTGCCATTACCCTTTTTGCTACAGAAATGCTTAAAATCCCGGTAAGTACTACCCATACGATCACAGGTTCCATCATTGGGGTGGGCGCTACCAAGCGTTTATCAGCCGTGAGGTGGGGTGTAACGGTAAACCTTATCTGGGCCTGGGTATTAACCATTCCTATCAGTGCCGTACTGGCCGGGCTGGTTTATTTTGTTGTACGAATGTTTTAGCAGTTAAAGTTCTCATTGATAATTCAATAAAAAACGCTCACCTTTGCGCCGGCTCAAGCGCAAAGGTGTTTTTGTTTTAAGCCAGTGCCGCTAATAAAAAAACGGTACATTATTTTCAGTTGCTTTGCATGCCCGCTGCGCTTACCACTATCATTATCTATATAAAACAGACATCTATATGGCAAAAATTTTAGTGACCGGAGGTTGCGGTTACATTGGCTCTCACACCGTGGTAGATCTTATTCAAAATGGTTATGAAGTAATCTCTATCGACAACAACAGCCGTTCGAACCCTGAGGTTTTAAAAGGAGTTGAAACCATTACAGGTAAAGCAGTAAAAAACTATAAGGTAGACCTTTGCAGCTACGACGAAACGCATGCGGTATTCCAGGAGAACACCGACATCGTGGGTATTATACATTTTGCTGCTTATAAAGCAGTAGGAGAATCGGTAGAGCAGCCTTTGATGTATTATGAAAACAATATCAATTCTCTTCTTAATATTTTAAAATGTGTGCGGGAGTTTAAAGTTCCACATCTTGTTTTCTCTTCTTCCTGCACCGTTTATGGCAATCCGGATGCTATTCCGGTAACTGAGCAAACGCCGGGTAAACCTGCCGAAAGCCCTTATGGAGCTACCAAGCAAATGGGGGAGCAGATCCTGGTGGATTTTGCAAAAGTGGTTACTGACACTAATATTATTTCCTTAAGATATTTTAACCCGGTGGGTGCACATCCTTCCATCGAAATTGGAGAGTTGCCTATTGGTCGCCCGCAGAACCTCTTCCCCGCTATTACCCAAACCGCTATTGGCAAGTTACCTAAAATGACGGTTCACGGAGCGGATTACGATACGCGTGACGGTAGCTGCCTGCGTGATTTTATCCATGTAAGCGATATTGCCCACGCCCATACCCTGGCCATACAGTTTGCGGAAAACAAAAAGAACGCAAGCAACTACGAAATTTTCAACCTGGGTACAGGAAATGGTGTTACGGTATTGGAAGCGATCAATGCTTTTGAACGTGTGAGCGGAGAAAAACTGAATTATGAAATAGGGCCGCGCCGCGCTGGAGATGTTATAGCCATTTACGCTAATAATGATCATGCAGTGCAAAGCCTGGGGTGGGATATACAATACGGAATTGACGACATGATGTCTACCGCCTGGGCCTGGGAGCAAAAGTTAAAGGCAGCAACCGCTCCAACCAGCTAGTAGTTTGCTATTATAGTATCTAAAAAAATAGAAGCCATGTATCTTTTACATGGCTTTTTGATTATAGTAAGAACAATATCACTAATTTTCACAAAAGTTTTATTAAACTTGGTTGAGTTTTAACGATTTTGTGAACTTCCGCTAATTAGCAGGTGGAGATTCAAACCAATAGAATGGCGATTACCTGTTCCACTCTATTATAAACAGATCAAACTAGAATGAAAGTATTACTGATAGAAGATGAGCCGAGCGTAGCCAGCGTTATTAACAAGAGTTTGAGCGAAAGCGGCTATAGCATTTCGATTGCGCCTGATGGGAATACAGGTCTTGACTTTGCCTTAACTAATGATTTCGATGTGATCGTTCTGGATATTATGTTGCCGGGCATTAACGGCATGCAGCTCTGCAAAACCATCAGAGACCATAAAATTGATACACCTATTCTCTTTCTTACCGCATTAGGTACCACCGAAAATATTGTGGCAGGACTGAACGCAGGCGCCGATGATTACCTGGTAAAGCCATTTAAGTTCGTGGAGCTGGAAGCGCGCATAAGAACGCTGGCCAGGAGAAAAGGCGCACCTATTGAGCAGGAAGAAACCTTTAGAGCAGGCAATTTATATGTAAACCGCTCCTCGAAAATAGTGAAACTGAAAGACGAGCCGGTGAGCCTTACCGCAACCGAGTTCAGATTACTGGAGTTTTTGGTAAGAAACACCAACAAAGTAGTATCGCGCATTGAAATACTGGAACACGTATGGGGCATCAACTTCAATATGGGTACCAATGTAGTGGACGTTTATATTAATTATCTAAGAAAAAAAATAGATACGGATCCGGCTAACAAACTCATTCAAACCGTAATTGGCATGGGCTATATGTTTAAAGTGTAGCATTATGACGATACAGTCTAAGACCACCATATTATTTACCATTCTCACAGCAGCGGTATTCACTATTTTATCGATTGTTGTTTATTACTTTTCGAACAAATTTGCTTATGCCGATTTCTACAAAAGGCTGGAGTTAAGGGTACATATCGCCTCTAAGTTCAGGTTTGAGGAGGATCATAATACCACTGAGTCGTTTAAGATTATTCAAAACCAGTTTTTAGAACGATTGCCGGACGAAAAATCTTATATCGTTCCTTTATCAACTGCAGGCGAACCTCAGCCCCCCTTTCCTCCAAATGTACCAGACTCTTATTTAAGCAACATCAAAAAGGCTAAAGGAGAAACCGTGTTTTATCAACACCGGCTGGACCACTATGCCGGTATTTTTTATAAGGATGAGACGGGCGACTTCCTCGTTATTGAGTCTGCAGCCAATATTTACGGGGGGGAGATCATCAGGCAACTGGGATATATACTACTCATCACATTGGTGGCTTCTGTTATTATTATTTACAGTGTTGGCCTTTATTTCTCCAAAAGAGCGTTCCGCCCGTTCCGTTATATCACAGAGCGGGTTAAATCTATCAGCGAAGGTAATCTGCATTTGCGTTTGAAACAACAGCCCGGCAATGATGAAATTGCAGCGTTGGTAGATACGTTCAATAACATGCTCGATAAGCTATCTACTGCTTTTGAAGCGCAAAACAATTTTGTAAGTCATGCATCGCATGAGTTTCGTACACCGCTTACCACCATTATAGCGGAAGCCGATTATGCCCTTTCGCGCGAACGCCAGCCGGAAGATTATAAACAGAGTCTTGCGAATATTGTACAACAATCGGAAAAACTCCAGCGATTAACCAAGGGACTTCTTGCCCTGGCTCAATCTGGTTTCGATGGCAAAACCCAGCGTTGGGAAAAAATAAGACTGGATGAACTGATCTTTCGCATTAGAGAGAATGTTACAGATGTGGAGCCGGAAAACAAAGTGCGGATCAAACTCCCCGATCTTCCGGAACATGAAGATGATATAAGTGTTTATGGTAATGAAGAGCTGCTTAAAGTGGCCCTGGACAATATTGTTTTGAATGGTTGTAAATACTCGGGTAATGCACCGGTTACCATTGAGTTACAGCTGGAGAAAAAGCAGGCCATTATTATTGTTACCGATAAAGGAATTGGTATTCCCACCGACGAGGTTAAATACATTTATGACCCCTTTTTCAGGGCTTCCAACACATCCCGATTCGAAGGATACGGCATTGGCATGCCTTTAACCCGCAATATTATGAGGATGCACAGAGGCAGCATTGAAGTCATTTCTGCTGAAAATCAAGGAACTACGATAAAAGTTTTTCTTCCTTTGGCCAGCAGGTAAGCAGTATATTAAAATAAGATTAGAATATATAGTTCGTTTTAATCCTACTCTAATTTAATTCTAACTGCAATCTAACTTTACTCTTAAGACCTTTTAATACCGAAACCGCAGTTTTGCTCTAACAAAAAAAAGCAAACTATGGTTAATATTTTAGTACCTACCGATTTTTCTCAGGCCTCTTTTCGCCTGGCAGAACAAGCCGTTAAGTCTTTAAACAAAGAAGTAAATATTATTCTGTTTCATATTTATGAAATGCCCTCCGGCATCAGCGACCTGATACGCCCCGAGCCTCCTTACGCCCAGATGCTTAATGATGCTTTCAGACAAAACTGCAAATATCTGAAATATAAATATCCCGATCTCATCAACAAAATTTGCTTTAAATACCTTACCGGAAACACACAATCTGTGTTCAATAATTTTACCGATGCCAATGATATTGATATGATCATATGCCCCGATGAGTATGTTTTTGTTAAGACCAACAAAACCAGCATTGACCCGGTACCTTTCTTTAAAAAGAGCAAAATAGCCTTGTTGAAAGACCTGTCTAAAAACAATGTTTCTGAGCCTGCTAATGCAACAGAAGCGGTACATCTGGGCGCCGCACAAGTGGCATTGGCAAGCGCATAATTTTAGCTGTGCTATAGCGGGAGTAAACAAAATACAGGAAATAAAATATCGCAATTATGTTACTGAAGAAAAATATACCGTTTAAATACGTGTTTGGGAAGATCAAATACGAGATTATTGCGATAGCGGTTTACGCTACTATTATTGCGATTCTCTATAATTACTCCCATATCACCAGGATCACTATTCCATTGGCAATACCCGCTATACTGGGAACCGTCATTTCCTTACTATTAGGTTTTAGAAGTAACCAGGCTTATGACCGGTGGTGGGAAGCCCGCCATATATGGGGAGCTGTTGTAAACGACTCGCGCAGCCTTTCCCGCCAGGTAATGAGCTTTACTTATAACAACTATCACAGCGAAGATGTAGAAACATTCAGGCAACGTGTTATTCGCCGACAGATAGGATGGTGCTACGCTTTAGGACGTCATTTAAGAAAACAGGACGCCTTAAAAGGTTTGGACAAATACATTGATCGCGACGAATTTGAAGCGCTTAGGGATATTGAAAATATACCGAGTGCTTTATTAGACAATATGGGCTCAGACCTTCACCTGGCACTCGACAAAGGCTGGATCAACAGTTATCAGCAGGTGGAGCTGGACAGGACCTTATCGAAGCTTACAGATTCAATGGGTAAATGTGAACGTATTAAAAATACCGTTTTCCCCCATACTTACAGCTTGTATATACATATTGCCCTGATGCTTTTTATTGCGCTGTTACCTTTTGGCGTAATAGAATATTTCGGTTATGTGGAAGTGCCTTTGGTAGTAGCTATTGCAGCCAGCTTTTTACTGATCGAAAAAATGGCGATACACCTGCAGGATCCATTTGAGAACAAACCAACCGATACGCCTATGACGGCTATAGCGCGGAGCATTGAAAAGAACCTGACACAATTGTATGCTAAAAGTAATGCTGATAAATTGTATAAGAAAAAATTGCCCGTTACAAATGCCGTTGCCAGCCCTTTAACCAGCACTAAACCCAGCGATGAGCAGGAGTATGCTGAAGTGTCTTCTGCCTACGTTTCAAATAAAGAGTATTTTATATTGTAGCCGGACATCGCGTTTAAACAAACGCAAAAAGCGGGGCAATGCCTCGCTTTTCTTCTTAAAATATATTCCATCTCCCTGTACTATATAAAAAAAGCATCGTGTTTGCGCTTCAGAGTCAGTTTCCCAAGTCTTTCTGCTTTAAACCCGATGCTTTAAATAGCTTTAGCACTGTCATGTAGAGTAGATATCGATTAATTTAAGTAAGCATATTGCTATGCGAAGTTAAAAACACCATCAACCCACAGAACAATTGGCAAGGCTTCCGCTAAATGTTTGCTTCGGCATTTTACCGAGATTCACACTCTTCAAGAGAACACTCCTGGTATTGCTACCTTCGTTATTCCAATGTTGATGATGCGCCTCCTGGTATTGCTTCAGCGTTTTTACAGCTTCATACATCTACTTTTGTATGCGTCATTTTAACCGGATATAAAAACAAAATTGTGTTTATATCCAAATCAAAGCGTTGCGATACATTTGTCAAAGAATCTGCTGCGATCACAGTTGCAACTTAATCGTTCGTTTGAAATAGTAACTTATCAACTGTGCATTATGAAGATACGAAACTGAAACCCCTATTTCAAAATTTTTGGCCTGTTATATACGCACCTGTTATAAACAGGTTTATGCACATTCCTTCAGCAGGTAATGCACATTATCACCGGCTTTATAAAGAATATTATGGTTGTATCAATAGTTTTCGAAACGTATGTCGTCTAAAACTACGTTACTTGACAAAAAATATCCGATATGTATCTGTACCTGGTAAAAAGAAGTTTGCTGCTCGCTGTTTTGGGAGCGGGGGCTATAACAGCCGCTGCGCAGCAAAGGCAAAAAGGTTTTATTGACAAGGCTAATATGGATTTGTCTGTGAACCCGGGCGATGATTTTTATACCTATGCCAGTGGGGCCTGGGTAAAAAACAATCCCATTCCTCCCAAGGAAACGCGTTGGGGAAGCTTTAACCAACTGCGTGATTTTAATATAAACGCCGTTAAAACGATCCTGGAAAAGGCTGCAGCTGATAAAAATGCACCTGCAGGCTCCCTAACGCGTATGGTGGGCGACTTTTATGCCGCCGGGATGGATAGCGCAGCCATCGAAAAGCTGGGATATACTCCCATAAAAAAAGACCTGGTCCGTATTACAGCTATAAAAGATCTGTCAGGTATATTGAAGGAAATGAACTATTTGCGCTCCAATGGCATTGCTTCGCCTTTGTATGGATTCTCTATCGGTCAGGATCGTAAAAACGTGGAGCATATGGTTCCCCAGCTTTCCCAGGGAGGCATTGGGCTTGCCGACCGCGACTACTATTTAAAAGATGATTCTCGCTCGCAGGATATACGGGCGGCCTATTCAACATTCATCATACGTTTATTTACCTTAACCGGTACTCCCGCAACTAAGGCGGAGGAAAACGCAAAAGCTATTTTCAATATTGAAAAGCAATTGGCAAATGCGCAATTGAGCCGCGTGGAAATGCGCGATGCGTACCGCACTTACAACAAATTCAGTGTTGCCGATCTGAGCCGCAAAACGCCTCGGCTGCAATGGAAGCAAATACTACCGGCATTAAAAGTTTCGGGTCAGGATTCCATTCTGGTTAACAACCCTGCCTTCTTTGTTACTGCCGATTCGCTGCTGCAATCCATTCCTGTGGCAGACTGGAAAACCTACCTGCAGTGGTATGTTTTGCGTGGCGCCGCATCTTACATGAGCAGTGCTTTTGTAGATGCCAATTTTGCTTTTAACCAGGTTATTACAGGCCAAAAAGTACCTACACCCAGGTGGCAGCGTATCTCCTCGTTAACCGATGGAAATATAGGAGAGCTTTTAGGACAACTGTATGTAAAAAATTATTTTAAACCTGCTGCAAAAGCAAGAATGGAAGAACTGGTAAGCAATCTGCGAAAAGCTTATGCTAACCGCATACAGCAACTGGATTGGATGAGCAATGCTACCAAACAAAAGGCATTGGCTAAGTTGGCAGCATTCAGACCCAAAATAGCTTATCCCGATAAATGGCAGACCTATGATGGCCTGGCAATTAGTCGTAACAGCTTCTTTCAAAATATGAGAAACGCCGACGCCTGGGGCTATAATTACATGGTTGGCAGGCTGGGGAAACCAGTGGATAGAGAACGCTGGGGGATGACACCGGCAACGGTTAATGCTTATTATAATGCTACATTAAATGAAATTGTGTTTCCTGCCGGTATTCTGCAATTCCCCTTCTTTGATCCTAATGCGGATGATGCTATTAATTACGGCGGCATTGGGGCGGTAATAGGTCACGAAATGTCGCACGGGTTTGATGACAACGGCAGTAAATATGATGCAGATGGTACACTGAGAAACTGGTGGACCGAAGAGGATCGTAAAAAATTTGAAGTAAAAGCAGATGCGCTTGCGCAACAATTTGACGGATACACGGTATTGGATACTTTACATGTAAACGGAAAACTGACCCTTGGGGAAAATATAGGCGATCTGGGCGGATTGAATGTTGCTTATGAGGCGTTTAAAATGACAAAACAAGGACAGAGTAATGAGAAGATCGACGGGTTTACTCCTGATCAGCGTTTCTTCCTCTCATGGGCGCAGGTTTGGCGCACCAATACCCTGCCGCAAACAGCGGCCCAGTTGCTGAAAACAGATACCCATTCTCCGGGGCAATACAGGGCTATTGGTCCGCTGGTAAATATGGATGCCTGGTATAAAGCTTTTGATGTAAAAGAAAACAACAAATTGTATAAAAGGCCTGGAGAGCGTATCCGTATCTGGTAGATTATCTTTTCTCAATAACTAAAACGAATAAAGCCGCTGAACGCGGCTTTATTCGTAAATATCTATACCTGCTTAATCAGCTTTATAGGCAGTTATCACTTTTGAGGTGGATGTTCTTCCATCTTTATCTACCTGCACAATTCTTACAAACAATTTGTTATTGCCCTGCAGATTAAGCTGATCGTTGTTTTTGCTACAAGAGGCAAACACAAGTCCTATACCTATTACCATGAACATAGAACCAATGAGCTTATTTTTTCTGTTTATGAAGAGTAGAATAGCTGCCAAAGAAAACAATGAGATCCCCATAACAGCAACAGGCATGTCTACTGTTTTTGAAAAGCTATATTCGATTACCTTATCAGAGTTTCCGTTTAGCGCTTTTGTATCAACAGTACCAATACTTGTGAAATTTTTCCCATCTCCTGAAACTTCGATTTCAAACCGGTCATTATTGGTTTCTGCCAGAGTGCTCCAGTTAACCAAGAGTTGATTGCCTTTTATTTTTGCGTTCACACTTCCAAAAGTTACCGGAAGTACTGTGTTCAAAGGGAAGTAATTGGAGGTAAGATCTGCCACACGCTCTCCGTTAATTGCGTTACCCGGGCCTTTTATGGTTACGATGCCCTCCTCAACCCCGCTGTTAATATAATAAATGCCTCCATCTGCTCCTCCCTGCACTGCTACATAAAAAGTACCGGTGGAGGAAAGTGCCAAGCCGGTAACTAATCCCTGAAAATTATCACCTGCTGAATTTTTTACAGTATATTTCGTGGTAATATTGGTTACCGAACTGGAGTTGGTAGCTGCCGCAAGAGTTGCCGCTGATAAGTAATAAATAATGGCGGCTCCGCCACTGGCATCTTGATTTACCAATATGTACATATTTCCCTGGCCATCAAATACCAGGTCGCCGTTATTAAAATTTGGTGATGCTGCAGCACCATCAAGTGTAATAGTGCCCAGGTTCGTAAAATTGCTGGCAGAGCCATCGGTTCCGTTTGTTTGAAACCGTGCTAAATATACTTCTCCCGTACCAGACTCAGTTACCACCATGTAGGCCCACCCATTTTGTGCAATCCCCAGTCTTCTGAACAGGAGCTGATTGGTATTTGCTACGCCATTCAGATCAGCAGTAAGCACTGTAGTTCCTGCAGTAGGCGCTGTTGTAACCCCTGCGGCCGGATAGGCTAAAATAGACGATACATTAAATGTCCCATCATTAGTTGTCTGATTGATGTAATAAATATACCGGCCGTTTACGGACATAGCCATGGATGCTGATGAAGTAGAAGCATCTTCTGTTGCATAAGTAGTAACGCTACCCCCAATAGTTGCATTGTTAGGATCTACATTACTTAACTGTGTTATACCACTGGTACCCCAGTTATTGATCAGGAATAGGTTATCCTGGGAAAAAGTAATTAAGGAACACAGCATGAGCGCAACCGTAAAAAATTTTGTCTTCATGGATTTCGTTTTAGAGTTTTTTGTTTAGAGTTTGTAAATAATAATATTTGTTTTGGCCTTGTATGCCTGATCAAAGCACTGATAATTTGCGCCAGTAAAATTCAACCGGTCCGTAACGCTTTTCGTTCAGCCAAGCCCTGGAAAACATGATCTGGAATAACACCACAATAATGAACATACCAACTACCCCAGTTGTAGTTACTCCTGTGCCGATATTTAGTAAATAGGGTGCAAAGATGATACCTCCCAATACCGACTGAAGGATGTAATTGCTGAGGCTCATGCGGCCATAATATTTTAACAAAGAAGCCGTTCTTTCAAATAAACCTTTGTAAAGAGAAATAAATAAGATCATGTAGATACAAGCCACACCAATGTTTATCCAGTTGGAAAGAATTTGCCGCGTCATTTCGTCAGAAAATCCAACACCTGAATATTTTTTTCTTATGGCAAAAGCAACAAATACAAGGGCAGCGGGCACAAGAGCCCATTTTATATACTTTTTGCCAATTGTTAATGCATTTACTAAGGTTCCTTTTTTACCTAAATAGATGCCAATGAGCATTATGCTAAGCGTTTGCGAAAACCGACCGGTTTCTAAAGCCCATAAAAGACTGGATGCCTGCCCTTTAGTAACGTTCAACCAGATATTATCCAATAAAGAGCGGTTAATAGCTGCATAATCCAGGTCACTTTTAAGCGAAAGAGATGCCTTATGAAGTATATCTGAGCCATTTCCGAGATAGCTTATCAGAAGCCTTCCCCATTCAAAAGGCTGCAACAAAAAGAAAACGGCCACCAGCAACAAAGTTTTAGGTTCCTTTTTTATAAATGGTACCGTTATCAACCCTACTATTATATACAATCCCAATATGTCACCGCTTGGGAATAATAGCGCATCAATCCCTGCAAAAAGAATCAGCCACAATAACCTGCTGACAATAAATGGCTTAAAATTGTCTCGTTGTTTTTCACTGATTAGATAAATAGTGTATCCAAACAACAAAGCAAAGACAGGATACACCTTACCCGAAAGTAGGTGGTAGTCCGCTGTTTCAATTAGCCAATCAATTTTTTGTACAACTGCATTGCTTTCTTTTTTATTCAGCGGATAATTGTATCTGGAAATAAAATGGCGCAATGTGATAGCCAACAGAGCAAATCCTCTTAGAGTGTCGATCGCTTCGATCCTGTTTTTTATATTTGCCGAGAGCTGATGCATGATTTATTTAAAAGAGCTATTGCCCTTTTAAATTTGGTTACAGGCAAGTAACAATATTTAATAGCGTAGGAAGTCGGCTTTTAGTTGAATCGGCCCATTTTATCGATGAATACCCCCATTTTTTAGTTAAATCACATAAAAAAATGATTAATATTATAGCAATTGACCTGGATGGGTCATTATTAGATGATAACAAAAACCTACCTCCCGACTTTTGGGAAACGGCCAATCAACTGTTTGAAAAGGATATCAATATAGTGATCGCGAGTGGCCGCCCTTTTCATAATATTGCTTCGGTTTTTGAACCCATAAAGGATAAATTATATTTTGCCTGCGACAATGGCGCTTATGTAGTACATGCCGATGAAGAGATACTGGTCAATCAGCTGAGTAGTGCTGCCATCAAAAATTTCATCGAAATATCAAGACCCATCGAAAATGTATACCCTGTTTTATGCGGCAAACACCTGGCTTACATTGAAAATACGGATCAAGCGTTTACCGATCAGGCTCTAAAATATTACCAGGAGTACAAAATAGTGGACGATTTGACGAAAGTGGATGATGTGATCCTGAAAATATCACTGTGCGACCTGGCCGGATCGGAAACGAATAGCTATCCCTTTTACCAACAATTTGAGCGCGATTTTAAAGTAGCGGTGGCCGGTCAGATATGGTTGGATATCACTAATATAGATGGCAGTAAAGGAACCGCGATCAAAACAATACAGGAAAGACTGGGTAGCTCACCCGATAAGACATTAGTTTTTGGCGACTACCTGAACGATATGGATATGATACAGGAAGCTGGCTTTAGTTACGCGATGAAAAATGCCCATCCCAGGATTATTGAAGCGGCCAAATTCATTACAGAGCTGGATAATAATCATGGCGGTGTTACCCATACCATTAAAAAGCTGCTCAATCTTTAAACGAACAGCTTTTCCATAGTTTGAGGTATACTTCTGCTGTAATCTATTTGCAGCGGTTGATAATTATTAACCCAGTTTTCAAACTCATTGGCAAAGTTTTCATTGATCTTGTCTAATGTCATTACTCCCATATCCCTCAGGGCAGCAGCATTGCAACATTGCTCATACTGCCCCCTGATGGGGATGGCCATTACTTTTTTTCCCAAATGAATCGCTTCGGAAGGAGTTTCAAAACCACCACCAGTAATGATGGCGGAACAATGGATAAGGCTATGGTTAAACAGGTCTTTGTCAACTGGTTTAAATATTATGTTGCCAACCATACGATCCTGCTGACTCTGACGGCTGAAGATCTGGAACTGATGCTCTTTAAATTGTGAAAAGATATCTAACAGCTGAGGCTCGCAGTACGATGGCAGGTATACCGTGATGTATCCACCATCTGTAGGTGTTGCTTCTCTTATTTCTTTTTTGATAACGGGAGTGATGATAAAATCATCATAGTTTTTAAAATGTAAGCCAATGTATCGATCTGCCTTTGCATAACGCTTTAACAACCATTCTCCTGTTTTACTCTTTTGTGCAGGCCTGGGCACTTTCATAGACTGGAAACTGGCCTGGTGCCCAAAATTTACAGAAGGAATTTTTTTTGCTGCGCATGCAGATGCTGTAATGTAATCGTAGTCGTTAATCACCAGATTATACTTCTCAACCGGTAGTTCTTTGATCTCTTTTTTAAGTGCTACCGGGTTGATGGCTTTGGCAATGCGCCAGTAATCAAGGGAGCCATTGCAGGTATAATAAAGACTCAACCCCTTGCTACGATAGGTGATGGGCGCGTCCAGCTTAAGATTGCTGTTATCGCCACTTAAAAAGATATCCACCTGGCCATATTGCTGTAAATATGGAAGCAGTTCCATACTGCGGCTGATATGCCCGTTACCTGTTGCCTGTACGGCATAAAAGATCTTCATATTTATTTTGCTAAAGAATGTAAGTAAAAAGCTATTTCACTGGTTAACACTTCTGTTCGTGGTATGTGTCTTACCGGCTTTTCGGCTATAATTTCTTTCTCATTATAAGTATACACATGCCAGTCGCCATCGTAATACTCAAGGGAGGTCATATTCTCTACCCAATCGCCTGAATTAAGATAACAAACCGACCCCTTCTCGTTGGTAATGATCCGCTTTTTCGGCTGATGAATATGACCGCAGATCACATTGTCGAAACCTTTCTCTATGGCGATCTCAGCTATCTTTTGCTCATACTCATCAATTTTAATAAATCGCTTGTTGAACTGCTGCATGACAGTTTTGGCAAGAGATAACTTTTCTTTTCCAAAAAGCTGCATGATGAAATTTGCCACCTTATTAAAGCCCAAAAGCACGGCATAACCATTACTGCCTAATTTGCCTAAAAATTTGGCTTGTTTTGAAGTGGTATGGTCAAATACATCGCCATGAAATATCCAGGTTCTTTTTCCGTTTACTTCTATCGCTACTTTATCGGCCAGCAAAAAATTGCCCAGTTCCAGGTCAGAATATTTACGAAAAGCGTCATCGTGATTGCCGGTGATATATACCACGCGGGTACCATTGGATAGCTTGCTGAAAATTTCTTTAATGGCCAATATATGAGCCGGCGGGAAATACCTTTTACTAAATTGCCATCCATCGATGATATCGCCGTTTAATACTAATAACCGTGGCTCAATGCTTTTCAAATAGGCAGCAAACTCCTTTGCCCGGGATGCATAGGTTCCAAGGTGCAGGTCCGATATCACCGCCACTTCCACCGGTCTTTTATTCATGGTTTTTAGAGTTTACCAAAACTCCACCATTGTTATAAACTAATTGTTACGATAGCATTACATGATTGTTACCAATCCCTGGCTATAATCCAGCATTATTTGTCAGACACTTATAAAAGATCGCAATTATTAATGCTGTTATTATCTTTCTAAAACAGGGATGATAAACCGGCTTACCTCGGGTGTTTGATGTTCTTTTTTCATAATGGCTTCCATTTTTGCAAGGATATCTGGGTGTTTTTGTGCTATATTTTTTTGCTCCTGTATATCCGTTGAAAGGTAGTACAGCTCTGTTATGATGTTGCCTTTCATCAGGTTCATACGAACCGCCTTCCAATTGCCCATTCTAAGGGCCTGCTGACCTCCATACTCCGGGTATTCAAAATATAAATAGTCGTGTTGTTTTTGCCGTTGTTTATTACCCAAAATTTCGGGCAGTATGGATACGCCATGTATATTGGGTGGAAGATTCACCTGAAGCAGCTCACAAAAAGTCGGCATCATATCGGTCGTTGCTGAAACCAGGTCAGATGAAGACCCTGCCCTGACTTTTCCCGGCCATTGCACGATAAAAGGCGCCCTGATGCCCCCTTCACGCAGGTAGCCTTTTCCCCAACCTCCGTTGCCTTTAAAGGGTCCTGCGCTATTGAAGAATACGGGGTCTACCCCGGCATTACTAGCAGGGCCGTTATCACTGCAAAACATGAAGATGGTATTTTCATAAAGGCCATTCTTTTTTAACTGAGCTACTATCTGCCCTACCTGTTCATCCAGCAAACTGATCATAGCGGCGTAAGTAGCCCTTGGGTAGCGACAGGGGAAATAAGATCCGCCCAGGAAGGGCTTCTCCTCTCCAAATTTTTGATGGTAATAGTCAACCAGTCTTTTCGGTGCCTGTAAGGAGACATGCGGCAGCGGGGTCGGATAATATAAGAAGAACGGCTTGTTTTTATTTTTATCAATAAAGTTTAAGGCTGCTTTTACCAGGTAATCAGGGGCATAGTACTTTTGCTGATATACTTCGTAGTTATCCGGATTGAGTTTGTCCAGGCTGTCTGGAAACCTTGTGGCAGGATCTACAATTTTATTGTCAATAGCCACCCGGTCTTCGTTCTCCCATATGTGGCCATTGTAGTAGGTGTGGTCCTGCCGCTGGCAGATGTATCCATAGAAATAATCAAAGCCCTGCCTGTTAGGATGCCCCGAACTTACCGGCGCACCCAGTCCCCACTTGCCGATCAGCGCAGTTGCATACCCGGCTGATTTTAAAACTTCAGCGATTGTTACTGTAGAATCCGGTATGGGAAACTGTCCCTCCAGAAGAGGATTGGCTTCCATAGCTTTAAAATCCCATACCGGGCCTCTTTGTTCCCACTCGTGATTACCACGGATATAAGCGCTGCCGGAATTGATACCGGTCATTAATAAATACCTGGAAGGCGCGCAAACGGCAAAGGCATAATGTTGCGTAAACTTTTTACCATTCCTGGCTAATGCATCAATATGAGGCGTTTCAATCTTTTCCTGACCATAAGCCCCAATATCCCCATAACCCAGATCATCTGCCAATATATAAACGATATTGGGCTTAGGTGGTACCTGTTTTTGAGCTGAACATGTACCGATTATTAAAAACAGGCCTGCTAAAAGAAAAATAAATTTGTTGAGCATAACAAAGCGTTGTGTGCCCAATAAAAATAAGTCATTCACTGCTACGCTATCTGCGCAAACGTTTGTGTTATTTTGTTATCCGGAACCAATCCACATCTATAAAACCCGCATCATTGATCTTTACATCGCTGGTAATGAACAATCCCACCTTCGATCCAATCCATTTTCCCGGCGTTGCTTTCACGGTTCCGGCTTCAACAAACTTCTCACCATCCAGGCTGTAACTGAATACGCAGGTAGTATCCTGCCTGAACTGCATCCTGAAATACACTTCTTTTTGCGCTAGCTTCACTAGTTCCTTCTCGGTTTCTTTGCCTTCCCGATCCGCTTTCTCGCAGGTGGTGAATACAATATACACCCCGTCTGTTTTACGCCTGATAGCAATATTGCCATAACTCATCGCCATGGTAGTAAGCCCGGCTTTTTCACCCGTAAACTTTTCGCTGGCGCGGAAGCTGATTTTGGTAGTGGCCGTAAATGCATCGTGCGGAAACTTTTGCAACAGTACATGAGGGGTATTCCATAAAGTCTGCCCTTTTTCTACCGGGTGGGCAAACATTCTTAAGCTGCCTCTTTGTGTGTTCATAAAACTCCAGGTAGCCTGTGGATTAGCCTGCCACTGCCATTGTAAACCTAATTTCAGATCATTGAACTCATCTGATTCTACGGGATTTTCTTTAGTGTACGTCTTTCCCACATTTGGTTTTTTATAGCGCAGCACCGGGTTCCCATTGCCATCCTTATCCTTATCTTCCCCGATCACCGGCCAATCGTTTACCCACTTCATGGGTTGCAAATGCACCACTCTTCCTATTGCATCCTTGTCCTGGAAATGCAGGAACCAGTTTTCGCCGGTTTGTGTGTCTACCCATGCTCCCTGGTGCGGGCCATTAACGGTTGTTTTGCCTTGCTCCATCACTACTTTACGTTCGTAAGGACCATATATATTTTTGCTGCGTAAAACCAGTTGCCAGCCAGTAGCCACACCACCCGCAGGAGCAAATAAATAATAGTATCCATTACGCTTGTATACTTTAGGGCCTTCAATAGTAGGATCCAGTTCATGCCCATCATAAACCATTACGCCATTGGTAGTAGTTTTAGTGCCTTCCGCATTCATTTCCTTAATCACCAGCACACTTTTGATACCGGCACGGCTTCCTGCATAAGCATGAGAAAGATATACTTTGCCATCTTCATCCCAGAAGGGGCACGGGTCAATTAAACCGGCTCCGCCTTCTACCAAAACCGGGTCGGTCCAGGGGCCTGTAATTTTTTTAGCTTTGGTAACGTAAATACCAAAATCAGGATCAGGATAATAAATGTAAAATTCATTTTTATGATAGCGGATAGCAGGAGCCCAAACGCCATTGCCATGCTGCACTTTATTAAAAACGTCCAAAGGCACCTGGCGCTGTAAGGCATGACCAATCAATTTCCAGTTCACTAAATCCTTCGAGTGAAGGATGGGCAACCCCGGTAACTGGTCGAAGCTTGAAGCGATCATATAAAAGTCATCGCCTACCCGTATCGCATCCGGATCAGAATAATCTGCATTCACCACCGGATTGCTATAGGTACCATCTCCGTTATCAGGGCTCCAAACCTGCGACACGTAAGGCTTTTGTGCGTAAAGACTGCAACTCAGCATGAACAATCCTGCTACTAAAAATTTTCTTTTCATTGTTATCAATTTATTCAGATCAGTATCCTTTATTAGTTGTTGATATCTGCGACTGGATTTACTTGCCGGCACTCCAGCCATTAAACATACTTTTTGCAGTATATTTCTTTGCTTCTTCTTTACTTAATTGCTTTGCCCAACTGGCTCTTTTACTGGTTTCGGCCCCTTCGCCTGTATTCTTATACTCTGCATACTGTACTGTTTGCTCGGCAGCCGGCCGGCCCCAGTTATGCCAGCCTTCTGGTTTAATAAATGCGGGTAGCTTCGATTGTATAAACACGGTCTTCGCAAAATCGCCCCAGGGGCGACCTAAGTAATAGGATACTGTTGGATCACCTGTTATGGAACAGTTCAGAAAAACTATTCCGTAAGCGGCTTCTTTGGGTGTGTTGGCTGCAGTAATATAACTGCCTCCCTTTTTGCAGTATATAGAGCAGTTTTCAAACAACACAGTGGCGGCGCCAAAAATAAAATCAGTGGTTCCTTCTATATAGCAATTCTTATAGTACTGCCTGCTTTTAGCACCGGCGCCGTGTACATAAAGCGTATCCTGAAAACCAAGGAAGCGGCAGTTCTTAAAACTGATCCTATCGGCTGAAACCCGCACAGCCACTGCCTGTCCAACCGGACCTGCGCTATTTTCGAAAGTGATGTTCTCTGCAGAAAAGCCATCTCCATAAACAAAAAAAGAGGAGCTACCTGTGGTACCTATATTGGCACCTTTCTCGTTTTGTTTGCTGGCGTAGTCATCGTAAGTAAGGATTACCTTATTGATATCTTCTCCTACAAAACTCACATTAATTTTGGTGGCCGGTAAAGTCAGCTTTTCCTTATAGGTTCCGTTCTTAATAAAGATCACTGTTCTCTTACTGTTTGATTCCGGAACTGCATTAATAGCTTCCTGCACGGTTGTAAAATTGCCCGTACCGTCTTTTGCTACTATGAAATCCGGCTTTGCAGCAAAGGCATTGAAACTTATACATAGTGCAAAAAGATGCAACAAAAGAATTTTAATCATCGTCTTATTTAAAGGGTATTGGTTTTAAAAAGTTCATTTCTTTTAACCAGGATTGCAATAAAGGCAGCCAAAGCTCTGTCGATCCCGGGTTTTCTGTAACCCTAATGCCATGTCCGCCTTGTGGAAAAGTATGCAGGCTGGCATTCACATTGTTTTCAATAAGTGCATTGTAATATAAGAGGCTGTTGTGCAGGTTTACGGTTTTATCGTTCACTGCATGAACCAGGAATGCAGGTGGGGTAGCAGGGGTAACCTGCTTTTCCATCGAATATTTTTCAATCCTGGCAGCGCTCGTATCACTACCCATGAGATTAGACCTGCTGCCTTTATGCGCCCATTGGCCCATAGTAATTACGGGAGATAGCAATACTGAAAAATCCGGCCGGTAATTAAGCGTATCATATCTATCATTCATTTTAGACATATCGTTGGTTTGCGTGCACAGCATAGCAGCCAAATGTCCACCCGCGCTGATGCCCATTACACCCAGCTTTGAAGTTTCCAGGTTCCATCTTGATGCATTGGAACGAATATATCTCATGGCTCGCTGCGCATCTTGTAAAGGTGCAATAGAGGCCTCTTTAAGATTGGCCTGGTGCGGCAAACGATATACCAAAACAAATACATTAATGCCCAACGTATTGAACCAACGTGCAAAGTTAAATCCGTTATATACATAGGATGCACGCTGATAGCCGCCTCCAGGACAAATCAAGATACTGGTTCCTGTATTCTCTGCTTTATTGGCGGGAAAAACATAGATACCTGGAGTTCCTACTTTCCAGGCCCGCTCATCTGCTATACTATCAGGAATCGTATATTTCTGGCTAGGTATCTTTCCCTTCTCCCAGATGGGCAGGAATTCTTGTGCTGTAACTTCACCCGGTACTGTCAGCAATAAAGAAAGCAATATTACTATGCTTATTAAAAGATTCATTGGCTTATAGCTCGAAGAGATTCCTCCATTTCGCTTCGCTTCTGTCGGAACGACAGAGCCGTTTTGTATTATTTCTTTGCCGGCCATTCAAATGGTTTTAAAGAAGTTTGTTTAAACCAGTCTTTCTCGCCGGGCAGGTCGGGGTTACTGCCTGCAACAAAAATGTTTTCAAGCGTGTAAGCAGCGGCTTCTTTATCTGTTAGCTGCTTTGACCATCCTACTCTTCCGGCGGCATTGCCGCCGGGGCCCTTACTTTTATACTCAGCGTATAAAACGGTTTTTTCAATCTCAGGATTGCCCCAGTTATTCCAGCCCTCTGCTACTACCTGCGCAGGCATTTCACAACGCACAAAAACAGTTTTCGCATGCGCACGCCAGGGTCTTCCTAAAAATATCTTAGTCGCTTCATCGGCAGCTGTTATCTTGCAATCCAGGAAAACATAGCCAAACTTTTTACCAGGAGTGGTACTGGCTGCAGTGATGTAGGAGTTTGTTTTCTCTTTAATGGTACAGTTTTGAAAAACTGCTGTTGAGGGACCAAAAATAAAATCGGTAGTTCCTTCAATATGGCAATCTACAAACAACTGCCTGGATGTTTCTCCTGCACTGAATATAGTATCCTGGTCGCCTATGAATTTGCAATTTTTAAACACCGCTTTATCTGCATCCACATATAAAGCCACTGCCTGTCCTACACGGCCCGCGTTATTTACAAAAGTGATGTTCTGTGCTATAAACCGGTTGCCCGAAATTTTGGCGGTAAAGGATGTAAAAGTGGTCAGCTTCCCCCGGCCCGAATAATCATTAAAAGTGATGATGGTTTTGTCTACATCTTCACCAATAAAAGTTACATCGGTATTATTAGCAGGCAGCTCGATCTTTTCATTGTACACGCCATTCTTAATATAGAGCGTAATAGGCGCTAAGGGGTATACCCGCATGGCATCGATAGCTTCCTGTATATACTTATAGTCGCCGCTTCCATCTTTGGCAACGGTAAAAGTATATTTATACTTGTCTGCATTACCAGTTTGCGCCTTAATGGTTATTATCGTGAACAACATGGTGATCATTATCAGAAACATCCTGATCGGAGTTGGATATGTCATAATCCAATGCGGTCTGATTGCAACACTGCGCGTGTGCCTGGCGCCGGCGCCTTCACTTTTATACATTATCATAATGAAAAATTTATCTTTAAAAACTCGTCAATGTAATTCACGGCAGGAGTAAACCAGGGTTCGAACAGGCAAAACGAATGGGGGCTGTTTTCAAACGTATGTACCTGGTTTAGCACTTTTCGTTCCTGTAATATTTTTATATAATCATCCCGCCCAGCATGCATGCGGTCTACGGAGCTATTCAGAAATAATATCGGCGGACTGAACCTGGCATAGCTTAAAGGCGATGCAGTTGCCCATAGCAGCGGGTTATCTTTGGGTGTATATCCTAACCAATAAGCTGATGCTCCTTCAGCTGATGGATTCTTTTGCTCACTACTTTCGGCATGTACAAAAGAAGTAGTGCCATCTATATCAATGATCGCCCTTACTTTGGTGCTGACGCCTTTTTTTTGATCGTAGTTTTCGAAAGTAGGCATATCACCTGTACAACCAACCAGTGCTGCCATTTGTCCACCAGCCGAAAAACCGGCTGCTACCAGCTTTGCAGAATCAATATTAAAGTCTTTCGCATGTACCTTGATCCATTTAATAGCTTCTTTTATATCAAAAATGGCGGCAGGAAAATAGGCTTCTGTGGATAGGCGATACTCAGGTGTGAAACAAGCATAGCCTTTATTTGCCAACGCCTTCGCCATGTCATGATGTTGGGTTCGGTTGCCCGAACGCCATCCACCACCGTGAATGATAATAATGGCGATACCGTTAGATTTTTGTTTTGGATAAAAAGCATCTAATTTTAATTTTCGCCTGCCTATCTCATAATAGGTACATTCCATTTTTTGTGCCAGCCCCGAAGCAACTACCACCGGCATGGTAATACCGGGATGATATTTTTTTTCTTTCAGGAAAGCGTCAGGATTATTAAAAGAAGTATCCCTGATGCCCGTTAGCCCGGTTGCTATTTGTGCATAGCAACAGTTTAAACTGATCATCACCGTAAGAAAAATAAAGCAGGCATGCTTACTCATTAGCTATTTATTTAACGGCAGGATTTTTAATTCTTGAAGCCAGCTCGGGTACGAGTGTACGAATATCTTTTAAAACGATCTGGGCTACTTTCCGCGCACCTAATTCACTGAAATGCGTATCATCTACTTTACCTGTGGGATAATTAGGATGCTCGCCTGGTTGCAGGTGCACAAATAAAAGCTTAGAGGTTTCCACACCCATTTGCTGATATAACTGCTGTGCCTGTATATCTAAATCAATTAAAGGCGTTTTTTCCAGGGATGCCACATCTCTGACGATCTGTGCATATACGTCATGCGTTCCTACCACCTTACCGGTGCTATCAAATTTTCTACGGGCTACAGGAGTGATCAAAACCGGTGTACCGCCTTTTAACCTGGCTTCTTTTACATACTGCACAAGATTATTTTTAAACTCCGTTTCTGTAGTTGCTGATTTTTTAGTAGGCACTTCATCATTATGACCGAATTGAATAAAAACATAATCCCCCTTTTCACATTCTTTCATGATCGTTCCCCACAAGCCTTCTCTTTTGAATGAAGAAGTGCTACGTCCGTTTTTTGCCAGGTTAATTACCTGTACGGTGCTATCCCAGAAGTAAACAAAAGGCATACCCCAGCCGTTTTCAGGAAATGCTTTTATATCTTTTATGGACATGGTGGAATCGCCTGCTAAAAAAATTTTTATCTTTTTGGGAGGCCATACAAAAGCTGTTGCCGAAATCAGTAGTAAGGGGAGAATAATTTTCAATTTCATTCTGGTATTCATTTATTTAGTGCTTTGCTATTTTGAGTCAATTGCTTTTTCCACTTTGCGTAGGCATCCAATGCTTTTTGTGGTGCATAGGTATACCAGGCGTAACCATCGCGCCGTTCGCGTTCCACTTCAGCAAGGGAGTAAACTACTTTACTATCGCGATTGCAAAACAAAGGTCTATGTGTTTTTAATTCGTAGAAGCGGGTCCAGATGGGAGGTGCCGTACTATCAGTCTCTACTACCCTGTCACTGCTGGAAACGCGGAAAGGTGTATCCATCTTATCTGCCCGCACGGTCTTCACTACGGTGTTATAGATGCGTGAATCCTCAAACCATTTCATAGCAGCATTAATGGCTTTGATCACACGCTCGTCCGGATGCTTGATACTCATCAGGAAAAACACAATCCCCACACTTTCTCCATTACAGATGCTGGGTGGTTCAAACTTCCTGGCCCAGGCAGGTTGCAATGTTATTTCATCATGTTGCTGACACCAGGCGGTTAATGTTCCGTTATCCACGATCTGTGTATTCAAAATACAGTCGATTCCCTTTTGGTACGCCTGCTGTAGTTTTATCCTCATCCCGGCCTCAATAAAATCATACAAAGGCTCGTTTTCAACAATATCTGAAAGCAGGTCAACAATGCCCGTCATACCACCATCGTTGAAGGTAATATAGCGGCTGTACCCCTTTTCCAAAGGATAATACTGTGGCCAGCCGCCATTAGCGTATTGCGCTTCCAGGATATAACTCAAGCCTTTCTGCGCTGCTGCTTTATACTGCTCATCCTTTACAGCCGCGTAAGCAATCGCCAGGGCCCGAATCTGGGTATAGCAAGTACCATTGTCAAATGTGGTGTTGAGCGTATTTTTATGCGCCGCCACAGCCTCTTTTTGCTCAGGGGTTAGCATAGCAAACATGTCATAGTTCTTGGGCCAGCCTCCGTTGGCTTTTTGAAACAGGAGAATATTATCGGCCACCTGTTTCAGATCGGTGGATTTATAGCGTGGCCGGCCAGGACTGGCATTGATCATATTTTTACTATCCGCAATGCCGTACCAGTGATGGGCGTTGTCCGCAAAGGGTTTTGTATCTATCTCAATTGGGATAGGCTGTTGTGCCTTTGCTATAAAAAAAAGCAGCAGAACGATTTGCAGACAAGCTATACGTTTTACCATTGGATCTATTTTTAAACTTATAATAAGGCATTAAGGACTATCCCGCTAAACTATTCAGGTATACTTCTATATTGGTATACGCTTTACTTAATTGATACCCGTTGTTATCTGCCAGTTGAGGGTTCAACCCGTTTTTTAATTCCCACTCGTCAGGCATACCATCTTTGTCTGTATCAACAAGCGCTTTTGTGTATTGATATACCGGCCAGCCACCAGCTTCTGATGCATCATTAATAATCCCTTTTTCGCCGGATACAGCTTTGTGCGATTTTGCTTCTGCTATCAGTCGCAGGTCCACCGCATCATACTTAGGCAGGGATGCTCCTACATTTTCTAATACCATTTGGTAAGCTTCCCGGGCAGGCTGCATGGTAACCGGTTCGGCAATTGGGAAAGGCCTGGTAACAAGGGCCCGCTTTCTGTATTGCTCAGGGAATTCAGACAGATCAATACCTAAACTATTATTGGCAGAAAGTTTTTTATCTCCTTCCATTACATTACCAAGGAGATGCCATTGCCCAAAACCTTTGGCTTTTGCCTGGTTATAATTAGCTTTTACAAATTTCAATTCTTTAGCGGTAGCAGGTCCGGGAATATAATAGTTATTCACCAGGTTGATGTTGGATTTGCCACCGGGAATATCAACTTCCCCTCCATAACAGGCATTAGCACTCTTCCAGTTAAAAATCACGTTGTTTCTGTAATCCACTACTGCCAATGTATCGTGGGCTCTTGAACCGTTGAACCGTACTGTACGGCTGTTTTGATTAGAAATGAGGTTATGGTGATAAGAAGCATTTTGTCCTCCCCATACACCGCCGTAAGCCCTTAAACCTTTATGATGATTAGCATTGTACAAACCTTCACTGATAATACTCCATTGCACTGTAACATTTTTAGTATCGTACATGGCTGCACATTCTTCATTGGCCCATGTAAATGAACAATGGTCGATGATGATGTTCTGGCTATTCTCCATACCAAATCCATATACACCATTCGCTATTTTGGCGCCTGGCCTGGAACGCAGGTATCTTATAATGATATTGCCCCTCACACCGGTTTTATCTCCGGCACAATTAATAATAAATGAATTTCCTTTCAAACAAATACCATCTCCCGGAGCAGTTTGTCCGGCGACGGTAATATTGGAACGACTGATTTTCAGGGGAGACTTCAGATCAATGATTCCGGCTACCGAAAAAACAATAGTGATAGGCTCGCCCGGGTATTCTTTAAAAGCCTGGCGAAAGCTACCCGGTCCATCATCATTTAAATTAGAAACGTTGACGACCTTACCGCCTCTGCCTCCTGTGGTATATTTACCAAATCCTTCGGCTCCGGGAAATGCAGGCGCCTGGGCACTGATGCCTTTTGTAATTATTAAACCAAGGACTATATAAAAAAATCTTTTCATGGAACGAGACTGTTGATGTACACTTCAATATTCGTATAAGATTGATGAACGCCGTAAAGGGATGCATCACCGGGATCATTTATATTAAGCTTGTTCTTTATTTCCCACTCATCCGGCATTCCATCTTTATCAGTATCTGCGAGTGCAGGTTGCTGCTTTAAATACGGCCAGGCATGCACCGTTTTTTCGTATACTGTACCGTGCGAAAATCCTCCCTGCACGTCAATAAAGCGCCCTTTTCTATTGGCAACCTGCCCGATCACTCTTTGGTCCAGCGTATCCCGTTGCGGTATAATAGCCCCGGCATATTTTAGTACCGCTACATAAGCTTCCCGGGCCGTTTGCGTTTTTAGATTAATAACGGGAAATGCATTACCGGCTATTGCCATTTGCTTTTCCTGATCCGTTGCCGCCTTGTCGGGGTGTATACCCAGGTAGTTGTTTTTAGTGGTGGCCTCATCTCCTTCCACATAATTTCCTGCTACATAAAATTTACCATAACGATTTGCCGTATCGGCCGTCCTGGTTGGATTTACAATCCTGCTTTGCACATTCTCCTTTGTTTCCGGACCGTATTTGTAATAGTTATTAACAATATTATATTTACCATTCTCTCCGCCGTATATATTGTTATGCCCCCAGTTATAAATCACATTGTTTCTGAAATCAGCCAGCTCATCGGTTTCTCCTAATCGCACGCCATTAAACCTGGGTGTGCGGCTAACGCAGTGGGCGATTAAATTATGATGCGCACTAAAATGGGTTCCTCCCCAGATACCGCCATAACCGTGATGTTCAAAGTCTTTATCACCCGTTTCAAAATGATAAGAATAATTTAAGGGCTCTGTAATCAGGTTCCACTGCAGGGTTGTGCTATCTCCTTTATAAACAGAGCATACTTCGTCGGTGCTCCAGCTCATACTACAATGATCAATCATAATATGTTTTCTTCCCGAGGCGCTGAAAGCATCATCAGCACCGGCGCCATCAACCATACCTTTATTCTGGTAACGGTCTCCCATCCGAAACCGGAGAAAGCGAACAATGACATTATCTCCGACAAGGGAAACGGGATAATCAGCAACACAGATACCACCACCTGGAGCTGTTTGCCCGGCAATGGTTACATCTCCTTTAATATTTAATTTAGATTGCAAATGAATAGTTCCTGAAACGTTAAAAACCACAATGCGCGGGCCTTTTGCCGCTACTGCTTTTCGCAGGCTTCCTTCTCCATCGTCATTCAAATTATTAACGATCAAAACTCTGCCGCCACGCCCGCCGGTAGTATATTTACCAAAACCTTCAGCACCGGGAAACGCAATCGGCCTTTCTTCCATAACAGGTATCGATGCTAAAGCCAGCTGTGATTTACAGGAAAATAAAAATACCTGTCCGATTAATATGCACCATATCCATTTAGAGCCCATGTTTTTATTTTTTATTTTATTAAACCGGCAAGAGGGCAAAACAATTTTTCGGTATTACAGTTTTTGTTTGTCAGTAATAGCTTTTACCAGGCTATTGATATACATTTCTATATTATCATAATCCTTGTTCAGATCACGGCCGTTAGCATTAGATTTTTTAGGATCCAGCTTATTGGCTATTTCCCACTCATCGGGCATCCCATCATTATCGGCATCCTTCAATGCAGGTAATGATTTCAACTCCGGCCATCCGCCTACATCGCCCTGCGTATCGATAATACCGTTTTTGCTACCATTGGATCCGTTCTTCGAGAACGATCCTTTTTTCACATCATTGAGTATTCTCAAATCAACCGCATCCCTTACCAGGGAGGCACCAACAAAGTTTACTACCTGTTGATAAGCTTTACGCGCATCATAAGTAACGATATTGTTCTCTACAGGGTGTGGAACAGACAGTCTCATGGCCGTTCTCTCCGCATCTGTAAGGTCTGGATAATTATGCTGCATCTGGTTATAAACCCCATAGGTCCAGTTATCTTTAGTACTGCGATCGCTGCCCTCCATATAGTTTCCGCTGATGTAAAATTTACCCCATTTATTATATACCGGAGTTCCGGGCTTCTTGTTTTTATCGGGTGAATAAACTCTTTCTCTTTTTAAGGTAGCAGGCCCTGGTTTGTAATAATTATTAATGATATTGATGTTCATGCCCTCGCCACCGTAAGCACTGTTATTACCCCAGTTATAGTAAACATTGTTGCGCACATCTACCAGGTCGGTTAAGGCAAACTCGTGATTGGCATGTTCGCCATAGCGCGGAACCCGACTGTCGTGATGTGCCATCAGGTTATGATGGAAGGTTGCAAACTTTCCACCCCAGATACCGCCATAACCATGCGCTCCTTTATGATGCGCCGAATTGCGTAAGCTCTCAGAGATGATGCACCATTGTACCGTAGTATAATAGTTATTGTATACCGATACACACTCATCCGTGCTCCAGCTCATAGAGCAATGATCCAGTATTATATTATTTTTCCATTTACCTCCTATTGCATCGCCCTCCTGCTTAGCTTCATCTCCCATACGAAAACGGATGAAACGGATGATAACATTGTCCGCAGCCAGGTCCACCGGATAATTTTTCAATGTGATCCCATCGCCAGGTGCCGTTTGGCCTGCAATAGTGATATCGCTGTTGTTGATACGCAGGTTTGATTTCAACGCGATAGTACCCGAAATGTCAAAGACAACGATCCTCGGTCCCCGGGTTTCCACCGCTGCGCGCAGACTTCCTTCGCCGCCGTCGTTAAGGTTCGTAACCTTTATTACCTGGCCTCCCCGGCCACCGCTGGTAAAACGACCAAAACCTTCGGCACCGGGGAAGGCAATAACATTATTTATTACTTGCGCATAGGTCTTTAAAAACATAGCCTGCAGCAAGCAACAGAAAGCGATTACGGTAATGCTAATTTTATTCTTCGACATCTTGATTGATTAAAATGGTAGCGACTTTTTTACCTGTACAGCCGGTAACAAAAGCAATCACAAAGCTTGTTTTTTATTTGAAGAGGCCTTCACAATCCGACCTGGCAAACTATCTCCCACAAGATCAGTTTTTTTTCTCCGGCTTGTAAATTTTAGCGGGAGTATATTTACGCAATCGATTGCAAAAGTTATTGTAAAAAAGCAACCTGAAGTTGGCCCCAATATGGTAAGCTACTTCAGGTTGATATCTTAGTAAGAAAATTAAATGCTTATTGTGGTACGCTGACTACCTCCAGCGAGGATCACCTACTCCTTTCGTGTAAATCGGGTGATTTAACACTTCCGGTGTATTCTTAAATTTCAGGCCTTCTACATTATAAATATGCGCATTTACATCCCAGGCGGTACCTACCTTTTTACCCTTAGGATAAGGATCCACCATCAGGTTCTCGGGAGCGATGGGCGTTGGCCCGGTGATTACCTGTGTTCCTGCCAGGCCACCCACATTTAGGGCGCCTCCATTAAATCCGGCACCTCTGCTGGTATGACTGAAGGCCTGGTTATTGAAAATTTCGGCAGACGTAAAGTAGGTAATGGCCCCATTTGCAGATTTGGATGCGGTAGAATAATTATCGGCAATATCAAAACTTAAACCCGGACGATAAGTTCTGAAGTCCATACCACTCTGGAAAAAGTCCCTGCTATCACCTGCAGCTTTAACTGATACGAAAAGATTTCTCTTAATAACATATTTACTGTTTGCCGGTGGATTCTGATGTTGAATGAGGAAGCGGCCATTGGAAACAGAGAATGCATTCAGGAAAGTATTATTTTCAATAGTTACATTCCAAACAACGCTCGATGCCCAGGCACGGTTACCATTTTCACGTACCAGCTGATCCCAGCTTACTCCAACAAATGAATTATTTTTAATGACCACGTTATTAAAAATGTTAGTCCTATCCGACCTGGCTTCTCCTGTAATAAACGGATAACCACGTCCGGTTACATCATACATACCTGCATCATGAAATAAACAGTTATCTACAATGATATTCTCAATTACCTGGCGGTTCGGCCCCTGCGTTCTGAACCAGCATCTTACCATACCCTGGAAATTGCAATTACGCGCTTCCAGTTTGGAACATGTAAATGGCATAGATGCCGAATGCTGGTTAATGAAATAGTTACCGTTAATGGCTTTGCCGGGGAATAGCGATTGATTGAAGAAGTTAACGGCCAAAGGCAGTTCAAAACTAATATTATCAAAGATCACATCACCCATGGTAATACTGCCGATCTCACCTGCCTGTGCCGGACGTCCGAGTTGGAAATTATTGGCGTTAGAAGCGGTATTGGTAGCATTATAGCCAAGACCCAGATAGACAATGGGTTTTGCACCGCCTGGCGAATTTGATTTTAAGGTTAAGCCTTTAGCTAATACAACACCGGTTGCTATATAATATTTTTTGCCGGCTTCCAGCATAAATACAGTGCCTTCTGCCAGGGTATTATCAAAAAGGAAATTGTTCAGTATTGTATCTATACGGCAGGCATTATTTTGCTGTGCCCAGGTATTGGTGGCATCTACCACATGTGGAATTAAGATAGGTTCGCCAATCTGGCCTCTCATACGCACCATACTGGTGTTGTATAAGCGGTCCCAGTAACGGGGTACTTTACTATTCAGTCCATTCACTACGTAAAGGGAATTCGGGCTCAGTCCTGTAATGTCTACATAGCCCCTGGCTTTGTCCTCCTGCGTTAGTTTAATGGTTTGCGAAGGCAGATCCCTGTTCACCGAAGCAGGTTGAACCAGTATCTCATCTATTAAAAATTTGCCATTTTCATACTGAAAGCTAGGATTTAAATCAACGGGATCGGTACTACCCACTGTTAATTCAAAAAAAACACGCATGCTATTTTCAGTTACGCTTCCAACAGCCACTACATCAGGGATACCCAGCCTTTCTCCCATTTCCCACTCGGCACGATCATCGTTATGAGAGCCGTCTCCCAGTCCATACCATTTGGAATGATAGGCTTCTCCCAGTGGAGAAAGGGTTTGTATAGCAAAATTGTGCTTGGTAGAATACTGCAGATCCTTCTTGGTTATTTTCAACACATCGGGCCCCACAATAGTATCCCAGAGTATATCGCCCGGGATGTCCCAGGAGCCGGATTGAACCTTCATCTTAAGGCGATAGCCCGCAGCACCGTTAATACCGTTCCAGGTAAGGTACATATCATTGGTATTTACTACCTGACTGGACAGCGGATCAGTAGGTCTGCCTGTATTTCCTGCGTGGCGGAATACTGCCATAAAAGATCTGTTTTCTTCCTGGTCGGTGAGGGCTTCCGACTTGTCTTTTTTACACGCGTTGAAAAGCATTGTCAGCAGGCCGGCTAGAACAATGTTCAGTATTAAAATTTTAATTTTCATATCTCAATTTTTAAACAGGATATTAATTATAGCCATAATTGTTTTTGTAAGTACCATTGCTCATTACAATAGCCTGGTTGGGGAAGGGCAGTATATAGCGTACCGGCGGCAGGTTGTTACGATTTAAAGATTCCCAGTTACCAGAAGCCCCTCCCTTAATAAAACCGCGGAACGAGTAAAAGATCTGCGCTCTTGGCATGGAGGTATTTTCATCATACCAGGCATACAAAGTAGCCATTTCCCAACCAGTTCCCGGATGTAATACAGCTTCCCAGGGATTATAAAACTCGATAACATTTAAAGTGGTATTGGGATAAATATCTCTGTTTCCCGGATTGGCCACACGCTTAAAAAACTTATTGAAAGGAAGCGTCTGGTATTTTTCAGAGCCTTCCATGAAATCGCCACCTACCATGGACGCTACTATAAAGTACTCCATAAAGGTATCATATACTACTTTGGAATATAAATTCCAGCGAACCAGGTCTTTCCAGCGTATATTTTCGCCGCCAAACTCCCATTTACGTTCGTTCACAATCGCATTAAAAAATGACTCTTTCGAAGCTGCCGCTGTACTGGTATAGGCTTCTACTTTCTGCGATTGAACGGAATCGCGAAATGCACGTCTTCTCACCTGTTTAAAGGCAGTTTGGGCTCTGGTTCCGTGCGCACCGTTTACACCATTCTCCACTTCATTTACCGCCTCTGCATACATCAGCAATACATCAGCATAACGCATATAAGGGAAATTGATACCGGTATTGCCCGTACTTTGATTACCAAGCGCTTTTCCAGGATCAGACCATATTTTAGACCATTTGTTATTGTACATGGTATAGTCAGCCAAAACCTGGGGCGTTCCCGTTGCATCATAGCTCCATTGACCTACTGTGTAATCTTTCCTTATATCAGCCCGATCAAAGGAGTAGTGATAAAAAGCATTCAGTCGCATCCCACCACCAGATACACCCCATACGTGAGTAGTTACATTCTCAACCCCTGATACTGCAGGACCCGTAACACTTCCCACGTTTCCACTTCCGTTTCTTAAAAAGGGAATCTCAAAAAGAGGATCATCATTATTCGCCACCACATTATTGGTTTCATCAATAAATACATTTCTGTAAGATTTACTAAGATTGTGCTTTCCGGATGTAATCACCGAATCGGCATATTGCATGGCAATTGCGTAATAATCTTTATAGTCAGGCATCCGTTTCATAGTGCCTTTGGCACCACCTTCCGGATACAGGGCATAGCCGCCTCTTGTTAAGGCGATGCGGGCAATCATCCCCTGGCAAAATTCTTTAGACGCGCGTTCAATACCCTGTGCTATTTCATTCGCGCTTTTCATCCCCGGAGCCGCTTCCTTCAGATCATCTATGAGGATGCTGAGAATTTCATTACGATCAGTTACAGGGATTACAAATGCCGTTCCCAGCTGCATGGCGGGTTTTGTATTAAAGGGCACATCACCAAACATTACCACCAGGTCGTGGTAGAACATCGCCCTCAGCACTTTAGCTTCACCCAACTGCTGCGTAAGATCTCTGTCATTCTTGTTAAATACAGGACTCTTTTGGATACCATCGATAAAAATATTGGCACGTTCAATGCCCTCGTATAGTTTATCCCATAGGCGCTGAACGGAAGGCGCATGCCGGGCACCATCAAAAGCCTTGAAATCTTCTCCGTTTACACTGGGCAATTCGCCTGCGAAGGCAGTGAATTCCACGTCGCTGTTTAAAGCAAAAGTGTTGAAGTAGGCATTGCCGTAAGCATCATTACTCATTAAGGAGGCATACACCGCTGTTAACACCCTATTAATTTCATCCTTATTGCCGAAAACATAATCTCCTTCATATTTGGAATCGGAACTTACATCGAGGAAGTTCTTTTTGCAGGAAGCAAAGGCGATTAAAAGAGTGCAGCAAATGATTATATATTTTCTCATCTTATAAAATTTATACGGTAACAGATGAATGTTTTATTATAAAGTAATGTTGATACCTGCCACAAAGTTCCGGCTTCTTGGATAACGGTTGTAGTCAATGCCGGGTGTAAGCCCGCTTTGTACATCCACTTCAGGATCATACCCGGTGTACTTGGTCCATAAGAATAAATTGTAGCCGCTGAAAAATACCCTCAGATTCTTCACTTTAAACCGATTCAGGGTGCTCTGAGGTAGTGAATATCCTATAGTAACATCCTGTAAACGAAGGAAAGAACCGTCTTCAATAAAATAAGAATGCGTTACTTTTTTACCTATGTCTACCGGGTTAAATACCTGGGCGTTGGCATTCACTTCCTGGTACCGATCTACCAAACCAGCGGTACCTAACATTCGGTCGCCAAACTCGCCATCTGCATATAACCAACGCCTGTCTGCGTTAAATTCAGGAAGTATATTAAAATAGTTATTGGTGTTGCCTTCAAAGGAAGATAAGGTATAACGCGTTGCGTTGTTTACATCAAATCCGTACATGAAAAAGAAATTGGCAGACATATCAAAATTACCCACTCCTCCTACCAGGTTTAAACCACCGCTGAACTTAGGATTGGTATTCCCGATCACAACTTTATCTCTTTCGTTCACTACATTATTTTCACCCTCGGCATCTACAAAGTTCTTGAATTTTGGACGGCCCGGTTGCGTGCCAAAAAGTGCATCGTTATTTACGGTTCCGGGTTTAGCCACCCAGTTAAGGCCCTGCAGATCGAACTCATTAAACCTGTAAATACCATCATACACATAGCCATAAATAAGTCCCAGCTGGTCGCCCACTCTCAGCATATAGTCAGCGTCAGAAGATCTCCATCCGCTGGAAGGGCTCATCCAGATAGTCTCCTCGGTACCATTCAGCTTATCGATACGTGTTTTGTTTGCACCAAAGGTAAAAATGGTGTTGAAGTAAGCCTTCGGGCGCTGAATAATCTGCGCATTAATGGTCAATTCAAAACCACGGTTAGTTACCTGGCCAATGTTCTGCATTTGCTTGGTATACCCTGTAGTGGTAGGAATATTGCTCTGGTACAATAAATCCGTTGTGGTATTCATATATACTTCAGGTGTAATAGTAATGCGATCCTTGAACATACCAATATCTAAAGCCAGGTTACGCTTGAGCGTGGTTTCCCATTTGATATTAGGATTAGGAAGCGTATTACCGCCTGTATTAGTATAATATTCGAAGCCTGTTTCGTTGGCTTCTCCCCAACCAGGGCCGCCTCCCGAATTGATGGAATATTGGTACCGCCACATATCGTCTGTAATTTGGTTATTACCGGTTTTACCTATCGCAGCCCGTACTTTAAGTTGTGAAAATAGGTTTTGATCCTGCATAAACCGTTCGTTGGTTGCTACCCAGGCACCCGAAATGGCCGGAAAATGCCCCCACTGGTTTCCTGGTGCAAATTTGGTAGAGCCATCCGCCCTATACGTAACCGAAAGGAGATACCTATTTTCAAAATCGTAGTTGGCCTGGGCAAAATAGGAAGATGTTCTTCCAGGTGAATTCATAAATGAAGTTGCTCTCCATGGAGTTCCGAGACCCAGGTTTCGTATGGCTCTTTCTGCCTCTACTGCCTTAGGAAAGTAACGGGAACTGTTAGTGTTTTCAAACCCATTCGTACTCCTGATTTCCTGTCCTGCCAGAACGATATAATTGTGCTTATTACTTGAACCTTTGTACTCGAGGGTATTGCTCCATTGATAGCCATTACCCTTTGAATTAGTAAGCTCTACTACAGGAAGGCCGTTGTTACTTCTTGCCTCACCGGTTAAATCGCCCCAGAAGCGATCTCTGAAGTTAAAATACATATTCTGCGAACCCAGGGTACGGAAGGTAAGGCCCTGCATAATTTTCCAGTCAATTGATGCCTGGTTGCTAAAAGAATAGTTGTTTTCTCTCAGGTAGTTTTGCTCAATATCTCCCCTAGGGTTGGTGTACTCAAACAGTCGCTCATCTTCCGGATCGATATCCTCTGGCGGCAGGTATGAAAATTCGCGAAGCCCGTTAGTAGGGCGGTAACGTAACACACTTATCAGTCCACCACCACCTACAGCACCAGCACCAGCCCCTCTTTTCTGGCGGTAAGTGAAACGTGGAATGATCTGTATTTTTACTTTTTTAGAAAGCTCAGCTTCAAATTTTGTAAGCACATTGGTACGCGAAATACCAGACCCCAGGAGCACCCCGTTCTCTTCATTATGGGTAATACTGGTGTTGAACCGTAGTGCTTGTGTACCGCCATTCAGGGTAAGGTTGTACATGTGGCTCAATGGACTTCCGCCCATTATTTCCTCCTGCCAATCGTTGCCTTCAATACGTTTGTATAAATCGAAATCCATAGGGTTACCAAAATTGCCCCTGAATCTCTGGCGGTTGGTATTATTCCCCACTACAGACTCATACTGGATTTTTACAAACTCATAAGGATTCATCAGTTCTATTTTGCGGGCCAGCGTTCTTACCTGGGTATTATGAATAAAACCAACGCTTAATTTACCTGATTGAATTCTTTTAGTAGTTACTACTACCACCCCATTGCCGCCACGGGCTCCATAAATAGCGGTTAATGAGGCGTCCTTAAGGATATCAATACTTTGGATATCGGTGGGAGGAATATCATTGATATTATCAACCTGGAACCCATCCACTATAAAAAGAGGCGCGTTACTTTGCGTAACCGAAGTACCACCCCGAATACGAATATTGATCTCTGCGCCCGGTTCACCATCGGCCATGGTTACCTGCACACCAGCGGCTTTACCCTGTAAAGCTTCTGCTGCTGAAGAAACCGGCACACGGGCCAGCATTTTTCCGGATACGGAAGAAACAGAACCCGTCAGGCTTTTTACGGAGGTGGCGGAGCCATACCCGATAATCACCACGTCTTCGCCGGCAACAATGTTTTTTGCCATGGTAATAAACATACCCTCTGTTGCTTCAACAGTTTGCCCCATATAGCCGGTAAAAGAAAAAACCAGACTGCTTGTATCACCTGTTGGAACATTAATGGAAAATTTACCGGCAGCATCGGTTTGAGTAATAGAAGCTCCGTCTTTTAGGGCAACTGTAACTCCCTGTAAAGGGGCTTTGTCATCGTCTACCACGGTACCGGAGATCCTTTTGGTTTGCGCATTCGCTGCAGCGCAAAAAAAGACCATCAATAGCATAAGCAATAATCTGTTCATATGGCTTTTAATTTTAGTTTTATCACTCCAAAATCACAACAAATACGCAATCGGTTTCATTTCATATTCCGGAGATTATTCAATCGTTAGGCAATTGTACTCTTTTTTTATTGAAGCAGGTAGGTACAGGACAGATTTATTTACGCAAACGTTTCCGATATCAGTTATTTTGAGGTTTTTCCAAAAATAAAAGTAAAAACGGATTGAGATGAAACAATACAAGAGTAGCTAAAAATCTACGTAAACACCTGTCAATACTACATTATATAGAAACCAGGCGTTGCTGGTTATGCCAAAAGCAATAATAAACATACCGGAAGATCGCAGTGAAAAAATAAATTATACTGTGAGCGAAAAAACCGGGTATGAACCCAATTGTATACGATTGACGAAAATAATTTGCAGTACTTTCATCTGAATTAAATGTAGTTTTTTTCTTACTATTTGAATAGTTTATAAAAACGGTTACAAATTTATTTTTAAACCCTATTTTTAAACTTTATTTATAAAATAACGATTGCCTGAAAATTGATTTAGCCCTAACGTTCAACCTTAACCTACTTATGCATTATTCGAAATCCCCGGTGGTTCTTTTTATATTCCTGCTTCCCGTACTGTTTTCTCATGCGCAGGCTCAAAATGATGTTGATGGAAGATCAACATTATGGTACAAGCAACCGGCGTCTAACTGGAACGAAGCGCTGCCTATTGGCAATGGTCGCCTCGCTGCAATGGTTTTTGGAGATCCGCTGAACGAGCGGTTGCAGTTGAACGAAGAAACCATTTGGGCCGGCGAGCCTGGTAATAATCTTTTGCCTGACGTGGCAACAGCTATCCGCGATATCCGTCAACTTTTGTTCGATGGGCAATATAAAGCTGCCCAGGATTTGTCCAACCAGGCTTTTCCCCGGCAGGCCCCGGCAAATGCGAATTACGGCATGCAATACCAAACGGCAGGCGACCTGTTGCTGCGTTTTCCTTACAAAGGCGTTATCAGTAATTTCCGCAGAACGCTTGATTTGAAAAATGCGGTTGCTACCGTTACCTACACCAGCGGCGGTGTTCATTACAAAAGAGAGTATATCGCCTCTTTAAAAGATAGGGTGCTTATTGTACGTATAACGGCAGACCGTCCTGCCAGTATTGACTGCGAACTGCAATTAACCAGTCCCTTCAAACAATATACAAGGGCTATAAAAGGAAGGCAACTGAGCCTTTCGGGCAATAGTTCTTCTGTAGATAATAAAACAGGTAAGCTCCATTACGAGGTAAGAGCGATGCCGATAACCGAAGGGGGTAGCATAAGGGCTAATGATAGCTTACTCTCCATATCAAAAGCAAGCTCGCTTACTGTATTTATTTCTATCAGCACTAATTTTATTGATTACAAAAACCTGGGTAATGACCCGGTATTACTGAATGATAAAAGACTCAACACTGTTAGTGGTAAAACTTTTCCCAGCCTGAAGCAACAGCATATCGACGTATATAAAAAGTATTTCGACCGGCTGCGTCTTGACCTGGGTAGCAATAAGGCTGCTGATCAGCCTACTGACGAACGCATTAAAGCCTTTGCCCAAACCAATGACCCCGCGCTGGTGTCCCTGTATTTTCAATTCGGCCGATACCTGCTGATCAGCAGCTCTATGCCGGGTAGTCAGCCAGCTAATCTGCAGGGTAAATGGAATCATTTATTAAGCCCTCCGTGGGATAGTAAATACACGGTTAACATCAATACCGAAATGAATTATTGGCCTGCGGAAGTAACAGCCTTGCCCGAAATGCATGAACCCCTGTTTAAAATGCTGGAAGAGTTATCTGTAACCGGAAAGGAGAGCGCCAGCCAGATGTACGGAGCACGTGGCTGGAACCTGCACCACAATACAGATCTATGGCGTATCACAGGCCCGGTAGATGGTGGCTTTTATGGTATGTGGCCCATGGGAGGCGCATGGCTAAGCCAGCACTTATGGCAGCACTATCTTTTCACGGGCGATAAAAATTTCCTTAAAAAATACTACCCCGTTCTTAAAGGAGCTGCCTTATTTTATGTGGATGTGCTACAGGAAGAGCCCAAAAACAAATGGCTGGTGGTAGCGCCCTCTATGTCGCCCGAAAATACTTATCAAAGCAGTGTGGGCGTGAGCGCCGGCACTACCATGGACAATCAATTAGTATTTGATGTGTTCAGCAACTTTTTACAATCTGCCCAAATATTGGCCAGCGATGCTTCGTTGGCAGATACAGTAGCTCGTATGCTGAAGCGCCTGCCACCTATGCAAATAGGGCAACATGGACAGTTACAGGAATGGCTGGAAGACTGGGACCGGCCTAATGATAAGCACCGGCACGTTTCGCACCTGTATGGTTTGTTTCCCTCAGCCCAGGTATCTCCTTATAAAAACCCTCAGCTATTTGAAGCGGCCAGGAACAGCCTTGTGTACCGCGGAGATAAGTCCACCGGCTGGTCGATGGGATGGAAAGTAAACTTATGGGCCCGTTTATTGGATGGCGACAGGGCTTACAAATTAATAGCCGATCAGCTTTCGCCCGCACCCGTAGAAACGAAAGGGCAGAACGGCGGTACTTACCCCAATCTCTTCGATGCTCACCCACCTTTCCAGATCGACGGTAATTTTGGATGTACTTCAGGCATAGCAGAAATGTTATTGCAGTCTCATGACGGAGCGTTGCATATTTTACCCGCCATTCCTTCCAACTGGAAAGAAGGCTCCATACAGGGACTAATTGCCCGGGGTGGCTTTGTAGTTGACATAAAATGGGCTGACAAAAAAGTCACTTACCTGAAAATACAATCCCGGTTAGGCGGTAATTGCAGGTTACGACTTAACCATTCTCTGAAACCGGTGACGGCTTCTGTTCAATTGTTGAAGGCATCGGGAGCCAACAGCAATCCGTTTTATTTTGTACCGGATATCAGGAAACCATTAGTATCAGATAAAGCAAAACTAAGAGGCAATACTATCGAAGAAACTGCCTTGTTCGATTTTAAAACGATGCCAGGAAAAACATATGAATTTATAAGTAAGTAGTTATCATAAAAAAAGAGCAATAAGCCTGCTTACACCAATGGCTGGCGTATTTGTTAAAACCGGCTACCATTACAGTACGGATAGTGCTATGCTGTGCATAATTCTATATCTTCGCAGCAAAGGTGTGATGCCTGTATGAAGTTTGAAGCTGCTACTATAAAGGATATTGCCAAAGCATTGGGACTGTCTACTTCGACAGTATCGCGTGCTTTGCGGGACAGCCACGAAATCAGTGAGGCCACCAAGAAGAAGATCAGGGACTACGCTGCAGAGATCAATTACCGCCCCAATCCTGTTGCTTTAAGTTTAAAGGAGAAAAGAACACTATCCATTGGTGTAGTGGTATCGGAAATCGCTAATACTTTTTTTAGCCAGGTGATTAATGGGATTGAATCTATTGCCTATAAAAACGGCTACAATGTTATCATTACCCAAAGCAGGGAATCCTTGGAGCGGGAACAAATGATCCTGGATTATCTCACTTCCAGATCCATTGACGGGCTAATTATTTCCATTTCTTCTGAAACCAATGATTTTACGAGCTTAAAGCAGCTGCACGAAAAAAGGTTACCCATCGTATTTTTCGACCGGGTAGTGGAAGAGATCAATACCCACAAGGTAATTACCGACAATTTACAGGGGGTGTACCAGGCTACGCAACACCTTATTCAAAACAAGTTTAAGCGCATTGGTATTATAGCCAGCAACCCCAACCTGGCCATCACAAGGGAACGTCTTGCCGGTTATCTGCAGGCACTGTCAGAGAATAAGATGACGGTAGACAAATCGCTTATCCGTTATTGTGCACACGGAGGCTCTGACGTAGAAGAGGTGGAAACAGCAGTAAAGGACTTGCTGAAGCTTAAAAAGAAGCCGGATGCACTGGTTTTACTGGCAGATAAGATCACCACAGAAACTTTCAGTATTTTAAAAAGAGACAAGATCCATATTCCCAAGGACATGGGTGTGATCGGTTTTAATAACTCCAAATACACCTCCCTTTTTGATCCTGCCCTTTCGGTGATCCGTCAGCCGGCATTTGAAATGGGTGAAAAAGCCGCTACTCTGCTGCTGAATCTGATTGAAAGTAAGCGTGCGGTGACTGATTTTAAGCTGGAAAGCCTGGCCCCCGAAATCATCATCAGGGAGAGCAGCCAAAATAGCCGTTAGATACCCGAATCTTTATTATATTTGCAGCCCTTTCCAAACGAGTTTGGAAAATGGCCCGGTAGTTCAATGGATAGAATAGGAGTTTCCTAAACTCTAGATACAAGTTCGATTCTTGTCCGGGCTACAGAAGGAATGATTAGAGGTCATTCCTTTTTTTGTTTTCTAAGGTATTTATCGGGTTCGAATACATCAGTCATCAAGCAATTCAATAATATCCAGTATACAAGAGATTTTCTTATCTTACGGCGCACTATACCATAAGTAGGGCCTATTGAAGATCACAACGAAAGAATAACAATGAAAAACGACTAACTTCTGATTCAGAATGGGAAAAATTCGGCAAAAACGATCCTTATTTTGGTGTTTGCTCTGATGAAATTTTTAAAACAAAACGCCTCGCATTAGAAGCATTCTTTAATAGCGGACAAGTTCATGTTGACCATGTTTTAGATACTCTGAACAGGATCTCTAAAAAACGTATTGATAAAGTTGAATCGTTTCTCGACTTTGGCTGCGGAACTGGCAGATTATTAATTCCCCTTTCCAGGGTAGCAAAAAAAGCAATTGGAATAGATGTTTCGAAGTCCATGTTAGCAGAAGCAGAGAGTAATATCAAAAAATTTGGCATTAATAATATTGAATTGATCCATTCAAATTCTTTGGCCGACGTAAAAAACGTACAATTTGATATTGTTCACACTTATATTGTCTTGCAACATATTCCTGTTAAGGCAGGTTACCAGATAATCCAATCGCTGGTAGCGGCTATAAAACCAGGAGGCGTTGGCATGCTGCAGTTCCCCTACAGGAATGATAAAGGACTTTTTCAGAATATGGGAAGGCACATCAAATCAAAATATAAGTTTGCAAAAATGTTATCAAATTTGTTGAGAAACAGACCTATTTCTCAACCTTATATGCAGATGAACAATTATGATTTGAAAAGAGTGCTCCACATATTTGAGGATGGAAAAATCGGAAGCTATTACGCAGAGTTTACCAACCATGGTGGATTCTATGGAATTTGCATGTATGTGAAAAAACAGGACAGTTGATGTCTTTTCAACAAACTGCTACCCTAATAACGACTTGTGCATATTAATAGCCGCAAACCTTTTACCTGAACTAAACCGGCACTCCTAAAAACATAAGGGATACCACCAAAGTCAATGCGTAACACCGATGCGTTATTGGCTAAGTTTTTTAGAACACCCAGCTGACCATTGAGAGGATCAGTTAAATTTCGCCAACATCCAGCTTATACCCTTTACCACGAATAACAACAATTTTGACATCCGGATCCTGCTCCAGCTTTTTCCTGAGTTTTGATATAAACATGTCCAGGCTTCGTCCTACTATAATCCCTTCATCTTCCCAGATCTCCTTTTGCAGTCGGCTCCTTTCTATGGTCTGGTTAGGGGATTGCGCGAAAATGAGCAACAAACGGGCTTCCGTTCCGGTCAGCTCTATAATGTTTTCATCGACGATCAAGCGACGCTCTTTTGCATTAAATAAAATGTTGCCGAAAGAAAACTGATCCGAAATCTGGTTATTATTAGATATTTTCTTCGGTTTGGCAGACCTCAAAAACATAAACCCAACAAATGCCAGAACCGGCAGACTACCCAGCAGGGTTACCGTTTTTAAGATATGGGTGTCCGTTGGTTCAAATTTAATATCAATGAAATAAGATGCTTTAGGTTGCTTTCTCCCGGTACAGGCTACAATGTCATCCTTTTTCTTTCCGGATATGGCAAATCCATAGGCCACACTGTTGCTGCCATTCAGAACGTTAACGACATAACCACCTGTAAGCGGATCGTTAGCTAATAAACGTCTGGTGGTGTTTACCAGCGAGTCTGGTTGAAAAGTGAAATCTTTTTCAAAGCTGACCCGGTATTCATTTTCGCCAGCCTTTTTCACAGGGAGCACCCTTGAGGTACTGTCGCCCGACTGCAACAATAGTTCATGCCCGATCCTGCGAAGCAAAACTTCCCGCCTGGCGATGTCAAAGTCGCCTTTGTCTCTCATGGTGAAAGCCAGGCAGATCACCGTAATAACTGAGAGTACGATCAATCCGAAAAGGTACTTGCGTTTTCCGGACATGATGCTTAAGCTATCAGACATACTTTACAATTTATTTACAAAGGTTACATTTTTATTTACAATCCTGCTTCTCAAGCCGAAAAACAGGAAAGTAATTTCGCAGTATCCTGCCTAAAAATAATTTATCCATTTTTTATTAATCAATATAATCCCTGTAGTATGAACAACAAAACAACATTTACTTATTTAGTTTTAATGACAAGTTCTTTGCTTTTTGGTTGCAGCGGGCCTGTAGCAACTGAGAACAAAGAGAGTGCAGTGGCAAGCTCTCTACCCTTGCATGTCGATGATAAAAACTATATTACCATAGATACAGCAGAAAGTGTTGTAACCTGGAAAGGTTCTGATCTGCTGGGCTCCAACACTCATACGGGGTACGTTTATTTATCAAAAGGAGCATTACATATCAAAAACGGCCAATTGATGGGTGGCACCGTCGAAGTTGATATGAATACCATTGAAGATGAAGCCCATGATAGAAATAACAATCTTGTTAATCACTTAAAAGATACTGACTTCTTTAATGTTATAACATTCCCCAATTCTACCATCGCAATTACCCGTGTTGAGCCAGGGACCAGTGGGGATATAAAAATATCGGGAAACTTAACCATTAAAGGTATCACGCACCCGGTTAGCTTTCCCGCCAAAATGGAAGTTAAGAATGGAATTGTAAAAGCAGATGGCAAGCTGGTCATTGATCGCGCCAAATGGGATGTACGCTATAAATCAGGAAAATTCTATACGCTGTTGGCTGATCAAACGATATCGGATTCTATTGAATTCCATTTTAAGATCGTTGCAAAAAAAACAGATAAATGCTGAAAAAGTTCTTTTAGGATCCTCCTGGTTTTTCTTGTTCCGGGAGAATCAAGAGCCTGATTTGCAACAGCGCAGCGCTTCATCCGGCTTTATTTTAAACCATTTCCTGATATTCATTTAACAAAAGGAGTAATCGCTTATTGGTCATTCCTTTTTCAGCATCATAAGTTAACTTAATTCCCGCTAATTAAATTAACTTATGATTGTGCCAGAACTTTAATAAATTCATATAACAAAATTATCAACAGGGTAGGGCTATATGAAAACGGCTGTTCTACAATCATTACTCGGGCTATTGATGCTGCTACTTTGCACCTGCAAGGCTACCAATAACAGGAAAACAAATGTGCTTACTCAAACAGCAGCTATAAAAACAGGAGCAACGAAGCAGACCGGGGAATCACAAAACCCAACAGCTAAAGCGGGGGATAATGCTACTCATCATCCGCCTTTTAAAAGTAAGTTCCCGGGTATAGATGCGTCCACACTGGTTTACCGGTCTCCTGAATATTTTCTTTACAAGGCCGACAGCCTGCAAATGGCTTCTGCCAGAACCACCTATTTTAAAAACCTGGACACGATCATTGCCCAGCTTTCGGTTACGCCAGACCGCAATTCCAACCCCGCTGTTAATACCGATCAATGGTATGCAGCAATTGATTTCAATATACGAAAACCCAACTATGTGATCCTGCATCATACGGCGCAGGATAATGCAGCGCAAACCCTGTTCACCTTCTCTGTTCCGAGACCCGGAAGAGAGTCCAGCGCCCATTATGTAATAAGCAAGGATGGAAAAGTGTTCCAGATGCTAAATGACCATGTGAGGTCCTGGCATGCCGGGGCTAGCAAATGGGGAAGCATCACCGATATGAACTCCTGCAGCCTGGGAATTGAAATAGATAATAATGGAAAGGATGAAATATTTACCGTGTCCCAGATCAATGCGCTACTTACATTACTTCGTTATTTAAAAGAGCAGTACAAAATTCCGCAGGCCAATTTCATCGGTCACTCAGATATTGCACCCGGCAGAAAAGAAGACCCCGGCAAATTCTTCCCGTGGAAGAAACTGGCGGATGCTGGTTTCGGATATTGGTACGATAGCAATGCTTTAAAGGAGCCGCCCGCAGATTTTAATATTACCTGGGCTTTGCGCGTGATTGGCTATGATGTCAGCAACGCTAAAACAGCTATCAGGGCTTTTAATCTTCATTATCTTCAAAAGGCCAATGCCGATAGCCTAACAGATTATGATAAAAAAGTGCTGTATAATGTGGCTTTGAAGTATATGTAGAGCATTAGAATCTTGTAATCTTCTTTTACAGGCCCAATAATCAAATATTGTAAATGATTAATTCCGGAATTGCTCACTAACCATCTATTTTAACAAACCCCTTCTCCTTTACTTATATATTTTGTTTATACTTGCTATGATAGCATTATTACTGATGTCTAAAAAATTAACGATGGTTCTAAAAAATTGCATGTTGCTATTGGCAATAATTTTTTTATCTGCCAACGGATTTTGCCAATCGCCTATAGGTACCTGGAAAACGATTGATGATAATACCAGGAAAGAAAAGTCTTATGTACGTATATATGAACCCAAAAGCGGCAACCTGCAGGGCGAAGTAGTAAAGATATTGCATCCGGCCCGCGAAAACGCTACCTGTACGGCATGTACGGGAACGCGAAAGGACAAGCCGGTAAAAGGCATGGTGATACTATGGGGATTGAAGAAAGACGGCAACGAATGGTCGGGCGGACAAATACTGGATCCTGAAAAAGGAAAGCAATACAAATGCTACATTAAGCCGAAAGGGAAGAATGAACTGGAGGTTCGGGGCTATGTAGGCTTTTCGCTGATTGGCAGAACGCAGACATGGCAGCGGGTACAATAACATTTTAGTAGTTCTTCATTTTAACCTAATTTATGGGCTCTGCAAGCAGGATTGGCCTTGTTTATGCTATAAATAGTGTTATATTACTCAGATAAATTATAACGCATGATCATTCAAATTAACTCAGACAATCATTTAACGGTAAGTAGTGAATACAGGGAAAAAATAGAAGGAATAGTGATGGCAGAAGCCGATCGTTTTCTGGAGCATTTAACCCGGATCGAGGTATATCTTTCTGACCAGAATTCGCATAAAGATGCCGGGGCCGACAAACGTTGCAATATTGAAGCAAGATTGAAGGGCAAGCAACCTATCGCCGTTTCAGATGACGGTGAAACTTATGATATTGCTATTAACGGAGCTACCGGTAAGCTGGCTACTTCATTGGAAACGATAATAGGTAAGATGCAAAATCATTAGTACACCATTACTTTAAAGTAACAAAAAATCAGGTTGGCCAACTAGTTGACCAACCTGATTTTGCTTTAATATTTATCGCCAACCTCCTCCTAAATCCTTATACATATTTACCACGGCACTCAGCTGTTTCTTCCTGGTTTCTGCCAGCTCCAATCTGGCTTCCAGTACATCGCGCTGGGTGGTCAACACTTCTAAATAATCAGCTCTCGCAGCTCTGTATAAAGCATTAGACACATCCACCGATTTATTCAACACTTGCACCTGCTTTTGCTTTTGCTCGAAAGTTTGTTGCAGATTGCTGATATGGGAGAGCTCATTGGCTACTTCTATGTATCCTCCTAATATCGAACGCTCATAATTATACACCGCCTGCAATTGCCTTGCATTAGCCGTAAAGTACTGCGCCTTAATAGCATTCTTATTTATTAAGGGTCCTGCCAGGTCTCCCACCAGTGAAGCGATCAATGACTCGGGCAGCTTAACCAGGTAACTGGGATTAAAGGCATTGAATCCAATTGCAGCTGAAATATCGAAGGAAGGATAGAACTGCGCCCTTGCCACTTTAACATCCAGTTTGGACGCAGCCAGTTCCAGCTCCGCCTGTCTGATGTCGGGCCTGTTAGCCAATAGCTGTGATGGCACACCCGTACTAACCGGTGCTAAAGTCAAATTCATAAAACCGGCCTGGAGCCTGGCTATAGGTTGAGGATATCTCGCTAGTAAAAAGTTAATACGGTTTTCGGTCTCCCTAATGCCCTGCCGTATTTCAAATTCACGGCTTTCCGTGCTCTTTACTTCCGCTTCAAATTTTTGTACCGCCAACTCTGTTGCCCTTGCGGCCTGCTTTTGCACTTTTACAATCTCCAGCGCGTTCTTCTGTAGGGCAATATTCTGCTTAACAATATCCAGTTGGTAATCGAGCGACAATAATTCATAATACGAGTTAGCTACCTCTGCTATCAGGTTGGACAACACGAAATTTTTGCCTTCGATAGTAGACAGGTAGCGATCTACTTCAGCGTCTTTTGCATTATGCAGCTTGTTCCAAATGTCTACCTCCCAATTGGCGTTGACGCCCACAATAAGATCACCCAGATAATCAGGCACTTTTTTACCGGGTGTAATTTCGGTGGAAGCATCACCAGCGCCCTGGCTGGTGTATCGACCTGCTTTATCGATACCGATACCTGCACGATATCCTACACTCGGCAACAGCTCTCCTTTTCTTGCTCTAACCTCGTTCCTTGCTATTTCTATTTCCTGTAATGTAATGTTCAGTTCCTGGTTATTTTTTAAAGCTGTATCTATTAAAATTACCAGGCTAGGATCGGTGAAAAAGTCCCGCCATTTCACCATCCCGGTATTCGAGGTGTCCTGCGAAACAGCATAAGTATCGGGTAATTCTTTGTTTTCCTGCTTTTGAGCTACCTGCGGTACATGGCAGCCTGCATCAATCATGCAGGCGCCTAATATCGCCAACGGAGCCAATATGTTACGAATCTTCATATATTTTCTATTGAGTCAGATCTTCTGATAATGGATTTTCATCTTCTATTTTGATCAGTTTCCTTTTAGCGGCAATGGTGCCGAAAATGTAATACAACCCCGGTATCACAATTACACCAAACACAGTTCCGAAAAGCATACCTCCGGCTGCAGCCGATCCTATGGTTCGGTTACCGATCTTACCCGGCCCATTGGCAAATACTAATGGAATCAGGCCTGCGATAAAGGCAAAGGAGGTCATTAAAATAGGACGGAACCTTACTTTGGCGCCCTGCATGGCCGATTTTAAAACAGACATACCTGCACTATGCTGCTGAGCTGCAAATTCCACGATCAGCACAGCATTTTTACCAAGTAAACCGATCAGCATAACCATGGCGATCTGCGCGTAAATATTATTCTCCAGTCCAAATAATTTCAGGAAAAGAAAAGCACCGAAGATACCTGCCGGTAAAGAAAGGATCACCGATAGAGGAAGGATAAAGCTTTCGTATTGTGCAGAAAGAATTAGATACACAAAACCCAGGCATATCAAAAATATGTAAATGGCTTCATTGCCTCTCGATACCTCATCCTTTGAAATACCTGCCCAATCTATACCAAAGCCTCTGGGCAAGGTCTTCTTCGCTACCTCATTAATAACATTAATCGCCTCACCGCTACTATAGCCCGGAGCGGCCGAACCGCTTATTTCTGAAGCATTGTACATATTATGCCGGGTGATCTCCGAAAGGCCATATACTTTTTCCATCTTCATAAAGGCAGAAAAAGGAACCATTTCATCATGGTCATTCTTTACATATAGTTTCAGGATATCATCGGGCAATGCACGGTATTGCGGCAGGGCCTGTACAATAACTTTGTATTGCCTGTCGAACTTAATAAAGCTGGTTTCATAGTTGCTTCCAATCAACGTAGATAAGGTGCTCATCGCATTATCAATGGTGATACCTTTCTGTTGCGCCAGGTCATTATCTACCCGCAACATATACTGCGGGAAACTGGCACTGTAAAAAGTAAATACCGATGAAAGCTCTTTACGCTTGTTAAGCTCTTTTACAAAGTCATGGCTCACCTGTTCCATTTTTTTATAATCGCCGCTCCCCGCCTTATCCAGCAAACGCAATTCAAAACCGCCCGCAGCACCATATCCCGGAACTGCAGGAGGCTGAAAGAATTCAATGGCAGCACCCGGAATACTCCTTGACTTTTCTTCCAGTTGCTCAATGACTTCATGCGCCGATTCTTTCCGGTCTTTCCAGTCTTTTAGATTAATCAAACAGGTTCCTGAATTGGCGCCCGTCCCTTCTGTTAATATCTCATAACCGGCAAGCGCCGATACCGATTTTACGCCATCCACTTCTTCTGCAATACGCTCCAGTCTTTCCGAGATCTCATTCGTCCGTTCAAGCGATGAACCCGGCGGTGTTTGTATAATCGCGTAGATCATTCCCTGGTCCTCGTTCGGAATAAAGCCCGAGGGTACTGTGCCACTCAACAACCAGGTACCCGCACAAAAAGCAATCAGCAGGCCGAAAGTAATAATGCGCCGGCTTACCACCCGGTTTAGGAAACGCATATACCGGTGGGATAAAAGATCGAAGCGTTTATTGAATGCATCAATAAATTTGTCAACCAGCGATTTCTTTTTGATATGGCTATGATGATTCTTTAGCAAAATAGCGCAAAGCGCCGGAGTCAAAGTTAAAGCCACCACACCTGACAATATTATACCGGTAGCCATCGTGATAGAAAACTGCCGGTAGAAAATACCTACCGGACCTGACATAAACGCTACCGGTATAAACACCGAAGCCATCAGGAAAGTGATCGCTACTATGGCGCCGCTGATTTCCTTCATAGCCTGTTGTGTAGCTTTCAGCGGAGAGATATTACTCTTCTCCATTTTTGCATGCACTGCTTCGATCACCACAATGGCATCATCTACCACTACCCCGATCGCCAGCACCAAGGCAAACAGTGTAATAAGATTTAAGGTGATTCCAAAGAACTGCATAAACACAAAAGTTCCTACCAGGGATACCGGCACAGCTATGATGGGGATGAGGGTAGAACGCCAGTCGCCCAGGAAGATAAAGACCACGATACCCACCAGGATGAAAGCTTCCACAAGGGTATGGATTACCTTCTCAATAGAAGCATCCAGGAATTTAGATACATCGTAGCTGATCTCATAATCCATTCCCTTCGGAAAGTTTTCTTTCAACTCTTTCATTTTTGCTTTTACATCTGCTATTACCTGGCTGGCATTACTACCATAAGATTGCTTTAATACAATAGCGGCTGAAGGCTTACCATTCAGATAAGAGTACAGGTCATACATAGAGCTACCAAACTCAATATCGGCCACATCTTTTAGCCGCAACAGTTCCCCGTCAGAGCTGGCCCTCACCACAATGTTCTCATATCCTTCTTTGCTGCTATAACGTCCGGGGTACTTCAACACATATTCAAAGGACTGCGATCTTTTACCAGAGCTTTCACCTGTTTTACCCGGTGAAGCTTCGAGGCTCTGCTCGTTTAAAGACTTCATTATTTCTTCTGCAGATATTTTGTATGCCAGCATCCTGTCGGGCTTTAACCATATACGCATGGCATATTCCCTGTTCCCCAATATATCGGCATATCCAACTCCATCTACGCGCTTTAACTCAGACAGCACATTGATATCGGCATAGTTGTACAGGAAGTTTTCTCCCATCGATGTATCCTTAGTGTACAGGTTGATATACATCAGCATATTCGATTCTTCCCGGCTGATCTTCACTCCCTCCCGTATTACCAGCGGGGGTAGTTTATTGGTTACAGCGGCTACACGATTCTGTACGTTTAGCGAAGCCTGGTTAGGATCGGTGCCGAGATTAAATATTACCTGTATCACGGCTTCTCCATCATTACCGGCATCAGAAGCGATGTATTTCATCCCAGGTACACCATTCAACGCACGCTCCAACGGGATGACCACCGATTTAATCAAAAGCTCGTTATTGGCCCCGGGATACTCTGCTGTAATATTCACTTTGGGAGGAGATACCGAAGGGAATTGCGTTACAGGCAGGTGTGTTAACGCCAGCACGCCCAGGAATACAATAATGAGCGATATGACGATGGATAAAACCGGTCGTTTTATAAATTTTCCAAACATAAAATTCTCTTTAAATAATTACTCTGCTTTTAAATGAAGGTTGCTCATTACCTGGCGTGATTGCTCATACCGGTATTGTATCTTTTGTTCTTCTTTCACCGTTTGTACACCTTCCAGCAGTATTTTATCATCAGCAGCAAGACCGCTACTTACTATGTACAGATCGGGCAATTCGGCGCCTACATTGATCATGCGGGCTCTTACCATATGGTTGTTATCTATAACAAAAACATATTTACGGTCCTGCAGCTCGTAGGTAGCTTTTTGAGGAATAACCACGGCATTCTTAAGCGGCACCGTCATTCTAACCTTTCCGGTTTCACCATTCCTAAGCAGTCCATCGGGATTAGCAAACCGGGCCCTGAAAGCGATGTTACCGGTTTCGCTATCGAACTCACTTTCTATAGTTTCTATTTTGCCCGGAACGCCCAGCGCATCTCCGTTGGCCAAAATGAGACCCACGTCTTGCTGTGCATTTTTTTGCAGGCTTTTCTGGTAGTTCAGGTACTCCGGTTCTCCTACATTGAAATAGGCAAACACCTGGCTATTATCAGATAAGCTGGTAAGTAAAGCGCCCTCATCAATAAGACTTCCCTGCTTCAGGGGAATGCGATCGATAATGCCGCTGAAAGGCGCACGTATTTCTGTAAATGATAAATGAGCCTGGGCTAATTTGGTTTCTGCGTGGGCCTGCTCCAGCTTGGCCTGGGCCAGTGCCTGCTCACTTTTAGAAACAATATTCTGGTCTGCCAGGGTTTTAGCATTCTGAAGCTCAATGGAGGCTGCGCTGGCTTCTGCCTTTGCCTTCATCAGTTCGGCTTCGTACACCTGTGGCATTATTTTGAATAATAGCTGCCCGGCTTTCACGTATTGCCCCTCATCTACATATATCTTTTGCAGGAAACCCCTGCTTTGTGCGCGAACCTCGATATTCCTCACCGAGCGTATCTGGGACACATAGTCTTTATTAAGCGATGTATCTATTTGTAAAGGACTGGTAACAATATATTGTACTTCTTCCGCTTTCTCTTCAGCGTGTGACTTACAGCTTGTTTGGTATATGAATGCGCATAACGCATAAACGATTACTATCCGTTTCATTGTATTAGGAAATTATGATAAAGCATTGTTGAAGACTGATAGTCCTTGCCTTATCTCAGGAAAGAAATTTTAAACGATTGAATTTAAAAGTATAGGACGATACAGCAGTAGTGTATATAAGGATACACGAATAATGGATCCGGACCTTAATGGATGGTGCGGGTAATGGTAAAAAAAATTACTGCTGAAATAGAATAGTATCAGATCCTGAAAACACAGAGCTGGTTACGACTCAGCCCCGATACAGGTTGTGACGAAGCTATATACCAGCCATTAGCAAACTGGTCATCTGTTTGAGATAAATAAGCTGAAAGAAAATAAGCAAGAATGCTTTGTAATTGTTTTCTTACGGGAGCAGAAACCGGTAGATCATCTTCTTCGTCATTAGTACAAATCAGCCGCTCGCTCAATTCCTGGTCAGCAGCGTTTCCTACTTTGCTGATTTGTTTTTCAATCTGTTGAACTAAACAATGGGTTTTCGAATTATTTCTGGTGTTATCGCTCACATTACGGCTTTTTGCAAAAGCAGCATCACCCGTACTGAACAGGAGCGTACATAAACAGATACAAAAGATAGCCCAACGCATAATCCCAATAATTGCCGTTCAAAATTAGTTAAAGATGTAACCACACCTTATAACCATGTAGCAAAAAAAGGTTAAATTTTAAATATTACAAAATAGGTTCTGATAATTCAAGGCTTATTAATAGTTTACGACCATAGTAAAACCTACCTTGCACACTAAGCGTCCGGTCTCCAATAACTCAAACCGAAGAAACAGCGCTTTATTTCCCCTCACCTTAAAAACATGCATTGTATGTCCTCAAACACTCAAAAAGTAACAACAGACGAGTTAAAAAAAATGGATGCCTATTGGCGTGCCGCTAATTATCTTTCGGTAGGTCAGATCTACCTTAAAGACAATCCTCTGTTACGCGAACCCTTAAAACTGGAACATGTAAAACAGGTGCTGCTCGGACACTGGGGTACAACGCCGGGCCAGAACTTTGTTTACGCTCATTTAAATCGTATCATTAATCAGTACAACCTCGATATGATCTACATTTCCGGGCCAGGGCATGGTGGGCCGGCTTTGGTAGGCAATACCTATTTAGAAGGTACGTACAGTGAAATCTATCCCGAGATTACCCGAGACACGGAGGGTCTTAAAAGACTCTTTAAACAATTCTCTTTTCCGGGTGGTATACCCAGCCACGTATCACCCGAATGCCCTGGCTCCATGCATGAAGGAGGTGAACTCGGTTATTCTTTAAGCCATGCTTTCGGTGCCGCATTTGACAATCCGGATTTAATGGTGGCTTGTGTAATAGGAGATGGAGAGGCAGAAACCGGTCCCCTGGCTACAGCATGGCATTCCAATAAATTCTTAAATCCGGTAAAAGACGGCGTGGTTTTACCGATCCTGCATTTAAATGGTTATAAAATTGCGAACCCTACCATTTTTGCAAGAATTGAAAAGGAAGAGATGAATAATCTCATGAAGGGCTATGGATGGAAACCTTTTTGGGTGGATGGTGAAGACCCTGTGTATATGCACCAGCGCATGGCTGAGGTATTAGATGAAGTGATGGCCGAAATTAAAACCATTAAGGAAGCCGCTGCAAACAACGAGCAGCTTGAACGCCCTACCTGGCCAATGATCATTCTTAAATCGCCAAAGGGTTGGACGGGCCCCAAAGAAGTAGACGGATTGAAAGTGGAAGGTAGCTTCAGGGCACACCAGGTACCGCTTTCAGATCCTGCACACAATCCCCAACACTTAGCTGCTCTTGAAAAATGGTTGCAAAGTTATAAACCTGAAGAGCTTTTTGATGAGGAAGGAAAACTCTTTGCAGAATGGCAGGAGCTTTCCCCGGTAGGTGACAGGCGAATGGGGGCTAATCCACATACCAATGGCGGTGCATTGATGCGGGATCTGCACATGCCCGATTTCAGAACCTATGCACTCGATGTAAGTATGCGCAGTATGCCTGGCCCTGGCGACACCAAGGTGCTGGGTGCTTTTATAAGAGATGTCATTAAGCTCAACATGCATAACTTCAGGGTATTCGGTCCTGACGAAACCTTATCCAACCGGCTCAATAAAGTATTTGAAGTTACCGAGCGGCAATGGGTAGCCGACACTTTCGATGACGACGAGTTTATTAAGAAAGAAGGCCGGGTGCTGGAAGTGCTAAGTGAACATCAATGTGAAGGATGGCTGGAAGGGTATGTACTTACAGGCCGGCACGGGTTATTTAATTGTTACGAGGCCTTTATACACATCATCGACAGTATGTTTAACCAGCATGCCAAATGGCTGAAAATGACCTCGGAGATAAGCTGGAGAAAAAAACTGCCATCGCTAAATATTCTTTTGGCATCGCATGTATGGCGGCAGGACCATAATGGCTTTACACACCAGGACCCCGGCTTTATAGATCATGTTATAAATAAAAAAGCTTCCGTTGTAAGAGTGTACCTGCCACCGGATGCCAACTGCCTGCTGTCTACAATGGACCATTGTTTGAAAAGCCGTCATTATGTAAATGTGGTCATTGCTGGCAAACATGTATCACCGCAATGGTTAAACATGGATGAAGCCATTACGCATTGTACCAAAGGAATCGGCATATGGCCGTGGGCGAGTAATGATGAAGGCGCTGAGCCGGATGTAGTGATGGCCTGCGCCGGCGATGTTCCTGCATTAGAGACACTGGCTGCCGTATCTATCCTAAGGAATAAATTACCAGAGTTGAAAATACGCGTGGTAAACGTAGTAGACCTGATGCGCCTTCAGCCCGCCTCTGAGCACCCACATGGACTAAGCGATATTGATTTCGATGTGCTCTTTACTAAAAACAAACCGGTGATCTTCGCCTTTCATGGTTACCCCTGGCTGATACACCGGCTTACTTACCGCCGCACCAATCATCATAATATACATGTAAGAGGATATAAAGAAGAAGGCACTATTACTACTCCTTTTGATATGACGGTGCTTAATCAAATGGATCGTTTCAGCCTGGTGCAGGATGTATTGAACCGACTACCACAGCTGGGAGAAAGAGCTGCCTACTTAAAAGAAGATATGAAAAACAAACACATCGAACATAAGAACTACATAAGAAAACATGGTATAGATATGGACGAGGTACGAAACTGGAAATGGGAACTTTCCTAAAAAAGAGTAACTGATATTTATATACTAAAATCCCGCCGAAGAAATCAGCGGGATTTTTTGCATCCCCAACCATGCCCTTACCAGGCTCGGATTCAGGTAAAGGTATACTACCATCATCTTTAAAAGCTAACCTCTGTCAGTTACCGTAATGACATAAATCAATAGGCATCTATACCAGGGTCATACTATAAGTTTTTCGTTTGTTACAGCTTTGTTAACACAAAACAGAAAATCATACACAAATGAAAAAAATAAAACTAGTAGCCCTGTTCATATTGGGTTTAGGCATGAACATCTTTGCCCAGGACAATTACAAACTGGTAGAAAACAAAACCAAAAACATGGTAACGGGCACGTCTACCCTGCATGACTGGAGATGCGTAGCTGAGAAACAATCAGGTACTGCCATAATAAAAACAGGAGACGTACTGGAAGTCAAATCGCTAACAGCCCGCATCGTTGCTAAGTCTTTGAAGAGCATAAAAGAGAATGGCAAATACTATGACGATGCTATGGACAAAAATGCATACAAGGCTTTGGAAGCGGATAAGCACCCCGAGATCGTTTATACATTAACTGGTGTATCTAACATGAAAACAATAGGCACTGCTTCCACTTTTTCAGCAACCGGCAATTTAACCATCGCAGGCAAAACCAACAAAGTAACCTTCCCGGTTAAAGCAGTTGCAAACGGTAATACGATAACATTCACCGCCACTGTTAAGTTTAAGTTGACTGCTTTCGGCATTACACCGCCTAAAGCACTGATGGGTACCATTAAAACCGGTGATGACGTAGCCGTAGTATTGAACTCAACTTTTGCCAAATAACCTCAACCAAATTTTATCAAACTTAAAAATGATGTTTATGAAACGCTTATCATTAGCGATAGCCCTTATCGGATGCTTTACCCTGGTACATGCACAAGACAATAAATCAATCATCTCCAAACTACACGCTGACGTACAGTTTACCAGGCCCGGCGACAAAACAGGTTTAAACATGTTTGAAACGACCAAGGATGATACCATTCCTTACGATGGCCTGAAAGTGAGGTTTGGCGCGGGGTTTTCTCAACAATTTCAAAGTCTTGCGCATAGCAACTCCCGCGCAGTGGCGCTTTACCCGAGATTAGCGCCTGGCTTTGGGATAGCGCAGGCCAACCTTACTATGGATGTGCAGTTATACGATGGTATCAAATTAAACCTTACCAGTTACCTGGCGGCAAGACACCATAACGAAACATGGGTAAAAGGCGGTTATATTCAATTTGATAAACTTCCCTTTAAAGGCGCTGGCTGGGATAAATTGATGCAGTATGCAACCATTAAAGTGGGACACATGGAAATTAACTATGGCGACCAGCATTTCCGTCGCTCAGATGGAGGTAATACCATCCACAATCCGTTTATGGAGAACTACATCATGGATGCCTTTGCTACGGAAATCGGCGGAGAGTTCTATCTTCAAAAAGATGGAGTTATGGGAATGGTTGGTATATCCAATGGCCTTATCAATGGCACCCAGCAGTCTCCAATATTAGCTGCAGGTACCGATACCACAAGTTACCACCGTAACCCCTCTTTCTATGCCAAAGGCGCTGTAGATAAGAAATTGGGAGACGTAAGAGTGAGAGGAGCAGCATCTGTCTACTATAACAACAGCTCCGGCCGTAGTACCTTGTATGCGGGCGACCGTACCGGTAGCAACTATTTCTTTGTAATGGAAGCCGCTACCGCTACATCTAAAGACAATTTCACTTCCGGACGTTTCGACCCCACCCTTACGAACCAGATCCTGGCCTTTCAATTAAATGGTTTTATAAAAGCAAAAGGTGTCGAATTATTTGGCACATACGAAAATGCCAAAGGTCGCAGCATTAACGAGAAAGTGGCCAACTTTGATAAACGCAACGTCAACCAATTTGCCGCAGACATTATTTACAGGATCGGTTCTAAAGAAAAAGTATTCATCGGTGGTCGCTACAACACCGTACGCGGGCAATTACTGGCCAGCAATAAAGATAAACAAAGCATTGACAGAATTGCAATAGGAGGCGGATGGTTCCTCACTAATAATATCTTAATGAAAGGCGAATATGTAGATCAGAAATATAACGATTTCCCGGCTGCAAACAGGATGGCAGATGGAAGGTTTAAGGGGTTTGTAATGCAGGCAGTAGTTGGTTTCTAACAAAGCAGGAGAGTAGGGCTGCAAACCGTAGCCCCGCTCTCTTCACAAAATACACAATCATGTTACTCGTAAAATTGATATGGTGCATTTTCTTTTGTTGGCTGATGCCAGGTTTTCCCGCTCAAACATTTCAAACTTCTATAGTTGATGGTAGCTCTTTTACTTTAAGAGGCTCTTCCAACATTAATAAATTTGAACTCGTGTATACAGGCAACCTGGAGCGAACCAATAAAGTTCAGGTAGAGAAAGAGTCGACCCGGATAAACATGAAATCCGGTTCGGGAGTGAACCTGAAAGTGGCGGATTTTAAAAGTGCCAACACTTATATCACTAAGGACTTTAGAAAAATGCTTCGGGCCGACACCTACCCTAACCTGGTTATTGAGCCCGTAAGCGCATGGAAGCCGAAAAATCAGGCAGGAACCCTGTGTGTGCTGATCAATTTAACAATAGCAGGATGTACCCACCAGGAAACGATCAGCCTAAACCTCACGCAGCAGGATGCAACTGCACTTCAATGTAAGGGCACTCATAAAATATCGCTTAAAAAATATGCGCTTGCCGCACCGAAAAAGGCCCTGGGCGCCGTGCAGGTAAATGATGAGGTAGCCATCGATATGTTCCTGAAGCTGCAGTTCAAAAAAATAAAATAATAAAGCCAACACAATATCATCTAGCTAAAAAAACAACCATTATGATCATTCAATTACACGCAGACAAAAGCCTGAGTATACACGAAGCATACGCATTGAAATTAAACGGAGTCATTTCAAGAGAACTGGACCGCTTTGCTGAACTGTTAACAAGAGTAGAATTACATCTTGCTGACGAAAATGCACAGAGAAAAACAAAAGAAGATAAGAAGTGTACCCTTGAAGCAAAGCTTAAAAGCAAGCAGCCTGTGGCTGTCACCAGTCATGGCAACACTTATGACGATGCAGTAACAGGTGCCGTACAAAAACTCAAAGCATCCTTAGATACAATAGTAGGAAAAATGCAGCATCATTGATTGTTCATGCTCCTGCAAAAAGCGGTTCGCGCGAACCGCTTTTTTTATTTATTACTTTTGGGTTGCCTTTTTGCCCATCGCATATTGGATGCCACCCAACAGATGCTGTAAAAACAATGGTTCGCTGTACGATTCATCAGTGTGGCCTAAACCTGTGTAAAATACGCGGCCTCCTTCAAAATTATGGTACCAGGCCATTGGGTGAAAGTCCCCGTTCTTTCCTCCCTCGTAACTTTTTTCGTCGATAGTGATGAGCGTTTTTACATCAGGATTAATATTTTTAAAATTGTACCATTCATCTTTGCGCTCCCATACGCCCGGCAAATGGCGGGTAGAGGCATGCTCCTTAACTTTTACAATCAATTTTGCCACCTGCTGTTTAGGATGACTGGCAAACCAGGCGCCCACCATCTTATTATACCAGGGCCAGCCATACTCGGTATCAGTCGCTGCGTGAACGCCTACAAAGCCACCCCCGCCGCGTATATATTTTTGAAACGCTGCTTTCTGATCATCATTAAACAAGGTACCCGTAGTGCTTAAAAAAATAATAGCTGAAAATTTTTTAAGATATTTGTCAGTAAACAGGCTGGAGTCTTTTGTTACTTCTACCTCAAACCCGTTGCCTGCTCCCAGCTTTTGAATAGCCTCAACACCTTTAGGTATAGAAGCATGGTAAAAACCTGTAGTTTTGGTCATTACCAACACTTTAGGCTTAGCAGATCTGTTAAAGGAAAAGGCGATAAAAGCGATGATTAAAAGGGCAAAAGAGGCAAGTTTATTAGACATGATACATATTGTTTAAATAGCTATATATATCGACTAAAGTAATGTAAATTATTATTACTATCCACATTTTTTAAACCATACATCGCATCAAACCGAATACTAGCAACACTTTAGCTATATTTGCAACGCAAAACGCACCTATATTATTAAATATTAAGATGAACGCCCCAACCAAAATATTTTGGCACATGAGAATCAAAAAGGCGTTACATGCTTTTTAAATGTAAAAATTAAAAACATACGGATGAAAAAGATCACTTTTACACTTCCCGCTGAGGCACTGGGCAATGCAACCGGAGCCATTTTACTTGGAGACTTCAACGACTGGAATTTTGATAAAGGCATTAGCCTCAGTGTACAACCCGACGGCACTTTAGCTGCTTCAGTAGAACTGGAGGCTGGCAAAAGCTACCAATACCGCTTTTTATTAAGCGATGGAACCTGGGTAAACGACTGGGCAGCACAACAATATGTACATGACGCAGCTTTCGGAGTAGAGAACTCCTTAGTTATTGTTCCTACAGAAACTATAGTTGACAAAGTAGCTAATATTGCTAAAAAAGTAGAGGCGGCAGTAGCACCTAAAGAAGAAAAAGAGCCGGCAAAAGCTAAAACAGCTGCACCTAAAGTAAAAAAGGAAAAAGTAGCCACTGTTGCCAAAAAAGTGAAAGCTGAAACAGCGCCGAAGGAAGAGCCGGCAAAACCACAAAAAGAAGCTAAAGCTGTTGCACCTGCAACAAAAAAGAAAAAATTGAAATAACACTAAAAAACTGAAAGCAATTTTAAAAGCCGCTGGCTCTAAATTTCAGTTTCACGATCCGGCCTCATGGCCGAAGCATGTTAAGCTGGCTGTAGCTGCAAAATGGGATTAATTGGCAGCATCACAGAAGAAGCTGATCGGAGGGAAATAAAACTTCTTTACAAGTAAAAAGTAATCCTATCCCGGATGGCATCGGATTACTTTTTACTTCAATTGTATCTATCTTTTTTTAGCAGCGTAGAAATAAACTACCTGGAGACTGATCAACAATAGTATGCCTACCAGTTGGTGTGAGATAGCCAGCGCTAATTTATCAGGAGTGAGATAGTTGATCAATGTAAGGATGCCTAATGCTACCTGAACCAGGGTGATGAACACAGGCATATTACGCAACTTATATACAACAGTACCTTTAGACTGCCTGTAGAGCATTACCGTGTATACAATTATCAGCAACGTTAAAATATAGGCTAACCCACGATGTACAAACTGTATAGCTAACAGGTTGTGTAACAGACCTCCTTCACCCATATCCGGCATCAGCTGACCATTAATACTGGGCCAGGTGATGGATGATTTTGCCGCGTGGGTACCGGCCATGAATGCGCCATAAATTAACTGTACGGTTAACAGCGCAAATAATAGCCAGGTAAAATTCCTGACAGAAGGAATATGTGCTTTCTTGAAATCGGGTACCGACAATTTCATGGCGAACCAAATTACATATACCAACAAAACCAGGGCTGCGATAAAATGAGCCGCCAACCTGATATGGCTCACATAAACCAGGTCTGTACCTACACCACTCGCTACCATAATCCAGCCAATGGCCCCCTGTAAAGCGCCCAATACAAATAAAATAACCATGGGCCACAGCATGCTGCGGTCGATCTTCTTTTTGTAAATAAAATAAGCGAAAGGAACAATAAATACCACGCCCATGAACCGGGCCCAGTTCCGATGTAGCCACTCCCAGAAATAAATCATTTTAAAATCGTGGAGCGAAAAGTAATTATGGATGTATTTATACTGAGCGATCTGCTTATACTTTTCGAAAGCCAGATTCCAGTCATGCTCGTTCATAGGCGGTAAAGCGCCTAATATTGGTTTCCATTCAGTTATTGACAGTCCACTACCGGTAAGTCTGGTGATACCACCCAATAAAACCTGTATGATGATCATGCCCGCACCTATGAAAAGCCATATGGCTACAGGTCTATGCTTTTTCAAATCCATAATGGGCGCAAAATTATAACTATAATAGTAATCAGGTAATAATTTCATGATCACCTATGTAAGGAAACGGCATGGCAAAAATTAAAGGTTATAAAAACAATTCTGCTTAAATTTATATTACATTCGCATCCAAAGCGAGCCCTTTAAACAATGATTGATAGCTATTTAGATCAACTACCTTCACAATTCAGTTGCCGATTTGAACAGCGTATTCTTTAGCGGGCTAGATTTATCAAAGGTTTTTACCCATTCGCATGCGTAAAATAAAAGTATCCACACTTCCGCAGTGTAGTACTTTCTGATATTACATATTTAGTCCTTAACTCAAAATAATTAATATGAAAGCAAACAACTTAAAATCCCTGGTAGTTTACCGCCTGAAAGTAATAAGTCTCATTGTTACAACTTTAGGTTATATCTCCGTGTTAAATGCCCAAAAAACACCCCGGGATTTCGTATTAGGCACTTACGCCAGCACCAACACAATACAGAACGGCGTTGCTGGCTATGGGCAAAATTTTACAGGTACTAATTATACGCTACAATATGGAGCAGCATCGTCTGGTAGTGCTGGATTTAACCGTGTGGTAAAACTATTCGCAATAGACGGTGAGGCTTATAGTGTAACCAAAGCCGTACCAGGAGAAAAACCCTTCAGCAATGTTGTAATCAATCGAAAAAATAATGCACAGGTAAGTGGAATTAAAACAACTGCTTTTTTTGAAACATCCGCATCTCAAAATACTGGTAACAATAGCACTGTATACCTTACTCCGGACTATGTAAATACCATGGAAGACCTTATTAACAGCTATATAGTAAACCGGGGGTCGGATAATATTTTCGTAGCTGACGCCGGTAGCTCAACCAGGAATAACGTTGAGCGAATTGACATGCTACTTGCCAACCCGGTAAACATCAACGCTGTAAATAGTAGTACATCTGGCTTTTTATTTATGGAAAGGGGCACAGGAGATCCTTTTAAAATAGCAGCTATCACCGGTGCTGCCGGGTCTGGCAGCTCTGCTACGGCTTCCGCTTTCGCAAGCCCGTTAACCATCGCCAATAGTTCTTATTGGGGCAATACCGGAACTTCAATAACCACGTTAGTAATGATGCGCAATGGCACTACCGGCAACCTGCAACCAAGCCAGAATATCGGTGCCCAAACCATACGGGGCGTATTTGTGAGCCTGGCAGACCTGGGTCTTACCGCGGGAACTACTTTGTACGGGATCAGCGCGTTCGCCAACGATGTAACAGCTACAACTTCAGCCCAATTGCTGAATATAGCGAGTGATGCATTTTATCCTCCATTAACACTGGATGCTGCAGGAGGCCTTGATTTTACAGCAGGCGGCGGCTTTTTTACCAAGGCGATCCTCGTAAAGGGTAATGTATGGAATGATGCGGATGGCAACGCTTCACAAAGTGGTGCGGGTGAAACCGGCATTGCAAATGGATTATGGGCCAACCTTGTCGACCCCTCAGGAAACGTGGTTAGCTCTGTACTGGTTCAATCCAATGGAACTTACACTTTGTTTGTAGCCGACAACCAGATTGCCGCCGGCAGTTACTCAGTGATCATTACCAATACAGAAAAGTATGAAGGAACTACCCTTAACCAGTCTGATACTCCCGGGAATAACTATGGCTATACCGGCACCAATACAGGAGGTACAGCAAATGCAGGTAACAGAACGGGAGTTGTTACTATTGGCGCTATTTCGGGATCAGATATCGAGAATGTAAACTTTGGTATCAGTAACGATCCGGCAGTTTTACCGGTAGATTTCGGAGGGTTCTCAGCCACCATATCAGGCAACCAGCTTCTAGTAAACTGGTCTACCTTAAGCGAAACCAACAGCAGCTATTTTGAGGTTGAAGCATCTAAAGATGGAAAAATCTTTAAAAGTCTGGGGAAAACGGATAGTAAAGCCATAGGTGGAAATTCTGAAACCATTATTACTTATGAATTTACAGTGGGAGGAGCAAACAGCGCGAACAGCTTATTGGGATTGTCGGTACTTTCCATTGCACTGGCAGCCTTGCTCACCAATCGTAAAAATAAAATACTCTTTATGCTGGCTATTGTATCAGGCAGCTGCCTGTTCACGGTAGCATGTGCCAAAAAAGACATCAACAGTGTGGAAACCGATGCCCAGCTTTATATCCGTATTAAGCAGGTGGACAAAGATGGCGCTTTTAAATACAGTAAAATAATAACCGCAATAAGCAAGTAGACATTACAAATAAAAATCGACCTTAAAGAGCCGTCAGATCTATATCTCGACGGCTTTTCTTTACAAGCAATTGACCGCCTAAACCAGATATATAAAAAAAATCATACCTTTGCGCCCTTCTAAAGTGCCTTTTGCGCTAGCCGTTCACTTTGTTACCAGGCGTTGCAGCACTTTTTGAATTCTAAGCATGAATAAAACAATTTCCTTTCTTCTCATTCTCATTGTAGCGGTATCTCAAAATCTGTTTTCCCAGGCAATTTCCGGCATTTACACTGATTTTAATTATAACGGTCAGGGCTATTGGCATGGCACTGCAGAAAACAGCCCTGGCAGACCAAACAATAGCCATCACCTGTTGGCTTTTACCTGGAAGGGAGCTACTTATGCTACCGGCGTCAACAATGCGGCATTGCCAGCTATTCCGGGGCTTCAACCCGGTTCTTTTCGTGCTTTGCCCGTAGCATCATTACCTAACCCAGCAAATTCAACCAGCACTTTCATAGGCGTGGGTACTGCATACAATATGAACGCAGCCAACAGTAGCATGCCTTATTACCTTACAGATGGCGTTCAGGGGTTGGACCTGGGTACCGGAGTTTACAATCTGCCCGCCGGCAGTATCAGTAGGTACACAGTGGCAAGCGTAAGTCCTACCGCGTCTTTAACGGGCCCTGCGATACTCGTGACACAAATTGGAGCTTATTCGGGCAATGTACATGACACATTTTATTTCGCCAATGCTGCCGGAAATATAGTACCGGGCAGTAACCGGGTATCAGTCAACTTTAACAATCCCTTTCAAAGGGTGGGTACAGCCGAGTTTAAATTTTGGAACGTAACAACCAGCGGTACCCTTACCCGAAGTTCAGGTACAGATGGGCCAAGATCTATCGCGATGGCGGCTTTTTCTTTAACGGATTTTGGTATTACAGCAGCTAATATGTCGCAGATACGCCAGTTCCAGCACCGGTTGTCGGGGGTGAGTGATCAGGCCTTTATTGGTGCATTCAATACGCAAATGATACAGGTATACCAGTATGCCAGCGGCTATGTGTATGCTAACGGTGGCACTACCACCGGATATACCGGAGCTATTGTTAAATTGTTTAACGGGTCGGTTGAAATTGCCAGCACTACCACCAATGCTGCAGGATATTACACTTTTGGCGACCTGGCACCGGGTACTTATACGTTACGACTGTCGGTGCCCGCCGGAGAGAATATTGTTGGCGCGTCGGACAACAATACCGATACAGACATTACGTTTACTCTTGGAAGCACTCCGGTCACTAATACCTACTACACGTTAAGGCCGATAGCCACACCTGTAATCTTTGGTGCTATCGACGCAAAAATAACAGGCAACCAGCTGTTTGTAGATTGGTCTACCACATCTGAAAATAATAACGATCATTTTGAAGTAGAAGCATCAAGGGACGGTAATCATTTTATGACCCTGGCCAGCATAACAAGCAAAGCTGTAAATGGAAATTCGGACACACCCCTTAACTACAACTTTATAACCACCGGTGAGAACGTTTATAACATGCCTGGATGGTTATTGCTTTTGATAACATTAGGATTGTTATTGGCGGGTTTAGGCAGAAAACCATGGATACCGGCTTCTTTGACCCTACTATTCTTCTTTACGCTTTTATCCTGCTCCAAAAATACAACCGGAGACATCGATACTGAAGGCTCTGTTTATGTGCGCATTAAGCAGGTAGATAAAGATGGCACTTTTACATTTAGTAAAACAGTAAAAGCAACAATCCGCTAAAACGGTTGATATGATCTTGAAAAAATAACCGACAGGGGAGTTCATAACGGGCTCCCTTTGTCTTTCCCCCTTTACTATAACCCGGAACCCTTTATCTTTGCGCCCTGAATTTAAGCGCCTGCCCGCGCCAATAAGTGGCAAGTGAATTGAAATAAATAAAAACAGAAAATGAAAGCATATACTTTTTTGATCCGATACAGGCTGCCGATCTCTATCATTGTGTTACTGGCGGGTATATTTACCAACTATGCAGCTGGTTTTTGGCCGGCATTTCCCCTGTACCTGATCGCGGCGATCCTGATTTTCAGTCATTTCTTCTTTGGTCCGTTAAGGTTGATACAGGAATATATGGAGACTGGCGATATGGATGGGGCCGAAAAGGTATTGAACTCAATAACCTTTCCTAACCTTTTGTACAAACCCATCCGTTCTGTTTACTACACTCTGAAGGGTAATATCGCCATGAGCAAACAGGATTTCGATGGCGCCGAAACAATGATGAAAAAAGGATTGGACCTCGGCATGCCTATGAAGGAAGCGGAAGGAGCAAGTATGTTACAAATGGGCATGCTGGCTATGCAGAAAGGTAATATTAAGCAAGGCGAAAGCTATATTCGGCAGGCTATTAGAAAAGGGTTGCCTGATAAAGAAAATGAAGCGGCAGCCTACATGCAAATGTGTAGTATCATGATGAACAAACGCGAGTTTCGGGCAGCAAAAGACTTTTACAGGAAAGCCAAAGCCTGCAATCCTACAACACCGCAAATAGTAGATCAGCTTAAGGAAATTGGCAAGTACATTACCCGGATGCCTGGTTAATCGATATATAATTTACGATATAAAAAAAAGAGATTGTCTGCAGGCAATCTCTTTTTCATTACAATATGTTGAGGGAATTTATCGCCCCATTTTTAGTTCAAAATCGGTTTCCCACTGGTTCGGCTTCACGTTCAGCTTTCGCTCTATATCCACTATTAACTCAGGTTGTCGTCGCTCTCCAAAAAACTGACCGGCATCCCATTTGAGGTTTTTGTTGGTGTCGTACAATATTTTCATATCATAATCGCCCGGGTTGTACAACTTTAACTCAATGGTTCGGTTGGCCGGTATCGCAAAAGAATTGATAGTAGCATCGCCCTGGTTGATCAATAAAACGGGGTTACGATCCAGGTCAACATCTACGAAATTGATCTTTACCTGACCATAATCATCCAGCGACTTTGTTCTGAATTTTACTGTATCCTTCCTAACAATTTGCCGGTCAATACTGTCCGAAGCAAAATCCTTTTCTAAAACCAGGTAATACGTAGTATCCGGAGTCCAGGCCATATTCATGGTAACGATGCGGGAAGTACTGTCTAAGGTTAGTTTATATCCGCTCGCCCTCCTCAGTGTAGTATCCATACTCAGCAGTATTTTAGACGTATCAAAAGTTTTCAGTGGACTTTCAAAAGTCATGGTAAAAGCCGAAAGTAGGTCCTGCTTGCCAGACTCCAGGCTATTTTTTAACTTGAGCCTTTTTTCCTTCCGGTCGATTTCAACTTCCTCCGGTTCGGATTCCTCTTTGGGCTTTTCGGCCTGGTAGGCCCATAGCATTACAGGAGTGGGCGGTTCTGGAGCAATGGTCACCAGAGAATCAGCAAAAGCAAATATCTGCTCCCCGTTATACAAATAGGAGCCGCCCTCATCTTTCATAGCAAACAAGCGATATTTGCCGGGCGCCAGAAACCGGAAAAAGAAGATACCACTGCTATCAACCCGGGTTACATAACGGGGACGCTCCTTCATCACAGCACTATCTTCCAAATTACTGTATAGCATTACCGATAAGGTAGAATCTACTTTATTTGTTTTAGCCATTTTCACCCTGCCACTTAACTCCATTGAGTCTATATAAGACCCCGTAGACATTACGTATAACAGGTCTTTACCCTTATTTCCTTCGTTCAGATCTTTAATGGCGTTAGCGAAATTGTACACATAAGTAGTGTTGGGCTGCAAAGTATCCTTGATCTTTACCGTTACCGTTCTCAGCTTCCGGGTCACCTCCGGGGTAGTTTTAGGAAAGGGGGAAACGATCAGATTGGAAAAAATGTCATTTAATTCCACATACTCATCAAATTCAATTTTAATTTCTTTTTTATCAAAATTCAGGGTTTTATTTTCAGGATAGACAGCAACTATTACAGGTGGTAAAGAGTCCCTCGGACCTCCCGATGGCGGTACCACGCTGGCACAACCCGTTTCTGTTAATAAAAAAGCAAAGGCCGAAACCACTACCAGAACAATAGCCAATAAATTTGTAGCGCGCATATAAAAGCAAACATAAAACGTTTTTAGACAAACTAATTCCCAATTTTCAATTTTTAATTTTCCATTAGCAAGCGCAATTTATCTTTGCAGGATGCAATTTTCGTCCGCGCTGTTAGAATCCGCTGTTAATGAATTTTCACGCCTTCCTGGTATTGGTAAAAAAACGGCCCTTCGCCTGGTTCTCCATTTATTAAAGCAGGAGGAAAGCCAGGTAATCCAGTTTAGTGAAACCATTGCCCGTATGCGAAGCGAAATACGTTTTTGCAAAAGGTGTTGTAATGTGGCTGATGGCGAGCTGTGCACAATCTGCAGTAATAATTACCGTCAGCAACAAACAATATGCGTAGTAGAGAATATACGCGATGTGATTGCCATAGAAAGCACCCAGCAGTTTAACGGCACTTACCATGTTTTAGGCGGCGTTATTTCACCGCTCGACGGAGTGGGCCCCGACCAGCTGAATATTGATGCACTGGTGCAGCGGATCGACCTTGAGCAGACCGAAGAGCTGATATTTGCCCTGAGCCCTAATATTCAGGGAGACACTACCATTTATTATGTACAGAAAAAACTAAGCGGTAAAAATGTACGCATTACTACCATTGCCAGGGGCATTGCTTTTGGCGGGGAATTGGAATATGCCGATGAACTTACATTAGGCCGCAGCCTGCAGAACCGGCTGCCGGTGGAAAAATATATGAACCGGTAATATTTATTACTTAGTTTCTAAATAAAACATGAAGACCCTATTTTTGCTGAACCCATTTTTAACAACAATGGTTACTTAAGCATGCGGTATCAGCTTTCGATTTTTTTTTCTGCTTTTTCTCTTGTCTTCTTCATTGCCGCATCTGCCCAAACGGGGCATCAGTTCACCATTCTTTCAGAAAATGACAGTTACCTTTCTGTAAACAACGACGGATATTATACCAATGGCATTAAGCTGGCTTATCAATGGCGTTCCACTGCAATCGGTAAGAAAAATCCGGAACGGATCAACAGCATATCTGCGGGTCAAAACATTTACACGTCGAGGTTTTCCGGCGAATTAAAAGCTGAAAAACTGGACCGCCCCATTGCGGGATACCTTTATGGCAGCTACCATCAGTCTCTCTACAATAATAAAGAGCGGTTGTTGAAATGGGGTATAACGGCTGGTGTCATTGGTCCTTCTTCCTTTGGAGAGGATATGCAGAAGCAGGCTCATAGATTTATGCAGATCTATAAACCCACTTACTGGGAGCGCCAATTACCGAATGCTTTTGGTGCCAACCTGGATTTTGCCTGGTCTCCCCAGCTGGGGCAAAGCGAAAAAGCATCCAAATGGGATTTTAAACCTTTGCTCTCTGCCAGCGCAGGAAGTATTTTTACCAACGCAGGGGTAGGAGGCGCCCTGGTATTCGGAAAATTTAATAAAAACAGTGCTTCGGCATTCTGGAGCAATCACAGAGGCCAGTCTAAAGCCGACAAAGAATTTTTTGCTTACCTGTTTCCTATGATTTATTTAAAAGGATACGACGCCACGATACAGGGCAGTTTGTTTAAGAAAGAGCCCACCCTGATAAAAGGAGAGCTGAATCCTGTTTTTTTCCAATCAAGACTCGGTCTTACCTATGCCACCAATAAGCTAGCGTTTGGTGCTGCTGCTGTTTATGAAAATAAACAATCACGTACGCAGTTGTCACCCCAATTATACGGCAGCCTACAGGTTAGCCTGATGTGGTAATCGCTGTATACGCTTAAAAATATTTGGCGGGTAAAAAACAAATCTTAATTTTACAGTGTACTACCCAATTAGTACACTAATCGGAATTAATTATTTGCTTATATCTAAACTGTTTAATGTTGCTCCTATGCTAATTCAAAACAAATTGCGCCTTTTACAAATTATAACTTATTCATTACAAACCTTTAGAATTAGTTAACAATTACTCAACTTATCTTTCGACTCCAAAAACTAAATATTTTGAAAACAAAAATATTCCTGCTTGTGGTACAGCTAACTTGTGCCATTGCCTATGGCCAACCTACCAAGATCTACTTAAGTCCTAAAGCTGCATTATCTACCGGGCAATCCACCCTTTTCGACTCGCTTAAATTTTACCCGCTGGAGGTAAACAAGCAAACAGAAATTGCACGTTATAGCTATCCAAATATCTCCGACCGCTTCTTTTACATTAGCCATTATTCTAACAAAAAACTGCTAATTTATTCTAAAGCAGGGAAGCTGATAAAGGAAATATCGTATAAAAAATTAGGAGAATCTGCATATCCCAGGTATGACAAAGCTAAGCAGCAAATGATCTTCCTATTTACTAATAGACAATATAATCTTACCGAAAAGGATTTAATCGAAATTAAAAACGGCTTTGATAAACCACGGAACAAAAAGTACTACAAGAAATATGTAATTGATTTAAATGACACAATGTATAGCTTAAAAAAAGCCGAAGTAACGGCCTTTGATATATTGGGTGCCTATAATCTTAAAAATGATTTCTACTGTACTTATCAAATACATGTTGATAAAGACTATAAAGACTCACTGGATTATGAAGTAAAAATATATCAAAACGAAAAGCTGGTAAAAGCTTATTTCCCCTATAACAAACAAAATGAGCCCCGCTATCTTTATGCGCAGGGCGTTGGCGCTGTAACTTTTGAAAGTGGCAGACCCGATACATTTTACATTACCCGCCCCTATACTGATACTGTTTATGCCTTGTCCAACGATGTTATAACACCTAAATATCAGATCGTACTGCCTATGGAAAATGGCCTGCCTAAATCCTTTTTTGAAACACGTTTCAAAAATCAAACAGAGCGCGACAACTATGAACGAAATAATGGATGGTGGCTGGGACAAATTCACTCACTTATAGAATCTGACCGATACATGCTTATGAATATCAGGTTCTTTAGTAATTACGGTCAGTACGTTTATGATAAGAAAACGGCCTCTACGTACGATTTGAGAAAAGTAAAGCCAGACAGCACTTTGTATAACCTGCCGTCCTTAATGACGGGAAGCTATAACAGAGGAGAAAACAATAGGTTCTATACCCTGATAACCAGCGAGGATTTAAAAAAAGTATACGAACTAAAGAACAAATCCGCACCCTTCCCCAAAGAACTGGAAGCATGTTTTAAAGATCCCAAAAACCCAACCCCTGTTATTGTAGAATATATTATCAAAAACTAACCAATGAAAAAGCTTTTATCATTTTTTGCACTTTTCTTTTCCATAACAACCTTTTCTCAAAACGGAACTATCAAAGGGGTAGTTAAAGATTCTCTGAGCAATGTTGGCCTTGAATCGGCAACCGTAACCATATTAAAAAAAGACTCATCACTCATCAACTATCAACTAACAGATAGTTACGGATCTTTTACGCTAACCAAGCTTCCTTTAAAAACAGATATTATTTTAAACATTACCTACACGGGATTCGGCACTTTTCAGAAAACCTTGCAGCTTGATTCAACAGAGCAGACCTTCTCTATAAATTTGAAGCCTGTGTTTGATGACTCATTGAACGTGACTGTTACCGCGCAAATACCTATTCGCATGAATGGGGATACACTGGAAATAAATCCGGCAGCTTTTAAAATGGATCCCAATGCTGTTGTGGAAGATTTATTGACCATGGTACCAGGCGTTACTGTTTGGTCAGATGGTACCATTACCATGAACGGGAGAAAAATACCCAGCGTGCTGGTAGATGGTAAACCGTTTATGGGATCGGACGATGCGCGGCTGGCTACACAAAACCTGCCTAAAGAGGCTATCGACAAAATACAGGTATACCAGGAAGTTGACCGTACATTAAAGCCTGAAGAAAGACGGCAAAAAGACTCGCTACTTACCATGAACATCAAACTGAAGGAAAACAAACAGACTGGTTATTTTGGGAAGGCCGGGATTGGTTATGGCACCACCGATAGGTTTGAGAGCGATCTGTCCTTTCAGATGTATAATAAGAAAACTTCTTTTGGTATTGGCGGTGGCTATAATAATATTAATAAGAACATTGAGAACCTGAAAGAGATGTTTCAGAATAACACCTACCGGAACTATAATCCAAACCTTAGAAATGTAGGCAACTTTAACACAGAAGGTATCAACCGGTATCATTCCATAGGTGGTGTATTTACCCATAATTTTATTGAAACTACTAACAGCCGGCAAAACGACAGGATCACCTTAAACTATACCAAGTCGGGCAATAACAGATTCCTCACCAATCAAACACTGCAAAACAGAACGGTTAGGGACAACCCCCAATTTATAGAAGATAATGCAGTTACAACAGGTATTAACAACAATCATAATCTGGGCGTGAACTATATTAAAACCAATAGCTACAACGACAATTTCACCATCAATGCTTCAGCCGGCACATCGGATAATACCAATAATACCACCAGAACAACCGATATAAGAGACACTACATCTAGTCTTGTAAGTACCAACAATGTACAAAGCAACGAGATCAGAAAGTCTAATAACCAGTCGATGTCGCTTAATTATTCAAAGTATGGTGAGAACAATCCTTTGGCCCAATTTAACGTAAACCTGAACGTTAATAACAATAACAATGAATCTGAACGTTATGTGAAAAATGATTTTGTCTCGTTTAAAAATAGTGCAGATGACACTTCCACCAACAGGCAATACCTTAATACTTCTTCTACGCTGAACCTGGGAGCTAACATTGGTTACAACGGACTAAAAAGATTATTGCTGGGAAGGTTTAATTTATTTGGTATTGACATGTCTCTCAACCAGCGGATCAGCTATATGAAAAACCAAAGAGACGACCAGGTTTCCGATTTTGACAGCATTGCCGGAACTTACAGAATTAATAACCGACTTACCAATAATAACCTTAACGAAAAAATAGAATACACGCCATCTCTGGGACTGGGAAAATCAATTTATAAATGGTCGGATGCCTATTCGCGCAGCTTCTATGCAAGCGTGAACCTGAACCAGGATTTTAAACAGGATAATAACACCTCCTCATTTGCAGTGCGTAACCTTTCCCGCTCGTTTTCCTTTTTCCGTTACGATTTCAGTTTATCTCATAATTACAACAGAAGGGATAACTTCTCTTATAATGTAAGTATGGGCTACAACAAAAATTTTGATTATCCACAGATAGATCAGCTCCGCACTATCACCGACAGTGCGGAGGTTTTCAATGTGAGAATTGGTAACCCGTTTCTTAAAAATAAAATTAACCACAGCTATAACTTTTATGGCAGCTTTAATAGCCAGAAACCTAAATCGCCCTATGCTTTTAACGGCAGCGTGAATGGTAATTATGTAAAATCGTTAAATCCCGTTGCTGATAGCTTGATCAATGATCCCTCCGGTAAAAGAACTTACTATTATATTAATGCCCCCCAAAGCGAATCCTACTATTTGGGCTATAATCTTAATATATCCCGCCGGATCAAAAAAAGCAGCCTGCAATTAATGTATAGTGGCTCCTACAACAACAATCGTAACCCTAACTATATTGATAATATTTTCTCCACCTCCAATAGTTCGGGTCTCAGCAACAATATCAACCTGATGTTATCTTTAAAAAACAATATGGTTATAGTAAACCTGGGTAAAACGCTCAACAATTACCGAACTACACAATCAGGAGCAGGGCTATCATCCTTTACCAACCGGTCAGATATTTCACGCCTGGGACTTACTTTAAACCTGCCAAAAGGTTATGCAGTTAGCTCAACATTGGATCATACTAAAAATACAGGCCTGGAAGACCCGATCGTTTTGTGGAATGCTTTTGCTACCTGCCGGATCTTAAAAAATCAGCAGGGTGAGCTGAAATTCTCTGCGATGGACATTTTGAAACAATTCAAAAATATTAGCAATACCCCTGATCAGTTTGGTACTACTACCAGGATCACCAATGGTCTGCAACAATACTTTATGCTCACCTTCTCCTACTACCCCAGGAAATTTGGTAAAGCAGAGGTGAAAAGAAAAGAAGTTCAGGAGGTTTGGTAACGATTACTCTTGTTTGGCCAGTTTCTCTGAGTTTTCGGCGAACTGCAGGTTATCAATAAATTCCTGTATTTCGCCGTTTACCACTGCATCCAGGTTATAAGAAGTGAAGCTAATGCGGTGATCTGTAACACGCCCCTGGGGGTAGTTATAGGTCCTGATCTTGGCGCTCCGGTCTCCTGAGCTTACCAGGCTTTTCCTGTGGCGGGAAATTTCTTCTTCCTGTTTACGTACTTCTTCTTCGTATAATTTGGTACGCATCATCTGCATCGCTTTTTCGCGGTTACCCAACTGGGTTCTTTCGGTTTGGCAGATAATTACGGTTCCCGTTGGAATATGCGTCAGCATCACCTTGGTTTCTACTTTGTTTACGTTCTGGCCACCCGCACCACCGCTTCGCGATGTTTCCATCTTCACATCTGCTTCACGCAATTCGAAATCAATTTCTTCGGCTTCAGGCATAACCGCCACCGTAGCGGCAGATGTATGTACCCGGCCCTGGGTTTCGGTATCCGGCACACGTTGTACCCGGTGCACGCCACTTTCAAATTTTAAGGTGCCGTACACATCATCGCCTCTTATTTCTATCTGTACCTCCTTATAACCACCCGATGTGCCCTCGCTTTCGCTTAGCAATGCAGCTTTAAATCCTCTTTTCTCACAATATTTCAGATACATCCTATACAGGTCGCCCGCAAAAATGCTGGCTTCATCACCTCCGGTTCCGGCCCTTATCTCCATGATAACATCCTTACCATCCTGCGGATCTTTAGGAATCAGCAATTGACGGATATGAGCTTCCATAGCCTCCTTTCGCTCCTGCTGATCAGCAGTTTCCAGCTTTGCCAATTCACGCAGTTCTTCATCATCACCATTTAACGCCTCCTTATTAAAGTCAATATCATCCAGTAATCTCGTGTAGTCCTTATACGCATTTACAATCTTTTCCAATCCACGGTATTCCTTACTCGTAGCGGCAAACTTCTTATTGTCGCTTACAATTTCAGGGTTAGTCAATGCCACACCCAGCTGATCATATTTTGCCTTTATAGCTTCCAGTTTATCTAACATATAAATTCTCTTACTTTTACACGGGCAACCTGCCCAAACCGAACAAATACCCGCCCGGATAAATTCCTTCCGGGGGTGCAAAGTTAAATCATTTTACAAGATGCCTTTTAAGAAGTTACAAGCTGATTTATTATTTGATGGTTACAGTTTTAGAGAGCGCCAGGTTTTGGTGATGACGGAAAACGGAACAATAGAGAATATAGTTGATGCGACCGAAGCCGGACAGGATATTGAAATGGTGAAAGGTATCCTGTCTCCCGGGTTTATCAATTGCCATTGCCATCTCGAGTTAAGCCACTTAAAGGGCCAGATTGAGGAAAATACCGGTTTACCGGCTTTTGTAAGGCAGGTAGTACAAAAAAGGAACTTTTCTGAGGAGGACATTCTTGATGCTATTGAAATAGCTGAAACAGCAATGCTTAAAAACGGTATAGTAGCCGTGGGTGACATCTGCAACACCCTCCATACACTGCCTCAAAAGCAAAAAGGCAATATATGGTACCATAATTTTATCGAAGCAATGGGTTTTAATCCCCAGCTGGCTGAATCGAATTTTAACAGGTATCAGCAGATCTATAGCCGGTTTATAGCGCAGTTTAGTGCTGAACGGGTTTCTATCACGCCCCACGCGCCCTATTCAGTATCGGAAGCGCTATGGGAAAAAGTGATGGATCACGATACCAACGGTCTTTTATCCATACATAACCAAGAAACGGAAGAGGAAACATGGTGGTTCAGACAAAAAACCGGGGGTTTTGCTGATATGTTTAAGGCGATGGGATTAAATACCGATAGTTTTACTGCATCGGGGAAAAGCAGCCTGCAGACTTATTTTCACCATTTTCTACCCCAACAACAGGTATTGCTGGTCCATAATGTATACACTACAGAGGATGATTTGGCTTTTATCCGGAAAACCGGTAACGAAGTGTTCTGGTGTCTGTGCCCCAACGCCAATCAATACATCAGCCGCGCGCTGCCCGATGTGGCCATGTTTGTAAAAAACAAAGCTGCCTTGGTATTGGGAACCGATAGCCTGGCCTCTAACCACCAGTTAAGTATCTGGGAAGAAATACAAACCCTGCGCAAAGCCTATGCTGATATCCCGTTGGAATTAATGTTACAATGGGCTACGATTAACGGCGCAAAAGCCTTAAAAACAGACCATCTGTTCGGCAGTTTTGAAAAAGGTAAACGGCCAGGGGTGGTGCAAATTATTGACGATAAAATACACAGGCTCCTTTAATGCTCGCGACTAATATAGCTCAAATCAAAAACAGGTTCCAGTTGCCTGATACTCATTTTAGCCGGTGTTTTTTTCATGATCCAGTTACGGATGGCAATGCCAGTTGTGCTCTTCCAGTGCGACACATTACCAATCACACGGCTGCGTTGTACGATCTGGTGTGCCTTTTTGATCCTCAATTGTTCATACCTGCTAAAAGCAGCTGCCATATTGTTCATGCCTAATAAGCTGCCTAAAGCGTAAGCATCTTCTATAGCCTGGCAGGCTCCCTGGCCCATATTAGGTGTAGTTGCATGGGCGGCATCGCCTATTAAACAAGCATTGCCTGAGTGCCAACCACTAAAAGGTTTAAGGTCTGCCAATGGACCATAAATGATCGCTTTCTCGGGAGTCATTGCAATCATCTCTTGTATATCCAAATGAAAGTCTTGAAAAAGATCCGAAAGATGATGCTGATATTGTGTCGCAATTTTCTCATCTGCTACCGCATACCAGTACAATGTAGTTGCGTTTAAATACACAAATCCGAACCGGCGACCGCTACCCCAGGCTTCTATTGCCTGATGCGCGTAACGTTCAACCAACTTGAAAGAACACAGGCCACGCCAGCAAACCTGTCCGGCTGGCCTGATTACTGTTTTACCAAATAACTGCTGACGCACCACCGACTTAATACCGTCGGCGCCAATTAAACCTTCCGTTTCAAATTGGGTATTGCCAGAAAAAGATAATTCAAACCTGCCCGTCTTTTTTATCTCCAATAATCTTTTGCCGAGGTATATATTTTCCTGCCCCAGTTTTTGAGCAAGAATATGCTGTAAACCGGCCCGATGAATGGCCAGGTTGTGTACCCCGTATTTTTGTTCGAAATAACGGAGATCTATCAGCGAGAGATTGCGAAGCTGTTCATCTGTTATGCGCATATAATTCACCTTATGCCCGGCCGCTTCTATTTCCCCTCCAATGCCCAGCAAGTGAAAGATTTGCATGGCATTATTGCCCAACCCAATACCTGCACCTACCGGTTCTATTGCCGGGGCGGCTTCAAATACCTGGTGCGGTATGCCTTTTCTTTTTAAAAACAAGGCCGTGGTGAGTCCTCCTATACCCGCTCCAATAATGGATATATTATTCATACGCCGGTCATAAAACGCAAAGGTATTTACTTGCGTTATAGCAACTCATTAAAAACCAGGCTTTCCATTTCACGAATAGCTAATATTTGGTCAAACTGTGTTGAAACAGGAACTTTGCAGCCCTTATAGGAATAATAAAACGTAAATCGGTGTCATTGAGTTAGTAGCTCATGAGCTACCAATTATTGAAGCGCTTATATAGTGAAAGCAAAAATTAAAAGAGGATATAGAATAGCCCGCTATGTGGCTTATAAAGAAACGCTGATTGACCGGCGGGAACATTTCTGGTCCTTTTTAGGCGCCTTTTTTGGGATTGGCGCTATTGCGCTCCTGCAAACAAAACTCTCAGAAAGCGATAATTTATTTCTTATAGGTTCTTTCGGAGCCTCTTCCGTGTTAATTTACGGTAGCATCCAAAGTCCGTTGGCACAGCCCAGGAACCTGATTGGCGGCCACGTTATCTCGGCATTGGTAGGAGTTACGATTGCTAAAATTTGTCCCCCCGTTATTTGGCTAACTGCCCCGCTGGCTGTAGCCTTTTCAATTATAGCCATGCAAATGACCAAAACCCTGCATCCGCCGGGTGGAGCAACGGCACTGATTGCTGTAATTGGCTCAGAAAAAGTAAAAGCCCTGGGCTATTGGTATGTGCTATCGCCCGTTTTAACAGGGGGACTTATATTATTATTTGTAGCGTTAATTTTCAACAACCTCACGCCCAACCGTAAATATCCTACAAATGGTCGTTTTTCGCGTACGTTCAAATGGGTAACGGCTCCAACCAGGAATGTTATTTCGAAAATAAACCAGAAACGCAGGAAGCGGTAAAAGATGCTACCGCATAATCTCTTTTAAAACAGGCAACGTTCGCATGTTACCAAAATCCTGTACATGCAAACTGTAATATACCTCCATCAAATCCAGTATTTTGCGTCTTGCCTCGGCATTGGCATTTATTTCTGATAATTCTTCAGGCTGGCGTACCTGTAATAGCTCCGCCAATATCAGCGCATATTTTTTCTCAAGACTTAAATGATGAAAAAGGGGAGCATCAGTAAAAACACCTTCCTGCACATCAAACACAAATTCACCCGATTGATCGATATCGGCACTGATGCCCTGCGGCAAGAAGCCCAAAAAATGGGTGAGCTGTACAGCAAAAAAAACAGGAAAATTGGCCATCACTTTATCATTGCATCTATCCAGGGCGATAAGACAATCTTCGGCGAAAGCAAATAATCCATAATTGTCCTCGGGTTGCTTCAGGCATTTGGTTAGTAACTCCACAATATAAGATGCTACGCCATTTTTGAGCACATCAGTAAAAACCTGCTGGTATACTATTGCGAACCTGTATTCTTTGATACGATTAAGTTGTTTAAAATCATTGTGGTATACTTCCATATCCAGTATAGCTCCCGGCTGAAAAAAACCGATCCGCGAGGCTCCTTTTTTTGAGGCACTGCGTATGCCATTCAATAAATAGGATTGTAAGCCGAATAATTCGGTGTATACAGAAGCAATAATGCTGGTTTCACCATACTTCACATTACGCAGCACAATGCCTTTTGTTTTATGAATTTTATCTGTCAATTATAAGAAATAGTACTGCAAGGTAAATTTTAAATCATTGGTTTGGTAATATTTGAGGATACTGTTATCTATAACACTCTCAAAAAAACTAGGTGTTGGCATTGTTTTTTCTTTTTCTTTGCCAATATCGCAACAGAAGTTGTTTTCAACAACAGTTTAAGAACTAAACATCGTTTAAAAACACAATAAAATACCGTTTTATGTGGGAGAAGCTGGGTAAAGCCATCATTAAATACAGATTTGTTCTTTTAATACTACTAACTGCCGTTACCGCCCTCTTCACTTTTTGGGGAAGTAAAGCAGAATTGGGTTATGAATTTACCAGGGCCATTCCTACCGATCACCCGGTTAATATTGCTTACCAGGAATTTAAAAAGAAGTACGGACAGGATGGTAACCTCATGGTAGTAGGTGTACAAACCGACCAGTTCTTCACAGAAAAAGTTTTTAATTCCTATGTTTCTCTTCAGAATAACCTCAAAAAAATACCAGGAGTTATTGATATTATTGCCGTTCCCGGTGCTGTCAATCTCGTAAAAGACTCCGCCAGTGAGAAATTAAAAGCTCAAAAGATATTTACTGCTGCACCGCTTAACCAGGGACAAATTGATGACGGCGCTGCCCGTTTTCTCAACTTACCATTTTATAAGGGCTTGCTATACAACCCTGAATCCAAGGCGTATTTGATGGGGTTGACCATGGATCCTGAAATTATTAACTCGAAAAAGAGAGATGCTACCATTGATGAGGTTACGGCACAAATAGCCATTTTTGAAAAGACTGCCAATGTGGAAGTAAAACTAAGCGGATTACCTTATATCAGAACGATATTGGCGACACGTATTGCGAATGAAATGCGCTATTTCCTGACTGCATCCATTCTATTGTCTGCCGTGATACTATTATTGTTCTTCCGGTCAGTAAGTTCGATGCTGCTGTCTTTAGGTGTAGTGATCATTGGTGTTCTTTTCAGCCTGGGCACCATACATGTCCTGGGCTATAAAATAACCCTGCTCACCGCATTAATACCTCCATTAATTGTGGTAATCGGTATTCCCAACTGTATTTACTTTTTGAATAAATACCATACCAGTTGGAAAAAACAGGCACATGTAGGAAATGATGTACCTGTTCAGCAAAAGAAAAGAAACGCCATAATAGATATGGTAAGCCGCATGGGTATTGTAACCCTGTTTTGTAACCTGGCGGCAGCTATAGGCTTTGCCGTTTTTGCGCTGACTAAAAGCGCCATTTTAAAAGAATTCGGTGCGGTAGCGGGCATTAATATTATGCTCCTGTTTTTTATATCATTGGTGCTGATCCCGATTGTGCTCTACTTTTTACCACCACCCAAAGAAAAGCACACCAAATATCTTCATAATCAAAGACTCAACCGCTGGCTAGACCGTTTAGAAAAATGGTCGTTAGCACACCGGAAATTAATTTACATCGTTACAGTAGTATTGGTGGTCATAGCGGCGGCAGGTACTTTCAAACTGCAAAGTAATGCCTACATGGTAGACGATGTTCCTAAAACCGATAAGATCTATACCGACCTGAAGTTTTTCGAGAAGAATTTTAAGGGGGTAATGCCTTTAGAGATAGTGATTGACACGAAAAAGAAGTTCGGGGTAACCCGAAACTTTAAAAACCTGGTCAAGATAGACTCCTTTACCCAATATCTTTCCTCAAGACCGGAGATAGCACGTCCGTTAAGCCTGGTAGAAGGCTTGAAGTTTGCCAAGCAGGCATTTTATGATGGCGATAGCAGCAACTATTCGATGCCCTCAGAATTTGATTTACCAGGACTGGCTCAGTACCTCAATATGAAAACCGGCAGTTCTGACGGGAACAATAGCGGAAGTGATGACTCATTTACGAAACTCGTGTCGCGGTTTATGGACAGCGCCAAACAGGAAGCACGGCTAAGTGTAAATATGGCGGATGTGGGTACACATGCCTTACCTGGACTTTTATCGGGTATAGAAAAAAAGGCCAACGAAATATTTCCTAAAGATCAATACAATGTATCGCTTACGGGCAGCAGCATCGCTTTCCTTGAGGGAGGCCGTTTTATCATCAACGGGTTGAAGGAGAGTATTTTCTGGGCTTTTTTGCTGATAGCGCTTTGTATGCTGTACCTGTTTAAATCCCTGCGTATTTTACTTTGCTCGTTAATCCCGAATATTATACCCCTTGTGATTACAGCAGGTATTATGGGTTGGGCCGGTGTACCGCTTAAACCCAGTACGGTGCTTATTTTTAGTGTGGCCCTGGGTATCGCCATTGATATCACCATCCGGTTTTTGGTAAATTATAAACAGGAATTAATCCACCATGATAATGATGTGCAGAAGACCGTAATACAAACGATACACAGCACTGGTATTAGTATTATTTATACCTCGATGGTTTTGATAGCAGGCTTTGTCATTTTTTGCTTCAGCGGGTTTGGAGGTACAGAAGCCCTGGGCTGGCTCACATCGATTACGCTGATAACGGCTACTGTAACCAACCTTATTTTATTACCCGCATTACTGATCAGTTTTTCTAAGAAAAAGGATAAAAAGTAAGTTTTTCACATATAAATAGTGGAATCCTGTTAAAAAGGGCAATTAAGTAAATGTAAATTGCCCTTTTTATACGCCGATATGCTAAAACTTTACGCCAGTTTTACCTCATAAGTTCTCATAGAAGACATATCCCCGCGATATTTGAGATTATTTTGTTCAATGAGCTTCTTTAAACGCCAGTTTAGAAATGAATCACCAATGCCTTCCCGGATATTTTGATTATTCATGTATCCCAGGGTATTTCCGATTACTACAACAGCTTGCTGATACAGGTGCTTACATTGTTCTAGTATAATTGAGTCATAAAAATCAATGTCTGCTTCTGTAATTTGTGAACTTCCAATGGGTATACGTAAATTGGAGTTGCCTCTGCTTAATGTTTCCCATTGTAACTGCATTTTCTGAGAATCAGGCTGAAGTATTAATTGAAAATGCTGTTGCAGCTTACCTACCTGGCTTATTTCTGTTTCGTTCAGCGACCTGGGGAAAACAAGGTTACCCCAATATCCTATCAGGGAAATATTGGAAAAATCGATTGTAAAAATGGGGACTGACAAAACTTCTTTTAAAGAATATAAGAGCCTCGAAGCGCCAAGGATCTCATTAACATCGGAGCCCGTCCAGAGGTAAATGCTACTATATTGATCAATATGCTCTTTAATAGAATGAATCAATTTACCATCTGAATATACAATATTGGCTAGTTCATCGGCCGGAAATTCAGCATAAACCTCGGTCAGCCATTTTATCCGGTCTTCCTTGCATTTTCTTGTATTCAAACCCGCAATTGGCCCGATGGATAAAGTGTCCTGGAAGCAAACAAATTCTGTTGCATCCGCATCATACATTTCGCTGTGCTCAATAACATACTTAGCTTGTACACCAAATACAATATGAAGATCTTTCCTGCCCATCCATTAAAGTTAATGTTTACGCCAAAAAAAAGGTTGATGAGATGACCCATCAACCTTTTTAAAAGAGTTTAATATTTTCTTAGAAGCCCCTGCTATTGGTAGCTTCGTACTTCTGCAGGTTAGAACATTGTGCTGCCGCTTCCTGGTCTACCAAAACGTAAAAAGTAGGAACTTTCTTAGTTAACCAATCGTCTAGTGCTTTTTGTTTTTTTGTTTCTAAAGCCATGCTGGCTATTTTATTATAGTCATCATTCAGGTTCATTTTGTGAGGTTCTGTTTTCGACTTGAGATATAAAATTCTCACACCCTGTTTGCCCTGCTCATTCGTAAAAGTCAAAGGCTGTGAATAATCGCCTTCCTTTAATGTAGCCAAAGCCTGCACCATATCTTTATCAGGCAACTGATCTATATGAACATAAGTAGAACCATCCTGACCTAATACAAACGGTCCATAACTCTTTACCGCATCATCTTCGCTGTACTTATATGCAGCATCTTTAAAAGATATCTTACCGGAAACTATTTCTGTCCTTACCGAGTCTAATTTAATCTTTGCTGCGTCCAGTTCTGTTCTTGTTACCGGCGGTATTCTCAATATCATTCGCACTTTCGCATTATCACCCCGTCTGCTTTCAGATTGTATTAGGAAGTAACCAAATTTATTGGACTTTACCGGCATTGATAACTCACCCGCTTTTAGCCTGAAAGCTGTTGAAAGAAATACGGGATCCAGCTGATCCTTGTCGTTCCTGTTTACCTCGTAAGCGCCGCCTCTTTCACGGCTACCCGGATCCTCCGAGTATTTTTTTGCAGCGGCTTCAAAAGTTAAAGTACCCGTTTCAATCTGCCTGCGGTAGTTCATCATCTCATTGTAAATATATTCTTCTACTTCTTTAGCTGCTTTGGGATATACGTTGATCTGGCCTATTTCCAGCTCAGACTCCAAAAAAGGCACACTGTCAGAAGGAACCCTGTCGAAGAATGCTTTTACTTCAGTAGGCGTGATGTGTACATTCTCTACTATTTTTTGCCTCATTCGCTGCGATAGCATTTGCTCTTTGATCATGTGCCTGGAATCATCTTTTAGCTGGAAAATAGTTTTACCTGCTACATCCTCTACTGCCTGTTCACTACCAAACTGCATAACCCACCCCCGCACACGCATATCCAGGTTGGCTTCTACCTCATCATCACTTACCGGCAATGAGTCACGCTCGGCCTGTAAAGCCAGGATCTTCGAAATCAGGGATTGCTCAAGGATCGAACAAGCCGCTCCTTCAGGCAGCTGATCGCCATTACGCGCCGCATCTGCTATCGTATTTTGTATATCTGATTGTAAAATGATCCTGTCGCCGACAGCTCCCAGTATTTTATCAACTACCAGTTTTTGTGATTTTCCCTGCGAAAAAGCAGTTAAACCCAGGGCTATAGAAAATAAACCCGCAAGAAAATATTTGATCATGGTTCAAAATTAATCAGCATACACACAAAAGATGAAGCTGAATAGTGCATTTAACAAAAGTTTGATTAAGAAAAAAGGAAATGGGGAATAGCTAGTAGCCAGTAGGTGATGCTATATTCTATTTTCCTACTTACTACTCGCTACTCCCCACTTGTTATTACAATGTTCTCTTTATTTCTTCCAGTTCGTAAGACTCTACAATGTCACCTACTTTAAGATCTGTGTAATTCTTAATAGTAAGACCGCACTCCATACCTGTCAGTACTTCTTTTGCGTCGTCTTTGAAGCGTTTCAGCGATCCCAGTTCTGCAACCGCATTTTCACCTATCGGGTAAATCACAATACCATCACGTATCAACCTCACTTTATTATCACGCTTGATCTTACCGTCTAACACCACACAACCTGCTACAGTAACTTTATCAAATTTGAACACTTCTCTTACTTCAACATTCGCTGTAATCTTCTCTTTCACCGTTGGCTCCATCATACCTTCCATCGCACTCTTCACCTCGTCGATAGCCTGGTAAATTACAGAGTACATCTTAATCTCGATACCTGCATTATCTGCCAGCCTTGAAGCCTGGGAAGAAGGTCTTACGTTAAATGCTATCACGATTGCATCAGAAGCTTCCGCCAGCACGATATCACTTTCATTGATCTGACCTACACCTTTATGTATTACATTAACCAGTATCTCTTCAGTAGAAAGTTTCTGTAAGGAATCGCTCAGGGCTTCTACCGAACCGTCCACATCACCTTTAATGATAATATTCAGTTCTTTAAAGTTACCCAATGCCAAACGACGACCGATCTCATCCAATGTAATGTGCTTCTTGGTACGCATACCTTGCTCACGCAGGATCTGCGCTCTCCGGTTAGCGATATCCTTTGCTTCAGATTCGTCTTCGTATACTTTAAATTTCTCACCCGCCTGTGGCGCACCATTTAAACCTAATATTACTGCCGGTGCAGAGGGGCCTGCAACATCCTGCTTTTTATTACGCTCATTGAACATGGCTTTTACGCGGCCAAAATACTGACCACTCACCACCAGGTCTCCCTGTTTCAAAGTACCGTTCTCTACCAGGAGGGTAGCTACGAATCCTCTACCTTTATCCAATGAAGCCTCGATAATCGTTCCGGTTGCTTCTCTTTCAGGGTTGGCTTTTAATTCCAGCAACTCTGCTTCCAGCAATATTTTCTCCAGTAACTTATCAATGTTCAGCCCTTGTTTGGCAGAAAGCTCCTGGCTTTGGAATTTACCACCCCACTCTTCTACCAGAATATTCATTTGAGATAGCTGCTCATAGATCTTTGTTGGATTAGCGCCATCCTTATCGATTTTATTTACTGCAAATATCATGGGTACACCGGCCGCCTGTGCGTGACTGATGGCCTCTTTCGTCTGAGGCATCACCGCATCATCGGCTGCAACCACAATTACTGCAATATCGGTAACCTTGGCACCACGCGCACGCATGGCTGTAAAGGCTTCGTGACCCGGAGTATCCAGGAACGTAATTTCGCGGCCTTCACCTACCTGAACGCGATAGGCTCCAATGTGCTGGGTAATACCACCGGCCTCACCCGCTACCACATTTGCATTACGGATATAGTCAAGCAATGATGTTTTACCGTGATCCACGTGACCCATGATAGTTACAATAGGGCTCCGTGGCTGCAGGCTTTCAACATCATCTTCCTCATCCTCATCATCCTCCATCTCCATTTGCTTCTCCATATCGATGAATTCCACATCGTATCCAAATTCGCTCGAAACCAGCTCAATTACTTCCGCATCCAGTCTCTGGTTAATAGACACCATGATCCCTAATCCCATACACTTACTGATTACATCAGCAAAGCTTACGTCCATCAGGCTGGCCAACTCACTTACACTAATAAATTCAGTTACCTGTAATTTATTATCGCCCGCCTGCACGTTCATCGCATCTTCAGCCTCATTTCTTTTATCTCTGCGCGCTTTAGCCCTCATGGACTTCTGCTTGTTACCTCCGCCGCTCAGCTTAGCCTGTGTTTCGCGTATTTTATCCTGGATCGCTTTTTCGTCAATTTGTTTGTCTTCCCTTGGATGCTGATGGTGAGGTCTTCTATCTCCACCTCTGAAGCCACCGCCGCCGCCGCCGGTGTTGTTATTATTACGCTGATGGTCTCTGTTACCACCACCGCCGCCACCACCTTGCTGGAACGGCTTTTTAGCTGCCGGGTCTGGCTTCACTTCTTTTTTCTCAATAGGAATACGCTTACGTTTCCTTTTTTCATCACGCTTGGGCCTTGTATCGTTGTCTACCGGTAACTCAATTTTTCCTAAAATTTTAGGGCCTTCAATTCTTTCGGCCTTTATTTTAGTAATCTCTGGTTCCGGTTCTGCAACCGGTGCCGGTGTTGGCGCTGGTACTACAGGCACAACAGGAGCGGGTTCTTCCTTCTTTTTCTCCTGTACAGGTTCTTGTACGGGCACTTCCTTCTCTACTACCACCGGCTTTTCCTCTGCCACGGGTGGTGTTGAAGGTTTTTTAGGCCTGGTTGATTTTTCAAGAGCAGAAAGATCGATTTTATCCAAAATTTTCGGCCCTTCAATTTCAGGCGCGTCAATTTTAGTAATGTTCGTTTCTTTTTGCGGCTCCGCCTGCGGCAGTTCCACTTCAGAAACGGGCTCCACAACCGGCGCTGGTTCTACTATTGGTTCCGGCTCGGGTTCTGGCTGAGGCGCGGGTTGTGGCTGAGGTTCCGGCTCTGGCTGAGGTTCTGGTTCCTGGGGAACTTCAACTTCAGGCACAGCTTCTACTACCGGAGCTGTTTCTACAACAGGGTCCGCTTTAGCCGGTTCTTTCTTTTGTAACAGTTCTTCTTCTTCCTTGCGCTTTTTAGCATCGCTGCCCACTCCTTTTGGAAGGTCAACCTGGCTGCTTTTTAGCTTGGCAGCTTTATCGTTCTGAAAGCCCTGCTGGAGCGATGCATACATAGCTTCGCTTAGCTTCGAAGACGGTTTCAAATCGTCTTTCGGAAAGCCTTTGCCAACAAGAAAATCTACGAGCGTATCCTGCCCAATGTTAAATTCTTTTGCTGCTTGTAATAATCTTGGAAGTTTGATTTCTGACATATAAAATTTTCTCTCCAATTGCCCCTCCCGGGACAATTTTTAATTTACCATTCTCACAAAATATTGTTGCCCTTTCGGGTTATTCTCTTTCTAATTCTTCCTGCAATATTCTTCTTATATCCTCTACGGTCTCTTTCTCCAGGTCGGCTCTTTTCTCCAGCTCGAAAGGAGACATTCTCATTACACTGCGGGCTGTATCACAACCAATTTTCTTCAGTGCATCAATAACCCACCCATCAATCTCATCGCTAAACTCTTCCAGGTCTACATCAAACTCTTCTTCGTCTTCTTCAGTATCCCTGTATACATCCAGCTCATAACCGGTAAGCTCAGAAGCCAGTTTAATGTTCGCTCCACGTTTACCAATAGCCAAGGACACCTGGTCAGGCTTCAGGTAAATACTGGCATGCTTACCTTCTGAGTCTAAGCTCATGCTGGTTATTTTTGCCGGTGTAAGCGACCTTTGAATTAATAACTGGGTATTGCTGGTCCAGTTAATAACATCTATATTTTCATTTTTCAATTCTCTTACAATACCATGAATACGGCTACCTTTCATACCCACACAGGCACCCACCGGGTCGATCCTGTCATCATAAGATTCTACGGCTACTTTAGCCCTTTCTCCCGGCTCCCTTACAATTTTTTTGATAACGATTAAACCATCAAATATCTCCGGTACCTCAATTTCCAACAATTTGGCAAGAAAATCAGGAGAAGTTCTCGACAAAATAATAACCGGGTTATTATTTTTAAGATCTACACGGGTTACAACCGCCCTTATATTTTCACCTTTTTTAAAATAATCCTGCGGAATTTGCTCGCTTTTGGGAAGAATTAACTCGTTTCCCTCTTCATCTAATAGTAAAATCTCTTTTTTCCATACCTGATAAACTTCTGCGCTAATGATCTCACCAATCCGATCCTCATACTTTTTGGCCAGTACATTCTTTTTCAGATCGCTGATACGGCCTGCAAGCGTTTGCTTAGCGGCCAGGATGGCGCGGCGACCGAAATCAATCAAATCAATCTCCTCGTATAAATCTTCACCCACCTCATAATCCGGTTCCAGCTTTACCGCATCAGAATACGCTACCTGCGCTAACGGATCTTCTACTTCACCATCCCCTACAATAGTACGGTGGCGTACAATTTCAAGGTCTCCCTTCTCTGCATTTACGATTACGTCAAAATTGTCATCGCTGCCATACTTTTTACGAAGCAGTGTTTTAAAAACGTCCTCCACCACTTTCATCATTGTGGGCCTGTCAATATTCTCTGCGTCTTTAAAGTCCTGAAACGCTTCTATAAGATTAATACTTGCCATAGCAATTCATAATTTAAGTATTGCGTTTTACCTCTCAGGGCAAAACATATTTAAAATTTAATTTGAATTTGAGTTGATTTTATATCCGAAAAAGCAATGATATGTTTTACTATTTCAGCTTTTTTGCCTTTGCCAACCGTTTCCTCTACTACAATACCTGCCTCATCTACCGCGGTAAGCCGTCCTTCGGTTTTCTGACCTTCCAGCTTTGTTACCTCCACAAACCGGTTCAGGTTTTTTACATACTGGCGATGCATTTTTAACGGCTCCCCCAGTCCGGCAGACGATACTTCAAGAGAGAAATCACCTTCCGGAAATAGTGCAGCTTCTTCAAGTTCCTTATATAAAGCACGGTTGTATTTAACCAGGTCACCGATACCTACCCCGTTATCACCGTCTATAAAAACTTTGATATTATTAGTGGGTTTCACTTTTATTTCAACCAAAAAATGTTCAGGATTAGCGGCCAGAATGTCCTGAATTTGTTTCTCAACTCTTTGAATTACAGCTTCCATGTTGTGTATGCCGATAAAATAAATAAGGGAACGCCACCGTTCCCTTTTCTCAAAATCTTGCGCAAAGTTAAGATTTTTTTATTAAAAATGTTGCGTTAACTTTAAATTAATTATTGAATCCGCTATGGTAAAACATTTTAGCGATAAGACCGTTTACCATAAGAAACAAAGTAGTTATAATGGGAGCATTAGGTTTTATTATTTTAGGTATCTTTTTATGGATTTTTTACAACCTGTTTGTAAAGGTTATATGGCCTGTTTATAAAACTACCAGGCAGCTAAAAAAACAGTTCAGAAATATGGCAGAGCAGCGTGAAGCTCAAAATACAACAGCTACCCCTCCAACCACGGAAACTCCTAAAGCGAAAGTGGGTGAATATATCGAATTTGAAGAAGTGAAGTAGTTGTTAGCTGGAATGATCCTGAACGATTAGCCATTTGCCGTTTATTTTCTTAATTATCAGGGTGTAATGCCCCTGCAAATCACCGATTGTGCGCGTAAGATGCCATTTACCAATTACATTATATGTTTGGGCAGACAGCGATTCGATCCTGATGATAGTAAATTGTAACTTCCCCATAGCAGTTGTATTAGGATAGCCCTTTTTATAGTTATCCATCGTATTCTGCCAGCCATAGGTTACCCCGCTTTTGCCAACAAAAACAAGAGAGTCGCTTTGCCAGTAGGTTTGCATAAAAGCATTAATATCTCCTTTATTCCAGGCTTCTGTCTGGCTTTGGAGTATCTGCCTGATGGCCGGCTCTCCCTTCGATTGTGCAGATACCGCAATATTATTTGCTATTCCAAGCAGTAGTATCAAAAGGAAACGCATCATAATTGTATTTTATGAAAGATACGCTGTTTATCCTAATAGTGGTCATGATTACAATCGGTATCGTGCGCATGGTTATGCACCCTGCAGTACCTGTAATTGATCAAATGTGCCGCTACTATAAATATAACAGCGGGAATCAGCAGGAGGGTATGGTACTCAAGAAATACCTGCTTCAGCACCAGAAACAAAATGCCGATTGCAAAAAGTGCTAATGGTGTTTTGCTGTGATGATGCCACTTATAGCCATGCCATAAAGCGTAGCACCCGATTACAAACGCTAAAACAATCATGCCTATTTCAAAGGCCAGGTTTTCAATAATATTTACGCCAAACATCGGCAATGCCGCCAGAAAAAGCGGGAGTACCGCGCAATGAATAGCACATAATATAGAAGTAGTAATACCTAATGCGTCCCAATTAAATCTGTTTCTCATTCAGTTGCAAAGATAAAAAAAAGCAACAATGTTGCAAATATTTCTTTTTTATAGGTTTCTCCTCCTAGGCTGGTGCCTTTTAAAGTTTATAAATTTTTGCGACCAGCGTTTTGAGGGCTTCAATTTGAAGTGGCTTTTTAAGCAGTTTAACCACGTTTCTGTCAGACTCGGCTCTTACAATATCCCTTAAATCATCGGTAGAGGAAAGCATGATAATATGGCTTTGTTGCTTAAACTCAAGGGGAAAGGTATCGTATCTTTCTAAAAACTCAAACCCATCCATTTCAGGCATTTGAATGTCGAGAAAGATAACATGCGGAAATATCTCGGGGTTTTCGATATTCTCGGCAAGAAAATCCAGGGCATTTTCTGCCGAGGAAAAGCACACGATCTGTTTGAAAAGTTTGGTGTGGCCGGCAATACCCGAATTAATCCGCAAATCGAACGAACTATCGTCGATGATGATGAGCAAATTGGGTGTTTGTGATGCTGGCGCCATTATAAGATTTCGCGGTATTAGAGATTAAATCTATAGTTCGTTGGGTATACGCAAAGTAAACTTTGTTCCCGAATTCACCACCGATTCTACAGAAATTTTTCCATCCAGCTTCGCTAAAGCTTCCCTCACAATAAACAATCCAAGGCCGGTTCCTTTCTGGTTGTGTATTCTGAAGAATTGATTGAATATTTTATTTAGATGATCGTTTAGTATACCCAGGCCGTTGTCGATGATAGTGATAATGGCATCTAATCGGTTTACCTTCACATCTATCTGAATTAATTTGTCTTGTTCATCGGGGTTTTGATATTTTATCGCATTGGAGATCAGGTTTCCAATGATGATCTCAATACGGAAAACATCTCCGGCAAATTTCTCAGACTGATCAATGTTTACCTCAAACCGGATCTTGTCTTCAACATTGTTAGCAAGCTTATGTACCACTATCAGATCATTAACCAGCTTCTGAAAATCGACTTCCTCCCTGATGGTGCTATAGCGGCTATTTTTGTAATACTGTAAGGTGCTTGTGATATTGTAATCAAGGCGGCCGCAACAGTCTTCTATCAGGCCCCAGTACTCATGTCCCTTTTCTGATTCGTGATAAACATTATCAAGCTTTGCCAGGTTGATAACTCCCAACGCAGAGGCCAATGGCGCTCTTAGTTCATGCGAAATACTGTAAATAAAGCGATTGAGCTCATCGTTCGTTTTCTCCAGCTCTTCTACCTTATCTTTCAGTTCTCTTCTTGTCTTGAAAACATCATAGGCATTCTGAATACCGTTATTCAGTTCAATTTCGTTCCAGGGCTTGGTTATATAGCGATAAATATCTCCTTCGTTAATAGCGCCGGCCAAAGCATCTATATCAGTATACCCGGTAAGCAATATTCTTATAGGTTCCGGATACAGTTTCTTCACCTTTTTGAAGAGTTCAACTCCCGTCATCTCCGGCATACGCTGGTCAGATATTACTACGTGAACTTCCGTTTGCGATAAAATATCAAGAGCGCCGGCTCCCGAAGTAGCTGTATATATTTCATACAACCGACGAAAATTTGCTTTAAAGGAGCTTAGATTATTCTCTTCATCATCAACATATAAAACTTTAATAACGGTCATAAGAAGATATTGAAAGCTCTCAGGCTAAATATTTTATAGGTAAAGTTATGATAAATTCTGCACCATCTCCAAAATTTGACACTACTTCTATCGTACCATTGTGGCTATCTATAATGCCTTTTACAATCGACATTCCCAGTCCCGTTCCCTGGCCAACAGGCTTCGTAGTATAGAAGGGCTCAAAAATTTTCTCCCGTACACTATCTTTTATACCGGTGCCATTATCTTTAATGGATACTTTAACATGCCCGTCTTCGGATGATGTTTGAATCGTTAAAATACCCGTACCCGGAGTGGACGACTGACGTTCGGTAATGGACTGCAAACCATTAGTGATAATATTCATAAATACCTGGTTAATCTTGCCCGGTGTACATTCAATTTCGGGAATATTTCCAAAGTCTTTATTCAGAATAAAATCGGTAGGGAAGGTATTTTTAACCAGCATCAGGGTTGACTGCAGCCCATCGTTTAAATTGGCGTATTTTATATTGGCTTCGTCGATTCTTGCAAAATTCTTAAGGTTACTTACAATTTCTGCTGTACGGTGGGCGCCGTCTTTTATTCCCGTCAATAAAGTTTTTATTTCCTCATTAATATAATCCAGATCTATTTGCTTCTTATAAGCGTTTATTTCGATAAACTGCTCCTCCACATTTTTCGATGTGTCTACAGCCTCATATTTTTTAATCACACTTAACAGATCAGAAACATCCAGCTCCAGGGGTTTGATGTTAGAAGTAACGAAATTAATGGGGTTATTGATCTCATGGGCAATACCAGCTGTTAGCTGACCCAATGACACCATTTTTTCAGATTCTACCAATTGGCTTTGTGCATTCTTTAATTGCGAAAGTGTATGATTCAGATTATCGTTAGCATCTTCCAATTCCTGCGTACGCTCGTGCACCTGTTGCTCCAGGATAATATTCTGGTCTTTTACCAGTCGCTCATTTTCCAAAGATGCTTTTAAAGCTTCTTTTCGGGCCAGCTCCTGGTTACGGCGATAGGTATTGATCCTGTCGGCCAGTGCCAAAGAAAGTAATACCGCCTCTACCGCAGATCCTATTTGAAGGGCATAAAAAGTGAGATAATTATAGGGCAGGATGCCAACATTTCTCAATACAAAAACGATCACGCTGCACAAAAAGATTGACCAGGCAATAAGCAGGGTTTTGGCACCATGAATTTGCTTGGCAGCTAAGAAAGAACAAATGCCCAATACATAAAAAGCGGTACAGAATGCCGTTAGCTGTACTGCTACCTGCGCGCCCCTGAACATTCCCATTACCCCCAGCACCAGCGAAATGCAATAAAGTCCTTCAAAAAGAAAAATCCCCCTGTTAAAACGCCGGGATACACTTTTAAGATTCAGAAAATTTCTTATAAACTCCAGGGCCGCTAAGCCGTTAAAGAACGGAACAAGGAAGGCTGCATAATTATTAATAACCGGCGTATTGGGCCAAAGAAAACGAAATGTATACCCCTGTAGCTGGGCTTGCGTGATGCCTACAAACACCATATACAAAACATAATAGAAATAGCTGCTCTCCCTGGTTGAAAAAAACAGGAACAGATTGTATAAAACCATTACCAGTATCAAGCCGATATATAGCCCGAAGATGAGGTCGTTTGTTGCGATTTTTTCAAAGGTTCTTTCTACATGCCCTACAGTAATGGGTATCAGTAATTGTTCTGATGCCCTTACTTTTAGGAAGAAAGTTTTTTGCTCCCCCTTTTTCACCTGCGCATCAAACATATATGTTTGATAGTTATACTTACGATTGGCAAACGGACGCGACTCCGACAACGCGATAGAGTCGAACCCATCCAAAGTTTCGCTGGGGTAGTATAGAACAGCGTCATCAAGCGTAGCATGCTCCAGGTTAATCACCAGTTTTGGATCTTCAGTAGTATTCTCAACAATGAATTTTACCCAAAAAGACGAAGCCGAAACAAAGAAGCCCGGTACATCTGAAGGACTTTTAAAAAAGGGTGCTACAGCTGCTTCATTAACCGACAATGCGCCGGTTTTGTCCTCCAGATACTGTATATGATCTTTGGCTACACTGTAAAGAACATTTTCTTCGGTAATTTTTACTGGTGTCTGTGCAGGCAAGCTTAGGCTCGCTAATAAAATACAAATGAGAAAAAAATATATACGCATCGGGACCTTATACTTTTAATAAATAATCCACCAGAAGTTCACCTTTGGGCCCTGTTTCCGTTATACGGCTTTGCTCGGGATTTTCGAAAAGCTCAAAAATCTTTCTCCTTTCTTTTTCGTCCGCGCTAACAAGTGTTTTGCTATCATTAATAACCATAGCAGTGGCTACAAAATCATCTTTCGGATAAAAGAAATTTCCTTTATCTCCTAATGAAGATTCAACAAGCCCCCCTATTCGCTTTCCTATCCTCACAGTAACCGGCGCACACAGAAAAAATATCTTTTTCACATTCAGCTGCATGGCCACTACTACTCCCACACGCGCCATAAAAATACTCCCAATACCCAGGCCCGCTACCTCCATTGAGTTCCAGAGACCACATATTTCGGAAGTTCCGGGTGAAGCCTGTTGGTGAATTGCAGGATCATATTGCCCAATGGCAGACTCGATGGGAAGCGGAAATTCACCATCAGCAACCTGAACACGAGCGCCTCCATATATTTTTTCGCGGTCGAGGCTTTCGGCCACAATTACGTAGGTATTTTCATGATGCATCCAGCTCGTATTACTCGAGGTTACTTTCGCAACTCCAAAATGAGCTTCCAAAAGACGCCTGTGCCCGTCAATAAATTTGAGGCAGGTTTCAGGATCTGTTGTGGCTTTAAAGGCTCTGATAGCTACTTCCACTAAGCATTTTATTTAATTAATTCCTTAAAATCGATATAATATCTTCCGGAACTAGTTGTTTCTGACAGCAGAATTCTTCTGCATGTGTCAGTAACCATTGCACCACCCAATACCACAGAAGAGGCTAACTGTGGCCAGGTATTAATACTTTTTCCCATTTCACTTAGCGAATATTTCATCCTGTCTGAGAGGGCTGACAGGTTTACCATGGCATCCAGCATCGGTAATTTTTCCTGGCTTGTGAGGTCTTTTAATTTTGTCAGATCAATACCTTCTTCATTTAAGTTACCATGAAAAAGAGGTCGATCCGGCTCCAGGTCAAAACGTTCAACATCCAGCATTCCCCGGTCATTGGTATCCATCACCACGGGAATTCTTTTTTCCCGTGCTTTTACACGGCTTAAAATCTTTACATCTATACTATCGCATTCCTCAATCAATATGTTGAGTTTAGCATCGTTTTCACCCAAAAAGGTATCCATATTATCTGCTGTAATACCTTCGGTAAAGCAGGTTACTTCGAGGAAAGGATCTAACTCTGCTATTTTCTGAGCTGTTATTACTGCCTTCGAAGCACCCAGGTTATATACATTGCAATTACTTAGCCGGTTCATGTTGCACAATTCAACCGTATCAAAGTCTGCCAGGTAAAGCGCTCCGCATATCCGTTCGGTGGCGATGGTCATAGCAATCGATTGACCTACCGACAAGCCAATAATTCCCAGCTTTTTCGTTTTGAGCACCTCAAGCTCTTCGGGCTTGATCTTATACAGGTTTCTGCTGGTGCGTACTTTTACAAACTCTTCCTCATCGAGAAGGTGCACCAGTTTCTGCGACCACGGATAATATACCCATACGCCATAGTCGTTGGGGTCTTTACCGTCCAGGTAACGGCTCACCTCAGCCTTATACTCATCGGGTGTAAGCTGTTTTTGAGGATTATTTATTTTTGCTAATTCTGATAATTGACTTTCAATAGTATCGTATATTTGTATAGAGGGGGTTTGTGACAACAGCTCTCTTAGCCTCTCTTGCCCACCGCTCTCTGCCAATCTGTAATATACTGGTTTGTAATAACTATTGTATTGTTCAGAAGCCTGATAGCCTAAAAGCATGGTTTTGTTTTGATGATTTAGCAGGATATAAATATAGAACAGAATTTTAACAATATATCGTTTTTATATGACCGAAAACAATATTTATCAGAATATCTTGTATGTTGATGATGAAATACATAACCTAAATTCTTTTCGTGCTGTATTTAGAAGATCATACAATGTATTTACGGCTTCTTCCGCAAAAGAAGGTAAAGTAATATTGGATGAGAATAAGATACACCTGATTATAACAGATCAAAGAATGCCGGAAACCACGGGGATTGAGTTCCTTGAATCCATTATTAAAGATCATCCTGCCATACCAAGAATTTTGTTGACGGGCTATACGGATATTAATGCGGTTATAGATGCCATTAACAAAGGGTCTGTTTACAAGTATGTTCAAAAACCCTGGTCTGAGGATGAGCTCCGCGAAACTATAGAAAATGCATTAAAAATCTACACTAATAGCAAGAATAAAGAGCAGCTCACAGAGAAACTTATAACTACTAACGAGCAATTAGAGTTTTTATTACGTCAGAATTTGCTTTCCTGAGTTTATTTTACCTGCATCTTTTCCTTTTTTAGGATTTTTATGAGCGTGGTCTCCAATGCGTTAGAATCAACATTGGGTTTTGCCAAGCCGCCGGGGAGCATATATTTCATAAGCCGGGTATCTTCATACATGGTTAATATAAGAGGATGTATATAGTGACTTTTGCAAACGGTTCTTGTATTTCCAAGGTTTGCAGCCACGCCATCAATAGCCGCTATCGTATTTCTTCTCATATCAGCCTGGGTTTCGAACCCACCAATTTTGGTAAACTGTGCCAGGCAATCTATCGTTCCGGTCCAGGTTCTAAAATCCTTGCTGGTAAATTCGCCTCCCGAAATATCTTTAATGTAATCGTTGACCTCTCCACTACTAATGCTGTGGCGGCCGCCTGACTCATCCATGTACTGAAACAGCTCCTTGCCCGGAATTTCCTTACATTCCTTTATAATTTTTGCGAGACGTGCACTCTTCAGGGAAATATTCTGATACACCCCTTTTTTTCCCCGAAAACTGAAGTGTATTTTGTTTCCTTTGATCTTTATATGCTGATCTTTTAAAGTAGACAGGCCAAACGATCCATATAGTTTTTCATATACACTATTGCCCACCCGGATACCCGTTTTGTCCATTACACTTACAACAGCAGCCAAAACTTTTTGCCTGGAGAGATTGCGATCGGATAAGTGTAGAGAAAGTTGTTTCCGGATACTTTTTAAAGCCTGTCCAAATTGAAGCAGGCGGTAAAATTTTGTCTCCTTTCGAAGTGCGCTCCAGAGCGGATGATAACGGTATTGCTTCCTGCCCATCAGATCTACACCGGTACACTGAAGATGTCCGTTTTGCTGGCTGCAGATCCAAACATTTTGCCAGGCTGGCGGGATAACCAGGCCCTTGATGCGGGCAAGTGTTTCATTATCTTTTACCTGTTTCCCAGCTCTTTTATAGGTAAATGATTTGCCTCGCGCCACTCTTACAATACCTTCATCAGAATCGCAGACATAGGTGAGTTTTACGATGCGGGCGCTTTTTTTTGCGTCATTAATCGCATCTACCAGCTTTTGCGGAGATATATTTACTACAATATCGGCGGCTTCTATCTGCATTGAATTAGCTATAGAAAAAAAAGTGCCAAATCAATGCACCCCGCTTATCAGGCTACTGCCAGTTTATTATATTTATTTTTATACTCGATAGGAGTGAGGCCGGTAATTTTTTTAAAAGTGGTTCTAAAAGCCTTGGTATCGGTGTATCCTACATCATACATTACCTCGTTGATATTTTTACGACTGCTCTCAAAGCTCTTTTTTGCCGCTTCTACTTTTACCCTTTGTATGTACTCCAATACAGAATTACTGGTGGCCTGCTTAAAACGGCGCTCCAGGCTCCGGCGTCCCAGCGCCACAAATGCCGCAATATCGTCGATTGTCAGCCGCTCTTCAATATTTTTTTCAATATAGTCCTGTGCCTTTTTAACTTCCTCATCGTTATGATTTTTCTGAGCGGTAAACATGGCAAATGCAGATTGACTGCTGCGATCGATATCAATTGCAAAATATTTGGACACCAGAATAGCGGTTTGGCGATCGGTATATTTTTCTACGAGGTGCAGCAAAAGATTCCAGTACGAAGTAGCGCCTCCGCTGGTATAAATACGATTCTGCTCCGTAACAATCGAGCCGTCCTGCAATATCACTTCGGGAAACATTTCGCGGAAGGCGTTCATATATCCCCAGTGGGTGCTGCATTTCTTACCATTAAGTAAACCTGTAGAAGCCAGCAAAAAAGCGCCGACACATAAAGAGGCTATTTCTGCACCTTCCTGATATTGCCAGTTCAACCATTTGATCATTGTAGTATTAGCCGCCACGGCTTTCTCCATGTCTCCAAAAAGTGCGGGTGCTATCACCAGGTCCGCCACCCCGGTTTCTTCCAGCAACTGATCAACCGTTACTGAAAACTGGTTGCCACTAAATTGCACCTGCTTACAGGCACCTACCAGCTTAACATCGAAAAGCGGTCCGTTTCCACTTACCTGCAGAAACTCATTTACGGTGTTAAAGCAATATTGGGGATCCGCCACAGCCTGTAATACGGCATGCTCCGGTACTAAAATATAGATCGTTTTCATACGTGAATGATTTGTCACCGCCTTGTTTATAGCAGGCATTAAATAGAATATGAAAATTAGTACTATTTGAGCGATTACCGAAAAGGCTATTTCAAAAACTTTCCTATGACGGGTAATTGAGCAAATTCTCTTTTTTCAACACGCAGAATAAATAAGAAATAAAGCAGGAATAAAAGTGTTGCTACTGTATAGTTAACCCAGAACACAGGGAACTGCTCTTTCACGAGATAATGAACTACATAACATATTACAGCTATGATGATATACGCAATGAGCTTATTTTTTGCATAAGGTATGCGGTAGTTCTTCTGTCCCCATACATAAGAAACAATCATCATAATGCCGTAACAGGCGAAGGTGGCCCAGGCGCAGGCAACATAGCTATAAGTGGGGATGAATAAATAGTTTATTAATAAGGTAACTCCTGCACCTATCAATGTAATATAAGCTCCCGCAATCGTTTTATTTCCGAGTTTGTACCAAATACTTAAGTTATAGTATATACCTAAAAACATATTTGCCAGCAACAATATAGGCACAACTTTCAGGCCTACCCACATGGAGTGATCGGTTATGAAATATTTCCATACGTCCAGGTAAAGCATAACGAACAGAAACATCAGGCATAGTGTTATCACAAAAAACTTCATCACCCGGGCATAGGTTCGCGGGGCATTTTCGCTGGTAGACTGTTTGAAGAAAAAAGGTTCTGCCCCCATACGAAATGCCTGAACAGATAAGCTTATTAATAAGGATAGTTTGTAGCAGGCCGAGTATATTCCCACTTCTGCCTTTGCAGCGTTTTCTGAGGTAACCGGGGCCCACCATCCTAACATAATGCGGTCAAAGGTTTCATTGATCATGCCGGCAAAACCTGCAACCATTATGGGAAGCCCGTATAATACCAGTTGACGCCAAACAATTTTATCGAATTTAAAACTAAAGCTAAAGAACTCTTTAGAAAGCAAAAGCAGGGTGACAATGCTTTGTATAAGATTAGCAACAAAAACATATCCTACCAGCCACTGCTTATTAAACAGAAAAGCGATAAGGCTATCCGGTTTTTCTTTCGCTATCTGGGGGCAGATACTCAGAAAAAAATAAAGCGATCCCATATTTACGAGAATCCCGAATATCTTAACGAACGCAAATTTTCTGGGTTTACCATCCAGCCTGAGTTTCGCGAAGGGAATAGCACTTAGGGCATCAAAAAAGATAATACCCGATGCTAAAAGAACGTACTCAGGATTGGCCTCTACCATTAAAACTTTTGCAATTGGAACATGAAATCCAACGAGTAGCATGCACAGCAGCATGGAAGAGGATATAAGAGAAATACTGGAGGTATTAAACACAGTTTTTTTATCCTGTATTTGTGTAAATCTGAAAAAAGCGGTTTCCATTCCATAAGTGAATATTACATTCATAAATGGGATGTAGGAGTACAAAAGAGATTGTTCTCCATACCAAACCTTCCCCAACCACAAAATGAGGAAAGGGGTCAGCAGGTAATTGATAAACCTTGCTGCTATAGAACTTGCTCCATACCAAATAGTTTGTCCTGCCAGTTTCTTAATGCCGCTCAAACGATAAAAAATTATTCATGCAAATTTAAAGTACTTAAAATAAAACAACGAGTTAATATACCTTTGCCACAGATCATTCATCTAACTCAAATACATTTTATGTTGAAGCAACTGGCAATATTAGCAGGATTAGGTATGTGGGCAACCAATATTTCGGCTCAGGCTTTTGAAGGAAAAGTAAAAAATGGGAAAACGGAAGAACCCGCTTTGGTAATGGTATACGATTATCCTGAAACCATTGTAGAAAATGCATTGCTTGCAAAATTTGCCGACAAACAATTAACCGGAACATTGACAAAAGAATCATTCCGGTTTTATCCGAACGTTGTAATAGATGAAGTGAGCAAAAGCAAGCTGGATTATTATTTTAAGCTGGAGAGCAACGGTAAAAAAACAGACCCTAAAACCACCCTGTATTTAATAATGCATGGATCGGGAGATATAGAAGGTGCTTCAGAACTACCCAGCCGCGGTAAATCTTTTTTAGAGAAGATGGTTGCAAACGTAAAACGCAGCAGTGACGTGATGGAAATAAGAAAGCAGGAGTCGATACTGGTAGACGAGGAAAACGCGCTTTCTGACCTTCAAAAAACGCAAAAAGAACTGGAGGAGCAGCTGCAGGCTAACAAAACCAAACAGGAAACGCAGCAAAAAATAATTGCTTCCCAAAAAATGCTGCTGGACGATCTTAAAGCTAAAATAAACTAGTTAACGGCCTTTAAAGTACCATTGAAGTACTTTAAATAATATAATTTCTTGTTTTCGTAATGGCTTATTTTACCGTTCAGGTAATCTGGCTGTATGTCCATATCGAAAAAAGTTCTGTATTCTGATCCGGCAAGTTTCTTATTAATGTCTTTACCGTAGCGATTTAGTAAATGACCAAAGCGGTACGTAAGCCCATAACCCCTGAATACCAGGTCGCTGGGTGCGGCATACATTTTCTTCCGGTAGTACTCACTAATTGACCGGCTGGTGGCATCTGTTTTGGGGTTAAAAAACGGCGTGGAATAAACAATATCAATGCCTTTATACTCTGGTTTTGCAACGCCGATATTTTCCCAGGTAGGCATCCCAATTACCGTTACCGACGCAAAGTTTTTTATATTTCCCGCTAATTGTTTCAAAATTTTTCCGCCAAACTCGGTATCCAGCGAACCTACCACATATAAACCAACCTGCGTTGGCTGCGTGGTCGCGCCCAATGCCTTTAATGCTATATCATCATTTACCTCCTGGATACGGATTTTTACGGAATCCTTATAATACTTATTCAATGTTTCCAATACCGAGCGGATATAGGCATCCGAACTTGTTTTACGGGTAAGAACTGTCACCTGGCGCCCTACATAGTTTTTCTTCATGTAGTTGTACAATCCCTCCAGCTGGGTTTGTATGGTAGGATTCAACACTACAAAATAAGGATTATCGGTGGCGTTGGCATCATTGGGAACGGTAGCATTCAGTACCGTTATTTTCTTATCGGCACCCAATCTCGCTAAAGTAGTCAGTTCGGTAAGGCTGCAGTTGGCAATGATCAGCTCTACACCATCAGCGGCACATTTACTAAACTGCTGCTCCAGGGTTTCCCTTTTCGACTTTGAGTCGTACACATATACATCTAGTGGGATATTCAATGCATTGAGTGAGTCGATGGCCAGCGCGGCCCCGTGGTAGAACTCCAGGCCATTGATAGAAGATTTGGGAAAGGTTTTGCCTGAATACCTGTAGCTCCCTACATTATCAAAAGCCTCATCTATATAAAGAGGTGTAAATATTGCCAGCTTATGCCGCACGCCATTAGACACCGGCTGCGCGAAAACTGAAAAAACTACAACAAGAGTTAAAAAACTTAGAAGCGTTTTCTTCATGGTAGGATTTATTTATTTGCAGGCCACTCATACAACTTCCGTTACTCACCTGGTTACAGGCTAAAACAGAAACACAAACCCTTTCATACAGGGTTGGCCTATACACCAATATCATTTGAGGATACTATTTAAATTTTATCATCCCGCAATATCAACCGGCCTATTTCTTTATTACTCCCACTCAATAGTGGCAGGAGGCTTACTGCTTATATCATACACTACACGGTTTATACCGCGTACATTATTAATGATTTCATTGCTTACATCTGCCAGGAAATCGTAAGGTAAATGCGCCCAATCTGCCGTCATACCATCCACACTTGTTACCGCACGCAAGGCCACTGTAAATTCGTAGGTACGCTCATCACCCATTACGCCTACGCTTTTTACCGGTAACAAGATCGTTCCTGCCTGCCAAACCGTTGCATACAAGCCCGTTTCTTTTAAGGCATTGGTGTAAATATGATCGGCTTCCTGTAATAGCCTTACTTTTTCCTCGGTTACTTCTCCCAGTATCCTGATGGCTAAACCCGGACCGGGGAAAGGATGTCGGTCGATGAGATTAGCAGGAATGCCTAACTCGCGACCTACTTTTCTCACCTCATCTTTGAACAGGTAACGCAAAGGCTCTACCAGTTCCATTTTCATGGTGGCTGGCAGTCCGCCTACATTATGGTGCGATTTGATAGTTACCGAAGGGCCATGTACCGAAACGCTTTCGATCACATCCGGATAGATGGTTCCCTGCCCTAACAGTTCGATATTTTCCAGTTTGGCGGCTTCCTGTTGAAATACTTCGATAAACAAACGACCGATGATCTTTCTCTTAGCTTCCGGATCAGCATTGTCCTTCAATTCATCATAAAACATCTGGCTGGCATTAACACCTTTAACATTAAGTCCCAGTTGTTTATATGTTTCTAATACATCCTCAAATTCATTCTTACGTAATACACCATTGTCAACAAATATGCCGTACAGTTTATCTCCGATGGCTTTATGAATTAAAGTAGCTGCCACGGTGCTGTCTACCCCACCACTCAGCGCCATTATTACCTGGCGATCACCAATTTGCTGTTTTAAAGCCGCTACTGTATCGGTAACAAAATGCGCAGGTGTCCAATCCTGTGCGCAACCGCAAATATTTACCAAAAAGTTCTTTAAGATCTGTTTGCCTTCGGTGCTATGGTATACTTCGGGGTGAAACTGAAGTCCGTACAAAGGGTTGGTATCCTGTTTATTTCTGAAAGCGGCTACAGGTATGCTATCTGTGGTAGCCAACACTTCAAATCCTTCAGGCAGTTCAAGAATACTATCTCCATGGCTCATCCAAACCTGGCTTTTAACGCTTACGCCATGCATGAGCACATCAGTTTCGTCATTTACGGTCATGGAAGCTCTACCATATTCCCGTTTGCTGCTTTTTTCCACCCGTCCACCATAACTTTTGGCAGTAAGTTGCGCCCCATAGCAAATACCTAGTACCGGCAACTCTTTTACGATATCTTTTATACCGATAACAGGTGCATTTGGGTCGTTTACCGAAAACGGCGAGCCGGAAAGAATAATTCCTTTTAAATTGCCATCGATTTCGAAGGGTTTTGAGTAGGGTATGATTTCGCAGTAAACATTGGCTTCACGTACTGCCCTTGCAATAAGCTGGGTATATTGAGAGCCAAAATCGAGAATAAGTATCCTTTCCGTCATAGTGCGGCGAAGGTAATATTAATTTGAGATTCCAACCCGATCAACCGAGGCAAGTTTTTCAATTTAGACCCGATTTTATAAATAATAAATATCTTAACACTTTTAGATAACTCTTAAAAAGACGATATGAAATACTTAGGCTTAATATTAATAACTGTTTTGGCAATCAGCTCCTGCAATATTATTGACAGCGAACGCATTAAAGGCAGTGGTAAGGTCATCACGAAAACCTATGATCTGAAAAATTTCTCCAATCTCGATCTGGGTTCCAGCATGGAGGTGTACATAACCCAGGCAAACGATTACAGCGTAAAAATTGAAACTGATGACAATCTTTTTTCCTACCTGGATGTGCAGATACACGATGGCAACACACTGGAAGTGGATGTGAAAGACCATATTAACCTCGATGCCAGCGGTGAGGTAAAAGTATATATTGCAGCGCCATCATTGGATAAGGTTGATCTTTCCGGAGCAGCTCAATTGCACACGGAGGGCAAATTTGCACAGGATAAAAAGATAGCATTTGACCTGTCTGGCGCATCAAGCGGTAATATTTCGGTGAGAGCGCCTCTGGTAGAATTAGAAGCATCCGGCGCCAGCACACTCACTGTGGATGGAGAGTGTAAAGATGTAAAGGCCAGCGCTTCCGGGGCATCTACGATTAATTCTTTTGATCTGAAATCGGAAAATGCCGACATTGAAGCATCTGGTGCGAGCACGGTACGGGTGTTTAGCAGCCTCAAGCTGAATGCAAGGTCACATGGAGCCAGCTCAGTTAAATATAAGGGCAACCCGCAGGTTACGCAGGATGTGAGCGGGGCCAGCAGCGTGGGGAAGGATTAGGGAGATAACGGTTTAAAACCAGCTCTAATCATAGTGAAAACGGCATTGCAATAAGAAGCATTTCTGGTCTTTACCTTTCTTGCCTTCAATTTTGTAGACAAGTCGGTGCTCCCCGGTAATTCGCCGCGACCAATATCCTTTCAGATCATATTTGAGAGGTTCGGGTTTGCCAATTCCCTGGAAGGGCGATCGTCTTATATCCTTTAGCAACGCCCGGATTTTTTCGACTACCTCTACATCGTTATCCATCCAGTATTCAAAGTCGTCCCAGCCATTTTCTGTAAATTCAAAAGTCATAAGTTACAGATCAAATTTGCGGGTACCTTTCTTTTTCAATTGATCAATTGATTCACCCAATCTTTTCCGGTTTGCGGTGGTAGATAGCAAATGTCCCGTTTCTATAAGCGAATTATATTCTTGAATGGATAATATTACCACAGCATCCTCTCCCGATGCCCTGGGTACAACAATAGTGTCAGACGATTCTGCAACATCGTCCATGTATTTTTTCATGTTCGCCCTCAGCTCAGATATAGAAACAGCTTGCATATAATAATATTTGTACGCACAAATGTACAAAATTAAGTACAAAATTATTTTTTATCTGAATGGCCCAGGCTCATGCCTGGGTTTATTTTATCCCGCAGCAGCTGCTTGAGCTCTTTTACTTCCATAAAACCGCCATTGGTTTTCCGATCAAACACTAATTGATCATCTACAGAAATTGCAAACACACCACTAATAGTCCCAGGTTTTAGCGTAACTGCTTCTATATGATCCGTAAAAGTGATTAAAAACTCCTGGGCCATATAGGCGGCGCGTAACATCCAGCCGCATTTGGGACAGTATTCTATGGTAATGGTTGGTTTCATGGTGTAAATTTAAATTCTAAGCCAATACCGGCCATTTCTAAATAAAATAATACATTGGCTAAATACACTTTGTCCTAAAGGGACGACGGCTTTAGGTTTGTGAAAATTAATAAATATGAAAGAAAAATTTTTATTACAAAAGGTGCTCACTTTTCTTTTTATATTTTGCATATTAACCCCATCTAATTCACAGCCTATCCAGGACTATCAAGGTGGAATTACCGGTGGTTGGATCAATTTCAAAACACATACTAAGAGGATCGCTTTTGGAATAAGCTCTTATCCTGTGCCTCATAAGGGCCTGAGAGGAAAGTTCTACACTAATTACCCAAAAAGCGAACAGGATAATCAAACAAACCTCCATTATTTCCCTGGCGCTGAAAAAATCAGGATTAGCTTTGATATTGATACTGCAGTTTGCAGTATTGAGGATATGCGTTACTTTATAATGGAAGAAGACACTACAATTCGGGTTGATTGGAGTAAACTACCGCGCGAGGGGCGCTGGCAACCTCAGAGCAATGGAGAAACCCTCACTACATTCTTTTTAGACAATATAGCATGTAGTAACAAAATAATAACTATCAAATTATACAATATTAAAAACCCTGAGAGCATTCTCACAACGATTGTGAGCACAAAAATTTTAGAGAACCCTTTATTATATAGTGTGACCGCTCTTTGCCATTCAGATAGTTTTTCCAAAAGAGAAAACAAAGTCATGCCCTCGCTTACCAGGCGAACCACACTTAATCTGAAAAATGCCTCCATCAATAACGATATTAATATAAGTGGCGTAACCTTGGTTTTGCAACCTAATAACTCTATTTATTTTTTCAGAAGCTATCTCATTCGAGAAGCAAAAGGCAACGCTGACACAATAAACCTTCATTTGAACTGGAGTTTAAAAGAATATAATAGCTTCGAGGGATACCCTCCGGGAGTTTACTCCGCGAGCTTAACTGGATTTACGACAAATCCGGGCAAATACAAAATATTGATCACCACGGCAGACTACGGAATTGAATCAGCTCAATATGGTATAAGGGAAGAAGGATCTCCAGCGAATTCCTTTCCGCCTGCTTATACTGAGATAGAATTTGAAGTACTTCAGCCCTATACATTCAGTTTAGTTTCTGTTTTTCTGATCATAGGCGCTCTCATGGTTTGTGTTTGCCTATGGGTTCTTTATTCAAAAAAGAGACAGCAAAAGAAAATATTAAAAGAGCAGTTAGCCAACAAGGAAGTCCAACTTAATCTGCAATCTATACGGTCTCAACTCAACCCTCACTTTATCTTCAATGCCCTCTCGGGCATTCAAACACTCATGAATAAAAATGAAATTGATACGGCCAATGAATACCTCTCTAAGTTTGCAAGATTAACCCGGCGGGTTTTGGATGATGCGGGTAAAGAACAGGTGAGCCTGGCCGACGAAGCGGCTCTTTTGGATGACTACCTGAAAATGGAGCAGCTCCGATTTGGGTTTCAATATAATATTACTATAGATGATAAACTCAGCGAGGATACATTAATACCCGTTATGCTATTACAGCCGCTGGTAGAAAACGCAGTAAAACACGGGATAGTGGATAGAAAAAAAAGTGGCCTTATTGAGGTTATCTTTTCAAAATCCATGGAAGACCTGGTTTTAAAAGTGAAGGATAACGGAGGAGGATTCGATCACGAAAATCTCATTTACGGCAAAGGATTGGAACTCACCCAAAACCGGGTATCTTTATCCAATACCATTTATAAAAACACACCCTTGAGCTTTCATATTGAACCTGCAAATACCGGCACTACCGCTACTATTATTCTAAAAAACTGGTTATCATGAACGCAATTATAGTAGATGATGAGCCACATAATATTGAAAACCTGCAGATTCTCCTGGAAAGGCATTGCCCCGATATCAATATCATTGCAACAGCTGACAATATCGACCAGGCGTTTAATATTATTAATACCCAAAAGCCAGATTTGGTTTTCCTGGATATTATTTTAGGGAAACAAACCGGGTTTGATTTACTGGCTCAATTAACCGTGAGAGATTTTGAGGTAATTTTTGTTACGGCCTACGATCAATATGGGGTGCGGGCTGTGAAATCTGCCGCATTGGATTATTTATTGAAACCTGTAGATATAGCCGAATTAAAAGCAGCTGTTGACAAGGCTTCTGAAAAAATAAAACAAAAGAAAAAGAACACGCAGCTCGATTTCCTGATGGATTATATTACCCAACAGGGAAAAGCGCCTGCTAAAGTTGCCCTACCCTTAAGAAATGAAGTACGCTATATCGAAATCAGTGACATTGTTCGTTGCGAGGCTACCAATTCCTATACCTGGTTTTACCTGGTAAACAAGGAAAAAATACTCGTATCCAAATCGTTGAAAGAGTATGATGACCTTTTTAGCACACAGGGGTTTATCCGTTGTCACCAAACCCATCTGGTGAATGTATTGTTTGTAAAAAGCCTGCTGCGAGAGGATAGCGGAGTACTATTAATGCAGGATGGTGAAAAAATTCCCATTTCAAAGGCTAAAAAAGAAATGGTAAAACAGGCGCTTTCAAAAAGTTCTTAATAGCCCCTTCGTTTATTAAAACTTACCTGTATACCCCAACAAATAGAATGGTTGATATATTGCCCGGTATTCCTTGTCAACATATCAACCATTCAACTAGTTAACTATCAACTATTTCCTGCTGTAATTAGGTGCTTCTCTTGTTACCACCACATCATGCGGATGACTTTCGTTCATACCTGCATTGGTAATGCGAACGAACTGTGCCTTCTTAAGATCGGCAATGCTTTTTGCACCACAATATCCCATACCAGCACGCAAACCTCCTACATATTGATAGATCACTTCCTTTAGAGAGCCTTTAAAAGCTACACGACCTTCAATACCTTCGGGTACAAATTTCTTTACATCATCTTCCGGATCCTGAAAATAACGGTCGCTGCTGCCTGTTGCCATAGCACCTAAAGATCCCATACCCCGGTAAGATTTAAACTTACGGCCTTCGAAAATAATCGCTTCGCCCGGGCTTTCTTCTGTGCCGGCAAATACGCTTCCCATCATCACACAATCCGCTCCCGCTGCTAAAGCCTTAACCATATCTCCTGTATACCGGATACCACCGTCAGCAATTAATGGAATACCTTTTTTTGAAAGGGTTTTGGCAGCTTCCATAATAGCACTTAACTGGGGCATGCCAGCACCAGCTACTATACGCGTGGTGCAAATAGAACCCGGACCAATACCTACTTTCACCGCATCAGCGCCCGCTTCGGCCAACGCCAGAGCTCCGGCAGCCGTACCCACGTTTCCAGCCACTACATTCAGTTTTTTAAAATTCTTTTTCACTTTCTTCAAAGCATCAATTACGCCTTTTGTATGACCATGTGCACTGTCTAGTACCACCAGGTCTACACCAACAGTCTGCAAGGCACTGATACGGTCCAGTACATCGGCCGTAATGCCAATACCCGCACCTACTAACAACCTCCCAAAAGAATCTTTAATGGCATTGGGGAAACTGGTTACCTGCAAAATATCACGATAAGTAATTAATCCTACCAGCTTACCCTGCTTGTCCACTACAGGCAGCTTTTCAATTTTATGCTGGCGTAGAATTGTTTCTGCTTTTTTAAGGTCGGTGCCTGCCGGCGCTGTAACCAGGTTTTCGCTGGTCATTACTTCTTTTACCTTCCTGGAAGGATCTTGCTCAAAACGCAGATCACGATTGGTCAGAATACCTTTTAACCTGTGATTACCATCTATAATAGGTATGCCTCCGATCTTATTCTCCTTCATCAACCTCAATGCATCGCCAATGGTTCCATCTTCTAAAAGGGTAAGCGGGTCTAAGATCAAACCGCTCTCACTTCTTTTTACCTTGCGCACATGAGCAGCCTGCTGTTCAATGCTCATATTTTTATGAAGTATGCCCAATCCACCTTCGCGAGCCATAGCTATTGCTAATGCCGCTTCGGTAACGGTATCCATCGCCGCCGATAAAATGGGGGTATTTAAAGTTATATCTTTTGTAAGACGGGTACGTATGTCCACATCTCTTGGTAACACTTCGCTATAAGCCGGTACCAACAGTACATCGTCAAACGTTAAACCTTCTAATGCTATTTTGGGGGAATTTGCAGTTGCTGCAGGATTATTTCTTGTTGCCATGTGCAAAATTAAGGGAATGACAATAAACTGGAAAATCGAAAATGAAGATTGTACTTAATTCAGTCTCCTCACAACCTTATGGCTTCTACTTTTGTTTATTATTCAATCGTTTGAAAAGCGACGGGCATTTGTCAGGCTTTTGTCCATCTTTTATATAGGCTTTATATTCTCGAACATCTACCCTACATTTGCCGGATAACAACGTGTTGATACACTCTTTTAAGAGTAAAACCTTTAGCATGCAAAGAGATTTAGAAAACAGAAAGCCCAAAGCTACCATCCTTTTTATTTTTGGTGGTAGTGGCGACCTTAACCAACGCAAACTAACTCCGGCCTTATTCAATTTATGTATAGACGGACTGATGCCGGAAAAATTTGCCATTATCGGCACCGGCAGAACGGATTATAGCAACGATAAGTTCAGAGATCATTTATTTGGAGGTATCAAAGAGTTTTCCCGTCGTAAAGAAAACCCTCCCGGTAGCTGGGAAGCGTTTTCCGAACATATTTCTTATTTAAGAATGGATGTGGACCAGCCTGCATCTTATGAGCCTATAAAAGAAATTATTGATAAATATGAAGCTGAATGGGGCAATGCTGCTGAAGTAATTTTTTACCTGGCCGTAGCGCCGCAGCTGGTTCCTGAAATAACTACCAATCTTCATGGCCTGCAATTAGATAAATCGAAAGATTGCATGCGCATAGTAGTGGAAAAGCCTTTTGGGCATGACCTAAAGAGTTCTAAAGAACTGAACAAGCTACTTACTGATATGTTTGACGAAAGCCAGATATACCGTATCGACCATTATTTGGGAAAGGATACGGTGCAGAATATCCTGGCACTTCGTTTCGCCAATGCTTTGTTTGAGCCATTATGGAACAGCAATTATATTGATCACGTACAGATCACCGCTTCCGAAACCGTAGGTGTGGAAGATCGTGGTGGTTACTATGAGCGCTCGGGAGCTTTGCGCGATATGGTTCAGAACCATATATTGCAGCTTTTATGTATGGTAGCAATGGAAGCGCCGGTATCATTTAATGCCGATGAGATCCGCAATAAGAAATCAGATGTATTGAATGCAATCCGCAAGATCAAAAAAGAAGATGTGCAGAAATACGCGGTTCGTGGCCAGTACTCACAGGGATGGATGCAGGGTAAGGAAGAAAAAGCTTACCGCGATGAAAAAGGCGTAAGCCCTAACTCTGGTGTTGACACATTTGCCGCTGTGAAGTTTTATGTAGACAACTGGCGCTGGCAGGGTGTACCTTTTTATGTACGCACAGGTAAGTTCCTAAAGGAAAAAACCACGCTGATCACCATACAGTTCAAAGAGGGACCCAAATATGCCTTCCCGCCGGAAGCATCTGAAACCTGGCGTTCGAACAGGCTTACTATTAGTATACAGCCGGAGATGGACATCCGTTTGCGGTTCCAGGCAAAGCGTCCCGGACAAACGATGTCACTGAATCCTGTAAACATGGTATTCAGTTATAATGAAACCTTCCAGGAGCCACAGCCAGAGGCTTATGAAACCTTGCTGTTAGATGCTATGATGGGTAACCCTACGCAGTTTATGCGTGGCGACCAGGTAGAAATTGCCTGGGAAGTGATTGAGCCGATTCTGGACACCTGGGAAAAGCGCCCGCCGGTGGACTTCCCTAACTACGCCCCGGGAAGCTGGGGACCAGAAGATGCAGAAGCACTGATCGCTAAAGACGGAAGAAACTGGATCACATTGCCTCCGGGAAAGAAGGAACATTAATACTTTTTTAAGCATATTTCAGATGGCGGCAACCAGGTAGTTGTCGCCATTTTTATGTTGCGGCAGTTTATTAAACTTTAATTTAAGCGTTTACTTCAAATAAACCTGTAGATATTTTTAACAAAATAACTTTCCCAATCATCTGTAACTTAGTTTTCTAAACTACTACCGATGAGACATTTTGCTTTCCTGTTTTTAATAACATCCCTGTCTTCATGCCTTAACGCACAAGTTAGTCAGCAAGAAAAAAATGTGATTGTCTTCGCAAGGCTCTATGGCTATGTAAAGTATTTTCATCCTGCAGATGAAGCGGCTGGTTTAGACTGGGACCGGTTTGCTATTTACGGATCAGGCAAAGTGCTCCAGGCGAAATCTGATGCTGAATTAACCGCTACCTTAAGAGATCTATTTCATCCCTTTGCCCCCTCCGTTCAAATAGGTAAAAAACCTGCTTTCAAAGAAAGCATGATCACTCCTGCCAATAAAAATGACTACAAACCCGCATTCTGGTTTCATACCGGTGTAGGACTATCTGACAACCCCATATATTCCAGTGTCCGGTTAAACAGGCCACAGGTAGCCCAAAAAACTGGTCAACCCAACTTTGCACCTTTTACACAGGGTATCAGTGCATCTACATTACGTGGGAAAGAAATAAAAATGACAGGTCGCATGAAAGTGGATGCTGCAGAAAGTGGCAGCGGACATTTCTGGCTCAGGGTAGACAAAGATGATAACAAAATGGGATTCTTCTACAATATGGATGATAAGCCAGCTACTAAAAATGAGTGGCAGACCTATGAGTTTACGGGGAAAGTAGACTCAGATGCCCTTCATATAGTATTTGGAGGCTTTCTGAAAGGCGATGGTACCATTTGGGCAGATGAGGTAGCCCTTTTTGAGAGAGATAAAGATGGTGATTTATGGCGCCCGATTGCCATAAAGAATGGCGGGTTCGAAACCTCTGGTCAGAATAGCTATGCTGACGGTTGGTTTACAGGGCCCATTGACGGTTATCGATACGCTGTAAACTCCATTGATAACAACAGAATACTTGAAATAACAAAGGATGATTCAACACCCCAACCAAATCCTTCTTCAGCTACTATAACAACTTCGGTAGATTATAAAGCCTCACCCCAACCTGGCGACGTAGTAAATGCCCAGCTGGAAGACAACATTAAAGCTATTATACCTATTGTATTGTATAGCACAATAGAAAAGACCTATCCAGCTGCTAATGCTGACAAGCTTACAACACTGAAAAAAGACATGAACACTTTTTTCAACGAAAATAAAGATGCCAATAGCCTCGCGTTAAGACTAGGCGATGTGGTAATCGCCTGGAATGTGTTCAGGCATTTTTTCCCTTACTGGGACGATGCTTCACAAAATGCGGATGAAATATTAAACAGGGCTATTGCCAAATCCTTCACAGACAAAACACCGCTTGAATTTAAAGAAACGCTACTTAAAATGACTGAGCCGCTTAATGATGGCCATATCTGGGTAAGCTTAAACGGCGATGCCTCCAAAGCCTATACCTTGCCTGTTAAATTTGATTGGATAGAAGGAAAAGTTATGGTTGACAAAGTATTCGATAAAAATATAGGTGATATTCAACCCGGCGATATAGTAGATCAAATCGATGGCAAAAGCGCAACAACTGTTTATACAGAAAAAATGAGTTTAATTTCCGGTTCTCCGCAGTTGAAGTCTTATCGCGCTATGACGGACTTTGCAGCTGGCGCTCAAAATAGTCCCATCAGCTTAAAGCTATCACGTAATAATAAAATTATTGAACAACAATTGAACAGGAGCGTAAATGTACGTCAATATTATTCATCAGTAAATAACCTTCGAAAACAAAGCGGAAAAATTGCAGAAGGTATTTATTACCTGGATATAAACTCGATAGCTAAAGACACCATCGATAGCTGGATTAATGATATGGCCAAGGCTAAGGGCATTATTTGTGATCTGCGTGGCTATCCTAAAGGCAATCATAATCTGATCAACTACCTGCTGAAAACCGGTGAAGACACCAAATGGATGTTTATTCCTAAAACAGCCTATCCCGATCAGCAAAAAATTGAATTCAATGCATCCGGGTGGAATATGCAACCACAACAACCTGTCATTTCCGGCAAAGTAATTTTTATAACCGATGGCAGAGCCATCAGCTATGCCGAGAGCTATATGGGTTTTATTAAAGACTTTCAACTGGCTACCATTATTGGCCAGCCCACCGCCGGTACCAACGGGAATGTTAACCCCTTTACACTTCCGGGAGGATATAGTATGTCCTGGACGGGCATGCTGGTTAAAAACCATGATGGCAGCACACATCATATAAAAGGTATTGTCCCTGACATACGCCTCGAAAGAACATTAAAGGGCGTTATAGAGGGAAAGGATGAGTTCTACGAAAAAGCGCTTCAAATCATTCAGGAACAATAGCCTCACACGGGTAATCTTGTCAAGATCACCTGTTAAAATTAATCCGGTTTGTGTGTAACATTTTTATGTGCTGATACGAAGTAGCTTCAATGAGAAAATTTTCCTTAACTATATTGTTAGCTGTTTTAGCAATAACCATAACTAATGCTGCCAAAATCCAGGGTACCATTAAAGAAGAGCATGGAAATTCGTTGGCTTACGCCAGCGTCACTGTAAAAGGAACTACAGCTGGCACTACGGCCAACAGCAAAGGCTTTTATACCATAAGTCTGCAGCCAGGCCGCTATACTTTAGTATTCGAATATGTAGGTTTTATTGCAGTTGAAAAATTGGTTGAAGTAACCAGCAGTGATCAACAACTGGACATTACACTGATCACCAACCAAAACCTTATGGGTGAAGTCATCATAAAAGCAAAGGGAGAAGACCCTGCGTATCGGGTCATCCGCGAAGCGATTAAAAAAAGAAATTATTACCAAAACCAAACAGACTCCCAGTCGGTAAATATTTATCTGAAAGGAATTATACGCACCCTCTCCATTCCGGGTAAAGTGATGGGGCAAAAAATTGAACGGGATGGATCTGACGGCCTTGATTCTGCAGGAAAGGGTGTACTGATGCTTTCAGAGTCTCATCTTTTACTGGATGAGGCAAAACCAGATCGTTCAAAAGTTACGGTGTTATCCAGTTTCTCCCAGGGTAATAATATGGGATTGAGTTTTTCAAAAGTTACTTCTTTCTATACCAATAACGTTAACATATTTGATGTTAATAGTTCGTCGAGAGGCTTTGTATCACCAATTGCAGATGGGGCACTCAACTTTTACCGGTATAAATTACTCAATACTTACACCAGGGATGGCATTACTATTAAAACCATCAGGGTCATCCCCAAAAGAAAGCACGAACCTCTGTTCTCCGGCAATATTGAAATAGCTGAAGGCAGTTGGCATATTTACAGCCTGGATCTGTTGCTTACCAAAGACTACCAGTTAGAATTAATAGATACATTAAAGATCAAACAATTGCATGGACCCATAACAGCTGGTATCTGGAAAACTAAAAACCAGATCATTTCGATTGGCTTCAATATTTTCAACTTTAAAGGCGTGGGTAGTTTTGTAAATGTTTATAGCAATTACAACCTGCATCCCCGGTTCTCTCCCGGATATTTCGACAATATTGTAATGAAATACGACACCGGTTATTATAAAAAAGATTCTAGCTTCTGGACGCAAAGCCGGCCCATTACACTTGAAGATGACGAAAAGCGTTACTATACTTTTAGAGACAGTATGAATATGGTGCGTGAAAGCCGGCCCAAATCTTATTATGATTCGTTACGCCGCAAGCAAAAAATCACAATACCTAATATATTATGGAGCAACCAGCATTACCGATGGCATTCGCAACAATCAACAACCACCTACCAGTTAAAAGGGCTGATCAAGGGCTTAGCTTATAATACAGTAGAAGGAATATCCTTAAAAGTGAACCAGCATTTCAGCTATTTACCCAATAAAGGCGAATACAATTACCATTTACTCTGGAATATGCGATATGGTTTTGACAACAGCCATTTTAATAGTTTTGGTACTTTTACCATATCAGCAAAAGAAAGCTCTTACCGGAATAGATATTTAAGCTTGTCAGGAGGTAAAAGAGTGAGCCAGTTGAATAATGATGAACCTATTGATGCGCTTACCAACTCGCTATATACTCTTTTTGCCAGAAGAAATTATATGAAACTATACGAGAACTGGTTCGGGAATATACAATACAATAATAAATTTGAAAATGGCTTTAAGATAACTGCTGGTGTCAGTTTCGAGGACCGGATCCCGCTTGCCAATACTTCTTTTTACTCACTCAGCAAAAGCACCCGCCCGTTCACACCTAACCATCCCGACGAGCTGGCTACTGTAGACTTTGACAGACATCAGGCATTGATCGTAGATATCACCATCAGCTATCAACCAGGCCAAAAGTATATACAATATCCCAACAGGAAAGTACCTATTGGTTCTGATCAACCGGTGTTTACACTTAATTATACAGCTGGTATACCTGATCTTTTAGGTAGTGATGTGAATTATAATAAATGGAAATTGTCAGCTACTGATAATATCAACCTGAAATTGGCCGGACTTTTCAAATATAATGTTGGCCTGGGGGGATTTTTAAATGCCGGTAATTATTCCATACCCGATATGAAGCATTTTAATGGCAATCGTACTTTCTATAATATGAAATACCTCAATAGCTTTCAGCTGGCACCTTACTACGCGTACAGTAACACGGCCAGGCTGTATGGTGAGGTGAACATAGAGCATCATTTCAACGGATTACTAACTAATAAAATTCCGTTACTCAACCAATTAAAGTGGAACATGGTTGCTGGCAGTAATGCATTTTATGTAAATCAGAACCAATACTATGCGGAGGCTTTTGTAGGCCTGGAAAATATCTTTAAGCTGTTTCGTGTTGATTTTATTGCCGGTTACCAGCCATTGCTTAAAACACAGCTGGGCGTACGCATAGGTTTCGGCGGACTTTTGGGCGGCGCTTTTAAAATCGACTAATAAAAAACGGGGCTGGAACACCAACCCCGCCTATAGATAAATATGCGTTTTTATTAATCTCTTCTTCCGCCTAAATAAATCATAATGTATTGAACCAATGTAACCACTGCCGCCAGTGCTGCTACTACATAGGTGGTTGCAGCCCATTTTAAAGCGTCTTTCGCCTGTGGGTATTCGTTATTGTTAGTAATATTAGTATGTTGTAACCAGGCTAATGCTCTTTTGCTGGCATCAAACTCTACCGGTAAGGTAATTAAGCTAAACACTACTGTGATAGCCATTAATATAATTCCTATTAACAACAACGTGGTACTACCCGAATATGCCATAACTACGCCGGCTAATAACACCCAGTTAACAATATTAGAACTAAACTGTACGGCCGGCACCAGTTTACTACGCATTTCCAACGGTCCGTATGCAGTAGCATGCTGAACGGCATGTCCGCACTCGTGGGCAGCAACTGCAGCAGCCGAAATACTCCTGCCCTCGTACACATCAGGACTTAAATTCACTGTTTTTTTTGTTGGATCGTAATGATCCGACAGAAAACCAGGCGTAGATATCACTTGTACATCATAAATGCCGTTTTCCCTGAGCATCTTTTCTGCTACTTCTTTCCCACTCATTCCATTAGCTAAAGGAATCTGGGCGTATTTCTTAAATTTACTCTTCAGCACCATCGAAACCAGCATACTGATGCCTACAAAAATCATTGAAACCAAAAAAATGGATGAAGTCATCTATAAAATATAATTTGTTTATGAAAATCAATCAAATCAGGAACCAAAGGCAAAATACTCCAAAAAACCGACTTTTTGTCATGTACAAAAATATTTGGGGCTTTTTTAACCATTCCCCTATTTTAATTACTTATTAATTATCAATTAATTATGAAAAAACAAGCTCGACTGCCAGCTCCATTTTATAATTTCTTAACCTGCCGGATTAATAATTTCATTTTTTAATGTTAATCTCAATTTGTACCTTAGTACCAGAATTTAATGGGTTAGTAAGTAAAAGGGCCAAGCGTAAGCGAGGCCTTTTTGCTTTGTATACCTTCCTGATACAATCCATTAATAAAACATTCTGCACCAGTAGCCTCTCTCCACTTAGCCTGTTTTCTAATAAACGTGAATCGATAAAGCTTATTGCTGCAATCATTCATAAATCATTGACAGCAGACCGCTGAGCCTGTAAACTTCATTACCTAACTTTACCGCATGAGTAAAGTGAAGAAGTCTTTTTTCTGTCAGAACTGTGGTTATGAAAGTGTGAAGTGGATAGGTCAATGTCCTGCCTGTAGTCAATGGAATAGTTTTGTGGAAGAAGTGATTGAGAAAGCCAATGGTAAACAAAACTGGGATGATTATACAGCGAATGAAAAACGTGGATCAAAGGCTGTGGCATTATCACAGGTTAAAAGCGGGGAAGAGAAAAGAATAACGACTACAGATGCAGAGCTCAACAGGGTTTTAGGTGGTGGCATAGTTAGTGGTAGTATTATATTAGTTGCCGGTGAGCCCGGTATTGGCAAAAGCACTTTATTTCTTCAAAGTGGATTACAGTTGCAGGATCAGCGGGTGCTATATATAAGTGGCGAGGAGAGCGAACAACAAATTAAAATGCGTGCCGACCGGTTATATAACAATGGAGCGTCCATCAATAACGACAATTTTTTCCTGCTTACCGAAACATCTACACAAACCATCTTCCAGGAAATAAAAAAGTTAAAACCCGATGTGGTGATCGTAGACTCTGTTCAAACATTACAGTCCAATCTAATAGATGCCTCACAAGGAAGTATTTCGCAGATCAAAGAATGCGCAGGCGAGTTTCAACGGTATGCCAAAGAAACCAATACCCCTGTTTTCCTGATCGGGCATATTACCAAAGAAGGAGGCATTGCGGGACCTAAGATCCTGGAACATATGGTGGATGTGGTATTGCAATTTGAGGGTGACAGGCATTATGCCTATCGAATCCTCCGTACGTTAAAGAACCGCTTCGGCAGCACGAGTGAGCTGGGCATTTATGAAATGACCGATAAAGGTATGCGCGGCGTAGCCAATCCCAGCGAAATACTCATCACCCAAAAAGAAGAGCAGCTCAGCGGTATTGCTATTGCTGCCACCCTGGAGGGCGTAAGACCATTGCTTATAGAAGTGCAATCCTTAGTAACCCAATCGGTATACGGCACTCCTCAAAGAACTGTAAGCGGGTTCGACCTGAGACGTTTACAATTACTACTGGCCGTATTAGAAAAAAGAGGCGGCTTTCATTTTGGTGTAAAAGATGTGTTCCTGAATATTGCCGGGGGTATTAAAGTAGAAGACCCTTCCATCGACCTGGCCGTTCTTTGTGCCTTACTTTCTTCTTACGAAGATGTTCCATTACCCCAAAGTATTTGCTTCGCGGGTGAGATTGGCTTAAGCGGAGAAATTCGGGCAGTTAATAAAATTGATCAACGCATAGCGGAAGCTGAAAAGTTAGGCTTTGAAAAAATAATCGTATCAAAATATAACCAATCCGTAAAGCAAAGCCGCCAAAAGTTTAATATAGAAGTAATTACTATGGCCCGGGTAGAAGAAGTTTACCAATATTTGTTTTAACTTTATATTGCTGGCAAACAAACACTGGAACTTTTCTATGATCAGATAAGTACATCTTTTCGATAGAGGAAGTTATTTGCCTGTTATAACCTATTTTGAAACGTAAACACCTAACCATGAACACCGTTACGTTAATTAAGGAGTCGCTTTTACAGATTTTTTACCCGCATTTATGTGCCGGATGTGGTTCAGATACTTTGCCTGTAAGCAGTCAACTTTGCATAAAATGCATACATGCTTTGCCGCTGAGTGGATTTGAGAAGCAGCCTGACAACCCGGTAGAAAAAATACTTTCTGGCAGAATTGAATTTGAAAAAGCAACTGCCCAATTGTACTTCACCAAACATTCTGCCCTGCAGCACATCATGCATGCATTTAAATACAAAGGCAATAAAGATCTGGGGCATCAATTGGGCTTGATTATGGGTAATCATTTGTGGCAAAGTCACCGATTTGAGGATGTAGATGCGTTGATACCGCTACCCCTGCATGAGAGCAAAAAAAGAAAAAGAGGTTATAACCAGGCAGAGGTTTTATGCAATGGTATAGCTGAAATCATGAATATTCCTATTGTAACGAATGCGGTGATAAGACCAGACGCTACCGAAACCCAGACTAAGAAAAACCGCGCTGACCGTTGGAAAAATATGGAAGGAAAGTTTGCTTTGGTCAACAAAAACCTAATTGAAAACAAACACGTACTTTTAGTGGACGATGTTATTACTACAGGCGCGACCCTTGAGGCCTGCGGCCAGGAACTTTTACAGGTTTCGGGTGTTAAGCTAAGTATTGCAACGTTATGTTACGCATCTAAAATTTAATTCATTAAACAGTTAATCATTCTACAATGAAAACTTTATTCTTGACGCTATTATTATCATCTACCTTATTCTTTGCCGGCAATATTTACCAGTTTAAGGTAAATGGATTAAGCGGTGGCAGTATCAATTTCAATGACTTTAAGGGTAAAAAAATATTGGTGGTTAATACTGCCAGCAAATGCGGCCTGACTCCTCAATACGAAGGATTGGAGGCTTTATACAAAAAATACAAAGGTAAATTGGTAATCGTGGGATTTCCGGCTAATAACTTTAAAGGGCAGGAGCCCGGAAGCAATGAAGAAATATCTGAGTTCTGCCAAAAAAATTATGGCGTAACCTTCCCCATGGCTTCAAAAATTTCTGTATCGGGAGATGATGTGGCACCTATTTACAAATACCTCTTAGAAGAAGCCAAAAAGAAAGGGCTGGAAAATCCTTTAACCTGGAATTTCGGAAAGTTCCTGATCAATGAGAAAGGAGAACTGATCGCGACCTTCTCTCCCAAGACGCAGCCTATGAGCGACGATATTTTAAAATACCTGAATTAGGATCAGCTGTCAGGCAGATTAAAATAAGATTCAAATCCAGGAGTTGCCACACCCCGAGGGTTGCAATAGAATATATCCAATTGGTATACATCCGATGAGATAAAATTATTGTATCATGGCAGGCACATTTTCTCAGGTTTATATCCAGGTAGTATTTGCCGTTAAGGGCAGGCAAAGCTTCCTTAATAAAACATGGAGGGAGGAGGTTTTTAAATACATGGCAGGTATTATAACAGCCAAAGGTCAAAAATCGATTATTGTAAATGGCGTAGCTGATCATGTGCATTGCTTCATCGGATTAAGGCCCGTTATGTCTATATCAGAACTGGTAAGGGACATTAAGAACAATTCATCCAAATTTATCAATGAAAAAGGCTTTATTAAAAGCAGGTTTGAATGGCAGGAAGGATATGGTGTTTTTTCTTACAACCACTCTCAGGTGAAAACGATATATGATTATATTCTTAAGCAAGAGGAACATCATCGTAAAAAAACCTTTAAAGAAGAATATGTTGAATTTTTAGAGGCGTTTGAAATCGAATACCAACCTAAATATATTTTTGATTGGATCGAATAATATCGCCCCTCCGGGGTTGCATATCCTATATCATGTCCGTGTTACACAAATGCCGTTCCTTCGGAATTGGGTCGGATAATTAATCAGCTTGACCAAAGCACCTCCCGGCAGCTGGTGAGCGAAAAAAATCATTTGTAAACCTGGAGGATTAGCATCACTATAAAAAATATCAATAGGCAACGAACCCTGAAAGGATGAAATTAATAATACCACCCCTTCGGGGTTGCGCATGTTTTTAACATCTTCATTCTAGAGGAATGCCATTCCTTCGGAATTAGATTCAACCCATAATCAGCTTAACCAAAACGTTCCTCGCACATGATGAACGAGATGAACAAATATAATCGGAGCTAAAGGATTATCGTAGATTACAATACAGAAACTCTCGCAAACCCGAAGGGTTGGCATAATTATAAAAAAAATCAGCAATGGAACCCTCAATGGGTGACATTAATAAACCTGCAATCAATCATGTTGTATTTTTGAATGCATTGAATAATACCACCCCTTCGGGGTTGCGCATGTTTTTAACATCTTCATTCTAGAGGAATGCCATTCCTTCGAAATTAGATTCAACCCATAATCAGCTTAACCAAAACGTTCCTCGCACATGATGAACGAGATGAATAAATATAATCGGAGCTAAAGGATTATCGTAGATTACAATACAGAAACTCTCGCAAACCCGAAGGGTTGGCATAATTATAAAAAAATCAGCAATGGAACCCTCAATGGGTGACATTAATAAACCTGCAATCAATCATGTTGTATTTTTGAATGCATTGAATAGTATCGCCCCTCCGGGGGTTTGCAAATCTTTTACCATCTTCATTCTAGAGAAATGCCATACCTACGGAATTAGATTGAGCCAATAATCAGCTTAACTCAAATGCTCCCGGAAATCGATGAGCCAATGACTAACATATTAGCTCGGTACAAATAGGATCTTCTAAAAACCCGAAGGGTTGGCATAACTATATAAAAATATAACCCGGCAATAAACCCTGAAGGGGTGACATTCAATTTGAAAATCAATTGCTATTCCTTCGGAATTGGAATATACCAATCAGGAATAGGTTCTTTACAATAGTAAATTGTTGCGCAACAAAAATTTCCATAAATCCGAAGGGTTGACATAACTATAAAAAAATATAATCCGGCGATGAACCCTGAAAGGGTGACATTATTTTATCCTGGCAGATACATCATCTCTAATATTTATTCTGGTCAATAAATCATGCGTGTACAGTGATACACAATAGCAAAGAGGCCAGCTCGAAACGGCTGGCCTCTTTCTATACACATGAATGTTTTTTAAACGTCGTAGGTTGTAGATGCTGTTTCACCTCCACGACCTGTCCAGTTGGTATGAAAGAATTTACCCCGAGGCTCATCTATTCTTTCGTATGTATGCGCCCCAAAATAGTCGCGCTGCGCCTGAAGCAGGTTAGCAGGGAGTCTTTCAGTGCGATATCCATCATAGTAATTAATAGCAGCGCCTAAACATGGTGCGGGTATACCATTTAAAATAGCTGTTGCCGTTACTTTTCTCAGCCCTTCCTGGCAAGCCTGTATCTTTTCTGCAAAATAAGGATCCAATAACAGGTTTACCAATTCCGGGTTTGTATCAAATGCTTCTTTAATATTACCCAAAAAGCGCGAACGGATAATACAACCACCTCTCCACATCAATGCAATATTACCATAGTTCAATTCCCATCCATACTCTTTAGCAGCGGCACGCATCATTTGATAACCTTGTGCATAAGAAATTACTTTGGCTGCATATAATGCATCTCTTAACTGATCAATAAACTGCTTTTTATCGCCGCTAAAAGCTTTCTCCGGACCAGCAGTCAACACTTTAGATGCTGCTACGCGCTCATCTTTCACTGCCGATAAGCAACGGGAGAATACCGACTCGGTAATCAACGTAAGCGGAATGCCTAACTCCAATGCTACGGTACCTGTCCACTTGCCCGTACCTTTCTGACCGGCTGTGTCAAGTATCTTATCAATGGTAGGCTCCCCATTTTCTTTATGTGCCAGTATATCCCTGGTAATTTCAATCAGGTAGCTGTCCAGCTCCCCCTCGTTCCATTCTTTAAATACCTCGTGCATTTCATCAGCAGACATGCCTAATACATCTTTCATGATCTGGTATACCTCGCAGATCAATTGCATATCGCCATACTCGATACCGTTATGCACCATCTTTACAAAATGGCCGGCACCACCATCGCCTACCCAGTCACAACAGGGCGAGCCGTCAGCCACTTTAGCAGCAATGCCCTGGAAGATAGGCTTTACCTCAGGCCATGCAGACTTAGAACCTCCGGGCATGATAGATGGGCCCAGTAGCGCACCTTCTTCTCCACCCGACACCCCGGTTCCAATATAACGAAGACCTTTACTTTCTACATACTTTACCCTTCTTTCGGTATCTGGAAAATGAGAGTTTCCTCCATCAATAATAATATCACCTTCCTGCAAATGAGGAAGCAATGTTTCAATAAAATCGTCAATAGGCTTACCGGCTTTCACCATCAGCATTACTTTGCGCGGCGATTTAAGCGACCCTACTAATTCTTCTATTGAATGCGCACCCGCAATATTTTTTCCCTTAGCACGGCCATTGATAAAGTTGTCCACCTTATCTACCGTACGATTATAAGCCGTTACGCGAAAGCCTTTGCTTTCCATATTTAAAATGAGGTTTTCTCCCATTACCGCAAGGCCTATAACGCCTATATCTGATAATTCTGCCATACTATTTGTAGATTTAATCGTTAGAAAATTTTTGATTTTAAAAACAGAGTGCCAAATTTAAACTGCTTCTGCTTTACAACCAATTAATTCTATAGACTATTAATAAAGCCATGGGAACCATCGCTATTTTTTATATTCGTTTTAAATCCAACATTATGCGTACGCCCCTGCTATTCTTATTACTGGCTATTCTTGTTGCCGGTTGCAAGGCTAAGAAAACTGCCGGCCTGCTCATTTATAATGCTACTATTTATACGGTCGATTCTCAATTTAATAAGGCAGAAGCAATGGCCATTCAGGATGGAAAGATCCTCGCCACCGGTACCCTGGCCGAACTTACCGGTAGCTATAGCTTTAAGGACAGCCTCAATGCTGAAGGCAAATTTGTTTACCCTGGATTAATTGATGCCCATGCTCATTTTGCGGGCTATGCTCAATCGCTCACGGAGATTAACCTTTTCAATACAAACAGCTGGGATAGCATTGTACAACGGGTGAGCAGCTATCAATCTCCTACAGGCGATACCAGCGGCTGGATTGTAGGCCGGGGCTGGGATCAAAACGACTGGCCTGTAAAGACTTTCCCCTCCAACGAAATGCTTAATGCCCGTTTTCCCGATCGTCCTGTTTACCTGGTTCGCATTGACGGCCATGCAGCTATCGCCAACAACAAAGCATTGGAGCTGGCTGGCGTAAAGGCTGGCGATACCATTAATGGCGGTGAATTCGTAACACATAATGGCAAGCTAACGGGAGTTCTGGTGGATAATGCTATGGACAAGGTTGCGAATCATATCCCTGCTCCGGCAGATAAAGACTTTGAACAATCTTTACAACTGGCTCAGCAAAATTGCTTTGCCAGCGGCCTTACAACGATACATGATTGCGGGCTAAACCATGAAGTAGTGGAAAAGATACAATCCTTCCAGGAAAAAGGCTCTTTAAAAATGAGGTTGTTTGTTTTGCTAAGCGATGCTAAAAAGAACTACGATTATTTAACCCAAAGAGGATCGATTAAAACGGACCGTTTGAAGGTAAGCGGCTTTAAACTATATGGTGATGGGGCACTGGGGTCCCGTGGAGCCTGCCTGCTAAAAGACTACTCCGATAAGCCTGGCTGGAAAGGGTTCTTACTCAGTGGTGCTACACATTTCGACTCTATGGCGGCGCTTATCATTAAAAACAAATGGCAGATGTGTACACATGCTATTGGTGATAGTGGCAACCGTGTTCTATTAAATATATACGCTAAATATTTAAAAGGCGATAATGATTTGCGCTGGCGGATAGAACACGCGCAGGTAGTAAACGAAAACGACTTCCATTACTTTGGAGATTATAAGATCATTCCATCCGTGCAACCTACACATGCTACTTCTGATATGTATTGGGCGGGAGACCGGTTGGGAAAAGACCGGTTAAAAGGCGCTTATGCATACCAGCAATTGTTACAGCAAAATGGCTGGATACCTTTGGGAACGGATTTCCCGGTAGAAGATATTTCACCTTTTAAAACATTTTATGCTGCGGTAATCCGTAAAGATGAAAAGGGATTCCCCGCAGGTGGCTTCCAAATGGAAAATGCACTAACCCGCGAACAGGCTTTGCGTGGTATGACTATATGGGCGGCCCGATCGGCTTTTGAAGAACTGGAAAAAGGAAGCCTGGAAGCCGGCAAGCTAGCTGACTTTATTATACTGGATCAGGATATTATGACAGCGCCCGAGCAAAGTTTGCTCCATACAAGAGTATTAAAAACTTTCCTGAATGGGGAACTGGTCTACTCCCGGTAATAACCATTGCACTTCCCAACTGCACGCTTCTTCTTTTTAGTTCAACAAAAACTATTTTTTCAGTAACACCACATAGGTAGGGAAATGGTCGCTATAACCACCGCGGTATATGTCTCCGGTATAGCTGCGCATTGGGTAGCCTTTATATTTACCGGTGTTTTCGATCATGTAAGCGGCTTTAAAAACATGGTGTTTATAGTAAAAGAAACCTGGCTGCATCTTATTCATGAAGGAAGCAGATAGTAGTATCTGGTCGAATAAGCTCCAGGCATCCTGGTAGGCTAGTGTTCCCATACCGTTTTTATACATCGTTGTCCAGGGGTTGTAGAGTGCATCCGGCTTCAGGCTTTTTACATTACCGGAGGATTTCAAACCTTTTGTAATACTGTTGTCGATGGGGTCGTCATTCAAATCACCCATCACAATTGTTTTTACACCGGGGGCAATAATGTCCAATGAGTCGATCCAGTTTCTTACGGTTATCGCGGCAGCCATCCTTGCAGGTTCAGAGCGTTTCTGTCCGCCCGAGCGGCTGGGCCAGTGATTCACGAATAGTTGTATGGGCTCTCCATCTAGTAAGCCCTTTACCCATAAGACATCTCTAGTGTAAGCAGCATCTTTTGTTCCTGAAGGAATCTTTACAAAAACAGGCCGGCTTCGCTCTACCTTAAAGTATTTCGGGTTATAGATCAACGCGACATCCACTCCCCTAAAGTCTCTCGAATCGTAATGTACATATCGGTAGCCGCGTGCTGCAATAAGGGGATGCCGCAGTAAAGTATCCAGTACCTGTTTATTTTCAATTTCAGCAACCCCTAAGATAGCGGGCCCATCAGGATTGTTATCTGTTCCGATCTCTGATAAAACCCTGGCCAGTTTAGCCAGCTTATCATGAAAAACTTTGCTGGTATAGGCTTTAGCGCCGTTAGGCGTAAATGATACATCGTCGTTACTTCCGTGAAAAATAGTATCGTATAGATTTTCCAGGTTATAAAAGCTTATAACGGCCGACCGGTAAGTGGTTTGAGCAATCGCGATCGTTCCCGTGATTAACAGGAAAAATAGTAAATAATAGTTTTTCATATGGTTATCCAGCTTGGTTAAAAACTGTAAAATAAAATTAATAAATATTAAGCCTCGCTGTACTTTTTATCAAACGAATTATTTAATTTTATAACGCATAATAACCATATGATAAAGCACATTATCACCGCATCTGCTTTGCTGGCAGCCTGTGAAACCTATGCACAAGCATGGCCTTTAAAAGACAGTTTACCCAAAAGAGATTCCACTCTCTTAGACATCAAAAGCGAGGTTCGCGACAACCTGCCCACTATTATTATTAATGAGGATGATCCCGATGATGAAGGCTCAAACCTCGTGTCCTCTATCTTAACAGCGGGGCGGGATCCCTTTCTTTCTGCTGCTGAATTTAATTTCAGCCCGGTACGATTCCGGCTGCGGGGTTATGAAACGCAGGGCAATGCTGTTTACATTAACGGTATTGATTTTAGCGGCCTGGACAATGGCTTTACCCCTTTCGGATTGTGGAGCGGGTTGAACAATACCATGCGGGCACAGCAAAATGTTTATGGCCTGCACGCAAATGATTTTTCGATGGGAGCCATTGCGCTCAACACGTATGTAGATATGCGTGCAGGAGCGCAAAGAGCGCAAACGCAGATCGGATACGCTTTTTCTAACAGGAACTACAGCCACAGAATAGTACTTCAACATAGTTCTGGTTTCAATAAAAAAGGATGGGCCTACAGCATGGCTTTTACAGGCCGGTATGCTAAAGAAGGATATGTGCCCGGCACTTACTACCGGGGCGCAAGTTATTATGCCGCTATAGACAAAAAAGCAGGAATGCGTCATACCTTTTCCTTAATTAGCTTTGGCGCTCCCGCAGAAAGTGGAAGACAAGGCCCATCTGTACAGGAAGCAATGAGCCTGGCTGGTACCCATTATTACAATCCATCCTGGGGATATCAAAACGGGGAAAAACGTAATGCCAATGTGCTCCAAACCTTTCAGCCTGTATTTATGGTTACTCATGATTATAAGTCTGGAGAAAAAAGCCGGCTTCTCACGTCCATTGCATATACTTCAGGGAAAAGAAAAAATGCCGGGCTGGACTGGTATAATGCGTCTGATCCCAGACCGGATTATTACCGCTATTTACCCAGCTATTACGAAACTACAAATCCGTCTACCTACCAGTCGCTGCTGGCTCATTACCAGCAACATCCTGAAGATTTACAAATACAGTGGGATAAGCTTTATGAGGCCAACTCTGCCAATATACGAACCATTCATAATGCCGATGGGATAGATGGTAACGATGTGATGGGTAAGCGATCTGTATATATTTTGTCCAACCGTGTGAATGATATCAAAAGACTAATGGGTAACATCGCCTACAACAATAAGTTAAACCAGGCACTTACCCTAACGGCTGGCGCTAACTATCAACAACAGGTAAACCAGTACTACCAGGAGGTAAAGGATTTGCTGGGCGGTGACTTTTGGGTTAATATCAACCAGTTTGCGGAAAGAGATTTCCCTACAGATCCCACTGCCGTACAGCACGATTTAAGTAAACCCAACCGGATCATCACAGCAGGTGAACAATATGGATATAACTATACTATTACGATGATGCAGATGGCTGTATGGGCACAGCTGCTGTTACAGCTTCGATCCTTTGACCTTTTTGCAGCTGCTGAAATGTCCTCTACCTCTTTTTATCGAAACGGGCTAAACCGCAATGGCCTGTTCCCCGAACTTTCTTATGGCAGGTCTCCCCGGCATCGTTTTACTAACCCTGCAACCAGGGCTGGCATTACCTACAAACTAAACGGAAGAAACTATTTCTTTATAAACGGAACATACAGAAGCAGCGCTCCTTTCTTTGAAAATGCCTATATCTCGCAACGTACACGCAATACGGTGCAGGATAAGCTTAAAAGCGAAACTATTATTTCGGGTGAGATGGGTTATAAACTGAATGCACCGGGTGTAAGGCTGGGCATTACTGCTTACTATACCCAATTCAAGAATGGTACAGATGTATTGACCTTCTATCATGATCAGTATCAAAATTTTGTTAACTATGCTTTAAGTAATATTGACAAAGTGTTCTTTGGTAGCGAAATCGGGATAGAGCTGAAGCTCAATTCGACTTTAAGCTTTAATGGTGCAGCGTCTGTTGGTCGTTATTATTTTGATAGCCGCCAACGTGCAATAGTCACCGTTGATAACAGTGCAAAGACGCTTGCCCGCCAAACCATTTATCTTAAAAATTACCGCATTCCTTCTACACCACAAAACGCATACAGTGCAGGTTTATTTTACCGGTCACCTAAATTCTGGTATGCCAGCATCACCGGCAACTACTTCAACAATATGTGGCTAAGTCCAAACCCCTTAAGAAGAACTGCCGATGCCATTGCCGATGCTGATCCCGAAAGCCCTTCAGCAGACGCTATAAAGCAGGCAATTCTTCAGCAGGAAAAATTTGACAACCAATTCACCCTCGATTTTTTTGGTGGCTGGAGCAAACTATTGCCGAGGAGCTACTATATCAATAACAGGAGAACCTATGTCCTGTTTAATTTGGGTGTAGGTAATCTGCTTAATAACAAAACCATTCGATCAGGAGGCTTCGAGCAATTACGTTTCGACTTTGAGGAAAAGAATGTAAACAAATTTCCCCCCAAATATTATTATGCATTCGGCCTCAACTTTTTCGCCAGCGTTGGCTTAAGGTTTTAAAATAAATGCTTTGCTATGAAAAAATTTTTATTGAACAAATGGATCATCACTTTAATGTCAATTGTACTGGCAACCTCCTGCAACAGGAAGTTTGATGTACCTCCCGCGAATGCAGATCCCGAGATCGACGCCACATTATCTATTATGGAACTCAAAAGCCGCTACTCCGCTATAGGTGACTTTCAACGTATTGAAGACGATCACATTGTTTCGGGAATAGTGATTGCCGATGACCGGTCGGGTAATTTTTACAAACAAATCATTATACAGGATGAAACAGGCGGCATACCCGTTCTGCTTGACGCCAATAATGTGTACACCCAATACCCCGTTGGCCGCAGGGTATATATTTTACTTAAAGGCATGATGTTGGGTGACTATGGTGGTACGATACAGATTGGAATTGACTCCTCCCGGTCGGGCGATGGCCGGTTTTTAAACCTGGAAGGTATACCTCAAACATTATTTGACCAGTATATTGTAAAGGGTTCATTTAATAATAGCGTAACGCCCAAAATTGTAAAGCCTGCCGACTTTACGAAAACGATCAATGACCCGTTACTAAGCACCCTGGTGCAAATCAATAACGTAGAATTCAGAGATGCGGATATTAGTAAAACCTTTGCAGATCCGACTACCAATATCAGCGCGGTGAACTTTACCCTTACTACCTGCGAAAAACAAAGCATGATATTAAGAACCAGCAGCTATGCACGTTTCGCCGCATTTAATGTTCCTGATGGGAATGGTGCTTTAGCCGGTATCTCCGGCATCTTTAATGGTGCGATCCAAATGTTGATTCGTGACACAACAGATGTACAGTTTACGGGTACCCGTTGCAATGGACAAGTGCCAACACCTGTTGTAAAAAGCATAGCCGACCTGAAGGCTTATGCGACGGGAGATTCATCTGTTCCGGCAGGTGTTTCTATTAAAGGGGTGGTTGTTTCCAGCACCAAGAATGAGGCAGTGGGGAATTATCGCCTTCAAGACACCAGCGGAGGCATTCAATTGCGTTTTACTACCGGAGCCAACCCTAATGCCATGCCAGGGGATTCATTAACGGTAAATGTAGGCGGACTTGCACTCAGCACTTTTAATGGAGGACTACAGGTAAATAATGTAGCAGCAGTGATAAAATCAGGAACAGGTATTATTACGCCTAGGTCCGTCACCATTGCCGATATAATAGCGAATAAGAGAGCATGGGAATCTACACTGGTATCCATTAATAATATCAGTATTAAGGCCGGCACTTCCAGTAGCACAGGCGCCAACTATATCATAACAGATGCAACGGGACAACTTACAAGCTTTGTTCGTAACACTGCAGGTATAACCATGCCGGCTGCTGCAACCGGCATCACAGGTTATATTTCAGTATTTCAGTCTGCAAGCGCCGACGCTCCGTTTGAAACGCAGATCACACTCCGCGCACAAAATGATATACAAGGAGGAACAGGTGGCTATTTTACGGCCATGTATGACTTTGGTAGTATTACCAATGCATCAGGGACAACAGACCCGGGTAGTCCTCCGACAGTAGAGGGTTTAATCTTTAGTGCATTTTCTGCAGTAGGTGTCGGGGCCAATTCATCAGCCGGAGGCAGATTTTCTTTTACCAATTGGCCAACAGATATAGCTACGGCACCTGATAGTTTAAAAGGCGCGCCTGATTTAAACAAGTATTATGAAATGGTGATAACACCGGGTGCTGGTAAAAAAATAGATCTTAATAAAATTTCATTTACCCTTCAACGTTCGGGAACCGGTGTAAGACAGATAGTGCTGCGTTCTGGTATGGATGGCTATGCAGCTAATTTACCGGCTGCTGTTGCGCCTTTCAACAGTAATTTGTCGGTTGTTGCCGGTAATATTTTCCAGGTAGCCGATGCTGCTACTACTGCGCAGGAAGGATGTGTGGTGATACCGGGAGAAAGTTTTACCAATATTAGCAGTCCGATAAGAATCCGATGGTATGGATTCAACGCGGAAACTAGCGGTGGCACTTTTAGCATCGACAACGTAAAAATAGAAGGAGTGGTACGGTAACCATACGCTCCCCATAAATGGGTATCAGCAAATTTCATCATTTCATGGTATTGTATTAAACGTACAGGTTTTGCAGTTTTACATTGTAAAAACAATTGGTTCATTTAAAACTTTACCATTATGAAAAAGATAATACTAAGCGCCATTTTACTGGCCGCTATCACCACACAGGCGCAAACAAAGTTTGGTATAGAGGCCGGCGCAATAGGCAGCAACTTTAAAGTAAAAGCCGATGGCGACGACAATGTAAAGTATCGTATGACAGCCGGTTTCAAAGCCGGTGTATTTGCAGAAATACCTGTAAGTCAAAACGTATTCATTAACCCTGCACTAAATTTTGTGCATAAAGGAGGCAAGGCTGTAACCCATATAGAGAATGAAGGAGGAAGCGGAGATTTTAATGTGGTTACAAAAACCAACTATCTCGAAATGCCTGTTAACCTGATGTACAAACTAAACGGGGCAGATGCTCAGGGCTTTTATTTTGGAGCAGGACCTGTTTTAGGCATGGGCCTGGGAGGAGAAATTAAAACAACCGCCAGCGGTACTACCAGCGGCGGCGACCCTGTCAACGAAAGCGAAGGCATCAGCATAAAATTCGATGGTAAAAACACATCAGACGATAACGCACACTTCAAACGCCTGGAGTGGGGAGCCAATGCTTTTGCGGGTTACCAGCTTAATAATGGCTTAAGCTTTCAGCTACAGTACCGTCCCAACTTTACGAATGTAAGCGTTGAAGATAATGTATCGTATAAAAACAACTACTTCGGTTTCAATATCAGGTATAGGTTTTAAAGCACAATTTTCATTTGTAAGAAGCTACTGAGCAGGTAGCTTCTTTTTCGGCAAATTTCAACACTCGGAAAAAATAAATCAAGCGATATGAAAAATTGCCTGTTAATATCCGCGATGGCCATTTGTATGGCAGGCTGCACAAAATCAGGCTATAACGCCACGCCTGAGCCCGGAGCAGAGGCACAACATCCGGTTCAGCCAAAAATTAAGATAGCCGCATACGCATCCAACTATTTTGGACAAAGTATTAAAACAGCAGCTTTAGCAAATGCAATAGCTATACCATCCGCCACCCACGTGGTGCTGGAGTACACCGAGCTATCCGGCAATGTAAAAGATGTGAGGTGGTTGATAGATGGAGTACCAATTGGTAATGGAAATAAAGTATCGGTGTCTGTGCCAACGCTGGGCGCTAAAAAACTTACGGTAAATTATACGGATGTTGCCACCAGCAACACCTATACAGAATTATTACAGCTAAAACCTTTTCGCCATGTATACGCAAAAATTACGCTTACATCCCCTGGTAAAGTATGCGGTGAGGTGAAGCTGTTTGCAAGCAAAGGGCAACAGACGGTGGAAATAGATTGCACTACCGGAAGGGCAACGATTGAAAATTATATTTTTCTGATCACAGATTACAGTTCCGATGTATTTGTAGGGTACGTTAAGGACAATATAATTCCCCAATTGCTGCTGCAGTTAAACCCCGCCCTATGTAACAATTTTTCTGCGGGAACCTACTCTATCGGAGGAAACACTGTGACGATAATTCAATAATACCAGGTTTAAAGACGACTATAACCGCTGTATTCTAAATTTTGGCTCAAGGGGTAAGATATGCCAGCCAGGAAAAAGGCCTTAAAAAGTGGCTACTTTCTTATTGTTGCAGCAAATAGTACCTTTGCACCATTTTTAGAAAGATGAATAATAAGCAGTCATGGCTGATCACGGGGTTTATTTTCGCCATACTCTGGCCCTCGGCGGCAACGGCAACTAAGGTAGCTTTGAAAGATGCACAACCATTAGTAGTGGCGGTATTTAGATTTGGCATAGCGGCCGCTATTATGTTATTGGTTTCTCATCTTATTTTAAAGAACAAACTGCCCCAGCGCAGGGAGTGGGGGCAGCTGGCTATTTATGGGTTGCTCAACATATCGGTGTACCTGGGCATGTATGTAGTAGCTATGAAAGAGGTAACTGCCAGTGTGGGCGCACTCACAGTAGCAGCCAGTCCCGTTTTTATCAGTTTTTTATCGTTGATTTTTTTAAAGAAGCCGATCAGCCCGCGCATTTTGTTGGCTTTAATAGTATGTATTTTCGGCTTTGTAGTAGTAGCCTGGCCTTTATTTGCGGATGCATCGGTAACGGCCCGCGGCCTGGTTCTGCTATTGGTAAGTATGTTTTCTTACGCTTTAGGCACTATTTATTTTACCTCCCGAAAATGGGAGGGGCTGCACCTGCTTACCATAAATGGATGGCAAACCCTTTTAGGCGGTCTTTTCCTGCTTCCGTTCATGCTATTTACCTATAAGTGGGATGCCAATCGGTTTTCCCCGGGCTTCTGGACAGGAACTCTTTGGCTGGCCCTTCCCGTGTCTATTGCGGCAGTGTTATTATGGCTAAAGCTGATTAAGCAGGATGCTGTAAAAGCGGGGCTCTGGTTGTTTTTATGTCCCATATTTGGGATAGTCATCGCAGCTCTTTTAATGGGTGACCCAATAAGCCTGTTTACCGTTGCTGGTTTAGCGATGGTGCTGGCGGGATTAGGCATCAGCCATTATGATAAAAAGCTAAGCACGCCTATGGAATAACCCGCCAGGTCCTAAAATCAAAACATCTCCCTAATTTTACCAACCACACCCGGTTAATTTGGAACAGAAAAAAAATATATACTTTTTATCAGACTTTCACCTGGGCACCCCTTCTCATGCAGATAGCCTGGTGCGTGAGAAGCTGATTGTTCAGTTTCTACATGAAATTGAAGATAAAGCAGCAGAGATCTTTATTGTAGGTGATATGTTCGACTTCTGGTATGAGTATAAATATGTTGTGCCTAAAGGATACGTAAGGTTGCTGGGTAAGCTGGCACAACTTTCTGACAAAGGAATACAGCTTCATTTTTTTGTGGGCAATCATGATATGTGGATGACCGATTACCTGCAACAGGAGCTCAACATGCCGGTATATTTTGAGCCGAAAGAATTTAGCTGGAATGGCAAACAGTTTTTAATTGGTCATGGCGATGGCCTGGGACCCGGGGATAAAGGCTACAAAAGACTAAAAAAAGTTTTCCGAAACCCGGTATGCCAGTGGGCATTCGGCATCCTGCCACCCCAGATAGGCATCGGCGTAGCCAATTATATGAGCCGCAGAAGCCGGGCTAAAACGGGCAGCTCGGAAGAGGTATTTTTGGGAGCAGACAAGGAATGGCTGGTACAATACTGTAAACAAAAGCTGCAGGAAAAGCATTTCGATTTTTTTATTTTCGGGCATAGGCATTTACCCATCGATTTTCGTCTTACTGCTGACAGCCGTTATATTAACCTCGGGGATTGGATCAGTTTTTATACCTACGCAGTTTTCGACGGGAATGAAATGCAGCTGTTATCGTATCAACACAATGATCATAAAATAGTACGCAACCATTGAAGCTTTTAATTATCATACTTTCTTTATTTACCATCAGCCTTGGGACCGAAGGTCAGTCTGTAGCTCCCGGGGTTATACTAAAAAATATACCGGGCAATTATGTTTCTTTTTCGGTAGACAACCTGGACAATATTTATCTGCTCAGCGCTTCCAACCAGCTTAAAAAGCTGAATGCTAACGGGGATTCGGTTTCCGTTTTCAACGATATTAAAAAATTTGGCGAAGCCAGCCTGGTGGACGTTTCCAACCCGGTTAAGATATTACTCTATTACAAAGGCTTTTCAACTATTGCCATGTTAGATGGTATGCTGAACCTGAAAAACACTATTGATCTGCGCCGTCAAAACATTTTTAATGTTACCGCGGTAGGGCTTTCTTATGACGGAAAGATATGGATGTACGACGATATGGACAATGTGTTGAAGAAGCTAGACGATAAGGGCAAAGTGATCTTTAAAACATCCGATTTTCGCCAGGTATTTGATAAGGCGCTAGCGCCCGTTAAGATATTTGACCAAAACAGGTTCGTTTATCTGTATGATTCGTTACAAGGCATCTTTGTATTTGACTACTATGGAGCCTATAAAACCAAAATAGATATAACACGCTGGAATCATCTACGCGTAGCCGATCAATTAATTACAGGTGTTGTTGATGGTAAGCTGTATAGGTACAATGTATCTACATTGAAATATGATGAATGGCCTATTCCAGAAAATATGCTTACCTACCGCCAGCTTTTGTTGAAAGAGGGAAAATTATATGCACTGGGAAAAGCCGGATTGGAAATATATCGCCTGCCTAAGTAGCAATATCAGCCCTTTTACCGATGCCGAATTAATAGCCCGGATTTTTTTCGGGAAAATGCAAAGAAAATTCTGCCTTCTTTTTAGTTGCCCCAAAAGAACGTTCGCATATTGGTGTAGCATTATTTGCCCAACTCATTTTCTGATAAAAGCCTAAACGGTTCCTTGCAAATCAGCACCATCACGGGTTAACAAAAAAGCCGCACACTTACTTATAGCAGTTGTGTAAATTATTCTACAACCTTTTTGCTGAAATGCTTGTCTGTATTGCATTACAGCGCACGACTCCGTTATCTTTTTGAGCATTAGAAAACGTTTTTTGGTACACTAATTGGATAAGTCATTTCAAAGAAGTCAGTATCGATTTAAAAATATGTAACCTCTAAAAACAAATAAAAATGGAACACAAAGCTTGCATCGATGCCTTAAATGATCTTATTCAAATTAATAACGATCGTATTGTCGGGTATCAAAAAGGAATAGAAGAGCTGAAAGACGATCAGGATGCCGATTTGAAATCTTTATTCAGTACTATGATCAGTGAAAGTACAGAGTACAAAAAGGAGCTGGAAGACCTTGTGGTGGAATATGGCGGATCTCCGGCAGATGGCACTACTACTTCAGGCAAATTGTACCGGGCCTGGATGGATGTGAAAGCTGTTTTTACCGGTGGAGACAGGGAAACAGTATTAAATAATTGCGAGGCAGGTGAGGATGCTGCTCAGAAAGCATATCAAATGGCTTTAGACGACGAAGAAGTAATGCCACGTACTAAAGACCTGATCCGCAAGCAAAAATCGGCGCTTAAGGCATCCCATGACCAAATCAGGAGCCTGCGCGATGCAGTTGTACATTAGGCAAACTCCATATAAATCAGGCGGCGAAACTTATTTCGTCGCCTTCTTCTCTACTCTTCTAATCATTTTAACTTAATAATATGCGGATATTTCATAATAATACTAACAACGACCAGGAAAGTGGATCTGCCATCCCGGTTTTATTTACGGGAAGCTCTATTGCCTACCTCACAAACATCAATACGTCGATAAACCTGGCGGAATGGCAATGGCATGAAGAGGTAATTGACGGAAGGCGTACCCGTATTGTGACCGACAAATTACAGGACGAGCTCGAGATATATCCTGTAGGAGCTTTTTAATACTTCTTATATTCCTGACAATTCCGAAACCGGTAAAAAATTATACTCTACCCCATTCATCTATAAACTTTATCACTATGGCAAAAGCAAAACAGGCTGCTCCCAAAAAAACAGCGCAACCGGCAGTCAAAGCAGCTGCAAAAAAATCGCCGGCCCAAAAGGCGGCTGCAAAAAAAGTAGCTCCTAAAAAAGATGCAGCTACCGAATTAAGAGAGCTATTTGAGCACGGATTAAAAGATATTTATTGGGCTGAGAAAGCGCTCACGAAGGCGCTTCCTAAAATGCATAAAAATGCCACTTCTCCGGATCTGCAAAATGCCATTGCTACTCATTTAGAGGAAACCCGCGGACATGTAACTATCGTAGAGGCTGTTTTTGAATCGATAGGGAAAAAAGCAAAGGCTGAAAAATGCGATGCAATGCAGGGACTAATAGAAGAGGGTGATAGTATCTTAAAAGAAACTTCGCCCGGGCCTGTACGTGATGCAGGAATTATAGCGGCTGCCCAAAAAGTAGAACATTACGAAATAGCTACTTATGGCACATTGGCTACTTACGCTAAAACTTTAGGTGAAAAAACAGCCCTTGACCACTTATTGAAGATTTTAGCGCAGGAAAAAAATTGTGATGAAACACTCACAGAGTTAGCTAAGGGTGGAATTAATATAGATGCTATGGAATAATTGTTACTACTACTCCATAGCAAGGGTTGCAACAAATTGTTGCAGCCTTTTTTATTAATGATCTTCTGTTCAGAAGAAGATGTTGCTTCAAAGGCGGCACTACGCCGCAGCAACATTAACTGCAACCAGTCCTTTTGGACCCTGCTGCACTTCAAAAACTACTTTCAGGTTTTGCTGCAAATCGACCATTGAAGAATTAATGTGCACGAAAATACTTTCCTGTGTACGGGTATCCTTGATAAAGCCATAGCCCTTGCTGCTATCAAAAAAGGTGACGATACCATTTCTCTGAGTAACAGCTTCCTCATTCAGCTCCCTGCTATTCGCCACTGTAGGTGGTATGGGTAACGATGAAGGACGTTTGTCTTTAGGTGGAGGCGTATCTGATAAATTTCCAAACTCATCCACATAAGCCATCATTTGATCAAGACTTTTTCCTTTGGAGGTATTTTCTTTACGCTCCTGTTTTTTCTCGTCTTTCTGCTTTTTAGCATTTCTCTTTTTCTGTTCTCTTTCCCTTTTATTCCAGGTTTCTCCCATTAAAAAATTTTAGATTGTTTAAGATTAATAAAATTGTACAACAAAGATAAGCACCTTACTTAGGTGATGCCGTAAGTTTTGTAAACGAGGCACCATTAAACAAGCGGGATAATTCTACATCACCAGTTTGCTCCCATTGTTTCATATTCTTAACATTTACAACGCGCCAAAAGTTTTTAGCTTTTAACTCATCATAATCTCTATGGTTAACAAAAAGGCCAGTTACAGTAGACCTGTCTTTAAAATGTACATTAACAACTTTAGCGGTTGTTTTTGTTTCCAGGAATTTTTCTATCGATAAACTATCCATATATAAATCTTTTTAAATGTTCTGCCATAACTGGCACCTTTTTTACCAACGGCTGTTAGAATAACCCGTTTTTTCTTCTTTTGGACGAGCTTCTATTACTTTAATAGAGCGGCCATCCTGCATAGTACCATTCAAGTCTTTAATGGCTTTTTGAGCAGAATCTTCATCAGCCATTTCAACAAAACCAAAGCCACGACTCTGTTTAGTGAATTTATCAGTTATAACTCTTGCTGAGTCAACTGCTCCATAAGACGAAAATAAGTCGGTAAGGTCTTCTGTACTGAAGCTGTACCCAAGATTGGACACGTAAATGTTCATTTGTAAATTTTTTAATTTTTGAAATAGATTCGAGGAAATGGCAAACTTGTAAAACAAAGGTGGGAACACAAGGTGTTTACAACGAGCAGTAACTCAAATTAACAATGCAAAGATACAATTATTACTTCACATAAGGGTATTTTTTTAAAAAATCAACATTTCACCCAGTTTATTTTAACAAATTCTCAATGATTATACACATAAATAGCAGTAGATTGCAGCCCTGCTGCGTTATTTCTTCAAATACATGGCCTGTTCCCGTTTTATTTATCTAATTTACCGCAATGAAGTCTTTGCAAAATCTCACCGACCCTGTATATAACGTTGATTACCAAACAACCGCCTACGACAGGCTTTGGTTAAGAGTAATGAACGACAAAAGGGATCTTCCTTTTATCCATTTGTTGACCCTTATTCATGTAACCGTTTTTCCATTGGCCATACTGCTGTTTACCAGTGCTCTTACGGGCTGGATCTGGTGGGCGGTTGCCATTGTATATTTCTATATAGCCCAGTTTTACTTTAAAGGGCGCTTTGGCCTGATGTTTCACTGTATGTGTCATCGAAAAGTTTTCAAAAAGCCTTACCAATGGTTGCATACATACGTTACCTGGATTGTTTGCCCGCTTTTTGGCCATGCACCCGAAGGTTATTTTAGTCATCACATGGGTATGCATCACGTAGAAAATAATAATGAAGAAGATACTAGCAGTACTATGCATTATCAGCGGGACAGTGTAGTTGATTTTATTAAATATTTTCTAAACTTTATCTTCCTGGGTGTTATTAATACGATTCAGTATTTGTTCAATCGTAAGAGAAAAAAATTATATACCCGCCTCACATTAGGCGAATATGTATATATGGCTTTTTGCATTGCTATGTGCTTTGTAAATTTTAAAGCTACGATGGTAGTATTTATTGTTCCCCTACTGTTTGCAAGACTGGTAATGATGTTAGGCAACTGGACGCAACATTCTTTTATAGACGCTAAGGATCCGGATAATTTATATACTAATTCTATCAATTGCATTAATACAGTGTATAACCATACCTGCTGGAACGATGGATACCATATTATCCACCACATTAGGCCAGGCTTGCATTATACCGAAATGCCTGCAGAGTTTTTAAAGCGAAAAGATGAGTTTGCCAGTAAAAAAGCTATCGTATTCGATGGTATCCACTACCTGCATATATTTATTTACCTGATGACCAAACAATACCACAAACTGGCTGATAACCTGGTAAATATCAATGGCATGTTTGATAACAGAGAACAGGCCATTGAGGTAATGAGAGCGCGTACGAAGAAATGTTACCGGTCGGTTTAACGCACGCTTATTGCGGTTTATAAATTAATTGTACCACACCCGATCTGAACACATGGGTTTTGACCAGCTTTAGGGCCAAGCGCTCCTTCAGGTCTTCAAATAGGGGCTTGCCGGCTCCGAGAGCTATGGGATGAACGGAGATACGGTAGATATCGATCAATCTCTCCTGTATAAAAGTTTTTATAAGACCGGCCCCTCCATAGAGCCAAATGTCTTTTCCCGCTCCATTTTTAATTGCGGATACTGCGGCAGTTATATCGGAGCGAACAAATTCAGCTCTGCTATCCTGCCTGTCTTGAGCAGAAAATACCACTTTATTCTTTTCGTGCACGGCCTTCCATAGATTCTGCTCCACTTCCGAAGCATCTGTATGGGGCTGGTAGTTTCCCCAGGCATCATAACTCACGCGCCCATAAAAAATGGTGTCAATCCCTGTGAGGAAACCATTAAAATCCATATCCTCATCCATAATACACCAGTCAATTTCGCCGTTGGGCCCCTCAATAAATCCATCAAGGCTTACCGCCAGGTCGAGAATCACTTTTTTCATAATGGAACAATTTTATCAATTTTCTATTTTACTAGCTTTTTAAATTTCCGATCGTATTTCCAAGGATATCGCCCACATAAATATGGCCCTCGCCGTCTGTTGCCAGATCATGATACCATGTTTTTTTATCATAAGGCCTGTATTTCAAAGAAAACGCAATTGCCTGTGCTATCCAAAATTCTGATCTGAAGCTATTGGTTATTGAATCTCCTGGTTAAGGATTTAACCTTAAAATATTCCCGGTATGAGCACAAACCGAAAGGCTCCATAGTTGCAAAAAATGTGATTTAAGCCACATATCGTTACCCAAACGCCCGGCAAGATTCAAAAGGATCCCCAATTTCAGCTATCTTCGTTTCACCAAATTTTATTAGCTTGCCCCGGTAAACATTTTTTCCATGAAAAAAGAAGAAATTCCACAGGATGACGGCGCTTTAGGCCGCATAGCCAAAGAAGTAACTTATGTGGTAGGTGCGGATGGCAAGTATGAAACAGCACAAAGTACCGGCTGGGACGTAAAAACGGATGCGTTGAATGTAGCCTGGGGTGAAGTGAATAGTAAGATAGAAGCTGCACAGCAAAAAGTATTAAATGGCGAAGCCAGTCCCCTGCTGTATTTCATGGAAAAGAAGATTATGGACCTCTCTATATTATCAGCTTATACCGGCTATTGGAAATGGACCATCAAAAAGCACATGAAACCTTCAGTATTTAATAAACTGTCTGAAGAAAAACTGAAGAAGTACGCCGAGCTTTTTGAAGTAGGCGTAGATGAATTGAAAAAGCCATTCGGCTAGTGACTGTTTATCAGGTCATTGCCTTTTAATTAAAAAAGAAATCAATATACTTTGGACTCCATTAATCAATCAACCGTAGCAAATGGTTTTCATCATTTGCAGGCAGCTCATTGCGAAAACGGTGTAACCACTGCTTTATTAAAACATTACGGTGTTCATAAATTAACTGAACCTATGGCGTTTGGTATTGGTTCAGGACTATTCTATATTCAACTGCCATTTATGAAAGTAAATGGCGGCCCTGCCATTTCCTTTAGAACCATGCCAGGCCTTATTTTTAAACGAACCTGCAAAGCTTTAGGTATTCCCGTAACACGTAAAAAATATGTGTCTCCCCAAAAAGCCATGGAGGAATTAGATGAACGTCTGGCGGCGGGTAAACCAACTGCCTGCCAGGTGGGTGTTTTTTACCTCACCTATTTCCCCAAGGAGTATCGTTTTCATTTTAATGCGCATAATTTAATTGTGGTAGATAAGCAGGGGGATGATTATATTATCAGTGATCCGATTATGGAAACCCTTGTTACCATGGACAGCTATGAGCTGCAGCGGGTACGTTTTGCTAAGGGTGCATTTGCCCCCCGCGGACAAATGTATTATCCCGGCGATAATCTTAACGAGGCTACAGACGAGCAGATCCGTAACGGCATCATTTCGGGTATTAAGCGTAATTGCCGCGATATGCTGATGATTCCCGGCTCATTTGGAGGGGCGAAAGGCATTGCTTATACCGGCAGAAATATTAAAAAATGGAAGGACAAATTAGGCGATGATAAAGCCCGTGGCTACCTGGCGCAGCTTGTAAGAATGCAGGAGGAAATTGGTACAGGCGGCGGAGGATTCCGTTTTATCTATGGGGCTTTTTTACAACAAGCGCATGCTTATTTACCTATTGATGAGTTGTTGCAAATATCTCAGCAAATTACGGCAACGGGCGATAAATGGCGCGATGCGGCCATCCAGGCTTCTGGAATTTATAAAGGGAGATTGGGCACCCAGGCAGATTACGATAACATGGGCGATCGCTTGATTGAGATTTCGCAGCTGGAAACAAGCGCTTTTAAACAACTGAAAGAAGCCATTAAAAAGGCCAAATAGAATGAACTATATTTTTAAGCCTCCTGACCTGTTTCAGCCGGTCAGGAGGCTTTCTCTTTTAGATAAAGAACAGCACATTTAATAACTGTTTGTATATCTGCCTGCTAGTTTTGACAAACAAGTTTGTTCCATCGAACGAATTCACCCTGTTACAGAAAAAAAACCGTCAGCCGCCGAATACACGCGCGGCCCCTTGCATTTTCTTTTTTGTTTTGTGTAAATAAAATAGGTTTTAAAAACCTTCTACCTACACAATAAACAAAAAAAAGATGGCTCACATCAAAACTTTCAGGTTGTTCCTGTTGCTGCTTCTGAGTACAGGGATCATAAAACAGGCTTCTGCACAATGTCCCGCAGTTATACCTAATATAAACAACAGTGCCAATTATTCTGCAATCAATAATGCCTATAACATTCCCTGCGGATCTACCACTGCCAACCTGAGTGCTTTAACCACATCCAATCGACCGGGCGGATCGGTACTTACCTGGCATACCACTACTCCGGCTACAACCGCTAATAGAATAGATCCGGCTACAAGTGTTGGTGGAGGTACTATGAAATTGTACGCTGCATTTTATAACGCATCATTAAATTGCTTTTCACCCACTAAAGAAGTTACACTATATGTGCCTATTTGTGCTGCGGATGATGACTATAGCGCTACAACCGTTACACAGGGTGTTCCCAAAACGCTTCCCACGTTATACGCTAATGATAAATACAACGGGAATGGGTTTACCGCACCCAATGCTAATATCAGCTTTATTTATGAGTTATGGAACACCAGCTATGCAACAGTAAACTCCGACGGCACGATCGATGTTCTACCTTCTACCCCTGTTGGCACCTACAAATTCTACTATAAAATCATTGATGAAGATCCGGATGCAGTTAAAGGATCTAACAGTAGTATTGGCGAAGTAACTATCGTTGTTGTGGCTGCAACCCTACCTGTTGATTTCGGAAATGTTGCAGCTACCTTAAGGGATAATACTTTGACGGTGGACTGGACTACCTTGTCTGAAACCAATAATGATCATTTTGATGTGGAAATATCCACTAATGGAAAAGACTTTAATAAAGCTGGCACGGTAAAAAGTAAAGCTACAAATAGCACTACAGGCAATCTTAATTACACATTTAGTATAGCGGCAGGCGCCTCCGGTTTATTGTCTCTTTTCTTATTAGGATTTGCAGGGTTTATAGGTTTTAGGAAAAGGTTCGGTAAATTACTTACCGTTTGTTTTTTGACCTTAGCATTTACGGGTCTATACTCCTGTACAAAATCTGATAGCGCGCTGGTTGATCACCATAGTGATATCTACATCAGGATTGCACAAATAGACAAAGACGGTAAATCATCTTACTCTAAAGTGGTTAAAGCCGTTCATAGATAGTTCCACAAAATTTTTCATGGATTGTGCCGGGGAGTATATTCCTGGCACAATCATTTTAAGGAGGTTTCGGCTCAGATCGTCAGCTATTCAACCACCGTTACCAGCTACCGCCCGCGCCACCGCCGCCGCTTCGACCGCCACCCCAGCTACCGCTACTACCTGATGAACTGCTGCGGGAGCCACTGGAACCAGAGGAAGAACTTTTTTGGAGTTTAGGTAGGATGATTGTTCCGAACGATTGCTTATAGTTACAAAAAGTACAATCCTGCATTTTTTCGCCCAGGCCCGATGAGCTATAAGTAGCAGCTGTGATTGTTTTGGTATACACTTTATTAAGCGTTCGGTTCTTACATTTGGGACAATCCTCATAACGCCTATGTTTTCTGCCCTTCCATTTTATTAGCTTGATGGAAGCATCATCCAGGTGTTGCCATATTTCATAGCTAACGGATTTTATTTTTTCTTCCTGTAGCTGTCCCTGGCTAAGGTAAGCAGTTATGCCCTTAATTTCATCGCGATTGATTCTGACCCATTTGCCGGAATGGTCAGGAGATTGTAAACGCAGTTTTAACCTGCTTTTTCTTCTGAGATACCCTATAAAAAAAATGAGCAACAAGGGGCAAACCAATGCTATTATCCAATATCTTTTTTCAAATTGCCCCAATGCATTTACAATATTTTCTTCGTCTTTATAAGCATTGATAATATTGTTTCGCTGACCAATGTATTTGAACAGGATAAAGATGGAGCCCAAAAACAACGCAATCCAGGGCAATGCCGATATGGTGACTAATCGTTCTATATCGATCTCCAGAAATGCGATAACGAAGAAGCCCACGAAAACAATAACAAATACAAGGGCGCAGCCTCCTGCTATGGCTTTAGCGTCTTTATTTTTGGCTGACGGAGGTATATACTTTTTGAAAGAAGATAACCAATAAAAGATAGCAGTAAAAACAAGGATGACTGCACCTGCGGATAATAACTGATCGCTGTTCTTATACCAATAAGAGTTCTGCTCTGCTTCTACCTTTAATTCTTTTATTACTTCAGGATTTTGCAATACATTTTTAATAGCATTCATTGCGTCAACAAGGCCGCCGCCATAATCGCCCTGTTTAAACTTAGGTACCAGGTAGCGTTCGCCAATTGTGCTTAGGGCTACGTCAGGCAGGGATCCTTCCATTCCATAACCGGTGATAAACTGGTACTTGCGCCGGTCGCGGGCTATAAATACCAACAGGCCGTTGTTGTTGCCGGCTTTGCCAATACCCCAATGATTAAACAGGTCATAAGCAAAGTCGAAGTCGCTGCTGCCCTCAAAATCATCAACAGCAACAATCGCTACTTCGGCAGAACTCTGCTGCTCAATATCTACGCATATCCTGTTAAGTATATCAACAGTAGTTAATCCCAGAATACCGTTGGGGTCGCTTACAAAAGAGTTTTGTCCCTGTTTTTTGGGATCGGGAATGGTTTCAATAGTATACTGACCAAAACCACTGATCATAATCAACAGGAAAAGAGTAGCTAAAAACTTATGTTTAATCATGACGGTACTTACTGCATAAAGAAGGCACAATTTATTATTTTTAACGGATCGAACCGGTCCCGATCCGAAAACGCAATAATAACAACTGAATTTACCTCTACATGAAAAAAATTTTCTCGCTATTATTTATACTATGTACTGTTAAGAGCTTTTCTCAAAATAAACTTACGGAAGAAGTTGCAGTGAGATTAAGCCGGTTACCCTTGCATTGTATTCCCGCAGAATTTCCTAATAAAACCTCTCACTTAAGCGATGGCCCAGATGATGCGCGCTTATTACCTCACGAGCTGCACCCTGTATTTTACGGGTGCCTGGATTGGCATAGCAGTGTGCATGGACACTGGATGTTGGTGAAGCTGCTGAAACAGTTTCCCTTGCTTGCCGGCAGAGACAGCATTATACAGGTTTTAGAACAGTCTTTTCAAAAAGAGAAAATGGAACGGGAAGCTGCCTATTTTGGCAAATACACGGCTTCCAAAAGCTACGAAAGAACCTATGGCTGGGCCTGGCTGTTAAAATTAGACGAAGAGTTATTGACCTGGAATGATCCACTGGGAGAAAAATGGCACCAGGCCATGCAGCCCCTTACACAAAAGATAGAAATGCTATGGAAGGATTTTCTACCCAAACAAACCTACCCCAACAGAACCGGCGTACATGGTAATACGGCATTCGGACTTTGCTTTGCATTAGATTGGGCCCGGGCTAAAAAGGACACTGCTTTTGAGCGGTTGATCATTCAACGTTCCAAAGACTTTTATTTGAATAATAAAAACATACCCGCTCAACTGGAGCCCGATGGCGCTGACTTTTTTTCGCCCAGCCTGATGGCTGCCGATTTAATGCAACGGATCTTGCCATCAACAGCCTTTGTAAAATGGCTGGATACTTATTATAATGCCCCGGGGATCCAGCGTATTTGTAAAGCACCTACGATCAGCGACCGTAACGACTACCAGATCGTGCACCTGGACGGGCTGAGCTTTAGCAGGGCCTGGTGTATGAAGGGTATTGCTCAAAAGTTACCTGCCGGTCACCGATACAAAACCCTGTTTAAAAATGCAGCGCAACAGTTTCTGAATGAATCATTGCCGAAAATATTCAGCGGGGGTTACGGAGGAGAGCATTGGCTGGCGTCCTTCGCCGTATATGCGCTGGCAGTGCGGTAATCATCACCCGAAAAAAGCCGCAGCAGAAATCTGCTACGGCATATTATAAACATCGAGAGTGTTTCTTATTTCAGATCAAACCGGTCAAGGTTCATTACTTTGTTCCAGGCGGCTACAAAATCTTTTATAAATTTATCTTTTCCATCCGAACTTCCATACACTTCGGCGATCGCTCTTAATTCGGCATTCGAGCCAAATACGAGATCAGCGCGTGTTGCGGTCCATTTTGCTGCGCTGCTAGCACGATCTGTACCTTCGTACAATTCACGATCCTGCGAAGCAGCTTTCCAGGCTGTATTCATATCCAGCAGGTTTACAAAGAAATCGTTGGTTAATTGCCCTGGAGTATCGGTGAATACACCGTGTGCCGAACCATCGAAATTGGTATTTAAAACACGCAAGCCGCCAACCAATACGGTAAGCTCGGGAGCCGACAAGGTTAACAGCTGCGCCTTATCTACCAGCAATGACTCTGTTGTTGCGCCCGATCTGTATTTGCGGTAATTGCGGAATCCATCAGCCAGCGGTTCCAGGTAGGCTACTGATTCTACATCTGTTTGCTCCTGGGTGGCGTCAGCACGCCCGGCTGTAAACGGAACCCGTATATCATGTCCGGCGGCTTTTGCTGCTTTTTCTATGGCTGCAGCGCCTGCCAGCACAATCAGGTCGGCGATGGACACTTTCTTGCCGCCGGTAGCAGCATTGTTGAAATCTTTTTGTATGCTTTCCAGCACACTTAATACTTTTTGTAGCTGGGCCGGGTTATTCGACTGCCAGTAGCGTTGCGGCGCTAAACGAATACGGGCGCCGTTCGCTCCGCCTCTTTTATCAGACCCCCGGAACGTAGATGCAGAAGCCCATGCCGTTGCAACTAATTCAGATACAGTTAATCCTGATTCTACTATCCTGGATTTCAGAGATGCAATATCATTATCGTCGATCAAAGCATGATCCACTTCGGGAATAGGGTCCTGCCAAATCAATACCTCCGCCGGTACTTCTGCACCCAGGTAACGGGCACGAGGACCCATATCACGATGGGTTAATTTAAACCAAGCCCGCGCAAAAGCATCTGCAAATGCATCCGGATCGGCCAAAAACTTCCTGGATATTTTTTCGTACGCCGGATCTAATCTCAAAGAAAGATCGGTTGTCAGCATGGTGGGTTTTTGCCTTTTACCTGCGTCAAACGCATGAGGGATAATATCTTCCGCGTCTTTGGCCACCCATTGATGCGCTCCTGCAGGGCTTTTTGTTAATTCCCATTCAAAACCAAACAGATTTTCAAAAAAGTTATTGCTCCATTGCGTTGGAGTAGTGGTCCAGGTTACTTCCAGTCCGCTGGTAATTGTATCTGCGCCTTTACCACTTCCAAATTTATTGCTCCAACCAAAGCCTTGCTGTTCCAGGCCTGCAGCTTCAGGCTCCTTACCCACATTACTGGAGGGCGCTGCTCCATGTGCTTTACCAAAACTATGGCCGCCAGCGATCAACGCTACGGTTTCTTCGTCGTCCATAGCCATTCGGCCAAATGTATCGCGAATATCTTTTGCAGCAGCAATAGGGTCAGGATTACCATCCGGCCCTTCAGGATTTACATAAATAAGGCCCATGTGCGCTGCCGCCAGAGGTTCTTCCAGGTGGCGGGAATGGATGGCACCGGAGGGATCTTCGTCAGAAGATACTACGCCGTGATTTTTATCGGCTCCTTCCACACCCGATGCATAACGCTCTTCATTACCGAGCCAGGTGCTTTCTGCACCCCAGTACACATCTTCATCAGGCTCCCAAACATCAGCCCGGCCACCTGCAAATCCAAAGGTTTTAAAGCCCATCGATTCAAGTGCCACATTACCTGTCAATATCAACAGATCGGCCCATGAAATTTTATTACCATATTTCTGTTTTATAGGCCAGAGCAACCGGCGGGCCTTATCCAGGCTCACATTGTCGGGCCAGCTATTCAAGGGTGCAAAACGTTGCTGACCAGAGCCTGCGCCGCCGCGACCATCATAAACCCGGTAAGTACCGGCGCTATGCCAGGCCATCCGTATAAATAGAGGGCCGTAATGCCCAAAATCCGCCGGCCACCAGTCCTGAGAGTCCGTCATCAGGGCATGAAGATCTTTTTTTACGGCTTCCAGGTCAAGGCTTTTAAAAGCTGCTGCATAATCAAACGCTTCGCCCATTGGATTAGACAATGATGAATGTTGCCTCAGGATATTCAGTTTTAACTGGTTGGGCCACCAATCCCTGTTTTTGGTACCGCCACCACCTGTGTTTTGTTTTAAAGTGCCGTTATGAAACGGGCATTTGCCAATGTCGTTAGAATTTTCCATTTTATAAGTTTTCGCGATTGAATAATATTGGGAAGCAAAATGCTGGTTATACAGCATGACAAACTTATGACAACGCAAGTATAATCAAAATCGATTAAATCTATATTTCCATAGTTTTAAGCTATTGTGAAATAATTAAACCGAAAAAGAAAGGCGCTTCGGGGAGGGGCATCAGGCAACAACAGCATTCACCGTATATAACTCCGGCAAAATGTCAAAAAGTAACGACTCAATAATAAAAACTAAGAAACGGTTTCCTTCTTTTTTATCTGGGCTTGTATATAATTATAAAAGTCCTGGAAGGTAACCAGGGGTAAAAAGTCGCCGGGCTGTACTTTAAAATGAAAATTGCTTTCGAGCGCAACAACCAGATCGATATAATCCAGGCTGTCCAGGTCCAAAACCTCTTTCAGGCTGGCTTCGGAGGTTATTAATGAAGCATCCGCCTCAAATTCCTCAACTAAAAACGCGTTAGTTTTCTCAATTATTTCCTGCATTTCCATATTTACCACTTTTTGACGATTAGGGTAGAATTGGTTCCCCCAAACCCAAAAGAATTGGACAAAAATACATTTATATTTTTGTCTGTAGTATTTTTTATAATATTGAGATGTTGCGTATCCTCATCAGGATTTTCAAAATTGATATTGGGAGCTATAAAGCTGTTTTGCATCATCAGCGAAGAGTAAATAACCTCGCTGGCGCCCGCCATCCAACATTCATGCCCTGTCATTGATTTAGTGGAACTTACAGGTGTATAAGCAGTTCCAAATACCTGGTGTATGGCCTGTGCCTCACTAGCATCGCCGGCAGGGGTACTGGTAGCATGAGCATTAATATAATCTATTGCCTCTGGTGGCAAGTTTGCATCATGGAGAGCCATTTTCAATGATTTGGCAGGTCCGGCTATTGTTGGATTGCTGATATGCTCTCCGTTGGATGAGAAACCGTAGCCTATTATTTCTCCAATAATATTAGCCCCCCGTTTCTGGGCACTTTCCAGGCTTTCTATCACTACGGTCGCTGCCCCTCCGCTGGGAATCAGCCCGTCACGGTCTTTATCAAATGGTCGGCTGGCCCTTTCCGGAGCCTCTTCTTTTACCGAGAAAGCACCGAGCGCATCGAAAGTACCCATAGAAAGATGATTGATTTCCTGGGCGCCTCCTGCAATAATACAGTTTTGCAATCCCATTTTTATCAATACGTAAGCTAATCCTATGGCGTGTGAGCCGCTGGCGCAGGCGGCACTCACCGTTAGATTGATCCCTTTCAGTTTAAAGATGGTGGAGAGGTTCATGGTCACGGTGGAGTTCAGGGTTTGAAAAACCGCGGCCGATCCTACCAACATGGTATCTTTTTTTTCCCGGATCAGGTCGGTAGATTCGATGACCGCTTTTGCCGAGCTGTCATTGCCATATAAAATACCTGGCTGCACTTCAGCAATATAAGATTCATCAATACCCGCATTTTTCAAAGCTTCGATGGTAGCCATATAAGCATATTCTCCTTCCTCGGGCAGCATGATACGTGAACGCCTGTCCAGCAGCCCCTTCAATGAAGGTCGCTCCACCCAACCCGTGAGGGCCGAACGATAACCAAATTCTTTTCGTACCAGGTCGAAAACAATACCCGACTTGCCGGCCTTTAAAGATTCCGTTACCTCCTGCAGGTTTTTGCCAATGCAGGAATAAATACCCATACCGGTGATCACCACTCTGTTCATAAATACAAAAGTAATGTATGATGTACGATTTTCGATGTATAGCAATACAATGTGTAATATAAGATGTATGTTATTGGTACGCCTACTTTTATATGTGCTTAAAAAGGGTTGCACGCTCTTTTAAGTTTCATAAATAATTATGAATTAAAGCCTTAAAGCCTAAAGTTTTGCAAAGGGCTATGTAACTCTGCCATTCTTCTCATCTTAATACCAAATTATTGATCATTTAAAAAATCTTATCTCATGAAACAAATTTTAACCGCATTAGCATTTTTCTTTTCACTAACTGCTTTTGCGCAAATGGGCGAAAAAAACTTTATTGACAAAAACTACATTGAGGTAACCGGAAAAGCGGAAATGGAGTTTACACCCGATAAAATATTCATCCAGGTGTTGCTTACCGAAAAGGATAGTAAAAATAAAAATGCGATCCCCGAACAGGAAAAGCAAATGCTGCAAAAACTACAATCATTGGGGATTGACACTAAAAAAGATGTCATGATCAAGGATCTGGCCAGCAATCTGAAAACCGGTTTCCTGTCGAAAGACGTATTATTAAGCAAACAATATCAAATCATTGTGCATGATGGTAAAACTGCGGGACTGGTATTTCTGGCTTTGGAAGAAATCGGTATTTCTAATGCCAGCATAGAAAAACTGGAAAGCAGCAAAATAGAAGAATATCGCCAACAGGTAAAAATAAAAGCGATTAAAGCAGCTAAAGACAAGGCAGCCCTGCTTTGCGAAAGCATTGGTCAGAAAGCAGGTAAGGCCTTATTTATACAAGAGCAGCAGATCTTTGAACGCCCTTATGCCATGGCCAATGTAATGATGAAGCAGGCTGATGCCATTGGCGGAGCCGCCGATCTGAACTTTGAGAACCTAAAAGTAGAAGCTACGGTAATAACCCGGTTTGAAATTCTGTAGTTCCCGTTGTTTTACATAAAAAGAGCCCATGGTTTAAAAAACCACGGGCTTTTTTATGCTTTTTATAAGCGTAACTTATTTAGCTGCTTCGAATTTCTCCGCTACTTTATCCCAGTTTACTACACTCCAGATTGCCTGAAGATAGGCCGGGCGCTTATTCTGATATTTCAGGTAATATGCATGTTCCCACACGTCAATACCTAAGATCGGAGTACCTTTTACTTCCGCAACATCCATCAAAGGATTATCCTGGTTAGGTGTAGAAGTTACTTCGAGTTTGCCGTCTTTTACAATAATCCAGGCCCATCCGCTGCCAAAACGGGTTGCGCCGGCCGTGCTCACTTTTTCTTTTAAAGCATCTAATGATCCAAAAGCTTCTGTAATAGCGTCAGCCAGTGCACCAGATGGTTCAGTAGCGCCGCCTGGTGTTAATATCTCCCAGAAAAAAGTATGGTTCCAATGTCCACCGCCATTATTTCTTACAGCAGGAGAAATGCTGCCTGCACTTTTCACTAAATCTTCCAGAGACTTTTCTGCATGTTCTGTACCGTCAATTGCTTTATTTAAATTATCTACATAAGCCTGGTGGTGCTTATCATGATGTATTTCCATTGTTTCAGAGTCGATATGGGGCTCCAATGCTTCTTTAGCATAAGGAAGGGCTGGTAAGGTAAAAGCCATGATTTAAAGTTTTTTTATAATGATTAAATAAATGAATGTTTCGTCTGGCAATATAACAAATTTAAAACGAGATAGTTGAAAACTGCGCATTTTCGGGCGCAAATACTATTCCAAATTGCACAGCGATAATTTTATCATTTAATAACTTATATTTAACATATACTTAAACCACAAAAATCTGCAACTATGAAGGAAAAGATACTGACACTCTTGTTTATTTTGTTTTGTTGCTGCCCGCTGGTCTCCTTGGCTCAAACACGAACCGTAACGGGTAGCGTAAAAAACAGTGGTGGCGAACCGGTTGCCAATGCTACGGTGAATCAAAAGGGTACCAATAATTCCACGGTGGCGAAGGAAGATGGCAGTTTCTCACTTACAGTTACAGGCGTAAATATTATCCTTTCTGTATCGGCAGTTAATTACCAGGATGTGGAAGTGAATGCAGGTACTCAAAACTTTTTAGAGGTGGTACTCTCGGAAGGTGCCGACACTAAGATGGATGAGGTATTTGTAGTTGCTTATGGCACTGCTAAAAAGAGTACTTATACAGGAGCTGCCGCTGTGATAAATGCAGATAAAATAAAGGATGTGCCGACTACTTCTTTTGAAAACGCGCTCAACGGTAGAGTAGCTGGGTTACAAATTACCCAAACCTCAGGGCAGGCAGGCTCTGCACCCGCTTTGCGTATTCGAGGTATTGGCTCTATGAATGCCTCTAACGACCCGCTGTATGTGTTGGATGGAGTGCCGATCGTTTCAGAGTCGGTAGGCCAAATGGGTAGCTATTTGAATACTACCAATAATATAATGGCTAATATCAACCCCGATGATATTGAATCAATCACTGTTTTGAAAGATGCTGCAGCGGCTTCTTTGTATGGATCCAGGGCGGCAAATGGCGTGGTAATCATCAACACTAAAAAAGGAAAAACAGGTGCCCCCGTAATAAGTTTTAAAACCTCAGCAGGTATTACGCCTACATGGGCTACCGACAATTATGAAGCTGCCGGTGTTCAGGAGCAAATAAATATGCTGTACCAGGTGTTTTATGATCTGAATATCACGGGCGGCAAAACTCCTGAAGCAGCTAATACCGATGCTTTGGCAAGGCTGAATACGCGGTTTAACCGCCATGGCTATCGGTTTGAAACTAGCGGAACGGACCGGTATCAAAATGTAAGTATAAAAGGAATGACTGATGGTATTGAAAATCGGGAAGGCCGTTATTTTAACTGGGATGACGTACTGTTCAGAACAGGTTTTTTTACTACCAATGATCTTTCAGTGAGTGGCGGAACAGATAAAACAAAGTATTACTCCTCATTGTCCTATACACAGGATAAAAGTAGGGTTGCCGTTAATGAATTTCAGCGTATCGCCGGCCGGCTGAATTTAACTCAAAAAATAGGAAGCCGGTTAGAACTGGAAAGCAATATAGGTATTTCAAAAAACGATAAATCGGGCTTTAACGACAGTAGAAGCACCGGCTCCAACTATATGCTTCAATCGCGCAATCTGTTATGGCCTGTTTACTGGCCCACCGATTATAAAACAGGCTTACCTTTTACTGCCCGCTTCGGTAGCCTTGCTCAAAACAACGTTTACTACGACAACGAGTGGGATAATACGGCAGGAAACTTAAATATTTCTGCGGTTGAGGCTTTAACCGTGAATATACTTTCCGGACTTACCGCCAAATCTATTTTCTCTTACAATAATTCGCAGATTAAGGAACATCTCTATTACAGTGTGTTGCATTTTAACGGTGTTGCTCCTGTTAACGGCCAGGTACACGAGTTAAGTACCAACATCAATAAGATGGTAAGCTCTACCACATTAAACTACAACAAAACAATTAGTCAACATAGTATTGGTGTGCTTGCAGGTTACGAGGCCGAGAAAAATCTAACCGATTTTATGCGATCCAGTGGTAATAATTTACCATCCAGTTCTTTGCCAACCGTAGTAACAGCGGGTACTACCAATGCGAGTGCTTATAACTGGGGTTATAATATGCAGTCGTTTCTATCACGTGCCGAATATAATTTTTCAGAAAAATACTTCCTGTCGGCGTCCTATCGCCGTGATGGAAACTCGCGCTTTGGTCCGGCAAATAGATGGGCGAACTTTTGGTCGGTAGGTGGCGCATGGAATATTTTTAAAGAAGATTTCTTAAAAGAAAACGAGTTATTGAATGAGCTTAGAATTAGAGGTTCTTACGGTACCAACGCCACAACACCCTCTGCAAATTACGGCTGGAGAACTTTACTTTCTTTTACAGACAAGTATATGGAGCAGCCCGGCGGTAGTATTGTTTCAATAGCCGATTCAGGTCTTGCGTGGGAAACCAATTATAATACAAACCTTGCTATTGAGTTTGGTTTACTGGAAAGAAGGATTACAGGATCCATTGAGTTTTTCAACAGAGATTCCAGAAACCTTTTGATGGATGTACCTATTTCCATGGTAACAGGTCTTCCCAGCACATTAAAAAATATTGGCGAGATCAATAACAGAGGTATAGAGTGGAACCTCGGTGTGGATATTGTAAGAAAAGACTTCCTTAAATGGAGTGTGGGATTAAATGGAACCATAATGAATTCGAAGGTCACAAAATTAAACAGGCAAGGAGACGCCCTGGTTGGTCAGGATATTATTTGGAACGACCCTACCGGGAATGACGCCAGAGCGCAGTTTATTTATCGGGAGGGGCAGTCTATGTTGGCCTTTTACGGATTTGAGTGGGCAGGTGTTGATCCAAAAAATGGCAAAAATGTTTGGTACATCAACGATCCCAATAGCCCCACAACCGGAGATTTTGAATTTAATGGGCGGGGTGCAACCTATACTTACAGCAAGGCCAATCGCATTATAATCGGAAATGGTACCCCAAAAATGTTTGGTGGTTTTACATCAGATCTGGAGTATAAAGGCATATCGTTGAACTTAAACTTTATTTACAAACTGGGAGGTGATTTATACGATGGCGCTTACAAAGATGTGGCCGATGATGGGTATTATTGGGAAAGAATACGTTCGCAGGACTATTATGATAACATGTGGACGGACGACAATGATGTTTCCGCAACCTTACCCAAGCTAAGTGGTAATGACCTTACAGATCCCATGCAGTATAGCACACGCCAGCTTCACGATGCCTCGTTCCTAAGATTGAAAAACGCAACCCTTGCTTACCGACTGCCCGGTAACCTGTTAAGCGGCATAGGTGTTCGCAATGCAAGAGTTTTTGTTAATGGAACTAATTTATTTACCGCAGCCAAATACAAATTGGCCGACCCTGAGGTGAACCAGTTTGCTACACGTGGATGGGAAATTCCATTTGCAAAAACCTACACCTTTGGTATTGAAGTAAGTTTCTGATCCCCTAAAATTGAATTAACATGAACTACAATAATATAAAAATATTATCCATAATAGCCACCATGATCTTGCTTTCCGCCTGTGGCAAAGGTTTTTTAGATGTAAAGCCAACGAACGCAGTTCCTGCGGGAACTGCCATAAAAACAGTGGCAGATGCACGGGTAGCTGTTAACGGAATCATGCGGAATATGACCAATTCCAATTACTATGGCCGTAATTTTATTTTGTATGGTGATGTAAGAGGTGGCGATATGACCCTCTACTCACAGGGCCGGGGGCTGGATGCTTTGTATACTTTCAACCATACGGTGAGTGCCAACAATTTTAGTGGTTTTTGGTCTACCATTTACAATAATATTCTACAAGCCAATAACCTCATTTTCAATATTAATAAATTAAAAGCCGAAGGCTCTACCGAAAATTTCGACAGCTTTTTAGGACAAGCATTAACTGCCCGCGCGCTCATGTACTTTGATTTGGTGCGTATTTATGGAAAATCCTACACCGATGATAAGTCCTCCTGGGGAGTGCCTCAACCCCTGGAGCCCTTGCCTGCATCGGCTCAGCCGCTTCGATCTACAGTGAATGATAACTATACCCAAATTTTAAAAGATTTAGCAGATGCAGCACCGCTATTGCCTAAAGCAAAATCGAATGGTTACATAAACTACTATGGCAACAGAGCCATTCAGGCAAGAGTGTATTTGACCATGGGCGACTTACCTGCCGCTCTTACGGCAGCAGAAGATGTAATTAATAATGGAGGTTATACATTGTATAACCGTACTAATTGGGTGAGCTCCTGGGCTACACAATTTGGATCAGAATCCATTTTTGAGTTAGGAATCTTTCCCAATGAAGGCGATTTGACTACTGCGTCTTTAAGCTTTTATTTAAGAAGAAGGGCACATGGAAACTCGGCAGCATTGGGCTTCTTTGGTGCCAGCGATTACTTTTTAAACCGCTTAAAACAAGATGCTACTGATGTAAGATGGGGCATTATGCTGGCGGATGAAATATCTACCACTGCCAATCCAAGATTAGGAGCTTCTTATAAATATAGTGGTACCACTACGCTATCCGGAGATGGCAAATCGGCATCTACCACAGCAGTGAACATCAAAGTAATCCGATCTTCTGAAATGTACCTGATTGCTGCCGAAGCTGCTTTTGCAACGGATAAAACCAAAGCGGCTACTTATTTAAATGCCATCCGTACCCGTGCACCCGCACTTACCCCTGCTACTGCGGCTACTGTTACACTTGATATGATATTAGATGAAAGAAGTAAAGAGCTGTTTGCAGAAGGACAGCGTTACTTTGATATGGTACGCTTAAACAGGCCCATTACTTTTAATGATGAAATTTTAGGATTGACCATTCCCACTCGTCCTAAAACAATAGACCGAAGTTTTGAAAAAGCGATATTGCCAATTCCGATAGGAGAAATAAATGCCAACCCGGAAATAGACAAGCAGCAAAATCCCGGATATTAAAATATTAAAAGGCAGTTGATCATTCAGCTGCCTTTTATCTTTTTCCTTTAAAAAATTCCTTCATTAAAGCAGCGCATTCATCGGCCATAATACCTGTCGTGATTTCTGTTTTCGGGTGAAAAGGAGAAACCGCAGGCTGAATACGAGTGTACCCGTTTTTAGGATCCGATGCGCCCCAAACCACTCTTTTTATCTTACTCCAGTACAAAGCGCCGGAGCACATAACGCAGGGCTCTACCGTTACGTACAATGTAGCCTCTGGTAAGTATTTAGCGCCAATCTCACTAAAAGCCGATGTAAGCGCAATAATTTCTGCATGTGCCGTTGTATCAGTGAGCTTTTCGGTCATATTACGGCCTCTTGCAAGAATGCTGTTATTTTGCACCACGACCGCACCAATAGGAATTTCATCTTCTTCAAAAGCCAGCATGGCTTCCTTCAATGCCAGCTGCATAAAGTATTCGTCCGTCATTACTACTTGTTTTTTATCTTCAAACAAAAATAGATTAAAGCGTGTACCCACTTTAGTTTTATCATTTTAATTCATTACAATGAGTTATATACCCAACCTGGATTCTTTACGCCATTTTTTCAATAGCGGCGCTACACAGCAACTGAGCTTTAGAAAAGAACAGCTAAAAAAGCTAAAAGAAACGATCACTACATACGAAGAGCTACTGAATGAGGCTTTATATAAAGATTTAAAGAAAAGCAGGGAAGAAGTGTGGATCACTGAAACCGGACTGGTATTATCTGAGATCAGCTATTTCTTAAAAAACCTGGATGAGTTGGCCGCCCCACAAAAAACGAGCACTAATTTATTGAACCTGCCGGGCAAGAGCATTATTGTGCGGGAACCGCTGGGGGTTGTATTGATCATCGCTCCCTGGAATTATCCTTTTCAGCTATCGCTGATTCCCCTGATAGGCGCTATAGCCGCAGGTAATTGCGTGGTGCTAAAGCCCAGCGAAGCAGCTATGGCTACTGAAGCCGTTATTCAAAAGATACTTACAGAAACATTCCCTCCCCAATACGTAAGCTTTGCCTCTGGCGATGGCGCCACAGTAGTGCCTGAATTAGTACAGGATTTTCGGTTTGATCATATTTTTTATACCGGTAGCACTGCTGTTGGTAAAGCAGTATATAAGCTGGCGGCGGAACAACTTACTCCTGTAACACTGGAGTTGGGCGGCAAAAGCCCCTGTATTGTTTCAGCTAAAGCCAACCTGAAGCTGGCGGCCAAGCGGATTGCCATGGCAAAGTTCTCCAACGCCGGACAGATGTGTATTACACCCGATTATTTATTGGTACATCAATCGGTTAGGGATGCATTTGTTGAAATACTAAAGCAAACCATTACCGATTTTTACGGAGATCATCCCATTGAAAGCTACGACTATGGACGTATCATCAACAAAAAACAGTTTGACCGGCTGATGGGATATTTGCAACATAATACGGTATTGGCCGGTGGTACCCATAACGAAGACCTCCTTTATATTGCTCCTACGTTGATCGATTCGCCTCAACCAGATGATCCTATTATGCAGGAAGAAATTTTTGGACCGCTATTGCCCATCCTTACTTATACGGATGATGCCTTCGCCCTGGATATAATTCTGCGCAACCCCAATCCATTAGCATTTTATGTATTTACAGATGATAATAAAGAAGCTGATTCCTGGCTGCAAAAAGTGCCCAGTGGCGGCGCCTGTATTAATGCAGTGGCCATGCACTATCTAAACAAAAACTTACCCTTTGGCGGGCGGGGCAGTAGTGGTATCGGGCGTTATCATGGCAAATTTTCAATGGAAACTTTCAGCCACGCTAAGGCAGTGTTGAAAGCGGCTACCTGGCCCGATCTGCCAATGGCTTACCCGACTTTTAAAGGAAGGTTAGGATTGCTTAAAAAGATCTTTAAATGAGTATATACGTAAAGCAATCAACAGCAACTAGCACCGACAGGGTAAACGCATCTAATTTTGATGGACGTTTTGCCGTTATTCAATAATCCTCTAGGATAGACTAATTATAAAATGTTTCGGGGGTTATCTGAGGTAAACCCAAAGGGCTGAAATATCAAAAACATGCTTTTTTAAGAATACAGAAAATTTTTTGTTTAACCGCCACGTCGCAGGGGCGCTATGTTTCGTCGAAAGTAATGTTGTCGTTTTTCTTTGTGTCATAGCGTCCTGTCCTTTAAGCCTCCCGTACTGATTAAAAATGTTATGTGCCAGGAAAACTAACATCTCGATTTTAACGGTTGATTTTTTGGTATATTAGTAGAATAAAACACCCTATTATGCATCGCAGAAACTTCCTGGCAAAAACGGCTTTAGCAGCCGGTAGTTTGAGCGCCTTTCCTTTGTTTGCTCATACAACGGCATCTTCACTGACCCCACCCGATGAGTTAATGCTTATAGGTCCCAAGGAAGGTTACTCGCCGCAAGTAGGCACCCTGGTTTCCATGCTTAATTATAACAGGAGCACTATTATAGGCACGACAAAAGGACTGAGTGTAGAACAACTCGACTACCTGCATGACCCCAAAGCGAATACGATTGGAGCTCTTATTCTGCACCTCGGAGCCACTGAAATTTTTTACCAGGCTAACACTTTTGAGGGAAGACAGGATTTTAATGATTCCGAGAAAAAGCTGTGGAACGATGCAATGAACCTGGGCGATGCAGGTCGCAACAATATTAAAGGGGAGGAACTGAAGTACTATATCGACAGAATTACAGAAGTGCGCGAGAAAACCTTACGCGAGCTCAAAAACAGGGACGATAAATGGCTGATGGCAATAGACAAGAAGTGGTCGAACGAAAAAAGATCGATTAACGCTTACTGGAAGTGGTTTCATGTTTGTGAGCATGAGTCTAATCACCGGGGACAAATTACCTGGCTGAAAAGCAGGATGCCCGGGGCTAAGGAAAGCAGCGAATAATTAATTTACTAAAATCTGAAGGCCAGTAATATACCCGTTCGGACTCCGGCCCAGGAGCCGGTAAGGTCCATACGTGCGCCGTTGGCATTTACCGAAACTTTTTCGGTAGCAAAAGGCACATCAATATCTTCCAGGTAGGCTTTCAACTCATCCCGGGCTTCTGCCGGTAAGGTTTGATTAGCTACACCTACAATATGCCCGTTAGCGCCGCCAATGCCCGGACCGGCAATCCAGAGATCCAGACTGAGGTTTTTACCGAGATTCCATTGGGAGCCCAATAATAGGCCTCCGGTATGCCCCGTTAAATCTCCTGATACCCGAACCGAATAAGTCTGGTCCGCTTCGTGAGATAAAGTGGTCTCATGCATTTTATATTTTGCAAACCGATAGTAGGGAGCTATATAAAATCCCTGGCCATAACCTTTCCTACCTAAATAAATACGCAGCTCGGGCGTAATCGCAAAATTGCTGAATTGTACCTGGTTTAAAATATCTGTTACCAGCTCATTGTTGTCGCGGATGACTTCATCCCTGATCAATTTTTTTAATGGAATGGTTGATGCGGGCATTACTCTTCCGGATAAGGCTACCGAAATACGCTTATTAATTACCCTTTCATATTGCAGGGCATAATTTTTTAAAATTGGCGCTGTCAGGTTGAATTTAACGAGGTTGTTTTTAACCCGCGTATCCGGATTAATCCCCGTTTGTGCCAGCGCTGTCGCTGAAAAGCATACGCCTAATAATATAAGCCCTAAGTTTTTCATAGTCAATCAGCAAGCAAAAAGTTCTCCAATTTGAACTGACTGCTAAATAATTTCCATCTTCTTCATCAGGTAGCTGGCACTTAAAGTGTTACAAACGCCATCTTTTAACTGGTAATCAAATAGTAATTCATCATTAATAATGGCTGACTCAAAGGCTTTATTAGCAATAAAAGCGGGATACTCCTTTATGAGATCTGCCACTACAGTATCATGCGTCGCAATAATGCCGAAGGTATCAAAACCGGCCATTTTACGGATGAGCCCGATAGTGCCGCTGCGTTTATCATTACTGTTGGTTCCTCTTAAAATTTCATCCAATATCACAAAATGCTGCCGGCCGCCCTCCAGGCTTTTAATAATGGATTGCAGCCTTTTCAACTCAGCATAGAACAAAGATTCACTATCCTGCAGCGAGTCGGTAATACGCATACTTACAAAAACATCAAAAGGATAAAATTCGAACCGCGTGGCGCAAACAACGGATCCTGCTTTAGCTAAAACCAGGTTGGTGCCCAGGGTTCTTAAAAATGTGCTTTTGCCGCTCATATTGGACCCGGTGAGGATAACAAATTTTTGATCGTTAAACGACACATCATTGCAAACTCTTTTATGAGACTTTACCAATATATGCCCCAGGGCGGAAGCACTGAATGCTCTTGCTTCACTCAATTGAGGCCTACAAAATGCGGGATTGTTATAAGACAGATTACCAAAGCTACCCAGGGCTTCAAACCTTCCTATTAGCTGTAACCAGCCTTTTATATGATGCGCGTGTTGTTGCTTCCAAATGCCCAACATGTATAAAATATGCACGTGGAAAAGAAAAAGGCCGTTCAACAACAAACTCACCACCAGGTTCACTACGGTTTCCAGGTAATTGAATAAGGAAGCCAGTTGACCAATAAGCCTGGACGCCGTTAATCCGTCTTTAGCTAATTCTTTTTGATACTGCTGTAACAAACCGGACTGAAAATTTTCCTTTTCAATCAACTTCAGCTGGTTGCTATAGTTCTGCAGTATTTTGGTAACCGAGGTAGATACTGATAACTGGGCTGTTATTTTCCTGGAAAAAGAAAACGCGATGATGAGGTTCACCACAAACAATTTGGAAAAAAGCGAAAAGGCGGATTCATTCTCCGTAATTATATAATAAATCAGGCTGCCAATTGTAGCCACCGGAAATATCATTAATCCATAGTACAAAGGCGGCGTGATCGGCTGCGTGTCGGTGTCGATCCACTGTATCAGCCGCTCCAACTCTTTCTTCTTGGTCTCATGTAAACTTCCATGAGCAAATAGTTGCTGCCTGAAATCAATTTTGCCTGATAACTCTTTAATAGCTTCCTGTTTTTGTTTGATCGCAGTTGTGTCAGGGCACAGCAAATCATTGACCAGGGCTTCTTTACCAAATGAAGTACTACAACGATTCAGGTAGGAAAATAAACCGCCTTCGCTAAAAAGATCCAGGTCGTAAGAATAAGGATGATGTGGGTCTTCATACTCTTTACCGGTATCATAACCAGAGCTATTGGTTTGCAAAAAAGCATCTTCCCGCTCATTCCATTGGGCCAACGCCAGGTAGAACTGCTTCTCCTGCTGTACACGTCCATACCATCTTACCAGCAATAAAAAAATAATAAAAAACAGTATAGCGCCTATTATGTTAAAACCAGAACCGGTTTGCGAAGACAGGTAAATCAGGTATACGAACAATACGAAAGACAATAGCCGTACAAAGCTCAGCCAACCCAGCTTTTGTTTCAGATCATTAAACTTCTTATGAAACCAGGCAGCTTTTTCCTGGTAAATGGTAGAATTCATATAGCGTAAAAATAAAGAATGCTATGAAGAATAAGGCTGACAGATATAAGAATCAGGGTTTTACCGGCACTGTTAACATCTTCTTGGCAAAGCTTGTACCTAAAGCAATACAGCCTTGTTTGAATATTTTATCAGATATTTAGCGCCAACTTTAAATCAGATGAAGCTATCGTTAACTTTTTTATCGATATTAGTTTTCATAGGCTGTATTGCTCAACAGCAAAGCGATAAGACCGTAGTGGCCTATGTTACCAGCGGTAGCCAGGTAATGCCTGACCCGGATGATGTTACCCATATTAATTACGCTTTTGGACATGTAAATAAAACATTCGATGGAATAACAATTGAAAGACCTGAAAGGCTTATCGCAATAACTGCACTAAAAAAGAAAAACAGGTATCTGAAAGTGTTGCTTTCCGTTGGCGGATGGGGCAGCGGTGGCTTTAGCGAAATGGCCGCTTCTAAAAGTACCAGGGAGCGATTTGCTGATTCATGTGCTATATTGATCAGGCAATATCATTTAGACGGGATTGATATAGACTGGGAGTACCCTACCAGCAAGGCAGCAGGTATTACTGCAGCAAAAGATGACATCCATAATTATACTTTGCTGATGAGGGCTATAAGAAAAGCGATCGGCGCTAAAAAGCTACTAACCCTGGCATCTGTAGACAATGCCCGGTTTATTGATTTTAAAAGTATTGCCGGTCTCATCGACTTTGTAAACATCATGCTGTATGAAACCGACACACCACCCAAACATCAGGCTTCTCTTTATCGCTCCGCGCTTACCAGTTATATTACATGCGAAGAATCTGTTCATGCACATTTAAAGGCTGGATTGAAACCTGCACAAATAGTATTAGGCATGCCCTTTTATGGTACTGGTAACGGTATTGATGTACAACCAACTATACTGTACAGGGACCTGGTTCAAATACCTGCTTTAGAGCGAAAATGGGATGATACAGCCAAAGCACCGTACCTAGCTGATAACAAAGGAGCATTGGTGTGTAGCTATGACGATCCCCGGTCTATTGCATTTAAATGCGCCTTTATTAAGCAAAGAGGCTTACGCGGAGCTATGTATTGGCAGTACGCAGGAGATACAGATGAGGGCGTGTTGCGAAAAGCTGTATATGATGGACTAATGAAATAATGGCCATATCATTTGCCCAGGGCGGCGCTTTTTGCCCCCTGTCAAACTATGAAAAGTTCCAGGTTAAGACCCCTAATGTGTTCAGCAGAGCGCCTGCTCATGCGGGTGGCAGTATTATTGTTCTTTTTGCTTTTGCAATGCAATTGTAGTGGGGTTACCAAAAAGATAGTACCACTTCTTTTTGAATCCTTTGGCATTTTTTACATCTTTCCAAATAGCACCATACTCGTGAAAGTTAACGTATAGAGGGTTGTATTTATTATCGAGACCGGATGTAATGCCATATCTGGGCTGTTCGTGCTCTTCTTCAAAAGTGCCGAATATCCTGTCCCAGAAAATAAAAGTTGCCCCAAAATTCTTGTCAATATACTGTGGTTGTGAACCGTGATGCACCCGGTGATTGGATGGGGTAGCAAAAATATATTCCATCCAACGGGGACATTTTTTTATATACTCTGTATGCACCCAAAACTGAAATAATGTAGCTATTTGATTGGTTACAAAAAATACAATGGGATGAAAGCCAAAGAGCATTACCGGCATAAAGAAGATGATCTTTATATTTTGTACCCAACTCAGCCGGAAAGATACCGTAAGATTATAGTCTTCACTGCTATGGTGTACCACATGTGTAGCCCACCAGAAGCGATTGGTGTGGCTGACGCGGTGAGCCCAGTAGCTCGCCAGGTCGTAAATGATATAGCAGGGAATCAATGTCCACCAGCTAAAACTCATCCGCCAGGGCACGAGGTTGTAAAAAAATATGATGGGTAAAAGTAATATCGACTTTAGCAATAGGTTGATGGCTACATTCACCAATCCAACCACCAGGCTTACTAATGTTTCTTTCTTGTTATGGCGGTCATTGTCTTGCTTCCAGGCAATCCATATTTCCAATGCAGCAAAAAATATCATTATAGGTGCGGCGTACAATATAATGTTGGGAAATGTTTTTTCTACCGCGCTAATGGATGACGTTGGGATTTTATCCACGCCAAAAAAAATTATAATCAAGTCTTATATATGGTTGGGATCATATAAATATAATGAATGTTTTTTCATTCCAGGGAAATTTGATGGCAATATTGTTGGGGTTGCCTCGCCTAATCCAAAGAATGTTTGGTTAAGAGCGGAAAAACAGGCGCTCATCAAAACATGAAATGCCTGTAACAATATTTATTGATTTCGTTGTTCTGCTTTCTTTTTCTGCCGCAGCACATAGCCGTATAAACTTTCTACCTTGGCTCTTGCCCAGGGCGTTTTTCTTAAAAACTTCAAAGAAGAGCTGATGCTGGGATTGTCTGTAAAACATTTGATGCGTATTTGCTCCCCGAGCTTTTCAAACCCCTGGTAGTAAGCTATTAACTCTTCCAAAATCGTGTCCAGCCTTTTACCGTGTAGGGGGTCTTTTGAAGCTTGCTCCATCTTTTTTAGTAAAAGTAGGAAAAAGATAAGGTTGCCATGAGTGTTTACCGGTGAATAATGAAGGGTGCAGTACAAATAAAACAAATAGAGGCAAAAATTGTTTGTATATTCGGCCCCGCAAATTAAGTAAGGATTAAAAACCCTGGCTTAGCTTTGTTTTACTTTTTAATTTGCTTAAAGTAGCATGTTCGTTTACATAAGATCCGGTGAAAGGTTTATCAAAAACAGGTTTTTTAACACATCAAGCCCTGAACCAACGGTTTAAAATCAACGAATGATTACTGGCGGTTTAAACAAATTCAATGGCAGTTTTAATTTTCTTTCTGGTTCACTGGTTCTTATCTCTTTTTTGTCAGACCTTTTTTCTCCATCGGTACGCTTCCCATAAAATGTTTACCATGAGCCTTTTTTGGGAACGCTTTTTTTATGGATTTACCATTTTGGTGCAGGGTTCTTCTTTTTTAAACCCAAGGGCTTATGCCATCATGCATCGTATGCACCACGCCTATAGTGATACAGAAAAAGATCCCCATTCACCTCATTTTTTTAAAGATGTTTGGGAAATGACGATGCGTACAAAAGATATTTACTTAAACTATGCCATGTACAAGGTGGAACCGGAGAAAGCTTTCCAGGGTAAATATCCTGAGTGGCCTTTGATGGATAAGATCAGCAATATGTGGAGTGTACGTATTTTATTTGGCCTTGGTTACTTTTTATTCTACTGGTTTTTTGCAACCGAATGGTGGATGTTCCTGCTTTTACCGGTTCATTTTTTTATGGGGCCTGTGCATGGCGCTATCGTAAACTGGTGCGGTCACAAATATGGCTATTCTAATTACGATAATCATGATCACAGCAAAAATTCTCTTCCATTAGACTTTTTACTGATGGGTGAGCTGATGCAAAACAATCATCACAAAAGCCCGAACAGCGTTAATTTTGCAAAAAAATGGTTTGAATTTGATCCTACCTACCCAATTGTTCTGGTGCTAAACAAGCTCAGGGTTATACGGTTGAGGAGAGAATAGCGAGGTGCAGACATTCTCATCATTTAAAACTCATTTTACTCTGGGTAGTACCTCTTGAATAGCTTATTACCCTGGTTGAAGTTTTTTACCACCAATGGAAACCTACCTGCGCTATAATAGCGCCTGGCAAGGGTTGTGCTAAGCCTATTTATGGTGGAGAACAGTATTATCCGCACTTTTCGTGATAATTGATCAGCTCAATAGGCGTTGCCTCAATTTCGTAATTGGAATAACGAACAATGATCTCGTCCAGGATGGCTTCTATATCATCGCCATTATTTAGCGTAACCAGCTTACTACGGTATTCTTTAATATTGGGTAGCCCTTTCAGGTAATTAGCATAATGACGGCGCATTTCGTTAATACCCACTATGGGGCCTTTCCAATCGAGGCTTTTACGAAGATGTTTACGCACCACGTTTACACGTTCTTCTACTGTTGGAGGTGCTAATAATTCCCCCGTTTGAACAAAATGCTTTATTTCCCTGAAGATCCAGGGATAACCGATAGCCGCTCGACCAATCATTATTCCATCTACGCCATAGCGGTTTGTATATTCAACTGCTTTTTGTGGACTATCTATGTCGCCATTTCCAAAAATGGGAATATGCATGCGCGGGTTATTCTTTACTTTGCCGATCAACGTCCAGTCAGCATCGCCTTTATACATCTGGCAACGGGTACGACCATGAATAGCTAAGGCTTTAATTCCCACATCCTGCAGGCGCTCCGCCACTTCTTCAATATTGAGCATGCTGTCGTCCCAGCCGAGGCGGGTTTTTACGGTAACCGGCAACGAAGTGCTTTTTACCACAGCTTCCGTTAGTCTTACCATCAGGTCCACATCTTTCAGTACACCTGCGCCGGCTCCTTTTAGCGCCACCTTCTTTACCGGACAGCCAAAATTGATATCCAACAGATCGGGCTGTGTAACATCTACAATTTTAGCAGCCAGCGAAAGACTTTCTTCGTCTCCTCCAAAAATTTGAATACCAATAGGGCGCTCATAATCAAAAATATCCAGCTTGCGACGGCTTTTGATGGCATCACGAATCAATCCTTCACTACTGATAAATTCCGTATACATCAGGTCTGCACCATTGTCTTTACACACCGCTCTAAAAGGTGGATCGCTTACATCTTCCATTGGGGCCAACAGAAGTGGAAAATCAGGAAGTGATATTTTATCGCCTATAGTTACCATATTTAATATTTAGTTGCTGAAATATGTCGATACATATTCTGCAGTGTATATGAGCGTGACAACTAACATCCTCATTAAGATGAGGTAGCTCAGCCGTTCACACAATAATTAATCAAAACCCATCAAAACTTTTAATCTTATTTTTGCGCCTGCCCCCATATACCTGGGCGGAAGCGTTTGGGCGGGCAAAAATACACACTTATTTTAAAAAATGACGGACGAAAACAGGAGTGCCTTATTGAATGAGGCTCAACAACGGGGTATGGGAGAAAAGGGTTTATCTTATTTGGCAGGCTTTTTTATGCTGATTGCTTTTGGAGTGGGAGGTATGTTTTTAGGCGGTTTGCTGGGCATTCCGGTTGCTGCGGTGATGAGCGGGAAAAGCATAGGATTTATTACGGAAAATCTGCAAAATCTTATGGGAGACAGTGCTTATTTAAGAGAAATGCAGGTAATTCAAACCTTTTCAGCTGTCTTCGGCTTTTTATTACCTACGCTGTTCACGGCTTCCCGCTTAAGCTGGAGTCCCATGAAACTAACTGGCTTAAAGGGAGTTATATCTGGCAAAGACCTGCTTTTAACAATCTTTATAACTGTTGCGGCCCTCGCTCTAAGCGGCGCCTTAGGATATTTCTCTTTTAAACTTCCGTTTCCTGTGGACTGGCGTATAGCTTTTGACAAAATGGAAAGAAATTATGCAGAAACTGCCGCAGGTATTATTAACCTGGATTCGATACCCGAGTTACTTATTTCCATTATTATTTTGGCACTGGTGCCTGCAATTTGCGAAGAGGCTTTTTTCAGAGGTGGCTTACAAAACTATTTATATCGCAATACGGGAAGGCTTTGGGTAAGCGTGATTGTGGTTAGCATTATTTTTAGCGCAGTCCATTTTTCGGCATATGGCTTTCTGTCAAGGCTAGCCCTGGGAATTATTCTGGGCTTACTTTACCAATACAGCGGAAGATTATGGCTCAGCATTTTAGCTCATTTTATTAATAATGCGGCAGCCGTACTGGTAATGTATGCCGCCAAAATGGACGGAAAATCGATGCAAGCTGTATTAAGCGATAAAGAGGGTAGTTACCTGGGCTTCCTGGCCCTGCCGGTTATTATTTTCCTTTTTATACAATACAGGAAAAATACCAAAACCTCATTAACTGCACCCGATGGCGTTTAACTGGTCAACTTTCTGGACAAGAGCATTTACCGCACTCATTTTTGTAGCTGTAATGATGTTTGGGTTATTATACAATCAATGGAGCCTGTTCCTGTTAATCACCCTTATTTATTTTGGATGCTCCTGGGAATACAATCGCCTGGTTGAAAAAATAACCGGCCTGGCCATCCATCCTTATATGAAACTGGGCATAGGCCTGGTCGGGTACCATGTCGTTCTATTATTAGGTGCTGGTAACATGCAGCTGGGCAGCTATGGTTTAAGGGATAACTTCAGCCTTTCTTTTTTAATTGCCGGCTTTATCTTGCTGGTTTGGGGCATTTTTAAAACAAGGGTGGTTTCAAAAAAGATGATCGGGTGGTTATTGGGTGGACTGTTGTACACAGCGCTGCCATTAGGCCTGCTGCTTCATTTATCTATACAGCAGTCTTCGGCGCAACACGTACATATAGGTAACTATATGGTATTATTTATCATCGGCAGTGTATGGATCAACGATACTATGGCCTACCTTGCCGGATCAGCAATAGGTAAAACGCCCTTGAGTAAAATATCTCCTAAAAAAACCTGGGAAGGCACTATTAGTGGCATTATACTAAGTGCAGGTTTAACATGGCTGTTGTCTTCCCTTATTTTTTTACACTATATTGAATGGAAACTGGCAGTGCCGGGTGTCATTATAAGCACTGTAACGGCGGTTTCCGGCACTTTCGGAGACCTGTTTGAGTCCAAATTAAAACGCATGGCTGGCGTAAAAGACAGCGGCCGTATTATGCCCGGGCACGGCGGTTTTCTCGACAGGTTTGACTCCGTATTATTTGCTGCTCCCGCTGTTTGGTTATTGGTACAACTGTTTTACAGCTAGCAAACCTAGCTATTGCAGGATCGGTGTTTGATATATGAAATATTTTACGTAAGTTTAATATGCTAAATCACTATGAACACCGCACTATTATACCAGATAGCACTGACCCTAATTCCTCATATTGGCTGTGTGCAAACCCGCAATCTCCTGGAACATTTTGAAGCTGAAGAAATTTTTAGAGCGCCTAAACGTCTTCTTGAAAAGATAGAGGGACTGGGAGAAGTAAGGATTAGGAATATTAAAAGCTTTACCGACTTTACGGAGGCTGAAAAGGAGCTGGCCTTTATCGAAAAATATAAAATACAGCCACTGTTTATACAGGACGAAGCCTATCCCAAAAGATTACTGAATTGCTATGACGCCCCCATATTGTTGTATTACAGGGGCAACGCCAATCTCAACCAGTCCAGGATCATTTCCATAGTAGGAAGTCGCATTCACACCGATTATGGAAAATCGGTTACCGAAACCCTGGTAGCAGCTCTTTCAAACGAAAATGTGCTGGTAGTAAGCGGATTGGCCTATGGAATAGACTCTATCGCTCATAAAGCCTGCCTTAACAATAAGGTTCCCACCCTGGGAGTATTAGCCCATGGCCTCAATAAAATATACCCGAATAACCACAAGGATATGGCAAAAGAAATGATACAACAGGGAGGGCTGCTTACCGAATTCAGGCATACTACCAAGCCTGATCGGCATAATTTCCCCAGCCGGAACCGCGTTGTAGCTGGCATGGCCGATGCCACTATTGTAATTGAAACCGATGTTAAGGGCGGCAGTATGATCACCGCTGAGCTGGCCAACGGTTACAACAAAGACGTATTTGCAATTCCTGGGAAACTAACTGATAAAAAAAGCAGCGGTTCTAATCATTTGATTAAAAATAATAAAGCCATACTACTGACCGACGCCACGCAGTTATTAGAAACCATGGGATGGATCAGCACCAAAAAGCGAGACCTGCCCCGTGCAAAAGAATTATTCATAAGCTTAACACCAGAGGAAAAAGTAATTGTGGACCTGTTAAATGAAAAAGTAACCATTAGCATTGATGAGATCAACCTGCAAAGCGGTTTGAATAGCAGCATTATCGCGGCAAGCATCTTAAACCTCGAAATGAAAAACGTAATTCAAGGTATGCCCGGAAAAATGTATAGACTGTATTAAAAAGAATAACCGCCCCAGGGGACGGCTATCATTAACTTTATAAGGTTTAATAGTTAAGTTCTTGCTCAAATAGCTTCAGAGCGAATATTTTCAGCTTTAATATTAGCATAATCTTCTATTTCGTCTGCAGTGTGCTCAAACTTTCCTGCTACACTATCTATAAAATCTGCAAACTGGTTTTTCAGGTCATTACCCTTATCACTAATCCTTCTGCGGGTATAAGTTCCTTTATCCGGAGCATATAATACACCCACTATCAGTCCTAAAGCAAACCCTGTAAGTAATTTATTCATAAAATGTTATTTTTCAGTGATTAAAATTCAAATATAGTCACAACAAATTTTCTGCCAAAACCGCTTTTACTAAAATTTATTTAAAAAATTAGTCCCGGTACGAGCGCCCGGTTAATTCTAAAAACAATCCCTCCAACCCATCTTGCTTGTGTTGTTGCAGTAAATTTGTCAAACTGTCTTTTACAATAACAGCTCCCTGGTCAAAAAGCGCAACCGTGTTACAAAGGTCTTCCGCTTCGTTTAACTGGTGTGAAGTGTACACCAAGGTGGTTCCCGTTTTATTAATTTCTTTTAAAAAACCAATGATCGCATTTCTCGACTGTACATCCACTCCTACGGTTGGTTCATCCAGAAACAGTACTTTGGGATTATGCATTACACCAATGGCCAGGTTTACCCTCCTTTTCATACCTCCCGAAAAGGTCTTAACGGGCTTATTGGCTACAGAGGTCAATCCCATTACCTGCAAAAGCTCACGGATTTTTTGACGGGTAGTTGCCTTATCCAAACCATACCAGGCGCCGAAAAATTCCATATTCTCTTCCGGGCTCAGGTCATCATAAAAAGAAAAATCCTGGGGCACTAATCCTATCATTTTCTTAACGGCTTCTTTTTCATCCCCTATTTCCTTTCCCCATATTTTAATGCTTCCCTCTTTGTATGGGAGCAGGCCGGTAATAAGGCTCATTAATGTCGTTTTCCCGGCTCCGTTAGGACCAAAAATGCCAAATCGTTCACCCGCCTCAATTTGAAGGCTCAGTGCCTTAATCAATGAAGATTGCTCTTTGTATTTAAAAGAAAGATTTTCTATATGTACTGCATCCATGCTACCACGAAAGTAAAAAAACCTGTTTAAATGCCACCTATCTATTGTTTTTGCTTTTCATCCTATTAATACTCCAACAAAACCCTATAATCCTTACATTTAGCATTACATTTAATTATAATCAATATTCATTTTAATGAAGAAGCTATTTTTAACGCTCTTGCTGGGTGGCGTATTGTGCCAGACAGCCAGGCTCCAAAACAACTACCAGTGGAAGGAAACCAAATCTGCCAATGGTTACGCTTATAAGTATGTATCCAATGATCCTATGGGCGTACGCATTTATACGCTTTCTAACGGACTTACGGTTATGTTAAGTGCCAATAAGAAAGAGCCCCGCATTGCCTATCGTATGGCCGTAAGAGCGGGTAGCAATACCGATCCTAAAGATCATACAGGATTGGCTCACTACCTGGAGCACCTGCTTTTCAAAGGCACCGATAAATTCGGAAGCCTGGATTGGGCAAAAGAAAAACCGAAGCTGGACTCTATTGATGCCTTGTACGAAGTATATGGCAAGACTACCGACCCAGAAAAAAGAAAAGAGATCTATAAACAAATAGATGCTGTTTCAGGCAGAGCTTCCCAATACTCCATTGCAAACGAATATGATAAAATGATGACAGCAATGGGAGCGCAAGCTACCAATGCTCACACCTGGGTGGAAGAAACGGTATATGAAGAAGATATCCCTTCCAATGCTGTAGACAAATTCCTGGCCGTACAGGCCGAAAGGTTCCGCAATCCTATTCTGCGTATTTTCCATACCGAGCTGGAAGCGGTTTATGAAGAGAAAAACCGCTCTATGGACAACGACGGCTGGAAGGTATTGGAAACCACCTATCGCAACCTGTTTCCTACACATAATTATGGTCAGCAAACTACTATTGGAACTATTGAGCATTTAAAAAATCCGTCGCTTACCGCGATCAGGGACTACTACCACAAATACTATGTGCCTAATAATATGGCAGTAATTATGGCGGGTGATTTTGATCCGGATGTAACGGTGAAGAAGATTGACGCAGCCTTCGGTTACATGAAGTCTAAGCAGGTGGCTGAATATAATCCTGCTCCCGAACAACCTATTACCAGCCCGGTTATATCGGAGGTATACGGACCCAGCGCAGAAAATATCACGATTGCTTTTAGAAGCGGTGCAGAAACATCTAAGGATAAGCTGATGCTGAATGTGGTAGACGGTATTTTTGCCAACGGTAAAGCCGGGTTGTTAGATCTTAACCTGAACAAACAGCAAAAAGTGCTTTCAGCAGGTTCTACTCTTTCTCAATACAAGGATTACGGAATCTTCGAATTAAAAGCTTCTCCCAAGCAAGGCCAAACTCTTGATGATGTAAAAACATTGTTATTAGGTCAGATAGAAGAATTAAAAAAAGGCAACTTTGATGATAAGCTCATCAAAGCTATTGCTGCCAATTACAAACTATCTAAACTAAACTCCCAGGACAATAATACTGTACGGGTGAATAGTATGGTAGATAATTTCATTAAAACGAAAGCAGCAACCTGGCAAGATGATGTAGCTTTCCTGGATGCAATGGGTAATGTAACGAAGGCTGAGGTGTTGGCTTTTGCCAACCAGTTCTTTAAAGACAATAACTACACGGTTGTTTATAAAAGAAAAGGAGAAGACAAAAGTATTACCAAGGTTGACAAACCCACTATTACGCCGGTTGAAACCAATGCCGGTAAAGAGTCTCCTTTCGTAAAAAATATCAATGCGTTGCCCTTAGCCGCCATTAAACCGGTTTGGCTGGATTATAATACCGCCATTCAAAAAGGCAAAATCGATAATGCAGAAGTAATGCAGGTAGCCAACAAGCAAAATGGCTTGTTCAATTTAAATTTCAGGTATGAAATGGGTAAATGGAATAACAAAAAACTGCCTTTCGCACTGGATTATTTACAATACCTGGGAACGGATAAATACTCGTCAGAAGAGATCAGCAAAGCCTTTTACCAGTTAGCAGCCAGCTTTTCTGCCAATGCAGGCAACGAAGAAAGCAGCATCACACTTAACGGGTTAAATGAAAATTTCGCCCCGGCGCTTGAACTGTTAGAGCATCTATTACGCAATTGTAAGCCAGATGCCGCTGCACTGGAAGGATTAAAGAACCGGATGCAAAAAGCGCGCGCTAATTCAAAAACCAACAAAGGAGCAATTATGCAAGGGCTGGTAAGCCAGGCTACTTATGGTTCTAAAAACCCGTTCAACTATAATTTAAGCGATGCAGAACTGAGTGCAATAACTGCTGAAGAGTTAGTAGCTATTATTCACAGCATGCCATCCTTTAAGCACCAGGTTCTTTACTATGGTCCGCTGAGCCCTGCGGCTTTGAGCGCAGCAGTTAAAAAAGTACATAAAACACCTGCAAGCTGGACAGCAATACCGGCAGCAGAGAAATTTACAAGAGAAGTACAGGACGAAAACAAGGTTTTCTTTAGCCATTATGATATGGTGCAGGCTGAAATGAGCTGGGCCAGGAACCTGACTGCTTACGACTTTAAAAAAGAAGCATCAGTAGATGTGTTTAATAATTATTTTGGTGGTGGTATGGGTTCCCTGGTTTTTCAAACCATCAGGGAGTCAAAAGCATTGGCTTACTCTACTTATGCATTTATAGGTACGCCGGCTAAAAAAACTGATCCCTTCTCATTTATAGGATATGTGGGTAGCCAGGCCGATAAATTACCGGAAGCCGTATTGGCTATGAACGAGCTGATTAATGTATTACCCGACCGCGCGAATGCGTTTGAGCAGGCAAAGGGTAGTTTATTGAAAGACCTCGAAACGGACCGGGTTGAGAAAATGGGTATTATTTATAGCTATATCGCTACGCAGAAAAAGGGCTTAACCGGCGATCCGCGCAAAGCAAAATACGACCAGGTAAAGGCTATGAGCTTTAAAGCTATCCAGGATTTACACAACCAGGAGCTTTCCGGCAAAAAATACAGCTATACGATTATCGGAAACGAAAAAAATATTAAAACAGAAGACCTTTCCAAATACGGCGCATTAAAAGTGCTGAAGCTGGAAGAGTTGTTTGGATATTAATTGATGACCTTTAATTTGAAAGCCCTCTTTGCGATCGTAAAGAGGGCTTTTTATTGGCACCGGAAATAGCAAAGAAAAAAGGTGAAAGAATTGCTTCCCTCACCTTTCGATGTATCATTTCTAAATAAATTATACGGCTGTTAATAGCGCATACATATAGCTGAACCTAGAGCTTTCGGGCACCAGCAGAAATATTTTGTCGCCCTTTTTCAGCTTTCCGCTGTTCAATAACTCATCTACCATAAAATATACTGACGCGGCTCCAACATTACCTACCGAACTGAGGTTTACAAACCATTTTTCATAAGGAATGGTATGGCCCAGCTTAATGTGCTCTTCGTAAATTTTATCTTTAAAGAAGTTGCTGCTCATGTGCGGGCAATACCAGGTAATATCATCCGGATTTAAACCTCTTCTTTCAAAAAGCTCTGGTAAAGGCCGTCCACCGAGTGGAACAATATTAGGACTTAACAATTTAACATCCTGTTTGATGCTCATGATAGATTTTTCGTTCAACTCTTCATGGCTAAACTCGAGGTAACTTTTTAATGTGCCGTCTTCCAGTTTTTCTGCACCACAATACATGCAGCTTTCCATATCATCTGCATAGGAGATGCCCTCAATCCATTCTACCTTCAGGCTCAGTCCTTCAGTATTTGGTTTATTGCTTAGTAAAAACGCGGAGGACCCGTCTGACAACATCCAGCGTAAAAATTCTTTATCGAAGCTAATGTAAGGGTTCTGCTCCAGCTCTTCCAGCTTATGCACTTCGTCTTCAAACTGGTTGGCCACCAGTGAAGCAGAGAATCTTTCAGAACCCGTAGCCACGGCAATTTTAGCGTCTCCGGTTTTAACCGCCATATACGCGTATTTGAATGCGTGCATGCCCGCGCAGCAAACACCGCTGGGAGATACAACTTCCAGCTTGCCTAGTTCGGGCAACCAGCCATGGGTCATTACACCATGCGATGGCATGATCTGGTCGGGCGAAGAAGTGCCACAGGAAAGTACATCTACATTTTTAATGCCTTCTGGGTCGCTCTTAAATAATTCTTTTACAGCCTCTGCTGTTAATTGTGCATTGGTATGCGTGGTTTTTCCACCTTTTTCCAGCGCATAATAGCGGTTGGTAATACCATTGTTTCGTAACACAATTCTACGCGACTTAGATGGCTTGCCATTAATATAGCCAAGGTACTCTTCCATCTCATCGTTACTCACCGGATTATTGGGAAAATAATGTGAGGTACGGTTAATATAAACTTCGTTCAATGACATAATTTTTGATCCTTTTTTATGAGCCGACTGACAAATATAAGCCATCGGTTTATCCCACCTGCCTTACTATCCGAATCACCAGATCGGGCAGGTTTATTTTATCATTCCGGCTAAATGGAGTCTTCCCTATTTCATAGAAAACTTACATCTAACCCGTCTATTATATACGTTCTCGGTACTCAACGCCCTTATAATACTGCATTTGCCTCCTGATCTTCTTCTGCGAAAAGGGCCGGAAAAGTACTAAATCTACCGCTAAAATAATGGGAGAAGCTACCAGTAGTGCCACGGCAAGATAATATTTATATACAACAAGTATATTTTTCCTTTTTTGAGGGAATTTATTAATAAGATCCACCCATTTTTGAAATATCTTACCTGCTTTTCTTTCAATAAACATCAGCGAATACTTCACCGGCGCCGCACCGATCTGGCTCAGATCCTGTTGAAGGCCTTGCCAGTTATTGAGCCGTAAGTACTCTCTTACTACGTTGCCGAATTTAGCTGCACCGGAAATATCTTTTTCTGATACACCCGGTTTGGGGAATATGCCCCATTTTCTATCTTTCCTGCCCGTTCCCAGCCAATGAAATATGGTAAAATAGCTTAGATGATTGATGTGCCTGTCTACCAACGCTATATTACCTACGAGTTTTGCCCCTGCTGCCTGCAGCAATTTTTTATTCTTTTCCTGGGCATTGATCCACATATTCCGGCATCCGCTAATGGTAATCACAGGCTTACCCTTAATTAAGGCTTTAAATTTTTCATCCTGTAAAATAGAGCTAAAAGGTATACTGGGTGAAAGATTCCATGGTTGCCAGCCTAATACCACCAGGTCATATTGGTTAAGTTTCGTTTGCCAGGGTTCCAGTGCTGTTGGGATGATATTAACCGACTCCGGGACCGTGTCAAAAAAAACAGGGATAGACCAGGGGAAAGGAAATTGATGCGTTGTTTTTATCTGCAGGTATTCCACCTCATTGCCATCTGCAATAACCGGTCGCAAAAAGCTTTCTACAATAGCCCTTGTTTGTCCGGATTGTGAAAAATATACTGCTAAAATTTTTTTTCCCATAATGATACTATTGCAGGCCTTTAAGCGCTTTGGAGGTTTTGCTGTATGATATAACTGCTTTCTGTACCACTTCGGGTAATGATTTTAAAGAGGCTTTAACCAGCTTTGCATCATCAGTGATATTTTTATTATAGCCTACAATCTTAGGTGCGTTTTCCTGTATCATCAGCCTTAAAAACCGGTATTCGGCATTTTTAGCCTCCTGTCCAATAGCAGCCTCCAGCAATTTATATCCCTGCTTAAACATGGATAGTTTCTGTCCCGGCGTATTTTGAGAGCCGGATTTGCGCATCAATAATGCTCCCTGAAACGCGCTCTTGTCATTTCCCGACAGCATATTTACCGCCTCCAATTGTTTATTCCAGACTGCCGCACTATTTGAGGCCAGCGCATTATAAAAAGCCTGCTTCCCCGACGCTGTTTGAGCATGCGCAGCAAAAGACATTATTGCAAAAGCAATAAGACAACCGATTATTAATTTCATTTGTACCCTCATATAGAAGTCTGCAAATTTATAGAATATACCCTTTTTAATCTGAATAAAGTAAAACAATACATTTATGTTTACTTCGGTATTATTTTTGTCGAGGTATTAGTTATGTAATGCCCTCTAAATACTCTCATTCAAAATGAAGTCTTTAGATCTTTTTCTATTTTAAAAGACTTTATAATGATCAAGATGAAAAAAATCGTTTTGGTGGTTGCTTTATTGTACTGCCAATTTTTAGTTAACGCGCAAAGCGGTTATAAACAGGCAGTTGGACTACGGTTTACTTCTCATACCACATTTGATGTGGTGGCTTTATCCTATAAAACCTTTGTTTCTGATCATAGTGCCCTGGAGTTTAACCTGGGTTATGGCGGAAAAAGCTATATAGTGCCTAATACCGGTGGAACTACCAGTTATTCTCCGGGTTATAGTGTTTCCGGATCTTATCAGTATCATGAATTGATCGAAACTGCATCTAATGAAAACCTCCATTGGTTTGCGGGTGGTGGTTTAAATTTCTTTAATATTTCTTCCAAAAACAACGGGTATAATGGATTCGGAACCGGCATATTTGGTACAGCCGGTATTGATTATAAGTTTAAAACGGCGCCCATCAATGTAACAGCAGATTGGAGACCTACTGTATATATATCTACTCCTTCCGCTTTTTTACCCCTGCAAATTGGAACATTGGGTTTGGCGATGAGATATACTTTTTAGTTTATTTGGCTGCATGCTTTATTTTTGATGCCCGTGGGCAATGAATCAATAACAACAGCAGATCCCGTATCCCGGTCTTTTGCAGATCTCCGGGTATGTGTCATCATTCCAACCTATAATAATGCGGCTACTATCGCCACAGTCATTTCCAATACTTTACAGTTTACGGATCAAATAATTGTAGTGAATGACGGGTCTACAGATGACACAGAACATATCATTAGGGCGTTTGATAACATCACTATTGAGTCTTACCTGCCTAACCGGGGCAAAGGAATGGCGTTGAGAACCGGGTTTAAAAAAGCTATAGAGTTGGGCTACAGGTATGCCATTACCATCGACTCAGATGGGCAGCACTTTGCGAAAGACCTCCCGCTTTTTATTGAAAAACTCAATCATGAAGGGCCGGCTCTCATCATGGGCGCCCGAAATATGGATACTGCGGAAAATGTACCTGGTAAAAGCAGCTTCGGCAATAAGTTCAGCAATTTCTGGTACAAGGTAGAAACAGGTATTGAGTTGCCTGATACGCAAACAGGCTACCGGCTTTACCCTTTAGAGCTCATCAGTAAAATGAGGTTTTTTACCCGTAAGTATGAGTTTGAAATAGAAGTGATTGTAAGACTGGCATGGGCAGGAGTAAAAGTAAGTTCGGTGCCGATCACTGTTTATTATCCGCCCAAAGAAGAAAGAATCAGCCATTTCAGACCTTTTAAAGACTTTAGCAGGATCAGTGTTGTGAATACAGTGCTGGTTACCATTTGTTTTTTTTACATATGGCCGAGAAACTTTTTCAGAAAATTTTATAAAAATAAGAACTGGAAACAGGAATTAAAGCAAATTTTATTAAAGCCCGGCGAATCCGATGTTCAAAAGGCAAACGCTATGGCATTTGGCGTCTTTATGGGTATTATTCCTATCTGGGGGTTCCAGTTACTGGTTGGCGTTTTTTTATCCCACTTGCTTAAACTGAACAAAGCGCTGTTTGTGCTGGCTGCACATATTAGTTTTGCGCCCATGATCCCGGTGATTATTTTCCTGAGCTACAAAATGGGAAAACCTTTTATGGGTAGCCGGGCGGTAGATATTTCGCTAAACAAACAGCTCACCCTTTCCAAAATAGGACAAAACCTGGAACAATACATTTATGGCAGTTTGCTGCTGGCGGTAGTGGTAGCCGTATCCTTTTGGCTACTCACCTTAATTATGCTGAAGGCATACCGAAGCGCTAAAAGCTCCTGACGAACACGATAACATTGCGAAGCATCAACAAATTTGTGCAACGTATTGGCAAAAACCAGCCCTCGTCTAAAATAAACGGTACTTAATCGAATAGGCATTCCTGAAGTTTTTTGTTCGCAGTTTCTTTGCAACTCAAAACTTATCGTTTATGAAAAGAACAGTTACAGGCGTACTACTGATAATTATTTTTTGTACATCTGCATCAGCTCAATTAAATAGGGCGTCCGTTTCTTATACTGACGAGGATGAAAGCCAGGTAAAGCCCAACATTGTAAAACTGAATATTGCAGCGCTGGCGCTGAAAAACATTTCCGCTCAATATGAAAGAATATTAACAAGACGGAGTTCTGTTGCATTGGGTCTTCGTTATGCGCCGGAGGCCACACTCCCATTCGCATCAGCAATAAAAAAAGCTGTTCTGGATGAACCCGGTAAAAACAGATCAGTTGCCAGCACGATAGAAAATGCCACACTGGCAAACTTTGCCATAACACCAGAATATCGGTTATACCTGGGAAAGGGCTATGGACAAGGGTTTTATATTGCTCCTTTTTACCGATATGCAGCATATGATGTACAAAAAATGAATGTGGAATATGGCAATGAAGCCTCTAAAAAGAACATTGACCTGGGAGGAAAATTTAATACCCATACCGGCGGGATTCTTTTGGGTGCACAATTGTACCTGGCCAAATGCCTGAAATTGGACCTGTGGATATTGGGGGCCAGCTACGGAACAGGCAAAGGCAATATCGAAGGTGTGAACGCTGTTAATTTCAGTGCAACGAACAAAGAAGATATTAGCCGGGAGCTTGATAAAATAGATATTCCGTTGACTAAAGAAACCTACCAGATTACAGATAATTCTGTAAAACTTAAGCTGGATGGACCCTGGGCGGGGTTGCGTTCGGGTATTACTATTGGTGTTAAGTTTTAATAAATGATCTAACCGTGACAGGTTAAAAAAATATTTGGTTTTTGTTTATGGGACCGTCTCCTGATTGGGGCGGTTTTTTTATATCTGTAATCAATACGTTAACCCTGTATTTAAACCAACTACAATCGATATTTTTGCCGCTGTTTTTTAAATGCAAAAGATTTTTCTATCCATATTTAATTTCTTCGACAGGAATAAAACAGCCCTTTATGCCCTATTCACAGGCACATTGGCGCTTTTTGTTTTTTTCTCCCTGCGCGTAAAGTTTGAAGAAGATGTTTATGCCATAATTCCCAAAGATGAGAAGACAGAAAAACTAACAGAGGTTTTTGGCAATTCCAAATTTGCTGACAAGCTGGTAGTGATGGTTTCGCTAAAAGACAGCCTTCCAACTAAGCCTGATCAACTGGTAAAGTACGCAGATGTATTTGCTGAACAACTAGGAGAAAAGGCAAAACCTTTCATAAAAAATATAAGATACAAAATCGATGAAGCATTTACCTATTCCGTTTTTGAAAGTATACAGCAGCATTTACCTGTTTTTTTAACCGAAGCGGATTATAAAAAAATCGATACGTTGTTACAGCCGGCTGAGCTGAGCAAGTCTATGAGCCGTAGCAGCTCTATCCTGGGTATCCCTGCTTCCAATCCCATCAAGAACATCGTATTAAATGATCCTACCGGCATTTCATTCCTGGCATTAAAAAAACTGCAGCAATTACAATATGAAGATAATTTTACATTACATAATAATCATTTTGTAACAAAAGATAAAAAGACGCTGCTTCTCTTTCTGGCGCCATCTTTTGCCGCTGGTAATACAGGCAAAAACCAACAGTTCTTTCAGGTTATCGACCGAACCATTGATAGCTTGAGTAAAGCGGGTTTCTCAAATATCCAAACCCAGTATTTTGGAGGCGCTGTAGTATCGCAAAACAACGCGGCACAACTGCGAAAAGATACATTGCTAACGCAAGGGGTTACGGTACTCTTTTTAATATTATTCCTGGGTATCTATTTTAGAAAAAAAAGAGCGCCATTGCTAATACTGGTACCGGTTATTTACGGCGCGGCTTTTTCTTTGGCGGCCATTTATTTTATCAAAGGCAGCATTTCTGTAATTGCCCTCGGTACCGGGTCTATTGTGCTGGGCATCGCGGTTAATTATTCCCTACATGTATTTAACCATAGCCGTCATCATACCAACATGAGGGAGGTGATAAGGGATCTTTCTTTTCCACTTACGATAGGGAGCATTACTACTATACTTGGCTTTCTCAGCCTGCAATATGCAGCATCAGACATGTTGAAAGACCTGGGATTATTTGCAGGTTTCAGCCTTATAGGAGCAGCAGTATGTTCGCTGGTATTTTTACCTCATTTTATCCGTTCCGATAAAAAGGATGTGGTGAAAACATCCTGGCTGGACAGGATCTCTTCCGTGAGACTTGAATCTAACAAATGGCTGGTAGCCGGTATCATCATCATCACCGTTATCCTGTATCCTTTCGCTAAAAAAGTGGGCTTTGAGCCCGATATGATGCAACTGAACTATATGTCGCCAAAGCTGAAGCAGGCAGAAGCTAAAATGAATAGCATCAGTGGGGCTACATTAAAATCGGTATATATAGTAAGCGACGGAAATAACCTGGATGATGCTTTAGAAAAAAATGAGGCATTGCAAAGCCAGGTAGCCGGCCTGAAAGAAAGAGGCCTGATCAATACCAGTTCGGGGGTTTCTGATCTTTTTATGTCTGATAGTTTGCAGCGTGCCAGGATTGACAGATGGAATGCTTACTGGACTGCTGATAAAAAACAACAAGTGATTTCCCGGGCAACAGCTTTGGCTCCCGCTTCCGGATTTACTGTAGACGGCTTGGATAATTTCAAAACCTTACTCAACCGGTCTTACACCCCTGTTAGCGTTCAAAAGCTGCATCCACTACGCAATAGCTTTCTGGACGACTATATCACTGAGCAAAATAATAAAGCTTCCGTTGTAACATTAATCAAAGTACCAGAGCAGCATAAACCACAGGTATTGGCCGAATTAGAAAAGCGATCAGATGCAACAGTGCTGGACCGTCAGTACCTTACTTCACGCCTCACGCAAATGGTTAATGATGATTTTAACCGAATTGCATGGATCATTTCTATGATTGTTGCAGTAATGCTTTTACTAACCTACGGGCGGGTAGAACTTATGCTGATGTCATTTATCCCGATGGCCATCAGCTGGATATGGATATTAGGTATTATGTCGGTTTGTAATATCCAGTTCAACATCGTTAATATCATAATTTCAGCTTTGATCTTTGGCCTGGGCGATGACTACAGCCTGTTTGTAATGGATGGTCTGCTAAATGAATATAAAACCGGCAGGAAGAACCTGGCATCCTATAAGTCATCGATACTGTTATCCGCTATTACCACGGTAGCTGGTTTAGGTGTATTGATTTTTGCTAAACATCCGGCACTCAGGTCCATTGCATTTATATCAGTTACCGGTATTCTTTGCGTGGTGATTATGTCGCAGATCCTGATTCCATTTTTCTTTTCCCTGGTGATCAAAAAAAGAATTGATAAAGGGTTTCACCCGTGGACCCTCTGGAGCTGGAGCAGGTCGGTGTTCTCTTTCTTTTACTTTGGATTTGTAAGTGTCTTGCTTACTATCTTAGGTTTGTTTTTAATCAAGCTAAAAGTGGTAGGTCACAAAAAAGGTAAGTTCATGTACCATTACCTGTTATCCAAATTCTGCATGTCTGTATTATACATTATGGGCAATTTCAGAAAGCAGCAGCTTAACCCCCAACAGGAGAATTTTGACCAACCGGCCGTAGTAATCGCCAATCACCAATCTTTCCTGGATATATTGCAAATGGCCATGTTGAACCCCCGCCTGATTTTATTAACCAACCGTTGGGTTTGGAACTCCCCGGTTTTTGGATGGGCTATTAAAATGGCCGACTTCTACCCTGTTGCCAACGGCGTTGAAAATAGCGTAGAGCTGCTGAACACACAGGTGCAGCAGGGCTATTCGATATCGGTGTTTCCCGAAGGCACCCGCACCTCACAGCCACCCATGAAACGCTTTCATAAGGGTGCATTTTATTTAGCAGAACAACTTAAGCTGGATATTGTACCCGTACTATTTCATGGGTTGGGATACACCATGACCAAAGGCGATTTTTTACTGAAGAACGGCCCCATCACTGCAAAATATTTACCCAGAATCAAAGCCGGTGATGAAAGCTGGGGAACCACTTACCAGGAAAGGACTAAAAATATTTCCCGGTATTTTAAAGAGCAGCACGAAGCCCTGACGGTTGAATTAGAGCAGCCTGCTTATTTTAAAGAACACCTGTTTTTTAATTATATCTATAAAGGACCGGTACTGGAATGGTACCTGAAAATAAAGCTCAGGATGGAAAATTATTACCAGCCTTTTCATGAGCTGTTACCTGCAGAAGGCCGGTTTCTGGACCTCGGCTGTGGCTATGGTTTTATGTGTTATATCTTACATTGGGCCAGCCAGGGAAAGCGATCCTTTACAGGCGTGGACTACGACGAAGATAAGATCGCTACGGGGCAGCATTGCTTTAGCAGAACAGGATCACTTCAATTTACCCAGGGAGATATTTCAACCTATCCACTCGAAAAATACAATGGTGTTATCATAAGCGATGTATTGCATTATCTCGAACCGTTAAGACAACAGCAGGTTATTGAAAATGCTATAGACAGCCTGCTACCGGACGGTGTATTGATCATTCGTGATGGTGATGCCGACATGAAAGAAAAGCACGAGGGAACAAAATTTACAGAGCTATTGTCTACCAAAATATTCTCGTTCAATAAAACCACCAACCAGCTTCATTTTCTTTCGGGCACAATGATCGAAGCGCTTGCTATAAAAAAAGAAGTGGTTTTGCAAAGAATAGATCACACGAAGTATACTTCTAATGTGATGTGGGTGATTACCAGATAGGAGATTTTATTAAGTTTTCCAGTTGCTGTTTTTTTAGTATTTTGGTTAAAACTTTCAAAAGCCTATGCAACTGCAAATAGAACATCTCAACAAAACCTATGGGAACCAATTAAAAGCACTGGACAATATAACACTCACTATTGATAAAGGAATGTTTGGGCTGCTGGGTCCCAACGGTGCCGGTAAAAGTACCTTAATGCGAACGATCGCTACGCTTCAAACTCCTGACAGTGGAAGTATCAAACTCGGCGATATCGATGTGCTCCATCAAAAAGATGAGCTCAGGAAAGTTTTGGGTTATTTACCTCAGGATTTTGGATTTTATCCTAAGGTAACAGCTTTGGATCTGCTCAATCATTTTGCTGTTTTAAAAGGTATTACCCATAAGGCAGAACGTAATGAAATTGTAAGCGCGCTGCTTCAGCAAACCAACTTATACGAAAGCCGCAAACGTTATGTAAGCGATTATTCGGGAGGTATGCGGCAACGTTTTGGCATTGCACAAGCCCTGCTGGGTAATCCCCGGCTAGTAATAGTAGATGAGCCAACTGCCGGCCTGGATCCCATGGAGCGGAATCGCTTCTATAACATTTTAAGCGAAATCGGGGAACAGGTCATTGTCATTCTTTCAACACATATAGTGGAAGATGTAAGAACGCTGTGCAATACTTTGGTTGTGATGAATAAGGGAAGAATACTGCTTCAGGGCAGTCCGGCACAAACGGTGCAGGAGTTCCAGGGAAGGATATGGAGAAAGCGAATTGAAAAAAGTGAATTTAACCAGTACAAGAATCAGTTCAAAGTTATTTCCCAATATGTCAATGAAGGCAAAGTGATCATTCATGTGCTATCCGATGATTTACCTGATGATAGCTTCGAACATGTAAATGCCGGACTGGAAGACGTATATTTTTCATCTATTGCTAACAGCTAAAGCTTCTGCTGATGTTTAAAGAAATTTTTTCTTTCGAGGTAAGAAGCGGGTTCAAGCGTCCTGCTACCTATATCTATTTTGGTATGCTATTCCTGTTCTATTTGCTTATTGGTGTTGCTGTAGCTGGTGTGCTACCCACATCAAGATCAGATAGCAACGCTATTGTAAATTCTGCCGTAGCTATTGCCAATGTTTTAAATAGTATGGGTGGCAATATTTTTAGCATACTGGTTTCGGTTATTTTAATTGCTTCAGTTGGCGTGGCTATTCAAAAAGACTACCAGTATAACTCCCATGCCCTATTCTTTACCAAGCCAATTTCGAAGCCCGGTTACTTCTTTGGCCGATTGACGGGAGGACTCACTATTGCATTATTCATATTTTCCGGCTCTTTGCTGGGCTACCTTTCGGGTACTTTAAGCGGAATAGGGAACCCCGCTATAGGCAGTTTTAGTTTTTTGAATTTTGCGCAGCCGTTTTTGTTTTTCACAGTCATCAATACCATTTTCCTGGGTGTCGTTTTCTTCTCACTTATTACATTTAGCAGAAGTACCATGGCTGCCTACATTTTTGCAGTGGTATTGATGGTACTGCAGATAATAGTGGTTGTAATGGGCACCAACGATGAGTATAAGAAAGCTGCCTCCATTTTAGATCCATTGGGAATAAACGCACTGGGCTACATGACCCGATACTGGACCCCACAGGAAAAAAATACACAACTACTTCCTTTAACAGGAGTTTTATTATATAACCGCCTGCTATGGCTGGCATTGGCATTGCTGGTAGGCGCGGTATCTTATTGGAGATTCAGCTTTTCCCAGTTCCTGCAGCCTTTAAAATTATTCAGGAGAAAACAAGTTGAGGATATATTGGACAAGCCGGAAAAACAGTACGACAGCATTCCTGTTGTGGCACAACAATTTGGCGGGAAAAGCCGGTGGCACCAGTTTCTTTACCTGGCTAAATTTGAATTTTATAAAGCCGTTAAAAGCCCCTTCTACATTATTATTGTTTTGTTGTGCCTCGGCATTATAATCCTCTCCCTGGTTTTAGAAGATAAGTTTTCACCATCTCCCACTTACAAGGTAACCTATAAAATGGTGTCTTCGGTAATGGGTATCTGCTCCTCCTTTGGCGTTATTTATCTGATTTTTTCGTCGGGCGCTCATATCTGGCGTAATAAAGAAACCAGGATGGATGAATTGGTGGGTACCACACCGGTGAGTAATACTAACCTGTTTCTTTCCAGTTTTATGGCGCTCAGCGGCGCTATGCTGCTTCTATTCCTCATTGCCTTTCTTTGCGGCATGTTGGGGCAATTGTACTCGGGCGTGTACCGCATTGATATATGGCAATACATCGTATCGGTATTGATACATTTTTTTGAAGTGGTAGTTGTTATAGGCTTGTGCCTGGCCGTTCAGTGTTATGTGCCCAATAAATTTCTGGGTTTCCTGTTTTCACTGATACCCTTACTTTTCCTTCCGATCATTTTTGGCCTTTTAGAATGGCATGGGGAACTCTATGATTTCAACAGCGAGGGTGCTTCCAAGCCTTATTCTGATATGAATGGCTTCGGCGGCATATTTTCCAATTGGCCATTTTACAGAGTGTATTGGTTAGCCATTACCGGGCTGCTGATTTTATTGGCATTCCTGCTTTATCCGAGAGGAAAAGAAAAGTCTTTAAAACAAAGATACCGTTTATCCAAAGGACTTATCCATTCACGCTTCCGGTTACGGGCGGCAGTACTCCTACTGATTGCCATCCTAACCGGAGGTTTTATCTACTATCAAAACAACGTACTTATTTTTAGTCCCTCTTCCAAAACCTCGGAAAAAATGACTGCCGAAATGGAGAAAAAATATAAAAGGTACCAGACATTACCGCAACCAAGGATAGTTGCCGTAAACGTAAATGCCGATATTTATCCCCAGACGAAAGTGTTACACGTTAGTGGCATTTACACGCTAAAAAATAACACCGGCCAAGCCATCGATACTATTTATATAGACTATCCCGGAGGTAGAAAAAGTCCGGTAACTTTTTCAAAATTCGGGTTCTCGGTTCCGTCGACTGTACTTGATAATAACCAGGATTATGGCATACGGTTACTCCGGCTGAAGCAACCGCTACAGCCCAATGACAGCTTACACTTCGAGTTTGACCTCACGTTTACTCCCAGGGGTTTGTTTGATCGCATTAATTCGCCGGTGGTGTCTAATGGTACTTTCATTCACAACACCTATCTGCCAACTGTAGGCTATAATGCAGATGGAGAACTTTCTCAAAATGCCGCCAGGAAGGAGTATGGGCTGGCGCCCCAGCCCCGTATGGCCAACGTGAATGACAGTATTGCCAGAAGAAACAATGATATATCGCGCGACGCGGATTGGATACGGTTTACCACCACTGTAAGCACGGATGAAGGACAAATTGCTATTGCACCAGGATACTTACAAAAAGATTGGAAAAAGAACGGCAGGCATTACTTCAAATATGAAATGGATAGCCCGATTCTTAATTTTTATTCTTTTTTGAGTGCGGCATACCAGGTGAAAAAAGAAAAGTGGAACAATGTAGCTATTGAAGTTTATTATCAGAAAGGACATGAATTTAATATCGATCGGATGATTAAATCTGTGAAACGATCACTGAATTACTACTCGAAGAATTTTGGTGCCTACCAGCACCGGCAGGTGCGCATACTGGAGTTTCCCCGCTATGCCAGCTTTGCCCAGTCTTTCCCCAACACCATTCCTTATTCAGAGAGCATGGGCTTTATAGAAAGAGTGCAACAAGGTCCTGATAAGATTGACTACCCGTTTTATGTAACCGCACATGAAGTGGCGCATCAATGGTGGGGGCACCAGGTAGCCGGAGCTAATGTACAGGGCAGTGCGGTTATCAGCGAAACTTTAAGTCAGTATGCGGCTTTAATGGTAATGGAAAAAGAATACGGAAAAGATGGAATGAGAAAATTCCTAAAAGATGAAATGGACAATTACCTGATGGGGCGAACATTTGATGGAAAGGGAGAACAACCTTTAATGCTTTGCGAGCGACAGCAATACATACATTATAATAAGGGTAGTATCGTTATGTATGCTTTGAAAGATTTTTTGGGCGAAGAAGTGTTAAATGGGGCACTCCGCAGGTTCCTCGACAGGAATAAGTTTAAAGGCCCCTTATATACCAACACGCCGGAGCTTGTGGGTGATATAACGGAATCCACACCCGACAGCTTAAAGTATCTTGTAAGTGATTTATTTAAAAAGATTACCGTTTATGAAAACTATGTTACAGCTCTTGATTATAAAAAAGAGTCAAACGGTAGTTTTAGGGTAAAGCTATCGGTAGGTTCTGCCAAGTTTTATTCTGATAGTGTTGGAAAACAAAAGCGTGCTACAGTAAATGATTACATGGATGTGGGCGTGTTTGCTGGCAGGGATACCAATGGTATTTATAAACCACTGGTACTTCAACGTATAAAAATGGATCAACCGCAGAAAACATTTGAGTTTGTTGTAAAAGAAAAACCCGTGAGCGCCGGTATAGATCCATACCTGAAGTTAATTGACCGAACGCCCGATAATAATATAGTATCGTTTGGTTCCGTACCTGATAAGGTAAACCTGGATCCCAATAAATCTGACTTTCCTTTTTCAATGGGAGGCAAAAAATAAAAAAGGCGCGCGCCTGACAAATAAGAACGGTACTTTGTAAAGAACAAATCCCGCCAAGCACCGTTCTTATTGTATGTAGGTTATTTATAAGATAGCTTAGAGTACCCCGAAAAAGGTGCGCTCAAAGCTCAACTGAAAGCTATTGGTTGCCATACGATACATATCGCTGCTTAACTGAAACCGATAGCCCAGGTTAAGCTTGGAGTTGCTGTTAAAAATAAATTGAATGCCGGGAGCGAGATCGAAGTAGTATCTCTTTTCATCCAAAGTATGCTGAGCCAACAGCTCTGTATAGAGGTTAAAATTAGTTTGTTTATAATCCGAATAATTTCGCGGGAACAATAAATATCCGGCAGACAGGGAATAATTTAATGACTGACGGGGAAGTATGTAACCATGATTATGCATCATACCATCATTTACTTTTTTACCCAATACTCTGGTATGACTAACGGTGCCGCTTACAGCGAGCTTTTGGATCAACTGTGTAGCTACCAGGCCAGCTTCCACACCCGTTTTATCGCCCATCAAGGAAATCTCCTCGTACATCAATGGCGCTTCTGAAAAGGATCCGTTAGCGAACGCAGCCATTCTAAAATGCCGATGCGCCTCATCTTTTGACAGGAACCTGTATTTACCATATAAAGAAACTGACTCGAACTTAAAGGCACTGGTATGCATATCAGCCAATGTGCCTGACGCCCGAAGCATAAAGTTTTTGGAAAGGCCCATATACGCTTCGGGCCGGTAACGTTGGGTCAGAAATCCGACGTCTCCTCGCGTAACACCAGCGTAATTGGCACTCAACTTTGCACTGATAGATTTAGCCGGAACATTTGACGCCGGTTCGGTGTAAATGTATAGCTCCTGTGCATCCAGCCGCATTATCGACAGCAGGAGCACGCATAAAGTAATATATCTCACTTGTTTAATTTAAAGGTTGAAAATAGCAAGGCAGCACCCGGCGATACAAAACAGTTCCCCGGTTAGAGAAAAATACTAACCAGGGTAACCGCGTTGTATAATCGTGTTCGATAAATATCACTACCTGGATGGCCGGGAGGTGTTCTTACCCAAATGCGTTCACGCTAAATAGTGGTATGATAGATCCGTTCTCCCTGTGCTACGTCGTTGCAGCAATGGGAAGCTTTTCCTGTGTTGATACAATCTTTTTTTGTAGCAGCCTTTATCGCCTTAAACGTTTTATCGCTCACAAAATTTTTGTCAACAATGGTAATGGTCTGCTCGCCATTCAACACCTGGTCTTTAACATTCACAAAATGAAAATTAGCATTGCCAATCTTGTGATGCTTATCATTCTCCACTTTCAGGTTATTAAAATCGCCGGTCAATTTTAAGCTTCCTACCGAAAAGCCAGCTTCTTCAACTGCCTTACGGATCTGGTCTACGTTAACCTCGCTTCCCTGTTTAAACTGAATGTTAAACGCCGTATTCTTTATATCAGATTTCACCGATTCAACGAAGCCTACTTTTTGAAGGGCTTTGTTGATGGCGTTGCTACACAAAGCACAGGTGAGCCCGTTAGCTTGTAAGGTAGCTTTTGAAAACTGCGCATTTACAGTTGATGATAAGATGGCTATTGCCATTATAAAAAGTAATTTTTTCATGTGTATGATTTAAACAGCATTTGCTGTCATTTTTTAAGAAAAGGAATACATAGGCATCATGCAAGAGAGGTCGATGCCGACGCTTGTACCAGAATATAAAAAGTAGCTTTACTTGCAGCAATCTGCTCCCGATGCACAGTTTTTGTCGCCTTTAGCTGCTTTAATTTCAGCTTTCAGGGTTCTTTCGTACTGGCAACATCCGTGCAGTTTGTTATATGCCTCATCAGAAGCTTTGGCGCCCGCGTTATCATATCCCGCTTCAGCTATCTTTTGTTGAATTTTTGCAGTACTGGTATTTTTTGCATATTTAACCGTGAGCTTTTTAGATTCCTCACTCCATGAGGCATAGGAAGCACCCGCCGATTTAGCCGCTTTTTCTATATTCGATTTGCACATGCCGCAATTGCCGGAAACATCAAAAGTTTCTGTTTTTTTTGACTGGGCTGCTGCATCATTATTTGAAACGATCGTAAAAAGGCATGCAAAAAGAAATAATTGTAATGTTTTCATTGTATAAATTTTTTGATTTTAAAATAGAATAATAAGGATCATCATTACCTGGCAGGTAATGATTAAACATAATAAACCCGGCTACACTTCAAAGTGCATGGGAATAACTATTCTATATTCTGAAAACATTATTGGCCAGATAAAGATCGTTGTCCGGCAAAGGAGGAGAATGGCTTTGATTGTCTAAATGGTTATTGCCATTTAAAAGGGTGGTCAGCAAAAAATCAGTAATAATCACCGGCATTTCATTCAGAGCCGGAATGTTATATACGTATAAGGGTGCTTTATATTGATCAGCATCCCCTTTTACTAAAGTTTCCTGGTCGTTACAGCAACTATGTTGCTCCTTTTCCATCCCACATTTACCACATTTTTTCTCTTCAGCAGCAAAAAGGGAAACAGATGCCAAACGGTCCATACAGTAATGCGATACCGCAACCACGCCCGTGGTCATCAGCATATAGCATGAAATCAATATGAACAGTGTTATTTTTTTCATCTGCAATGCAAAGTTAATAACATTCCTTTTCTGTTTTTGTTAAAAAACTATCTCTTTTCTACGAATTTTGCTCCTCCGATGGTAACCGGCTTAAAATACGATGTGGTAATAACAGGCAGTGGACTGGGCGGACTACTCTGCGCCAACTTTCTGGCAATGCGCGGCATGAAGGTTTGTTTGCTGGAGAAAAATAAGCAATTTGGAGGTAACCTGCAGACTTTTTCGCGTGATAAGCAGATATTAGACACAGGAGTGCATTATATTGGCGGGCTCGCGAAAGGGCAGACCCTGTACCAGATATTCAAATACGCGGGTTTGATGGAACATTTGAAACTGGAACAAATGAATCAAACTTTCGACAGGATCCTGCTGGAGGGAAATGATGAGATCTATGGTCAGGCACAGGGCTACGATGCTTTTCAAAAAAACCTGCTGGATGCTTTCCCGGAGGAGCAGGAAGGGATTGTTGCTTATTGCAATAAGTTGAAAGAGGTTTGCAGCTCCTTCCCTTTGTACAACCTTTCTTTAACTTCTTCAACTACTGAATTATATAAGGGCAACAATGAAAGTGCCGCATCGGTAATTGCGTCTTTTACGCAGAATGAAAATTTACAGGCGGTGCTGGCTGGCAACAACCTGTTATATGCCGGCGACATCCATACAACACCTTTTCATGTTCATGCCCTAATTGTTAACAGTTATATCGAGAGCAGCTGGAAATGTATTGGCGGTGGTTCGCAGATCGCTAAGATACTGGTAGCTTCCATCAGGAAAAATAGCGGAGCGATCTTTAGAAACAAGGCTGTAATATCCATTAACGAAGAGGGCGGCAAAGTAACGCATGTGCTTACAGAAGATGGCGACCGGATTGAAGGTGATTATTTTATTTCGAATATACACCCGGCAGCTACCTTGGCCATCACTCCATCAACCCTGTTAAAAGGTTTATATAAGAAAAGAATTGCCGGGCTCAGGCAAAGCGTGTCTTCATTTTCACTTCATCTTATTCTCGAAGAAAAGACCGTTCCTTACGAAAACTGCAATTATTATTTTCACAAAGAGGGACAGGTTTGGCAGTTGAATCACTACACAGAAGAAAACTGGCCGTTGGGATATGGCCTTTATTTTACCGAGGATAAGCAGCATCCCGGGTTTGCATCCAGTATTTCGGTACTAACGCCTATGCGCTATAAAGAGGTGGGTGAATGGGCAGATACCTATAACCGCGCAGGAAAAGAAGGCGACAGGGGCCTGGCTTACGAGCAATTTAAAGATGAAAAAGCACAGGTTTTATTAAGGCTAATGGCGGAGCGATTTCCTTTAATAACAGCCCATATAAAGCGTTATTATACCTCTACGCCACTCACCAACCGCGATTATATTGGCGATGCGGAAGGCAGCATGTATGGTATCCAAAAAGATTATCATGATCCGCTACAGACAATGATCAGTCCACGGACGAAAATTCCTAACCTGTTTTTAACAGGGCAAAATTTAAATTTGCATGGTATTCTGGGCACTTCTCTAAGTGCGGTACTAACCTGTATGATGTTAACAGGAGATGAGAGCCTGGTAGATAAGATAAGAGAAGCGTGATAAAATGTACGATGTAAATTGTAGGATGTAAGTTGTTCGATGTACGATCTGTAAACGTTAAGCGTTAGGTATTTAAAGCGCATTATAAAAAAATAAATGAGCAAAAGATTCTGGAGAAGGTTTTTACGGGTGATAGGAGTGATCGTGTTGCTCTTCGGGCTGTTGTTTGCGTACCTGGCCTGGGTTTCAAAAATCAATCCGCCAACAATCACCGATCTATCGCCATTGCAGCTACAAAAACAGGAGCCTGACGCGGGTTTATACGCTATTAAAAACAGCTGGTTCAGAAAAAGCAATTCAGGCTTGTATGAAATGTATGTAGAAGGTGCGCCTTATGAAAGGGGCACCATTAATGGCAAGCTAAGTGAGGAGCTGGTTAAAAAGCAAGAGGATTATTTCAGCGAGCAGATCAATAAGATGATCCCTTCAAAATCTTACCTGCATTTTTTAAAATACTTTATTGGTTGGTTTAACCGTGACCTGCCTGAGCATGTAACGGATGAATATAAGCAGGAGATCTATGGTGTTTCACAATCGGCTTCAGACGGCTACACTTATATCGGCACCAAATACTCGCGTATTTTAAATTATCACTCAGCACATGATATTGGCCATGCCCTGCAAAATATGATGCTGGTGGGCTGCACTTCTTTTGGCACCTGGGGTAACGCTTCACAGGACAGTACCATGATCATCGGGCGTAATTTTGACTTTTGGGTGGGAGACAATTTCGCTAAGAATAAAATAGTGGAGTTTGTAAACCCATCTACCGGGTATAAATTTATGAGTGTGACCTGGGGCGGATTTATCGGTGTAGTATCGGGGATGAACGAAAAAGGATTGACAGTTACCATTAATGCCGCCAAAAGCAGCATCCCTAGTGGATCGGCAACCCCCGTAAGCCTGGTGGCCCGGGAGATTGTTCAATATGCAAAGAATATAAAAGAAGCCATTGCTATTGCAAAAAAGCGAAAAATGTTTGTTAGTGAATCTTTCCTGGTAGGTTCTGCAATGGATAATAAAGCTGTGGTTATTGAAAAAACACCCGACTCTCTTTCCATATACGATCCCAATAAAAATGAAGTTCTGTGCACCAATCATTTTCAGAGTAATAATTTCTGGAACAGTGCACCTAATGTGGAGCAAAGACAGAACAGTGCTTCTGTATACCGTTATCAGCGACTTACACAACTGCTTCAACAAAACGGCCCCAACACGGTTCAAAAAACCATTAATATTTTGCGTGATTATAAGGGTATGAATAATGCCGATATTGGATTGGGTAATGAAAAAGCCGTGAACCAGTTTATAGCCCATCACGCCATTGTATTTGAACCACAAAAGCTAAGAGTTTGGGTTTCTACTGCTCCCTGGCAAATGGGGCAATTCGTATGCTATGATCTGAATAAAGTATTCGCTTTAAAAGGCATGAAAAATAACCGGGAGATATATGAAGCTAATTTGAACATTAAAGCAGATAGCTTTATTTACACGCCTGAGTTTAAGCGGTTTGAGCAATTCAGGGCTAATAGGCAATTAGCAATGGATGGAGGCCAGGTGATACCTGATAGCCTGGTAGCTGAAAATCCCAATTATTACAATAGCTATGTAGCAGCCGGCGATTACTATTACAAAAAGAAGGCGTTTAAAAAAGCTATACCCTATTATCAGAAGGCTTTGAGCATGGAAATTGCTACGGTTGCTGAGAAAAACTACATTCTTGACAGGATCGAAAAATGCAAAAAACAATAAGATGTCATCTGTTAAAATAGCCAACACAGCCTTGCCGGTATTAGATCTTATCAGAACGCGCTGGAGTCCGCGTGCCTTCGCCAACCAGCCAGTAACTGAAACCGATATGCATACTATATTAGAAGCAGGATCCTGGGCAGCCAGCTCCAGCAATGAACAACCCTGGAAGTATGTGTATGCGATGAAGGGAACGCCGGGCTTTGATACATTATGGAACTGCCTGATGGAAGGTAACCAGGGCTGGACCAAACATGCCGCGGTTTTAATGGTGGCCATTGCGCGCCAAACTTTTACCCGTAATGGAAAAACGAATGTACATGCCGAACACGACCTGGGACAAAGTAATGCGGGTATGTTTTTACAAGCCGTTTCGATGGGCATTTACCCGCACCCAATGGGAGGATTTTTTCCTGATAAAGTGCGGGAATCGTTGTCGCTGCCAGATGATGAGAAGCCGGTTTGTATGATTGCCTGGGGATACCCCGGCGACCCCGAAATGCTGGATGAGAAGAACAAACAAAGTGAACTGCAGCCGCGGAGCAGAAAGCATTTTTCGGAGTTCTCAAAAATTCTGTAAAACAATCCATGTTTTGGAAGAGCCTCTCGGGATTTGCACCACAAATGAAGGTAGTGACACTCGTCCGACCAACTCATCCTGGCTGACAAGATCAGTGATAGCAGCACTGCTGCCGGCATCCACATTATTCAGAGTACTTATACCCTACACCCCTTACCGAATGGAAGAACTTTGGATTTCGGCTGTCCTTTTCAAAGTATTTCCTGAAATTCAGGATAAAATTATCAATAGTTCGCGTGGTAGGATATACGTTGTAGCCCCATACATACTGCAGGATCTTTTCCCGTGTAACCACTTCATTTTTGTTTTCGATCAGTAGCTTTAAGAGCATTGCTTCCTTCTTGCTCAACTGTACTTTACCTGCATATTTGGTACTGGCTTCCTGGGCTTTAAAATCGATCACATTTCCACCAAATGTGTAAGAGTTGCCCAGGGTACTTTTATCCTGTAGCTTTAAATTCTTTTCGATGAGTTTATGAACCCTTATTAACAGCTCTTCCAGGTTAAAGGGCTTGGTCAAATAGTCATCAGCACCTTTCTTTAGTCCCAGCACTTTATCGGCACTGGTATTTTTGGCGCTGAGCATTAAAATGGGCACTTCGTTATTGCTGATACGAATGGTTTCGGCGACGGCAATACCGTCTACCTCGGGTAGCATGACATCCAATATAATAAGGTCGAAATATTCGTTTTTAACGGCTTTGATGGCTTCATTACCATCATAGGCGGAGGTAACCTGGTAGTCTTCTAGTTCAAGATTTAACTTTAATGCTTCATGAAGATTCTCTTCATCTTCAACCAATAATATGTTTACAGCTCTTTCTTCCATTCTAAATACAGATTCATCAAATGATAACCTATCAAAGAAAAAATCTAACGGCAAAAATACTTCCCTTTACATTGTTATTTGTCATTAAAATGTCTGCATTATGATCTTTTGCAATCTTACGGCAAAGGTATAATCCCAGGCCGGTTCCTTTCTTTTTACGCGTCGCTTCGTTTCCTATCCGGTAAAACTTCGAGAAGATCTTTTTTCGCTCCCCGGCCGCTATTCCAGGCCCTTCATCTATTACCTGTAAGGAAATATCATCTTCGTTTTTAACCAAAGTTACTTTTACGGCTTCTTCCTTTTCTGAGTATTTCAGGGCATTCTCGAGCAGGTTATTAACCAGTATTTCTAATAAAAGCGGATCTCCTTCTACATCTACACCAGCTTCGATCTCGCTTGAGATCTTTCTCTCAGGAAAACGTTGTGCAAATTCAGCAACACGGGCTTCAAGCAGGTTAGAGAAGTCCAGTTCCTCCTTGTTCATTTTATACCATTTTCCTTCCAGTTGGGAGGATACTAATATATTATTGGTTAAAAAATCCAGCCGCTTGGTTTCTTCCAACGAAGCATGTATTAGTTTCTTCTGTTTTTGCTCATCCAGTTTCTGGTGCCGGAGCAGCGTCTCCAGGTTGAGTTTGGCAATGGCGATGGGTGTTTTCAACTCGTGGGTTACTGCCATCATAAAATTTTGCTGCTGCTCCTGTATCTGTTTCTGCTGCCGCATGGAGCGATATACAAAGGTGGCCCCTAAAATGATCAGGCCCAAAAACACAATACCCTCTCCTCCATATTTTATGGCATTGCTGTGATAATCTTCCTTGGTTTTTCTTAACTCGGCCTGGTATTGTACCGGGTCTTTTTCCTTATCTATCGTAGTATTCAAATGGTTGAGCTGGTACATGTACATTTCTCTGCTTTGCTTCTCCAAAGAAATAAACCACCATACCAGCGCGGCTACAATATAAAACAGCAATATCCAGAACTTGACGGTAGTTCTTTTTAAGCGGGCCTGTAATCGTTCTTCCATAACTGCATATTAACTTTTACGTTACTGGTTCAACGCTATACCTACGTTTAATATATAGGGAATCGTTTCTTCTTTCATAGCATGCTGCAAAACGAAGCGGTAACAGCCTGGGCGCAGGAAAACCGGAGGATGGATCTTTATCCTGCTATAATATATATCATCCATTGGTATACCATTCCAACTACCATTGCTATTGGTTAAAGGCGCATTAATGCGCATGGAGCCAACTGTACGCTTTGCGGTGTCCTGTATAAGCAACCGAACTAAAAGTTTATTAAAAGGGTATTGCTGTGTATGCCTTACCACCAGGTAAAGCTGGTGACTGGAGCTGTCCGTAATTTCGAACCTCATTACCGCATTTTGGTTCCTTTTCCACTCATGCAGCGGCAGGTCCACCTGTTTTTCATAAACATTGATATGTTTACAGGAAGACGCGATTGATATAAAGCCAATAAAAATTAAAAAGTAACGCACACTTACATCTTTGCTGCAAAAGTAAGTGAACTTATGAAGCGCTGTTACAATACGTTTAATACCTGTTCTTTGGCTTTCTCCAGCTCATCCTTCATCATCACTACAATCTTTTGTATGGCAGCATCATAGGCCTTAGAGCCTGTTGTGTTTATTTCACGACCCACTTCCTGTAAAATGAAAGAAAGTTTTTTGCCTTTGCTATCGCCTTCTTCGTTCAATATCTCTTTAAAATAGTTGCAGTGGTTATCCAATCTTACCATTTCTTCAGTGATATCAATTTTTTCAATGTAATAGATCAGCTCCTGCTCCAGCCGGTTCACATCGTAATTATCCTTCCCTACCTTTTCTTCCAGCAATTTCACCAGCCCTTCGCGCATGGTTTCCTGTCGCAAGGTATCAAGCGGATTGATCTCGGTTTGTAACCTGGCAATATTGTCGATACGTTTCTCTAATTCCTCTCTTAAAATATTGCCCTCATTGGCCCTGTGCTTATTTAAATCATTTACGGCTTCACCAATCAACAGTTTCAGCTGAGACCAATCTTCATCAGATAACGACTCGCTACTGGGAGTAATTACTTCCGGTAGTTTGATCAAAGCATTTAAGATATTTGAGGTGTCGATACCCAATTCATTGGAAAGATCTACCAGCGAGTGGTAATACGCTTTGGCAAGATCGGTATTAATAACAACAGGTTTGGCATCCCCTGTGTCTTTCAGACTGATAGTACAATCTACACTACCCCTGTTAAGTCCTTCGGCCAGTACTTTGCGTATATCAAACTCAAATGGCTTTACTATAGCAGGCAGTCTCAGCGATAAGTCAAACTGTTTTCCGTTCAATGATTTTATATCGATCAAAAAAGTTTTACGGCCGATGATTTTCTCCGCCCTGCCAAAGCCTGTCATTGATTTGAGCATATATACTTGTTTTGTGTAAAGATAATATTTGCAAACTGCTGTAAGGTATATTTTTATACCGGCCCATTATGAGGTTTGTATAATCGCTGCCACATAATGGAATAGTGTTCGTTTATAGCATTCAAATATGGTTCTTATTAACGCACATTAAGTATCTTTTAAAAGACTATTTTGTTATAACAATCAGGAATTGCAGAAAAGAAAACAGCAGGTTCTTAAAACAAAAAATCCCTTCAAATGAAGAAGGGATATTTTATATAGATGGGTTAGTAAGTACAGGAAATAAATTTCCCTACACAATATTAATTATTATTTCAACGATACAAAAATTATTTACAAACAATTTTATTAACAAATAACAAATCAGCTTGTGGATATCCATAGCCTATTGTAACAGGGATGATCAATTTCTCTAGTGCTGTTATAGCTACTGAATGTGCATGTTACTCAAAGTTATTCGCTGAAACACTTATGAATAAAGGCTTTCAGACGATCGATATGATGTCCCACATCCTGATATGTCAATGAATTTTCCAGAGATTGCGCTGTCTTTTCACTATTCGCCACAACCTATTTTATTCTCAAAAAATTTTATCCGTTTTTATACTGCAATATCATAAAACAATACGCCTTATCTGTGATGTGATGCTTCATTACGCTATTCATTCCTGCTGCCGCTATGCTTACAGATGAATAATTTCATGTAGGTTTGATAAAATGTTTTTATGAAGTTTGAACATCCCGTTCCACTCACTCAAATAGCCTCACTTATTGGAGCGAATCTTTTGGGTAATACCGCTGCTAATGCTACAGGCATTAATGAAATTCATGTGGTAGAAGAAGGAGACCTTGCGTTTGTAGATCACCCTAAATACTACGATAAGTGTATTAACTCTGCAGCCAGCTTTATCATTATTAATAAAGAAACTGATTTCCCCGATGGCAAAGCCTTATTGATAGTTGATGAGCCCTTTGAAGCTTACCTCACTATAGTAGCACATTTCCGCCCTTTTCAGCCGTCTATGGAAGTGGTGGCCAACTCGGCAGTAGTGGGCGAGGGCTCTGTAGTAATGCCCAATGCTTATTTAGGCAATCATGTAAACGTAGGTAAAAACTGTATCATCTTTCCTAATGTAACTATTTTAGATCATTGCGTTATAGGTGACAATGTGGTGATACAAAGCGGCACTGTTATTGGTAGTGATGCATTTTACTATAACAAGAAAACGAATAGGGCTATTCACTATAAAAAAATGACGAGCTGCGGACGGGTGGTAATTAAAGATGGCGTAGAAATAGGGGCTGGCTGTACAATTGACCGGGGTGTAACGGGTGATACTATTATTGGCGAAGGCACCAAGATGGACAACCAGGTACATATAGGTCATGATACAGTAGTAGGTAAAAACTGCCTGTTTGCAGCACAAGTGGGTATTGCCGGAGCCGCTGTTATTGAAGACGAAGTGATTCTTTGGGGACAGGTTGGCGTCAGCAAAACATTAACTGTCGGACGAGGCGCGGTCGTTAACGCGCAGAGCGGCGTACCGTCTTCGTTACCCGGCGATAAAGCCTATTTTGGCTCTCCGGTTATTGAGTCGCGCGAAAAAATGAAAGAGCTTGCATGGATCAAACGCATTCCTGAAATATGGGAAAAAGTGAAAAACATTAAATAAAAAGATTGTATGAAATTCGGACAGGTAGCCGACCCCGGCGGTATTAGCTTTAAGCTGCCCAAAGATCCCGCAGCCACTACAGAACTGTTATCTAAAGCCAAAGGAAAAGGCTTTGAAGTATCTGTGGGATGTGCCAAATGGAATAAAACCGACCTGAAAGGTTTTTATCCTAAAGGGGTAAAGGACGAACTTGAGTACTACGCCGGTCAGTTTAATTCCATAGAGTTGAATGCTACTTTTTATAATATGCCCACACCGGAACAGGTTACAAAGTGGAAGGAAAAAACGCCTAAAGAATTTAAGTTCTTTCCTAAGCTCACCAATTCGATCAGTCATTTTAAAAGATTAACGCCGGATAGCCTGCCGGTTGCAGAAACCTTCTGCAATGCCATAGCTAATTTCGAAGAGAGGCTAGGGATGGCCTTCCTTCAACTCCATGATAAGTTCTCACCTAAAGAGTTTGAAAAGCTTACCAACTTTATTGAGCATTTCCCTAAAGGTATTCCGCTGGCCGTTGAAGTAAGAAACGAAAACTGGTTTTCCGATCCGCTGCAATGGTCATCCTTCTGCGACCTGCTGCAGAAAAAGAAAATGGCCAACATTATTGTGGATACCGCAGGCAGAAGAGATATGGTGCACATGAGGCTCACTACCCCCGAAGCCTTTGTTCGTTTTGTGGGTTGTAACGATGATGCGATCGATAAAAAAAGGCTGGACGACTGGTTGAAGCGTATCAAGCTATGGCATGACGAAGGTTTGAAAAAACTATATTTCTTTGTGCACCAGAACGTGGAATTATCCTCTCCCTTACTATCGGTATACTTTATTGAAAATCTGAATAAAACCCTGGGACTGAATCTGCATATACCCCAGATGCCGGATAACGATAAGGATAAAGGACAGGGAAAGTTGTTTTAAAATATGGCCTCCAGTTCTTTTAATGACCTAACCATATAAGTAGGTTTAAACTCATGCACAGCATCAATATGATTAATAAAAACCTGGTCCATGCCGGCCTTATGGGCGCCCATAATATCCGCCTCCAGGTCGTCTCCCAGCATAATGCTCTCTTCAAGCCTGGCCTTAGTGGCATTTAATGCATAATCAAAAATCGCCTTATTGGGTTTAAGGCTATTGCTGCCTTCAGAAGTAATTACCTGGTCAAAGTAATGATTGATGTTAGAATTGTTGATTTTATGGTGCTGCACTTCTTCAAAACCGTTCGTGATGAGGTGTAGCTTATAGTTTTTATTGCGCAGGTATTCCAGTATTTCAACAGCGTAAGGGAATAAAACATTACGGGTAGGCAGCATCTCAAGAAACCTAACGCTCATATTTTCAGCCAGCACATCATCGGCAATTTTAAAGTCCAGTAAGGCTAGCCGCATTCTTTTAACGCGCAGCTCAGCCTGCCTGATGAAACCATTCCTGTATCTCGCCCAAAGCTTTAAATTATGTGCCAGGTAATTGCGGTAAAAGAGTTCAAAATCATCTACGCCCCTGCGCTCCAGCTCAAGGTTTTCGTAAAGATCCTGTAGGGTAAGTTTAGCGTTAGCGTCAAAGTCCCAAAGGGTATGATCCAGATCAAAAAATAAATGCTTATACTTCATTTGAATTGTCGTATTTGGCCCGATATCCTGTAAAAATAAAATACTAAAACTTAAATACAGAACTTTATGCGGTATGTTTATTGCAAATAAAGAAAAGATAATATTATGAATACGGTAGTAATTACTGGTGCATCAAGGGGAATAGGCTTTGCTATTGCTGAAATATTTGCGCAAAACGGCTATAATCTTATGCTTACATCGCGCAGCGATATCAATTTATATAAGGCAGTGGAGACTTTGCAGACCCGGTATGAAACCATTGAGATCAGGGCCAAAGCATTTGACTTATCAGTCAAAGAAGAAGCCACTGCCTTTGGAACCTGGTGCCTGCAACATGCAACACCAAAGATACTCGTGAACAATACAGGCAGCTTTGAACCTGGCAATATCGGCGATGAGGCAGATGGAGCACTGGAAAACCAGATAGCCACCAACCTGTATAGCGCTTATCATGTAACCAGGGCATTATTATCGGCTATGAAACAGCAAAAAAATGGTCATATCTTTAATATCTGTTCGATTGCCTCGCTAAAAGCCTACCCTAACGGCGGCGCTTACAGTATTAGCAAGTATGCCCTGCATGGCTTTAGCACCAATCTGCGGGAAGAATTAAAGACGGAAGGGATCAAAGTAACTTCTGTCTTTCCGGGAGCTGTATTAACCGATTCATGGGAAGGGTTTGACAATAGCGCTAAGCGCATTATGGAGGTAACGGATGTTGCAGAAATGGTATTAGCCGCGTCAAAACTTTCTGTTGCAGCCTGTATAGAGGATATTATATTACGGCCCCAGTTGGGAGATCTGTAACGGATTCGATATTTTAAAATTTTGATTGATGAAGTACCTTATTGCTTTTGTTTGGATGCTCTTTTTTTCTGCGGCCAACGCACAGGACGAAGACTATGTATCGTTGCAGGACCGGTTAAAAAGTAATATCTTTTTAAAAGTAGAGGCCAGTAATACTGATTGCTTTGTAGGGGAGCCCATTATAGTAACTTATAAGCTCTACAGTGCCTTAGCTACCGAATCGAGCATTGTAAAAAATCCTTATTTCGATGGGTTTGACGTAAAAGACCTCAAGGGTAGTTCGGATAATATTGCCTCCAGGGAAACCGTAGATGGGGTAAGGTTTGATGTACACACTTTATTAAAACTTCAATTAACGCCAAGAAAAGCAGGCAGGCTTCGTTTGGGGGCTCTTACAGTACAAAACCGTATAAGGCTGGTAGACGCCCGTGGCAATGAGGATCCTCTCCTTGCCGGAGTGGAGGAGGGATATACGTTGAATAACGGTTATTTTACTTTGCCCGTTTCGTCAGTGCCTATTACAATTTTAGTGACGGCATTACCCGGAACATCTCCTTCTACCCAATCAACGCAACCCAACGGAATAGTAGGTGATTTCAAGATGGATGTACAACTGTCGAAAGAGCTATTAGCCCCTGGTGAGCGGGCCCAACTAACTATTATGCTTACCGGGAGAGGTGACTTTAGTAAAATAGAGCTACCGGAAATTGACTGGCCGGAAGCGGCTGATGTATTGGCAGCCAAGGTAGATGAAGATAAAGCGCAGAAACAGGATGGAGGCGGCTATAAATCGTTTACCATACCGTTCACTATAAACGCTCCGGGGAAATACACCATCCCGTCTATTCGCTTTTCTTTTTTTGATGCGCAGGGCGGCCGCTATAAAACTATCACTAATATCCCTGTTGAGCTAAATGTGGTAAGTGAAGGAAGCATTGCTGCTAACGAACCCAGTACCCCCATACAGGATAAAGATTTCCCTATGATAGGGATTGGCCTTGCTGTATTGGCAATGGCAATCATTTTTACCCTGGTTGTGCTTTATAAAAAAAGAAAGCAGCCTGCCCGGCAGGTGACAGCAAAGCCCGTAAAAGAAGATACCTCAAAAAACACGGCTCCCGCCAGCCTGTCTGTGAGCGAAGCCTTGAGGGCTGCAGAAGAACATATCAATAAAGAAGATAGCAGCTTTGGCGCTTCGTTAAAGGAAGGTATGCTTCGTTATATAGAAAGTCGCTGGAAGGCATCGTTACACCCCTATAACCCGGAATTGATGCAACAACTTTTTATACAAAAGGCCACTCCTGTTACAATTCAGTCAGACTTTTCCGAGCTAATGGCAGCTATAGATATGAATATTTACAGCGGGGGGGAAACGGAAACAGACAGGCAATACCTGCTACATAAGGCCAAGAGCTTACTACAGAAATTCTAAGCGCAGATCTACCCTGCCTTTACTTCGGGATACTCCTTTTTTAACCGGGCATCTAAAACAAAAGTGCCGAATGGGAGCAGCGATGCTACGAAGGCTAAAAAAGCTTTGCCAAAGCTCCATTTTAAACCGATCCAAACTTTTAGCAGGTAAAGGCAAAAAAGAACAAACAATACACCGTGAGCCCAACCTATGTATTTCACACCTTCGGGAATATCAGCAAGATATTTCAGAGGCATTGCTATCAACAATAATAATAAATAGGAAATGCCTTCCAGGAAGGCAATTTTCATAAACACTTTAAGATCTTTTAAAGACGAACTCATAATTAAAAAGTTAAATGGAAAACAATGTAAACTACCTAAGGTTTAAAAAAATTTTTTATTTTTTTAACTTTTAATAGAATTGCTTTATCTTCACATAGATATACATTGTGATGAAAAGCCCTCATACAATGTGATAAGGCTCTACTAAACCAATAAACCACGCATTTGAGAACACATCAAACTAGCCGAAGAAACTTTTTAACCACAGCCGCCATATTAGCCGCAGGTGCTGCATTGGCCAATAATACTGCTGGTATTTTTTCAGCTGATAACGCGGAAACCGATTTACAAAGACTTTGGAAAGAGTTTTGCCAGCGACAATCCGGGGAAAATTTTTCTGGTTTGCTATTAGCAAAAAAGGAAATAAATCCTTGCAAAGGCCATGAATATGTTGAAGGCGAGATAGTCCGCTTTGCCAAAGAAGAAGTTACGGCTCAACCCATCTGGATTTACTGGGCTGGGAAGAATAAGCCATCAGACGTGCTCATCAACTTCTATAAATCAGATAACTCAAAGACCCTAAATCAATTTGACTTAAAAGCTTTGTGCTACAATAAGAATAAACTAACCAATGTTTCAGAGCTTTTCAGAGTAGGTGAAGAGGGACAAAGTGTATATGCTTTTCGCACCACTGTTGGCGCTAACAATGCGACATCTACCCAATCACATTTTGTATAAGCACAGAAGCGCTTCTGTAATTCATTTTATTAAAAACTAAGATTATTTTTATGGATCCTTTTCTTGGAGTTATCATGCAATTTGCGTTCGGTTTTGCCCCAAGGGGCTGGGCATTATGCAACGGTCAAATGTTGAATATTGGGCAGAACCAGGCCCTTTATGCGTTATTGGGAACTTATTATGGCGGGAATGGCACTACGAACTTTCAGCTTCCCGATCTCAGAGGCCGCGTTCCCATAGGCTTTGGGGCCGGGCCGGGCCTTCCTTCTTACAATCTTGGCGCTCGTGTAGGTAACCAGTCTGTTACACTAACGGTAGCTAACATGCCCGAGCATAATCATATAGTCGTAGCCGCTTCTGAAGCAGCAGATGCCGCCAGCCCAAATAATGCCTATTTCGCAAATACAGGTTCCAAAGATCATGAGTACAAAACTTCCGGAACCCAGGTTCAGATGAACCAAGGAATGATGGCTAATGCGGGCGCAGGTGTACCTGTGTCTATTATGCAACCTTATACGGTGATAAGCTATTGCATCGCATTAACCGGAGTTTTTCCTCCCCGGGACTAGCAGTCAATAATATAAAGACCCAAAAACAAATTGATCACAAGTTTTTAAAACATCAATATAATGAGCGAACCTTTTTTAGGCATGATATGCATATTTGGCTTTGATTATGTCCCCTTTAGATGGGCTCCCTGCCAGGGTCAATCAATAGCTTTACAGCAAAATGCAGCACTATACGCACTGCTGGGAACACAGTTTGGTGGAAACGGGCAAACTACATTCAACCTCCCCGACCTTCGAGGCAAAGCTCCGGTTGGTATGCAGGCAGCAGGTTATGGAAATGCGGGCATTCAAACCGGTACACCAACCACCTCTTTAACCAGCGCAAATTTGCCGGCGCATAATCATTTAATTAACGCCTCATCCGCGCCAGGTGATGCTGTTAATCCCGCTGGTGCTTACAGAGCCAATACAGGAGTATTTGATAAAGAATACAAGGCCTCATCAACCGCAACAGTTCCCATGAATGTGCAGATGGTAGGTAATACGGGACAAGGCACCGCCTTTTCAATCATGCAGCCTTCTTTGGCACTGAACTATTGTATCGCACTACAAGGCGATTTTCCGCAGTTTAGTTAAATAGAACCTGAAAAAGAAAAATAATTTTTAAAAACAAATTGTATTACAATGACCCCATATGTAGGAATGATCGCGATGTTCGGATTTGGCAGGGTGCCCGTAGGTTGGGCGATTTGTGACGGGCAGCTTTTATCTATTGCCGAATATGATATTCTTTATAATTTGATAGGCACTACGTTTGGTGGCAATGGGCAAACAGATTTTGCCCTGCCCGACTTACGGGGAAGACTACCCTTACACATGGGAACCGGCAATGGCCTTTCTCCGCTAACAATCGGGGAATTAGCGGGTACTGAAAGCATTACATTGACTTCGGTAAATCTGCCACCACACAATCATCCAATAAGGGCTGTCTCTGAGGAAGGAGATGTAAATGCACCCGCAGGCGCATTTCTTGCCCATACCGGCGAACTCGATAAGGAATATAAAACAGAGCTGACACCAGAAACAACCGTGCAAATGAATCCGGCGTCTGTTAGTACTGCAGGTAGCTCTTTACCGCTTCAGATTGTGCAACCCACTGTTTCGGTCAATATCTGCATTTCTTTGTTTGGAGTATATCCCTCTCCGGCCTAAAAATATATAGCAATGATATCGACTTTAAGCTGGTGGAACGGGTTGGAGCAGCAATGGAAAGATGCTTTTTCTACTACAATATGGGGGCATGGTAACCCGCCCAACGAAGCGGAAATTGAGGGGCTTTTAGCATTGAAAGTCTTACGTTTTGCCGGACCTTCAGCGCCTTATCCCAATATGAGTTTTGAGTTGACCAATCTTTCGGGCATAGCAAATTTGCAGCATTTAGAAATATTTGTGGCAACACACCATCGGATAAAAAATATTAAGGAGTTAAGCGCTCTCAAGCAGTTAAAATCACTTTTTCTCCTGAATAACGAAATTGAAAGCCTTGAGGGAATTGAAAACCTAGGGAAATTAGAGCAACTATTTGTTCAATCTAATAAAATATCCTCTTTAAATCCTCTTGAAAAACTCATTCGCTTGAAAGAGGTTTATGTTAACAACAATTTAATCAGTTCTCTGGAAGGTATAACTGAAGCGCATTCGGACCATTTGGAATTCTTCTTTTGTAAACCTAATGAAGCTTTAAAGCAGAGAGAAATTATTTATGCAGAAAATCAATTAGGTGTAAAATGCAGAAGCATTTAAAAGCCTAAGCACATACCTCTCAAACCCCTAATAAACAAATAATGAAAAATTTATACGCTCTTGTAATCGCCGTTCTTTTTTACGGTACCATTGCAGCCCAAACGGTAACAGTGAATGGTGCATGCATTGCCGGACCTGTAGTACTTACCGAAGGCTCAGGAACTATCGATGGTAAACCTTATTATACTGGAGTTGGGACCGTAGATGGAAATCCCGGAATTGATATAGCTATACGATGGGTTGCTGCAGAGAACCTTTGGTACTTCACCCTGGATGGCGGATTTGTCCTGTTTACAAGTCCTGCAGCTACAACGCAGCCGCCGGGTACCGCCAGCTCTGTTTTTTCCTGGCAAGCAGAAGAAGAAGCGCCCTGTGCCTCGCCAGCTCCCTTATCTGTTATTGGCGATGTTGCATTATGGGTAACTTTTGGTAGCATCGATGCATATACAAAAGGAAATAATTTACACGTAAACTGGACTACCGAAAAAGAAGTGAATAATGATCATTTCGAAATTGAGGCGTCTACCGATGGCACACAATTTACTACCATCGGAAAACTACAATCTAAGGCGGAAAATGGCAATAGTGATGTGACCTTAAATTATGAATGGGCCGGTAACGCCGGCATGAGCTTATCTATATTGCCTTATTTCGTTTTTGTTGTAATCCTGCTTCTTTTTGTACGCCGTAAAAAAACAATGTTATTGGCAACTGTTGCTATTAGTTTTATAGCTTTTGCCCAAATGAGCTGTAAAAAAGACAAAGACAGCATTTCCGATGCAGAAAATTATTATATCCGTATTGCGCAGGTAGATAAAGACGGAGGAAAGACTTATTCAAAAGTTGTACGTGTTAAGGGAGATTAAACTCCCGGAATAACCATTAAACCCCTAAACCTAAAACCCACTGTTTGTGAAGCAGTGGGTTTGTTATTTTATACAAAGAACGGGGTGACCTATACAAATCCTAAAGTATTGTAGTGGCCTCCTAAAATTTTATCTGCATCAGCACTTAACCAGTTTTTTAAAATAGTGGCATATACATCTTTGAAATCAACATTATATTTTAAATCCCCATCATTCAAACTCGCAAGATCCGGCAGCGCATTAAGCATTCCTTTTTGTTTGAGCCCACCGCTGATCAAAAACATATTATTAGCGGTTCCGTGATCGGTACCGTTGCTGGCATTTTGCGCTACCCGCCGACCAAACTCAGAGAATGTAAATAACAGCACATCAGTCATTCGGCCATTCTTTTTAAGGTCATCCGTAAATGCTTTTACCGCGTCATTCATTTGGGTAAACAGCCGTGTTTGCTGCGCGTCCTGGCCCACATGCGTATCGAAGCTGCCCAGGGAAAGATAATAAACTTTGGTATTGATCTCGGAGTAGATCAATGAGGCGATCGTTTTAAAACCATTGCCCAACTCTGTATTGGGATAGGTAGCGCCTGTTGGATGTAGGCGACTTTGTTTAAAGATATAGTCTGCCGAAGAAAGCGTTTGTGCCATCGTTTTATACAAATATTCAACCGGCTCCTCATCATGATGATCATGCGCATGATTTTTCATGACGTCTTTAAAAAATTTTTCATTGGAGGTACCAAACAGGCGTTTCGGGTCTTTTACTGCAATAGCATTGGCCTGCTCGCCTTTTAGTGCCAGGCTCAGCACATCATCAACCTCCAGTGCCTGGGTGGGCTTGTCACAGCCACTGCATTGTGCATCCAGGTAACGGCCAATCCAACCTGTATTCCAGTATTCATTGCTTTTGCTGGCCGAATGCCAAATATCCATACTTCTGAAATGAGAGCGGTCCGGATTAGGGTAGCCAACATTATTCAGAATGGCCATATTTCCTTCATCATACAAGCCCTTAAAAGCGGTCAGGGCCGGGTGCAGGCTCACTTCATCGTTCAGCGTTGCAGCCTTATCCATTTTTATTCCCAGCTCCGGCCTCAGTTTATAATAGATATCGTTACGTACCGGTATCACAGTATTCAGTCCATCATTACCACCACTCAGTTGTAGCACCACCACTACTTTATTTCCGGGGGGTACCAGGGCCTGCGATTCAAAAGCTTTTAGAAACTTAGGCATCATCATAGATGCAGTAGCCAATGATCCAATCTGTAGAAACTCTTTACGTTTGATTAACATAATAATAATTTTATGAATAGGGTATGGCTGGTAGCAAGTAGGTAATGTGCAAATTGTACACCATTACCCTTTTTATTTTCGAAATATCGCTTTATCCTACTCGTTATTCTATCTCCCACTCGCTCTATCAACACAACTGGTACTCGGGCGTGCTCATGAGCTGCACTGTGGCCGATTTTATAAATGCTTCCCTTGATGATTCATCGATATTCTTATTAATAACTTCCTGAACCTTGGGTGAGTTGATCTGCAGCAGGTTACTTTTTATAACAGTTAAAAGCTCTTCCCGCTTTGTTTTTTCATATTTATCTACATACAGCGGCCAGTCGATCTTTGCATCCACGGCGCCATAAGGTTTTTTCTGCGGGGAGACTTTCGCCGGTACCGCAGCCATTCCGTCGGTGTTACGGCCCATCATAACATCATCATCCTGTTTGGGCGTTACATTTAATTCGTCGCGATCGTAAAACATCTGCGGTATACGAAGCCGCATCATTAAGGTGCTGCTATCTATCCAGGCCCTGCCACCGGCCCAGCCGGCTACATTAGGCGGGTAAAGAAGTTGCTGTCCCAGTATTTTCTGCATATTAAACAGGGCATAATCATTGTCCAGTTTCATGGGCAGCATACGCTGAATGCCCACCAGCAATTCTATGGGCGATTTAATTCTTGCGCCAATATGCTGTGGCTGATAAAACCAGTCGCTGGTAAAAATGCTTTCCATTAAAGCCCCTATATCATACTTGCTGTTATAAAACTGATCAGCCAGTTTTGCTACAACAGCTTTATCTATTTTCTCGTTTACAAAAAAGCTATAGATTTTTTGCGTGATGAACTGGGCTGTTTGTTTGTTCTCTAAAATAATATTCAATACGTCATCTCCATTAAAATTGCCCGTTTTACCCAGTACTGTCTTTTCGCCTGTATCGTGGTTGTTCTCCCGAAAAACAAATTCACCCTTTCCTGTAGCCGTCCACCCCGTGAAAGCTCGAGCCGCTTCTTTAATATCTTTCTCCGTATAATTACCACGCCCCAGTGTAAAGAGCTCCATCACCTCCCGGGCAAAATTTTCATTAGGTCGTCCCTTCCTGTTTTGCTGGTTGTTTAGAAAATAAAGCATAGAAGCCGAACGGGATACTTCTTTTAATAAAGTTCCGAAATCGCTCAGGCCATATTTTCTGAATACATTCAGCAAAAGCTGGTTATAAAATATATTACCGTTCCTGCTGGCAAAATGGCCGTGCCAGAAGAATGCCATTTTTTCGCGTAACTGTGCCGAAGTGCTTACCATCTCTTTTAACCAATACAGGCTAAGATTGCGTACTGCCGCCTGCTGCATCCGGTTAATTTCCCGGCGCTGCATCTCATCCATATTCTTACGCTTTTGCGCATCCTGTTGCTGCTCGTACAGATCTATTAACTCAGAATTGGCCACGTTTATATAAGCAGGCTCTTTAGCCGAAGCTTTTACTAACGCTTTGTAATACTTATCGGGTGAATATTTAGACAGATCATTCAACTGCTCTACTGCCGGCCCGAAGCCCGCGCGCCATAGCAGATGCTGATTTTTTAACTGGTTAGAAATTTCCATGCGAACCGCTTTTTTATAGGACCTGAATAGTGAAGTAAGGTTTAAGGCCTGTTCAATAATCATACAAAAAGCGTGCAGCAACTATTTATTAACAGAGGTTTATAGTATAATACCTAATGCAACAGGCCCGTATGAACGGGCCTGACATTAAAATAATATGTTGACTTGAACTACTGCTTTGCCTTAGCCTTTACATAGGCCATCAGGTCGGCTGTTTCCTGCTCGGAGAGTTTCGCCTTTTTGGCCATGCCCAACATCAGCTTATCCTGCTCTGCAAATGTGTGCTTTGGTACATGCCCGGTTTCATCGCCATGGCATTTGGTGCATTTGGCAGATGCTATAATTACACCTCCTGCTTCAACCGAACCGGTAACTGCAGCAGCTACTTCGGGCGTGGGGGGTGTTGGTGGTGGCACAGGCGTTTTTGACGCTTTGGGTGTACAAGCCACTACTACAGAAGCCAGGATGGCTATTGCCAGAAAAGTTTTCTTCATATTGAAAATGAGTTATTTTATAATAGTTTCCCTTCCGAAATATGAATGTAACACTTTTGGTAATTGAATGCCTGTTTCGGTTTGATTATTTTCTAAAAGGCAGGCTACTATTCGCGGTAAGGCTAATGAGCTACCATTGAGTGAGTGCACCAACTGCGTTTTACCGTTTTCATCTTTAAAACGGATCTTCATACGGTTGGTTTGGTACCCCTCAAAGTTAGAGGTAGAGCTTACTTCCAGCCAACGCTCCTGTGCAGCGCTATATACTTCGAAATCGTAGGTTAATGCCGATGTAAAGCTCATGTCGCCACCACAAAGTCTTAATATGCGGTAAGGCAGCTCAAGAGAGATCAGTAGCTGTTCTACATGAGATACCATCCCATCCAACGCCTCATAGCTTTTGGCAGGATGTACCAGCTGAACAATTTCCACCTTTTCAAACTGGTGTACCCGGTTTAAGCCGCGCACATCTTTACCAAAGCTGCCGGCTTCTCTTCTGAAACAGGGAGAGTAAGCTGTCATCTTAATGGGTAGCTGCTCCGCTTTTACAATCTCATCGCGATAGATATTGGTAACCGGTACTTCCGATGTAGGGATCATGTAAAAATTGTCCGCCTGCATGTGGTACATCTGTCCTTCTTTATCAGGTAATTGGCCCGTACCGTAAGCAGAGGCTTCATTTACCATAAAAGGAGGCAGGTATTCCGTATATCCTGCATCAATATTGTAGTCTAAGAAATACTGCACGAGTGCACGTTGCAGCTTGGCACCGGCTCCTTTATACAGAGGAAATCCGCTACCGGTCAGTTTGGCCCCGGTTTCAAAATCTACGATATCATATTCTTTAATCAGATCCCAATGAGGCTTAGCGCCTGCATGCAGGGTTGGTTTGGTACCGCCTTCACGTACCACTTCATTGTCTTCCGGACTGGTTCCTTTCGGTACCAGTACAGATGGAAGGTTGGGTAATTGCACCAGGGTCTGTTGTAGCTCCTCCTCAGTAGAAGCGAGCTGCTCCTGTATGGGTTGCAGCTTATTTTTGAGTTCTGTTACTTCTTTTTTCTTTCCCTCTGCAGCATCTTTTTCTCCCTTTGCCATCAGGCCACCAATTTCTTTCGAAGCACTGTTTACCGAAGCCTGGGTATTATCAAATTCCAGTTGCAACTTTTTACGCTGATCGTCTAATGCGATCACCGAATCCACCAGCTCAGGGGTTTTAAAGTTCTTTACGGCCAGGCGTTCTTTCACTTCCTGCACATTTTGCCTAATCACATTAATTGGTAACATTATGAATCAATTTGGCGCAAAAATAAACACTCGGGCTGGTACGGAAATAATTTTTATGGATTTGCCGGCGTTTATCTATGCGCTCATACCTGAACCTACTATCACATTCGGGACAAATTTTCAGGCCCTCATACAATTTTTTTAAGCTTTACTGTATTTTTACGCGCACTATATAAACCATCGTAAGCATTATGCGAAAGGCTATCGGTTTTCTTGTTCTTGGTTGTTCTTTCTTAGGTTGTGTTGAAAGAGGAAGTGAGGATAAGATCAGCCCTGCCATCCTTACTATAAACTTTACTCCATCGTTTCATGAGTCATCGGAAACAAAATTGATTATTGAAGATCAGACCAAAACCATTCAAATTTTAATTAACAATTCTCCGGCGTCTGATAAGCCCTTGGATACTTTCTGCTTCAGAAAAGTTAGCCTCACAAATAAGTTATATGAGCAACTTGATGGTAAATTGATACATCTGTGTAAACGAAAGTATTCAACTGAGAGGGAGTACGGGTTTGACGGAATTAATATTTCATCAACATTTATAGACAATGGTGACACCAATCGAATATTTTTCTGGAGTCCACGTGAGGAAAATAAGGAAGGGTATAAGTTTTCGAAGGCCGTCATATCTGTTTTAAAAGAAACTTTTCAGGACAGTATAATTAATCAGTATTTCGACGATGTTTCGCTGTATTTAGGAGACCCCGGAAATCAAACTAATAAGCCCCCTAGAGCAATAGATGGGTTACGAAAGAAAAAATACAATTGGGAAGTTGATTAACTCATTGTGTTCAGTGCCGGGGTATCGCTCTCCAAACTATATCTGATGAGCTCAATGATTAAGTTAAAATATCCCGTTCTACGGACTAGCTAAAGTAATTATGCGATCAGATTTTGGCTTTTTTAAATTATAATTCGTGCATTAGTGGCAAACAATCATATGTTGAACTTAATGCATCTCTCACAAATCTTAAATCATAAATCTTAAATCTCCTACCTTAGCATGTATGGAAAAGAAGTTGTTTCTGTTAGATGCCTATGCCCTGGTTTTTCGTGCGTACTATGCTTTAATACGTAGCCCGCGCATTACCAGTAAAAATAAAAATACCAATGCCCAGTTTGGATTTACCAATACCCTGGTAGAGTTACTAAACAAACAAAAACCTACCCACATGGCTGTTTGTTTTGATACGCATGAACCTACGGAGCGGCATATAGATTATGCTGAGTATAAAGCCAACCGCCAGGAAACCCCTGAAGATATATTGATTGCCGTACCGGATATCAAGCGTATTATCAAAGGCTTCAACATTCCCTGTGTGGAGACAGACGGCTATGAGGCAGATGATGTAATCGGTACATTGGCTAAAAAAGCGGCAGCTGAGGGGTATGATGTATATATGGTGACGCCTGATAAGGATTACGGCCAGTTGGTTTCTGAAAAAATAAAGATCTATAAACCCGGTTACCAGGGAGGCGATGTGGAGATTATGGGCCCCGAAGAAGTATGTGCCAAGTGGAATATTAAAAACGTGTCGCAGGTAATTGATGTATTGGGATTGATGGGTGATGCAGTAGATAATATTCCGGGCATTGCCGGCGTAGGTGAAAAAACAGCCGCCAAATTATTAGCAGAATATGAAACCCTCGAAAATGTGGTGGCCAATGCAGAAAATATCAAAGGTGCCCTGGGCAAAAAAGTAGTAGAAGGTAAAGACCTGGCGATCCTTTCCAAAAAACTGGCTACCATCATCGTAGATGTACCGGTTGAGTTTCATGAAGAAGAATTTAAGGTGAAGGACTGGAATAAAGACGCGTTAAATGAGATCTTCGGGGAATTGGAATTCAGAACCCTTGCTAAAAGATTGCTGGGAGATGAAGCTGTGGCCAGCGCAGGCCCCGCCTCTTCAAGTGATAAAAAATCTGCCGGTAAGCCGCTCCAGATCGACCTGTTTGGCAATGTAATCGGAGGAGAAGAAGAAGCTCCGGCTACTCCCCCTGCAATCTCGTCAGAAGATGATGCACCCTCTTTTGCAACACTGAAGAAGCTAAGTGATGTACCGCATGAGTATACGGCTATTAGGGGGTTAGACGCGGTTAATCAACTCGTACAGCAGCTTTCTTCATTTGATGAGATCTGTTTCGATACCGAAACCACCAGTATCGATGCCAACCTGGCCGAGCTGGTAGGTATGAGCTTTTCGGTAAAGCCAGGGGAAGCTTATTGGGTACCCTGTCCTGCAGATCGTGCAGAAACAGATAGTATACTGGCGGCATTCCGGTCACTATTTGACGATGAATCTAAAACCTGGATCGGACAAAACCTGAAGTATGATTTACTGGTAATGAAATGGTACGGCGTTGAATTTAAAGGAAAGCTGTTTGATACCATGCTGGCGCATTATGTAATTGAGCCCGACGGCAAACGCAGTATGGATCAGCTAAGCGCTAAATACCTGGGGTATGAGCCTATTCCTATCGATGAGCTGATTGGCAAGAAGGGAAAAAGCCAGGGAACCATGCGCGATGTAGCGCTGGAAAAGATCACCGACTATGCAGCGGAAGATGCCGATATCACCCTGCAGCTCAAGGAAACTTTTGCCCCACTTTTAGCAAAGAAAGAAGTACAACGTGTTTTTGACGAAGTGGAAAACCCCCTGTTACGCGTGTTGACCGATATGGAATTTGAAGGGATCAGAATTGACGAGGGTTTTCTAAAAGCCTATTCGCAGGAGCTGGAAAAAGATGCTATAGAAGCAGAGAAAAAAGTGTTTGAAATTGCGGGTGTTCGTTTCAATCTGGCTTCACCCAAACAATTGGGAGAGGTTTTGTTTGATAAGTTGAAACTGGATGCTTCGGCCCGCAAAACAAAAACCGGTCAATACCAAACAGGAGAAGATGTATTACTGAAGCTGGCAGCCAAAGGGCATGCCATTGCCGATGAGATCATCACTTTCAGGGAGCTTACCAAATTAAAATCAACTTATGTAGATGCCCTGCCCCAATTGATCAATCCGAAAACCGGTCGGGTGCATACCACTTACGGACAGGCAGTGGCTGTAACGGGCAGATTGGCCAGTAATAACCCTAACCTGCAGAATATACCCGTAAGAACCGACCGGGGAAAGGAAATAAGAAAAGCCTTTATTCCCCGTGACGCCAATCACATACTATTATCAGCCGATTACTCCCAGATAGAATTGAGAATTGTTGCCGGTATCAGCGGTGATGAGAATATGGTGAACGCCTTTAAAAGTGGTATAGATATTCATACCGCAACAGCGGCGCAGGTATTTAATGTGGCTGTAGAAGATGTAACCAAAGAAATGCGTTATAAGGCAAAGAGCGTCAACTTCGGGATCATTTATGGACAGGGTGCTTTTGGACTGGCAGATAACCTGGGCATTTCCCGAACAGAAGCCAAAGCGATTATTGATAGCTATAAGAAAGAGTTTTCGGGTATACAGCGTTATATGGATGATACGATCAATTTTGCCCGTGAGAACGGCTATGTACAAACCCTGATGGGCCGTAAGCGTTGGTTGAAAGATATCAACTCAGGCAATTTTACCGTTAGAGGGTTTGCTGAGCGAAACGCCATTAATTCACCCATACAAGGAACTGCCGCAGACATGATCAAGCTGGCGATGCAAAAAGTGCATGCAGCAATGAAGAAAGCCGGCATGAAGAGCAAAATGATCTTACAGGTGCATGATGAGCTGATCTTTGACACATTGCGGGAAGAAGTAGATGAGTTAAAGCCATTGATACTGGAGAATATGGAAGCCGCGCTGCCCCTGCCTTTCGGCGTGCCGGTGATTGCAGAATGCGGTCAGGGAGAAAACTGGCTGGAAGCGCATTAGAGAATGATAAATAATAAATGTAAAATGGTGAATAACCTGCGATTTATTTTCGGCGTGGTCTTTCAACTGGCGCTGCTGGGCGTTAACGCTCAAATCTTTACGGATGCTGAGAGAAAGATTATCCTTAGCGGAGACACCAGCTCCATGTTAAGGGTCATCCCGCTTACGGAGCCTGCCGGTGCCAAAGCACTAAAAGCCATGTCAAAAGATATTCCCTTTAATGATCCTTTATTAGCCTTATTGAAAAACAGGATGCTGAAGTCTGTATTGGACAGCAGCCGGCGCGGCGTAGGCATTGCAGCGCCACAGGTCGGCATTAACCGCAACCTGATCTGGGTGCAGCGCTTCGACAAAGCCGGTCAGCCTTTTGAGTTTTACATCAATCCAAAAATAGTGTGGCGTTCCTCCATTCTTTGCCAGGGGCCTGAGGGAGACCTTTCGTTTGAAGGCCGTGGAGAGGTGGTGCGCAACTTTTCGATCATGGTATCGTACACTGATATACAGGGAGCTCAACATATAGAAGTACTGGAAGATTTTTCAGCAATTATATTCCAGCACGAAACCGACCACTTATTTGGCACCCTGTTTACCGACCGGATTGAAGAACAGAAAGTCAAAAAATTTGCTCCCTTTAAACCAGCGCGCGCTACTATGCTGTTAAAGGAGCAGGCACTATAGTTGGGGTGAGCTTGCTATTGCATTACTGATACACCCTTACATAATCTACCTCCATCCTTAGCGGGAAGATAGTATCGTCCACACCTTTTTGCCCGCCCCAGTTACCACCAACGGCAACGTTCAATATCAAAGACATTTTATTGTCAAAGGGCCAGTATTCATATCCATTTTGCTCGTTGGTAAAACTAAAAAAAGGCTTGCCATCGATAGATACCGTAAGCAGCTTTTGATCCCATTCTACCGAATATACATGAAAGGCTTTTGAAAAATCGGGCAGAAAGGTCTTCGCTGTTTTTTGAGTACCGATAACATGGTTGTATTTTTTGCTGTGGATAGAGCCATGTACCCATCCCGGATCGTAGCCCACATGCTCCATAATGTCTATCTCCCCGTCATCGGGCCATTGTTTCATATTCTCTGCCAGCATCCATATAGCAGGCCAGGATCCGCGTCCGGCGGGCAGTTTAGCCCTTACCTCTATTTTACCCTGCGACCAGGAGGCTTTTCCCCGCGTAACCAGCCTTGCCGATGTATAATTCAATTTATCAATGGTTTCTTTATGGGCTTCTATAATTAAATGCCCTTTTTCTACCCGCGCATTCTTTTTATCGCGTGTATAATACTGGAGCTCATTATTGCCCCAACCATTTTTGCTGCCTAAATCATAGCCCCATTTGGTGCTATGGGGTAAGCCCTTGTAGTTAAATTCATCGCTCCAAACCAGTTTGCGTTGGGGGGATTGGGCTATTATAGCAGTAGCGGGCAAAAGCATTAAATGAAGCAAAAGCAATCGTTTCATACTTGTAATTTACGAAGGATAGTCAATAAAAAATACCACTATTCCTGTAAAATAAGAAAGCAGGATGATCGTCCACCCTGCTTCTATACACTATGTTTAGGCTACTACCACTTTATTTACTCCGAGAGGATAATCTCTCCCGGAAATGGCGTTGGCATTGGGTCAGAAGCACCAGGCATACTCATGTAGCTTCCATTTACAAAATCCTTTGCTTGCGAAATAAAATCATTTTGCCAGGCATTTGTAGGCACAGCATGATCAACTATGACCTTCTCATTAATCCATAAACAAAAGCAGTCGGCTGATCAACCCTATACAAACCTCCGATATTTAGCCCAGGCACACTGCTTGATACCCAGTCTGGTTTAAATGATTTTCCCTGAAAGAAGGTTCCAAAATCGCCTATCTGTGTTGCGCGGGTATTCCAGTTACCATTGATGGATAAGCTCCCTGTCAACCGGATGATACCATCCTGGAAAGTATAGGTGCTTAGAGCCTCCGCTAAGAATACACTTGCCGGGGTTGCGGATGCATAATAGTTCATTCTTATGGCGAGTGTACTGCTGTTATTTAGCTTTACTTCAAAATCTCTTATAACTCTGCCGGAAGAGGCGAACCTGGCCACCAACGCACTGTAAATTGCATTAAAGTCAGACACAACGCCGGGAGGCAAAGAACCCGTTGGCGCGAATATTGAATTATAGAAGAGATTATAGGCATATACATTCGTAAAGTCAATAAATGGTTGAGGACTTTGACGTACCAAATATTCAGTTCCCGCGTCATCATACGCCGCCAAACTGTTGGCACCCTTCCATCCCACGCGATTTAAACTCTTACCCCAATACTTTACATCATTGTCAGCAAAGTTCATGTTACCAATAGCATAACCAAATTTTCTGGTAACCGATGTTACTCCGTCATTGCCCACCCCAATAAAAGTTAGTCGCTTACCCGTGCTTAAGGTACTATCTGTTGCAGCAAGCATTAAAACTTTAACGCCGTCAATCTCTATATAATTATTGGAATTAAGTGAAAAAAAGTTTTTCAATGCAGTCACATCTGTTGCGAAAACGCCTGAAGTATATTTAGACTTTTGATCAGCTGTGGCTTTCACCAGCTTGAACAACTGCCGGTAACGCTTTCCAACAAATATGATGCTATCCGCGGTAGCATGATCATAAATAAAATCTACATCACTTCTGAATCCCTCGCGAACTATACCTCCGTATATAGTGGGATCCGGAGATATAAGCATAGAAATATAATTATAAGTATCAAAGGATAAAGCCACACCGGCATCCTGTCTTACCCTGTACCTGGATGCCTTCATCGTTGTAGCGGATGCATTAGTAAGGTCTGCGACCATATTTACATTTTCCTGCGCATCAAATTCCATAAAAAACCCAAAACCACCTCCGGTTCCGGTGGATAAAACACCAATCCAACCGTTTTCGGCGCCGGTTAAAATGGTTTTTACCGAATCAATTTGTTTAGCTACGCGCTCCTGTGGAAGCTCGTCGAAAGCAGCTACATACGATTTCTTTTCGCAGCCTGCCAATAACATTACAGCAGCCAATGCGGTTATTATATAGTTAGTAGTTCTCATTACTTATAAAGTTTGTCCTAAGGTTCCGTAAAAATAATTCGTGGGCTCGCCGGTTTTGGTAAATCCCCCGGTTTTAGTATACATAGCTGGTGGTGTTTGCAGCGGTATCCAATCGGCTACAAAGCTTCCAGAAGTCAAATAAGCTTGAATTGTATTTCCAAAACTAGACAGGAAGGAACTTGCATTATTGAAAGTAGTAGTAGTTCCTTGGGTGACTTTTGTAAAAGTTGTAACTCCTGTATTTGAATTCACGGCAACAGAGAAACTAAAGTCTGCGTTAAATGTAGTACCTGCCTGGGTGCCTCCCGTAGCTGTAAAAGGCATTCTAATTACAAGCGAAGTCGGGCTCTCAAAACGTAATTGAAGAGACTCCATGCGATACCGCGCAGTAGCGTTGGCAGCCAGCACTGAATCTTTGAATGCATTGTAAATTTTTGCTAATACAGCAGAATTACCATATGTAGCATACATTGGGTCTCCAAGATTTATTGTAACTGTTTTATAAAGCCCTCGGTTGATCCAGAACGGGAAAGTTACCTGCGGATCTTTTAAAGAGTCTTTTACATACATCTGGACTCTTTTTTGTATGTCTCTGAAGTCCATTTTTAACGAAGAGCTGAAGTAATTTAACACACTTTGCTCTTTTGCACGTAATGCCGCAGCGCCTTCTGCGTTGGCTTTATTTCTTACAATATCATCAAACCAGGAGGGTCCCCATACAACCGGGTATTTCACCATATCAGCAAAATCTTCTGTAGGATTTTGCATAGAGTACCCCCTCATAAACCCAACTCTCTGGGCCGAATCAACACCGATTGTTTCCCATGTTCCGGTATACCTGGCCTTGCTTATTTGCGCAAATTCAACAGGCATCAAAGCTCTCTGGTTTAAAATATGCGTAAACTCATGGTGGATGGTTCCTAAACGGTCCTTAACCAGGTCAATATTACTGATCGTATAACTGTTCAGATCAAAAATATTTACCCGAACACCACCAACAGCCGAACCCCAATAAACGGTGGTGGCGCTATAGTTAGATGATCCATACAATACCCACTGTTTAGGCATATTGACTTTCATAAAAGTCCGCCCGGCTACTGCTACATAGGGATCTGCAAATCCGCTTATAACAGATTGCATAAAGGGTTGTACCCTTGCTTCGTCAATGGGGGTAATGTTGCGGTCATATTCATGGTCGTACCGGCTGTAACGGTAGATAACTTCAGAATTATACGCATCAAGCAGGTTGATCTTTAGCCATTGGTCCAGCGCCGAATTTGTGTTAAGCGGAACATCAGGGTTTAGCTCATTCATATCTACCTTCCTAAAGTTTTCTTCTTTTTTACACGAGTAAAAAGCCATCAAAACAACCAGGAAGTATGTAATGGATTTTGAAAAAAGTTTTAAAAACATGATTGCTATAGTTTAATCAGTCTGTGAAATAATATTTATCGGGGATTCAACTCAAGACCCGCAAGCTTCGCTTCTTCGGGTATTTGAAATATTCGCCTTGGCTCTCCCGCTTTTAACTCAATCGTAGTTTCTTCTTCACCTATGTACAGCTTTTTTGTAACGGTAATGTCCCGGCGAATGATATCCAGCCAGCGCAGCCCTTCCTGTAAGAATTCTACTTTTTTTGCGGCCAGAACTGCAGTAATTATACCTTGCTTTGCCTCTGAAATATTAAAAAATGTGTTTATTTTCTCCAATGTTACCACGTCGTTAGTACTTGAATAGCTGGCTACCCTTGTACTGTAGAATGTATTCAGATCTCTGAGCGCTAAATCATATTGTTCTAGCTCAGCATATGCTTCGGCACGGTTCAGAAGAGTTTCGTCTGTACTCAATAAAATTTGCTGCATGTAAGGCACTCCTGTATCAGGAGTGGTGTTAAAGAAAAACTCAATCCATTTCCAGGTCGACGAGCTGACGCCGTCCGTATAAGTTACCAGGGTGTTGGATAAAGTCTTTCCTATAAGATTAGATGTCGCCGTATAAGCAGTTCTTCCATTCAAACCCATACCATAATGATAGGTATTGATCATACGCTGATAAGTTGAATTGGCCGAAGTCAGCAGCAATGTGGAAGGATTCTCCGGTTTAGAAAAATCGATCCGGTACTGGTCTCTCCCTACTTGTGTGTATGTAGTATTCCAGGGGCGAAGCTTGGGTGCAAAATCGCCACCCGGAACCACTGCTGTTGCATGCTCCACCACTTTCTGCCAGTTCTTTTTAAACATGTAAAACCGGGCTGCAAATGCGTGGGCTGCCGCCCTGGTGAAGCGATATTTGGGAACCGGGTATTTAGAATCGTCGATCAGCTTGATGCCCTCTGTAAGATCCTTTTCGATATTATCGTAAACACTTTGTAAGGTACCCCTCGTGTACTTACCAATAAAAGTTTTCTCCGGCGTAATTACATAGGGTATCCCAGGAACAGAACCAGCCGTTTCGGCTTTGTAAGCCTGTGCGAAAAATATAGAAAGCATATGGTGCGCATAAGCCCTTGCTAACAATGCTTCTCCCTTGAAGGGAATTGCCTCAGCGCCCATACCCTCTGTTTCAATTGACTGTAATGCCTGATTGGCTGCCGCTATGGCAGCATAACAGGCATTCCAGTAAGCCGTTGCTGAGTTTCGCTCATTTCCTGGCCAATCCTGCCAATTGTAATAAGCCGTTAACAAGGCATCATTCGTGCCAATGCCGGGGCCTTTATCTTCTGCATTATCTGAAGCTGTTTCGGCGAAAGTGATATACTCATTTCTAGGATATGCCGTCGACAGAAGCTGCCCCAATTTCTCTGGTGTATTGATATAGGTTCTCATATCAGGGTCTACATCCAGGAAACCCTTTTTACAGGACGTAACCATCAAAGAGGCCAGAACTGCTGCTGTTAAAAAATTATTTATTCTAAGTTTCATAATTACAAATTTTATAGTCCCAATTTAAGCGATACGGTTACCTGTCTTGATACCGGTAATGCAACTCCGCCAGAGCTAATAAATTCCGGATCCTGGCCGTTCAGGTTCTTATCTGAGTGTAAAACAGCAATATTGTTGGCTACGACAGCCAGCGATGCATTACTTACTCCGAGGCGCTGACATGTATTTTTAGGCAAATTGTACCCAACCGTAATATTGGATAATTTAATATAATCGCCTTTAGCAACCCTTACGTCCGAATAGTTATAGGCGTTGTATGGGTAGCGGGCATCAACCGCAGTTCCTGTATTGGAAACCACCTGCCTTAAAGATAGAACATCCAGTATGGAAGGCACATTAGTGTAAGCCTGGTCACCAGGTAATACCCACCTGTTGATGATATCGTTGGACATAGCCGACATATCATTATAGGTAGCTGAAATGGTAGGACTTTTTCTTACTACACTTCCAAATGCCGCTTTAAATAAGCCGGAAATAGTAAAGTCTTTAAAGCGAAATTGGTTGTACCAGCCCCCGGCAGTAATGGGATCAATCGGACCATTATAAACCAGGTTATCGAGCACCGTTCCCTGGAAGGAAATTTGCGTGGTAGTAATATTGGCGTCTGCAGGGTTAATAAATGTAGGATATCCGTAGTTAGGATTTAATCCTGCAAACTTTATGGAGAATAATCCTCTTTGCGGATAGCCTTCTACAGCGCCGCCATTAGCATTGATTGCGGCCCATACCTGCGGTCTGTTATCAAGTCTTACAATTTTGCTTTTGTTAAATGCCACGTTAAATCTCGAAGTCCAGCCAAAATCTTCCGATTGAATGACCCGGGCGTTCAAAGTCAGTTCCAAACCGTTTGCTTCCATTGTTCCATAATTACCCACTTTTGTAAATTGTCCGCCAACACCCGAAGTATTGGTTGCACCGATTAGGTCACGGATACTGCGTTTGTAATAATCTGCAACTAATAGAATTCTGTTCCCTTTTAAAAATCCCAGCTCAAGGCCAATATTCAGATCATTCGATTTTTCCCAGGTTAAAACATCATTTTCCAGGCTGGAAATAAAGATCTGTGTTTCCTGGTCTTTTACGAAAGGCCTTCTTGATATTTGGTTATAAAAAGTAACCGCCGAATTGGTAGCCGAGCCGATATTGGCTACCAAGCCATAAGACCCTCTCAGCACGGCAGAATTCAATACTTCGTTTTGAATCCAGAAGTTCTCATTATTAATATTCCAGTTGGCAGAAATACTCCAGGTAGGCAACCATCTGGCGGTTCTGCTTCTACCCATTTTATTAGAACCATCATATCTTACGGTAGGCATAATCGTGTAACGGTCTTTATACGCATACTGTCCCTGTAAAAAGTAAGCCAGGTAACGGTCAGTACCAGTATTCATACCAAAATAGGGTTTGATATTTTCGCCTGCCTGTTTAAAATACATATAGTAGGGATTTACTAATCCCCCGTTTTCATACTGGTAACCCACCCCATCAAAAAACTGGTACTGCCTTTGGGCATTTCTAACCTCCATCGCTCCAAATAAGGTCATATGATGATCCTCATTGAAATCCTGGGTATAATTCAGGTCCTGCCGGAAATAAGTATTAGTTAATGTATTGGTCGTAACGTTATAAAAACCGCCATTGGGTAAAACGACCATTGGGTAAGTATAGGGCGCATCAGGATCAGAATACAAAAATGGGTTGTTATCAACCACGGTCGGATCAGATGCTGCCTTATAAGATTTTACTAAATTGGAGTTTTCCAATATATGTACCTGTCCTTCAGATTTTGTAAAGCGATAAGAGCCTATGGCAGAATAAGTTAACTGTGGCAGAATCTTGTAATCAACCTTTCCCTGCACCCTATATTCTATCAAATTCAATTTTAAATAGTTACTATTTAATTCATTAATGATGTTGAATGGTGCATAGTTCAACCTGAAATACTCCAGGTTTCCGCTTTCATCATAAGGAGTTAAAATTCTGCTGGTCTTTAATGCATAGTTATACGGGTTAATATCGAAATTTCTAAAATTCGAGCCATATACTACATCAGCTTCAGTATTCCGGGTACCGGGAGCCCTTTGATTTCTGATAGACCCGTTGCTCAACAGTTCAACAGAAATTTTCTTTCCCATCTTGAAATTTAACCTGTAGTTACCGGTGAAGCGTTCTACATTATTGCCTAATGTAACTCCATCATCTTTCAAATAGGATACAGAAGCATAGCTTTGGGTACGGTCTGTACCGGATGTTACACTCACCGAATGCTCCTGGATAAACGAATTTTTGAATAACACATCGAACCAGTCTGTATTTGCGTTCGCATATTTTTGCAAAAAGGCATTGCGCTCCTCAGGTGTATTTCTTAAAGCGTAGGTATTGCTGACAGAGTCATAATTATACAACTGGCTATACATTTTTGCAATGGGCCCTCCCGACGCACCATTGATCATACCTGGCATCTCATAGTAGCCTTTATTCATCATTTCTACCAAAACGGCCATCTGATCTCCTGAGTTCATAATATCGAACTGGGAGTAATTAGGTTTGATGTACATAGAATAATTACCAGAATAGGATATTTTGGCTTGTCCGGCGGTGGGCCTTCCCTTTTTTGTTGAAACGACTACCACTCCGTTCATAGCACGGGCTCCATACAAAGCCGTTGCTGCTGCATCACGAAGAATGGTGATATCAGCAATATCATCTGGGTTAAGGCCGGCAACAGAAGAGCCAAGTAATGTGCTCATGTCGCCCGTAGAGAGCGCTTCATTGGAGATATTTACCACATCTTCCAGGATAATCCCGTCTATTACCCAAAGCGGCTTGTTATCTCCTGATAGAGAAGTGGCCCCTCTTATCCGTAGTTTCGGGGCTGCTCCAAAAGTACCGGAAACATTCTGCAGTGACACACCGGCAAACTGGCCCTCCAGCATTCTTGATACATCTGGGACACCTGCTCTTTCCAGATCTTTGGCGCTCAATGTTGTTGCGGCACCTGTGAAGTTCTTTTTCCGAATCGAATTATAACCTGTAGAAACCATTACTTCTTCCAGCTGCCCGCCCTCTGCACCAGTCAGCACGAACTTTAAACTGGTCTGGCCCGAATAGGTGAGCATCTGACTAGTGAGTCCTACATAAGTTGCCCTCAACTTATCGCCTTCTTCAGCATTTATGGAAAAATTTCCGTCAGCATCGGTATTGGTTCCCGCCTCGGTACTCAAATTGGTAATGGTTGCTCCCGGCAAAGGCTTATCGTCCTCTCCAACTACGGTTCCCTTTACCAGTTTGGCTGGCGTTTGAGCAATTACCGATTGAGGCGAAATTGAAAGAAAAATTAAAAAACCAAGCATAGCGCAAATACTTAACGCCCGCTTCCATGGGGTAAACTTCATCATAAGCAATAAATGTTTAGCTTTAGTGATATTAAAAAAATCGGCTTAGTCGGCCGCAAAAATAGTTTTGCCAACTTAAAAAACCTAAATATTTGTTATAAGTTGTTAAAATATTGTTTGAGATCAGTATTTTTATTTATATAGTAATTTTTATAATGCATTGAATTCTTCTTAATACAATCAGTAGTGATAGTACTCTCTTCGAGAATGGCGAAGAATTGGGTATCGACGAAAATTATAGCCGTTGGCAGTTTTGATATATTTTTTAAAAAAGCAGTTAATAAGTAATGGTAAATCGTTCGCCGCTAAGATAAAAGCTTTTGTTAACGGAAATATAACAGACGAAATTTTTCGTAATCATTTATTTCACGCAATATATAATTAAAAGTTTATGGGTTAGGAAGCTAATAATTTTGATATTTTTCTTGCTTTGAAAGATTGTACATTAAAAAATTTCAAATTAAAAATTATCCGCAGTTGTGGAATTCTGGCCAGATTTTTACCAGTAAATTGCCAGAACTCTCATCTTTCCCGTTTTCCTTCTACCTTCGCACGCGAATGATAAAAAATATTCTTTTTGATTTTGGAGGCGTTTTTTACGACCTCGATTTTAGCAAAACCTCTAATGCTTTCAAAAAGCTGGGATTTGGCGATTTCGATGACATGTTTACCCAATACCAGGCAGACGCCTTATTTCAACAATTGGAAACGGGTATCATTAGTCCGGAAGAGTTTTATACAAAAGTTAAGTCCCTTGTTCCAGGCCCGATGACCAACGAGCAAATCAGGGATGCATGGAATGCATTATTGCTGGGTTACAGGCAAACCAGTCTGGCCTACCTGGCAGATCTGAAAAAGGAATACAACCTTTACCTCCTTAGCAATACCAACCAGATCCATTACGATTATTTTAGCGCACAGCTTTTAGAGCAAACAGCTTATCCTTCCCTCGAATCCTTTTTTACCAAAGCTTATTATTCGCAGCAGGTAGGACTTAGAAAACCGGATATTGAAGTATTTGAGTATATTTTGAAAGATGCCGGGATAAAGCCTGAAGAAACTTTGTTTATTGACGATTCTTACACTAATTTTCCCAATGCAGAAAAACTGGGCATGAAAATTCATTTGCTGAAACCCGGAATGCTGATCGAAGACATCGATTATAAAAGCTTCAATTAATACTACAACTTAAACCTGTTTGGTTATGGCCGACATGCTGATCCCGCTACTCACGCTTATTGCGCTTGAAGTTATTCTGGGTATTGATAACATTATCTTTATCTCCATACTGGCCGATAAGCTGCCCGAAAATCAAAGAGCCAAACTGAGGTACTGGGGTATTGGGCTGGCGATGGTGATGCGCCTTATTCTGCTGGCAGTAATTTCATGGATATTGAAACTGGATCAGAACCTGTTCACCATTTTTGATATGTCTTTTACCGGTAAAGAGCTGATACTGATCGCCGGAGGCTTATTTCTATTATATAAAAGCACAAAGGAGATCTACCATAAAACAGAAGAGCCCAATCCAAACGACCCGGTTAATGTAAAAACAAGCAGCTTTCGAAAACTGCTCTCTGAAATTATTGTACTGGACCTGGTTTTCTCTATCGACTCCATCATTACTGCCGTAGGCATGGTACAGGAGCTCTGGATTATGTACACCGCTGTGATCGTTACCGTGATAATTATGCTGATAGCGGCTAAGCCTATCAGCAACTTTATAAGCCGCCACCCGTCGTTTAAGGTACTGGCACTTTGTTTCCTGATGTTGATTGGTGTTGCATTGCTGGCCGAAGGTTTTGAAGTGAAAATTCCGAAAGGCTATATTTATTTCGCAATGGGCTTCTCTTTCCTGGTTGACCTCATACAAATGAAAACAGTAGGAAAGTCTAAACCCCGAGATCCATAAATATTTGCATAACAAATCCGCTTAGCAGCAATGCGGAAAAAATCATTGACAGCACCAGTAAAACAGATAGCTTCTTTGTTGATAGCATGTAAAAAAGCGAATACCCAAAAGTAAACAAGGGCATTATTAAGGCAGGTATCGTTACCAGCTCTACAATTCCCTGTCCCAGGTGACCTATATCAATCTTATATTTTTCAACCAATTGTAGCGCACTGAAATAAGCAGGAGAAAAAACAGCGGCAGCCAATATCAGCCATTTATTGATGAGGAGTTTTGATTGCATCATTTGCTCTTTTATAACCGCTAAATTACTGCTCCCACATCCTGATAGTTTTGATAATTGTCAAAAAACAAGCGCGGGCTACCATCCAAAAACAAAAATCCCGGAGCAATGACTCCGGGATTCCAAAATATATTCTTGACGGAAAACTAGTGGCCTTCGCCTTTCGCAGGTTCAGCTGCCGTTGAGCCCGAATGAGCCTTAGGCGTGGTAGTTTCTTCAAAATGTTTATCATATTTGTTACGCAGATCTTTATAAGATTGGCCATCTGCAAGAAATGCAATAATAAACCATACAAATAAAGCTAAAGGAACAACGATCGTCATCATGAAATTACGGATCTCATCTCCCAGGTGCATAAACACGGAAACGATATAATAGGCTTTTGCCAGCGTTAGGATACAAACAATTCCTTTCAATAACAACACAAAGAAATAGGATGGTTCTCCTTTATGCAGGAAATAGATCAGAAAGCCTATAGCTAACTCAATAATGGTAATAACAGACAATATCAGTGTCGTCTTCCACACTTTCTTTTTGAAGGTTGCGTCATCAGAATGATGGTGTGAAACAGATACCTCAGGGTAAGCCGCTGAAGGGGAAATATCTTTTGTAGGGTCGTAATGATTACTCATAACTTATTTTATTCTAAAACTCTAAATATTCTATAAACTAAAATCTAATGTCTGAACTCTTATATCAGATAGAAACACAGGAACACGAATACCCAAACCAGGTCTACAAAGTGCCAGTACAAACCAGCTTTCTCAATCATCAGGTAATGTCCTTTATTCTCAAATACGTTATTGTTAGTCATTAACAACATAACAATATTAATAATTACACCACTAAATACGTGAAAACCATGGAAACCGGTGATACCATAGAAAAAACCACCAAATGCAACAGGGCCTTTCTCACGAATATGAACCGCATCGCTATTACTGATCAGTTGTACCAACTGGTCTTTAGGAGTAGTCAATAATTCAGCATGAGAAGCAGGCGATAAATGATGCTCACCTACCAGACTTGCTAAAGTTTCAATAGATGAATTTTGTAAAGCTGCAGTAACTTCCGGACCATGTACTAAGTTACCCCATGGATTATGTCTTGTGGTTTGGCTGATCAACTCAATTTTACCATCAATTAATGTAGCGTGCTCGGCGGTTAAAAGGTGATGCCACTCTAAAGCCTGGCAACCTAAAAATGCTAAACCTCCCACAATAGTCCACAATAACCATTTTTGTACATCTGCTTTTTTGCGATTATGCCCGGCATGTACCGCCAACACCATCGTAACCGAGCTGATGATCAGGATAAAAGTCATGATACTAACAAACACCAATGGTAAATTAGCATGACCCGCACCTGGCAAGGCGTTAAATACCACGTTGGGATCCGGCCAAAAGTTCTGGCTAAACCTGGTGGTACCGTAAGAAATAAGGAACGCGCCGAAAGTAAAGGCATCGCTCATTAAAAAATACCACATCATCACTTTTCCGTACTCAATATTAAAAGGGCTCTTCCCTCCGCTCCACCATTTGGTACGATGTGTGTTTACTGTTGCTTCGTGTGCCATTCCTTAGAAAAAATTTTATCCAACAATTATAAAAAATATTAATAAATACAACCACAAAAGATCTACAAAGTGCCAATACATGCCCATCACTTCGGCCGGCACGGCAGTATACAGCTTGCGCTTTCCTATTAAAGACCTTACCACCATCACAATTAATGCAACAACCCCGCCTAATACGTGCAAACCGTGTAAACCGGCAATTGCATAAAAGAACTGACCTGCCCCAGACGATCCTTTAAAACGTATATTCTGATCCCATAATTCGCCAAAGCCTACCACCTGGCAAACTACAAAAGCCAGGCCCAATACTACGGTTACGCCCATCAGAGAACGGTAACGCTGCATTTCTCTTGCTTTAAATGACTTAATAGCCATTTGCATGGTAAGGCTGCTCGCCAAAATTACGACAGTAGAAACCCAGAAGATCTTAGGTAATACAATCGTTCTCCAGCCCGTAAGATTACTTTTTACAATAAAAGCACTGGTAAGACCAGCAAACATCATAATGATACTTGCTATGGCCACCCATAAAGTAAATTTATGAGGATGTACTCTTTTGTGCTGTTCGTTGCTCACTATATCCACGTTCAATTTGTTTTAATCAACATTTACATACTCCCACTACACCTTTGCTAACAGTAGCGCCAGTAACACTACCGGCAAATACATATAGCTGCCAAACATCACATTTCTGGCGCTCTTTACGTCCATCTTATTATACAAAGTCACACACCGCATGATCATAAAAAGATTGGCAATACCAATGAGCGCCAATGCAATAATTCCTTTTACACCAGCCGTACTGCTAATTCCTGTAAAGAACGGCGCTACCGTAATGGGTACCAGCAGCAGCGAATAAACCAGTGTTTGCAATGCGGTAAACTTGGTCGGCCCCTTATCACTCGGCAATAATTTAAATCCAGCCTCGCTGTAATCCTTGTGTGCCACCCAGGCAATAGCCCAGAAATGGGGAAACTGCCACAAAAACTGGATACCAAACATTACCGCTCCGCCTAACCAATCTATATCCTGGCCCGGTACAAAACCTGACACCCAACCTATTAAGCAGGGAAGCGCTCCCGGAACCGCACCCACCAATACAGCAATGGAGTTTACCTTTTTTAAAGGCGTATAAACAAAGGCGTATAAGAAAAGACTGAACGCAGCCAATGCTGCAGCTGTCCAGTTAAAATAATAGCCTAAGATAAATACCCCTAAAGCACCGGTAAGTACCGCAAAACCCCAGCCCTGTTCAGGTGTGATCTTCCCGCTGGCAATGGGTCTTTTTGCTGTGCGTTTCATCAACGCATCTGTATCTTTTTCAACTACCATATTGATGGTGTTGGCACTACCCGTAACCAACATACCACCTGCAAAGAGCAAAACGATCCGCCACCAGTCAATCAACACATCGGGCACCAGCAGGTAACTGATTACGCTGCTAAATACCACCATTATACTCAAAGAGGGCTTTACAAGCTGTATATAATCTTTAAAGCCGGCTCCTTTTTGTTCCAATTTATTACCTGTTAATAGTTAATGGTTCATTGATCATGGAAAGCTAACCATTCACAATTTCCTATTCACTTCTCTCCTAATGAGAACTTTCTTTATCTCCAATCGGCTCGGTCTGAGGAATGAAATCTCTTCCGTCTTTACCGTAATCATAAGCCCAGCGATGAACTTCAGGAATTTCTCCATCCCAGTTACCGTGTCCCGGACGAATAGGTGTAGTCCACTCCAATGTAGTAGCACCCCATGGATTCAATTCTCTTACTCTTCTACCTTTATATATTGAATAGAAATAATTGAAAACAAACATCAGCTGAACTGCAAATACTAATACCGTTACAACAGTAATCATCGCATCCAGGCCGTGGAACTGGTTAAAGCTCACCCAGCTGCTCTTATCCAGGTATCTTCTTGGCATACCGGCAAAACCCTGGTAGTGCATTGGCCAGAAGATCAGGTAAGCGCCGATCATTGTAACCCAGAAGTGGATATAACCGAGCGTATTATTCATATACCGGCCAAACATCTTCGGGAACCAGTGATAAATACCGCAGAACATACCAAAAAATGCAGATACACCCATTACAATATGGAAGTGAGCGATCACAAACATGGTATCGTGCAGGTGAATATCGATAGTAGAGTTACCCAGGAAGATACCTGTTAAACCACCCGAGATGAATAAGCTTACAAAGCCTATCGCAAAAAGCATGGCTGGTGTAAACCTGATATTACCACGCCACAAAGTAGTTAACCAGTTAAATACTTTAATAGCCGAAGGAACCGCAATTAAGAGGGTTAGTAATACGAATACCGATCCGAGGAACGGATTCAAGCCCGTGACGAACATGTGGTGTGCCCATACCAGGAAGGCCAGAACGCAAATCGCAAACATCGAGAACACCATGGCCATATAACCAAAGATGGGTTTACGTGCATTTACCGACATTACTTCCGATACGATACCCATGGTAGGCAGGATGATAATGTATACCTCGGGGTGACCTAAGAACCAGAACAAGTGCTGGAACAGGATGGCGCTACCACCTTCATTAGCCAAAGCTTGTCCGGCAATATAAATATCGCTCAGGTAGAAGCTGGTACCCAGGTGACGATCGAAAATTAATAATACCACACCTGATAATAATACAGGGAATGACAATACACCCAGGATGGCTGTGAACAGAAGTGCCCATATAGTCAAAGGAACTCTTGTCATGCTCATACCTTTGGTACGCATGTTTAATATAGTTGCGATATAGTTCAAACCACCCAAAAGCTGGGAGATGATAAACAAAGCCATACCAATGATCCAGTAATCCATACCTGCTTTAGAACCTTCCGAAGCCTGTCCCAGGGCGCTCAATGGAGGATAAATCGTCCAACCACCGGACGCAGGTCCTGTCTGGATGAATAAAGAAGCCAGCATTACAATGCTACCACCAAAGAAGAACCAATAAGATAACATGTTCATCATTGGAGATGCCATATCTCTTGCTCCAACCTGAAGTGGAATTAAGAGGTTGGCAAAAGTTCCACTCAAACCGGCAGTTAATACAAAGAATACCAGTACCGTACCGTGCATAGTAGTTAATGCATAGTAAAATTCGGGTCTTAATCTTCCGCCTTCAGCCCACTTTCCAAAAAATGTTTCCAGGATGGGAAAGCTTTCTTCAGGAAAACCTAACTGTAATCTGAACAATACCGAGAACAAACCACCAATGATCGCCCATACAATACCCGTAATAAGGAATTGTTTAGCAATCATTTTGTGATCCATGCTAAAAATATACTTCGAAATAAAAGTCTCTTTGTGATGCGCATGCACATGATGGTGATCATCTGCATGGTGACCGTGGCTTGCTGTTTCCTCGTGGGTATGTAAAATATCGCTCATAAAAAATTTCGTCTTTAATATCGATCTAAAGGTATATCAAATTATTTTGTAGTAGCTGAATCGGGTTTAGCGGCAACTGCAGCACTGTCAGCAGGTTTCCTATCCGACGAGTCTTTGGCAGCAGGAGCGGCCGGAGCGGCAGGCGTTTCTTTTTCAACCACCGCAATCTGGTACTGTGCTTTCTGACTTGCCATCCACTGATCATATTCTTCCTGGGTTTCTACAATAATTTCTCCGCGCATACCTGTATGTCCGGCACCGCACATCTGATCGCAGGCAAGTTCAAATACAAAATTCTCCTGGCCGGTTTCTTTGATCATGTCCTTCGTTGTCTTGATCGGCGTGAACCATAAAGTAGTCGGCGTTCCGGGTACCGCATCCATTTTCAAACGAAAATGTGGTAAACCTACGCTATGTATAACATCTTTGGCACCAATTACCAGTCTTACAGGCTTATTAACTACCAGGTGTAAAGGACCACCAGACACGATATCATCATGTGTAGCCGCATCATCCCAGATCAAACCCAGTGAGTTATCATTGCTCTCGTCAATAAACTTATAATTCTTTTTACCTAAAACACCATCCTTACCAGGGTAACGAAACTCCCATTTAAACTGGCTGCCGGTAACTTCTACAGTAGCTGCATTTTCAGGAGCTGCACCCGTGATCTGGAACCAGTACACTAAACCAAATGAGATTAATACTGTTAATACAATAGCAGGTACAACCGTCCATATCATCTCCAGCTTATTGTTATGCGGGAAATAATAAGCTTTTTGATTTTCTCTCTCCTGGTATTTAAAAGAATACCAGAATAATAATACCTGGGTTAGCACAAATACAATCCCTGTAGTGATAAGGGTATATTTTAACATCCTGTCCACCTTAATACCGTGGTCAGAAGCCGAGCTGTCAAAACCTAAAGTTTTATCAGCCAGGGTATGATGCGCCCAATACACACCAAAAAGACCCACAATCAGAAACGCTAACAACAAAAATGCATTGATCCTGTTAGACTGCTTTCTTGTTCTCTCCTCTCCTTGTACTATTGATACAAATTCAGTAGCCCTTGCAATCTGAAAGGTGATAATGAATCCCAATAATAAAATCGTTATTAGTAAAAAAGTATGCATACGATGTATTGTTCTGTTATGTTATATCTTATTTTTTGTTACCAGCTCCGGCGCTTCTGTCAACTTTGTTGCGTCGCACTCTTGTACTGAAGTATATATCTCAACTTTTTTTTAGCCTCCTGTATTTATTAAGTATGGTGAATCACACTCTCTTTTGCAAAAGGGTGGTTCTTTACTGTTAAAGGATACTTACTTAATGTGCGGCCCACAATAAACAATATCAATCCAACAAAGAACATAGCAATACCCATATCATAAAGAATAGCAGGTAACTTATTAGGAGAAACCGCCGGGAACACCATTTGATAAAAATCGAGCCAGTGACCAAAAATAATAAGCAATGCTACAAAAGTTACTATAGTATAGTTACGCTTGGAGTCTCGGCTCATTAATATTAAAATAGGACCTACAAAGTTGATGATCAGCATGATCCAGTAAAGGAACGCATACGGACTTGATTCTGTCGGACTTCCGATCCTGTTAGCAAAGTAAATAGTTTCCTCAGGCTGGTTACTATACCAGATCAGCATAAACTGTGAGAACCACAGGTAGGTCCAGAATATAGAAAACGCAAACATAAACTTACCTAAATCGTGTATATGCTCTTTGTTTACAGCGGGTAGCATGTTGTTGTTTTTCAAAAACACTACAAATAATAGTATCAACGCTATACCCGATACAAATGTGCTGGCAAAAGTGTACCAGCTGTACATGGTACTAAACCAGTGTGCATCAATACTCATTAACCATAACCAGGGTAATGAAGACATAATGGTTAAAGCAAATACCACTGCATAAAGGGCAGCCATTACCGTATTATCCCAGGCAAACTTTTTCCTTGCTTCAACAGTTGCCGGAGGATTTGTATCCAGGCTCCTGGAACGCTGGCGCATTTTCCAACCAATAAGCGACCAGAAAACTACTGTAGCCAAAGTAACTGATACAAAAAAGCCTTTATTTAAAAACCCTTTCTTATGATTTAAGATCTTATCGTGTAATACATGCTCTGTATCTGTCCAGTGGTAAATAGTATGATTATCGCTGAATACGATAGATAATAAAATAACAGCGGCAATAATACCAATGGCAGGAACCGCAGATGAAACGGCTTCAGTCACCCTTGAAAAACCTATCTGCCAGCCACCCCAGGCCAGGGTAGTAGCGCACATAAAGAACATAGCCGCATTCACCACCAATAAAAAGAAGACACTGTTTTGCAACAGGCTGGCCCAAAAACGCGCGTGACTTTTGTGTATTTCCTCTTCACTACCGGTTGCACCGTGCGTAGCAATATATAATGCTATAGCCGCTATCAGTCCCACACCCATTAACACATACGCAATAGTGTTGTACTTTTTGGTAGGTATAAATTTTTCTACTGTTGACATTCCTGTTCTATATTAAATAAGTTCAAATAATTAATTCTTTGCAGTTGCAGTACTATCTACCGGTGCTGCAGCCGCCGGCGCTTCTTTCTTCGCTGTCTTCGATTTAATATATGTTACCACTTCCCAGCGTTGCTTTGGCGTTAGCTGCGAAGCGTAGCTACCCATCTGTCCTTTACCAAAAGTAATGGAGTAGAACATGGTACCCGGCGCCATCGCCAGCATATCGGCTGCATGAAAATCTTTTGGAGCAGCTGAGTAAGGACCATCGCCACCTTTAAACAGCGGGCCATTTCCATCTAGTGCAGCACCATGGCAAATGCCACAATTAATTAAGTATAATCTTTCTGCTTCTTTCAGGTTTACAGTAGTTTTGCTGCTGTCCAGCGGGTTTTTTAAACCGGCAGACTGAGCATAACCCAAAGAATCATGTTTTAAGTCGAAGTGAAAAGCCAGATCTTCACTCCTGGATACCGTACCAGGTACGGGTAACCTGTCATAATGAATTCCTGAATCCTTTAAGCTTTTTGTTGGCGCATAAGTTTCATAAGCCACGCTATAGTACATATCAGGCATGTAAGCAATACCAGGATCTTTACCTGCGCCACAACCTGCGGCTACCGCGCTAAGCATCACAACTGCTATATAAAAATATTTGTTCATCTGTTTCTTTCCTTGAGTTGATATTAATTAAACCTGTGGCACTTTCTTTCCAAAACGTACTGTTTCCCTGTCATAACGGCCAATCCACCAATCAGCTTCACGATGTTGTATTTCTACACCCTGTGCGCCTACACTTTCTAAAAATGCAATAGCTTCTGCTTCATTGGTTTTATCAGTGCACTCAATAGCCATGGTAAACGTGTCATCGGTACTACGCAGGTTAAAGTGGTCTTTCTTTACAAAAGGCGCCAACTGGCATAGCCAGCAAAACGTAAGCACCATACCCACGGCAGCAAATAATACCGTTAGCTCAAACATAATAGGTATCCATGCAGGTAAAGAGAAGAACGGCTTACCACCAAAATTGATCTTCCAGTCAAACGCCAGCATAAAGGTGATAAATCCAATGGCTGTAGAAGTACCGGTAATACCGTAAATAAAACCTGCAATGTGAAGATCGGTATCCTTTAAACCCATTACCTTATCCAAACCATGGATAGGAAAGGGAGTATACACATCGTGTATTTTGTAACCGGCGCGGCGCACTTTCGTTACTGCCGGAAACAATACCGTTTCTTCGTAAAAATTACCTACAACAAATTTCTTAACGTTCATATTATTTTTTGTTACTGGATTCTGGTTACCGGGTTCTCGTAAAATACCCGCCCAAAAAACTTGTCAACTTTTAAACCTGTCTGCCTTTCAACTTAGCTATTAATGATGATGGCTTTGGTTATGCTCAAATTCATCATAGCTCTCCATCTCTTCTTTGCTATATGCCGCTTTATAGCTATCCCCGTTTTTCTTCAGGATATGCTTGATCTCAGCGATCGCAATAACCGGGAAGAATTTAGAGAACAGGAAGTAGCAGGTGAAGAACAAACCAAATGTTCCCATATAAAACCCGATCTCCCAAATTGTTGGCGTGTAATAAGTACTCCATGAGCTCGGCAGGTAATCGCGGTACAATGAAGTAACGATAATTACAAACCTTTCGAACCACATACCTATGTTCACCAAAATACTCATAAAGAAGGTAACCAATATGTTACGTCTCATTTTACGGAACCAGAAGATCTGCGGAGATAGTACGTTACAACCCATCATCAGCCAGTAACTCCATCCATAAGGGCTGTTCAGGTTCAGGCGGTTTTCTTTAAAAGCAAACCACTCATAAGGAGAGGCACTATACCATGACATGAATAACTCTGTCAGGTAGGCGATACCAACGATAGAGCCTGTAAGAACAATAACTTTGTTCATTACATCGATATGTTCCATAGTAATGTACTGCTCTAATGCCAATACTTTACGGGTAATTAATAAAAGAGTTTGTACCATGGCAAATCCACTGAATACCGCACCTGCTACGAAGTAGGGAGGGAAGATGGTGGTATGCCAACCAGGTATAACTGAAGTTGCGAAGTCAAAAGATACAATAGTGTGTACCGAAAGTACCAGGGGAGTAGACAAACCGGCTAATACCAATGATAATGCCTCATGTCTTTGCCAGTGTTTGGTACTACCGGTCCAGCCAAATGCGGCCAAACCATAAAAGAACTTGCTCCATTTTAATTTGGCACGATCACGTAAGGTTGCCAGATCAGGTAATAACCCTGAGTACCAGAACAATAAAGAAACCGTAAAATAAGTAGAGATCGCAAATACGTCCCAAAGAAGTGGAGAGTTAAAATTCACCCACAGCGGACCTCTTGTATTTGGATAAGGCATTACGAAGAAACCATTCCACACACGACCCATGTGCCAGATAGGGAACTGCCCCGCACACATTACCGCGAAGATCGTCATCGCCTCTGCCGCGCGGTTTACACCGGTACGCCAGCCCTGGCGGAAGAGTAATAAGATCGCAGAAATCAGCGTACCCGCGTGACCAATACCTACCCACCATACGAAGTTGGTAATATCCCAACCCCATCCGATCGTCTTATTCAGGTTCCACTGGCCCGTACCATACACAATATCCATGTAAATGGATACCACACCAAAACCTAATAAGCCCAGGGATATAATGAAACCAACCCACCAGAGTTTGCTGGGTTTAGCTTCCACGGGACGGCAAATATCTTCCGTAACATCGTGGTAGGTTTTGTTTCCTTCTACCAATGGCGCCCTGGCCTGCGATTCGTATCTGATTAATGACATAAGTATCTATAAATAATTCTAAAAGTCAAATTCTAATTCTATTGTTTGCTTCCGTCCGAAGTTCAGCTATCATCCATTAATGATGTGCTCCTTCTGCTGCAGGTTTCGCCTCATGCCCTGCTTCTGCTCCATGTTCTGCTGCAGCACCATGGTGATCGTCTCCACCAATGATCTCATCGGTGTTACGGATCTTAGCCAGGTAGTTTACGTTAGGCAACACGTGCAATTGCTCCAGTACATAGAAGGTACGCAAAGGATTGTCTTCACGCTCTTTTGTAATAGCACTTTCCGGATCGTTGATATTACCAAACACAATAGCATCTGCCGCACAAGCCGAACTACAAGCCAGTCTTACGTGTTTATCCTTCAAAGGCACTCCTTCTTTCTTGGCATCCAGTTTAGCATGCTGTAAACGCTGAACGCACATAGAGCATTTCTCCATTACACCTCTTGAACGAACCGTAACGTCTGGGTTCAATACCATACGGGTAAGGTCATCATTCATGTGGAAAACAGCAGGATCTAATTTACCTACTACCGTTTGGTCCTGGTTGTTCGGGAAGCTATCTGCTCCTGTATAATCCAACCAGTTAAAACGACGTACTTTATAAGGACAGTTGTTCGCGCAATATCTTGTACCGATACAACGGTTGTAAGCCATCTGGTTTAAACCTTCATCACTGTGGTTAGTGGCTGCTACCGGACAAACATTCTCACAAGGAGCATTGTCGCAATGCTGGCACATCATCGGCTGGAAAATAACGCCTTTCAGATCGTTAGGATCATTTTCGTCAGATACATAGTAGCGGTCGATACGCAACCAGTGCATATCGTGGTAACGCAATACCTCGCTCTTACCAACCACCGGTACGTTATTTTCTGCATGGCAGGCTATAACACAGGCGCCACATCCGAAGCAGGCATTCATATCAATGCTCATACCCCATTTAAGACCCTGTGGCTCATGCTCCGCATATAAAGTACCTGATTTAATATAATCTGCACGGGTTGCACCTTTCTTTTTAGTATAGGTTTCGTACAGATGTTTCGCATCGTCAGCGTAGTGCTCTTTATCTTTTAAGAAAGTTGCCAAAGTTGTTTCTTTAACTACTTCAACCCTTCCTTCGTAACTATTATGAATCTGTGTTTGCGCCAGTTTGTAGTTTTCGCCGGTGTTCGTCAATTCAGCATCTACCGTGTAAAGATTTACACTGGTACCGTTGAACGATGACAGCGGATATACGTCAACACCTACTTTTTTATCTTCTCTATGCTCATCTACATAAGTAGTACCCAGGCTTGGCGTACGGCCATAACCTAATGCAACCGCAATAGTGTTATTGTCCATGCCCGGCACCACAATGATCGGAAGTTTCAGCTCTTTGCCTTTTACTTTTACAGCAATGATCGGCTTTTGAGGATAATACTCATAATCATTGCTCTTGTAATCTATTTTCAACTCATCAGCAGTTGAAACAGATATCATCGCATAGTTATCCCATGTAATTTTTGTGATCGGGTCTGGTAACTCCTGCAACCAGGGATTAGCGGGGTGCGTACCCGAGCCCAGAGCGTTGCTTTGGTACAATACCACTTCTTTTTTAGAAGATTTAGGTATTGCATTTACGGCAGCTACTGCACCTTCAATGCCTGCAGCCGAGTAAGCGCCGCCAGAAATGGCTGCTTCACCACGGGTTAAAGAAACGCCATCCTGCAATACTTTCAGGAAAGCGGTCTCTCCGCCTAAGCGCGATACCCAGAAGTTTTTAAAGAAGTCAGCGTAAGGCTCTGTTTTTCCAGCCCAAACCATTAAGGTTTCCTGCCACTGCCTTGTTTTGAACAGCGGGGCAATGGTTGGCTGAAGAAAACCTATGCTACCAGCTGTTGCTTCGCCGTCTCCCCAGCTTTCGAGGAAGTGATGCGTAGGCACCAGGTAGTCGCTCAGCTCTGAAATTTCATCCAGCTTCTCAGCAAATGAAATCTTAAGTTTTACTTTCGAAAGTGCTTTTTTAACACGATCCTGTTCTGGCCATGTATATACCGGGTTGGCGCCATATATCATTAAAGTGCCAACCGTACCATTTTCAATTTCAGTTAAAAGATCTGCAAAATCTTTATCGATCGCCTGGCGATAGTTCAATGGAGCCGACCAGTCTATCGTAGAGCCATAAGCACCAATCGCATTATTGATCGCGTTCACCAGTAACTGGATATTTACGTCATTGCTGCCGCAAATAACCAAACCCTGTCCTTTATTCGCTAATAAATCTTTTGCTACTTTATCAATGCCTGCTTTAACTTTTGCATTGCCGATGGCCGGAGCTGCAACGCTCACACCTACAGCTGCCGCTAAAGCAGCTACTACCGCACCTGTTTCTGAAGACCTGTGATTAAATCTTTCGTCAGCATTTGCACCGGTCATGCTCAGGAAGCTCTCAAACTGGTAGTGTTTACTCATTTGAGGGTTCGCTTCATTGATCTTGCGGTTTAAAGCGTATCCATGTTGAAACTCAACGGGGCTTAACCAGCTGCTTAAAAAGTCTGCGCCAAAGCTTACAACAACTTTTTTAGCATTCTCAAAACGGTAAGAAGGGATCGCTCTTTTTCCAAAGCTTGCCTCGTTAGCCAGCAACATACCGGTATAAGAAACAGCATCGTATTGAACGTGCTTAAAGTTGGGATAAGCAGCTTTAAAGTCTGCAATCACCTGTAAAGCAGAGGGAGAGTTGATGGTGCTTGAAAGAAAAACAACCTGTCCACCTGAAGTTCTTATCGCTTCCGGTATCTTTTTATCCAATACTTCAAAAGTGGGAACTTCTTCAAATTTGCCGCCTGTCTTTTGTTTGGGATGTGTAATTCTGAATCTGTCGTATAAGTCTAAAACCGAAGCCTGTATCCTGGGAGTGGTACAACCTTTTACAAAAGAAAGATCGTTACCTTCTATTAAAATAGGACGTCCGTCACGCACTCTGGCTAATACCGGAACTACATCACCATCCTGTATAAAAGTAGTAGCGTAATACGAAGCTTCACCCGGTACAATGTTCTCCGGTTTAAAGGCATAAGGAATGGCCTCGCGTACTTTGGTTTTACAGCTGGCAGCCAAAGTTGCGGCAGCAGTACTAAAACCAAGATACTTTAAGAAGTCCCTGCGGGGGGCTTTTGCGTCTAATAAACCCTTGCTGTCAAAATCTTCAAAAGGCAGTTCGTCACGAAATTCATCGCGTACATTCTTTTGAAAATTTTCAGGGTCATTTATTTCTCCAAAACCTTGCCAGTACTTGTTACTCATATCTTTATCTAATGTGATAATTTGCTAATTTGATAATTTGCTCTTCGCTTCAACACTGGTACTAATGCCCGTTTGGTTAAACCGGCACAGAACCGATCAACTAATTAATAGTGACATTTTTGACACTCCAGGCCTCCGATATCTTTCACCGTTACACTATCCATTTTGCCTGATTTTATGTCATTATGAAACTTCTCGTAAATGCTGTAAAACTGATTTCCGCTGGTAGAGTCTACATTGAAATTCACTTTTGTCTGCCTGTGACAGTTTACGCACCATCCCATGCTCAACTCAGAGAACTGGTATACCTCGTCCATGCCGGTAATATCACCATGACAGGTTTGGCACTGAACATTACCTACTCTTATGTGCTGGCTGTGGTTAAAGTAAACGTGATCAGGAAGATTGTGAATTTTCACCCACTCAATTGGTTTTGCTTTAGACGCATCCCATGCATCAGGTTTAGCAGGATCGAAACCGGCATACTCATATAATTTCTGAATCTCGCGTGTTCCGTCAACCAGGTTACCGCTTTTGTCTTTCAACTCGGGCCCGTTATACTTCTGGATCGTTTTGTGACAGTTCATACACACATTTACAGAAGGGATAGCAGCCGTTTTGCTTTCCCAGGCGTTACCATGACAGTATAGACAGTTGATCTGGTTTACACCGGCGTGCACTTTGTGAGAGTAGAAAATAGGCTGTACCGGTTCGTAATTGATCTGCCTGTTTACATTAACCAATCCCTTAGTAGTGAAATAACCGCCAATTATGAAAAACACGATCGCGAAAATGGCTATATATGTTTTATTACGGTAAATAGGTAAAGAAGGTGCAGATTTTACATTTTCTGCATCGCGCGCTGCTTTTTGTAAGTTGAAGTTTACATAGATCAAAACCAGGGCTACCAATGCAAGGATCAATGAAACCACACCATACATAATATTGTTCTGGCTTGATCCGCCCGCACCGCTTTGAGCGCTGTCTCCGTCAGCCTTCTTGTCTAAAGCGCCTGAAGCCTTAGCATCAATATAAGCCAGGATCGCATCTATCTGAGGATCAGTAAGATCGGGAAAAGTGGTCATCGCGGAGGCAGATATTTTTGATACTTCCACCGCTTTCGGATATCCTGAAGCAATCAGCTTTTGGTTATTGCGTATCCACTCATGCAGCTTCCCGGCATCTTCCCAACGTCCCTGAACACCGCCTAATGCAGGTCCGGTGCTGTTAGATTTCATATCGCCAGAGTGACAGCTTTGACACTTACCAACAAATAAAGTCTTTCCCTCCTGAACACTGGCTCCATCCTGTGCAAAAACGGGGGCAACAGAAACAAGCAGCGCTATTATAAGTAAGGTTAGTTGGTTCAATAAATACTTATGATTGTTCATAAAACGCATAAAATCTAAAATGTGGATAAAAACCTCTGAACGACTGCAAAAATAAGGCGCGCCGTTAACATAACAGCAACAATTTATAACTTTTTTAAACCCGCGCCCAGCTTGAGTTTCAGCCGATTTTCGACTCTTTTTTTTTGATTTCAAAATTTGTTTGTCATTAAAAAGTCATCCTTACTTACCTGGTTTTGATGTGAATATCTGCGGTTTCAGGGGCTACTATCCCCCATTTTAGCTTATTTGAAAAATGTGGATTATTTTGCAGGGTCAGTTATGTTTAACAGGCTCAAACAAAAATGGAAGGTCGGCCCGCTGCAGTTATTTCTGATACTCTGCACCTTTGCAATAGGTGGTAGCCTGAGCGGGTATACCGGCAGGCGGCTCATGTCCTTGCTTTTGATAGGCAACCGGATGCTATATACTATTATATATATAGTGGTAGTTACTCTTGTCTGGCCGTTTATGGTATTGATGGTAAGTGTTATTTTTGGGCAGTATCCTTTTTTTAAACGGTATTTAAGAGAGTTGTTTAAAAAAATAACAGGAAAAAGGACCAATATTTAGCTGGAAGGTCAGTTTTGGATTTAATTAATAATAAGATGAAACAAAAAGTAGCTGTTTTTGCGAGTGGTGCGGGTAGTAATGCTCAAAAGATTATCGATCATTTCAGGGTAAGCGAAATTGCTGAAATAAGCCTGATCGCCTGTAATAAACCGGGTGCTGGGGTTTTAGCTATTGCTGAAAGAGAGCAGATTGAACAGGTGCTGATAGATAAAGAACAGTATAAAAAAGATGGATATGCTGCGTTTTTGAGGGAAAAAGGGATCAATTTTGTTGTTTTAGCCGGCTTTTTATGGAAAATCCCCCAACCACTGATCGATGCCTATCCCCGCAAAATCGTAAACATTCACCCGGCTCTATTGCCAGCCTATGGCGGAAAGGGCATGTATGGTGCTTTTGTACACCAGGCAGTAATTGCGAACAGGGAAAAGCAGAGTGGCATTACCATTCATTATGTAGATGAGCACTACGATCATGGAGATATCATCTTCCAGGCCACCTGCGATATTGAACCTGAAGACACGCCCGAACAGCTCGCTCAAAAAATCCACTTGCTGGAGCATGCTCACTTCCCTTCAATAATAGAACAGGTGCTGCAACAGCACTAACTGCAGTAGTCCACACCATATTAATGTAGTTGCAGTTCTCTTGGTAAATGAATATATTTGTCATTTATACTATTATAAATTGCCTCTGCTATGAAACAATTAACTGTACTGGCTTTGTTATGCCTTTTTGCGGCAACCGGTAAAGCTCAGCAAGCGGCCAACCGCCCCGATTCGGCCTACCTCTTCGCCTATTCTCCCGAAAGGGCAAATGCCCGCACCGGCTTGGCTTTTGCCTGGAGCAATGACGGTTTCAGCTGGGAGGCAATAGGTCCGGAGCATTTCTTTGTATATAGCGACTACGGTACCTGGGGCGCTGAAAAGAAAATGTTGAAACCTTTTCTTTTTGCAGGGAGTGCAGGAACCTGGCAGCTGGTATGGAGCCTGAACACTACTGGAAATGTATGGGCGCATGCCTCATCTCCCGACCTGGTATACTGGGGTCGCCAGAGTTATCCGCAAACTAGCCCTGGCAGTAATGTAATAGAACCCGTTATCACAGGAGCCGCCGGCGGTGAATATGCCGTGAGCTGGCAAAGCAATACCCATAATAAAAATGAGGTCTTTTCCCTGTATACCAACTTCAAAAACTTTCCTGCTTCTCAAAAAATGGATGCCGGGTTGTACCGGAACAATCGGGTGGATGCAATCATTTTAGGGCAAAAACAAACAGGAACTATTCACAAAGTGGCGTTCAGCCTTGTAGAGGGCCTGCTCAACGCACAAAAAAAAGCCCAACATCAATCGGCGCTTTTAGCTGAATCGGCAGCTACCGATCCGCAGAGATTCGCCGGCTTAAAACCTGTAGATCTTACACTTACGACGCTCCCGGAAAAAGCCAAAAAGATCAGCGACCTGCTGGTTGGTGCTTTTTTTGAAGATATTAATTATGCTGCGGATGGAGGTTTGTATGCAGAACTGGTGCAGAACCGCGATTTTGAATACCATCCTTCTGATAAGAAATACCGGGATAAAAACTGGAACCACCAGACTGCCTGGCGCACGGGATCGGGCACATGGTCAATAGATTCAGTATCGCCCATCCATCCCAATAACCCGCATTATGCCGTTTTGAGTGATGACCGGGGAAACCCTGTGCTGATCAACGAAGGTTTTGGCGGTATTGCCGTTAAAGCAGGGGAAAAATACGACTGTAGTGCTTTCGTCAGGATTCCCTCCGGAAAAGCGGGGCAGCTCACCTGGAGGTTGTCAGATAAAAATGGCAATATACTGGGCACTGCGTCCATAAAGATCCCAGCCGGCACCAACTGGAAAAAACGCTCAGCGGTAATAACAGCTAATACAACTGCTGCCGATGCCACTCTTGAGCTCATTGCCGAACAAAAAGGCAGTATTCATTTAGATATGGTATCGCTTTTCCCTCAAAAAACATTTAAAAATCGCAAAAATGGTCTTAGGGCCGATCTGGCACAGGCATTGGCTGATATGAAACCCAAATTTTTACGTTTCCCCGGCGGATGCGTAGCTCACGGAGATGGTATTGCCAATATTTATCGCTGGAAAACGACTATCGGTCCACTCGAAGCCCGCAAACCCATGCGCAATATGTGGAACTATCACCAGACCACAGGTTTGGGCTATTATGAATATTTCCAGTATTGTGAAGACATGGGGGCTGAGCCGTTACCGGTACTGGCGGCAGGTGTTCCCTGTCAAAATTCTTCTGACGGCGGGGCCGGACAGCAATGTGGCATTCCCATGGCAGATATGGATGAATATGTGCAGGATATACTCGACCTCATCGAGTGGGCGAATGGCGATGCCAAAACAACGCACTGGGGCAGGATAAGAGCGGCCTCTGGACACCCTAAACCATTTAATTTGAAGTATATAGGCATTGGTAACGAAGACCTGATCACAGATATTTTTGAAGAAAGATTTACCATGATCTTTAATGCCATTAAAAAAAAGTACCCCGAAATTAAGGTGATCGGAACTTCAGGACCTTTTTATGAGGGTACCGATTATGTAGAAGGTTGGGGCGTCGCCCGTAAGCTGGGTGTGGACCTTATAGATGAGCATTATTATGTTCCCCCAGGTTGGTTTATTCACAACCAGGATTATTATGATAAATATGACCGTAAAGGCAGCAAGGTTTACCTGGGTGAATACGCCAGTCATTTACCGGGCAGGCCCAATAACCTGGAAACAGCACTTTCTGAAGCCCTGCATTTAAATAACCTGGAGCGCAATGGAGATGTAGTAGCCATGTCATCCTATGCACCTCTTTTTGCAAAAGAAGGGTTCACACAGTGGAATCCCGACCTGATTTATTTTACCAATACCGAAGTAAAGCTAACGCCGGGCTATTATGTACAACAATTATACGGCAACAGTCCGGGCAATGAGTACATTCCAGCCCAAACACGGTACTCCAACAATGATGCAGGCGTAATAAAAAGGTTATCTACCTCTATAGTAAGGAATACCAAAACTAACGAGTTGATGGTACGTGTGGTCAACCTGTTGCCTGTTACAGCCAATATCAGCCTGAATTTAGGTGAACTACCAACCGAGGGCAGGGCTCAAAAAACCGTACTTACCGGCAACCCGGCCGATCGGAAGGCTAAGCCCTTTACCAGCGAAACCCGTTTACAAGCAGGAAAACCAGAGCAGCTTCCGCCATATTCACTCACTGTTTGGAAAATTAAGCTTTGATTATCAATTAGTTAATTTTTTTATCAAAGCATTTGCAAATAGTTTGCTTGTTTTGCCGTCCTATCAACTGATTTGAAGCGTTTTTTTTTCATACTACTAATTATAACTGCTGGCGGGCTATTGCATGTGCAGGCCCAGATCACAGTAAAAGGTACCGTATTCGACAGTTCGGGTACCTATCCCGTTCAGGGTGTTTCTGTTCTGTCCACCAACGGGGTTGGTACTTCCACCGATGCTTTGGGAGATTATAGTATCCGCGTAAACGAAACAGACTCAATCTGGTTTAGTTATCTTAATAAACCTACCCGTAAATTTTTGGTGAAAAGCATTAAAACGCCTTATGCATTCAACATTTCTTTACAAACATTTATTACGCTGTTGCCCGGCGTAAAAGCGAGGGTAAAAGACTATAAGCGGGATTCCATTCAAAACCGGCAGGACTACGCCAAATATTTCGATTATCAGAAGCCCGGATTAAAAGTGAGCTCATTAAGCGACGGATCTGTTGGCTTTGACCTGAACGAGATCATCAATTCCTTTAGGTTTGGCCGAAATAAGCGCCTGTCGATGTTTCAAAACAGGCTGATTACGCAGGAGCAGGAAGCATTTATTCAGCATCGCTTCAGCAAGTCGCTCATTAGGCGTATTACCGGTGCCAATAACGACAGTACCATCAGCCAATTCATTATATATTATCAACCTTCTTTTCTTTTTACATCGACGGCAGCCGACTATACCTTTCATAAATATATAAAAGACTCTTACGAGCGCTTCACTTCGGGCCTTATGCCTACACCGCTCTGGCTGGAAGGAGCTACCGGCGACGAGGATGTAATCTACCGCAGATTTAACGGCCGGCCTTAATAGCCGATTATGCTTAAATTGCAGTATGCACCATTATTTTAAATTACTGGTATTACTGCTGTTTTCTTACCATGTATGCCCCGCACAAAACAATTGTGATATCCTTATTAAAAACGGGAAAATTATTGATGGCACCGGCAACAGCTGGTATTACGGAGATATTGCGATAAAAGAAGGTAAAATTGTCGGCATGGGTAAATCATTATCTTATGCTGCCAATCGAATCATCGACGCCAAAGGATTGATTGTTTCCCCAGGCTTTATAGATGTACATACACATATTGAAGGGGATGAAGCCAAAAACCCTACAGCCGATAATTTCATTTATGATGGGGTAACCACGGTTGTTGCCGGCAACTGCGGTGCTTCGAATGTAGACATTGGCAGCTACCTGAAATGGATCGACTCACTGAAACTATCTGTAAATGTGGCTTCGCTGATTGGCCACAATGATGTACGCAAAACAGTGATGGGAAGAGCCAACCGCGATGCCTCGCCGGAAGAAATAGCACAAATGCAGGCCCTGGTGGAAAAAGCCATGAAAGATGGTGCAGCGGGGCTCTCAACCGGTCTTATTTATATACCCGGCACTTATTCAAAAACACCCGAAATTGTGGCACTTGCTAAAGTAGCCTCCCGATATAATGGTGTTTACGCCTCACACATGAGAGATGAAGGGGATAAGGTGACTGAGGCTATCGCTGAAGCTATTACCATCGGGCGGGAAGCCAATATACCGGTAGAAATATCGCATTTCAAGCTAAGCGGCCAGCAAAACTGGGGCAGGAGCAGGGAAACGATCGCAATGGTGGCCAATGCCCGGGAGCAGGGGTTAGATGTAACAATCGACCAATATCCCTACACCGCCAGCAGCACTTCCATCAGTACTTTATTACCCGATGATATACTTGCCGACGGACAGGATAGTATTGTTGCCAGGCTTCAAAATCCCGCCATTAAAAAAAGGGTCATCGATGAGATGCTGGCCCGATTAAAAAAAAGAAAGCTCAAACATTTTAGTTACGCTGTAGTAGCCAGCTACCGGCCCGACAGCAGTTATAACGGGAAAAGCATTGAAGAGATCAACCTGATGATGGGCCGCAGGCATAAAGTTAAAGAAGAAGCTCAAACCATTATAGACATCATGATGAACGGAGGCGCCAGCGCTGTATTTCATGGGATGGGAGAGGAGGATGTAAAACGCATTATGCAATACCCGTTTAATATGTTTGCCAGCGATGCCTCTATCCGGGTATTTAACCAGGGCGTACCGCACCCCCGCGGCTATGGTACTAATGCCCGGGTTTTGGGTAAATATGTAAGAGAAGAAAGGGTCATTTCCCTCGAAGAGGCTATCCGCAAAATGACTTCCCTTCCGGCGCAAAAGTTTCAGCTAAAAAACAGGGGTCTTCTAAAAGAGGGAATGGCTGCGGACATTGTGATCTTCGACGAAAAACAAGTAGCGGACCAATCCACCTATAAAAACCCGCATGCTTACTCGAAAGGTTTTCATTACGTTTTGGTAAACGGCCAGGTGACCGTTAACCAGGAAAAGCATCTGGGAACCAGGGCCGGGAGGGCATTGTATAATCACTAGAATTCTTGTGCACATTTTACAGGCCTTGTGCTGTAAAAAGCTGCATGAACCAGGAAACTGTGTCGGTCCGGTTTCCTATTCAATCGAAATGAGCTCCTGTGTGCCCCATTTAGATGTACTTTTAACCACCCCAAAATCAGGCACAAACCATTCGGTCATTTGCATTTTCATCGGAATGGCAATGCCCATATTCATCACCATCTTTGAGTCGTAGGTGATTTTATAGGCATCCCAGCTACCCGCCGGCGTAGTGATCTTTTCCTTTGCTTCCACTTTACGGTTAGTAATATCGATGCTAACATTAGCCATCATGCCCGACTCGGCTTTCATATCCATATTGAAGTTGGCGTCGTTCAATGCCTGGCCTACGCTTAGCGAGGAGGGATACTCCATAAAAGCACCTTTCCCATCTACTTCCGCATTTTTAAACTGTTGCGTTTGTTGCGGGTTCATCATCATTTTCATATCGATCAGCAACTGACCACTTTTGCATTGCATCGTACCAGCCCCTCCTCCGATAGATTTTCCTTTTTTATCAAAAACCTCTGATTTCACATTCGCACTGGTTGTGCCCCCGGTTTTGGTTACACCCGATACTTTATAAACATATTTGCCATCCTGGTTGCCTTTCCTGTCCAGCATCGCCATAGTAACGGTTTTGTTGTTCTGCAAATAATAGTAATTACATTGGGCATAAACCCCTGAGTTGATCACCAGTAATAATATTAAAATAAGACCTCGCATGATGAATAGTTTTAAAGTGCAAATTAGCCCGCTTCTCAATAACCGGCAATCACTTAAATAGGCGAGCGATAATATAACCCACAAGCTTAATGCTTATTGAAACAACTCGCAATACAAAGCGGCCGCCTCAAAGACGGCCGCCTGTTTTACAAAACAAACCCACCAATACCCATTAATTCAACACGCCATACTTGCCGTTCTGAAACTCTTCCATCGCCTCATAAATCTCTGCCTGTGTGTTCATCACAAAAGGACCGTAACTCGCAATAGGCTCATGAATTGGCTCCCCGCTTAATACCAATACCACACTATCTTTTGTAGCAGAAATATCAATCTCATCTCCGTCATTTTTAAACAATACAAAACTATGCTCGTCAATTTCTTTACCGTTTACACTAATACTTCCTTCAACAACCAGCATAGCCGTATTATGGCTGGCGGGGATACCCGTTGTTAAATTCGCACCACTATTCAACTTTACGTTAAAAAGATTCACATCGGTATAAGTTTCAGCAGCACCTGTATTACCATTAAAATTACCGGCGATAACATTTACCTCACCTGCATTGCCTGGTAATATAACCTTGCCGATATTTTCTCTGGTAAGAGATTGATAATGGGGTTGAGCCGATTTATCTTTTTTGGGCAAATTCACCCACAATTGTACCATTTCAAAAACACCGCCTTTCGCTGCAAATTTTTCTTCATGATACTCTTTATGTAAAATACCTGCTCCGGCTGTCATCCACTGCACATCCCCGGGATGTATAACACCGCTGTTACCTGCGCTATCGTTATGCGCCACACTTCCTTTGTAGGCAACAGTTACTGTTTCAAAACCTTTGTGCGGGTGTACATCAACACCACGAGGTTTATCGGTGGGTGAAAAATTGAATGGAGCAGCAAAATCCAGCATTAAAAAAGGACTCAGCCTTTGTTGGGTAACTCCGCGGGGAATAAAATTATATACCCTGAATCCATCGCCAACCATACCAGCTTGTTCAGGACGGGTAAACACTCTTTCTATTGACTTTTTCATTTTTGTGATCTCCTTTAAAAGCAAAACTAGCTCAAAGAGAAGGCTGGCAGAATAACACGGATTAAGTAAAGTAGTTAATCCAGGTTAAGTTGTAAGAGCAGGGAATAATGTAAGTTTAGAAGCGGTAGTGTTTCACGCAGAGCGCACAAAGAGACTGAGGCGGAGGTTGAACATTGATTATTGAATATTGAATATTGAACATTCTCAACACCCAACTCGCTGTTTTATTTCACGCAGAGCACGCAAAGAAACAGAGGCGCTAAGGTTGACACATTGATTATTGAACATCGAATATTGAACATTCTCAACACCCCACTTGCTGTCTTATTTCTCGCAGAGCACGCAAAGAAACAGAGGCGCTAAGGTTGATACACTGATTATTGAACATCGAATATTGAATATTGAACATTCTCAACACCCCACTTGCTGTCTTATTTCTCGCAGAGCGCGCAAAGAAACAGAGGCACAGAGGTTGACACATTGATTATTGAACATCGAATATTGAATATTGAACATTCTCAACACTCCACTCGCTGTTTTATTTCACGCAGAGCACGCAAAGAAACAGAGGCGCTAAGGTTGATACACTGATTATTGAACATTCCCAACACCCCACTTGCTGTCTTATTTCTCTCAAAGCGCGCAAAGAAACAGAGGCGCAGAGGTTGACACATTGATTATTGAACATCGAATATTGAATATTGAACATTCTCACCCCCCCACTTGCTGTTTATTTCTCGCAGAGCACGCAGAGCAACAGAGGCGCTAAGGTTGATCCATTGATTATTGAACATTGAATATTGAATATTAAATATTGAACATCTCTTTATCAACCCCCAACTCGCTACTCCCTGCTATCCCTTCTTCATCGGCTGACTTAACATTTTACTCATAAACTCGGGGGTAATGCCAATATAGGAGGCCACATATTTCTGAGGAATGCTTTGTATCAAAGAAGGGTATCTTTTACAGAAATTATTATACCGTTCAACAGCCGTAAGGCTTAAAGCATCTATCAATCTTTGCTGTGAGGTGGCCAGTGAGCGCTCGGCCAGTATCCTGAAATAGCGTTCTAACTGAGGAAGCGCCTGGTACATATCTTCTATCTCTGATTGCTTTATCAAAAACACTTCGCTGTCTTCAATTGCGTCAATACTCAGGTTAGAGGGCGCATTGTTAAGCAGGCTTTGCATATCGGCAATCCACCAACCGGCCGGCGCAAACTGCAAAATATGTTCTGTTCCGTTTTTATCGATGGAATAGCTACGTAAACAGCCTGAATTAATAAAAGCAATATGTTGCTGTATATCGCCTTCCTGGTATAAAAAGGTTTTCTTCTTCAACTTTTTAACTCTGAAGAAAGAAGTAAATGTTTGCTGCTCTTCTTCATTTAGTGAAACCCGTGTTGCTATACTTTTTAATAATAATTCGAAAGACATTGTTTAGTTGATGGTTTATAGTTGAGCCGGTAAATGCTGCTTTTAAAAATTCAATAAATTATTGATACATTCTTCTAACCTGGAATAAGCCATAAAATTTGCTTCCAGTTTTTTATTAAACGGAACGGGAGTATCCAAAGAAGCACATCGCATCACAGGAGCATCTAGCCTGTTGAAGCAATGCTCGCCTATCCAGGCGGCTATTTCTGCACCGATACCGCCGGTCAAAGTATCTTCATGCAATACCAGTACCTTGCCCGTTAGCTCCGCCGCTTCCTTAATCGCTTCATAATCGAGTGGCAGAAGCGTGCGCAGGTCCAGGATGGCTACCGAAACTTCAGGATGCGAAGCTGCATATTCTTCGGCCCATATAACGCCCATTCCATAAGTAATAATCGCAATATCATCTCCTTTTTGCACCCACCTGGCTTTGCCAATGGGCCGTTCAAAACGCTCTTCAGGCACAGGCCCCGTTACACTACGGTATAAAGCCTTATGCTCAAAAAACAATACCGGGTTAGGGTCATTGATCGCAGCAATCAACAGGCCTTTTGCATCAGCAGGTGTTGAGGGATAAACGATTTTCAGACCAGGCACATGTGTAAACCAGGCTTCATTACTCTGACTATGAAAGGGTCCCGCTCCTACACCGCCACCCGTAGGCATGCGTATGACCACGTTGGCTGACTGTCCCCAGCGATAATAAATTTTGGCCAGGTTATTTACGATCTGGTTAAACGCCACCGTTGCAAAATCTGCAAACTGCATTTCCACCACTGATTTATATCCTTCCAGACTAAGCCCCAGGGCGGCGCCTACTACCACACTTTCACAAATAGGCGTATTGCGGATCCTCTCTTTTCCAAATATATCTACCAGGCCTTCCGTTACTTTGAAGGCTCCTCCATATTCCGCAATATCCTGTCCCATCACCACCAGGTTCTGATGTTCGGTCATGCATTGCTCATGCCCTTCTTTGATGGCTTCGATAAAACGCTTTTCTGAAACCCTGCTATCAGCAGTATCCAGCAGGCAGTCTTGCTGCGCATGGGGTGCATACACATCATTGATCTCTGCGCTTGTTTGAATTGTAAGGGGAAATGCTTTCGCGTCGGCTTCCTTCAACTCGTCTTCAATTTTGGCTTTAAACTCATCCCGGATAGCAGCTACTTCATTCTCTGTCAAGACCTCCTCATGGATAAGATATTGCTCAAAGTTGTTTACCGGATCTTTTTTCTCCCAAAGTTCAAATAATTCCGGGGGTACATATTTGGTGCCGCTGGCTTCTTCATGTCCGCGCATGCGAAAAGTACTGCACTCAATTAAGTAAGGCTTTTGATTTTTTATACAGTAATCCCGCACCCCTTTAATGGTGTCGTAAACAGATAAAAGATTATTTCCTTCGATCGTGACTCCTTCAATACCATATCCTTTAGCTTTATCTGCCAGGTTAATGCAGCGATATTGTTCACTGGTGGGCGTGCTCAGTCCATACCCGTTATTTTCTATTAAAAAGATAACCGGCAGATCCCAAACCGCCGCCAGGTTTAAGGCCTCGTGAAAATCGCCTTCACTGGTGCCGCCTTCGCCAGTAAAAGCCAATGAAACTTTGCTTTTCCGGCCCAGCTTATTCGCTAATGCAACACCAGTAGCTATCGCGAGCTGCGGACCGAGGTGTGAAATCATACCGCAGATATGATGCGGCTTACTTCCAAAATGAAAACTTCTTTCCCGCCCTTTACTATAGCCATTTTGGTTGCCCTGCCATTGGTTAAACAACTGATGCAACGGCATTTGGCGGGTAGTAAATACACCCAGGTTCCTGTGCAGGGGCATGATCCATTCATCCTGCTGAAGCGCCAATGTTGCGCCTACCGCTATTGCCTCCTGCCCAATTCCGCTAAACCACTTGCTTATTTTTCCCTGCCTCAGCAATACCAGCATTTTTTCCTCTATAAGCCTTGGATACAAGAGGCTTCGATACATCTGTATAAGCTGTGCATTAGAAAGATTTTTCCTGTCGAAAAGCATAATACAAACGTAGGCTTTTTTAGTGTACGAAGTGTGCCGGGGCGGCTGATATACTTTGCGCTTTTGTCTGCACTTCCGCTTGAATACATCAGGTGCAGATCGTTAAAATAGCTGCTTATAAAATATTTGGCATATAGCTTGTTTAATTATCGTATTTTGTAATACCATCTTATGCTAAAAGCCATACTGTTTACTTTTTTTATTGCAGCAGCTCTAAGCCTACATGCTCAGTATAGATCTGAACGGTATGACACCAGCTATTATCTTTCCTATAGGCATAAATTAACATTGGGCGCTATTGCAGCCAAAAAGAATACAGTTTTCAAAACGGATGCTTCCAGCGCTGAAAGCTCATTAAAGTATTTATCCAACAGCCCGGGCCGTTTGGGAATATCAGGCTCTCATGATTTTGTGGGATTAGCCGCTACATTTGGCGTAGGCCGTTTGGATCCATCCTATAAACCCGAAAGAGGTAAAACCAAGCAAACCAACCTGCAGCTAAGCATTACCGGCAGGAAAGTATTGGCAGATATCTATTTTCAAAATTATAAGGGTCTTTATGTGAACAGCGGGTACAATATTGCGCCCGTGGGTATGCCTAATTATAGCCGGCCTGATATTGAAACCAGACTTTATGGTACAACAGTAAACCTGATTCAAAATAGCAGGAAGTTCAGCGCGCAGGCAGCGTTTCTGCTGGATGCCTGGCAGAAAAAATCGGCTGGCTCCTTACTTTATGGTGGAGAGTTTTTTTATGGTGCAGCAAAGGGTGATAGCGCTTTTATTCCCTCCCAGCTTAAGGATGAGTTTCCGCATGCAAATGTTTCGAAGCTGGACTTCATCACGTTTGGTCCGGGAATTGGCTATGGCTACACTTTGGTAGTTAAAAAGCACTTCTTTGCTACGGCCATGGCCTCATTTAATGCTGATGTGAGCTATATAAAGGAAAAAACCGATATAAATACACAGCACTCATTTTGGAAGTTCAATCCGAACATGAAAGCAAAGGGCGCGATCGGCTATAACAGTGAAAACTGGGGTATTGCCTTTTCTTATGTATCCAACCGGTTATTTTTTAAGGGAATGGAAGGAGATTCCCGTTACCTGAACTACAATGACAATTATAAGCTAATGTATGCCCGGCGCATTGATGCCGGTAAAACAATTCCCAAAATAACCAGGTTTGCCGGGAAAATCATTAATAAGATCGGATTGGGCTTCCTAATCAATTAAAAAGTCTTAATAAGCCTGAGTCAATACTTCCGCAGGTATGTGCAATTTCTCCCTGATTTTACGGATCATGGCAAGGTTTAGCTTTCTTTTTCCTGAGAGAATTTCTGATTTCCTGGATCTATGGGTCCCAACCCAAACAATAAAAACAATCTTCAAGCGATACTCAACATCTACAACTAAACGAAAACTATTCCCATGGATATTGAAAACTACTCTTCTGTCAGTCAATATTGATGCATTTCGATACTGAGTCTTTAAATCATTCGGAGTATTCCAATTTGCCACAGAAACCTCTTCGCACCAGGAAAACAGCGCTTGCTGAGCCAAAGGAAATATATCCCAGTAATCTTTCAGGGTTTTACGAAAAATGTTACCAATTTGGTTACGACCTGGAAATCCTGCCTATACCACCACCAGTTCGTAAAAGTCTTCCGGCAATAAGTATTTATTGGCAGTTTCCTGCAATTCAGCAGCAGTGATATTTTTGATGTTGGATATATATCGGTCGAAAAATTCGTTGTCAAGATCATTGAGAATGATATTCTTCCAGCGGGCAATCATCTGGAAAGGCCCATCCAGGTCACCTAATATAGAGCCCATCATGAAGTTTTTCACCAGCATCAGCTCCTCGTCATCTATGGCTTCGGTTCGAAGTATGTCCATTTCTTTATATACTTCGCTGATCGTAGCCTCACTTACATCCCGGCCGGCTTCGGTCGTGATCATCCATCCGTTTTCCTGTTTATTTCCCATCAGGTAGCTATGTATGCCATAAGTATACCCTTTTTCCTCGCGGATATTAGCCATTAGCCTGCTACCAAAGAAACCGCCCAGTACCACGTTCAGGACCTGTGCTTTCAAAAAGTCGGGATGGTGGCGGTTTTCAAACGGCCTTGCTAACCTAATGGACCCCTGCACCCCTTTTTCATCATTAATCACCCGGTGCTTCTTTTGCAGATCAGGGGCTATTATATGCTGCTTATCAGCTACTGCTTTGTTATCAAAATCACCAAAATACGTATCTAATAAAGAGGCTATATTGGAAGGTAGTTTACCCGCAATAAAGATTTTAAACTGACCTTGTTTATAATATTGTTGGTAAAAATGGAGCATGCCATCCCTGGTAAGGCCATCAAAATCTTTATGGCGACTAAATTGCCCGTATGGGTGCTGCTCTCCAAAAAGATAGGTATCAATTAAACGACCCGCTACAAAACTGCTTTTTTTGAGATTTACATCGAGCTTCTGTTTCATATTCTGGATTGCAATATCCATTTCGCTCTGCAGCAGGGTAGACTCGGAGAAGATGTCCCTCACTACGGGCAATAGTTTTTCAATATGCTTAGACAAGCAGTGAAGCGTTACATGTGCAAATTCTGACCCACTGTTACGGTTTAAATAAGCGCCATAGTATTCAAAATGATCATTGATCTCAAAAGCGGTTTTTGAAGTAGTTCCGTTTTTCAACAGGAAGTTGGTAACGCCTGCCTCCAGGTTTTTATTTTCGAACCAGTTGCCGGCATTAAATACCCATTCTATTTGCAACACGTCTTCTGCTCCAGCATCAATGGCATACACTTCTACACCGTTCCGCAAAACATATTTCTGATAGGGTTGTAGCTGAAGATTAAAATTAACTGCATCCACAATGGCGGGCGCTATAGTTCTGTTAAGCATGAAATTGAAGTTAAGGCGACAAACGTACATTAAATTTTTTGCCGGAAAAGTTCTTTTTTAAACAGCCCGATCCAGGCGGCAACAACGATTCATCCCATTTTTGCGCAGTTTCATCACATCTGCTTTATCATTCAGGCGACAGCGATGTAATCTTGCAGAACAAACAAACAAAAATGAAAGCGAAAGAAATATATAACAAAATCGAGTTCTGGCTGGTAACCATCCTGGCCGCTGTATTTGTATTTACCTTGTTGATCATGAGCAAAGATGCCAATGAAGACAACCATAGCTTCTGGAGATTTCATGAATACCAGATCCGGTTTAGTTTCTATAAACACCTGTTTATTCCCTACCTGTCCCAGATCATCATTTATTATTCAGCTTTTGTTTTTCTTACAAAATACGCCAGCGAGATAAAGGATGAGTGGACCAAAACAGGTTCAGTATTTGGGTCTTTTTTAATTGTTGCCACCCTCATCTCTATCACCAATACTTATATAGACGGCTGGAAATTCGCACAGTTCGATACCAGGGATGAAGTATATAATGATGTATTTATTGACGGTTTTACCACGGTAGCCATAATTTATATTCTTTTTATCACCTACTATACGCTTAAAGAGATTCTATTTACCATTTTAAAGGGACGAAAATTGAGCACACAGGGCAAAAAAAGACTTCTGTTTACGTTTTTAGCGCTTGCCTGCTGGATCTCGATTTTTACGATTTTAATGTCTAATCATGCAAACGAGGTAGCGGCCTTCTGGTTGGTGGGCGTTCCCTATGCTGCGCTGCTTATGTTTTTACATTTCCGTTTTTTGATTCCGCTGGCAGCTGAAAAAAAATACAAAAGCCGCTCTTATTGGTTGCGTATTATTCCTATTTTATTTCTATTAAACCTGCTTGCGGCCGGGCTGGCTTACGGTATTGCGGGCCACGGCGAATATGGCGCTTACTTCATGGTGTTCCTGATTTTAGGATTTCTTTTTGTTATTCCGCTGAGCTGGTATATTGCCCGCAACCGGGTGGAGAAAGAAGTGCTTCAAACCGCACTGGGATCATCACAGGCTAACCTGCGTTTTCTACGGTCGCAGATCAATCCCCATTTTTTATTCAATGCGCTTAACACACTTTACGGCACTGCCCTTCAGGAAAATGCCGACCGTACCGGTGAAGGCATTCAAAAGCTGGGCGATATGATGCGGTTTATGCTTCATGAAAATATGCAGGAAAAAATATCGCTGGCGCGGGAAATAGATTACCTGAACAACTATATCGATCTGCAAAAACTACGTACGGCTACCAGTCCCAATATTGTTATACAAACGAATATTGAAGAACAGTTTAACCGTTTGGATATATCACCCATGTTACTCATTCCTTTTGTAGAAAATGCATTTAAACATGGTATCAGCTTGCAGCAGCCTTCCTTTATCAATATTTCATTGCACACCAAAGACCATGTGCTGTATTTCGATGTCAACAATAGCGTGCACTTAAAAAATGAGTATGACCCCGAAAAGATGAAAAGCGGCATCGGGTTACTAAATGTAAAACAAAGACTGGTATTGCTTTACCCTAAGAAACATGAGCTAATCATTAGGGAAAGCGCAAAAGAATTCTTTATACACTTAACAGTTCAATTATAGCTCATCTTTAAAAAGATTTTATGAAATATATACCCTTTATCCTGTTACTGGTTGCACTAAGCTGCTCAAATAACAGCGAGTACATTACCCAAACTGAAACCAAAACAGTAAATAATAATGGAACTCAGACCAGTGTGAACATTATCAAAAAGCTGCGTAAAACAGACAGGCTACCAGTGTCAATACACGTTAAGGCACAATATTCAGACGGTGCGTATGAAAGCATGGATAGCTTTCTTTACGATGGTAGGGGGAAAACAACTGTCACTAAATCCTTTGTGCGCAGCAGCGGTGAGTGGAAACTGGTGAAGCGTACCGGTGTGGAGACCCTGAATAATTAAAATATAGTGCTCTGCTTCTTTTGGATATCCATTATTTAATATAGAAATTCGTGTTCTATTTTTGAATCAATTGTGCTCATGGAATCTATTACAGCGTGTATGAAGAATAAATTAATTGCTATTTTAATACTTGTTGCTCCGCTCTTAAACGCGCAGTCATCATTGCAACCACCTAACCCTAATGTAGAACAAACTATTTTACCCAATAAAACACTATTAATAAATGTATTATTTGAAAAAGGATACAATAAGTGGAGCAAAGATTCTTTAATAAACATAATGCTACCTGCAGTATGGAAAGAGCAGGACTCCATTGTTGCAGCTAACCCGAAAGAGTCAAAAATAATCCGGTACTATTATGCCAGGAAGCTCTTCACCTTTTCAGACGGTATAAAAAACAATATGTCGAAAAACGCCGCATGGAAAGTTATCGCAGACACCAGTTTTAGTAAAGTTTCTTTGCCGGATACAAGCCTTTTTTTATCCAGCGCTTCGGCAAACCTGTACGTTTCTAATTTTGTAGCGAACGAACTGTTGAGCCTGTTTTTAAAGGCCAGAGAAACAGGCGAATTGATCATTCAGCAAAAACTGGATTTGCCGTTAGACAGCTTAAAAAAAATTTCCATGAAATATGGGGAAACCTTTTTAACTATTCTATACGCTCAAAAAATACTGCCTCCTCCCCTGCACGAGCATTATCTTGCCAGTCAGTTATACAACAAAGTTGAAAATAAAGATTTAATGACCTCCATTGCGATCTATGAGGAATTGGAAAAAAAATATCCTCGAAGTCAATGGCTGACTGTTTATGAAAGCAAACTGAACCAGCTTGATATAATTACCAGGCAAAATAAAAATGATAAAGACATTGTTTTTATCAAGCATGCAGATAGCATCACCTCATTGAAAAAATTGATTGCACCCTTTAAAGGAAAAGTAGTTTATCTGGATATTTGGGGTAGCTGGTGTGGTCCGTGTATCAGCGAGATCGCTAATCATACAAAACCATTAAAAAAATATTTTGAAGATGAAGATCAACTGGTTTACCTGTACCTGGCTATGGAGACGCCTGCAGATATTGATAAATGGCGGGAGTTCATATTGCTTCATGGAATTAAAGGGTATCATCTGAATAAATCTGATAAAACAATCGAACCGTTTTGGCAGGAGCTTTTGGGCACTGTTAATGTTTCACGTAAGTACCCCACCTTTGCCATCTTTGACAAAGATGGAAAGGTGTTAACAGCTGATGCCTATCGCCCCAGTCAGACGGAAGCACTGTATCAGCAACTAAAGGAGGCCCTGCAATAAAAAATATAACTAATCTCAGAATTCAATGTAAAAGCGATGGTCGGGTATAAATTTCTGAACGCAATGACAAGTAAATAGATGAACGCAATAGCCATAGACGATGAGCCGATAGCGCTGGAAGTGATTAAAAGCCATGCAGCCAAAGTTCCCTTTGTAGAATTGAGGGCAACCTTCACCAATGCCTTTGACGCCATCGACTTTTTACAGAAGAACAAAATCGAACTATTGTTCCTGGATATTAAAATGCCGGATATCAGTGGTATTGAATTTTTCAAGTCGTTGACTAATCCGCCGATGGTTATTTTTACGACAGCCTATAGTGAGCACGCGGTTGAGGGCTTTGAAGTAAGTGCTATAGATTATCTGTTAAAACCCTTTTCCTTATCCAGGTTTTTAAAAGCCTGTACCAAAGCCAATGAATTGCTGGCGCTGAAATCGGGAACGCCGAAACATACAGATCATATATTTCTGAAAGATGGGTACGAACAGGTGAAAATCATGTTCGATGATATTCTGTACATCGAAGCCTCGGGTAATTACCTGAACATTTTTTTGAAAGATCAGCAAAAAATAATGACCAGATCTACTATTAACGACCTTGCGTTACAGCTGCCCGAAAACGATTTCACCCGTGTACATAGAAGCTATATTGTCAGCAATAAACAAGTAGAAAAATTTAATAAACAGGCTGTGTTTATTGGGTTTACCGAAATACCCATTGGTAATACTTACCAGTTCCCTGTTAAATAAAAACCCGGCTGGCGGTGAAAGGCATTCAGGATTATTTATTCTATATAAGGCTCGCTAGTTCTTAGCCAGGTAATACAGTGTACTGCTATTCTCCGGTGCCAGTATATCTTTTGCCGCTTTGTTAATGGCGGTTACTGTTACGTCGGCGTATTTCTGCAACTCGGTATTCATCATATTGGCATCGCCCAATAATTCGTAAAAAGCAAGACTGGTAGCTCTGTTAAGTACGCTCATGTCTTCAAAAGCCATGATGCTCTCGGTTTTGTTTTTTACTTTTTCCAACTCTTCGCTTGTGATCAGGTTCTCCTTAATATCCTGTAATATCGCTTCGATGGCTGCTTCTGCGGCTTTTATATCCACTCCTTTTACCAGCTTTCCTTCGATAGTTAAAAGACCAGGGTCAATGCTGCCAAAATGATAACACTGTATGCTAACAAACAGCTGTAACTCTTTAACAAGTTTCTGGTATAACCTCGAAGACTCTCCGCCTCCTAAAATATCCGTCAAAAGATCCATGGCATGGTACTGAGCGCTCAGGCGCCCCTCAATATGCCAGGTTTTATAAAATCCATCCAAAGGCACATCGGCCTTTACTTCTTCGGCTCTTGCTGCTGTTTGAGCTGTCTCAACCGGCAACTCCCTTTTTGTTCTTTCCCCTGCTTCAATATTGCCAAACCATTTTTCTGCTAATGCTTTCACCTGGCTGGTTTCCACATTTCCGGCAACCACCATAATAGCATTGCCAGGTCGGTAATGTTTAAAAAAGAAGTTTTTAACATCCGTCAGCTGTGCCTCTTCAATATGGGAAAGTTGTTTGCCGATAGTCATCCACTTGTAGGGATGATTTTTATACGCCAGCTCCCGCATTTTAAACCAGGCATCGCCATAAGGTTTATCGATATAATGCTCTTTGAATTCTTCACAAACTACTTTTCGCTGTACCTCCAGGCTCTTTTCATCAAATGCCAGTGACAGCATCCGGTCACTTTCCAGCCAAAAGGCCGTTTCGAGGTTTTCAGAAGGTAATTGTATGTAGTAATTCGTAAGATCGTTGGTGGTATAGGCGTTATTTTCACCGCCAGCCATTTGTAATGGCTCATCGTACTCGGGTATATTTACCGAGCCGCCGAACATCAGGTGCTCAAATAAATGCGCAAAACCTGTCTGAGCAGGATCTTCATCGCGCGCACCTACGTCATACAAAATATTCATTACCGCCAGCGGTGTAGACTTATCCTGGTGCACAATCACCTTTAACCCGTTCTCTAATACAAACTTTTCAAACTGAACCATACAGCGAAAGTAAGGGGAATTACAATTGCCACAATAGCCGTTATTCCCAAAAGCTATAGCCAACAAGAAGTTTTGAAATTTGTTATCGAAAAATGCGATAACAATAATACACTTAACCTCTTTCACCGGGTTGCTTTCTGCCAGATAACCTGCTGTTTATCAGGACAAAACTTAATCCTTTAACGGATTGGAGCCGGCTCAGGATCACCAATACTTCTAACCCGAAGTTTGATGCCGTCCCGGAATTCGTTACTCAAAGATTGATCTGTAATTGCTCTCCCACTCAATATATTAACTACATTCATTCTTTTTATCAAAAAAGCCTCGTTTCTTTTCACTAATATCTCGACACTTCCGTAGGTTGATTGCAGCGCGTGTTTTAACTCATTCAGATCCATGTTGAACTTCTTGTTCACTGATAATATCTGATCTCCGGCCATTAATCCCGCTATGTCCGCCGGAGATCCCTTCGGAATATCCCCTATAACCGGAACATCATTTAAAAGATACACTTCTATTCCGGAATAGGCATAATCGAAAGGATCTTTGAAAAATTTATTTGGCTTAATATATATCTGGTTGAGCCTATAATTCAGAATACAGTTAAAACGCCTGAATACGTCGTTACCTATCAAACCTCCATACTGAGGATAGGATATAATATTATGTTCATCATCAAAAAAATTAACTGGTATATTCCTGAACTTATACGGACCAATTTTAAGTTCTTTCATTACGCTCAAATAAAACTTAACCTTACCTCCCAGTCCTTCCCCTTGTTTCAGGTATTTCTTTCTTTTGGTTTTCAAAAAATTACTATCCTCCATATATGCCTGAGAAAATAGTACTGTGAGGTCAGCTCCAATATCAAACAGATAATGAAACTGTCGATGGGACTCGTCTTTCACTCTTGCGCTTAAAAAGGGAAGTTTATTCAGGCTGGGGTACATAATAAATCCTCCTCTTGGATACTTTAAGACACCATTACTCCAAATAGCCAACTCCTTCTTCTCGTAGTTAATTTTAACTATATACCGGCTCAATAAACTATACCCCACTATGCCATCAATTCTTTGCCCATAAAGTGCAGACAACACCTCATAATCAATTACGTGAAAATTCAGGCTATCAACAGTCAGAGTATTGATCTTCAATTTTCTATTCTTTAAAATCCCAACCTTTTGGCTACCGCCTATGCCCCGTAGCATTTTTTCCGGGGCTGGATGCTGCAGTTTTAGTCTTGTTAAAGTGGTAGAGTCTAAAGAGATTCCACTGCTGCCGGTATCAAGTATAAAAGACAAAGAGTCTTTAAAATTATCCAGCAGGGCCTTAAAAACAATAACGCCCCCGGTAAACTGTGTAAAATTGATTATTGTAAGCTCCCGGCTTGGAGGATCAACAAACTCTTCCTGACCACAAATAGTATGCGTTACAAAAAACATAGTGAGCATTAAAAGCAGTACTTTTTTCATTATAGAAGCCGTTATCCTAAAGTTAGTACATTTTTAACCCTTCTTTTTTATTTTGGTATAAACGGTAGCATAACCTCGAACTTCTTTTCTACCTCTGTCCAAATAAGCGTTCCGGTTCGAAGAATGGAGTATGGATCAGCTTCATTACATGGACAGTTATGGATTAATAACAGCTGTTTTCGTACCTTTGCACATAATTTCGTTCCGACTATGGATTTAAGTGATCTCTATAAAAAAGCAGCCGCTTTTGAATTTTTAAGTGTAGAAGAAGGCGTTTTCCTGTATCATAATGCACCGCTCAGCGAATTAATGTTTATTGCTGATGAGTTGCGCAAACAACAGGTGCCACACGGTAAAGTTACCTGGCAAATAGACCGCAATGTCAATACCACTAATGTATGTATTGCCAATTGCAAGTTCTGTAACTTCTTTCGCATACCGGGGCATGCCGATGCCTATATAACCGATATGCCCACCTATCGCAAAAAAATTGAAGAGACGGTGAAATACGGTGGCGATCAGCTTTTATTGCAGGGAGGCCATCACCCCAAATTAGGTCTGCAGTTTTATGTAGACACCTTTAAAGCGATTAAAGCTGAGTTTCCGGACATTCGCCTTCATGCGCTGGGTCCACCTGAGGTAGCGCATATTACCAAACTGGAGAAGAGCACCCATCATGAAGTATTGAAAGCGTTAAAAGAAGCCGGATTGGATTCTCTACCCGGCGCAGGTGCAGAGATTCTGATCGATCGCGTTCGTCGCCTGATCAGTAAAGGAAAGTGTGGGGCACAGGAATGGCTGGATGTGATGCATGAAGCACATAAGCTGGATATTACCACTTCTGCCACCATGATGTTCGGGCATGTGGAAACTATTGAGGAACGTTTTGAGCACCTGGTAAAAATCAGGGAGGTTCAAAGCCGTAAGCCAGAGGGCACCAACGGCTTCCTGGCATTTATTGCCTGGACCTTCCAGGATGTTGATACTTTATTGACGCGTATCCGTGGTGTACATAATCTTACAACAGTTGATGAATATGTGCGTATGGTGGCTTTAAGCCGCATTATGCTGCCCAATATCCTTAATATACAGGCCAGCTGGTTAACAGTAGGGCGGCCCACAGCGCAGCTTTGTCTGCATGCCGGAGCCAACGACTTTGGAAGCATTATGATTGAGGAAAACGTAGTGAGTGCTGCAGGTGCACCACACCGCTTCACTTACAAGTCTATGCAGGATGCTATAAAAGAAGCAGGTTTTGAGCCGCAATTACGCAACCAGCTATACAAGTGGAGGGAGATACCCGAAGCCATTGTAGAGCAGGTGGTAGATTATTAAATAATATACAATGATTTTTAGCCCCTGTGATCTTTTCCGGTTATCTGGCTTATTGCTATGTATTTTTTTGGTTTTGATTTCCTGCAAGTCAACTCCCGAAACGGGCTATAAGGAATCGGAAGGCAGGAAAGAGGAGGCTAATATTGTGCAATTAGACCCTACAGATTCAGCGTACCGGCAGCAGCTCCAAAATGTAAAAGATAGCCTGGGTTATTTTATTGCTCTTTTAAAAGCAAAAAATGAAAATCATTTTGACTTTTTTGCTAAAGCAGCGTTTACAGAGGGCGATAAGGCCGAACACTTGTGGTTTTCTGCCGATAGCCTGGTTGGCAATAAAATTGCTGGCCTTTTAGATAATGAACCTGTAGAACTTAAAAATGTTATTTATAAAAATCCTGTAAGAATAGACCTGAGCCTCATTGAAGACTGGGCTATTTATGATAGAGACTCCCTCGTTGCGGGAAATTTTATCACATACGAATAGCAATTCACACAATACACAGCAACAACTAACGACGGCGGGCCTTATAGTAGTAATTAAAACCAATGATATGAACGCATCGGCTGTAAAAAAAGTAGTAGTAGTTGGCGGTGGCTTTGCTGGGGTTAATTTTGTAAAAAGATTAGCTCAGCACAAAGAGTTTGAAATAACCCTGGTTGATCTTAATAATTATAACTTTTTCCCACCCCTGTTATACCAGGTAGCAACAGGTTTTCTCGAACCATCAAGCATTAGCTATCCTTTCAGAAAATTTTTAAGAAATAAACCCAATGTGCGTTTTCGTATGGCTGCACTCAAACAGGTTGTGCCTGCAGAAAACAAGGTAATTCTTTCCAACGGCGAGTTAAGTTACGATATGCTGGTGATGGCTACAGGAGCAACTACTAATTATTTCGGAATGGAAAATGTAAAACAACATGCCATTCCAATGAAAACATTGAGCGATGCCCTGGCCATGCGTAACCTGCTGCTGAACCGTTTGGAAGAAGCATCAAGAACTACTGACCGGGAGCTAAAACGAAAATTGCTGACCATTGTGATAGCCGGCGCGGGACCAACCGGAGTGGAAGTTTCGGGGATGTTTGCCGAAATGAGGCAAAGCATCATCCGGAAAGATTATCCCGAATTGGGTAAAGGTCTTAGCGAAATTATATTGGTTGATGGCGGCGATGCGGTTTTAGGGCCCATGTCTGTTGAATCTCAGAAATACTCTAAAGAATCGCTGGAAAAGCTGGGCGTAAAGGTAATGTTGCAGAACCGGGTAAAAGATTTTGATGGAGAAACCGTTTCATTAATTGACGGTAATGATATTACTACTAAAAACCTGATCTGGGCAGCCGGGGTATCGGCTATCGCCTTTGATGGTTTCCCCATTGAAAGTTTTGGGCCTGGCAAACGTATGCTGGTAGATGCCTTCAATAAGGTACAGGGCACTGAAAATATTTACGCCCTGGGCGATACCTGCCTGCAAACTACTGATGAGAAATTTCCCAAAGGGCATCCGCAGGTAGCACAGGTGGCCATACAGCAGGGCCAGCTATTAGCTAAAAACCTGCCTAAAGATTTTTCGTTATGGAAACCATTTTTGTATAATGATAAAGGCTCTATGGCCATTATTGGCCGCAACAAAGCCGTGGCGGATATTCCCAAACCTAAATTCCATTTTAATGGATTTTTAGCGTGGGCGGTGTGGTTATTTATACACGTAATGTCATTGTTGACGGTTAAAAATCGCGTTCGTACGCTGGTTAACTGGATCATTGCTTATTTCAGCAAAGACCAGTCATTCCGTATGATCATCAGGCCGCAGGATAAGGACAAAAATGTGACGGCTTAGCGGGTAAGTGCGGGACGGAGGTTTAGCAACATTTTCTTACATTAGAACATGCTTGAGAAAAACCTGTTATTGGTCATTTCCCTTTTGTTTATTATCACCCTGCTTACTATGCTGGGTAATAAACTTAAAGTAGCTTACCCCATTTTCCTGGTGATAGGTGGCTTACTCATTAGCTTTGTGCCTGGCGTTCCCGATTTACGCATCAGCCCCGATATCGTTTTCTATATTTTTTTACCTCCGGTATTGTTTGCCGCGGCCTGGCAAATTCCCTGGGCAGACTTCTGGAAGTTCAGGCGGCCCATAGCAAGATTCGGCTTTGGCCTGGTGTTCTTCACCTCTACCATTATTGCCTTTCTTTCGCATGCATTGATCCCCGGCTTTACCCTTGCATTGGGCTTTGTTTTAGGCGGCATTATTTCCCCGCCGGATGCTGTTGCGGCTACCTCTGTTTTAAGAAAACTCAATGTGCCCCGTAATATTGTTACCCTGCTCGAAGGGGAGAGCCTGGTAAACGACGCGTCGAGTCTTATCGTTTTCCGGTTTGCCCTGCTGGCCGTTACAACGGGACAGTTCAGCTTTGTAGATGCGTCTCAAAGCTTTGTGCTAATGGCCCTGGGAGGAACAGCGGTTGGTTTAGGTATCGGCGGCATTCTATACCTCATTCATCGTTTCTTTCCCACTACTACCGCTATTGATACTGCACTGACGCTGATCTCACCTTTCGTGATGTACCTGGTTGCAGAACATCTGCTTTTTTCGGGTGTGCTGGCGGTAGTATCCGGCGGGCTCTTCATCAGCTACCATTCTCACCGGATACTCACCTATAGCTCGCGGCTGAATATTAACGGGGTTTGGGATACGCTCACCTTTTTATTGAACGGGTTTATTTTTATACTGATCGGGTTACAGCTGCCTTATCTTTCCCGTCATTTTACGCAAAATACCATCAAGGATGCTTTATTTTATGGAATTATCATCAGCCTGGCAGTTATAGCCATCCGTGTTATATGGGTGTATAGTATCAACTATTTCCGCATATTGCTACACAAAAGGAAACCGCTGAAAGACGAACTACTTACAAATAAAGAAGCATTTTTAATCTCCTGGTGTGGCATGCGCGGTGTGGTTTCGCTGGCAGCTGCTTTATCTATCCCCTTCTTTATTCAGGATGATAAAATGTTTCCTTACAGGTTTTTAATTCTCTTTATCACTTTTGTGGTCATACTTATAACCCTGGTCATTCCCGGTCTCACCATCGGTCCATTCCTAAAATGGCTTAAAATAGAAGATAAACAAGCCAGTGAGAAGAAGAAAAATGAGCAGCTGATCAAATTAAGCCTGGCACAGGCAACGCTTACCTATTTAGACAACCATTTTACGGAAGACCTTACAAAAGATGAACATTTTAAGGCGGTGCACCACCGTTACGAACGTGCTATTCAACTAAGCAAACAGAAACTGGAAGCGATTGAAACGAAAGGCATAAAAACCATTCAAAAATCTACGCCCCGGTTAAAAAAGATGCTACTGGAGCTCATTCAGTTAAAGAGAACAGAGTTATCCAAATACCTGCAGAACCGCACTTTTGATGAAGAGCTGATACGGGAAAAAGAACGGGAACTAGACCTGGAAGAAGCCCGGTTAAGAAGCAAAGAAAGCTGATATTTTGTTTTATTTCCCGACTTTTGCCACCCTAATACCCGTTTAAATGGACAAGTATTTTACAGACGCCGCTTATGAAAATGTTGACTATACCGCGATACCACTACCATTTGGGGAGTATGAAGGCTGCACTTTCCATAACTGTAATTTCTCGAATAGCAACCTGGGTAAGATATCATTTATCGATTGTATATTCAACCATTGTAATATCAGCAATGCCCCATTATCAGAAGCTATTATCAGAGATGTACAGTTTAATCATTGTAAAATGATTGGCCTGCATTTTGAAACCTGTAGCGACTTTCTTTTTTCCGCAGCGTTCACCCAATGTACTCTTAATCTTTCTTCTTTTTATAAACTGAAGATCCGGAACACCGTATTTAACGATTGTACCTTACATGAAATTGACTTTACGGATACTGATCTAACGGGGGCACGCTTCAACAACTGTGATCTTAAAGGCGCCACATTTGATAATACCCTACTCGAAAAAGCCGACCTGAGCACGGCATACAACTATATTATTGATCCTGATAGAAACAAGGTCAAAAAAGCAAAGTTTTCTACAGACGGGCTACCCGGCCTTTTAGTGAAATATAATATCGTGGTGCGATAACTTATATTTTTCCCTTTTAGGTAATAAAGTTTTCCGCATTTAGTAAACATCCGGGGTTAAGGCAGTGATACTTTCGCTAAAATTTATTCTGATGAGAAAAGTATTATTGTCGTTATTGACATTATTGTTATGTCAGCTTACCTGGGCTCATGCTGTCTGGATTGAAACATTGCCCACCGGTAATAAAAACAAAGCGCAGGAAATAAAAGTATTCTTTGGTGAATATGCCGATAAAGATATTACGGCTGCTGAAAAATGGTTTTCCGACCTGAAAGACTTTGCAATCGTTGCGATTGCACCGGATGGTTCTGTAGAAACCTTGTCCACGGCGATTGGTACCGACCATTACAAAAGCAGCTTTACTCCCAAACAGGAAGGGGTTTACACCATCAGCCTGCAACATCCGGTAAAAGATCTTTATCATGGTACCAAGATCAACTATTTCAGCAGTGCCACGGTTAAAGTAGGCAAATCAGATTCAGGAAACGAAGCTACGGTTAACAAGAACTTTATCAGCCTGTTAGCAAAAGATGCGGCATCAGCCACAGCAAATAAAGAGGTTAAAGTGATTGCCTTGTTTGAAGGCAAGCCAGCGGCAAAAAAAGAAGTGCAGGTTTTTGCACCTAATGGCTGGAGCAAAACTTTATACAGCAATGAAGCTGGAGAAATCATGTTCACACCCCTGTGGAGCGGTAAATACCAGGTGGAGTTTTCACATACCGACAATACGGAACGTGAAGAAAACGGCAACAAAATCACTAAAACTTTTAACGGAGCTACTTATATGCTCTTTGTAAAATAGTTTCGCCTGCCGGTTAGTAATTCTTAAAAGCATCGTTGCTCCATAATTTTATTTCAGCAGCACGCATTTAAAGTAAATCTTCATTGCCGTCGTCTTCATTAAAATAAGCCTATTTTCATAGTAGCTTAATGTGAATCAAACCGTAATGAAGATTTCTTTAAAAAATAAATTGCGAAAACTCATGTGGGTGCTGCTATCCGCTATCATGATCATCCTTGCTGCCGTGATGATCTTTATCAATCAAAAAAGTTTCGGTAAAGCACCATCGGGGGAGCGGTTGGCGCGGATCAAAAAATCGCCAAACTACAGGGAGAATGCCTTTCAAAATCAAAGTCCTACACCTAATTTCTCATCAGATAAAGGTTTTACCGGTGTTTTATACGACTTCTTTTTTAAGAAAGTAAAAGACCTTCGTCCTTCGAAAGATATTCCCACCATCAAGACCAATTTAAATGGTTTAGGCGCTGAAGATGCCCTGGTATGGATGGGGCACTCTTCTTTATACATGCAGGTAGCGGGCAAAAAATTCCTGGTAGACCCTGTATTGGTATCGGCCTCGCCTTTATCAGCCTTTAATAAAGCTTTTAATGGCGCCTCAACCTATCGACCCGAAGACCTGCCCAATGCAGATGTATTGATCCTCACGCATGACCACTGGGATCACCTCGATTATACAACCATGCTTAACCTGAAAGATCGGGTAGGTAAAGTGATTTGTCCCTTAGGTGTAGGCGAGCACCTGGAATATTGGGGTTTTGATAAAAATAAGATCGTAGAACTGGATTGGAATGAGCAAACTTCAGTAGATGGGTTTACCATTACTGCGCTACCAGCCAGGCATTTTTCGGGGCGAGGCCTTACCCGCAATAAGTCTTTATGGGCCTCATTTATGTTGCAGTCGCCCGATGGAGGCAATATTTACCTTGGTGGAGACTCCGGCTATGATAGTCACTATACCGCTATTAAACAACGCTTTGGCTCTATTGATCTGGCCATACTGGAAAATGGCCAGTATAATGACGCCTGGAAATATATTCATCTGGTGCCGGAAGACCTGGTAAAAGCGGTAAAAGAGCTGAACCCTAAAAGGCTTTTTACCGTTCACAACTCTAAGTATGCCCTGGCCATGCACGCCTGGAGCGAGCCGCTGGAAAATATTTCAAAAGCGGCTGAAAAAGATAGTATTAAATTGATGACACCTATGATCGGCGAAGTGGTACATTTAAAAGACAGTTTACAGACCTTTAAAAAATGGTGGCAGTAAGCTATACTGCTATTACCACATCTGCTACAAGACGGAAAATATCGGTAAAGTAGCTTTTTGCAACCATGTAACTTTTATTTTCAATACTACCGGCAACTTTGTTAATACTGGCTTGTTAGTTACTGTTTATCATTTGTAGCAAACCGCTATGAACTATTAACAATCAACAATAAACCGATACCCCATGAGTACGAATGTAAAAGCTTTTGGCACTGAGGCTGCTGACGCAGATCTTCAGCCGATGCAGATCGATCGTCGTGATGTTACCCCACAGGATGTGGAAATTGAAATATTATACTGCGGCGTTTGCCACTCTGACCTGCATACCGCCCGTAACGACTGGGGTGGCTCAAAATATCCTTCTGTTCCCGGACATGAAATTGTAGGAAGAATTACCAAAGTGGGTAGCGAGGTTACCAAATTCAAAGCTGGCGACCTGGCAGCAGTAGGCTGCATGGTGGATAGCTGTAAAACCTGCGATAACTGCAAGCAAGACCTGGAACAATTTTGCCTGAATGGATTTACCGGCACTTACAATGGTAAAGACAAACATTCAGGCGGACATACTTTTGGTGGATACTCCGAAAAAGTAGTGGTAGATCAGCATTTTGTATTAAAAGTGCCTGAAAACCTGGACCTCGCTGCAGTAGCTCCAATTCTTTGCGCTGGTATTACCACCTGGTCTCCCTTGAGGCACTGGAAAGTGAAGGAAGGCAGCAAAGTGGCAGTGGTAGGCCTGGGCGGTTTAGGACACATGGCCCTGAAGTTGGCACATGCCCTTGGTGCAGAAGTTACCCTGTGCTCCAGAAGTGCAGGAAAAACAGAAGAAGCGAAATCATTGGGAGCAGATGAAGTGATCATTTCTACTGACCCGGCACAAATGGACACTGTGAGAGGTAAATTTGACCTGATCATAGATACCGTTCCTTATGTTCATGATCTGAATCCTTATATACAAACCCTGCACGCCAGCGGTACATTAGTGTTAGTAGGTTTCCTGGGTAACCTGGAGCCTATGTTAAATACAGGCCCTCTTGTAATTGGCAGAAAATCTATCGCCGGCTCCCTGATCGGCGGCATCGCTGAAACACAGGAGCTACTGGATTTCTGCGGTCAGCACAATATTGTTTCAGAAATAGAACTGATCAAAATGCAGGATATCAACCAGGCTTACGAAAGAATGCTGAAAAGCGATGTACGCTACCGGTTTGTCATTGATATGCAAAGCTTAAAGAATTAAGAAAGAATATATTCTGATGAGGGGATAGCATGAGTTATCCCCTTTTTTATTGGGTAAACAAACAGACGCTTTTGAACATTAAGGATCAAATCATTTACCTGTGCTGGTCAATCAAAATAGGGTTGCCATCCGGATCGGTTAGGGTGATATAGGCCGGACCAGTGGTTGTTTCATCTGCTTCAGCCGTCAATTCAATGCCTTGCTGTTTCAAATGTTGCTGAACAGCACGCACATCATCAAATTCATCCAAATGTTTGGCTTCCTGATCCCAACCCGGATTAAATGTGAGCATATTCTTATCAAACATTCCCTGGAAGAGCCCGATAACCGAAGAGCCATTTTTCAGTACCACCCAGTTTTGATTAATGTCACCGCCTTTATAGGTAAATCCCAGCTTTTCGTAAAATGCTTTAGACGCATGAATATCTTTAACTATAAGACTTACTGAAAATGCGCCTAGTTTAATGTTGTCCATTTATACTTCTTTATATACAATAAATATATTGAAATTTATTGCTCAGAAAAAATCTGGTCACCGTCCTCAAAAACATGCCCTGGGCTTTTTACCTCTGAGGAAGTGAAAAACCGATAATGAAGCATCCTTGGCATTACATACTCCGGGTTTTACTTCATCGAACCCGGCGAAACCTCTGTGTATACTTTACGTTCTCATTTCTTTGCGTTTAAGAGATATGAGCAACTTTTTGGTTATATTTATTGTATCGAAAACTTTAAAGGCCCTTAGGGTCTTTATGTAATATCTGCATACATGATAAGTTCACGCCGTTCGTTCATTAAAGTATCGGGAGCATTAGCAGCACTGGCCGCCCTGCCCAAATCGGTAAAGGCATTGTACCAGGATGTAAAAAGCTTTTTTGTTCCTCCCAAACAAACCATCCCGCTCGCCATCAACATTAATAAAAAACCCTACAAGGTAACCGCCGATACCCGTACTACTTTGCTGGATCTGTTAAGAGAGGAGTTGCAGCTGACGGGCACTAAAAAGGGTTGCGACCATGGCCAGTGCGGAGCGTGTACGGTGCATGTAAATGGTGAACGTGTGCTCAGCTGTCTCACGCTTTCGGCTCAGGCTGCCGGTAAAGAAGTCACTACCATTGAGGGTTTGGCAAACGGTGAAACATTGCATCCCATGCAGCAGGCTTTTATAGAATGTGATGGTTTGCAGTGCGGGTATTGTACGCCGGGACAGATCATGTCTGCCGTTGCCTGTGTAAAAGAGGGGCACACAAAATCAGTGGCAGAAATAAAGGAATTTATGAGCGGTAATCTTTGCAGGTGCGGCGCTTACAACGGTATTGTTGAATCTATTCAAAAAGTGGCAGCTATATGAGACCATTCAGCTTTAGTAAAACAAACAACGCGGCGAAGGCTGTGGCAGCCAAAAAAGATCAGGTACAGTTTGTAGCCGGCGGCACCAACCTGGTAGACCTGATGAAGAAGCATATTGCGCAACCCGAAGCTTTGATTGATGTTACCGCTTCCCTTTCGGATAAGATAGAACCCACCACCAAAGGCCTACGAATTGGAGCGATGGTGCGCAATAGTGCTTTGACCACGAATAGCGAGATCCTGTCTAAATATCCCCTGATAGCAAAAGCGGTTTTGGCCGGAGCCTCTCCCCAAATTCGTAATATGGCGAGTACCGGAGGCAACTTGTTGCAACGCACCCGCTGCCCCTATTTTTATGATATAACGAGCCCTTGCAACAAGCGCAAACCAGGATCGGGTTGCAGTGCCGTGCAGGGAGAAAACAGGATGAGTGCCCTGGTGGGCTACAGCGATCAATGTGTGGCCGTACATCCATCAGACTTGTGCGTAGCACTCGCGGCCCTGGATGCCTCGGTTAATATCATCGATCAGAAACAAAAGAAAGCCGCTATTGCATTTAAAGATTTTCACCGGCTGCCCGGCGATCAACCCCAACTGGACAACAAGCTGCCGGCTAATGCATTAATTACTTCCATTGATATCATATCGAATCCATTTAGTAAAAACAACGCCTATTTAAAGCTACGCGACCGCGATTCCTACGCATTTGCCCTGGTTTCTGTGGCTGCTGCACTTCATCTGCAAGGCAATACAATTATCGATGCCCGGTTAGCTTCAGGAGGAGTTGCCCATAAACCCTGGCGCTGGTATGCCGCCGAAGCTTATTTAAAGGGCAAGGAAGCTAGTTCTTTACATTTCGAAAAAGCAGCAACTATTGCTACAGAAGGATTGAAACCGTTAAATGGCAACGCTTTTAAAATACCCATGTTAAAGGGAATGATAGAAACGGCGTTGCAAAACTGTTTGACAGGTTAGTATGAGGTTACCAGCGAAATTCATGATTCACCTTTGTTGCCTGCCCGTTCGGTACAGGCATGGGTCGCATGCTTTAACAGTTGAAATAATATCAGCAAATTTCCATCCGCTTTATAAAAATTAATTATGGCATTTTTTGATGAACCTTTTGATCTGATAACGCCCCCGGAAGGCCGGGTAGAAGGTGTTGCAAAAGTTACCGGCAAAGGAAAATATGCAGCAGAATACGAATTGCCTGGCGTATGTTATGCGGTGCTGGTAGACAGCACCATTGCCTCTGGTACCATTAAAAATATTAACCTGCAAAATGCGAAGCAGGTTGCAGGCATTATTGATGTTGTGACGCATAAGCATAAACCGCTGGTCCCCGGCCTGTCTGATGAAGCTAAAATAAAGGAATCCAGGTTCGGACTTCCTGTTTTTCATACCGATAAAATATACTTTAAGGGGCAGCCTATTGCGATGGTGATTGCCGAAACCCTTGAGGACGCTACTTATGCGGCTTCGCTGGTTACAGCCGACTATGATACTACTCCTTTTAAAGTTGATTTTGAAAAAGAGCATCCTTTAAACCCGTTGGCCAATGCGGGGAAGGAAAGGGGGGCTTTAGATGCCTGGAGCAGCCTGCCTCATATAGTTGAAGCGTCTTATAATATAAAGGCAGAAGTGCATAACCCTATGGAAATGCATGCTACCACGGCCCACTGGATTAGCAACGATGCATTAAAACTATTTGATAAAAACCAGGGGGTAAATAATGTACAGCGCAGTTTTGCCCGGCTTTTCAATATTCCTGAAAAAAACATAGAAGTGTTCAGCGAATTTGTTGGCGGGGGATTTGGCTCAGGTTTAAGAGTATGGCCCAGCGCTTTGGCAGCAGTAATGGCAGCAAAACAGGTAAACCGACCCGTAAAGCTGATGTTGACGCGTCCGCAAATGTTCCATTCGGTGGGTTATCGGCCTGCATCCTGGCAAAAAGTAAAAATGGGGGCAGATAACGAAGGCAATATTACCGGTGTGTGGCACCAGGCTAAAAACGGAACCTCGGTTTATGAAAGTTTTGGAGAAGGTATTACCCGTGTAACCCGCCTTATTTATAAATTTCCCAACCTGAAAACCGAGTCGGCCATTGTCCCCCTGAACCTCTCAACACCCACCTGGATGCGGGGACCGGGCGATTGCACCGGCGATTTTGCCATTGAAAGTGCTATTGACGAGCTAAGCTATCAATTAGGAATGGACCCGGTGCAGCTGAGACTTAAAAATATTGCCCTAGATAAAAACCCCGATTCGGGCCTGCCCTGGTCTACCAACTTTATCGATGAATGCATCAAAAAAGGGGCATCTCTCATAGATTGGTCTCAACGAAAAACAAAGCCCGGCCAGGTAAAGGATGGCGACTGGAGTACGGGGTATGGCATGGCGGTAGGTATGTGGAACGCAGGTCGCGGTAATGCCAGCGCCGGAATCGAAATGCGAAAAGATGGCAGTATTACGGTACAAACAGCCATGACAGATATTGGTACCGGAACCGGAACGGGTATGTACAATATCGCGCACGAGGTTACCGGTATTCCCCGAAACAAAATAAAAATAGAGCTCGGTAATTCCACGTTGCCACCGGCGCCCAGCCAGGGAGGCAGTACCGGCTTATCATCCGTGAGTGGTGCCGTAGTAGCAGTTTGCAATGCGTTAAAATTGAAGCTGTCCGAATATGCGGCCGCCATCAATGAAAAATATAAAGGTGCGGCTGTTGCCGATATATTGCTTTCAGACAAGGGCATTTCTTACAAAACAGGTAGCAGCGAATTCGTATCCTACGAACAGATATGGGACAAAAATAAGCTGACGATTATTGACCTCGAGGCCAGCTCCGGACCTGGTGATGAACGAAAACAATATGCCTTTTGCTCTTCAGCGGCTCATTTTTGTAAAGTGCGCGTGAATACTAAAACCGGAAAACTGAAAATAGAAAAATTGGTTTGTGTGGCAGACGGAGGAAAAATAGTGAATGAAAAAGCTGCCGCCAACCAAATGTCAGGTGCGGCTGTTGGCGGTATCGGAATGGCATTGATGGAAGAGCAGGTGGCTGATTCCCGATTGGGCGGCCTGGTGGGCAATGACCTGGCCGGTTATCATTTTGCCGTAAATGCTGATGCACCGATTATCGAAGTGGCATTTATAGGCAAACCAGATGTTAATATCAATCCCACCGGAGCTAAGGGTTTGGGAGAGGTAGGGATCATTGGTGTAGCGGCTGCCATTTCCAATGCTATTTATAACGCAACCGGCAAACGTTTGAGAGATTTGCCTATTACACCCGACAAAATACTAGATTTGACTTAAATAAATTACATGCTTACAGCAATTAATCCTAAGCTACCCATGCGTAGTAAGTCGGCTACCAAAGCGTATTATATTGACCGGCTGGGTTTCATAAGCTGTGGCCTGGTTGACTATGATGGCTACCTGATGATAGAAAAAGATGGTATCGAGATCCACTTTTTTGAGTTTAGCGAGCTGGACCCGGCCGAGAATTATGGACAGGTTTATATCCGCACCAATGATATTGAGACGCTTTATCAATCTTTACTGGACAATCATATTCCTATACATCCCAATGGCAAACTGGAAGCTAAACATTGGGGACAGAAAGAATTTTCTCTGCTGGATCCCGATAATAATTTGCTGACCTTTGGCCAGAGCATTCTTTAGTCCACGGGTTCGTTTCCTTGGATTTCTTTATCCGGGTTTTAAACCATTCAGGAATCAGGATTATAAAGATATCCTCGATCTGATTATTTTAAGTTTCTCAACGGTTTATCTCTTGATTTGCAGCTCTAACAACATTTTATTTTTTCCAAATGATCTGGGGCAGATATCATTTTCTCCTTAGATACGGTGTGTAGTATTAAATGAATCAGAACAATTCGGGCATTTCCTTTTATCCTGTCCATTAGCAAATTTGAGCTTGCCCGGTGCCAATCTAAAGTTCATTACATTTGGTTCTCAAACCATCCAACCATGGCAATCAGGATTTTTATTACAGGAGGCACTTTCGATAAAGAATATAATATGTTGAACGGGCAGTTATATTTTAAAGATACCCACTTGCATGAGCTGCTGGAAAAAGGCCGTAACCTGGTGCCTGTTGAAATAAGAACATTGATGATGATCGATAGCCTGAAAATGACAGCAGAGGATCGTGATTTAATTGCTTATCAGTGCGAACAGTGTGAAGAAGAGCAGATTGTGATCACACATGGAACCGATACTATGGACAAAACCGCCAAAGTACTGGCGGAAAAAGTAAAGAATAAGACGATCGTCATCACCGGCGCCATGATCCCTATTAAATTTGGCAGCTCTGATGGGTTATTCAACCTGGGCAGCGCGCTGGCATTTGCCCAAACCCTTTCTCCGGGAGTTTATGTAGCCATGAATGGCCGTTATTTTCATTGGGACAATGTTCGCAAGAACAAACAATCGGGCATATTTGAAGAAATTAAATAAAAACCAACACAGGCAACCGCTTTTGTACTTATAGTTTTCCCATCTTTGCAGGCGCAATAAACAGAACAGAACCGGATGAACCGGATATTCAATATTCCGGCGTAAGATCGTTGTTGCAAGGTTCCCGCGTCAAAATAAAAACCGTCTGATGAAAACTTCGAAAAGCGCTGCCATTGGCTTTATTTTTATAACCCTTACTATTGATGTGATCGGCTGGGGACTGATCATACCCGTAATGCCCAAGCTCCTTTCAGAACTGAAGCATATCCCGATTAACGAAACCAGCACCTGGGGAGGCTTGCTTGTATCTGTTTTTGCGTTGATGCAATTTATATTCGCCCCGTTAATGGGCAATTTGAGCGACCGGTTTGGGAGACGCCCGGTTATTCTATTATCCCTCCTGGGATTTTGTGTTGATTACATCATATTAGCGTTGGCACATAACTATGCGTTGCTTTTTGTAGGACGTGTATTGGCGGGTATTACAGGGGCCAGCTTCACTGCTGCCAGTGCTTATATAGCAGATGTAAGCACTAACGAAAACCGGGCTAAAAACTTTGGATTGATAGGTGCCGCATTCGGCTTAGGATTTGTATTAGGCCCGGCATTAGGAGGTTTGCTGGCAAGCCTGGGATTAAGAGCACCCTTTTATGCAGCAGCAATTCTTTGCTTTATCAATTTTCTGTATGGATATTTTGTACTTCCGGAGTCACTGAAGCCCGAAAACCGCAGACCCTTTAACTGGTTAAAGGCGAATCCGGTAGGATCATTTTTGTTCTTCATCAAACACAAGGAAATAACGGGCCTTGTTGCTGGTTTTATTTTCATTTACCTGGCAGCTCACGCAGTGCAAAGCAACTGGAGTTATTTTACCATGTTTGTGTTTAACTGGACTGAAACGCAGGTGGGAATTTCATTAGCGATTGTGGGAGTATTAGTATTCCTGGTTCAGGGTGGTTTAATAAGAATTATTAACCCAAAGTTGGGTGATGAAAAAAGCACTTACCTGGGACTCATCCTGTACGCTGTTGGTCTTACCTTATTTGCATTTGCCAACCAAAGCTGGATGATGTATGCATTCCTTGTGCCCTACTGCCTGGGGGGCATCGCCGGCCCCGCCCTTCAATCTATTATTACCAAACATATTCCCAAAAATGAGCAGGGAGAACTGCAGGGAGGCTTAACCAGCCTAATGAGTTTTACTTCCATAATTGGGCCCTTAATTATGACGGGCCTCTTTAATTATACCACGCATAAAGAGTCAGCTATTCATTTTCCAGGAGCCCCTTTTTTATTGGGTGCTGTTTTTATGCTCATCAGCGTATGGATCGCACGAAGGGTTTTGCAAAAAGAGCGCAAGGAAAATCCGCAGTTAGCCAAACGCCTGGATGAACCAGCAACAGGATCCACTGTAGGTCACTAATCTCCAGTAAAGACAAAATCTCCGTTTAGTACCATTTTTCCTCCGAAAAGCAACATAAGAATACCAGGATGGGGGTGTAATTTTGCTTTGTATTACATCAGCTATGACAAAGTTCCCGGTATATAATATCTGCAATATCAGCGCTTCGCCAACGCCACCGGATGAGGATATACTGGTTGAAGATTTTGCCCAGTATATTGAGCGTCATTATGCAAAGCTCAACTACCCGCACAGGCACGCTTTCTATCATATTGTTTTGTTTACAGCCGGCAAAGGAACCCATACCATTGATTTTAAAACCTTCCCTGTGCAGGCGGGCCAGGCTTACTTCATGATTCCGGGCCAGGTTCACGGATGGCAGTTTGAAGGTAAAGTAGAAGGCTATATTATTAATTTTTCCGAGACCTATTTTAAGTCATTTTTACTAAATTCTGCTTACCTCGACCAGTTCTCGTTTTTTAGTGGTAATTGTGATGAAGGAGTGATTCAGCTAAATGAGCCAGCATTTAAAGAAGGAGCACAATTAATGCGTGAAATGCTGAAGGCCGCTGAAAATGGACAAGCTCATGAGGATCTGATCAAAGTATTGCTACTGCGTTTCCTGATATTGACAGAAGAAGCTTCAGGAAAAAAGGTGGCGAATACCATGCCCAATCAAAAAATGCTGACCTTAAAGACGTTCAGAAACCTGATTGAGAAAAATTATCGTCAGCTGAAGTTGCCTAATGAGTATGCCGCGCAAATGTATATCACCCCCCACCATTTGAACGCTTTATGCCAGGACCTTACCGGGCAGACCGCCGGAGAGCTGATACGCGACAGGGTGATACTGGAAGCCAGGCGGCTGCTTGTAAATGATGAAATGACGGCCGCAGAAATTGCCTGGAACCTGAATTTTAAAGATGCCTCTTATTTCAACCGCTTCTTTAAAAAAGCAACAGGTCTTACCCCTTTCGAATTTAGAAAACAGATTAAATAAAAGAATTGATATGCATACACAAACTATTTCCTCCGCTCAACCATCAGAAGAAAGCAAGCCCGGTTTTTTAAAAGTGCTGCAGTGTAAATGTCCGCGCTGCCGCAAGGGTAATATGTTTGTTGAAAGCAACCCTTATAAGTTGTCGAGCGTTATGAAAATGAACGACCCTTGCCCGGTTTGCGGACAGCCATTCGAACTGGAAGTAGGCTTTTTTTACGGTAGTGGTTATATCAGTTACGCTCTTTCTATTGCATTAAGCGTTGCTTCTCTTATAGCCTGGTGGGTTTTTGTAGGCCTGAGTGTAAATGACAACCGTATATTTTACTGGCTTATTTTTAATGCCGTTCTGCTGCTTAGTATGCAACCGCTTTTAATGCGGCTGGCGCGGGCAGTATGGTTATCCTTTTTCGTGAGGTACGATAAAAACTGGCGCACCAATCCTCCCAAAAAATCAGAAAGATTGAATAAAGAACAGGGGGGCAACTGGTAGTATTTATTGCAGCGCTTCTTTTAAAGCCGCAACATTTTTCTTTTCGCTGCCAATAAAGATCTTGTCACCTAGAATGACTACCGGGCGCTTTAAAAAAGTATCGTGCTCTAATATGTAGTTTTTATAATCTTGCTCTGTCAGCGCTTTATCTTTTAATCCCAGTTCCTTATACTTAAGTGCACGGCGACTGAAAAGCGATTCAAAGGACCCTGCCAGCTTTTTCATTTCGTCCAATTGTGCAGATGTCATGGGCTGCGTTCTGATATCCTGCAATTCGAACCCTGTTTTCTCGCTGATATTGGTATCCTTCATGATCTCGGCACAAGTACTGCAGGTAGACAGGTAGTAAATCTTCTTCATAACTATCAAAGTTAAGAGAGAAGAAATAGACCTTTCAAAAATTTCGGATTAAATTGCTGTCAATCGCTATTTCATTTTACTGTTGAAAAACTAACACTTTGACTTATGAAGTACCTGATAACATTAGCCGCTATATTCATGGGATCAGTCGCCTGCGTACACGCTTACCCAATTGCTCCCCGGCCATTGAGGTTACTGGTTAAAGAAAGCCAGCATATTATTGTAGGGTATGTAACCAATGTACAGGATGGCTTTATAAGAAGCGATAAAATAGAAAACGGTAAGCTCATTTCCAGTACTGGTTTTGGACCTGAGATGGCTACCATTAAAGTATTAGAGAATTTACAAGGCGTTATCACTGCCGATTCAATAAAGGTTGAGTCTTATGTTAATATGATCTGCCCGGAACCCGCCCGGTATCAAAAACAAACATGGGTGATTGCCTTTCTGGATAAGGATGAAGATGGCCGGTATAGCACTCACGCGTTGAGTTGCGGCTTGAAAACCCTTAATCAGCAAGATATCGCTATTTATAAGAAGAGAATCAGGGAAATGCAGCAGATACTGACAATAAATGACGAGGAGATACAATTTACAGAAACCATAGAGTGGCTCGTTAAATGTACTGAATCGGAAACCACCCGATTGGAGGGTTTTGCCGAATTAAACTCTGGACAGGGCTATGTTTGGTTGTACCCGGATGGTAAAAAGCGGGATTTGAGTACACTGGTGAGTACGAACCAGGCAGCCGGGCTGAAACCCTTATTAATTAATGATCGAACTGGCATTAATTGGGGGATAGCCGATCTCCTTTACAGCACCTATCCAAGTGAGGTAGAAAGCTGTTTGATTGAAAATTTAAACACTGTAAACAAAACAAATTACCTGTCAATTGCAGAATCTGTCCCCAGGTTAAAAAGCCTACACCACTTGCCGGAGGTAAAACAACTAGTTAAGGAATACAACCTGCTGAGTTTTGATGAAAGGAAAGAGAAATGTGGCGAATGGATCAAAAAATTTATCGCAGTTTATGAAATGAGTAAAAAATAAACCGCCAGTACAGGCGGTTTCTGAAGGAGAGGAGTCCGAAGAAAAGAATTACTTGCGCTGGCTTTCATTGCAGATATTTTGAATCTGGCTGATAATATCTTTTGATATATTACTAAAAGTAGGCGCTACTACAGCAGAACCTCCCGTGTTATTGGCAATAAGCTGCAGCTGGTAATTAGCCGGGTGGAATGCGTTGCCACTGAAAGTGGTGAGCAGCACACACTGCACGCCCATACTGTTCGCGGTAGCCGCAAGGGTTTGTAAAAAGCTATCATCTGTTGCATTCGCATTATCATCATCACCGCTAGCCGGGGCATCGGTAATAATGATGGCCAGCTTCGTAATGTTGCCCCCGCGCCAGGTCCCGGCAAAACCGTTATTTAAAATTTCGTTCAATAGCAAATCACCAGGCTCCGGACCATTGATACCCCAACCCATCGGCATGTTGGGGTTATTGTTGAGAAAAGAGAGTTGACTAGTGAAAGAAGTAGCATTGGCCGGTGCAAATTTTTCCATCATCGTAAGATGCTGATCGGTGTTGGTACCCGTTGTTATCACTTTCTTTTGAGCGGCGGGAAGCGCTGTGTAAGCAGGACTGGCGATATAAGAAGGACCCGCTTTTTTAGGGTATTCGTCAAAAATGCCCAGCGCCAGCCTGTAATCCCCACCAGACTCTGCTATAATAGTACTAACAATGCTGCTTACTTCGCTTTTTATAGAATCGATAGCACCCCCCATACTACCGGTGTAATCTACCAGGAAGACAACATCCATCCCAGCCGCGCAGCCTGTGGGCACTTCATCGTAGTCACATAAAGCTGCATTTTTTGAGCAGGAAATAGTAGAAAAGCACATTATAGATAAGCATAAAATAACAAGCGGTTGCGTATAAATCGTTTTCATAACAAAAATTTTTAAGGGGTTGAAAATGGGAGGCTGCCGGTGCAACCTCCCGGTTGGTTAGGGCTATCTGTTATCAGGACAGATTACTTTTATTTCGGTACGGCGATTGATCTGGTGTTCTGCCTCACTGCAGTCCACACCATCTTTGCAACGGTTTAATAATTTTCTTTCTCCATAACCCACAGGAATCAGTCTTTCCTTTTTTATGCCTTGCATTACCAGGTAGTCTACTGCAGCATCAGCACGTTTTTGTGATAGTGTCATGTTATAGGAATCCGAAGCTCTTGAATCGGTATGCGATGAGAGTTCTACTTTTACGCCGGGATTATCTTTCATAAACTGTGCAAGCTTGTTCAGTTCCGGCTTTGCATCCTCCCTGATAAAATATTTGTCGAGATTGTAGTAAATGTTTTTAAGGACGATCGCTTTGCCACAGTCCGTTTTTTCCATACATACTTCCAGTTTAATAAACAGTGTTTTGTTGCGATCGAAATTTTGAGTGGTGATGGTTTCTGTTTGCGAGAAATAATCATTCTTTTTGGCGTATACCGAGTAAGCAGCGTTCTGTAAAGCGTGAAAAATAAAAGTGCCTTTATCGTTGGTATTGGTTGTTTTTTGTTCTGCTTTTACAGTATTGGTGAGTACTACAGATGCCCCGGTTAAAGGATTGGCGATATTACATTCTACCACTTGTCCCCGAAGTATAAAACGGTCATCGGTATATAGTATTTCTTTTTGCAGTGTCTGATTGGATTTGAAATCGCTCTTATTAGCTACAGCTCCCTTTAGGTCTACATCGAACAACTTTCCTGCTATGGAATAATTATCAGGGGTAATATTATTAAATACAACCACACCATAATTATTGGTAGTGCCGCTATGAATGATTTCTCCATACACATTTTTGAGCACCACATCTGTATTGGGGAGTATTTCGCCGGTATATTGATCCTTTGCTGTAACTGCCAAAGCGTAATTATCGCAGGTATTGCAGTCTTCTTTGGGCGCCGGCTTCTTTTCCTTTTTAGGTAGCTGAATACTCACACCCGCAAAAGCGCCCAAAGAACTAATATCGCAATTGCAGGCATTGTTACGACGCCCCAGGGATGGCTGAGACCCGGAATTGTCGCCGCTAACGGGCAGATACGCAGCGGAAAATCCCAGTTTGGCATCGGTAAGTTCAGGTGTTTTAAAATGCCGCAGATAATAAACGCCTGCATGCAAACCTATCGAGCGGGTAAAATAATACGTAAATTGAGCCTGGGCCTTTGCGGATAATACATTTTTAGCATCATACCCTGCATGATGATTGAGCAATTGAGTAGGCGAGGTAACGGACAGGTTCGTATAACCGCCTTTTATGTTGGCCATGCCCCCGCGGAGGAACAGTTCGGCGGCAAACTTTTCTGTACTTTGGTATTTAAAAGAAGGGCCGATGCCATAAAACATACGGCTGATCTTATCTTCCTTCAGATCTAATACGCTACTGGTGTACGCAGCGGTTGGATAAGTACTTTGGGTGCGATTCTGTATATAATCGAAGTCGCCCCCCAGGCCCAGCCAACCCCAATAATAGTTAACGCTTGCCCCTGCAGCCAGGCCTCCTTTATAATTAATATAAGGAGTATTGTTATTATAGAATGGCAGCAGATCGTAGCCGCCTCTAACCGAAGCCCCAAAACCTTTAGTAGTAGCGCCGCTCTGGGTTGTTTGTGCCGTTACACCAATCATTAAAGTTTGTAACACACCTAATAAAATAAATATCTTTTTCATAATATACCTGTTTAAAGTGACGCCTACTCTTTCAGTTTTCGGCATGCCTGGGTGAGTTTATTTACAGGTATATCAGGCACCTGCCTGGATTGTTACCCCCTCATCACAATTTTTTATCCGGGAGATTGGATTTGAACCTTGTAGAGCGTCTATATTCATCTTCCGCTAACAACCAACATCCTGTTCAAAATCCCAACCTTTCCTAAAAAGATTTGTTATCTTTGCATACTAATTTTCACAGTTATGATTAAAACAGGAAGTCCCGTAATCAGTATATATACAGAAATGACGCCTAACCCGGAAACCATGAAGTTTGTTGCCAACAAGCTTTTATATCCTGGTAAGAGTATTGATTTCCCCGATGCGGAAAGTGCTAAACCTTCGCCACTGGCTACAGAGTTGTTTGGTTTTCCCTTTATTAAAGCTGTTTTTATTGCCAGCAACTTTGTTACCCTTACTAAAACGCCTGATGCCGAGTGGATGGATGTAACACCTTCAATCCGCCAGTTTTTGAAAGACTACCTGGAAGAAGGTAAAGAGGTAATTAATGAAGATGAGATCATTGAAGTGAAGAAAGAAAGCAGCAACGAAGTATTGGCAGACGACGATGATGTAGTTAAACGTATCAAAGAATTACTGGAGAACTATGTAAAACCGGCTGTTGAAATGGACGGTGGTGCAATACAGTTTAAAAGTTATAACGATGGAGTGGTAAACCTGATGATGCAGGGAAGCTGCAGCGGATGCCCCTCATCGATGATCACCTTGAAATCGGGTATTGAGGGCATGATGAAGCGTATGATTCCCGAAGTAAAAGAGGTGGTAGCAGAAGCCGAATAATTTTTTCAATTTTTGTTTTTTTGAAAGGCTGTGCATTTAACCGCACAGCTTTTTCTTTAGCCTTACTTTTGGAAAAATCAATTCTTGCAGGAATTCTTTAACCAGTTTATTACAGGGCTTAAAGCCACTACCGTTCCCGAATATATTGCGGTACTGGCGGGTATTGCCAGCGTGTGGTATAGCCGTAAAGAGAATATCCTGGTTTATCCTACCGGCCTTCTCAATACTATTATTTACATCTGGCTCAGCTTTAAGTATCATTTGCTGGGCGAAGCCGCTGTAAACTTTTATTATACCATCATGAATATCTATGGCTGGTATTTATGGACCCGCAAAGATGAACAAAAGCAGATCCTTGTACAGGTTCGTTTCTCATCACCCAAAGAATGGCTGGGGCAATTGGGTTTCTTTACCTTTTTTTACCTGAGCATATTTTTTGCCTTAAGCTATTTAAAGAAAGCTTTTGCACCGGGCGCCATTCCATGGGCTGACGCCCTGGCTTCGGCAAGCGCCTTTACAGGCATGTGGCTGATGGCAAAGAAAAAAGTGGAAAGCTGGTATTGGTGGATCATTACCAATATCTGCGGTATGCCTTTGTATTTTGTAAAAGGTTTGGTATTTACATCTGTTTATTATCTTGTTTTACTGATTTTAGCAGTAGGAGGATTGATGGAATGGAGAAAAAGAGCTTATCTAAATAAAAGGAATGGTTAAAAAAGTTGTTATTATAGGACCGGAAAGTACGGGAAAAAGTACGCTTTGTGAGCAGTTGGCGGCTCATTATAATACTATTTGGACTCCTGAATATGCCAGGCAATACCTGCTGCAAAATGGAACTAATTATACATTTGAAGACCTGGCCCTGATAGCAAAAGGTCAGTTAGCTTTGGAAGATGGGTATGTAGAGCAGGCAAAAAGTCAAAAACTATCCAACATCCAGCCTGTTTTCCTTGACACCGATATGTATGTGATGAAAGTATGGTGCGAATTTGTTTTTGGCCAATGCCACCGGTTTATACTGGATGAAATTGTAGACCGTAAATATGACCTCTACCTGCTTTGCAATACGGATCTGCCCTGGACCAAGGATGAACTGCGGGAGTATCCCGACCTGGAAACGAGGGAAATTTTATTTAAGATGTATAAAGACCTGCTCATTCACCAGTCAACGCCCTGGGTCGAGATCAGGGGTAATAATGATGAGCGCCTCAAAATGGCTATTGAAGCCACAGATAAACTATTGTATGAACATCGCCATTAAAAAATACTCGGGCATTTATATTTTGCAGGCAACACAGCAACTGAACACGACCCTTGCCGAGGCCTGGAGCTATTTTGCCACGCCTGCGAATCTTCAAAGTATAACACCCGAAAATATTGGCTTCGAGATCACCTCAGGTAACGATGGCAAAATGTATCCTGGAAAACTCATTACTTACCAGCTATCCATCTTTCCTTTAATAAAAAATAAATGGGTGACAGAAATTACGCATATCACTCATCAAAAATATTTCATCGACGAACAGCGTAAAGGCCCATATGCGATGTGGCACCATGAGCATCATTTTGAGGAAAATGCAAATGGAGTAATGATGACGGACATGGTCAGTTATAAACTACCACTAGGGTTAGCGGGTCGATTGGTAGCGGGCAGATTAATAGCTAAAAAGCTACACGGGATCTTCTCTTTCCGTTACAAAACCCTGCAGCAACATTTTGGTTAATGTGCAGCATTAGATTTAAGCACATTCTCTAATTCGGCCAGGGGCCTTACACCAGACTGCCTCCAAACCGGTTTCCCGTTCTTAAAAACAATTAATGTGGGCACTCCCTGTACCTGGTAGGCATTGGCGGCCTGCGGACTTTTATCTACATCAATTTTAATGATGGTTGCAGTATCGCCTACGCGTTCTTTTAATTGCTCTAATACCGGCGCCATCATTTTACAGGGCCCGCACCATTCCGCAAAAAAGTCTACCAATACTGGTTTATCCTGGTTGATGATTTCTTTAAAGGTCATGTTGTTCTTTTTATTGCATATAAATATTGCAAAAAGCAGACCACCCATTTCAGGCAGCTAATGCAGATGATAAAAATCAACGTTCTTATTTATCGGTAATAATCGCCTGTATATCCCGATCCGGCCTTAAAAAATTCATCTGCTGTACAATTTTCTTAGTACGTGCAGAAACATAAGGGCTCATTGGCTTTACCGAGTATTTTTTGGGGTTGGGTAATGCGGCTGCTATGGATGCGGCCTGGCTTTGCGACAGATCTTTCGCCGGTTTTCCAAAGTAAGCCTGTGAAGCTTTTTCGATTCCGAAAATACCTTTACCGGTTTCTGCCACATTCAGGTATACTTCCAGAATACGTTTCTTACCCCATATTTTTTCAATCATAAAAGTAAAATAGGTTTCCAGACCTTTTCGTATCCAGCTGCGTCCCTGCCAGAGAAAAACATTTTTTGCCGTTTGCTGACTGATGGTACTTCCACCGCGAACACGTCCCGGCTTTCGCTGATTATAATCCAGCGCTTTCTGAATGCTTTTCCAGTCAAAGCCGTTGTGGTCAGGAAAAAGCTGGTCTTCGGATGCTATAACTGCCAGTCCCGCATTTACCGACATCTGGCTTAGTGGAACATACTCCTTTTCCATACCATGTTCCTGTATCAAACTAATCAACTGTGTAATGGTAATAGGTGGATTTACCCATTTTAAGGCAACGATATAAATAAGCTGGGCAATGAAAAGAACAATGAATGTTCTTTTTATCAATTTCCATATTCTCTTAATCAGCTTCATTCCCTTGCAATATATATAAAAGTTTGATGGTTATCTATTAACAAGCGCCAACCGGGTCATAAAAGATCGTGAAATCACCCCAGCAAAGGCAGTTGCGCCCTTCATTAATGAGGTTTATAAAGCAGCAAGCCAGCAACTAATGCTATAGAAAAGCCTATCAATATAATACCATTGATGCGGTTGATGAGCTGAATATTATGGGGCGTGAGCCGGTTGCGAATTTTACCGGCCAGCATTACTTTGGTGATATCTGCGGCAAGTACTATTAATAAACAGGTAGCAAAAATAACCACGCGTTCCTGTATGGTATGATTGATAACAGAAGAGGAGGCCATTAACCAGTATAAAAATACAGAGGGGTTGAGCGTGTTCATTAAAAAGCCGGAAAAGAACATTTTGGCATAATCCCGCTTACGAAAATTGATCTGGATCGCTTTACCCTGCTCATTGATCTTTACTTTTTTAAAAACAAGAAAGTAAACACCTAAACCCAGTAAAAACAAACTGCCTGTAATGCCTATGCCCTGCTTGTATTCGCTTATCTCCAAAAATAAAGAAGAGAACACATTGCTTACCAGAGCAAATGTGATGTCACTGGCCGAAACGCCTGCAACAAATGCGATTCCCCCCTTAGGCCCCACATTGATACTATGCTTGATGATAGAAAAAAGTACGGGGCCAACCGCTATGCTTAACAATAATCCTAAGGTTAATCCTTTAATTAAGCCTTCAATCATAGTGCCGGCAAGATTAGTGAAGTTTTTTTAAGGAGCGAAGTTAAATTTTACCTGTGGCCAGGAACTTGTCCCAGTTTTCGAGCATATTGCCCTTCATAACCCGTGGAAATTTATTTTGGCTACCCAGCTTACCCCTTAGTTCCATGAATTTAAGAAACTTTTCTTCGGGCAGAATTTCAATAAAAATATCGCTCAGGGCGCTGGTTCTTTCTGTTGCATAATCATCATTGATCGCCTTTAATGTATTATCAATAAACTTCAGCAATTCGTTAGGGTCTACATCATCATCAGTAGCAATATACCATTTATGAGCAAAGTAGTTCTTGTATGGGAACCCGGTAACAGTGTACTCAGGTATGCTGATATTAAAATGATTGTTGGCCTTTTCGATAGCGCTGTTCATGTTTTCCACGCTCAAATGCTCGCCCACCAGGCTTAAAAAGTGTTTGGTTCGGCCTGTAATGACCAGCTCACATTTTTCTACATTCAAAAAGCGGATGGTATCTCCGATCAGGTAGCGCCAGGACCCTGCGTTGGTATTCAGCAAAATAGCATAATCCTTGCCATACTCTACCTCATCAATCAGCAAGGCTTCGGCATCTGGTTTTACATTACCATCAGCATCGAAATTGTTGCTGTCAAACGGAACAAACTCAAAAAAGATATTATTATTGGTAATCAGCTGCATGCCCAATGCATGCTCTTTCATTTTATAGCCAATAAAACCTTCGCTCGATAAGTAATTCTCTATATAAATAATGGGCTTACCCAGTAATTTTTCAAAGGATTTCTTATAGGGCTGGAAGGAAACACCCCCATGTACAAAAACCCCGAAATTGGGCCAGATCTCGTGAATATTATTGACCTTGTACTTTTCGATGATCATTTCCATGCACATCTGGCACCACGCAGGAACACCTACGATGTAACCAATATCCCATTCCCGGGCATGCTCTACTATTTCTTTGAGTTTTTCATTCCAGTCTTTTAAAGCGGCAATTCGTCCGCCGGGCTTATAAAAGGTCTGGAACCAGAAGGGTCTTTTTTTAGCCAAAATGCCGCTTAAGTCTCCTGCATACCAACCAATATCACTTTTTTGGAGATCGGTAGTACCGCCAATCATCAGAAAACTCTTCCGAAGTGCTTTTTTATTGGCCTCCTGGTAAGAAAAAACACTGATGAGCTGCCTGATATAATTAATGGTGTTGCTACGCAAAAGATCCTTGGTAACGGGTATATATTTGCTCGCTGCCTCAGAAGTACCAGAGCTCAGCGCGAAATATTCTATTTTGCCGGGCCAGGTAATATCCGGAACCCCGTCGAGCGTTCTCGCCCACCAATCGTTGTAAATTTTATTATAATCGTGAATAGGCACAGACTGTTGAAAAGATTTTTCAACATTTTTGCTCAGCAGAACCTGGTCAAAATTATACTTTTGGCCAAATTCGGTAAATCTTGCCTTTTTAAGTAGCTTTTTAAGCACTTTACGCTGTTGCTTCCGGGCATTCGAGGTGGGAAGACCCAGGGCCCTGGCAATCGCTTTCGGTATTTTAAAATCTATAATTGAAGCCATAAAACTACTACCTTGTGGGTGCAGCAAAGTTGCAAGATACGATTTTGTGAAAAATGGTTTTTTCTGACCGGATTTATACGATCTGGAAAAATCGCTACAAAGAGATGTTATGGTTCAGGTTGGTGCAAACAACCTTAAAATCTCTCCTGCTAAAACCTAATGTTTATAAACAAATATAATGATTGCACCCTAAAAGCGGGGATATACTTTATGGGAGGCCAGAGTTGGATACAGCCAGGTTAACGCTGTTGTTTTCGAAGTGGCATGAGGGCGCCGGGAAAGCCACTAAAAATAAGCGGCTGCTAACAGATCAGAAGATCCTTCTATTTTTAATAAACAAAAAACATCGACAACACCAGCAATACAAAAAGAGCAAATATACCCGCAAGAAAGGAGGTACCTAAAATAACCAATAGCTTATCCTTTTTTCCATGCGCTGGTTTCCCACCATTCTGTTTCAGGTTTTTTAATGTCTCCTGCAATCTTTTGGGTGTTTGCTCGTTGGTGAGAAAACTGATCATTGTATGGTTCATTTCTGTAGATTTAGACGAAAACTGCGTTTTATTGATCAAAGAAAGCATAAATATCGCCGCCGCAACAGGGGATTTTTCCCGTATTTTAATGCCCCTGCCGTATGGCTTCCTATCTTTGCCGCATGTTAAAAACTGTATTACATGAAGCCATCATGGCCGGAGGCGAGCAGGTATCGAAGTATTTCAACCAAACCTTTGAAATAAAATATAAAGAGGGGCGTAATAACCTGGTTACAGCGGCCGATCACGCGTCAGAAAAAGCGATTCTTGAAGTAATTCAAAAAGCTTATCCTGATCATTATATTCTTACTGAAGAAACCGGGGAGCTTCCTCAAAACTCCGATTATAAATGGATCATTGATCCTATTGATGGGACGATCAATTTTGCCCATGGCATTCCACTCAACTGTATATCGATTGGAGTTGAATTTAAAGGCGAAATGATTTTGGGTATGGTTTATAATCCCCATATGAACGAATTATTTTTTGCGGAAAAGGGTGAGGGGGCTACGCTAAACGGGCAGGCTATTAAAGTAAGCGCAGAAACGGATGTTATGAAAAGCTGCCTGGTAACAGGTTTCCCTTATACTTATATACAACAGAACAACGGACCGATAGAAGTGTTTGAAAGATTTGTGCGGGAAGGTGTGCCGGTTCGCCGCCTCGGTGCGGCTGCCATTGACCTCTGTTGGGTTGCCGCCGGCCGTTTGGATGGATTTTACGAGCATAAACTGCAACCCTGGGACAGTGCCGCAGGCTTTTTGATTGTAGAAGAAGCGGGCGGGAAAGTAACGGATTTTGAAGGTAACAGGTATAGTCCTTATGAGCCAAAGATTGTTTCTACCAACGGGCTGATACATGAACAGTTGCTGGATGTGATTCATGGGGTGAAGTAGGTGTATGATGTATAATGTACGATGTATGGTGTACGATGTATGGTGTACAGTGTTTAGAGTTCCCTTTGTAATTTTGTATAATGGAATGATTTTCCGTAATCCAAAAAATACAACCTATGAATGCAGAGGAATTAAAACAGCGTACTAAAAAGTTTGCAATTGAAGTAGGATTGTTCACGCAATTATTACCTTACAATAACCTAAATAAGGCCTATTGTAATCAAATCATCCGCTCCTCAAGCTGAACTGGTGCCAATTACAGAGCGGCCCGAAGGGCAAAATCGAAAGCCGATCATATTAATAAACTAAAAATAGTAGAAGAAGAATTAGATGAAAGCCTATACTTTCTGGAGTTGCTTGTGGTTTTCAATCCTAGTTTTGAAGAAAAAATAAATAGTATATATAAAGAGGGTGAAACCTTATTAAAAATTATTGTAGCCACCCTTATAACATTAAGAAACAATTAAAAAATAAACGGACCGCGTCCATCGTACTCCGTACATCAAACATAAAAATGTCAGAACGTACAGAAATATCCGATTTGGGAGAGTTTGGTTTGATAGAACATCTTACCAGGAATATTGAACTTCAAAACGCATCTTCGCTTTTGGGGGTGGGTGACGACGCTGCGGTAATTGATCACTTCGGAAAGCAGACCGTGGTTACTACTGATTTACTGCTGGAAGGGGTTCATTTTGACCTCATGTATACACCTCTTAAGCATTTGGGCTATAAAAGCGTTGTGGTAAACATCAGTGATGTGTATGCGATGAATGCTACGCCTACACAGGTTACCATTAGCCTGGGTTTGAGCAACCGTATAAGCCTGGAAGCGCTTAATGAGTTTTATGAAGGCGTTTATGCGGCCTGCAGTCATTACGGCGTAGACCTGGTGGGCGGTGATACCACCACCTCGCAAAAGGGTTTTGTTATTTCGGTAACAGCAATAGGAGAGGTGGCGCCCGACCGGTTTGTTAAACGCAGTACCGCTCAAAAGGGTGATTTGCTTTGTGTAAGCGGCGACCTGGGTGGTTCATATATTGGATTGCTCTTCCTGGAGAGAGAGAAGAAAATCTTCCTGGAAAGCCCGGGCGTACAGCCTGATCTTGAGGGAGAAACCTACGTGGTGGGCCGTTTATTGAAACCGGAAGCAAGAAAAGATATTATTGATTTTTTTGCAGAGCAGGAAATACAACCTACCGCTATGATGGATGTTAGTGATGGGCTGAGCTCTGAGATATTACATATCTGCAAGCAAAGTAATCTCGGATGTGTGTTGTATGAAGATAAAATTCCGGTAGCTGAAGAATCTCGCCTGGCCGCTTTTAAGTTTGAAATTGACCCCACTTCCTGCGCTTTGAGCGGGGGAGAAGATTATGAGCTGCTGTTTACCGTATCTCAGAGCGATTATGAAAAAGTTTCAGCAAACTCCAATATCAGCATCATCGGCTACATGACAGAGGACACGGAGGGAAGCACCATTATTACAAAAGGAGGTGGCAAGCATGCTATTACTGCACAGGGCTGGAACCCGCTGAAATAGGAAAATGATGTTTCGGGCAGCAGTGCATAACCCAGCGGTTTTGCGTCGCACACTTGTGTGGCGGAATATATATCTGCTTTGCTGTTATCTCCTGTTTTTGCTCCTGGTGTCATCTTGTAGCAGTAGTACCCGAAAATTGTTTAATCCCAATAAAAAATTTAGTGTAGCGCAACTCAAAGAGGATTACCAGCTATTTCAAGCCGTGCTGGAACAAAAGCACCCCAGTTTATATTGGTATAGCTCCAGGCATCAAATGGACAGCGCTTTTGAGGCCGGCAACATGCTGCTAAAAGACAGCATGACGGAGTACGAATTCAGGAGAGTGCTTGCTTTGGTTACCAGTAATATTCAATGCGGGCATACTTCTGTAAGGTCCTCTACCGGTTACCAAAAGCACTTTGATACCTTACAATCTAAACGCAGTTTTCCGCTTAATGTAAAAAGCTGGAAGGATACAATGGTGCTAACAGCACCGGTGAAAAATACACCTCTATTAAGGGGAGATATCATTGATTCTATTAACGGGGTATCAACGAAATATATTTTGGATACGCTGCTTCGCTTTATTCCTGCAGACGGCAACAACATGATTGCCAAAAGCCAGTTATTGAGCGGCTCCAGCTATTTTGCCTCCCTGTATACCAGTGTTTTTGGCTGGCCTAAAACCGTCAGGATTGCTTATACAGATAGCCTTGGCCATAGACAACAAACGACTATACAACCCTTAATTGTTTCTAAAGACAGCGCATCCAAAACGAAAAAAAAGCCTGCGGGAAAAGACATAAAGTCTAAAGCCGAAAAGCTGAAAGAGCAACGCAACTTACAGCTTTGGCATAATAAAGATTATGCTGTTATGGACCTGACTACCTTTTCCGGAAGTCCGGGACTGAAGCGTTTTTTCAGAAAATCATTCAAAACTTTGGCAGATTCGGGGATTAACAACCTGGTAATTGATCTCAGGCTAAACGGAGGCGGGAGAATTACCAATTCAAATTATTTAACACGTTACCTGGCTGATAAACCATTCAAAACCGGTGACTCTATTTATGCCAGGAAGCCCTCTTTTAAATATGGGCGATTCATCAAAAACAGTTTTACGGAAACCCTTTACAGCCTGATTTCTACAAGAAAAAAGGGCGATCAATACCATTTCCGCCATTTCGAGAATAAGTATTACCAACCCAACAAACGCAATCATTATAACGGGCATATTTATATGCTTACCGGCGGTTATACTTATTCCGCCAGTGTTTTGGTTTTAAACGCCGTTGGTCATCAACCTAATGTTACCATTGTTGGCGAGCCATCCGGAGGTGCAGCCTATGGTAATACCGCCATGATCATACCCAATGTTACTTTGCCTCATACAAAAGTTCGCTTCAGATTGCCCTTATTCAGGCTGGTGATGGATAAAAATATTCCTAAAAACGGTAAAGGTGTTGAGCCAGATGTTTACGTAAACGCCACTCCGGAAAGTATACGAGAAGGTATTGATACTAAAATGGCAAAGACCCTGGAGTTGATAAAAGAATCTAATCACTTGAAGTAAACGCTAAAGGATATTGTTTTCTTAAGTTGAAGTAAGCCCTTTTATAGGCATCATATTCTGCCTGGCTTGTGATAATAATGATGGCGGCGAAACAGCATAGCAAAATGTGCTGTACTAAACTGTAACCTGGGTCAATGTTCCATTCGTGTAAAATGAAAAAATATAAATTAGGGGCCTGGATAGCGATTCCCCCGATATTGAAACCATTTTTATAGTGGTTAAGTACCATTAATTTTTTAGAAGGTTTTTTGAATGATTTAAAAGTAGAAAGCCATAACAGTAGTCCCCAAAGCCCCGCCAGGATAGTTATTGCCGAATAATACATTTTAAGATCATCCATTTTCAAAACAAACGCTGAAATATTGAATACAACCGCTATCAACACAGTGATCAATATTTTAGGGTATGTAAAATATGTTTTGAAACGATCCCAGCGCTCCTTATAATGGCTTTTCCGCAAGGCGTTGTCCCGCTCGGCAATCACCCGCGAAAACCCCGTTATACCAAATGCCTTATAAGCACACATCAATGCATCTTCAAAAGCCATTTCAGCATTAGTTTCGAGTTGTTCCTCTATTGATTCGCTCAAGTGATCGACCAACTCTGACTGCAGATCATAATAGCGTAGGCCTTTCTTTTCGCAGAACTTGTACAAGTATTGTATTTGTTGCTCGGTAAGCATGGCTTTAATTGGCAAAAAGCATTGGGTAAGCGTTTTTCGCAGCCTGGTACTGCTGTTTTTTAGCGTCCATTTTTGCCAGGAGACCAGCGATCATTTGTAGTTCCAAAAAAACAAAAACAATAAATATGATCGTTTGGTCGACCAGAGACATAGGGTGCTGTCTCAATATGTTCAAAAACAAGAGTTCCGGAATAATAATCGGGAAAAGATAACCAGATAATCTTTCAGTAGAATAAACGCTCAATTTTTTCTTCGGATTCTTGTATTTTTTTTTAAACTGTAGCAGACAGCTTAAATACCATCCCGTACCTATAAGGAGATACAAAACTTCGATATAAATAAATAGACGTTCATCTACAAGACTGACCGGTAATACGAGCAACAGAAAAATAAGCAGCAATATTCCTATTCTTTTTAGTGTAAAGTATCTCCACTCTTTAAGGGGGCTGTATTTTTCCTCCGCTGCAGCAAGCTGAAGTGCAAGATCCTTTCTTGTAAACTTGCGTGTCTCCTCTCCAAACGCCTGTTCGAAAGGTATATGGAAATTGGCCCTCATTTGATTCTCGATCGCTTCGGAAACATGATCCACCAATTCTGTTCGCAAATCATAGAATTCTAACCCTTTATCTTCAAAAAACCAATCTATTTTTTGTACTTGTTCAGGTGTCAGCATCTCAGGCTAATTTAGGATTTAGCAATAATTGCAGGGTGTTTTTAAAGTTTTCCAACTCCAGCACCGCTTTGGACTTCTCCTTTTTACCAGCTTGCGTAAGCGAGTAGTATTTGCGCACCCGGTTACCTATATTTTCCATTTCAACTTCCAGAACGCCTTCTGCCTCCAACCGGTGTAATAATGGATATAGCGCCCCTTCGGTAATATTCAGTTCGCCGGCTGTAGCTTCTTTTACTTTTTGAGTGATTTCGTAGCCGTACATACGGCCATTATCATCCAGGAGCTTCAAAACAATAGGCTCCAGGCATCCTTTGTATAAACTGGTTTTACTCACTAACCAAATATACATCAATAACCAATACATTGGAATCTTAGGTATTAGAAAATTTTGAACTCGTCGGCGTCTTCCCAAAAAGGAAAACGTGTACGTACTTCGTTCAGGTGATTTTTGTCTAGCGTGATAGTAAATATATCTTCCTCGTCTTTTTTTTGATATAACACTTCCCCTAATGGGTCAACTACCATGCTATCACCGCTATGGTAAATATCATTGCCATCTGCACCTACGCGGTTTACGCCTATAACATAGCATTGATTCTCGATAGCGCGCGCCTGTAATAAAGTTTTCCAGGCATTACTTCGACGTTCGGGCCAGTTGGCTACATAAATCAGCACGTCATATAAGCCGCGCCAGTTTTCCCCGGCAGTTTGCGGCACCTGCCTGGCCCATACGGGAAAACGCAGGTCATAACATACCTGCAGATTGATCTTCCAATCTTTAACCGACGCGATCAGGCGCTTTTCTCCTGCAGTATAGTGGTCGTGCTCATGGGCATACGCAAATAAGTGTCGTTTATTATATACACCTAACTGACCATTGGGCAGCATCCATACCAGCCGGTTAAAATAGGTGTCGCCTCCGTTCTCCTCTTCCTCCTTAATAATAAGACTCCCGGTAATTATTTTTCTTTGCTCAGCAGATATACGCTTCATCCACGCCACAGAAGGTCCTTCCATGGTTTCTGCAAGCAGCTCTGGCTTCATGCTAAAGCCGGTAGAAAACATTTCAGGCAATACCACGATCTCCGTTTTGTCCGGAATACTTTTTATCTTTTCCTCGAGCATCCTGAGATTGGCTGCTTTATCTTCCCAAACCAGCTGTGTTTGTACCAGTGTGACGGTTAAAGCATCTTTCATCTTAATCGGTTGAGGTATTAAATAATGGTTGGATCAAATGAGATTCGAATCCCTTTTGTAAAAGATAGTCCGTTGTTTTTTTCATTTTTGAAAAACGGTTGGAAGTGCCACGAAGGCTTTCCCATTTTTGGGTAAATAGTTTTTGGAGCGTTTGTTCATAATCCTCCTCATCTATTTCTTTTAGCCCTGTTTTAATACAATAGGGACTTACTCCTTTTTGCTTTAGCGCCTGCACAATCTTGTTTTTGCCCCATTGTTTGGTTCTGAAATACCCTCCTGCAAAAGCCCGGGCAAAACGCTCTTCATTTAGATAATTCTCTTCAATAAGTGTGGCAACTATTTCGTCATGCTCCTTTTTCCAAACTCCCAGGTCGTACAATTTGCTTACTACATCGCTATGGCAACGTTCGGCATAGGCACAGTAATGTCTTAGCTTTTGTAATGCCTGTTCCTTTGTTAAATGCGGCTTTGATATTTTCGGCTTTTCATCCATCACACAAGCTTTTACACCTCTTCGAGCCTGGCTAGGCAGCCAAACTCATCTTTTAAATAATCGTCATAATGATCTGCCTGCTCAAAAAGATTTTTAAACTCGGCTATACCTGTTGCCTGGGTCATATCCAAATCGTAGATCAACCGGCTTAATACAATATTGTTTTTTACACAACTTAGTACAAGTCCGCTGGGTTTATTATTTTCCTGTAACAAAAACTGGTAAAGCGGTTTGATCTTCTGCGCATCTAATGGCATCTGGCATAAATAAGCGTCACCAGCTACAAAATAATTCTCGGGATTGTAACTGATTTTAACTTTGGCGGATCCTGCTTTCACACTCCACATGTTGGCGCCATCTCTGGCCAACCGCACATCTTTCCCCAGCTCCTTTAATATATCTTCAATCAGTTTGGCCACGCCCATTAGCTCTACCTCTTTCTCGGGAAGCTGAGGTAGCTTTACCTCCGACCCGCAACTGGGGCAGTATTTATTATTGTCGATGGTTTCTGCGGTAACCAGGTAATCGCAGTTGGAGCATCTTGTTGCCGCATTACCTACATGGGGCAGGTAAAGATCGAGTGCTTCTTTGAGCGTACTCACCGGTAACGCAAAACCCAGGTTGTCGCCGCCTTTAATGATAAACGAGTTAACGCCAATTACCTCGCCTGCATAGTTTACCAATGGCCCTCCGCTATTGCCGGGATTGATCGCGGCATCTATCTGTATATATTTTTCGCCGTCACGAATGCGGTCTACTTTCGAAATTACACCTTGCGTAGCAGAATAATTCAGCCCGTAAGGGTGGCCTATTGCTATTACATTGTCGCCGTCCTTCATAGCTTCGTAGTCGCCCAAAATTATTTCAGGTAATTCTGCCTCCGAGGGTGGCTCTAAAAACGCCAGGTCATGCTGGCTATCTGTATACCATACTCTTGACAATACCTTTTCGAAGGTTTTGCCCGCAATGGTCACTTCCGGGTTATTGGCTACCACATGGTTATTGGTAACAATGAGCCCATAATTCTTTAAATAAAACCCCGTGCCTGTACCCGATTGGGTGGCTATTTGTATAATGGCGTTCTGATACGTATTTATAATTTCTTTCGAATTCATTGTTCATTACTTTTTAACATGCAGCCTCTTGTATCGATTACTAATAACCCGTCAATCATTTGCTCATTATTCATTATTCAAATTCAACAACTCTATCTGGTTGGTAAAGCTTTGATTGAATCTTAGCAGGCTGGCGTAAGAGATCTGGTCGGTGTTAAAGTTCATCAGCGGATATTTTTGCCTCCATTGATTTTGGATCTGCCTGACCCTGCCCGCAATAACATCCTGTTCAAACTTATTTGCAACCGGCATATAAAGCGGCTGGGTATATCCCAGTGCTTTAAAATACTCGGGATAGTTTACCTGCATGTAAATTTCAACCAGCAAACTCACCGGTTTTGGTAAGCTGTAAGAGTATTGGCAAAAAGTAAGACCATACTCTATGATCTTGTTGGCAAAATATTCATGACTGTTATCTCTGTACCATATCATATTTTGATTGGCCTCATTGATAGCGTCTGCGATGGTTTTATGAGGCTGAGGCGTTACAATTGAAAAAGTATACCTCGACCGGAACAGGTTTTTAAATACTTCTTCCTTCGGCTTATCCCTCAGTTTTTTAAACTCGTCTATCATATCCCGGTTCTTCTCCACCATTTGACGGTCATCTTTTTTGAAATAGATGCCGGATATTTTCTCCAGGTCGTTGAGTAACTGCCCTTCCGGCGCGATCAAAAAGTCGATACGATATACCAGCGCCAATAACAAATAACAAATGCCTCCGGAGAACTTATCGGCATCAACCGTTGCTATTTTATCAAGAGCCTCTGTTATCCAGTTTTGCATGGCTTCATGCTTAACCTCCTTCTCTGCCTCCGGAATCTCAAATATATGCTCCTGGTCAAGCCGCTCTAAAAAAGAAAAATCCTGCACCAGCAAATCGTCCTGTTTGTCACTTTTAATGGCCAGCTCTTTCAAACCGTAATATAACTTGCTGGGATTGGCTGTTTCTACATTAGTATCAAACCGCATGCATAAGTCGTTGTCATTTATTGCATAACGACTGTAATACAGGGCAAAATTCATTTCCAGGAGGCGGCGCATTACAGGTACGGAGGGCTGAGCCATTTTTGCCAGCTTTACCTCAGCCGATAGTAATCCATTTTCCAGGCGCCCCCGTATTACCTTCGATCCCTGGAAAAGTTCAAAGTTAAAACGCTCATTATCACCAGAAAAGATCACATTTTTTTGATCATCATCTTTTAAATAATCGAAGAAGGCGTTAATAGACTCTAAATATTTTTTGTCCTTAAATAAATTATCGGCATCTGTCCACCTGCTTCCTTTAGCTACTGTTTTATTGTTATCAGAATAACGACCGAAAGGGATACGCACCGCTTCGGCGGCGGGGTCGCTTTTCCCTTTTATAAGGTTGATTAGCTTGTTAAACATGCTGTCCTTTTTTTAATATAGTGGGGGAAGATACAAAACCTTTTGAGAACCGATTCACATACAAAATCTTAAATATTGACGCCCTCAAAATGCTTGTTCGAAAGCTTGTTTTACACCCGATACTGATTATTTTGCTTTATAATATTGTACAAACCCAGGCATACAACTGAGCCAGATCAATCGGGCCCGACAGGCTTTCCATACAGCTAGTTTATATTTACAAGGGTCAGAAGGCGGCATTATTATAATAAATTATATTGCGCTCATTCTTTTTTATAGTAGTTTCGCTGCACCCAAAAAACGGATAGAACAATAAAATGTTTAAACGGATGAAAGAAGCAATAAGAATTCTTCTCATACAGAAGGACGATTATTTCGCGAATTCCATCTGGCCACTAAAAAAGATATAAAAACAGACAGATGAAATTTATAGCATCATCGAACGCTTTGCTTAAACAACTGCAGAACCTTTCGGGCGTTATTAACGCTAACACAGTATTGCCTATATTGGAAGATTTTCTTTTTGAAATTGAAGCGAATAGGCTGACCATCGTAGCAACGGACCTTGAAACGGTGATGAGAACGGAGATGGAAATTGAAGCAAAGGACAATGGTCGTGTTTGTATCCCAGGTAAAATACTGATTGATTCTTTAAAAAATATACCAGACCAACCGCTGACTTTTAATATCGATAAAAACTTCAGTGTTGAAATTACCAGTGATAGCGGTAAGTATAAAGTGATGGGTGAAAACCCCGATAATTTCCCCAAAGAGCCTGCAGCAGATGATACCACATCATTTACCATGACATCTTCGGCCCTGGTAACTGCTATTAATAAAACCCTGTTCGCTACCAGCACAGACGATCTGCGCCCGGCCATGACAGGTGTTTTCTTTGAGCTGGATAAGAATGGAATTCAATTTGTGGCAACCGATGCGCATAGGCTGGTTCGTTACAAACGTAAAGATGCCCAGGCTACAGGTGGTGATAATTTTATTGTTCCGCGTAAGCCACTGAACCTGTTAAAATCAGCATTACCTGATAATGACGATATTATTACTTTAAACTATAATGCCAATCACTTTTTTGTAACACACGGTACCACCCGCTTAAGCTGTCGCCTTATTGACGCCCGCTTCCCTGACTACAAAGTGGTAATTCCAACAGAAAATCCGTACAGGCTTACAGTGATCCGTACAGACTTCTTAGGCGCACTACGTCGTGTTAGCGTATTTAGTAACAAAAGCACTTACCAGGTAGCTCTAACCATTAGCGGCAGCGAATTACAGTTAGCGGCGCAGGATGTTGATTTCAGCTTTGAGGGTAATGAGCGTATGAAATGCCAGTACAACGGTGAAGACCTGCAAATTGCCTTTAACGCCAAGTTTTTGATAGAAATGCTGAACAGCACGCATAGCGAGGAAGTGTACCTGGAGCTAAGCACTCCAACCAAGGCCGGGTTAATTAAACCGATTGAGCAGGATGAAAGCGAGGAGTTGCTGATGCTGGTAATGCCATTGATGCTGAACCAGTAATTAAGGACCTTCTTGTACAATGGCATCGATTTTGCCTGCTGAAAGGAGTTTTTCCTAACAGTTAGGTTGATCATCCCGTTATTTATGACTCCATTTTTACAATTCCTAGGCAAGGTCAATCCTGCCTCAACAAAATTCCGCTTAAGCGGCAGTATTCATTTGTGCCAATGGCTTTTATTGGCTGGCCTGGCAATTTCTACCCTGGCCTGTAATTCTTCTGGTAGAATTGATGGTGCTGCCAACAGGCCGAAAACGGAAGCTAAGGTCATCTTGCCTGCGCAGCAAGTTTCCACACCGGCAAATGTGGGTTATGTGTATGATAATGAAGACCTGTTTACCCCTTCTGAAGAAAAGAAGCTAGACTCGCTGTCGCGTATATTTGAGAAGAGTAACCTGATTCCGATAAAGCTGGTAACGATTAGTGATCCGGCTATCACGGTAGCAACTTTAGCCCAATATAATAAAACCTTATTGGAAGAATGGTCTGCCGTCCATGGCAAAAGCGATAAATGTATGGTGATCAGCATCAGTAAGAATCTTCAACTCACCCGGGTTGATTATGGACCTTTCGTATCTCGCCTGCTTAGCGATAACGAGGTAAGGGCAATTGTAGAAAATCAATTCTCCGCATCTTTTAAGCAGAACCAATTTTACCAGGGCTCCTGGAATGGCCTGAATGCGCTCATGGATACCATCCGCAGAAATATTAAGTTTTAGAATATATTGAATATGAGTTATTAGGAGCCATATAACGGCTCAATATTTGTATTTGGAGCATTGCTGATAGTTTTTAACCCCTAAACTATTTTTATGATCCGACGCACCCTCAACTCTTTTCTGTCCTTATGGACATTTATTTTCTTTGTTTTCCCGGCTTTTTCACAAGCGCCCCCCAACATCGGTTACCAAAGTGTAATATCCGGCAATGGCCTGGCAGGACCCATTGATATTGTAAATGCCGGCGATGGCAGTAACCGGCTTTTTGTAGTACAACGCGGTGGCACCATCCGCGTATACAATGATACCCTGGGATATATCCAGGATTTTCTAACCGTTACGGGCATTGGTACTGCCGGAGAAGGAGGGCTGCTAAGCGCCGCGTTTCATCCCAACTACGAAACGAACGGTTTCCTGTTTGTGTATTACACCTTACCCAATTTAAGCCTGGAGGTAGCCCGCTATACCGTGAGCGCCGGCAATATTAATAGTGCAGACCCTGCATCAAAGCAGGTAGTCATCAATATTCCACATCCGGGTGAGGATAACCACAACGGTGGAAAAATACTTTTTGGGCCCGATGGATATCTATACCTTGCCACGGGTGATGGTGGAGGTGGAGGCGATACCTTCAATAATGCACAAAACGGCAATATTTTGCTAGGCAAAATGCTTCGCATCAACGTGAATACACTTCCTTATACCATTCCAGCTAATAACCCTTATGTCTCTGATCCGAATGTAGCGGACGAAATATGGGCTATTGGCCTGAGAAATCCTTTCAGATGGAGCTTTGACCGCGCTAACGGAGATATGTGGATTGCTGATGTGGGGCAGGGGGCGCAGGAAGAAATTAACTACATGGCCAGCGCCAATACCGGAGCGGCTAATTATGGTTGGCGTTGCTATGAAGGCACATTGCCCTATAATACCGCCAGCTGTTTACCTCAATCCAGCTATGTAAGTCCCATTTACACTTATGGTCGTGATAGTGCTACGGGGGGACGGTCAGTAACCGGAGGGTTTGTATATCGCGGCTCAGAATATCCCTCTCTGACAGGGTACTACATTTTTGCCGATTTCCTTTCAGGTAACCAGTGGGTAATCACGCCCGACAAATCACAGATGCTTCAATTGCCTGACGCTGGATTTCCTGGCGGTATAGTAGCTTTCGGGGAAGCAGAGAATGGAACGCTTTACGCAGCATCATTAACGGGTAGTGCCGTTTATAAAGTGCTGGATAATGACGCATTGCCGGTAACCTTTGGAACCATTAATGCCAATCGTAAAGGCACTACGCTACAAATTAGCTGGACAACAGCAGCGGAAGCCAATAATAGCCATTTTGAAATTGAAGGATCGGTTGACGGTAAAAGCTTTACCACCTTAAAAACAGTCGATAGCAAAGCTGTAAATGGTAATAGCAGCAGTACTATCGAATACGAAGTAACCCTTGACAAAAACAATCTGGGTATTGTATTTGGTTTCTCTCTGCTAACCTTACTGAGCATTGCCGGCTTTAAATCTGGTAAAAAGTGGGGGAAGATCTCTGTGCTGGCAGTGGCAATTTTTATTATAGCCAATGCCTGCAATAAAAGCGATATAGCCGAAGAACCTGGAGACGATACTCTTTTTATACGCATTGCCCAGGTTGATAAAGATGGTGCAAAAAAGCATTCTCAAACGGTGCAGGTTGTAAGCCAATAGGCAATGTTTTGGGTCTGATAAAGTTCGTACTCTTTTGCAAAAGCTGTAATTCATTTAATGGATTGCAGCTTTTGCTTTTACAAATCAACCTTCTATTCTAAAAAATACACCTACCTTCGCGCCGCATTGGTTCAATACGTCCTTCGGGCGAGATTGATTAAAAGGGAATCAGGTGCAAATCCTGAACAGTCCCGCTACTGTAAGTTCTAAAATGTATTTTGACAAATCTTAGCCACTGTTTCCAATGGGAAACGGGAAGGCCGCTCAAAATGAGAACAAGTCAGGAGACCTGCCAAAGCAGATAGATGTTAAGCTTTCGTGGACTGAAGCTTGAACGCAAATGCTTTTATAGCAACATATTTGTTTTCAGTTGTTCGCAAAGCTGTTTGATTCATTTAATCAAATAGTTAATGCATGATGTTTTAAAAGCCCTGGCAGGCTTATGTTTATTACTGTTCTCCGTGTTGTGCCCCTACCTGGCTGATGCACAAACAAACGACTCCATACTTACCCGTGAGCTGGAAGAGGTGCAGGTAAGCGGCAGCAAAAAAAGATTCCTGTCAGCATCCGTTTCACCCCTTCAAATGCTTTCGGGTGAGGCATTACAGCGTCTAAACAGTTTCTCAATCGCAGATGCGATCCGGTATTTTTCGGGGGTACAATTAAAAGACTATGGCGGCATTGGCGGTTTGAAAACTGTAAATGTGCGTGGCATGGGAACACAGCATGTGGGCGTTTTTTACGATGGTATGCAGCTGGGAAATGCACAAAACGGTATCGTGGACCTGGGCAAGTTCTCTCTTGATAATATTGAAGCAGTATCATTATACAATAGTCAAAACCCAGCTATATTTCAGTCTGCAAAAAACTTTGGTAATGCCTCATCTATTTATATAAAAAGCCGGCAACCCGAATTTAAAGACAGCCAATCGCACTATATACGTGCCGCGGTGAAGACGGGTTCCTTCGGGCTTATCAACCCTTCTCTTTACTGGCAACAGAAAATAGCTGCCAATATAGCAACTACTATCAGCGCCGAGCTTATCAGTGCCCATGGCAGGTACAAAACAAGGTATAAAAAATGGGCTTACGATACCACCATTGTACGGCAAAATGCAGACGTGAGCTCACAGAGAATAGAACTGGCCATGCAGGATATCAATAAAGATACGGCTACCCGCTGGAAAATACAGGGATACTATTACAATTCTGAGCGAGGGCTGCCCGGGGCTATAGTTGCGGAGCGCTTTTATAATTCGCAGCGGCTGTGGGATAAAAATTTTTTCGCACAGGGCTCCTTTGAACATCGGTTTTCGCAGCGCTACAGGTTACTCCTACAGCTTAAATACGCGAACGATTTTACACGCTACCTGGACACTACCATAAAAAAGATCGGAGGCGATCCGCTTAACAACACCTATGAGCAACAAGAGTATTATACTTCATTGGTGAATGAATTTGCTATCAAAAAATGGTGGAAAGTTTCGCTGGCAACAGACTGGGTTTTTAACCAGATGCAGTCTAACTTAGATGGTTTTGCCTATCCCAAACGTAACACGAGGTTGGTGGCTGCAGCTTCTGAAATGGCCTGGGATAAACTTACCATCTCCGGAAATGTGCTCGGCAGCTTTATTAATGAGAGGGTTGAACATGGTGAGGCTGCTACAGCAAAGCAGGAAATAACGCCGGCGGTAAATATCTCCTGGAAGCCTTGGGTAGAGCTACCACTCAGCTTTCGCTCTTTTTACAAACGCATTTTCAGGATGCCCACTTTCAATGACCTGTACTATACAATTGTTGGCACCACTACCTTGAGACCCGAGTATGCAAATCAGTATAATATTGGTGGCCAGTACAACAAGTATTTTTCCCATTTAAAATGGGGTTTTAATATTCAGGCTGATGCTTATATCAACAAGGTACAGGATAAAATAATAGCCATCCCTGCCAATAATTTGTTTCGCTGGAGCATGATCAACCTGGGAGCTGTTGCCATAAAAGGCCTAGATATTCAAACGGCCTACTTCTTCACCCTTAAGAAAAAACTGGCATTGAATGGCACTTTGAGCTATTCGTACCAGGAAGCTTTAAATAAAACAGCCGGACAGCGCTCCTACAATAACCTGATCCCTTATGCTCCTCAGCATAGCGGCTCCGCAACCCTGCAGGCTTCTTACCAAAGCTGGGGCATTAATTACAGCTTTATTTACACGGGTGAGCGATATATGCTGCCGGAGAACGATCCGCAAAACTACCTGATGCCCTGGTATACGCATGATCTCTCACTGACTAAAAAACTGGCGATTGGAAAAGCTGCCATGGTTGTTGCAGCCGAGGTTAATAATCTTTTTAATCAATACTATGATGTGGTCATCAACTATCCGATGCCCGGCAGGAATTACCTGTTAAAATTTTCATTCAACTTATAATTCAAGGTCTATGAATCAAAAACAAATTAATATGCTGCTCTTCTTTGCCCTGCTGTTGCTCTTAGGCTCCTGCAGGAAAGACCACGAGTATACACCACCACCTCAGTCAACACAAGCAGACTCAACCAGCACGGGCTTCTATTTTTTGAACGAAGGCGGATGGGGCTATAATAATTCCACCCTTGATTATTTTGATGTGCATAAAGGAATTTACACGCGCGATGTATTTACTAAAGATAATCCGGATGCCGTATTAGGCCTGGGTGATACGGGCAATGATATTGGCATTTACGGCAGCAAATTATATGTAGTAATGAACTGGTCGAAAAAAGTAGAAATACTGGAGGCCGCTACCGGTAAACGAATTAAGATACTCACCGATAATACCCATAAAGCTATTGAGAACGCGCGCTCTATTGCATTCGCCAACGGATTCGCCTACCTGAGCTCTTATACTACCTCTGAAAAAGGAATGGTGCTTGAGATAGATACGGCTACATTAAACATTAAAAGAACCGTGGAAGTAGGCCGCCAGCCGGACGAGCTGGAAGTGGTAGGTAATAAATTGTATGTAGCCAACAGTGGAGGCTATAGCCAGTCGAATCTGGAAAACTATGTTTCTGTAGTAGACCTTAACTCTTTTACTGTTGTAAATGCGATAACCGTTGCTCCTAACTTAAGGCGATTGAAAAAAGACAGTAAAGGCAATTTATACATCTGCCCCTGGGGTACCAACAACAAACTTTATGTGGTGGATACGAAGACGGATAAGCTGTCTGACTCTATAACTGTAAAAGTAGAAGACTTTGCCATTAAAAATGATACGGCTTATGTATACGGCGCTGACTACGGAACAAAAAACCATTCCTACACCCGTATTGACCTTAAGACCAAAACAGTATTACCCGGATCCTTTATTACTGACGGAACCCAAATAGAGATTCCTTACGGCATCGCCGTTGATCCCAACAATGGCAACATTTATATAGCTGATGCAAGAGACTATGTAGAAGCCGGTGATTTGTTTTGCTTTGATGCACAGGGACGATTAAAAAACACGATCAAAAAAACCGGTATCATACCAGGGCATATTGCCTTCTTTAACAGGATAAAATAACTACAATATTTAAACACAAAAAATACACGAATGAAACATTTGAAACTATTACCTGTCCTTTCATTTTTCTTACTGCTTTTAAACAGCTGTTCCAAAGATGAAAAAATGCCGGCGCCCGTTATTGAGCTATCTGTAACAGAAAAAACCATCCAGACAAAAATAAAAGAAGCCGTTACCATTACTTCCCGCATTGCAGTTGGAACAGCAGTAAAAGAAGAGTGGCATGTAGGCACCCAACTAATCTCTACCAGCAATACATTCAATCATGTTTTTGAAGTAGCTGGTAACTATAAGATCTATTACCAGGCCAGTAATGATTATGGTATTTATAAAGACAGTTTTGATGTAAAAGTAGAAGCACTCGTTAGAGAAGGTGGCGCTAACCAGTATGTTACATCCCTGTTTGAGTTTGTGCCCGCGCCAGGACAGTTTATTAACAAAGCTCCCGGCAACCAGGTAAGTGCAGAAGGTCTTGTTGGAAAAACAGGAATGGTAAGCCTGGGAGCCTGGGGAGGTTATGTAGTTTATGGTTTTGATCACAGTGTTCCTAATAAAGAGGGTAATGATATAGATGTAATAGGTAATGCACTTACCGAATGGAGCGAGCCGGGTATTATTTACGTAATGGTTGATGATAACGGCAATGGCAAACCCGATGACACCTGGTATGAGCTTGCAGGTAGCGAATTTGGCAAAACGGATGGCACTTACATCCGCGATTACGAAGTAACATATTTCCGTCCTGAAACCTTAGATAAAGACATTGCATGGACTGACAACAAGGGTAACACTGGCTTTGTAAAGCGAAATACCTTCCACAGGCAGGCTTATTATCCTGAGTGGCTTACAGGAACCAGCTATACGCTGAAAGGGTCCTGGTTAAAAACAAAAGTAGACCCGTCAAGGCCTACTTATGTAGTATCGCTTCCTTACGACTGGGGTTATTCTGATAATAAAACAGAAGCCGCAGGTGGCGGTAAAGTAGATATCAGCAATGCAGTAGATGCTAATGGGAATAAAGTAAACCTGAAGGCCATTGACTTTATAAAAGTGCAAACCGGCGTGCTGGCTGATGGCGGCTGGCTGGGCGAAGTATCTACCGAGGTGATCGGCATTAAGGATATGCATTTTGCAGCAAGCACAACCACTAAATAAAAATAACAATTTCAACTAATGACTATCTTAAAAAACAATTTGTTCCGTTTATCGATTACTGTTTCGATAGCTGTTCTTCTAACCGCCTGCTCCAAAAATGAGGACTTTCGTTTAGGTGGCCCCAACCCGATTGAAACAGCCCCTTACGGCAATGGTTTCTTCATTATAACAGAGGGCTCTTACGGACAAACCGCCGGAACTGTGCAATACTATGCTTATGGTGCTGACACGGTTACTACCAAAGCTTATGAAAAAGTAAACCCAGGCAAAATAACATCGAATGCTGCTAAATCCAGCACGTTGCAGTTTGCCACTATGTACAGTGGTAAGCTTTTCCTGATGAGCAAAATAAACGGCCCGCTTATCAGGCTGGATGCTGCAACCCTGAAAGAAGAAGTACGCTTTAACCAGGAAACCAGCAATTGGAGAAGCCTGGTTGGTGTAAAGGGTGCTGAAGGCTTAATTAGTGCCAGCGATGGGGTGTACGCTATCAATCTGAATACTTTGGTGCCCCAGTATAAACTAACATCAGTATCCGCGGTTAACACCGGCGACATGCTGGTATCAGATAACTATGTTTTTTTGCTTCAGAATAATGGCGCTAAAATTATATCTACCGGCAATTATTCTTTTGTAAAAGGCTTTAGCAACATCACCCGCGGATTTACCAAAACACCTAATGGAAAAGTTTGGGCATCAACAGGAAGCAGGTTGATCGCCATCGATAAAAACCTGGATACAGCCGGGGTGGCATTGCCCGTAGCAGTGGGCTCTTTCGGTTTAGACGCCCCTACAAGGCTTACGGCATCTACCAAAGAAAATGCAGTGTTTTATCACTCCGGAGCCAGCATCTATAAATATGTTGACGGTAATGCTTCATCCCTAAGCCAGCCTTTTATCACCATTGATATAGCACCGTTTATGGTATATGGATCTATTCGCTATGACCGTAACAAAGACTATATTGTTGTAAATGGTATACAGGGTTATGGTGGTGCTGCGGGAGTCAATTATTTACTTATTTACAATGCCAGTACCGGCGCTTTGGTAAAAAATATAAAATACGGTAACGACGGATCAGTGGTAGACTTTAACCATATATACTTTCCCGGCCTAGCTGTATTTTATTAACCTATCGGTTAGAAGCTCTTTCTGAAAAATGTCGCACTATGCGGCATTTTTTTATTGTCCGAAATAATGGTAACTTTAATAGATCAACTTCTGATTGCCGTCAGACGCCAACAACATCTCTACCTACCCTAAAAACTTAAATTACAACTGCTCCAGATTTTATAACGATAAAACATTGCAGAAGAATGGGAAAATGCTACAGCCTGGCTTTCTTTTTATGGATGCTTACAATAAGTACTGTCCGGGCCCAGTCTTTTTCTTTAACGGGGAAAGTAATCGACAGCCTTACTCATAGCCCTCTGGCAGGTGCTAACATCTACTTGTCCAATACGAGTATCAGTACAAGTTCTGATAAAAACGGTGATTTCAAATTAACCAATATACCCGTTGGAACTTACCAGATAGTAGCTTCTCACATAGGTTATCATAATAGCATGAAAACGGTTTCTCTGACGAGTAACAAATATTTAGATGTACCACTTACTCCAAAAGATGAAACTATGGAGGAAGTCATTATTACCAATACAAAGGTTAAAAAAAGGCTGCGAAATGAATGGTTAAGAATTTTTTTCAAACAAGTAGTAGGCAGTTCTCCCTTTGCTAATTTTTGTACTATTGAAAATAAAGAAGCGCTACGCTTTAAGTATGATAAAAATAATCATACACTTACTGCCTTCTCCAGTGAACCTTTATTAATAACAAACCGGGCTTTGGGTTACCACATAAAATACGATCTTCAAAATTTTGCTTATAACGAATTGGCCGATATCATGAGCTATACCGGTATTCCGGTGTATAGTAACATGCAAGGCTCTGCCGAGCAAATTCAGCAGTGGACCAAAAACAGGAAGGAAACCTATGATATATCACTGCTGAAATTTATGCGGGCTATGTATCGACAAGAGGGTGACAGCAGCTATATTTTATTCAGGCCCCTTAGCAATACAATGCCTATCACTACAAATGACGATTATAAAAAGATAGCATCTGCAAATGAATATCGCTATCCTGAAAATGCGAAGCGCCTTAGAACAACTAATATGGTTAATGGAGCGCATAGAACAGTTGTTACAGATGGCGTATTTTTTATCAATGTCGCGCATCCTCCAATACCTATAAAAGATATTTGTTACAGGGCAGATTCAGCTACAGTTGTTTTAAATTTCAAAGGCAAAATACTGGCAGAAATCTGGGAAAACAATTACAATTATTCCCGTAGAAAAAACAATTATCTTCTGGTGAATGAAGGGCTGCGAATATTAGAAAGTGAACTTTCTCCCAATTATCGATGGGAGAGTATAAAAATCGTAAATCCACTTGGAGGTCGGTTAGCAGCAGGTCTTTTTCCTACTGCTTTCTCAGAATTTATTTTGGCAACACCCGAAAGTATAGCGATTAGCGCAAACGGCTACTATACTAACGGTAACCATTTATTATTGTCAGGAATTTTTGCATGGGTCGAGAAACTGGGCACCATGCTTCCGTTGGATTATTATCCGGATTAAGAACTGAGGATCTTTAAAAACCAACCTCGTTAATTGTATTTTCCGCTAACTTTAAAAGATGAATTTTGTAATTGCCGCTGTATTCGATAACTATATTAATGCCCATGTGACGTTAGGTCGCCTGCAGGAGGAAGATATTAACTGTTGGCTGAAAGATGAGAACACCGTTACCATCGACCCTATACTCACCAATGCTATCGGCGGCATCAAACTCATGGTAGCCGAACCCCAGATTGAACGGGCTTTGGCCTTGATGGAAACCGACCGGCAGGAGTACCAGCAACAGCACCCCTGTCCGCAATGCGGTTCTGAAAATATCGACCTGGTGAGCACACCACGCAAACCAGGTAATTGGCTAGGTACCATCGCCAGTGCTGTATTAGGTGTCGGTTCTGCAACGCCTATAGAGAAAGTATATCATTGTTTTGATTGCGGTAATGAATACGAGATGGAGTAAATAGATAGAAAATAGCTTTGTATTTATTGCCATTTGGCAAGAGCCGGTTGCAGTACAGGTGACTAACTTTGAGTATCATTTTTCTTAATAACCAAATTTGCTTAAAATGAAAATCTTAAAACGCATCCTGTTCGTAATACTGGGATTAATCGCCCTGCTGTTAATTGTTGCCATTTTTGTACCAAAAGATTATGCCATTACCAAAGAGATCGTAATCGACAAACCCGTGGCAGAAGTGTTTAATTATGTTAAATACCTTAAAAACCAGGACAACTACAGTAAGTGGAATCAAATCGATCCGGGAATGAAAAAAGTCTATACCGGCACGGATGGAACTGTCGGCTTTATCTATGCCTGGGACAGTGAGAACGACAAGGCTGGAAAAGGCGCCCAGGAAATTAAGACCATTGATGAAAATAAAAGGGTTGATGTTGAGATCCGGTTTGAGAAGCCGATGGAAGGTACCAACCAGGCATCGGTGATAACAATCCCGATAAATAGCACCCAAACCAAAGTGGAATGGGGCTTTTACGGCACCAGCTCTTACCCGCTCAACCTGATGAATTTATGTATGAACGCCCTGGTGGGTGGCGACTTGCAAACTAACCTGGAAAATCTTAAAAAAGTATTGGAAAAATAAGTGGCTACAAAAGCTATTGTTAAACCCGGCCCTTCAGCGATGGACCGGGTTTATTTTTGATGTAACTTTAAAAGAGGTTACCGAAAAGTCGCTATAAAACGATCGCCGATGGAAAAAGTCATTGCCTATTTTTCAACATTAGAACAGCGTCCATTAGAACGGATGGCCCTCCTGGTGGGCGGCTTGCTTTTTTTCTGGATCATCGAAGGTGCTATCCCCCTGATTCAACTAAAATACCGGAAAAGCAAGTTCAGACATGCACTGGTGAATTTTGGCTTCACCGTAATGCACCTGATCATACACACCGGGCTGGCTATTTTTATTGTGCTGTTAAGCGACTGGTGCCGCAATGCCGGATTCGGGATAGTCTATTGGTTTAACGCCGGCGTATGGGGCGCTATTTTGATTGGTGTATTAGCACTGGATCTCAGCAGCTGGCTGGTGCATTGGGTCATGCATAAGAATCCATACCTGTGGCGATACCATCTTATTCATCACAGTGATAACAAAGTGGATGTAACTACGGGTTTACGCCATCATCCGGGCGATAGCCTGTTAAGAGGTGTTTTCTTTTTGTTGCTGATCTTTATAAGTGGCGCACCTATGTATAGCGTTATGATCTACCAGACACTGGTAGTGATCACCACTGCTTTTACTCATGCAAATATTAGCCTGCCGCCACTACTGGATAAAACACTAAGCTACCTCTTCGTTTCTCCCAATATGCACAAAGTACACCATCACTGGATGCAGCCTTATACCGATAGCAATTACGGTGCGGTGCTTTCTATCTGGGACAGGTTGTTTCGTACATTTTCCACACTGCATCCTTCTAAAATAAAATATGGCCTTGACAGGTACTATCCCAATGATAAAGATGAAGATTTCCTGGATCTGTTGAAGGACCCGTTTCTACATAAAAAGAAATTGTGAATTGTCAGTGGTGAATGATGAATCGATTAGCCATCGCCACAAAGGACTATTAACTATTACCCATTATCTATTCACCATTCACTATTTTTGGTACATGAGTAAAGTAATTGCCATGATACCGGCCCGCTATGCGGCTACACGTTTCCCAGCCAAATTAATGAAAATACTGGGCGACAAACCGGTTATTGTACATACTTACAATGCTGCACTACTAAGCGGCTTATTTAAGGATGTATATGTAATCACCGACAGCGAGGTGATTTACGAAGAGATTACCAGCCGTGGCGGCAAATGTATCATGAGCCTTACTGAACACGAGAGTGGTACCGATCGGATTGCAGAAGCCGCCCGCAACCTGGATGTGGATGTAATTGTGAATGTGCAGGGCGATGAACCTTTTATTCAAAAAGAACCTTTAGAGAAACTGGTTCGCTTATTTGATAACGAACAGGTACAAGTGGCATCTTTAATGCGGAAAATGGAAAATGCCGCCGATGCAGCTAACCCGAATATGGTAAAAGTAGTTACCAATAAAAATAATAAGGCCTTGTATTTTAGCCGCAGCATTATTCCTTTTCACCGCGATGCTGACATGACCGTTGACTATTTTCTTCACATTGGCGTGTATGCGTTCCGTAAAAACGCCTTACTCAATTTTACAGGTTTACCACAGGCTCCGTTAGAGCAGGTCGAAAAGCTGGAACAATTACGCTTCCTGTATAATGATATAGATATTTATATGGCAGAAACCAGCTATAAAAATATTGCTATTGATACGCCAGAAGACCTTGAAAAAGCAAAAGAACAGATCAGCAGCCTTTCATAATTTGTATTATAAACAGTATTGTCGGGAAGCCTGTAAAAACATTCGTTTACGACCCAACGAAGTTATCATCATCCAAATTAAAATCCTTTGCTTGCTGATGAAGCTTCCTGATCCAACGGGACCAGAGTTTAGACGAAAGCATGATGAGCTGTAACACAATAACTACACTAAAAACAAGCAGCAGCGCTTTTTCTTTTGTAAAAAGTATAGTAGACGTAAAGAATACAATAATCGAACTGCTATATACTACCGTGACGATTAAAGATAAAAAAGAGAGTCGCTTTACACTTGTTAAATAATCCTGCACAGACTGCTTCAGATTCCCTTCTCCAACTGGTTTTGTGAGATAGACATAACCCACAATATCATTGAGTAGATATAATACCAATCCGGTAACCAGTACCAGGTTAGCATACAATGGCTTTTTGTCTCCATCGAACCAATCATAATAAACAAATAAAAATGCCAGCAACACCACTATTTGAATCAACAGCTTTGTTTTTATGCGTTTTATAACCGGGTGATTGACCATTTTTGTCATCCTGCCCAATTCTTCTTCAGTTCTTAAGTAGCCGCCCGCATTTTTCCAGCCAGATTTTAATTCATTCAGTTCCATAGTTTCTATTTTATTATTGCTTTCAATTTATTTTTGATCCGATGAAGTCTTACCCCGATATTGTTTTCGCTGATTCCGGTTATTGCCGCAATCTCTTCATAGCTAAAGTCTTCCAGGTAAAGCGCGATTATGGCCTTCTCCGGATCATTTAAGCTTCTTAGAGCTTCAAACAATCGCTCTTCATTTTCAGAAATAGTTTCTTCCTGTAACGGATGAAGATCAACAGGCAATTCCGGATAATGGGCAACCTGCACCCCGGGTTTGCGATATATGGCAATGGCCGTGTTTAAAGCAATACGGTACATCCATGAACTCGCTTTTGATGCACCCCTGAAACCGGGGTACGATTTCCATAACTGGTACACAATTTCCTGGAACAGGTCTTCCCGGTCCTCCTTACTGTTGCGGTACAGCGCACTTACTTTGTAAATGATCCCCTGGTGGTCATGAATGAGTTGCAGAAACTGTTTTTCCATACTCCTTCAGTTTTAATTCCTGCCTGATTTATACTGCATAATACATAAGTAGCGTAATTAGTATAAAATCTTACAACATCTAAAAAATAATTATCTTTCTTGCATGAAGATGCGTCCTGAAAAATATTTGCGTTACCTGTTTTTACCCAACCTGCTGGAACTCTTTGGTACCGAGCGTACCAAGGAAATTCTTACCGTAAACCCTACCATTATCCCTACGCGGGAAGAAGCCGCTACGGTAATTATTAACGCCTATGTTTATAGTAAGGCTGCGATAAAAGAATACAAAAATATTTCGATAGAAGAGGCTTTATCGCTAAAATGCAATGACCATATTATCTGGATCAATATAGACGGTCTTAGAAAAGACGACGTAGATCAATTAGGCGATCAATATGGTATTCACCCTTTATTGCGGGAAGATATTCTGAGCATTAACCAGCGGCCTAAGGTGGATGAAATTGATGAGATCCTTTTCTCGCTGATGAATATTCTTTACTATAATGAAGAAAAAAATTCGATCGGGCAGGAACAGATCAGCCTCGTATTGGGTAAGAACTTTGTCATTACTTTCCAGGACGATCCTTCAAGAGACTTGTTTAACGCATTGAGAGAAAGATTAAAACTGTCTACCAGTAAAACCCGCGGCAAGGAAGCCGATTATTTGTATTATACGCTGATAGATACCATAGTTGACCATTATTTTATTGTAATGGATAAACTGCGCGACCGTATTGAAGACGTAGAGGAGGAGATCGTTCGCGGTACCAATAAAAGATCCCTGGCTTTAATTAATGTGCTGCGTAAAGAGCTCATCGTTTTAAAGCGTAGCATTTACCCGGTGCGTGATGTTGTAAGCGGCCTGCTTAAAAGCGACAGCGAATTGCTTACCGAGTTCAATGAACGGTTTTATAAAGATGTATATGACCACGTGGTGCAGGCCATCGACCTGGTGGAGAACTACCGCGATATGATCATGGGTATGCAGGACCTGTACATCAGCAATGTAAACCTGAAGATGAACGAGGTTATGAAGGTGATGGCCATAGTAACCTGCGTGTTGGCCCCGGCTACCGTTATAGGAGGTATTTTTGGTATGAACTTCCAGGTGATTCCTTTAAGCGGGCAACACTGGGGATTTTGGATTGCGGTTGGCGCCATGTTTATTATTCCGGCGTGGATGTTGATGATGTTCAAAAGGAGAGGTTGGTTTTAATTGCGCTTTATGCTGCACATCAGATAAAATGTAAGAATATTCTGGTAAAAAGCTGCCAGCCTTTGATCTTATTCCTTGTTATTTTAGACACTGTTCCAAAATAACAAATGATCATCATGAAGAAAATTGCAGCCCTTCTTTTCGGCGTTTCTGTTGCCGGTATTTCTTTTGCCCAATCCATTACTTTGGAGGACTACAACAGGGCAGTAAGCTATTTTAGAAATAACCTGGCTCAAAAAACCATCTGGAATATTAGTACTTCACCCAGCTGGCTAAGAGATAGCAGCGGATTTACCTATTCTGTTCAGGATGCTAAAGGTTCGCATCGTAAAAAATACGATTTTAAAACAGGCGCTATATCTGATGCAGTAGATGAACCGGCAGGCCAGCGCCAGTGGATGGGTGGCAACCGGCGTCGTAACGAGGAGTCGGCTTCGCCCGATAAAAGCCAGACAGCGTTTGTGAAAGATTACAACCTGTTCATCAAAAATGCTCAGGGCAATAATGAAAGACCGCTAAGCAAAGACGGTGCAAGAAATTATGAGTATGCCAGCTACTACGGCTGGGGAGAATTGATCGAAGGAGAGAATGGCGAAAGGACCCCTCATTTTTCTGTGAACTGGTCTCCCGATTCCAAATGGCTGCAAGCTTATATATGCGACCTGCGTAGCGGCAAAAAAATGTACCTGCTCGACTGGAGCATCGACAGCCTGTATAAACCTAAATTGCTGTCTTATTACCGCGGTTCGCCGGGCGATACAGATATGGTATACATGACGCCGGTTGTATTTAATGCTGCAACGGGAGCAACACACCGGATGGACGAGTTCAGAAATGTAAACACGGTGGGCTTTGAGTGGATACCCGGATCAGCCGAGGCTATTATTTATGAAAGAGAGCGGGGATATCAAAAAATCAATCTTTACCTGTACGATCCTGTGACCAGGAAAAAGGATCTGTTATATACAGAAAACAGCCCCACCAACATTGACAATTTTAATCACCGGTTAGTGAACGAGTGGAACCAGATCGTTTTTACATCTGAAAAAGATGGCTGGAAGCAATTATACACACTCAACCTGAAGGATAAAAAAGTAACCCGGTTAACCCAGGGCGACTATTATATTAATGACATCGCGCTGATCAACCAGAAAACGGGCGATATTTTCTTTACCGCCAAAGGAAAAGAAGGAACGAATCCTTATTATGATTTTGCTTACAAAGTGAATGTAAAAACCAGGAAAACGGTTTTACTTACTCCAGAGAAAGAAAATCATGATGTCAGCTTCTCGCCCGATGGAAAATACCTGGTAGACAATATTTCAACCATGTCGAAACCCAATCGTGCGGTGCTGCGCGATGGAACCACAGGTACAATTTTAAAAGAACTGTCTCAAACGCAAATCAACCTTGCCGAAGGTAAAACACACCCTTTACCACAGGAGTTTACAACACTCGGACGGGATGGGAAAACAACTATTTATGCCGCCATCTGGAAGCCTTCCAATTTCGATCCGGCTAAAAAATACCCGGTTATCGATCAAACTTATACCGGTCCCCATACCTATATGTTTCCCAACGGTTTTGCCAAAGCAATAGGCAGGGGCAACCAGGCATTAGCAGAGCTTGGGTTTATCGTAGTGGCCATTGACGGACTGGGAACAGCAGGACGGTCTAAAGCCTTTCACAATGTATCTTATAAAAATATGGGGCAAAACCTGCTGGACCATGTAATAGCCATCAAGGCCATGGGAAGGCAGTTTTCCTGGGCAGATACGACCAAAGTTGGAATTTTTGGCCATTCTGCAGGTGGTTATGATGCGGGACACGCTGTTTTAGAATTCCCTGATTTTTACAAGGTAGCTGTAGCCAGCTCGGCTGATCATGACTTCAGAATGGAAAAAGACTGGTGGCCTGAAATGTATATGGGCTGGCCGGTGGATAGCAGCTATCATAAAGTTTCTAATATTACCATGGCGGGTAACCTGAAAGGAAAGCTGTTGATCGTGCATGGAGGTATCGATGAAAACGTGAACCCCTCCGCCACTTTTAAGCTGGCCGAAGCCCTGGTAAATGCCGACAAGCAGTTTGATATGCTGATACTGCCTAGTCAACATCATGGCTATGTAGGTAAGGCTTCAGATTATTTCCAGAAAAAACTCTGGAACTATTTTATAGAACACTTGAGAGGGGTAGAACCTATTTGGGATTTCAAATTGAGATAAGCACAAAAAGGCGGAAAGCATAAGAACACTTTCCGCCGTATTATATTGATGTATTGTTTATTCTGAAATCACCGAAACCGAACGGCTGAATTGGATGGTACCGTCTTTATCAACCTGTGCAATCCTTATATATTTAACATGGTTATCGTTGCCGTTGGCTCCTGCATGATCTCTTTTCTGGCAGGCTACAAAAATTCCCCCCGCTACAATTGCAGTAAGTAACATCCATTTTCTATTCCGTCTAAAGCTAAATAATGAGAGTGCCGCAATCAAAGCGGCTCCCAGGGAAACTACTGTTCCTTTATTATCTATAGAAATATTGTAGCTCAATGAAGAGGCCGATATTCCGTTTACAGCCTTCGTATCTACTTTAGCAATTCGGGCAAAGTTTTCTCCATCAAAAGATGCTTCTACAAAAAAGTGATCGTTATTGGTCTCAGTTTCTGTTTTCCAGTCCACAAAAAGTTGATCATTCTTTATTCTCGCGGCCACCCCATTAAACACAACAGGCAATGCGCCCTCAATGCTCACCCAGAAATCTTCTGTCTGACCATATTGTAATGCACCGCCCGGACCAAAATTCCTGTTGTTAATAAAATCTGCTCTAACCCGCATCCGTAATAGCTCGTTCCGGGGTGTTCCTGCCGCAGTCAATTTGGCAACCGGAATCTCAACAGAGAAAGTAGCAACACCGGTTCCCGCAGGGGTAGTACTATTTAATATCAGCTCATCGCTGTCAAATTCACCATTGTTGTTGAAGTCGATCCATGCTTTACAGACTTGCTGGTTGGCACCTCCGGTTGTTACCGTTAACTGTTGGCCGGTTGTCGCCGCTAATGTTGTTCCCAAATTGCAGGAATGGTCCTGGTAAAATTGTTGATTGTCATCATTGTAGCCATAAGATTGGTAAGTTAAATTGCCCAGCGTTATGTTCCTGGGACCTATTGAAGTAATGCCACCGTCAGAATTGCTTTCCGGAGCCTGGGTTGTGTTGGCCTTAACTGCATTTACAGGCGGTGGAGTAGAAGCAACAGATGTCATCAACCCGCCCCGCGCCACGTTTAAGGCAGCCATCATTCTTGTGCTTTGCCCTGTTGTAAACCGGTCGAGACAACCACCATAACCCATTATATTTTTCTGTATACCATTGTAGGGGTTATTATTGTAGCAGGAATTAGGATCCGTATTTAAGATAGCGCAGGCACCGCCCTGCAACAGATTTTTTATAGGATCGGTATCGCAAACTTTATCGCCTATTATTGAACAATTCGTTCCATCTGTCATGGGAGAACAATCGGTTTGCGAGCCACCCTCGAAAGTATGGTAGAGCCCGAAAGCATGACCCAGCTCATGTGTAAGTGTTGTGGAAGTAGGCGATACTAACTGAGAGGCAATGATCATCATTCCTTCCAGCCAATGGGAGGGCATATTTTGAATATTTCCTGCTATTATCGGTAAATTAGCATAACCACCTACAAAAGTACCCACCGGACCTTCTGCTGCAATTTTCCAAACTACCCAGATATTGTATACCTGGTTATTGGGCCAAAAGCTTAAGCTCCGGATCGCATCGTTGTTCGCTCCTTCCACAGTTGCCGGTGAATTAGGTACCACAACACCATTATCGTTATACCCCGGCACATTACCTCCATTTACCCTAACAATACCATCGCTCGGGCTACAGTTCTGCGTTCTTTTAGCCAGTGTAAATTTTATAGGGGTAGAGGCTCCAACGCTACGGCTACTGGTTGCCGCAAAGTCGGCACTCAGGCGATCGATGGCGTCTATGATCTGCTGATCGGTAGGGGCCACCCAGCCAGCAGGATTATTGGATGGGTTAATTACATGCACTACCACAGGAATTTCATAGGCTGGACCGGGCAATACATTCAGATTTTGAAACTGGGCCCTGGTTCTTACAATTCGGTCAACATCCTGTTGTATTTTTTGCTCTGTTGCTGCCAGCTGCTGAACATACTGTGGGTCTTTTCGTAAATGTTGATTTACAAGATCAAATCCGCAAACAACTTGTTGGGAAAAAGATAGGGTGCTGCTGAATATACTGCAGAAAAGCAGGAAGACACGAAGAGTTCTCATGACGCTATTTTGTCTGGTTTTTGATTTAGAGTAATTAATTTAGACGGCCGATGCTAAGGTACTTCTTTCCCCTATAATTACATACAACAGATTTTTTTAAACCGTCTATTCAAAAACCATTCGCTAATAACTACGACGGTCACCAATATTCCATAAAGCAGTAACTTAAAATAATATCAGGATCTGGCGAACTATCTTTACTTCTTTTTAAATACCGGTACGGTACTGCAGGGCTCTCCATACATGAGGCTTTTTACAACAGGAAGCAAAACACGGGTAATTTCAGCATATGCTTCTTCTCCAATGCCCAGGTCTCCGCAGCCTTTAATGACTACCCGTTTGTCCTGGTAATCTGCCGTATGAATAGCGTTGATATTGTTGATCAATAATCTCTTCTTAAGTTCATCTGAATTGCCTGTAGCCACAAAGCTTACTAAGGGCTGCAGGTAGGTTATAATAAGCATGTAGGCCCAAAGCGGAACAATAGCATCGGCGGTACAGGTAATGCCCACCGCTTTACCGGCATATTGCTGCCAGTCGTGCTGCTTTAACGCCTCGCGAAAATCTTTCTCTTTCAGGATCATTTCCATAAATAAATAATCCTTGATATCAAAAATAACTACTTCTTCCCGCGGATAGAAATCCTCCAGGTTCAGGGTAATAATTCCGCTTTCAGCTACTTTGTTCCTTATTACTTCTTCCATACCTTAAAATAACCATTAATTTCTCTACTTGTTCAGTTACATAAAAACAAAAATCCCGGCGGGTGCCGGGATTTAATATCATTATCGAAGCATTTACTAATAAAACTTGCTCCGATTGTCTTTAATTGTTGCATCTTCTCTCAATGCCTGCAACGATTGGAACTGCGCTTGCTGCTTAGCCTGCATAAAACGCATTTTACGCGCTTCCTCTACATTAGCGGTCTGTACAGGTGTGTTACCAACGTTATCCACTCTTACTACATAAACACCTTGAGTACCTGCGATCGGCTCGCTGATCACCTTGCTAACATTTGCTTTGTTGAACGAAGCACCAATTACTTTTGGTTCGAATCCTAAATTAATTGAAGGTTGTCCGGCAAAACGAAGGCTATCGGCCACTTCAACCGGCTTTTTCAAAGCAGTTGCGGCAGCTTCCAGTGTAGTTATTTTTCCTATTTTGTTGGTAATGATCTCTGCTTTCTTTTGGTTTACCAGCAAAGGCTCCACCATCATTCTAGCTTTTGCAGGGCTCATGGTTCCTTCTTTGTTAATTTCGGTTACCAACGCGACCACATAAAAATCACCCACCCGCTCAGAAATCACATCACCCAGGTCTGCATTATAAATGCCTTTTACCAAAGCACGTGATGCGCCCAGACCCTGGATGGTAGATCCTGTCGGAGGCAGATCCTGCGCTACTGATTTAAAGATGCCTTTTTCCTTTTGCAGTTTAGCAGCAGCGGCATCGAATGTTTTTTGATTAGTAGCTTCTGCTGCAAATTTTGTTGCCGCTTCATTAGCTACGCGGTCTGTTTCTTCGCTGGCCTCAATAGGCTTGTTGATATAGGCGATTTTGTACCCCGTTGCACTACCTTTCTGAGAAAGGATCTCAATGTAATGGTAACCAAAGTCTGTTTTAACCACCCCTTTGGAGCCTACAGCATTTCCAAAAATAAAATCGTTAAATGCAGGCACCATTTCACCCGAAGGAACATTATCGTATACACCACCATTATTTACGCTACCCTGGTCAGTAGAAAATTTCACCACCATTGAGTCAAAGTTCGCGCCGTTGCGAATAGCCAATGCTACGCTATCGGCCAGTTTTTTAGCGGTTGCAGTATCCCTGATAGGAATTTGCTGACCTGTTTGAGGATCTGCCTGAACTGTACCAATCAATATATGCCTGATCTTTACTGTATCCGGTATTGGTCTGGCCGCTATGATTTTTGCAAGGGTATAATTATCGCCATCCAGATAAGGACCGTAGATATTACCCACACCTACTCTAAGGATAGAATCCTTCATGGGAACCTGTATGCGGTTACCGCTGATATAGCCATCGTAGTAATTATTAACACCCTGCGTCATCAGGTAATCCTTAATATTCCTGGCGCTATCGAAAGCAGGTTTTAATGCCAGGATATTTTCCCGGGCCTGTAAGCTATCTGCTCCGTTAGGCTGGGCGTTGAACGCCACATAAGAAATGCTGCGGCTGTCCATTTGTTTAAAGTCTTTTTTATGCTTGTCAACATAGCTCTGAATATCGGCATCAGAAACTTTTACAGCAGAATCAGAAATGCTGGTGTAAGGCTCTCTTACAAAGGAAACCTTTGAGATCAGGCTGTTTTGCGCATTTTCTTTTTCGATCATCCATTTTGGAAAGTTGATGCTGTTGGTTAACAGTCCATCATATTTCTGCGCCAGTCGCTGAAACAGCATCTGGTCGATAAACGCGTTTAGTTGTGCTTTTTGCTCTGCAGTTCCTTTTGTTTTTACCTGGTTAATTTGTTGCTGAGCCATTGCAGGGTTGTAAACACCTGTTTGAGGGTCAGTAAACGCCTGCCTTAACTCCTGGGGAGGGTTTGCGCCAAACAACAGGTCGTTCAGCTCTTTATTACCAATTTCAATCCCCACTTTTTTAGCTTCCTGGCTTAATAAAACGCGTGCAATTTCCGTGTTCCAAGCGCTTTCGTTGGCCTGTTGGTTCAGCATTTCGCCGGTGGCGCCCATGCCTCTTTGCTGCATCATTTGTGATTGTTGCTCAACCTGGGCGTTGAAAGCAGCAAATTCTATTGATTCGCCATTTATTTTACCCACACTTGCAGAGTCATCCCTGAAAAGGCTACCTCCGTTCTCAAAAGCAAGCATTACGACAAACATAACTAGGGCCAAAGCAATAATTACGGCCATAACTTTGCCGTACTTGTCCTGGATTTTTTGAATAACCGACATAATATATTAATACATTAAATAAAAGGACGGCAAAAATAGGGTATTTGAAAGTATCAACAAATTGTGGAAAATTAGAGCAGTATGCTTAAAACTTTTTTGCTTAACCGCAAGAGGGCGTGGAAGCTAAGGGTATTATGAAGCATGGCACTATTTTTCCCTGCGCCGCAGCATCTTTGGAGTTTAATACCAAATCTTCGGTTGGGCTCCCCGTGTATAATCTGAAATAATTTATATCCGCCTTTTAAATGCATTGGGAGTTACCATCGGCCGTATCTGGTGCAAAGGTTGATCAAATAAACGAATCACTAGGGCTATCGCAGAATGTCGTCAATTTTTTTGGCCAGTTTGTGGTCCTTTTCGGTTACAATATTGCCTGCATCGTGGCTGCTCAGCCAAACCTCCACCGTATTGTATACATTCTTCCATTCTGGATGATGGTCCATTTTTTCTGCGACAAGTGCCACCCGCATCATAAAGGCAAAAGCTTCGCTAAAGTTTTTAAACTCAAATTTACGATACAGCTTATTTTTTTCTTCCTGCCACATACTATTGATTTTTAGAAGATAAGGTACTCTTTGTTTTTTATTTTTTCATTGGTGAGCTCCGTTACCAGCTGCACTCCCGGGATATTTCGCAACATGGCTTTGATCTGATCGAGATACTGTTCTGTAACAATGTCGTTCTTCATGAGCCACAAAAAGTCGAGATTTTTAAACTCCGGCAAAAGATACTCGCCATCATATAAATTATTATACAGGTAATGACAAAGCGCACTATTAGGCTCGTGATATTCGTAGACACTGAAAAAATAATACCGCTTTTTACGTTTCAGGTTAATTTCAATATCATGGTTAATTCTAAAACTTAGTCCCAGCAAATTATTAAGGTTCCAGCAAAAGCGATAGTCCTTCACTGTGGTTACAATGCCCAACAATTTGGTGTCGTCAAAAAAATTATCAATTATTTCCTGGGTATCCAGTTCTAATTTCAGAACGGCCATTTATTTTTTCTTTACTGTTCGCAAATGGGTAAGTTTGGGGGTAAAGGTATACAAAAGATAATAGGGTAAATACCTAATATTGCTATAAATCTCCGTATTTCGTAAACATATTTAGGGTATTGCCGGTTAAATTTGCGGTTTTACATATTGAAAAATTCAATGTTACATATTGCTTTAGCAGGAAACCCTAATAGCGGGAAGACCTCCTTATTTAATTCGCTTACCGGGTTAAATCAAAAAGTAGGAAACTTCCCGGGCGTAACTGTAGATAAGAAAACAGGAACCACTTCAATGGGTCATGGCACAGCCCAGGTTATCGACTTACCGGGTACATACAGCCTATATCCTCGCCGCCTGGATGAAGAAGTTGCCTATAAGGTATTATTGAACCAGGATGTGCATGTGGTAGCTGATGTGATTGTTGCTGTGGCTGATGCCAGCAGCCTGAAGCGTAACCTGCTCTTCTGTACACAGATCATAGACCTGAAACGCCCGGTGGTGGTGGCTCTTACCATGATGGATATTGCACGAAAAAAGGGTATCCAGATCGATATTGCAGAAATGGAGCGGGAACTGGGTGTGCCGGTGGTAGCGGTAAACCCCAGAAAAAACAAAGGCATCACAGAACTCAAGAAAGCAATTGAGCTGGTATCAGGCAAGCTATATAAACCTGCAGCGCATAATTTTATTGATATTGCAGCTTTGGCTCCGGGAGCTATTAAACAGGCCCAGCAGGCAGTTCCCCATGTGGGAGATTATGAAGCCGTTCATTACCTGATCAATCATGAAACTTTTGCTTTACCCAACGAAGTGCAGGAAAAGATAGAACAGGCAGAGATCGACAACCAGTTTAATCCTGCCCGCACGCAGGCCGAAGAAATTTTACAGCGATATACCCGTATTAACCATATTCTCAGCCAGGCGGTAACTTTTCCCGATCCTCAGAAAAGGTCCCGATTGACTGAAAGGCTGGATAATGTATTCCTTCACCGCTACTGGGGTTATGCCATTTTATTAACGGTCTTATTCCTGCTCTTTCAATGTGTTTTTTTGCTGGCATCTTATCCCATGGATTGGATAGATGGCGGAACGGCTGCTTTTAGCGGGTGGCTGGGTGACCTACTTCCCGAAAATCATTTTACAGACCTGCTCATTAATGGCCTGGTTGCCGGACTGGGCGGTATTATTATTTTCATTCCGCAGATCATGATCCTGTTTGGATTGATCACTCTTTTGGAAGATACCGGCTATATGGCGCGTATTAGTTTTTTAACGGACCGGGTGATGCGCACTGTTGGACTGAATGGTAAAAGCGTAATGCCGATGATCAGCGGGTTTGCCTGTGCGGTACCTGCAATTATGAGCGCCCGTAATATTGAAAACCGGAAAGAACGGTTGCTAACGATATTGGTTACCCCATTGATGAGCTGCTCTGCCCGCTTACCGGTTTATATTATTTTAACAGCGATTGTGATACCTAAAACCTATGTAGCTGGTTTTATCAGCGTGCAGGGTTTGGTAATGATGGGTCTTTACCTGATAGGGGTGGTTTTTGCCATGGCGGTATCCTGGGTAGCCAAGTGGTTTATTAAAATAAAAGAGAAAAGCTTTTTTATATTAGAGCTGCCTGTTTATCGTGCGCCGCGCTGGAAAAATGCGGTGCAAACCATGATTGAAAAAGCAAAGATATTTGTGCTGCAGGCCGGTAAGATCATTTTGATCATTAGCCTGGTTCTGTGGTTTTTGAGCTCTTTTGGGCCATCTGGCCGCATGGAGCGTGCACAGGCACAATACGAACAACAATTGGCACAGCCTAACGCAGACACCACACTTATAGAAGAGCAATACAATACCGCTAAACTGGAAAATTCATATGCCGGTATTATGGGTAAAGCCATTGAGCCGGCTATCAGGCCATTGGGCTATGACTGGAAGATCGGTATTGCTTTGATTACCTCATTTGCAGCAAGAGAGGTTTTTGTAGGTACTATGGCCACCCTTTACAGCGTGGAAGATGATGGTGAGGAGAACCTGGCCTTGCAGGAAAAAATGCAACGCGCCACATTCTCAGATGGCACAAAGGTATTCACCCTGGCTACAGGCGTTTCTTTAATGCTATTCTATGTTTTTGCCATGCAGTGTATGAGCACCCTGGCTATTGTAAAGCGGGAAACGCGCAGCTGGAAATGGCCGATGATACAGTTGGCATACATGACCTTTTTAGCATACGTGGTGAGCCTTGTGGCTTACCAGCTTTTAAAATAATGATATTGATTCTTTGTTTATGCATCGGGTAATGCTTTCCACTTCTTTATAACTGCGGTATACATAAGCATAAACAAAAAACCGGCTATTAAAAGATAGGTACTTAAATCCATACCCAGCTGTTCGAGCAGCACGGGCGGCGTCTGCTTGTAATAGAGTGCCCCCAATTTTGCCCGGTAATAGTTTTTCTGATGCATGGAAATTACCAGTATAATCAGTAAAACATAGGGTACAAAACCAGCCAGTGTAATATTGATAAATATGGCCAGTATCTTCTTTTTTATCCTCTTAAGAAAGAAGAGCGGAGTTACCAGAATAATGGTTCCGATTGTAAAAGCCAGGTATGAAATAATCAATTCACTGTGAATATTTAAACCTACTACCACCAGGCTGAGCGTAATGGCGATAACAATTGCCGTTATAATTGAGAAAAGCAAAGCGGAAAGGCCGGATGTTCGGAAAATGAAAAGCAGTACCGCAAGTCCAAATGCGAGCCAGCATTGTATATGGAACAAGACGGACCAATGGTCGTATGCCTTTATAGAAGCGATATTCCGGAAAACATTTTTTAGCGCAACAGCATCAAAATAATAGTCCGTTCTTCCTTTTTCAAAATATTGTTGTTTCAGGCTCTGTACCACCTCGGTGGGGGATGAAGGTGCGACTGATTCTGCAACAGCTGCTACCGCTGTGGCTATGGTGTCTGGTATCTGGCCATCATACTCCCAGTTATCGGGCATATAGGTTCCATTGTATAAAAATTTATCAACGATAAAGCTTTTTCGGTTTACCAATGCCAGCCAGGCCGGCACCGTTAAATTGGTACTTATTTTAAATTCTTTTGAGGTTGCTAAAAATGATGAAAACAGTTGTTGGATCTCCTGCCCGTTATTTCTTTTTAAAAGCTGATACAGCTGTTTGTTGAGCGCCAGCGATTTCTTCTGGCCTTCATCGAAGCGGGGAGTGCCCATACCATAAATGACAGGCCCTTCGTCATAATAGTTTTCTGTAAACAATACTCTTGAATAATTAAAATAGCTCGGGTCTGTAGCTGTGCTCGCAGAAAGATCTACCACTTTATCTTTATCCCAAACCATCCATGTGCTATCATTCAGCGCTTTCGAATATACATGTCCGGGTAACTCATCTCCGGCATAATTATCCCTGGCTTCTTTCCTGATTGTTTTCTTTAATGTATAAAATTGGTATTCATCGGTGTAACGGCTGAGGTAGGGCCTGGAAAAGTCTATAAATGGTTCCCTGGTTTCACAGTAAAGGGTATCAAAAGGCTCAGGGTATCTTCTCCGGTCGATGGTATAATCTTCCTCGCTAAAAGATAAAAAAGCAGAAGCGAGATTCGCCTGGTCCAGCTTTTTGTTATACAATGCATCTGTATATTTAGTTTGTATATATGCTTTATACCCAAATTGGTAAGAGGTATAAAAGGTAGATGACAGCAGGAATACAATAAAGAAAATAAGAAAGGAAGAAAAAAGCTGCCATCGGCTCGTAGGGTAGTAGTTTTTAAATGCATTATGCCTGAACAGAACAATTAGCCACACCACCACCATCAGCACCGAGCAAATAATGCTCAACAGTAAAATTCCGTTTTTTACATAAATATCATCCGCATTATAATCCTGTAATAGCAACGGGTTCTTAAATACGTTCCACCCCAAAGCAAAAAAGATCAGGTGTAGGATGAGAGTAGCGAGCCATACCCAAGGCGCCCGGGTAACCCATAGCAAAGGAAATCGTTCCAAAAGCTGGCTATCTATTTTATTGATCCACTTTTTCATTACCGTTTTTTAAAAGTATTACGCTACAAAGAACTGGCGTGTTGAATGTGAGATATTGCGGATATAGGTAATATCCGTTTTCTGCCGGCCTAAGGCAGAAAGCACTTCGTCAAACTTTGTTGAAGCGTCGAAGTACACAATGTATACACCTCCGTTATAAGAAATTTTTTGAGGAGAAAGGCCTTCAAACGCTAAACCAAGCTGCTCGCGGTTGGTAGCTGTCTCTATTTCTACAATAAGATAGTTGGCCTGCTGTTCTCCCAATTGTCCGGTATCTGCGTATTGACCGTTTTTAAGAAAGATCACCTTATCTGAAACCCTTTCTACTTCGTATAACTGTTGAGAGCTTAGCATCAGTGCAATGGGGTTGTTGACAGAATTGGCGATGGATTTAAGATCTTCCAGGATGATTTGCTGTGCCAGTATGTCCAGATTAGCCAAAGGTTCATCCAACAGCAGCAGCTCGGGTTTTCTTAGTAAAGTGCGTGCCAGCTCGAATCTCATTTTATATCCCGATGAAAGCTGATGCCATTTAAGGTGTTTATAATTCCATAATCCTAAACGGGCAATCATCAATAATACCCTGGTTTCGTTTTCTTGTGGTGGATAATGATAACTGGACAAAACCAATTTTAAATTATCTTTTAAGCTGCCATACCATTTTTTAGTGCGTTGCGGAATATATACCAGTTTAGTTCTTAATTCGAATTCATCTTTCACTATCGCTCCAAAGTCGTATTGCAGGTTGCCCCTATCAGGCTGAAGTTCTTTGGCCAATAGCCTCAGCAAGGTTGTTTTACCATTTCCATTTTCACCAACCAACCCATATACCTGCCCTTTCTTAATATCTACTGATATCGGTCCCAAAGAAAATCCACCGGCTCTGTATTGCTTGCGTATGTCATTGGCAATAACTACCGGCCTGTCAATATCCCGCTCCTGTAAAGTTATGGCACCCGTTTTGTGTAAAAGGTCTTTTGCTTTTTCAATAAATGCGGACTGTTCATTTGGGTTCTGTTCTTTCCAATCGGTTAGTGCAATGGCCTGTTGGTACAACTCCATATCCTGGGTATCTGCCACACAATCCAGCAACCGCCTGAAGCCCAGGTTAGTGTCATTATTCTCCAAAAACCCCAGCGTTTCGGCAGCACGAAGCTCCTGTTTCCTCATAGCTTATCTGTTTTACCAAATATACACCAGCAATGATTATATCACTTTATGGAGAAAACATTTAACAAAAAAGGCCAGGCATAGTACCCGGCATTTTACATTGCTCAGACAAATATTTATTGCTTTATAAATTCAACTCTCCGGTTATTGGCTTTGCCTTCGGCGGTAGTATTGGGTCCCGCAGGTTGAGATTCACCTTTACCATCAGTAGTCATTCTGCTATCGCTGATCCCAAACTGCGAAGAGAGGGCTTTTTTAACCGCCTCTGCCCGCTTTTTAGAAAGACTAAGATTCGCAGCATCATCGCCGTCGCTATCCGTATGGCCTATAATTTTCACGCTCACGGCTTCATTCTCGGTTAAAACACCAGCGATATCCTTTAATACACCATAGCTCGCCGGTTTTATCTTATCACTGTTGACGTCAAATAAAATACCTGAGGTAACATACTTCCCCTCTGTAATCAATTTGCTACGCGTATCGGGTGCACCCACAGCCACCCTGATATTACTCATAAAATATTGATCTGCGTCTGAGCTCGGACCGTCATTTCTGAAGTACAAAGAAGATATACCAATGCCGTCTGTGAAAGCCCGGGGAATATCCCATATTTTGGCTTCATCCACATACACCCGAAGCCGGCCTTTTTGCCTCCAGATGCTGACCCGCACATTGGTATTTCCAGGCGCTGTGGCAAAGGACTTTTGCTCTATCTCATTCTTGATATTTTCCTGGCCGCTGCCTCCGGAGTACAAAACCGACATCCCTCTTTGACCACCCGCACCCGTAGGATGCAGCGCCACTTCAACCGTTAGCTTGCTCTCTTGTTGCTTGTTGCCGTATTTCTGAAAGGTTCTCCAGTTTTTGCCAACATTCCCATCCGTAAAACCAATAACAAAAAAGCCACTGTAAAAACTAAATTTAGGAGTGCTGGCCAGGTCAAATTCCAGCGTAAAATTTTCGGGAAGGTTAGAAACAAATTCAGGATAAAACACTGTTTCCGTATTCGTCATCAGGAACTTATTGGGTAAGTTATTCAGCTTTGACAAAGTGCCTGCGCCATTGGTATTCCAGCGGGCCGGAAAATCGCCTAAAGCATCCTGGCTAAAATCTTCCACCGCTATTACTTTACTACCCGGAACAAAATCAAATTTGCTATAGCTTGAAAAGCTTCCTGTATTACTATTACTGTTGCCAGATGATTGCTCTCCTGCGTCATCTCCGTTATCTTCTGTTTCCGATGATGAAGATGTTTTCTTACCAGCAGAGCTACTTCCTGAACTTTTTTCTTTCTTTTTAAAAATGTTTCCGATACCTTCTTCCACTTTATCCAGGCCTTTGTCTATGCCCTGATCTACTTTTTGGTTGGCCCGGTTTTCGGCAGCACGCTTCGCCGCCCTTTTGGGATCAATGATCTGGGCATTGGCAGTAGCCCAAAAGAATAGCAAAACAATACTTGTAATAATTATTCTTTTCATCAGTTTAATTTTTAATAGCGTATAAAGAAGAGGTCGGCGCTCAGGTTTGTATTTTGCTTTGTTACCCTATGATAATTTAGCTTTAAATACCATGTAAAAGTACTTCTATCAGAAGCCCTTTATGTACTTATACCCCAAATTAGGTAGGCATCATACTTGCTGAAAGCTTGCATTCAAAAACCAAATATAACAGGCACTGATGAGTCGGAAAACCACATGATCATGTGGTATCCTTTGTTCAACAGACTAGTAAAAAGCTTACAAGCCCAAGGCATTATATATTTACTTTTGCTAAAAATTTGATTATGCGTTTTTACAGTATTGCTCTTATTGCTCTGTTGGCCACGGCTTGTAATAGTGGCGGATCAACTGATGCTGAGCCTCAGAAATCTTTATCAGATAGCTTGTTGCAGCAGGTGTTGGATGGCCATGATGTGGCGATGCCCAAAATGATGAAGCTGCAGCGTTTACAAAAAGATGCCCAGGCAGCAATAGACTCACTAAAGAAAACATCGGGTAATGCCCAACGTATCGCATTATTGGATAGCACTTTGAAAAATTTAAGCTATGCTGATGTGGCGATGCATGAATGGATGGAAGGTTTTAAGTACGATTCTTTGAAGGATAATGAGCCTGCAAGAATAGATTATTTAAAAATACAGTTAGCATCGGTAAATGAAATGAAGGAAGTAGTGCTCTCAAGCATAGCAAAAGCTGATTCGGCACTGGCTAAATAACTTACAAATAGCAAAGAGCCCGATGGTTATCGGGCTCTTTGCTAATAATATTCATACAGTAAATTATTCTCCTTTATTGTATTCGTCTATCGCAGCGCTAAGACTTGCAAAAATATCGTCGATAGAACCTTCGCCAGGGATGGCCTTAAACTTGTCGTTTTCTTTATAGTGCTGTGCTACCGGCTCCGTTTCGTCGGTGTAAACCTGGAATCTTTTCCGGATCACTTCTTCGCTGGTATCATCTGAACGACCGGAAGTTTTGCCGCGTTCTAAAAGCCTTCTTACCAACTCTTCTTCATTAACCTGTAAAGCTAAAACTAAATTGATCTGGTTCTTTTTCAGCTCCAGTAATTTGTCCAAAGCCTTTGCCTGGGTAATCGTTCTTGGAAAACCGTCGAACAAAAAGCCGTTGGCTCCTGCATTTTTTTCAAGGCAGTTATCAATAATGCCAATTACTACTTCATCCGGAACCAGTTGACCGGCATCCATTATTTTTTTGGCTTCAACACCCAATGGGGTTTTATTAGCTATTTCGCTTCTGAGTAAATCTCCTGTAGAAAGATGAACCAGTTTATATTTTTCAATAAGATTGGCCGCTTGTGTACCCTTGCCGCTACCGGGAGGGCCAAATAAAACTAAATTAAACATTTACGTAAATTGTTTTGATGTAACTCAACAAATATACGTATCAAAACTAATTTAATGCTGTTGCCCTGCTTTTTATTGAAAAATGTGAAAATTGCCTTATAACGCAATCCCTGGCAACTTTTTATACGTATTATTTGTTTAAATTACCAGATATGAAGTATTTTTTACTGATATTGTTAAGCGTTTGCTGTGTATTTCAGCAATGCCAGTCTCAAACAAAATCATCCAACTCTAAAGACACAACAAAAATGGATAAAGACAATAACTCTGTTTACTCACGTACTGACACATCAAAAGTGAAAATCAGTAACGAAGAATGGCAAAAAGTATTACCTGAAGATGTTTACTATATTGCCCGTCAAAAGGGAACTGAAAGACCCTGGACCAGCAAGTACGAAAATTTTAAAGAAATAGGTACTTATTATTGTGCCGCCTGCGGAAATCCGCTTTTTAAGAGCGACACAAAGTTTGAAAGTGGATGTGGCTGGCCCAGCTTTTATGAACCCATCAGCAAAACAAGTATTATTTACAAGGAAGATAAGAGCCATGGCATGGTACGTACCGAAGTGGAATGCGGCCGCTGCGAGGCACACCTCGGACATGTTTTTGACGATGGGCCTCCTCCTACAGGATTACGCTATTGCATTAATGGTGTAATACTCGACTTTGAAAAAGCAAAGGAAGCTGAGAAAAAGTATAAAGAAGAAGATAAAAAGTAATTATTAACAGATAAAAGCAAATGCCCGGAGGTTCCGGGCATTTGCTTTTTATTGCTCTTTTCTAAAATTCAATATCATCGGCCACATTGCCGCCTTGTTCATTTGCAAATTTCTGTGCATACTCCTTTCTCTTTTCCTCCTGGTAGTCCATATAGTGCCTGATTGATTCCGAATTGAAGTCCTGGTTTTGTTGTGTCATCCAATCCATTGCTACCGCCTGGAAATCGCCCAGGTTAATGCCATAATTATCTACAATCCACTGCGCGCCATCTAATCCATATTCATAAGCAGCTGTTCTCGCACCGCAAAGCTCCTCGTAGAAATAACGGTCTGTTTTGAGTTTTTCCAAATTACTGTTGGTAGAACCAGAACCGATGCCAGGTGTAAGGCCGGCAAGTTTAGGGTGTTGGCCTGCAGTAGCAAAGTATTCGCCATACTTAGCCATAATACCATAGGTAGGATCTTCCTTCATACGCTCCGGCCATAGAAGGTTTACTTCGCCCCAAACAGCGCTATCTATACCAAAAGCATTTAACAGGTCTGTTTCAGCAATGCCCTGTGTCATTCCGTGGGCAATAGCTGCATAGTCATACAAAGAAATGCCATGAATAGGCTCATATAAAGCATTCCCTTCTTCTTTAACCTGATCGAATCCGGATGTAACAAATCCAGTTAACTCAAGAGAATGGGCCATTTCAAATTTGGCCAGCTGATCAAAGTCGTGCCCATTCCAATCCATATATACCTTGCGGTATGCTTCTCTTTTTAAATTGTTTTTATCCTGCTGACTTAAAGGCTCATCTTCCCCATCCAGGTATTGGTCGTACAGGTTGTTGGCGGCAGCTTCAAAATCCTGAGGATCATAATGCTTACCATGTTGTGTAACCGGATCAAACTGGTATTGCTCTGTCTCATCATCCTCGTAATCATCTTCATCATGCTCTTCTTCCGCATTCTGATTTGCAGGAACACCGGCACTATAAGGTGCCGACTCATTCTTTTTATTTTCCTCTTCGTTCCCTAACAAATTGTTCAAAAACTTCTTAAACATAGGATCTTGTTTTTTATTGATTAAAAATTTATACGATGGTATTATTAAAGTCGGCCAATAGCCGTTGATAAAATTTTTCATTGCTGCTGGTCATGTCCGGCACAATCCTGTTCCATTCATCAAACATGGAGCGCAGGTAATGGCGATAAAGTTCTGGTCGCGCATTTCGATTGTATTCGTCCAGCAAGTGTGCCGTTCGCTCTTCTGCCAGGCTCCTGGCCAGGTGAGGCAGCGTTTGTGTGAGCGAGCTGGGTTGAAAAGTATTTTGGGTACTGCAGGCAGGGCATTGCAGGTAAGCAGGTGTAAAGTATATTTTATCTACACTGATTGCTGCACCGCATTGCTGGCATTTAAATTTATCTTTAACCTGTTCATGTTCTTCCAATATACGCCTGTAAGCCGCTTCATTGTCTGGTTTTACGCTTTCATCCAATTTCTTCCTCCATTGATCACGTGTTGCCTCAAACTGGTCCTGTCTTTCACCACAAGCTTCCCTGAAATCATAGGCCAAAGCGCCTGGCAACCTTGCACCATCCAGCTGATCTAATAACTGTTTATAAAAAGGGTATACCTGCTGCTCATACACCTCCCTCACTTTTTGGTCCATTTGAGATAACTGTCCTGCAATGCCGCTCTGCACCTGGTAGATGTCCCGGTCAAACAAGTCCCCCGATTGATCCCGCATTGCCTTTAGCTCTATTACACTGGCGGAGCATAGCTCTTCCATCCGGCCTTCCAGTTTCTGAAGAAACGAAAACCAGCGCTCTTTCATTTGAGTCGTTTGCTGTATCCATTCGGCTGGTACACCGTTAGCCTTCTCTTCGTCCTTATTGTTTTTTCCAAACAATCCAAACATCATGTTCTATTTTATTAATGATTGGTTATTTCCTTTATCATCTTCTTAATGCTTCCCTGATCAGCCCATTTTTCTAAAAATGCTTTTGCCTGTAAGGTGGCTTCGCTTTTCGTTTTCAGCTTTAAATCATAATACATCTCCAGCATTTTTTTAAACTGATTGGGTAACGCATCCACGGTGAGCTGCGCAAACAATCCATCTAACAATAACCATAAGGCGTGATTATGTTGCGGCGTTGTATCTTTTAAACTGGCCAGCGCGTCCGTTAAACGGCTGAATACACCGTATTTATTGTTTACCAGTAACGCTAACGTTGTTGACAGCAGGCTTACCTCGGCATTTGCCTCTGCAATTTGGGCGTAAAGCACTTCGGCTGCTTTGGCCCGTAATTCTTTCTTATCGTTGAAAAAACCAAGAGCCCAAACCAGGTAACTATAATAGGAAACCCTTACCCAGCTTATGTTTGACAGTAATGTATCAATCCCCTGTTTACCGGAACTTGCCACTCCGCTATCGCGGATAATTTGAATAGCATAGCTATCATTATTCTGAGGCATCAGGCCGAAATAACAATTACCCTGTGCTTCGGTATTGATATTGTCGTAATAGTACCTGGAGCCCTTATTATACATATCCACAGAATAAAGAAGATTTCCCGGCACTTTCTTAAACTGGGGCAAATCTACATTCATCTCCCACCAGGATGGCGTTCGCGCCTTTTCCTTTGTCTGATAGTTTACATAATACTCGTTCCACTTCTCTTTAAAACTGATGGGCGGCCTGAATGCATTTATCACAAAAGGGACCTCATTCAAATAGGTATCAGAAAAAGCCTCAAATGTTTTATCCGGAAAAAAAGTTCTGGCAGCAACTGCCCATACAGATGTGATATTGGTTTTTTCAGTTTCTGCGTTTCCCTGGAAAATACCTTTCAATTTGTCCCAGGTTCCTTTTGTTTCTAATACAACATCATCAGACAAGCCTAAGCAAAATGACATCAGCTCTTTTAGTTCGCCTGTAAGTTGCTCCAGCAAAGGCATTGCTTCGTTAAGGTTTTCCCTGGGCATCCTGCTAATGGCAATGCTTAAATCAGTTCTGTCAATGGCCTCGTTGGTTTGTTGATACGCAATGATGCGCTCAAGCAAAGTTTTAGGAGCCACCCAAAACGGCAGGTGTGTAGGAAAAGATAATAGCGGAAGTGTGGAGTTTACCGCAATTTTATCATCGATTTTCTTTAATAAATCAAAAGAAACATCAAACAGCTTTAGCTCATGCGAATGGTTCGCCTTTTTATAGGTAAATGGCTGGCCTATATGGTGAAACTTTGTTTTAAAGTAATGCTCTGATGCACATTTGTAGCAGCTGCAATAGATTTCGTTGCCGTAATGATTTTTAGAAATTTGCTTTAGATAGGGTTGTAATTGTTGCTGATAATCTTCAGGAAACAAATGGCGCTGCGTAGCATAAGCATTCCACAACAACTCCACATCAATCACAGCATCCGAATTCACAAACTGCCCGAATTGAAAGAGGATATCGTTCCAGGTTTGTGGTATTTGCACCGCGTCTGCTAAACGCACTGGCGTTGTAGGCTTATAATGATAATCCTCCTGGTCCTGCTCGGCAATCGTCGTCGTATCCTTTGGTAGAAACGCACTCAGCGTGTCGGAAACCCTTCCTAACATCAAGGGGCGGTACATCTCTAACCTGGCCCCCAACTCTGCATCAGCAGGGTCACCATGCTGACTGATCAATTTTGCGGCACGCTCCTGCAACTCTAATACCGGTACATTAAATACATCTGCAGCCAGGCTTGTAAGTGCCGGCTTCAAAGACGCATCGGCCTTTGCTTTTTTATCAAAAATCTGTAGCAAGGTTTTTATGCCTGCTTTGATATCGGTACGCAAAAGAGCTGGGCCCACCCACTCCATAAATGCATTGAAATCGAAACCCGGCTCTTCGTATACTTTCTTTATGTTTTCGATACCAAAGTTTACGATAGCATTTAAACTATTTTGTAACCCGGGGAAAATAATTGGCTGAAAAGAAAGCAGCTCGTCAGTGGTAGGATTCAACTGCTCAATAAGCGTTCTAAAAAACGTTTTGATGCCATTGTTCCATTCCTTTGTCTGAATTTCAAAACTCTTCTGCAACACAAAGGCCCGGTCTACCTTTCCGGCTTCTACCAGCTCTTTAAAATACTGATGCCACAATCGCAAACCGTTATCCGTACCGCCCCAGTTGCGGCTATTCGCAATATCTGTTTCGTAATTAAATAACTCCGGTACGTCACGTTCATAGCTGAGTTGGCGTGCCAGCATAAATTCCATGCAGTTAATGTCCTTTCCGTGACGGGAGTGTGTGGTATTGGTAAATTTTGCCAAGCTATGTGCAACCACTTCTGCATTGAACTGTATAAACCCATTATCTTCCAAATACACCAGATGCTTGTAGTCTGGTGTTTGCCAGCTTTCCTTCTGTCTCACAATATCCAGGTAAAAATCGATCAGCCAATCGGGTTTGGCATATTCAAAAACATCTTTTCGCCAGGGTTCGCTATCATTGAAAACTTTTTCGAGCTCCCAAAAAATCTCGTTGCTCCAGGGCTTTAAACTTGCTTTATCAAATGTGGCAATAGCTGCCATTACTATTATCGAAGACTGATGTTCATCACCGCGTGTACCCCAATCATAATTATGGCGTCGTTTAAATTCCGGCTCTTTGGAGAGATCGGTATAAGTCATCCAGTACCTTTTGCTTTTGGTAAGATGTTTTCTGAACTCTGTTACATTTCCCGGTACAGACTCTTTTAAAAACTGCAGCAAGGTGCTCTTCTCCCGGTTCTTAATAATTTCATCAAACCCTTCTAATACTGCTTTTAAGTTTGATTGCTTTTGTGAAGTTGCCGCTTTAGGTGTGCCGCTCGCCAATACTTCGCCAGACTCGGAATATCCTTTCTTTACTTTTTCGGCTAATAATTTTTCGGCAGCTTTTTCACATTCCTCATCAGAGCCAAATGTTTTTGTCTGCGATGTTCCGCTGGTTCCGTTTCTTCCGTAAGTAACCGTTAGCTGGTTGGCGGATGTTTCTATTTGCCAAAACTTATCGGAGCTCCCGTCTATATACTTTAAGTGCTTTTTCATACTCAGTGTATCTGTATTCTACATTTCTTTATTGGCAACCATTTTGGTTGCTAAAATATGTTTGCAAATACCCCGCTTTCCCTGGTAGTTGGAGAACCAATCGCAGGTACAGCGTGGCTTATCGTTATCGATAACTACTTTGTGCTTTACGCCGCTTCCTTTCACAGCGGCTTCTATATAGTTTTCTTTTTGAACCAGGATTTCAACATCGGCATTGTCTATTAATTTCTTTGCGTTTTTCAACCGCGGGTTAAGGCTTAGTATGCGCTCGGTTTTAAACGGAAGCCTCCGGTAAAAGTGTTCCTGGCTAAATACGTCATAACCCAGCAAACCCATTGAAGAAAGGCTGGCTGTAAGATTATCCATATCGCCAAAATCAATATCATTTTCCATGGATAAAAGGGTGGGGCTGAAGGTTTCGTTGCCCTTAAATAAAGTGTTGGCTGCGTATACATATTCCATCGGCAGGGTATCGGTAATGGTTTCCAGAACTTTTCCTTCGCCGGAAAACCCTCGAAAGCTATCAGGAGAAAATGCCATTAACAATTGCATTTTACCAAACTCCGCCACCAACGCACAGGTTTCCCTGTCGTCCGATTCATACACATATAACTTATCTAGCAAAGGCAATACGCCCTCTAATAAGCGCAGTCTTTGTATGCCACCAATACGCACGCTATCCTTTGATGGCATAGTGGCAAACAAAAATTTACCCATCCGGTTGGTAATATAGAAATCACCCTTTACAACGCCCTTGGGCAGTGATTGAAACAGTTGTATGCCTTGTATTTTGTTTAAGTCAAACTTTAAATTCATATCAGCCAGGTATAATTGCACACTGGCCAAACCCTTTATCCATCTTGCAGGCAGGCTTACTTTTCTTTCCGTTACTTTAGCCTTGCTGGTAACCACCTGCATGTCTTGCTGTCCTACCGACAACGTAACCCGTTCGCTTTTTTGAATGCTGTTTAGGGCATTCAACATGGGTTCATTAAAATCTACGTTGGTGGTTCCGCTTGCAATAAATTCGCCGTCAATGGCCTCAGGCTTCATATCCAGCCGCACGTAAACACCGTTACAGGAGGAAAATCCTTCAAAGCGCATTTTTTCTGTACCTGCGGTAATGATAGGATCACGCAGGCTGGCCGGAATGGGGCCAAAACTACTGCGTACCACTTTGGCTATAGTGCTCCAACATTTTGCCGTTACATACGGATCAACCAGGCTTCCCCAGAAAAAACAGGGCACATTGTTTACTTCTTCTATTTCGCATTGATGCGCCAGCACCAGGTTTTGCAAACCACTTTTTGTTTCAAGTGCTGATGCTACCTGGTATTGATAAAGTACATCGTTCATTTATGTACGTTTAGTTTTGAAATGAATAATTGAAGATTATTGATGGCTGCGCGAATTATCCTCCTTTTTGATGTTGAGCCCATCGGTCAGCTTTACCTGCATAAAGGCATGGCCGCAATAGGCGCAATGGGTTACCCCATCTTCTTTAGCCCTGCCGGCCCCACAGTTAGGACAGGTATTCGCACCCATATTGGCGTCCTGCGCCTTTAGTTCACCACCATATTTCTCCTGGGCCTGCGCTTTTGCCTTTAGCTTTTCTAAAAAAGAAAGTCCTTTTTTTTCTTCCATTATAACTGGCTTATTAGTTCGGCTTTTTTGCTCTTGTACTCCTGCTCGTCAATCAGCCCGTTATCAAACAATGTTTTTAACTTTTGCAGTTTGGCAGTAAGGTCATCTGCCGGTGGTGCCGGGTTAGGTTGATGATTGGTAGCTTGCTGCACCTGGTTCATCATAGCACCCATAGCCAATGCAGTTTGTGTAGCATCGTTCAAAGCGGTACCCGGTTGGCCAATAGCATTAGCAGTATTGAAACGCGTAAATTTATCCATATCCGTTACCATGTTCATATTGGTAACCTTATCATAAAAAGCCGTTACTTCATCGGGCAGGGTAACAGAAGTCACCATAAACTGTGTCAGCTCCAAACCGAATTGTTCGAAATAAGGCCTTAACAGCGGCTCAATCTTTTTACTTAGTTCCGATATATTACCCGCAACATCTGTGATCGTAATATTTTCATTGGATAACACTTCACCAAACTTCGGCGCGATATAATCCCTTAGCTCATGCTGCAGTTCAAAAATAGTAAACTGTTTAAATGAACCCGCGTATTTACGGAAGAAGGTAGCCACATCATTAATGCGAATATCAAAGCTTCCGAATGCCCTAACCCGCACCTGTCCAAACTTTGGATCGCTCATTAAAATAGGCGCAGGCGTTCCCCATTTATTATTCACAAAATGGCGGGTGTTAAAGAAATAGATATCTGCCTTAAACGGACTTTCAAACCCGTATTTCCAGCCTTTTAATCTTGACAGTACCGGGATATTTTCTGTACTGAGTTTATGACGCCCGGCTGTAAACACATCTGCCAATTGCCCCTCGTTCAGGAACATGGCAGCCTGGCTTTCCCTAACCGTAAGCTGTGCCCCGTTTTTGATTTCCTTATCAGCATCGGCAAATTTCCACATCAGCAAATTCGGATCTGGCGTAATTTCTTCTATGATCTCAATAAATGGTAAACCCATCGCTTTGTTTTTTACAAGAATAGACCTGCGATGCTTGTATGTTCACAGGTTTAGTTTTAAAATGATATCAGGAATGAAAATACAATCTTTTGGTATCGGATACGCCTATTTCACTTTTTGTTGACAAAAATTTTACATCGAAATTGTTTACATTTTTTGAAACACATAGATACGTAACCATTTCATACAAATAATTCGACATCGCCTGATATTAGTTTTCACCGAATAGGGAAAAACTATGCTACCCTACTATTATTCACATTTAAATCCTCTACTCCCTGCCACCGCTCCACTGGTCATCCCGGCGGGCGTAAGCTCAGGCGGGTATGCACTTCTGTGGTTATGATTTAAAAAGTTTATCTTTTATTATTTTTCCCTGTATTAATAATTGTTGCTTTTACATTTTTCTTGCTAACTTTCCTTCGCTTTAACAAAAAAACAGATTGCTCATGTCATCCAGAAGAAAATTTCTCGCTAACAGCTCCATGCTTGCGTTGGGCGGATTTGCCCTGCAGTCCTTTAATACGCAAAACTTTTCAGGTATTATTACCAGCGCTGCTGATCAGATCAATATTGGTGTGATTGGTATCAAAGGAATGGGCTGGTCTAATACCATGTCTATACTAAAAATTGCCGGGGTTAACCTGGTGGCGCTTTGCGACGTAGACAAGTCCGTATTAGACGATCGCCTCAAAGAACTAAAGGGAAAAAATATCGACACCGGAAAAATAAAAACCTATAATGATTATCGTGGTTTATTAGATAATAAAGATGTAGATGCGGTAATTATTGGTACACCTGATCACTGGCATGCTTTAATAATGATAGATGCCGTACGGGCCGGAAAGGATGTATATGTAGAAAAGCCGGTAGGTAATTCGATAGAGGAATGCCGGGCAATGGTAGCGGCCCAGGAAAAATATAATAAAGTAGTGCAGGCCGGGCAATGGCAGCGCAGCCAGCAGCATTTCAGGGATGCGATTGCTTTGGTGCACAGCGGTCAGCTGGGTAATATCAGAACCGTAAAAGTAAATTGCTACCAGGGCTGGATGAAACCCGCGCCTGTTGTCGCCGACAGCGCACCACCTCCCGGCGTGGATTATAAAATGTGGCTGGGACCGGCTAAAACAAGGCCTTTTAACAGCAGTCGCTTTCATTTCAATTTCCGTTGGTTTTGGGATTATGCCGGAGGGTTGATGACAGACTGGGGCGTGCACCTGATGGACTATGCTATTTTTGGAATGAATGCGCCGGTGCCTAAAACAGTTTCTGCTTTGGGTGGCCGGTTTGCTTACCCTGATCTGTACCAGGAAACACCGGATACGCTTACGGCGCTCTATGAATTCGATGGTTTTAATATTGTCTGGGATCATGCCATGGGTATTGACAATGGCAACTACGGAAAAGATCATAGCATTGCCTTTATCGGCAATAACGGAACCCTGGAGCTGGACCGTGGCGGCTGGCAGGTAATTGAAGAAAAGCGCAGTGAAAAGAAAGTGTCTGTGCCGCGTAAAACGCCCACTGACAACGGGCTGGACAAGCACATGGAAAATTTTGTGTCGGTTATCCGTTCGCGTAAACTGGCTGACCTTAATTGCTCTATACAAACCGGTGCCCATATTGCCACTGTTTGTCAGATGGGCAACATAGCTTTCCGCAGCCAGGAAAAAGTAACCTGGGATAAAGCAGGAGGCAAGTTCACCAACAATCAACTTAATAAACAGTATATGATGGCGCCTTACCATAATGGGTATAAGCTGCCTAAGTTGTAGGTTTGTATTGATCCTTGTTTAATCATTACTAATATGTCGCCCTTACTGGGCTAAGTGCTTTGGGTGGTGTGTTTTTACCAACGTTAAGTCCCGTACGGGACGATGATATAGGTAGAAAAAGAAATGTATTGGCACATGAGCTTCGTAGGTGCGGCATATCATCGTTGGTTAAAAGATTAAACAAATTCGTTGGTATGATTACAGAAAAAGAAGCGGTTAGGATCAGCAAATTTTTAAGTTTGGTTTTGCGGCACCAGCCGGAAACCATTGACCTGGTGCTGGATGAAAATGGATGGGCAGATGTAACCCTGCTAATTGACAAGTGCAATCAAAAGGGGATTAGCTTAAACCGGGAGCTACTAGAACACATTGTAGCCACCAATACCAAAAAGCGATTTAGCTTTAATGACCAAAAGAATCAGATCCGTGCCAACCAGGGGCATTCCATTGATGTAGACCTGGCTTTATCGGTGCAGGTACCGCCGGATATTCTTTATCACGGCACGGCTGAACGATTTGTTTCATCCATAAAAGAACAAGGTTTAATCAAACAGCAACGCCAGCATGTGCACCTGAGTGCCGAGCAATCCACTGCAGTACAGGTAGGGCAAAGACATGGAAAGCCGTTTGTGTTTTCGGTATTAACGGTACAAATGCATCAAGATGGTTTTGTTTTTTATTTGTCTGATAATGGTGTATGGCTAACGGATCATGTGCCGGTAAAGTATTTGTCTTTTTAACCTCATTCAGTTCGTCATTTAGAATGAGTCCTGCAGAGCAGAGCGAAGAAAAAACGCGGTTTGCTTGCGGGTTTATTTACATCCAACTCATCAATTATTCTCTCAAACAAATCTATAATCGTCAAACAACGGGGTTTACGGAAAACAGATAGCGTTTTTGTCGACGGGAAAACCTGCTACCACCTGTACCGCCGACAAACGGAGCGTTGCAATACCGACTTTCTATATTCTTCAGATAGAAACGCTTACCATAGCAATGGCAACAGTATAGGGCGGCCTTCATTTTCAGGCAACTGCCAGCTTTTTCTTAGTGTTTATGACACTGGCATTTTTTAATTGATCATTTGCCGGTACTGTTAATGGATAGGGTCTGTTCAGGGCTTCCTGAGAAATTTTAAAATGGGTGGCCAGCTTGCGGATCACTTCTTTTGAAAGGCCTTTTTTATAGTTCAGCATATCCGAAATATACCCCTTGCTGATGTTTAAAACGGGTACCAGGTCTTTGGCCTTCAAGTTATGCTCTTTCATCAAAGATTGCAAAAGCTGTATCGGATCCAGCTCATCAAAACTATTATGCGCCTCATCCCATTTTTCAATAAGCAAAGTAAGCAATGCTATTTCATCTTTTGTGTCGCGGTCTTTTTTACGAGAAAACACCCGTTGCTCCAGCACGTTACAATAATCCCGGTACTGTGCCTTGCTGCTAATAACCTTATACTTTAATGCTGTCATAACAATATTTTTAATAATCACTTTTGGTGTATTGCTCATGGGTTGCACAGAGCTTGTTGTACTGCGCATTGGGTACCTATCCAGCAAATAAATAAATGCACCTGTTTATCTCCAAAAGCGTATTTTCCAATCATCCTGTATTTATTGCCACCAATATCAAACACCACCCTGTTGCTGCCGTTGCCCAGCAAATCAGCGCTGGGAAATGTGGCCAAAATATCCGCCGGCTGATCCCAATCGCCATACTTTATTTTTGAAAGCCATTCTGTAAATGAGGCCCTGCTTGAAGCATGGTGCGTCACAAAATCTTCTATGGTTTCTTTTCGTACCAGGTGAATTTTCATAGCAAAATTACGTTTTTTCAATTAAAAGTTCACATTTAGAGAACTTTTTAGGTGCAGCAAGTCAGCATGCTGAAAGTAATAGCACTATTAAAATACGTAGTTTTATTGGAATCAGATCAATAAGAGGATAGCCTGCTATTATCTGTTCTATGAAATAAGACCGCTAATCAAACAAAATGCTGGCATGGCAGAAGGTAATTAACGGTGCACCTTATTCCGTTACCAACTGGTAAGCCGTTACCGACTGAAATTTTTCCCCCGGCTTTAATACCGTTGAAGGAAAATTGGAGTGATTGGGGGAATCGGGGAAATGCTGGGTTTCGAAACAAAAGGCTTCACGGGCATTAATGGGTTGCCCGTTACGGTCTTTATCTGCTCCCTTTAATGTATTGGCGGTGAAGAACTGTATGCCGGGCTCGGTGGTAAACACCCTCATGCCGATACCTGATTTTGGACTCACTGCCCAGGCCGCTAATTCAGGACATTTAGAACCCTTCTTTTTATTCAGCACAAAATTATGATCGAAACCGCCCCCATATTGTAATTGCTGGTTGGGTTGATCTACCACAGCGCTCACAAGGGTAGGCTTTCTTAAATCAAAAGGTGTGTTGGCAACAGGAGCTATTTCACCGGTGGGTAACATCATTTCGTTTACAGGTGTATATTGGTCGGCGTTTACATATACCTGGTAGCCGGTTACATTGCCGCCACCTTCAAGGTTAAAATAACTATGGTTGGTGAGGTTGAGCACGGTCTTCTTATCGGTTGTGGCGGTATAGGCTATCTTCAACTCGTTTTTGTTACTTAAAGAAAATGTGATCGTAACTTTTAAATTGCCAGGAAAGCCATTCTCTCCATCCTTAGACAAATAGGCGAGTGTTATAGATCGATCAGCAACTTTTACCCAGTCCCAAACCTGCTCGTTAAAACCCATGGGTCCGCCATGCAGGTTGTTGCCATTATTATTGAGGGGTAACTGATAGGTTGTTCCATCCAAAGTGAATTGTCCTTTGGCCATACGATTGGCATACCGCCCTACCGTGGCACCATAATTACGGCCGATTGCCTTAATATATTCATCAATAGAATTGAAGCCTACCACAATATCTACCGGCTTGCCATTTTTATCGGGTACTACCGCGCTCACCAATCTTGCTCCGTAATTAGTAATGGCTACCTGCATACCTTTTTTATTACTTAAAAAAGCAATACCTGTTTTTTTGCCATTGACTTCCTTTTCAAACTTTGCAGGATCGAGGTAGGCGGGTCGTGCTTTTTGAGCGGTTACCACCAATGTCAATAACATACACGCAACAATACCAGATAAACGTACGATAGCTTTTGTATAGCTTACAGGGGGCAAAGCAATTTTCATCCGGGCAATATACGCCATCGTGCGCATAATTGATTTTTACAACGTTTGAATAGATTTATCGGCGCTCTTCCCACAAGCCGCTACCGGGCTGATTTGTAGGTTAACACAATAAAACCTGCCGTTTACCGACCTGGTGTTTCCCTGGCCCTGTTTCAGGCCTAGGTTTGCTGGATGGCAAAAAACCTTACTATACGCATCACGCTGATGTTGATACTGCTTATTTGTTTTTCTACTGCTTTCGCGCAGGATACAAACCCGGTTATCATAAAAGGTAAACTGGTTGATTCACTACAGCAGCCCGTGGCCTGGGCTACTATTAAGCTGATGAAAAAAGATTCTGTTATTGCCACCGGGGCGGCCAACGAGCAAGGTATTTTTCAATTGACTACTAAAAAAGCAATAACCGCTGTTGAAATTACCAGCACGGCCTATACGCCTTTTACCAAAGCCATCAGCATCGATAAAGAACAGGGCACAGCAATTGATCTGGGAACGATTACCCTTTCAAAAAACAGTGGCGAGCTAAAGGGTGTAATGGTTACGGCTTCAAGGCCATTAATTACGCGTGAGATTGATAAGCTGGTGTACAGTACAGAGACCGACCCCGAAAGTAAGTTCAGCAGCGTATTGGAGATTATGCGTAAAGTGCCGTTCCTTGCCGTTGATGGACAGGAAAACCTTACCATGAAAGGCAGCAGCAGCTATCGTATATTGATCAATGGAAAGCCATCAGGTATGGTAGATAATGATCCTAAAAGCTTTTTAAGATCCCTGCCTGCATCAAGCATTCAAAGCATTGAAGTGTATACTACACCACCGGCTAAGTATGACGCAGAAGGCCTGGGTGGCGTGATCAATATTGTTACCACGAAGAGAGTGGGAGAGGGTTATAAAGGCAATATCAATCTGAACGGTGCTTATCCCAATGGTGGACCCGGAGCGGGTTTGTCCTTTACAGCTACTCATAAAAAGTTCGGCGTGGAGCTTTTTGGCGGCAGCAACCTTTACTATAACCCCTCGTTTGAAGGTACTACTTACAGAGCTACTACCGGTACCAACCCATCAACATTGAATGTTACTGAAAACACCCAAAGAAACGGTCATGGCCGGTATATTGGCACCCAGTTTAGCTACGATATCGACTCGCTGCAATTATTAACAACGCAGCTCAATTTTAATGGGTCTGATAATAAAAGCAACTACGGGCGCTTATCTCAATTACTTTCGGAAGATGAAACACAGCAGTTCAGGCAGCAGACTGACAGCAAGGGAAACGGTAATGGTTTTGATGGCGGACTGAATTACCAATTGGGATTTAAGAAGGATAAAGCAAGACTACTAACCGTGTCGTACCGCTACATGCAGTATAAAAGCGGCAGTAATGTGCAGAATATGTTTTACGATACTTTGAATTATTCACTGCCTGATTTCAATCAAAATAATCACACCGCCTTTATAGAACAAACCGGCCAGGTAGATTATGTACAGAGTATTAAGAAGGTAAAAATGGAAGCCGGAGTAAAAGCTATTTTCAGGGAAAATAACAGCCGTTTTAATACGCTTGAATTCGATCCGGTTCTGGAACAATTTATAGCTGATGGAGACCGGCAGAATGAATTTGAAAATAAGCAGTCGATACTATCGGCTTATAACACTTACTCTTTTGCATTAAAAACCTGGAGCTTTAAATTCGGCGCCAGGTTGGAACAAACCTATACCGATGTTGATTTCAGCTCTACCCAAACCAAAATAAAAAACAACTACTTTAACCTGGTTCCTTCCATCGTTATTAATAAAAACAATAAGAACGGCAGCTATTTCAACATCGGGTATAACCAACGTTTAAAACGCCCCGGCATTAACCGTCTAAACCCTTTTGTAGATCGCTCTGATCCTAACTTTATTGAATCGGGTAACCCGGACTTACAACCTTCGCTCATGCATAGCTTTGATCTGGGCTATGGCATCAATAAAAAGCAATCGGTAAACATTGGCCTTACTTATGCTTTTGCAGACAACCTTGATCTTAAAACATCGCGGTATGATTCCATGTCCCAAATTACCTACACAACTTTTGAGAACTCGGGTAAAATAGATGCGCTGATGCTGAATGCCAACTTTAACCTGGCGATTACCAAATCGTTGAGAACGGTGATCAATGGCAGTATTTCGCATTTCTGGATTGAAAGCGCGGTGGATGTGCGCGATATTAAAACGCAAAGAACATTGTACAATGCGGCCGTATCTAACACTTATACTTTTAAGAAAGACTGGTTAGCTACTGTTTCTATCAACCTCTACAGCAATAACCTGGCGCCTGCACAAATACAGGGAATGGTGAATGGATATGTGGCTACTAACTTTAGTGTAAGCAAAAACCTGTTGAATAAGAAACTTTCGTTATCGGCCTATGTCAACAACCCGTTTACGCAATACAGGAAGAACCGTACGGAAATTACCTCTTATAATTTTATAGAGATAAATACCAATCGTGATTATTTCAGGAGGTTTGGTGTGAGTATTAACTACAAATTCGGTAAACTAAAAGATGATATCAAAAAGAACAGGCGGGGGATTAATAACAATGATGTGTCGAATTAAACTTAGAACAGAGGTGAAGATTCTTTATTTTTTAAGCGCTGCTTTTTAATTACAAATAACTCTTTTTCACAACTGGACCACGTCATTCCGATTTTAGATAGCTATCGGGACGAAGCTGACGAGGAATCTGCTGAAAGACGGGAGATTTCTCTCTACGCTGTGCTCCGCTCGAAAAGACGAATCTTTATGTCATTGCCTTACTTATTTTGCCTGTCCAAATTTTCTTACTTTTTTAAGCCCCTCTTCACAAGATCTTGTAATCAATTTATCCCATTACTATTTTATGGCCACTTTCTTCATACCTTCTCTTCCATAAAACACGGGGAAATACATCATCTCTGCCTTAGCCGGGTTAAGGTTATACACGCCTGAATAGCGGGGCATTAATTCAATATCAAATACATATTTTCCCTGGCCGAGCTTTGTGCAGAAAATGGATGTCTTGTTTTTAAAATATTCGCGGTGGGTTTCTACACCCCAGAAGCTTTGCCGTTTGTTTTCATAACTACAGCCTGCGGGTATCGGCACTTCTATCATTACATACTCCGCATCGGCACGGGCTGTTACTTCTACACGCAGTATGATTTTTTTTCCTCCCTTTAAATCTTTTGTTTCAAATCCGTTTTGCATAAAGTAAGATCGCACTTCGAAATCTTTCGACACTTTTTCCGGTTGCCTATTTTGAAATTGCTGGTAAGCCGTAAAGTATAGTGGCATATTGCCTTGTTTACTGATCACAACTTTTTCCCCGGCAGGATATTGCTTTTCAAACGGAAAGCTGTTGATCCGTTCTCCGTTTATTTGTGCCGATGCCGGTTTTGGCTTTTCGCCTTCTTTTAATAAATCGGGTAAGATGGTTTCAAGAATCAAAGAAGACTCGTAGGTATTACGCCATTGCCCGTTCCTGCGTTGTTCTAAAAAGTACTGTCTTATTTTTGCGAGTTCTCTCTCTTGGCCTCCATGAGCTTTCAAGATCTTATAGGCCATCAATGTGTTTTGTATGCTGTTGTTCCAGAAATGGTATCGCTCTTCTCCCCAATATAACCCGCCGAACATAGTGGCTTTTTGATACTTCGTTAACGAGTCCATTGTTACCGGCATACCTGCCATCTGTTTGAGCTGTGCTATCTGCATCCATTCGTATAAGCTTTTCTCCCGTTTCTTATAGGCCGAATCAGCCTCTTTCAGTTTTACCCAATCTTTAATGCTATGACTGCGGTCCACCGCATGCAATAATCGGATCATATTGATATTGGCCCCCGCACCGGCATCTGCTATTTTACCCAGCAGGTATCTATACAAAATATCTTTGTTCAGTTGTATTTTGTAACCTTGTTCTTCTGCCATTAACAGTGCTTCTACTACATGCAGGCTGATCCAGGGTTCTTCGGCTGTTCCCTGCCACCATCCCCATAAGTATTGCATGGTTTTATTTTCATTTAACCTCTTTATGACATCAATAATATGCTTCTCATATTTAAAAGGTTCTTTTAAATAGGTTCTTAGTTTCTTTTCCAGTAATAAAGATTTCAATTTGGAGGCCAGCTGTTCATTACAGAGGTATTCATAGTCGCGCAAATGGCGCATTTCATCCAGCAGTACGGGGAAGACGGATGCCTCTGCTCTTACCGTGCCCGGGCCTTTGTCTTTGCTGAAGGTATAGCTGGCAAGAGAATCCTGCTCCATGTACATAAAACTGCCTATAGTTTCTTTCACCCCCGTAGCATAAACGGGTACTTTTCTTTGCTCCCCATCAAAATACCCATTGGGTTGTTGTAAGGTATATTCAAAGTTGAGGCTATCCGTTTCATTCACCTTTACCATCAACGTATCAATATGGGCATTGGTGACACTAATGCTATCACTACGTAACTCCCGGCCATTCAACTTAAATACGCGGTTCACACGCTCTGGTATCGGTGTATAGTTCATCAGCTTACCGATCACGTTAATACTATCGCCTTCGATGGCAAACAAGGGCGATGTAAAATTGGCGCTTAACGTTTTAAAAGATTTAATGGTCGTTTCCAGGTTGCCGCTTTGTTGGTTGCCATTGATGGCAATGATCCTTGTTTTCCAGCTGGTGATATCATCAGGAAAAGTAACCTCAAAAGATGCTTCTCCTTTATCGTCAGTGATCAACCTGGGTTGCCAGAAGCCTTCATCAGAGAAGCGGGTACGCATTCTTTGCGCTCCGGGTTCCAGTACTCCTGCCTCGTTTACGATGGTGCTTCCTTTTTTTGTTTTGATGATTACTACGCCATTAGCTGCACGGGACCCATAAATAGCGGTAGCATCTGCCGACTTAATAATATTTAATGTTTCGATATCATCGGGACTTAAACTATTGATATCGCCATCAAACGGAATTCCATCAACTATGAGTAAAGGTTTTTGATTCACTTCTATTGTGCTGGCGCCACGTATCATTACTCCAGCTACTTTTCCCTGCATAACACTCACAACCGACTCCAAAGAAACATCTTCCAGTTCGTCGCTTTTTGTGACCGAAACAGAGCCTGTGATGGACATCTTGCGCTGTGTACCAAAACCCACAACCACTACTTCATCCAGTTGTCCTGCCGATGCAGACAATTCCAAATCTCCCGCACCTCCGTCTATGGCCTTTAGAGTAACCGGCAGGTAGCCAACCATGGAAATGGTTATTTTTCCTTTTTGCGGCACATTGATTTTAAACATTCCTTTCTCATCAGTGAGCAAGCTTCCTGAGAGACCGTCAACAGCTACACTTACACTTGCTATAGGTTGTTTCGTTATTGCATCTATAACACGGCCGCTCATTGTTTTGGTAAGCTTCAATACATCAAAACTATTGCTGTTAAATAGTTTTATGGTTTCCTGAGGAATGGGTACTGGATAGTTTCTCAGATTCCTTTCTGATTTTATATTAGCATCCAGATGAATGCTAAAGGCATCCGCCTTATTTAGTTGTAAAGATTTCCAGTAATAATAATTAACCCCTCCGGCACGCACTTCTACTTCTGTTGCTCTCATATAACGGTTGTCCTGTAGCAGAAAAAATATATCATATTTTCCAGCTGGCAGGTATTGATCAGAGTTGTAGTTTCCATTCAGTATCAAAAGCTGGTGGGGTTTAGCAGGGCTAGTGATCAGTATATTTTTTATATAAGGCAACCGATTGGAAAATGCGGTGTCGATATAGTATTGTAAGCGTCCCGCACTGGTGTCAAAGTCGAGCTTTCTTTGGTATAGCTGCGTAGTGCGACTTCTTAAATTCATGAACTCATTCCAGATGCTGTCATAGTCCTTATTCCTTAGTACCTGTTGCTGATACGCTTCTGCCAAAACATGTTTGCTACTTAATAAGGTATCAAAAGCATACAAGCCTTTATAAGATTTTTGCTTGATGAGTCCGGGCAAAAATGTGTATGTGTAACCGGGCTCTTTGAAGAAAGCCTGGCTAACAGCAGATGATTGAAAATAAAGCAGACTGCTTTTTAGTGGTCCAACAAGACGCTCCTGTGCCCTTAAATTTATTGCCGAGGGAGGATTCAGCCATAGCCTGGTGCTGTCATCGTGTACAAAAGTTTTGGCGCCTTCAAAATTATCTGCCACCTTGATCATATAGCGGTTTAGCCGGCTTGCTTCGGCGTCATCTAATGCAGGCTTCTTTACTGTTACCTTGGCCTGCCGGTTAGTGGTATCTGCCAGTACACTGAAGGTTGTTTTTTCACCCTTCTTAAAATACATTTCTTTTATCCATACTTCATAGTAGGGCGTACGCAACCTGATGCTATGAACGCCGGGTGTTATGGTAAATGCATAGTGCTGTAATTGCTGTGCGTTATAGTAAAAAACAGGCGACTCATCAACATAAATAATATTAACGGCTTCAAAATTTCCCTCCTTCATAACGAAGGGAGCAAACTGCGTAATACTATCCCTCGCAGCTTCGGTTGTAATGTATAATTGAGTGGGGTGGGTGAACCGGTAATAGGCTATAGTATCCAAAGCCAGCTCCCTGGCCCATTTTTGCCAGTTTAACCTGATGTTGCTATTAGCATACAATTCCTCGCTTTCAAATCCGAAAGGTTTTGCTTTTCTCTGGTAAAATACTTTTCCAAAGCGGGGAATTTGCGGCGTTCTGCTATCGAACTTGGATGTATGCGCATAAGCCGTTACATCTACATCAGGTACCGGGTTTTCTTTTGGATCGAGTACCCTTACTTTCATATTTACCTTTTGTCCGGGATATACCATATCAGGAGCCAGCAATTTTATGTCGAGCTTATTAGCATTGTAAAAGGCACTTACTTCTTCACTCTGTTCTTCATGATCCCAGAAATAGTTAATACGGAAATGAGCCGCCTGTTCTGTTGTGTGCTTCACAACGGTGTCCAGGCGGTTCGCATATCCTTTCAGCAGCACTTTACTTCCTGAAAAAACCGTATACCAGAAAGGAACCTTATGCGGGTTAACAACGGCCAATTGCAGTTGATGTTCCTTTTGTATAGCTAGAGGTTTTATATCAGGAGTAAAATCACTTAATGCAATCGTAGTGTCGATGCCATTATCCAGTTTCAGATCGTAATCGTCCGCCCGGTAATCAACCGGTATTATTACCGGAAGTTGTACTCGTTGTGAGTCGATGATGGTACCGCTGGCTGCATTTTTGTACAGCCACCCGGTTTGCTTTTGTTCTTCGCCAGAATCAGTAAAGCTAAAACTCAGGCTGTCTTTGATAAATTTCGCAGTAATTTCTTTTGTCACTTTAATCTTCCGGGCATCAAAGTCGAGGTACTGGTTATTGATCCTTGATTCATTATTACTGTTCAGCATTCGTATGTTCAACGAAAACGATAATGCTGCATCGGCGAAAATACTGTCGGGCAAAAACAGCTTGGTTTCCCCAACGGGGTCAAGTAGCATATTATGGGTCCACAAGGTATCTCTTACAAAAACAGTATCCCCATAAAATGCTTTAACATGCTGCAAGCGGGCTACGATCTCTACACGGGCATCGGGTACTGCCAGCTCATTTTCATCGGTTGCCTTCATAAAAAGCGCTATAGGTTCGCCTGGGTAATGCGTGGTTTTATCCGCACGTACATTAAAGCTCAACGATTTTAATTCGTAATCTTCATATCGAAAGTAGCCAGAGGTAATTACCCTTGCTTTATCCCCTATTGAATCGGTAAGTGATATGGAATAATTGGCATCCAGCTTTAACCCCAAACTATCGGTTAAAATGAATTGGTGCTCATAAGCCCCCGGGCGATACGGCTCCAGCCTGGCGATCATCTTAGACCCCGAAGGTCCGTCCAGCATCAGGTTGACTTTCCGGGATGTCAGGTTACTTCCATTGGCATTCAGAATATAGGCTTTAAATTTTATATTGTCATAGGGTTTGTATTTAGGTTTGCTAAAAACTACAAAACTCCTGTAATTATTAGGCCTGGCTTTCTGCGTATAATACAGTTGCCTGATCTGTTTGATGGGAAAAATATGCGTTATTTGTTTTTTCCGGTTGCGGACATAATGATCCCGGTCATTATCCTCCACGTCGTAAGTAAAATAATTGCCGATACCATTATGGACAACCTTAATATGGCCAGCCTCCCGGGGATAAATGTATTGATAAAGGCCGCTCCGCTCGTTATATTTTATTTCTTTTCCTTTCGCATTAGTAACTTTTGCCCGGATAACCCGATTGCCTAAATGATCCGTTAAGGCAAACTGGAAATCTTTCCGGTTGTTTACAAACTGTAACGCTACGTTATTCTGAGTGATCAGCTGATACTCCAGTTTATTTTTAACAGGCCGAACCTGCAGGTAATTACCGAAGGGAAGCTTTCTGCTTTGCTTAATATGGGTGTAACTATCTGCCAGGTTATGAAAAAAAGCATCGGTTACTGCTTTGGGATCCTTTATCAGGAGCTCGGTTTCTTTGTCGGTAAGCCTGTACACCTGGGTGACCGAACCCGAAGTGGCGCTACTACTTAAAGTAGCCTGAGACCAACCACTATAAACCATCAAAATAAAAAAAATAAGGCAGCCTGTTATTCTCATATCAACAATTGTATCAGCAGGATGCTTATTTTGAAGCTATTACACAACAATGTTTCATTTTTTTATGAATTAGTAATTCATTGGATGTTCTCAGGGCAAAATTCAAATTTTCGCTTTAGACTATACTCTTTTTTATAAGTCATTTCGAGCCCGTTGAGAATCTTTCTGATTTTAGGAGATGCCTCCACTTTAGTCGGCATGACGTTAGTTAAAATTTGAATTGCGGCCGTTTCTCAAAATCCCAAATCTCAAATCTTTAAATCAGGTTATCTTTGCACCTCATATTTTGAAATACCAATCAATGAGTGTACAACAATTATCAGAGCAGGAACAGATAAGAAGAGAGAAACTGCAAAAACTTAGAGAAGCCGGTGTAAACCCTTATCCGCCGGAGTTATTTCCCGTATCGCACTATTCAGCAGATATTAAGAATAGCTTTACCGAAGAAACTAAAGACCAGTTTGCCCAGGTACATGTGGCTGGCCGTATCATGAGCATTAATGATAAGGGCAAGGTTTTCTTTATAAAAATACAGGATAACCAGGGCATTTTTCAATTATATGTAAAACGCGATGAGTTATACCCAGGCGAAGATAAAAGTCTTTGGGATGTACTGGTGAAGCACGGGCTTGACCTGGGCGATTTTATTGGGGCTACCGGTTATGTGTTTATTACTAAGACGGGAGAGACATCATTACATACACAATCATTAACATTATTGGCTAAATCGCTGAAACCCTTACCGGTTGTAAAGCGTGATGAGGAAGGAAATGTATTTGACGAAGTAACCGACCCGGAATTTAAATACCGCCAACGTTATGCCGACCTGGTGATCAATCCATCGGTAAGAGAAACTTTTGTAAAGCGTACAAAGCTGATGAACTCCATCCGAGAGTTTTTAAACCGGCAGGGAGCATTAGAGGTAGATACACCGGTACTACAGGCTATTCCGGGTGGCGCTGCGGCAAGGCCATTTGTTACGCATCATAATGCTTTAGATGTTCCTTTTTACCTGCGTATAGCTAATGAGCTCTACCTGAAAAGGCTTGTGGTAGGTGGGTTCGACTGGGTATATGAGTTCAGTCGTAATTTCCGTAATGAAGGAATGGACCGTACGCATAACCCGGAATTTACCGTATTAGAGTTCTACGTGGCTTATAAAGATTATTTCTGGATGATGGAAACCACAGAGCAGTTGCTGGAAAAAGCTGCACTGGACGTAAACGGAACTACTGATGCGACCATCGGTGACAAAACCATCTCTTTTAAAGCGCCTTTTGCAAGAGTCTCCATCTATGATGCCATTAAAGAACATACAGGTTTCGATGTAAGCGAAATGGATGAAGAAGGGTTAAAAGAAGTATGTGGTAAACTGGGCATTCATGTTGATAAAAGCATGGGTAAGGGCAAGCTAATTGACGAAATTTTTGGCGGAAAATGCGAGCATCATTATATACAACCCACCTTCATTATCGATTACCCCATCGAAATGAGCCCGCTTACTAAAAAGCATCGTAGCAAAGAAGGATTGGTAGAGCGTTTTGAGCTGATGGTAAACGGCAAAGAGGTTGCCAATGCCTATAGTGAGTTAAATGACCCTATTGAACAACGTGAGCGTTTTGAAGAACAGGCTAAATTAATGGAGCGTGGTGACGAAGAAGCCATGTATATCGATTATGACTTTTTACGTGCCCTGGAATATGGTATGCCTCCTACCTCGGGTATTGGCTTTGGTATCGACCGACTGGTGATGATGTTAACCAATTCACCCTCTATACAGGATGTATTATTCTTCCCGCAAATGCGCCCGGAGAAGTTCGATTAAAAAGGAATTCAATTTTTTTATACGGCACTCTCACAAGGAGTGCCTTTTTATTTTAAAAAGATTAGTACAACTATTGATTTTTTAGATTGTTTTAAATTGATACATTCGTCATATAAATGTTTTGTATATGAGGCGCATTTTTGTACTTGTGGCCCTGCTATCGCTTGTCGTTACTTTTTTATTGGGTTATTATTTCAGCATTAGCTGGTATGTTCTTTTTGTAGCCGTGCTGGCCGTTTCGATCATGGGGTTTTATGATATGGTGCAAACCAAACATAGTATCCGCCGCATTTACCCGGTATTCGGCCGTTTGCGTTATGTGATGGAAGAGTTGCGTCCCAAGATCTACCAGTACTTTGTTGAATCGGATATCGACGGGCGTCCTTTGAACCGGATAGATCGTTCTACGGTATACCAGCGCGCTAAGCAGGATAATGATACCATGCCCTTCGGTACGCAGTTAGATGTGTATGCACCGGGTTATGAATGGATCTGTCACTCCATTGCCCCCAAAGGTTTTAATACGCTGGAGCATAATCCGCGTGTACTGTTTGGTAACAAAGATTGTAAGCAGCCTTATAGCGGAAGCATCCTAAATATTTCTGCGATGAGCTATGGGTCCTTAAGCTCTAACGCAGTAGAAGCGATGAATGGCGGCGCTAAAATTGGCGGGTTTGCTCATAATACAGGGGAAGGTGGATTAAGTGATTTTCATTTGAAACAAGGCGGCGACCTGATATGGCAAATAGGTACCGGGTATTTCGGCTGCCGGGATGAACAAGGAAATTTCTCCCCGGAACTGTTTGCAAAAAAGGCGCAGATACCCAATGTCAAAATGATTGAAATAAAAATTTCGCAGGGAGCCAAACCCGGTCATGGAGGTATTTTACCGGCAGCCAAAAACACACCGGAAGTGGCCAGGATCCGGCATGTTAAACCGGGCATCACAGTGGAGTCAGCCCCTTATCATACGGCATTCAGTTCCCCAAGAGAACTGGTTCAGTTTATTCAACAATTAAGAGCCCTTTCAGACGGCAAGCCGGTAGGGTTTAAATTATGCATTGGCCATAAAAGCGAGTTCATTGCCATTTGCAAAGCCATGATCAGCCTGGATACTTATCCCGACTTTATTACTGTTGATGGTGGAGAAGGTGGCACCGGTGCTGCCCCGCAGGAATTTTCTAACTATGTAGGAGCACCTTTGTTAGATGGACTGGCTTTTGTTGAAGATGTGTTATGTGGTTTAAACATCCGCCAGCATATTAAGATCATTGCCTCGGGAAAGATCCTTACAGGTTTTCATATGGCTCGCGCAGCGGCATTGGGCGCCGATGCGTGCAGTTGTGCCAGGGCTATGATGCTGGCAGTTGGTTGCATACAGGCGTTGATCTGCAATACCAATCGCTGTCCAACCGGTGTGGCAACACAAGACCCCAAACTTACCAAGGGATTAGTAGTGGAAGACAAACGGGAAAGGGTAGCCAACTTCCATAAAAATACGGTGAAGACTTTTGTAGAGTTGATGGGAGCTGCAGGTTTAAGAGGCATGCATGATATTACCCGGTCACATGTATACCGGAGGGTGTCTTTAACCGCCATGTTTACTTTTGAAGAAATCTTCCCTTCAGTAAGAGCCGGCTCCTTTATTAACGGAGCAACCCCGGAGAAATATAAAGCTGATTATACGTATGCTAATGAAGAACGGTGGGGCATACACACCGTAGGTAGCTGGAGCGACGACAATACAAAAGAAAAAGTAGAAGTGGCGCAAACCGCATCCGGCAACCCTGCTTGATTTATACTATCTTGCAATTTACACGTATTCCAAATAAACCATACCATGTTTAAAAAGCTTTCAATTGCAGCAATGGCGTCTTTGTTTTCTTTATTAGCTGTTAGCCAGGTTAATGAAACCCATATGCCGCTGAAAAATACTTATGAGATCGTAAGTACAGATACCAAAGAAGATATCATCCGCAAAGCAGCGCATTTGGTTCCTACGGCCAACCAATATGCTGCCCTGCGAAATGAATATATTGCTTTCATTCATTTTGGTCCCAATACTTTTACCCTTATGGAATGGGGTAGCGGTAAAGAGGATCCTAAAGTTTTCGATCTGAAAACCCTGGACACAGATCAATGGTGCCGGGTGATGAAAGAGGCCGGCATGAAGATGGTGATTTTCACCGCCAAGCACCACGATGGTTTTGTGTTGTGGCAAAGCCGGTACACCAGGCACGGCATTATGTCCACCGGTTTTCAAGATGGCAAAGGCGATATCGTAAAAGAATTGGCAGCTTCCTGTAAAAAATACGGGCTAAAGCTGGGTATTTATTTATCGCCTGCAGATTTATTCCAGATTGAAAATGCGGAAGGACTATATGGCAATCTGAGTACCTACACCGAAAGAACCATCCCGCGCACAGTACCAGGCCGTCCGTTTACTAACAAAACAACCTTTAAGTTTAATGTGGACGATTATAACGAGTATTTTCTCAACCAGCTCTTTGAGCTGTTAACAGAATACGGCCCTATCAGCGAAGTATGGTTTGATGGTGCACACCCGAAAAGAAAGGGCGGTCAGCAATACAATTATATGGCCTGGAAAAAGCTGATCCGTACGCTCGCACCCAAAGCCGTGATATTTGGTAAAGAAGATGTGCGCTGGTGTGGTAATGAATCGGGGGGTACCCGGGATACAGAATGGAATACCGTTGCCTATCCTTTTAATCCGGATACGGCTACAGATTTTCCTGACATGACCCCATATTCACTCGGACAAAGAGATGATCTGTATAAAGCTAAATTTATTCATTACCAGCAGGCAGAAACGAATACCTCCATAAGGGAAGGATGGTTTTACCGCGATGAAACCCAACAAAAAGTAAGAAGCGCTGACGATGTATTTGATATGTATGAGCGCGCGGTAGGTGGCAACTCTACTTTCTTGTTGAATATACCACCGAACAGGGAGGGTCGCTTTTCTGAACCCGATATCCGCTCTTTGCTGGATGCCGGAAAGCGCATCAGAGAAACCTATACTAACAATTTATTTCAGCAGGCAAAAGGCGATGCAAAAGTTTTGGATAATGATCCGAAAACTTTTTCTTTTATAAAAAACAACCAAGCAGCATTGATCATTACAACACCCAAACCTGTTACTATCAATCGTATTTTATTACAGGAATCAGTTACCACCCATAGCGAAAGAGTAGAAGCACATGCTGTAGATGCCTGGATCAATAATGAGTGGAAAGAAATAGCTTCGGCAACCAATATTGGTTATAAAAGAATATTGCGCTTTCCGGAAATCACTGCTTCAAAGTTCAGGATACGCTTTACGCAACTGAGAGCAACACCTGCCATTAGTACAGTGGCTGCCTTCTATTTTAAAACCAGGCCACCTCAATTGCAAATTACAGCTGACGGAACTGGTAAAGTTTCTATAGTACCACAAATAGACGATTTTAACTGGAAACCCAGCGGTGAAAATGCAGCGGCCAATATCAACGCTGGTATAGCCATCCGTTATACAACAGATGGCAGCGTACCCAGCAAAAATGCTCCACTTTATTCACAACCTTTTGAAATGACCAAAGGCGAGGTAAAAGCCGCGGCCTTTAGTAAAAACGAAATGGGCAGTATTGCTATTGAAGCAATTGGAATTGCAAAAAAGAGCTGGAGCCTTGTTGCATCCAGCAGTGAAACCGCTCAACACAAAGCCAGCCTTGCTTTTGATGGTAACAGTAAAACCTACTGGCTTTCTGAAGCTACTGGCGCTGAACAATCTATTACCATCGACCTGGGTAAAAATTATACTCTCAAGGGCTTTGCTTACACGCCGCAAACGACCCACAACAAGGGCATGATGGAAAAAGGAATTATACAGGCAAGCGCCGACGGACAAACCTGGACGACTATCAGCAATTTTGAATTTGGCAATCTGATCAACGACCCAACCAAACGCAGGCATAATTTTTCAAAACCGGTCTCTGCAAAATATTTAAAGATCGAATCGAAGGAAATTGCAGGTAAAGGCAATGCACTGGCAATAGCAGAGCTGGACTTTTTCGAGTAAAAAATAAACCCGGCTTTCACCGGGTTCGTTTTTATCTCTTCTTTTAAATCTTATAATACTGTTCCCAATCTTTTCTTGGTGGAGGGCCCACTAATAATTCATTGGCCTTTTTATTATTAGTGATGATCTTTTTCTCGCGGTCGAATTTGATCTTGTCTCCCGTCCACTGTGCAATTACACCCAAACAAAATACCTGGCTTAAAGGACCTGCTATAGAAAACGGCGAACGCGTTTTTTCCTGGCCTTTACATGCCAGTAAAAAGTTTTTAAAATGGTTAGATGGGCTTTTGGGTACCTGAGGTAATTGCCCTGCCATCGCCTTTGCCTTTTCCTCCGGAATAATGGAAAGGGTGCTTCCGTGTGAGCTTCCCTTAAAAATAAGATCTTTGGAATAGATGATCTTGCCGGGGTTCAGCTTAGGCCCCTTAATATCCCCGGTGCTGGGTGGGGGAATATTAGGATCTAATCCCTGAACGCCATATCCTTTCGGGATAGGAGGCAGGTTATCCACACCATCATACCACATCACTTCTACTTTAGGCATATTGCCTCTTTTGGGAAATTTGTAAGAAAGCGTGGTAGACGTAGGATAGAAGAAATTATTATGGCCTGTTAACTTTAAAGGCTTTACTTCTGTGGGAAGTCCCAGGTTTAAAAATTCGTGCGCCGTATCCAGTAAATGCGCACCCCAATCTCCCAAGGCTCCCATACCGAAATCGTACCAGCAGCGCCATTGCCCGTTTACAAAGTCTTTATTGTAGTCATGGCCAAATGTCTGCATCTGCCATATATCCCAATCGAGGGTTGATGGTACCGACTCCGCTGCAGGAAATGCTTTGATATTCGTATCCCAGCCATGCCAGCGCCGGGCTGAGTTCATGTGCGCTACTATCTTATTGACGTCTTTAATAACTCCGGCTTCTGTCCAGGTTTTAAACTGGAAATAGTTCCCTTCTGAGTGACCCTGGTTACCCATTTGTGTAACCACTTTATTATACTTTTCTGCAGCCTTCATCATCAACTCCACTTCATTGAAAGTGCGGGCCATTGGCTTTTCTACATATACATGTTTGCCGAGTGCCATCGCCATCATGGTGATGGGGAAATGCGAAAAATCGGGAGTACCTATACAAACGGCTTCAATCTCATTACCCATTTTATCAAACATCTGCCTGAAATCCTGGAAGCGCTTGGCCTGCGGAAACTGTCCCATTATTTTTTGCGTTTGGGGAGCGCCCATATCCACATCGCATAAAGCTACAATATTGGCCAGTCCGGTCTTTACAAACTCTTCTATAATTTGCTGACCCCGGTTACCGATACCTATGCAGGCAAGGTTAACTTTTTCAGAAGGAGCTGTTGCCGCAGATCTTAAAAAACTGTTTTTGGCAAACAGCAAATCTGGCAACAGGGCCGTAGCGGCAGTAGCTATCGTTGTATTTTTCAAGAACTTTCTTCTTGATGTGTTTTTTGAACTCATGATGATTCGAAGATATTAGTTAATTTTTCTTTCTTACTTATTCTGTTATTCAATCTTTTTCACGGGCGTACCGATTTGGTCTATGCTTGTGCCAGTCAACCTTAATAAGCTAAAATTACATTCGGGTTATTGAGCAAAAGGGCCAGGTAACCGCATTTTAAATGCAGGTAAGTAACAACCGTATCATCAAATATATTCAAAAAAATGCTGTGGATCCCTGTTTAGATACACATCAATATTCCACTTTATAGTCTTTTTTAACCGGTTTCCCGTTCCATGCTTTTTTGGTTGTCCAATCTGCCGCAGCATCTGTCCAGAATTTGTCTGTTGCCGGAAGACCCAAAGGCAGAAAGCCAAGTGTAGCCATGTACAAGCTTCCCGTGGATGTATATTGATCGGCCATCATAGGTTGGTGGCCGTTGAAACCCAATACCAGCCAGCCTTTGCTATCAAAGTTCTGGTTGCCCTCGTACATATTGTAAAATACTTTTGTCAAAGCGCAACGAACCTGCGCGGGACTTACCCATTCTGGTAATTGCTTCATCAAGGCGGTTTGCGCCAATGCCTGGAAGGCTGCGGTGCGGTAAGTAACAGAGCGACCATACGCCGGGTAGGTTCCATCGGGAGCGATAATACGTTCGAGGTATTCGGCATACCGTACCATTCTTTTTACTGACTGATCGTATGCTTCACCTACGTTATATCCTTTCTGGTTATACTTCGTAACAGGTTTCGTTTTTAAAGATCCCAGCAAATCTACCAGCATGGGGTGTATCACATAAGAGTTGTAATAGTCCATGCTAAACAGGTCTCCATCTTTATACCAGCTATCGCCCACATACCACTCCCTCATCTTATTCAGGGCATAATCAACCCGAACGGGGTCGAACTGCTCGCCAACGGAGCGAAGAAAGCCCTCAGACATTGCGGCAAATAGCAACCAGTTATTGTACGCACCGGTTCGGTCGCGCAAAGACTCAAATTCTGAAATAAACCGTTGCTTGGTTAAAGCGTCCAGCGGTTGCCACATGGCTTTTGGCGCCCGCATAAAAGCATGTGCAAGGTACGCGGCATCTACAATGGGTTGCCCTCCTTCCCTGAAATTTAAGTAGTCGGGGCTTTGCGGATCGGCCGCGCTGGTTAACCCTTTTAGTACCGCAGCTTTGTATTTTTTTCGGAGTATCCCTTCTTCGGTATTATCGTCCGGAAGCTCGAGCCAGGGTGCTATACCTGCAAAACAACGCCCCACAGCTTCCAGGTAAGAAACTTTGCCGGCGTTAAGGTAGTATTCTGGTCCTTTCTCCAATGGCATATTTTTTTCAAGGGTACCATTTGCCAGGTTCTCTACAACAGGCCAGGCTATTTTATGAAGCGCCTTCACCCAAAATGCCCGGTCCCCGGTACCTTCCCGGATTTGTGCCGGTTTGGATTTTTGAGCAAATACCAATTGCCCCATCATCAATAATACCATTGAAAAAACAATACTCATTAATCGCTTCATTATACAAATTTTTATCGCGGTTATACCTATTTAACCTTTTTCCCCCAATAGTTCTTCACACCTGTTTGTGCTACAGGTTTTACGTGTTCTTTTAAGTCCGCTTCGCTGGTGTACAAAATCACTTTATCTCCTTTCTTCATGGTGAGTTTATAGGTACAGGTTTTAATATTTTGTATAGAAACGGTACCGCCTTTGATCTTTACCTCTCCCTGCAATGCCGGTTGAATAAAAGCGCTTCCTCCGGCTAAACTTTCTACCTGTACCCATTTTGTTTTTCCCCTGCTCCTTACAGCACTAATCAGAAAAGCGCCTTCGGTTCTCAGGCTCCCGAAAGAAACATCTTCCCACTCATCAGGTAATGCTGGAAACAATTTAATCACCCCATCTGCATATTGTAGTAATAGGGTGTGAATCGTTTCGGCAGCTGCCAACGGCGTTTCTATAACAGGTCCGCTTTCAAGATACATGGTATTGGGCTTCACATAGCGGTCGAACAATTGATTTAAATAATTTATTGACATATCACCCCGGTTCATCATAGCATATATTGCCGCGCCGCCTGTAAAAGAATAGCCTTGCAAAGCGCCTTTAAAACCATGCCAGTGCTCCAGCGATTTCCTGATCAGTTCACGGTTTTCGGGCTGATCCCAGTTTATTAAAGACAGGGGATAGATCATGAGCAAATGAGAATAATGCCGGTGCGACTGATCAAATGCTACATCACGGCCAATACGTAAACCGTTCTTATCCTGCGGGTAATCTACCAGGTTGTCCAATACATTTTGCCAAACAGGAGCCAGGCTATCCGCAGGCTCTAATTGCAAAAGTGTTTTACAACCCCAGCGGAACAGGGACAAATCATAATTGCAATCTCTTGTTACACCCTCGGGATACTCTGGTGAATAGGTATAAGGTAAATGCCATTTTCCATCAGCTTCCTTATTCATGATATCCAGATAATAGTTTACACTTCCTTTCAAAAGCAGGAAGAGCTTGCTCTTTAAATGATCATCCATGGTATACCGGTAATGCAGCCAGTAATAATACAAGCACCAGGTGAGATTACCCAGCTCCAGATCGGATGGCGTGGCAGTGCGATCCTTTTGAGGATATACTTTTACCGGCTTGTACAGGTCCCTTCCTCCATTTCGTCCCAGTGCCAGTGCATTATGACGGTAGATGGCGGGCACATTCAGGCTCAGGCTTTCCTTCCCCGCATCCATCATATCGATAAGGCCTTCCGCAATGGAAAGCCGGTTGGCCGTATAGAGTGGGGAGTAGGTAAGCTGTATATTTAAATTAAACCAGTAGGCCGGCCAGGGTGTTGTTCGATACCAGGGCCCCATCAGATCTAAAGGAGGCTTGTTTTTTCGCGTTGCGGAGGCTATTTTATATTGCTGTATCCAGTAGAAGCTTTCCATGCGGGCATCCGGAAGAGAAATAAAGCTTAACGGGTAGTACTGATGCCACCAGCTGCGATGCCTGTCAATAAGGCCTTGTGGTTTTTTAAGCAGTGGTGCTGAAACCGTTTTAATTGTTGCTGCTACGGAAGATTCCCTGGTATTATATCCTACTGATATAAAATAAGTGTCTTCCGCATGTTTACCATGCCTTACCCATGCTGTTGTATAATCGCCGCCGGCCAGCATCGGTTGCCGGCAATAGGAAACATTGTTTGCCTGCGCTGTTTGAGGCGGCGGGTTGGGTTTATATTCTTTGGGTATATCTGTTACATAAGAAAAAGTACTCCTTTCGCTTTTTGAAACCACCGGGACAAAAGGCCATGTTGGGTCTTCAGATCCGCTTTTCCGAACCTGAAACAATATCAGATCTGACTGTGACAGACTGATGCAGCGCCAGTGAATGGCTCCTTTTGTAGTAATGATGCTTCCCGTAGCTTCGGCGTTCCACAAGTGCAGTCTGGCCGTATTTGTTTTTATCTTTCCCTTCAGCTTAACTGAAAAATAACCTATTGGCAAACGGGCTTTATTGTACAAAACAGGGGCGGAGTCCTCTCTATGATCAGCAACATCCGATCTTCCTATATCGATCCGCAGGGTTTCGGCGTCTTCCATATAAACCATGGTTCCCAGCTGGCCGTTACCAGTAAAAATACCATCTTCCCATTTGGTTGTTAAAGTATCATATACTAAATCATTTCTTTCAAGAAATGTGGCCCAGTTTATCCACTTAGCATTTTGCCCAAGCAAATTCAAACAAAAACAGTAAAAGGCCGTAATCAAAAAGCTTTTTTTCATATCAGTATCTGCATGTCCTGTTGTATACAGAGCGTTTGCCGCATTCCTACCGGTACATGAAACCGTTTAAAATAGTGGTTGCTTTTTTTCTATTTTGTTATATCGAAGCAATGCCTCAAGGAAATAGTAATCTGCATATACCAATGGTACATCTATTTCTGATTGATGCGGAAGACTTCCCACACAATGTTTGATAATAAAATTGCCGTTGGCCCCTGACGTTGCCATGTAAGTGCCGCTACCTAGAGATTGTAACATTTTCTTTGCGGCCGATTGATACTTTTTTGCCTGGTTGCTGCTTACATAAGTGCTTAGCTCTAACAAGGCAGATGCTGTTATTGAGGCAGCTGAAGCATCCCTGTATAAAGTGCTCATTTTATTAGCATAGGATTTTGAACCCGGAGTGTAGCCTTTTTCATTGGCATTAAAATCCCAGTAAGGTATATAGTCGTCGGGTAATCGCTTACTATTAATAAAATAATTGCTAAGGCCAATGGCCATTTCTAGAAAGCGGGGATCTTTGGTTTCCCGGTAAGTCATTGTATAACCGTAAATGGCCCATGCCTGTCCGCGACTCCAGGTGGAGTTATCTGCATAGCCTTGGGCAGTTTCGCGGGCTACCACTTTCCCGTTTGCAGAATCGTAGCAAACCACATGATAAGAACTGTAATCAGGTCTGAAATGATTCTTCATGGTAGTTAATGCATGGGTTACTGCTATATGCCTGAAGCTGGTATCTCCTGATACCCTGGAGGCAAAAAACAATAGCTCCAGGTTCATCATGTTATCAATGATCACAGGAAAGTAGTAGGTGGCGGTGCCATGCCATGATTTAAAGCTGTTCCAGGATTTAATAACACCTGCGGTGGAATTAAAACGGGTACTTAAAGCCCTGGCTGAATTAACGAGTATCTTTTTGTATGACTCATTCCCGGTAAGCCTGTAAGCATTGCCATAGCTGCAATACATCATAAAGCCCAGGTCATGATGCTGGGTAAAGGTTTGCAGCGGTGCCAGCTTTTCCGTCCATTTAATCGCCTCAGCCTTCATGCTTTCATCCTTCGAGTTTTCGTACGCGTACCAAAGACTGCCAGGAAAAAAGCCGGGTGTCCAGTCGTACATAGATGTGGTTACGAGTTCCCCGTTTTTATTAATTGTTCTGGGGTAGGCCCCGGTTCGGGCTGAGAACTTTTTGTTGGCCGCCGGTAACATGTGGCGAAGCATTAGCTGCGCATCGCTTAATTTTTCCGCTGCAAAATCTCTGGCAGAAGATTTTTGCGTACTCCCTGTTGAAGCGCAGCCAACAAGCGCGGATATAAGTGTTGCCCTGAGTATGGTTTTTTTAAACATGGTTAAAATCAAAATTGATGTTTGATAGATTCCTATAATTATAATTCGAAGCAATAGTCAACTGAATATAACTACTGTTTTTTTGCAAATGTGCTGCCGGCCTTTAATATTATAGCAGACTGAAAAGCTCCTATATCCGGCTTATCAGCAGGAAGTATGTTGCCAGAAAAGTCAACCCCTCCGTTACTCTTGATAAGTTTTCCTCCTTTTTTGCAAGGTGATCCGGGTTTAATACTGTACCCCTTAGCTATTTTAACGCCAGAGCCAGCTACCGGATTTACAAATAACGGATCAGCATAAAAATTGTCGCTATATACCGCGCTACCCCAGTCAAGCGTGGTAAAAGCAGCCGAAGGGTAAAAGCAATTATTATAAAACCGGGTTCTGTTATCTGGCTTCTTATCTGATAACATAGTAATTGCTGACTCTGTATAAAATATATTGTTTGAAAATATGGCTCCCGAGCCTTCCCAAAAAAGCTTATCAACCGGGTTTTTTATATAAAAAGTATTGTTATACACGTAGCGATCAGTATTAGCACTGTTTTGAATAAGGAATAGTTTTTTTGCCCCTGTTGTACCTACATCATTTACACTTACATTATATCTTACGGTTATGTTTCTGGCATGATTCATAAAAAGAAAAAAGCCGCCGTTATTATCGTGCGAATAATTATACTCAAAAACATCTCCATCCGTAGCCGACAGGCTATCCCAGCCATCGGCATCGAAAGCCATACCATCGTTAGGACCGCCACCCCTCAAACCGTATACTTCATTACGCGCAACAATCGTGTTAGTACTGCCAACCGTCCAGATACCAGCAAAATTAATGTCGTTAGTCATACAAGCATTGTAAATTGTATTATGTGTTACGCGACAGCCTCCGCTTACCTGGGCCATTACAATACCATCGCCATATATATTTTCAATCAGGTTATTATCGAACACAATGTTTCTCGACCTGTTGGCCCTATCTCCAAATCCCGTCGTCCGAAGTCCCTCAACAGCGCAATGGGCTATATGACAGCTTTGTACCAACACATCGCTTAGCTTACCGTTAATAATAATACCGCCGGTTCCCTTTACATAATTAGGCTGTTTAGCAGTAGCTGCGTTCACATCATGTATATAGCAGTTTTTTATGGTAATATTTGTATTGAACGGCTCCAATCTTCCGCCGCCATTCACCCTTATGCCGGTAGCAGCATAGTTGATACCATGCGGTACCTTATTCGTTATTTCCAGATTATTAAGTTCCCAATAAGATACTTTATCTAATAGTAAAGTGCTGCTACCGTTTGTTTTGCCTCCACCGTGAATCACCGGCTTAATATCGCCTCCATACTTATCAATAACGATTGCCGCGCCCGGCTCACCGGAGCCTTTGGGTTGCAGGGTTTCATTCCATGCACTTCCGCTCTTTAACAGAATTCGGTCGCCCGGAAAAAATGTTACCGAGTTTACTTTTGAAAGGGTTCTCCAGGGAACATCCGGGCTTTTGCCGGTATTATTATCATCTCCCCCGGGATCTATATAATAGGTTACAGCCCTGCCAACACGGCTTTCTGTATTGGAAATAGTTGTTTGGGATGACTCCTTAATACAATTCAAAAAGAATATAAACGGCGTTAAGCACAGCAGGTTTCCCTTTTTCATAGTAAAGTTGTTCAAACGGTTTTATCAGGCTTTCTTCCTGTTAATTGCCAGGGAATGGCTTTAAGTGCCGTTCCCTGACAATAATTTAATTTACTTAATATACCCAACCTGGTGTGGGTTTCAGATTGCGGTTTAACTCTGTTTCAGCCTTTGGAACCGGCCAGGTATACCAATAGTCTCCAACCCATTCATAGGTTGTACCACCGGTACTTTCTGTACCACCCCATGCATGTTGCGCTACCTTTTCATTAAACTTGGTTTCTCTAAGCGTTTTCCAGCGCATTTCATCAAAGAAGTTTACCCCTTCATTTACAAACTCCCGGCGACGTTCGTCCCGCACATAATTGCGCGCCAGGGTTTGATCGGAAAAGGACAAAGCCATTGTAGGTATTCCTGCGCGATTTCTAACCAGCCTTACCTTCTCCATTGCCTCCTTAAGATCATTTTTTTCCACCAGGGCTTCTGCCCACATCAGCAGAACATCAGCGTATCGGATAATGGGCTCATCTACAGGGTTACTTTGCCTGCGTGCATATTCAAGGCCTTCGCCTACAAACTTGCGATGAATGTATTTTAACTCTGCCTGTGCATTACAACTACCCGAAGTATAATAGGTAGCGGGCAGGCTCTTGTTCAGGTTAGGCTCGGCGCTTGTCTGGTCTGAGTAATACTTACCAGTTAAAGGAAACCTGTAAGTATACATACCTTCGGCTGTGGAATTGCTGTTTACTCCCTTAAAGTCTGCATAAGGTGTAACTACATTATATGCTAACCGAGGATCCCTGTTAGCATACGCCTTTTTGAGACGCGCTTCGTTTCCTTCTGGCATGTACAAAGTTCTGACGGTTGCATCTAATTTATTAAGTTCAGTATTAATGGCGGTAGTTACGGTAGCGTGCACATCTGCTCCGTTTACTTTCTGGTCCCGGATAAAGAAAACTTTCCTGTTTGCAGTTGTGGCAGCACTAACGGTATTCCATTGAGGTAAATAATCGGCCCAGCTAAACGGTTTTACCGTATTCGCATCTACTATTACTTCATATAAATTTACCACAGCAGGGGTTACCTGCAGGTCTGTCCAGCAGCCCCGGCTATCCTTAGATCCCTGACTCCATGCTGCGCAGTACTTTTGCAGGCGCGAACCATACCCGTCAGGTTCCTCAATATATTGCACGCTCAAGATCATTTCCTCACAACGCTCATTGGCTACTTTAAAGAGATCTCTATAGTTTGGAAACAGCTTGTATCCCATTTCGCCCACTTTAGCGAAATCTGCTACCGCCAGGTCATACTGTTTCGTTAGAAAATACGCTCTACCTCTCAAAGCATAAGCAGCACCCTTGCTGGTTCTGCCTTCGCCATTGATCTGGTTATTGGGTAGATTAGGATCATTAATTGCATCAGTAAGATCCTGGATAATCTGTGCCCAAACCTCTGCTTCAGGGCTTTGACCTTTGTTTGCTTCCGAAGGATCTATGGGTTCTGTATAAACAGGTACACCCAGGCCTTCCCTTCCATATAATTCATTCAGCCGCATATAGAAAAAAGCACGCAATACTTTACATTCAGCTACCAGGCGATTTTTCTTTGCATCATTCATGGGTGCCGCAGGTATATGCGCAATGGCATCGTTGGCGCGGTGTATGCCGTCGTAAAGCCATTTCCATTGAAAGGTGAAAGTGCCATTACCCGGATTGACCGCGCTGGAGAAAAGATTGTTCAGGTTATACTCGCCCTGGCCACTCATACCCAAAGCTTCAAAACCATAGTAGCCCATATTGGCTGCCTCTCCCACAATACCGGTACTGGGTACAGGCCTTTGTAAAGAATAATAAACCCCAATCACCCCCTGGTCTACCAGGCCCTCGGTTGTCCACATGGTCCCGGAAGAGATCTTGTCGTTTGGAGAAAGATCCAATATTTTCTTACAGGAAGACATGCTTCCTAACATGCTAATTATTGCTATCGAGTATAGTATACTTTTCATGTCTGTATTTTTACTTTTTGGTCATATAGCTTCTGCATAAAACCTCGTTACTTTAACCAGGTAAATGGCAGAAACTTTTTATTTCAATTCTTTTGTGTTGATTAAAGCGGGTTGATTAAAAACTAAGAGATATACCCGCTGCGAATAATTTAGCAATAGGATAAACGATTAGTGAGCTGCCCAATTCAGGATCTACACCTTCAAAAGCGCTGCTTTTAAAAGTTACCAGGTTCTCTCCCGAGAAGAAGATCCGCAGGTCGTTTATTCGCGCCCGGCCAACCCAGGATTTGGGGAATGTATAGCCAACCTGCAAAGATTTTAGCCTGAAATAAGATGAATTATACAGGTAAAAAGTATTAGAGCTCATTATAGAACTTGCCGAGAGCAGCCTTGGAAACTTTGCGTTAATATTTGCATTGGGGTCGGCAGCCGGATCATAATTTGCGTAATCTGTATGCGCTTTTACAGCGTCATAAGAATAATATTTAGTCCAGGCGTCGGCAGGCATACCATCTCCGGTATTGGCCAGAATGGAACCGTTAGCCCCCCGTTCATTAATGTAGTGATAAGAGCCCGTGCGTCCGGCCCAAAGCATATTCAGGTCGAAGCCTTTCCATGCCGCTGTTGTATTAAAGCCAAAAGTAAGTTGTGGTGTAGTAGATTTTCCGGTAAACTCCCGGTCGTCATCATTACCATACCTGCCATCGCCATTTACGTCGGCCATTAGCGTTTGGCCATACCAGATATTGGCGGCGCCGGAGCCAACAGTATTGCCCGCTCCGTTACCAAAGCGGTATCCGGCAGCAATCATAGACTTAACCCATTCCAGGTCGGCTTTAGTACGTATCATACCATCTTTAGGACCTCCGTTGGGATTTACCGACCCATCGGCATTGGTATAGGTTGCTGTTCCCGAATAAGGTCTGCGCAGGAACCATTCGTCGATCATATGCCCCTCTACGCGTCGGGTATCACCTCCTGTAGAAACATCGGCCAGGTTAATATAGCGCCAGGTAGGATTTCCCCAGATGTCAAGCGTTGCCGGGTCCTGCTCATACTTTAATGTGCCTTTAAATTTGGTAACATTATTTATATTATAATTCCCATTGATGCTGATGCCATACCTGAAATCACCTACTTTATCATTCCATCCAAGTGTTAAATCAATACCTGTATTTCCTAAAGAGGCTGTGTTAGACATAGGAGCGCTTATATTTCCCATGGTTTGGTAAATAATGGCCGCCGTAAGAATATCTGATGTATGACGGTAATACACATCAGCTTCCAGGTTCAGGCGTTGTTTCAAAAACCGGGCTTCCAGACCGGCATTATAGGTAGTGAGCTTCTCCCAGGATAAGCCCAGGTTTTGAATAGTTTGCTGTATAACACCATTAGCTACCTGTTCATTGAATACATTATTCACTTTCTGATACAGGGTTTGCCAGTCGTAATTGCCGCCAACCGTATTTCCTAATGTACCATAAGACGCTCTTAGTTTCAGGTAGTTAACCGAATTTTTGGCGCCGCTAAAAAAGGGCTCATTGCTGATAACCCAGCCGGCAGAAAAAGAAGGAAAGAGCCCGGTGCGGCGACCCGGTGCGAATTTGGAGGAAGCATCGGAACGGAAATTGGCCTCAAACAGGTATTTACTATCAAAAGCATAGTTTACCCTTCCGAAGTAGGATATCATTGAATTCTCCTGCTTTGCATTATCTCTCTTACTGTCGTCAGAGCCAAAATTATCCATTGTTCCGCCTGAATTAATATCAGTAACACTCCAGTCCAGCAATCCCCTTACCGTAAGACGGAAGCCACTGTTTTGAGCGCGATATTGCTCATAACCCAGCAATCCTCCGATATCGTGCTTTCCAAAGGAGTTCGAATAGCGCAGTAGCATATTGGCAGTATAACTGTTGGATTTATATGCATAGCGTGAACTGGTAGCCTGTTCCAAATTTCCGATTCCTTCTTTTGGCGTCTCAAAACTTTCGCGAAAACTATAACGGGGCAGGTTCAGGCTGTAGTTCTCATCTTCACGCATATACTCACTATAGTTAAACCTGGCCTCTGCTACAATACCCTTCCAGATATCGGCATTGGCATACCAGGTGGTATTGATCCGCGTAAAATTATTCATCCCTCCGTTAGAAGCTACCTGCTGAAGGATATTATCCTTCTGGGTGGTATTAGGATCTTCGCTGGCCCCATATTTTCCATCATAAACAGGGGTGATTGCCGGGAAGGCCTGTAACAAATAGGTCATTGATGTACTTCCCGGTTGTTTAAACTCTTTGGTAGCATAGGTTTGCGTACCAAAATTGATCAGGTTGGCAATTTTTGTTTCCAGGTTCACGCGCATATTATAACGTTCCATCCCTGTATTAGATAAAGTTCCCGGATTGTTTTGATAGCCCAACGACATAAGATAGCTAGAAGCTTTGCTTCCCCCCGTAACAGACACACCATAGCGCTGATAGTATTCTGGCTGGAAAAGGATCTGGGCCCAATCGGTATTCGGATAGGCCAGCCAGTTAGGTATCGTTTGCCCGGTAACCGGGTTGGTATATGTTCCTCCCGGGTTGGACTCTGCAGCACGCCACTGCTCAATAGTCGCATAAGCATAATCAGGCGAAGTAGTGGTGGGGTTGGCATTTACTTTAGCGATATTATGTAACTCCATCCAGTCTGCAGTATTGGACATAAACTTCAGATCGGTAATTGCCCTTTCCCTTGCATATAAAGTATTAAAAGTTACCCGGGGCTCTTCATTTTTTTTGCCCCTTTTTGTAGTTACCAAAATAACACCGTTGGCGGCACGCGACCCGTAGATAGCAGCAGAAGAGGCATCTTTAAGAATAGAAATACTTTCGATATCGTCCGTATTCACGGGCACCATATCTGCAATGATACCATCCACCAATACCAGCGGAGCGCTGTTATTGAATGAGCCGGTGCCGCGTATTCGAATAGCAACACTTTCGCTTCCCGGATTTCCGTTTCCCTGGGTTACACTTACTCCTGGAGCAGTACCACCCAATGCAGCAGCTAGGTTCATGATCGGGCGATTGGTTACTTTATCTGCGCCGACGGTTGAAACCGAACCCGTCATGTTTATTTTTTTCTGGGTTCCGTAACCAACAACAACTACATCTTCCAATGAACCCGATACAGCCTTTAATACAATAGTTATTTCTCCCTGGTCACCAACCATCTGTTCAACAGGTTCATATCCTATGTAAGAAAAAACCAGTACGCTGCCTTTGGCAGCATTGATACTAAATACTCCCTCTTCATTGGTATTAGTGCCGGTAGCAGCTCCTTTAATAATCACGGATGCTCCCGAAACCGGCTTTCCCTGATCGTCCAGCACCGTGCCCGAAACAGACCCGGTTTGAGCAGCGGCTAAAATGGGCATACAAAACAATAGTTTAAGCAGGACCAAAAAGCGGATCGGTCCAAAAATCTGCATCGTTCTTTTAAATAGCATAGTAATGATTTTTAGAAGTACTGTGTGGTTTTAAGTAGTGCGATCTTGTCGCAGGCAATCTGTTGCAATATGGTTGTTGTCAATCGTGGGTGAGGGGTAATTTCTTAAACAATTGGGGTGAAATTCTTAAACACTATCACAACAGGTTGATTATCAAATAAATTACTTTTTAAATGAAGACCTCCTCTGCTTATTTGCACAAATGTTTTCCTTATTTTGTAACGGTAATCCCGCTCATATATGCCTCTGGTCAGATTGTTTGGATTTTTATTTTTCTGTTTTGCATTCAATACATTTGGTGCTCAACCAGTGTCTTTTCATCACTTTTCTGTTGAACAGGGACTGCCTAATTATAGCGTCATTTCTCTTACCCAGGACAAACTGGGCTTTATGTGGATCGGCACGGTTGATGGCTTATGCCGGTACGATGGCCTACGATTTAAAGTGTACCGCAGTAATGCCAAAGACAGTACTTCTTTATCCAGCAATCACATCATTTCCTTGTTTACCGACTCAAAAGGTGGCGTTTGGGCCGGCACTTCTGCCGGTTTGAACAAGTACAATGTAAAACTTGACCGATTTGACCGCATCCCTTTGACCAAGGGAAGGGCGGGTGGTGTTTTTTGCATCTATGAAGATTCACAAGACAGGATATGGGTAGGCGCTGCCTTTGGTTTATTTATGATGGATGGAAAAAAAGGCTCAGTAGTTTCCTTTCAAAATAAAACAGCGGGAAATATTATAAAAGCTATTTCTGAGGATAAAAAAAACCGGATATGGGTAGGCTCAGACCAGGGACTTACCTGTATAGAGGCCGCTAAAGACTCCTATCGGTTTTCTCATTTCAGCCCTTTAAAAAGCGGATCCGGATCACAAAATGCGAATGCCGTAACGGCTATTACACAAGATGAAAATCAGGATCTTTGGGTTGGAACGCTTAACAATGGTATTTATCAATTTAATACGGTTTCAAAAACCGCTTCCATTTTCCAGAGTTCGGGTAAAACAGTTCCCGGACTAGTTAATAATAATGTACGGTGTCTCACATGGCGTAATGATCAATTGTGGATTGGTACACAAGAGGGTATCAGCATTTTAAACCCGTTTTCCAAAACATTCCAAACGGTTGTACATAAATCCACAGATAAAGCCAGCCTTAGCCAAAATTCTGTATATGCCATTTATAAAGATGCCAATAGCTCCTTATGGATCGGTACTTACTTTGGTGGTGTCAATATCAGCTATGCTTATAATACGCCTTTTTCAGTTATACAAAGTGCCGATGAGCAAAATAGCATTAGTAATAATGTTGTTAGCAGTATTGTAGAAGATGCCTCACATAATTTATGGATCGGTACTGAAGGAGGAGGCATTAATTACCTGAATCGAAAAACGGGTGTTTTCACTAATTATAAATACCGGCAGGGGCAGGCTAATTCTCTTCGCTCCAACCTGGTGAAAGTATTATACGTTGACGCCGACAACAATATGTGGGCAGGAACCCATGGCGGCGGGTTGAATGTTTTGCAGCCGGGTAGCAATAGCTTTAAACAATATCTCTTAGATACAATTAACAGATCGGAAAATGAGATATCCTCCATTGTTGAGGATTCGCTTCATAATTTTTGGGTTGCTTCTAATAGAGGTATACGGCTATTTAAACGTAATGGTGCGTCATTGATCAACCAGGCATTGCCCAATTTAGAGCTGAGAGGTGTTGGAAGACACTTATATAAAGATCGCTCTAATCAAATCTGGATGGCCGGGTCGCCAGGCGTCTCCGTTTTCACGGGCTTTGTCTCGAAAGAAATAGATAGTGTTTTGTATTTAAACTGTTTTGCTGAAGGCTATAACAGTGAAATATGGATGGGCACTGGTGGGGCCGGGGTTGCCTGTTTTGATAAAAGAACAAAGCGACTTACTAAATACACGAATACTTTTTTAAATTCTCTTAATATCCTGGGCATACTTCCGGGTAATGACCGATCTTTATGGCTAAGCACCAATAAAGGACTGGTTCATTTTAACCCCGACCTCAATACCTATCAGCTCTATACAAAAAATGATGGTATCGCCGGAAATGAGTTCAACTATAATTCCTTTTTAAAAACCAGTGACGGGCTGTTCTATATGGGGGGGTATAATGGTATAACTTATTTTGATCCCCACAGCATTAAAAGAAATCCATATGTTGCCCCACTTATTTTTACAAGTCTGAAGCTGAATAATGAAGAGATCGGGATAAACGATCAGCAAAAGATCCTGGATGAAAACATTGCTCTTATGCCTGACTTGATTTTCGCCCACGATCAAAATGTTTTTACAATAGACTTTGCGCTACTCAATTATGTAAAAACAAAGAAAAACCGGTACCGTTATATGCTGGAAGGCTTTGATAAAGACTGGAAAGAAACAGCGGAAGGCTCCGTAGCTTATACCAATCTGCCACCGGGCAAATACCGTCTGCTTGTTAAAGGAGCGAACAATGATGGGCTTTGGAGTAAAACCGCCGCTTTATCAATAAAAATAAAACCGCCCTTTTGGCTTACCTGGTGGGCTTATTGTTTCTATATTGTAATAGCAGCAGCCATTGTTTTCATTATTGCCCGCTTCTTTTTTCTCAGAGAAGTGATAAAAAAAGAAGATGAGCTGCACCAGGCTAAGCTTCACTTTTTCACCAATGCCTCTCACGAAATACGTACTCACCTTACGCTGATCATGGCTCCGGTAGAACGCCTTCTTTCTGAAAATAAAAAAGAGTCTTTTATACAACAACAACTTACCCAGGTAAGATCCAATACCAACCGGCTTCTAAATCTTGTAAGTGAACTGATGGATTTCAGAAAAGCGGAAACCAATCATCTTCAGCTGAACCCTAAAAAGCAAAACCTTATTTCTTTTTTACAAGATATCTATGAAAGTTTCAGGGAAATGTCGCAATCCAAAAACATTCACATGTCTTTTGTGCATGATACCGATTTTGCAGAAGTAAATTTTGATGAACAACAACTGGAGAAGGTGTTTTTTAATCTCTTAGCCAATGCATTTAAGTTTACTCCCGAGGGTGGCCATATACAATTGTATGTAGCTACTCAAAAAAATGATATCACTATAAAAGTTACAGACAATGGTCGCGGCATTGCTCCTCAATACCTGGATAAACTGTTTACTAACTTCTTCCAGGTAGCCGATCATGGTTTGCAAAATACAGGCTATGGAATAGGGCTGGCCCTTTCGAAAAATATTGTGACATTGCACCGGGGCAGCATTGCCGTGGAGAGCATTCCATCTCAAAGCGATATGGCCGGGCAAACCGTATTTACTGTCGTACTACCGCGCAATGCACAGTTTCCCGGGGTCAATATGGAAAAGGCTGCCGCATCAAAACCAACACTTATCACTTCTGGCTCAGTTAATGATACATTTCCCGAAACGAATGCTACCGATGCTTCTGATGCTACCCGTCAAACAATTCTTATTGTAGAAGATAATGCAGAACTAAGACAGTTAGTGAGCGAGACGCTTTCTCATCGTTATCGCATTATAACCGCGGAGAACGGGCTACTGGGCTGGGATGCAGCTTGCATTGAAATCCCCGATATCATCATCAGCGATGTAATGATGCCGGAAATGGACGGTTATACGTTTTGTAAAAAAATAAAAACGGATGAAAGAACCAGCCACATTCCCGTTATTCTATTAACAGCCAAAAGCTCTCAAAACGAACAGGTAACCGGGCTGGAGCAGGGTGCTGATCTATACCTCACCAAACCGTTTAGTACAAAAGTGCTGACACTTAGCGTGCTCAATTTATCAACGGCGCAGGAAAAGCTAAAACAAAAAATTACCAAGGAGCTAACAACGCTGAACTCTTTACATACAAAACCCGATAATGTATTAGCCTCAGGCAATATTAAAGAAATAGACCGGGCATTTTTGGAAAAAGTTATTGGCCTGATCGAAGAACATATAGATGATCCTTTATTTGGTGTAGAACTTCTTTCAAAAAAAGTAGCGATGAGCGCTCCGGTGCTCTACAGGAAATTAAGAGCGCTAACCAATATGTCAGTGAACGAATTTATTAAGCTTCACCGGTTTAAAAAAGCCGCCACCTTATTACAGCAAACTGACATGACGGTGAATGAAGTTTCTTTCGCGGTAGGATACGATGACAGAAAATATTTTAGCCGCGAGTTTAAAAAATTCTTTCATCTTACGCCCAGTGAGTTCAGCGCTAAATTCAAACACTAATACATCTTCTATTATTGAGCCTTGGCTATGATATAAGTGTACTTACCTTTTAACCTGGGGTTTTTAACCACCAACCTTATACGGTATATTTCGCTTCCCCAAACATTAGAGAGTCTTTTGTCATCTAACGGTATCTTATCTACCAAAACATTGAAAATAGCTTTGGAATAATGAAGTACGGTTTTTTGATTATTTTTTTCCAATAACACCGTTCCTTCTTTGTCAGTAACAGGGTTTACGGACACGAGGAAATGAATAGACGAAGGCTCCTTTATTGCAGACAGATCAAATGCATCCTCTATAAGCAAGCCTTTTCCTGATATAGTATAGCTACGTTGCCAGCTTTTCACTGCCGCATCTTTGCCATAGCCGCTGCTGATATCCAGGCTGAACTTACCGGTGCCGCTGTTAAAGCTTACGTTTCTTGATCGATATTTTGCACCAAACTGCTGCGCTTTACCGTTGATCATGGGCAGGTTATGGTAATTACTTTGCATGGTCCATATCGAATAACGTTCCCTGCCAAAAGTTTGCCGGGTATAAGTGCCCACACCAGCATCAATAAAAAACGGGATCGTATCTACATACAAAGAAAAAGTGCCCACATCATTATGGTTATGGCTTTCGTTATTATTACCACCCTTTGCAGCAAAGAAGTAGTTTTTATTTTTTACATAACAGAACTCTGTTTGCGGATACCAGGTATAGGACGCTGAAGGTAAAGCAGGCGCGATATTACTTATTTCTTTATTATAGGTAATGCTCTGCAAGGTTCTGAATATATCGCGACCGGCTCCAACCTTAAGATTTCCATTCTGTTGGCGAATAAGGTATGCTGCGAAATATTCCATTTCTTTACTATGCACAGCCTTGCCAAAACGGTAGATCAACGATGCATCGCCACCGCCTATTGCTGATGCATCAGCAAAGTTCACCACCCAGCTATTACCTACATAACTCCGTGAAATGTATTCGCCCATATTCTTAATGAGCGGCTCGTTAAAGATGGAGATTTTACCACCTGTTATATCATACAAAATTTGAAGATAGTCATAAAGCTTACCAGCCGCATGGCCCCAGTAAGACGGGCCTTCTTCGCAGGCACCGTCTCCTTTATTATAGTTGATAAATAGATCTACCGACCGCATTGTTTTATAAACGGCTTTGGCCAGTTGCTCCTTATCTTCTTCTATTAAAGCAAATACCTGCAGTACATTGCTGTTACACCATACATTCCAGTTGTTCACCACCCGAGATGGGCCTATCTCAAAGCCCATCCACCAAAAATGATTTACGTTCATATAGGGCTCCAATATCCTTCTTTGTATTTCATCTTTCAGGCGTTGGGCGATCAAAGGATCCGCCTTTTCAAATTCCTTATGTAGAAAGAAGTAAATCCAGGAAAAGAGTGAGCCTACATCTCCTGCAAGCAGATCAATAACCTGTTGATGATGATCAGGAAAACGCTTATTTTTCATTTGCAGGGACAGGTGCGCAGATAAAGACCATGAGGTCATCTCACAGGCAGCAAAAACCCCGTTGATTAACTGGTCCATAAACCTGCCTTTACCCTCGGCCATTTCTGCAAGGAATAATAAGGCAATAACGTTAAGGTTCTGATTGTAGGGATCTTCCATTATGGTTCGGGAACCACTACGGGAAAACTCAAGATAGTCTGTTGCTTTTATCACCTGCCATGTATAGCCAAGCTGGGCTTCACCGGCTTTAATAAAGCCCTCTTTGTTGGTTCCCAAAAATTGGCTCCAACCGGCTCTGTCGTTGTACAAAGGATATTTGATCCATTGCTCCTTTGATAAAAGCGCTTGTTTTACACCTTGTTCATCCGTTTGCTTTTGTAAGAGGTTGCGCGGCGTTGACGCCCTCACAGCAGTATACAAAAAGATAAAACAGCTTAAAATAAAAACCAGTTTAATGGCGAAGGCAATCTTTGTCACTGTGTAGATTTTACAGGTAAGTTATTAAAAATTGTCGGTGTTAGCCTGAGCAAACGTTTGCTCAGGTCCATTTTGACAAACGCTCCATACTTATTAAAGAAGCGCGAACAAGAGCATCTGAATAAAGACTTCCGTTCTTTTAAAGAAATGTAATAAATTTATAGTCCCTAAAACTCGTCCTATGTCAGTAAAAAAAGAAGACGTTAAACAAGAGGTGTTTGATCTTTACGATGATTATGCCCACAATCGCATCAACCGGCGTGACTTTGTGCAAAAGCTTTCGATCTACGCAGTCGGTGGGTTAACCGTTACTTCGCTTATGAGTTTCTTAATGCCCGATTACAAGGGACAGGTACAAATTATGCCGGAAGATCCACGCATTAAGTCTGAATATATTGAGTATAAGTCGCCCAAAGGCGGCGGCACTATAAAAGGTTTGCTTTGCATGCCAGCTGATAATAAAAAAAAGCTGGGTGGGGTAGTAGTAGTACATGAAAACCGGGGACTGAACCCACATATTGAAGATGTAGCCAGACGCACCGCATTGGCTGGTTTTATTGCATTGGCACCTGATGCACTCACACCGCTCGGCGGCTATCCTGGCACCGATGATGCCGGGCGCGAGTTACAGGCCAAGCGGGATAGAAACGAAATGCTGGAAGACTTTATAGCTGCTTATGATTACCTGAAAAATAATCAATATTGCAATGGAAAAGTTGGAGTGGTGGGTTTCTGTTTCGGAGGATGGATCGCTAATATGATGGCGGTAAAAATCAACACGCTTAACGCGGCGGTTCCATTTTATGGCGGTCAACCGGCTGCTGAAGATGTTCCTAAAATTATAGCGCCCCTGTTAATACAGTATGGAGAACTGGATACCCGTGTAAACGAAGGTTGGCCCGCTTATGAAGTAGCATTGAAAGAAAACAAAAAGGAGTATACAATGTATATGTATCCTAAAGTAAATCATGGCTTTCATAACGATACTACTCCCCGGTATGATAGGGCCGCTGCCGAATTGGCCTGGAAAAGGACGGTTGATTTCTTTAAAAAGCATCTGAAATAAAGGACAATGTCAAAAGTTGTCTTTTTTTTGTTATTTGTAATCTTGGTTGCAGGCTGCAAAACTAAGCCTGCCGACATTGAACCTGAAAAACTTATTTTGTATGAGCTTTTACCTGCAATAGTAGATGTAGCCTGCATTGACGTTAGAAAATACGGTAATATGCCTCCAGTTCTTAGGGATAAACGTATACGCTTTGAGGAAGACGGATATCCTGTAATCCCGGATGGCAGTTCCCTCAGCCAGGAAGATTTTAACAAGTTGTCTTTGTGGCAAGAGAAGATGGATCATATTAATAAGGACACAAGTAAGCTATTAATCGGTTTTAATCCTGCAATAAGACCGATCAAAGAAAACATTGCTTTCGCCAGGCAGATGCTCTCAGATACTGCGCTCGCGAATACTGACACGGCTACACTTGTATTAGATCTTAATGAAGATTTGATACAAGATCATTTCAGAGTAACCAGCGATGTAAAAGGAGCTATTCATAACCGGCTTTCCCTCTCCAGAATTCTTTTTAATAAAAGCCAAACCATGGGCATTATTGATGTAGGCTTTAATTGTAATGGCAATTGCGGTAAGGGATATTTTGTACTTATAAAAAAGGGAAGCAACGGAAAATGGTTTATTTCCAGAGTAAAACAAACATGGATTGCCTAACTAAACTATCCGCATGGAGGGATCAATTTCATTTGATAAAGTAATAAAGGTGAATCACTATTAATGGTGTCGTGTTCAGTAGTCCTTTAACTACCACCCACAAGCGTTCATCAACTTTTCTTTACTCTTTGGGTAGGGCTGTTTAATACTACTCGGCTCCTGCATACTTACATTGCCACAATATAAATGAATACTCTTTGGCGGCCTGCTGTATCTGTTCCTCAACCGTACTGCCGCCGTAGTGCCCCGCTTTATAATCTACATCCAGTAATACAGGGTAAGAAGATCCATTTGCTTCCTGCATTTTTGCCGCAAATTTGGCCGGTATATAACTTTCTACCCTTGGATCGTTAAAACCGGTGGTGATCAGCAACGCCGGATATTTTTCTCCTTTCTTTGTATGCTGATATGCATCCATTTCCAGCAAGGCTCTAAATTCTGCCTCATTCTTTACGGTTCCAAACTCCGGAATATTTGCCGGGCCATTCGGAGAGAATTCCATGCGCAATGCATTCAGGCACCCAACCTTGGGTATCGCGCATTGGTAAAGATCTGGACGCGCTGTTATTGCTCTTCCGATCAAAATGCCTCCGGCACTGGCTCCACTAATAGCAAACCGGTCAGAAGATGTATAATGGCTCTTCACCAGGTATTCGGCGCAGGCATTAAAATCTTTCCAGGTATTCGGCTTAGTGGCTTTCTTACCGGCGAGATACCAGTCCCTTCCTTTTTCTCCCCCGCCTCTTACGTGAGCAAAAGCCAAAACAACACCGCGATTAATCAGAGGCAAGGACCTGGAGCTAAAATACGGTGTGTAGGCCGTCATGCCATAAGCACCATAACCCTGCATAAAACAAATATTGCTGCCGTCTTTCTTCAGTTTAGTTTTGTCGTATACAATGCTTAGCGGTACCAGTGTTCCATCATGCGAAGGCACGTCCAGCTCTTCAAAAACAATATTATTTAAATTTGGAAAGGGCGTTTGCATATGAAACGGACCTTTATCGAATACGCGGGTTGCTGCATTATACCGGTATGCATTTAACGGGATATTCCAACCCAGGTTGATCAGAGCAATTTCATTGAGGTCAGGGCTTACGGCATAGGCCTCCAGGTTTCCGTCGAGTGGCGTTTCTAACTTTGACAGGTTTCCTGTTTTCAAATTGCAAAGCATCAGCTCATTGATCAGTCCATTTTTTGTTTTCTGAACAATCAGAAAGTCTTTGGCCTGTACTACCGATGCAAGCTTCCAGTCGCCCGAACCTGCAATTACCAATTGGGCTGCCGGCAGATCGGGAGCATCAAGCGAAGTCTTTTTAAGACTGAACAGCGGATTATCTTTGGTGGTTAAAAAAAACAGGTTCTTCCCGTTCACATAAAAACTCCAAACCTCATCGGTTTTGGTGCAAAGCGGCTTCCAGTTTATTTTTTCCTTGTAAAAATCAGACCTGGGCGCATAAAAGATCTCCTGGTAATTCTCAACCGAGGCCTTGCTTACAAAAATGTACGGACAGTTTTTAAACTCCATCAAATTGGGAAACTCAGATGGCAAAAGCCCCAATTCCGGGTTTTTTGCCCGGCTTACGATTACCTTATCCTTATCCAGGCCTGTTCCTATTGTATGTATTTTACAGGGTATATTTAACCATATTTCAGGGTCGTGGGTATCATAGCTTTTTGCCTGACCATATATAATTTCATTGTTGCTTCCATCTTTAAATGCTCCAGAACCATGTTTAATTACATCCGGCAAAAACCGGCGCGATTGGGCATCCATTATGCGTACGTCTCCCAACTCAGATCCCTGCTCGCTCATATTAAACAAGATCCGGCTTCCATCATCACTAACATCCGGCTGAAAATCTACCAGCTTCCCGGGAATATAGTTTTCCGGATCAAATACAAGTATTTCCTTGCCGGCATCTCCTTCGCGGCAATAATACTTTGCCGTCTTTTCTCCCGGCAATCTTTTTATGTAGAAGTAGGTGTTATTCCGTTTGGTCAGGTTACCATATTTGGTGCTTACGATTTTGTCAATCTCCCTCAGCTCTTCTGCGATCTTTGCTCTTTCCTGAGCATGGGTTAGCACATCATGGGTATAATTGGCCTGTGCTTTAAACCAATCCTGTACCTCTTTGCTCTTTACATCTTCCAGCCAGCGGTAAGGATCATTGATCGTGGTTCCAAAATAAGTATTGCTGCTGTCTACAGTGCGCGTTGCCGGATACTGGTATTGAGCTTTTGCGATTGTTACAGAAAAGAGCAGGAGCTGAAAGAAGGAATAATATCTCATACCTGTTTGCTTTAAGCTTTAATCTCACAAATCTATTTAAGAGCGAGTCAACAGAAAATCCCGTATTCAGGTTATAGGATCTTCGCTTACACTACCATCGTTCAAAATAATCGACAAAAAAAAGCAGCCTCTTTTTAGGAAGTTGCTTTTCATTCTGTAAAATCTTTTTTTAGAATTCGGCGCTTTTCGGTGTTCTTGGAAAAGCGATTACGTCGCGGATATTGCTCATACCCGTAACAAACTGTATCATCCTTTCAAAGCCTAATCCAAATCCCGCATGCGGCACCGTACCAAAACGACGGGTATCCACATACCACCACATCTCTTCCATGGGTATGTTCATTGCCTTCATTTTCTCCAGCAGTACGTCTAATCTTTCTTCTCTCTGTGACCCCCCCACAATTTCACCAATTCCTGGTGCCAGTATATCCATAGCAGCTACCGTTTTTCCATCTTCATTCAACCTCATATAAAAAGATTTGATCCCGGCAGGATAATCTGTTAGTATTACAGGTTTCTTAAAATGTTTCTCCACCAGGTAGCGTTCATGTTCGCTCTGCAGATCCATTCCCCAGCCCGTAATCGGATACTGGAATTTCTTCTTCTTATTGTGATTGCTGTTGGCAAGTATATCGATCGCCTCAGTATATGTCAATCTTTGAAACTCGTTGTTGATCACAAATTCCAGCTTTTCGATTAATCCCATTTCGCTGCGCTTGTCCTGCGGCAATTGCTTTTCTTCCTCAGCCAGCCTGGTTGCTAAAAAGTCAAGGTCTTCGCGGTTGTTCTCCAACACATACCGGATAATGTATTTAATGAACTCCTCAGCAAGGTTGGCATTATCTTCCAGATCATAAAAAGCCATCTCCGGTTCAATCATCCAAAACTCAGCCAGGTGGCGTGCGGTATTACTGTTCTCCGCTCTGAAAGTAGGGCCAAAGGTATAAATTTCGCCAAAAGCTGTAGCCCCCAATTCTCCTTCTAATTGACCACTTACTGTAAGATTGGTCGATCTTCCAAAGAAATCTTCTTTAAAATTAACAGATCCATCTTCGTTCCTGGGCGTGTTTTCAAAAGGCAGGGTAGTTACCCTGAACATTTCGCCGGCACCTTCGGCATCGCTCGCTGTAACAATGGGTGTATGTAAATAAACAAATCCTTTGTCGTTAAAAAATTTGTGCACCGCGAACGCCAGGGCATGCCTGATGCGAAAAACAGATGCGAATGTGTTGGTTCTGAAACGCAGGTGCGCTTTCTCTCTCAGAAACTCCAGGGAATGTTTTTTAGGTTGCAGCGGGTACACTTCTGCATCGCTATCTCCCAATATTTCAATAGAAGCAGCTTTGAGTTCCATGGTTTGCCCCTTTCCCAAAGAAGGAACAATAGCTCCTGTAACTTTCAGGGAAGCAGAAGTGGTGATTCTTTTCAAAAGCGACTCTTCAAACTTTCCGAGTTCGGCCACAACCTGCAGATTGGTATTCGTGCTTCCGTCATTTAAAGCTATAAACTGGTTGTTACGAAAGGTGCGTACCCAACCCATTACCGTTACCTCCTGCTCCCGATAGCTCTCGGGATCCTGCGCCAAAAGCGTTTTAATTTTGATCCTTTTGTTAAACATCTCACTTTATTTAGGGTGGCAAAGATAAGATGAGCAACCCGTATCCCTGTTTCTGAGATGAAATGCCGGAAAATTTTGCGTCTCTTTCAATTGAAAATACCCGGAAAACACCGTTCTATCGTAATTTTGCATCGCTGTTATGAGGAACGCTGCTTTTTTACTGTCAATATTTTTGTGGAGCTCCTGCTCGCAATACCCCAAAGCGCCTATTGTTGCAGCAGCAAAACCCAGCCGGGAAAAGGATTCGCTCATCAGTATTATTGCGGTAGGAGATATGATGCTGGGCAGCAATTACCCGAATTCGGAGAGGTTACCGGGCCGGAATATACTGGAGCCGTTAAAAAATACGCTCCAGGACGCAGATATCACCATCGGTAACCTGGAAGGTGTTATTGCTGATTCGACCACCGTTACCAAAAAATGCAAAACGGGTAGTAATTGCCATGCTTTTAGAATGCCCCCTCATTTTGCTGCTTATTTCAAAGAAGCCGGTTTTGATTTTTTAAGTATTGCTAACAATCATAGCGGCGATTTTGGAGACGAGGGTATTTTACAAACCAAAAAAGCATTGGAAGACCAGGGGATTGCTTTTTCTGGTCTTAAAAATGACTGTGAAATTGCTTTACTAAAAAAAGGAAGTTCAACGCTGGCTTTTATTGGCGTTGGGCACGGTGGCAGGCACCTATACATCAACAATTACAAGAAAATAAGCGCTGTTATAAAAGAAGCCAAAGAATTGGCCGAGATCGTAATTATATTTTTTCATGGTGGGGCAGAAGGCGCTCATGCCGAAGCCGTACTAAGAAAGCAGGAAACCAGCTTTAATGAAAGTCGTGGCAACGTATATGAAATGGCGCATCATTGTATTGATGAGGGAGCCGACCTGGTAATAGGCAGCGGCCCCCATGTTACCAGGGGAATGGAAGTTTACAAAGAGAAGCTGATTGCCTATAGCCTTGGAAACTTTGCCACTTATGGTAATATGTCCTTACACGGCCCTATGGGTTTTGCACCTTTGCTAAAGATTTACCTGAATAAAAAGGGAAACTTTGTAAAGGGCGCTGTTGTTCCGGTTATTCAAAAGCCGGGAAACCCGCTGTATCCGGCTGCTGACCCGGACAAGCAGGCAATAACAAAACTGCAGTTTCTGAGTAAGCGAGACTTTCCTGCCAGCGTGTTAAACATTAGCAATGATGGATCTTTAACAATTAATAATTTTTGAAGGTTGTCGATTTCTCCCTAATTTCGCAAAAGAAATGACCCGAAGGCTTGTGATCATCTCTGCTAATTATTGATTTTCATTTCAATAAGCGTTCACCAAAAAACAATTTCAATTATTTTTTTTGTTAATCAGCATGCTAAAGCCGGTATTTGATTAATTAAGATTACCCTTATGTATGATATTTTACAATTGAACGACATGCTCGTTCCGGAACTGTTGGATATTGCCGAGCAGTTAAATATTCCTGATGCGAAGAAATTAGATAAGCAAACCCTTATTTACCAGATTTTAGATAACCAGGCGATCGCCGGATCTAAAACCGCCTCTACGGATGCTAAACCTAAAAGAAAACGTATTGTTAAAGCCACTACCTCTATAGGAACAGAAGAAGCTTTTGTTGAAGATGATGGAGTAGAAGAAAAAGAGGAAAAAGCCAAAGGAACTTCTTCTGAGAAAGCTAAAGCTCCGGCTAAAAAAGCCAAAGCTCCGGCTAAAAAGAAAAAGACTGTTTCTAAAAAAGATGATGTAGCTGAAACAGGAGATCTTTTTGATGAAGACAAAGGTGTTGAAGAATATACCCAGGAGCCTGGTGAGGGAGATAAAGAGGAATTCGGCCTTGATCCCGCTACAGCCTCATTTATTGAGCAGGCATTTAAAGCCACGGAAAAATTTGCCAACCCGGCTCCTGTGGTAATTGAAGAACCTGTTGTTAAAAGCTTCACCCCGAGAAAAGAAAAAGAAACCGCTTTTAACGTAGAGTTTGATGGTGTTATTTTAAGTGAAGGCGTTCTGGAAATGATGCCTGACGGTTATGGTTTTTTAAGATCATCAGACTACAATTACCTTTCCAGCCCCGATGATGTGTATGTATCTCCATCCCAGATAAAATTATTTGGGTTAAAAACCGGTGATACGGTACATGGAGCAGTACGTCCGCCCCGCGAAGGTGAAAAATATTTTGCGCTGTTAAAAGTAGATACAATTAATGGTAAGAGCCCTGAAGAAGTGCGTGACCGGGTACCATTCGATTATTTAACACCTTTATTCCCTTACGAGAAACTCAACCTGTTTACCCGCCCGTCTGATTTGTCAACCCGTATCATCGACTTATTTACCCCAATCGGTAAAGGTCAGCGTGGTTTGATCGTAGCGCAACCAAAAACAGGTAAAACAATGTTGTTGAAAGCGGTAGCCAATGCTATTGCCGAAAACCATCCTGAATGTTACCTGATGGTGGTATTGGTAGATGAAAGACCGGAAGAGGTTACAGATATGGAAAGAAGCGTGAAAGCTGAGGTAATTGCTTCTACTTTTGATGAGCCTGCTGAAAAGCACGTTAAAGTGTCTACAGTAGCCCTTCAAAAAGCAAAAAGGCTGGTAGAGTGCGGACATGATGTAATTATCCTTTTAGATTCTATCACACGTTTAGCCCGTGCGCATAATACGGTGTCACCTGCTTCAGGTAAAGTATTAAGTGGAGGTGTGGAAGCCAACGCGATGCAAAAACCTAAACAGTTTTTTGGGGCAGCCCGTAAAATTGAAAATGGCGGCTCATTAACCATATTGGCTACAGCATTGATCGATACCGGAAGTAAAATGGACGAGGTGATCTTTGAAGAATTCAAAGGTACTGGTAACATGGAGCTTCAGCTGGATAGAAGATTAGCCAACAAACGTGTGTACCCGGCCATTGATCTGACCGCTTCATCTACACGCCGTGATGATCTGTTATTAGACAGGGATGTGCTGCAAAGAATGAATTTATTGCGCGTTTACCTGGCTGAGATGAAAACAGAAGAAGCCATGTCGGAATTACTGAAGCGTATGAAAGGAACCAAGAGCAACGAAGAATTTTTGGCGAGTATGAACTCTTAATTATAAAATATTTATAGTTAAAGCCCGGTACCGTCAACGTACCGGGCTTTTTTAATGCCGTAGAAAAAACCAAGATGAAAACAAGGAAATTTTTTAATCTATATGTAGACTCATACCGGGGTTTATCTACGCCTGCCTGGATGCTGGCCCTGGTGATGCTGATCAATAGGACCGGTGCCATGGTGTTACCATTTATGGCCATTTACATGCGCGATCACCTGCATTTTTCGCTGGAGCAGGCAGGTATTGTGCTAAGCTTTTTTGGTTTGGGCTCTTTGTTAGGCAATATTGCTGGAGGATGGCTCACCGACAAATTCGGCAGCTTTAAAGTACAATGCCTGAGCTTGTTCCTGGCAGCACCATTTTATGTTGTTATCGAAAATCTTCATACTGTTGAATCACTCTCTGCAGGTATTTTTACATTGTCATTTATTGCCGATCTTTTCAGGCCGGCCAACTCCGCTGCTATCACCAGCTATGCAAAGCCGGAAAATTTAACCCGAGCCTTTTCCCTGAACAGGATGGCCATTAATCTTGGATTTTCATTTGGCCCTTTCCTGGGAGGTTTGCTGGCGGCTATTTCGTATAATCTTTTATTTTGGGGTAATGCCATTGGTTGCTTTATTGCTGCTATACTTTTTTACAGTTACTTCAATAACCGGAAAGGAAGAAATGTTACACCTACTGCTAGTGTTTTACCTGCCTGTAATAGTAAGCAACAAATCTCTGCTTACAGGGATAAACCTTATTTGTTTTTTGCTTTTATATGCATGTTATATTTTATTCCCTTCTGCCAACTATTGAATGCCATGCCTTTGTTCTTTGATGAAAAAGCGGGTATGAGTAAAGAAGCAATTGGAACATTAATGGGCTACAGCGGGTTCATTATTGTACTGACAGAAATGGTGATAGTGAGTATCGTTCAAAAACGCTTTTCTATTTACAACAGTATCATATTAGGCACGCTGTTTATTATTCCCGGATTTCTAATTTATCTTATTACAACAGAATTATGGGCTTTGTACCTGGCTATTTCATTGATCAGTTTATCTGAAATATTAGTACTGCCTTTTACTTCCACTGTTGGTGCTTTACGTGCAGGTACTAATAATAAAGGATCCTATATGGCGTTGAATTCGCTTGGTTTTTCCATGGCTTTTATAATTACGCCTTTTCTTTCAACAAAAATAATAGCGTCGTACGGGTATTACTATTTATGGCTGACCGATGTGCTGTTTATTGTTGCCGCGCTGGCTGGTTTTATTCTTATAAAAAAGATGATGCCTTTAAAAGAATACCGCATCCATACTACAGAAAATAAAGAGCCGGCGCTTGAGGAAGCCTGCTAAAAATTGAACCCGCGCCAAAAGACGCGGGTTCAATTTTTCTACTTACCGGTTATCAGGAATATTTTAACCTGATCACGTTAAACGAATATCCCTTTACAATTATTTCCTGTTTTTTACCAGCAACTTTGATGTTGTTCGCTTTAGGAGCTACCGCATCAGGATCCGCAAGCGTATTGATCTTATCCAGATCACCATTTTGTAAAACGGTATGAACCGCAGTACCTGCCAGCTTTTTTACGCCTTCAAAATGTAATGTGAGCTTTTGTTCGCCGGGTAGTGCATTTACAATCTTTACTATTACCTCTTTTGATTGGGCGTCAATAGCGGCCGTTGCATACAGGCTATCCTTACCATCTATAATTTTGTTATCCCTTTGAATGGGTATTACTTCCGTTCCCTTATTTAAAGAATACAGCTTTTGTACATAATAACTGGGCGATCCTATTATCTGAAGATTATTCATCCATATCAGATCCGGCGCCCACTGCCAGCCGTCATAATGTGCAAACAAAGGAGCATAGGATGCCATTTGTACTACTTCAGCGTTGCGTTCCAGGCCTGTTAAAAATGCAGCTTCTGATAAAGCAGCCTGCCAGTTGCTTTTTACAGCCCCGTTGGTATTGGGTACATGCGATGCATACTCGCCGGCAAAAACTTTCGACCCGTTTCTCGGGTAATGATCATAACGATTGATATTGCTGAAAAAGAACTGGGGCGGTCTGTAATAATGCTCATCTATAAAATCAGTATTAAGTGCACGCAGCTCTGTATTCAATAAATTAAACCTTTCACCCACAGGGTCGGTGCCCGAACTGGCTATTAGCTTTATTTGAGGATATTTTTCTTTTAATGCTTTTTGAAAAACTTTGAACCGCTCCAGGTATTGTGGACCCCAGTTTTCATTACCCACGCCTAACATCTTCAAATGAAAGGGTTCAGGATGTCCCATGTCAGCGCGCAGTTTTCCCCATTTGGTTGTTACTGCACCATTGGCAAATTCTATTAAATCCAGGGCGTCATCGATATAAGGTTGTAGCTGATCCAGCGGCACTACTTCTCCCGAATTAAACTGGCAGGCCATACCGCAATTTAAAATCGGGAGCGGCTCAGCGCCGATATCTGAACATAACTGGAAGTACTCAAAAAAGCCCAGTCCGAATGTTTGAAAGTAATCTGGTGCCGGGCGGTGTGCAAATTCGGTATTCCAGCGGTTAATTATTAATTGCCGCTCTTCCAACGGACCTACTGTTTTTTTCCACTGGTACCGCTGCGCCAGATCATAACCTTCCACAATGCAACCTCCGGGAAACCTTATAAAGCCTGGTTTCATATCAGCCAGCATCTGCACCATATCAGCCCTCATACCACCCGGGCGATTTTTCCAGGTATCTCCCGGAAAAAGAGAGATCATGTCGAGGTCAATAATACCATTACCTTCAAAAACCAGGCGCATCGAACCTTTTTCTTCTGTTTGATGGGCAGAAAAGCTGGCAGCCAGTTTTGACCAGTCTTTCATTTCTCCCGGAATTATTTCTGTACTCCCTATAATTTCTTTTTTGGCATTCAGCAATTCGACATGCATTTTTATTTTTCCGGATACCATCTTGTACAAAACAGAAAAATCATAACGCAAGCCTTTTTTGATACCCATTCCTCTAAATCCTTCGTTAGATAGAGCAAGGGTTCCTTTGTTCCAGTTATTCACGGCTACCCTCACAAAGCGGGGATTGGAATTATAAATACCTGTACGGTTTTGAATCAGTACAGCGCCTTCCTCAAACGGCTGCTGATCTACCTTCCATCCCATCAACGGCCTCGTAAACTCGAAAGATCGGTTTTTAACCAGTTCAGCATAAATGCCTCCATCTGCACCAAAATTAATATCTTCAAAAAAAACACCCCACATGGTAGATTGAATAGGAGCGATGGGTTTATTTACCGAAATAATAAAAGTCTTATCCTGGGCCTGTGTGTAAAAGCCGGTTATTAATACCAGTAGCAGAAAAACATTTCTAAGCATTTGTGGTTTTGTTTTTAGAGATGATGCAAATCTTTATTTTAGCGCAAACGCAATTCGTTAAACAAGTCAATCAAATTTAATTGTTTTTATGACAAATAAAATCATTTATTTTTGTCTTTTATTTTTACTTTCATATTCTTTATAACCTTTAATCCATTCAAACTTTGACTAAGGAGAAAAGATATCAGCACATCACTAAGTTTACCGTAGCGGTAGACTGTATTGTTTTTGGCTTTGATGGAACAAGGCTGAAAATTTTATTGGTAAAACGCGGACTAGAGCCAGAGAAAGGTAAGTGGAGTTTAATGGGCGGCTTTGTAAATGACAGTGAAAGTACGGACACAGCAGCCAATCGTATTTTAAAAAGCCTGACTGGCTTAGAAGGAATTTACCTGGAGCAGTACCATACATTTTCTTCCCCTGACAGGGACCCGGTACAGAGAACGATCTCTGTTGCTTATTTTGCGCTGATAGATATCAATAAGTATAAAGAGTCTATCAATACCGATTTTGAAGCGCAATGGTTTAATATCAAAGAATTTCCGAACCTTATTTTCGACCATAACGATATGGTACACCTGGCTCAGAAAAAGTTACAATACAAAGCAGCTTCGCATACTATTTTATTTGAACTGTTACCTGAGAAGTTTACACTCCCTCTGTTGCAAAGTTTGTTTGAAGATGTTTTCGATACCAGTTTTGATAAGGGCAATTTCAGCCGTAAAATGTTATCCACGAAACTCCTGATCAAACAAAAAGAAAAAGATAAAAGCAATTCTAAAAAAGGAGCTTTTTATTACAAGCTTGATAAAAAGCATTACCAGGAAAACCTGCATAAAATTCTCAAACTGATTCCTAATCCTAACCAGATTTTATAAATTATATATAAAGAAAAAGGAAGCAGTATTGCTTCCTTTTCTATAACAGTTATAACTCTAACTTTTCGGTTGTTCCGTTTCAGTGTCTGTTGTGGCTGTTGTGGATTCTTTATTACCAAAAATATCATTCATCCATTTTTCGGCTCCGGGAAAATGCTCCTTAATGGCATCGGTTCCTTTGGTAGTCAGTTCAGAAAAATAATCCTTTGCCTGCCCGGCAGTTTTTACGGCATCTTCTTTTAAGTTGTTGGCCTTATCTTTAAGATCAGCCATCATTTTTTCTTTTTCTTCTTCACTCATGCTGGCATACTTACCGGCAGCCAGTCCGGCGAGTGCACCCAGGATAAAAGTGGCGATATGTTTATTGTTTACCATAGTTGTATTTTTTAGTTTCTTAAAGTTAACTAAATTTTCAGGTTCTTTAATTACATTATTAGAGTTCTGTTCTACTCGCTCATACCCAAAAATTTTTCCTTTTTTTGCTCGCATTATTTGTTTTCGTTTTCAGGTATCTGATCCTAAATTCACATCTATTGTTAAATGCTGGCATTTATCTTTTTTGCAAGGCTTTCTGTCATCTTTATTTTCGATCTCATTTTTACAAACGTACAGGAAACGTGTTCGTACAGCCCTGTAGTTTCATTCTTCTCATAAAAATCTATTCGCTTCAATATTCCATTTTTGGCATAATAAAACTTTCTCTTTCTGTTACGATAAGCCTGATCAATCCAGATATATTCAATTTCGATAACCTGGTTATTACTATTAAATGTTACCAATTCTTTTTGGCCTACATTATCATAGTTAGAGTAAAATGACTGGAAATTTGCGGTCCGTTTGTTTCCTTCATAGATATAATTCCACTCCCATCTAACTCTGCCATTTGAAAATTGCTGAACGGATTTCACCGTGTCGGTTGACCCGATGAGTGTGGTCAGATAGTAGAAATTCGGAGTAAAAGAACGCATAACCCGTTTCGGCTTATTATAATACTGGTAATTGGAATATCGTTGTTCTATTAACCCGGGATTGGAATTAAAGAAGTTTACCAAATCTTTTTTGTAGTGAAATACAGAATCGGTAAAACGATTACCTTGTTTATCATAAGTTATTTTCGTTGCTTCATCTAAATACAGTTTTCCTTTTCTGCCTTCTCTATAAATTAGCTCCTTAACTAATTTATCATGTGAATACACATAAGCATACATGTAATCCATTTTCTTTAAAGTCTCTTCTACATTATTTTCGAAAATAATTGTTTTTATTATGTTTCCGTCATGGTTAAAATAGCTTTCTTGCATCGGATTTCTGGCTTCATTCGTTTTTCTTCGCGTTAACCTTTCTTTTGAATCTCGTATAAAATCGCGTCTAATCTTTTTTACTTCTATTGCTCCAATTCTTCCAGGAGTAGGAAAAATATTCTTTTCCTCTTGATAAACTGATACACTTAGCTGTGTCACAATAAGGGTTCGGCAAGCATCCAAAACCCTTTGTAGTCGAACGACTCCAGAATCTGTTGGGAAAAACGGAAATATTTTATCGTACTCTGGAATTGAGTCAAAGCCTACGATAATAAAAGGGGACTCAGCTCTCTGTTTTTCCTCCAGTTTAAGATAAAAATATTTTCCATTCTTCTTAATAAGCCCATTACTACCAATGCTAAAGTCTACAGGCTTTAATTTTAAACTATCAATTAGAACAGAAAAAGGTTTACCAATAAAAAGTGCTTTTTTTCTTTCAATTTGGTTGATTAAATAATGGGCAGTATCTGCATAGATAACTACAGTTTGTGCATGCTGTGCTTTACTCAAAAGAATGGCGGTAATCACCACTATTAAAATTCGAACGTTTCCTCCGGTAATTATTTTGATTCGGCGCTTTGTACCAAAAATAATTCGGTAATAGATTTGACGATGAGTCATCGTTTTTCATTTATCGGTCAACAATTACACTAATTTACGATATTCTTATAAAAAAATTCAACCCCGCAGGGGGTTGAATCTATAATTAAGTTTACTCCCCGCTTCGCGGATTATATACATTTTCGCCTTTCAGACAATACGCTACCACCTAAAATTGCTATTTTTTCAACCTTATTTTTTCGGATACACCAACTTCATTTCATTTACCAAATGCCCGGCGCCGGCGAATTTATCCACTATAAACAGCACATACCTGATATCTACCATAATATTGCGACAAATAGAAGGATCATAATTCACATCGCTCATCGTACCTTCCCAAACCCGGTCGAAGTTTAACCCCACCAGGTTTCCCTGTGCATCCAATGCCGGACTGCCGCTGTTGCCTCCCGTAGTGTGATTAGACGCTATAAAACAAACGGGCATCTTTCCATTCACTCCATATTTTCCATAATCCTTTTTCTTATATAACTCACGCAATTTTTCCGGTACATCAAATTCGTAATCTCCCGGTTTGTATTTTTCCATAAGCCCATCCATATAAGTATAGTATTCGTATTTTTTTCCGGTGGGAGACGAATAACCGTTTACATTTCCAAAAGCTACCCTCAAAGTACTATTGGCATCGGGGTAAAATGTTTTATCAGTAAACACTTCCATCTGTGTTTTCATATACTGCCTTTGTAGCTGGTTGATGGAGGTTTGAATTTTATTCAATTCAGGAGCTACTTCATTGTCATATAAATTAGAAATAGCCAGCGCCAATTGGGCTCCCTGGTCAGTTTGTAGTGCTTCAAATAATTTGCCCGGATCGGTATTCAATAAGTCCTTTATTTTTTGCTGATCGGCAAAAATGCTTTTACTATATAAATCTTTGGCCCAGGCTTTATAATCTTTAACTTTTGCATATTCCTCTTTGGCGCGCGGTGCTATATATTCGGATGGCTGTTCCAGGTACAATTGCATCATGGCCGCAAAGATGTCTTTATCCACCGTAATATTCATTTCCTTTAAATAGTTCTCCATCCATTTAATTTCGGCTATCAATGCTTCTGCATATTCGGGTTTATCTTTTTTAGAACTTAAAGCCCGTATTCTTTGCACTACATTGAACAATTCAATTTTGCTGGTCGTTTCAAGATAGTAATCGCGCGTTAGCGCGAAAATTTTAATTTTTTTATAGGCCTCATTGAGCTGGTCGAGCACATTCCCGTAATTAGCTTTCAAAGCGGGATTGTTATTTAATAACCGGCTATACTCGGCTTCATACTTTTGTTTTTTGGCTACCGCATTGGTATTGGTCAATCCTAAAACTTCTCCCTGCCATTTTTTCCAGGCATTACTGATGCTGGCATACTTGGAAGCATACTGAATTTTAATAGCTTCATCCGAACGCATATATTGATCAATAACAGCCAAAGCCTTATCTCTTATCGAAATTTTAGCCGGATCATTTACTGTCATGATCTGGTTAACTGCTTCGCTAGGTAAATATTCTGTAGTACGCCCGGGAAAACCAAAAACCATCGTAAAGTCACCTTCCTTCATACCGTTCATAGCAATGGATAATGACTTTTTTGGTTTATAAGGCACATTTTCGTGTGAATAGGCGGCTGGCTTATTGTCCTTACCGGCGTATATCCTGAACATACTAAAGTCGCCGGTATGTCTTGGCCACATCCAGTTATCGGTATCTTTCCCAAAATTACCAATGGAAGAGGGTGGTGCCCCCACCAGGCGTACATCATTATAAGTTTCTGTTATAAACAGGTAATATTTGTTACCATCAAAAAATGGTTTGATAAAAGCTCCCTCGTAAGCTTCTTTTTTTACCTCGTTCAACCGTTGATGAGCATTTTTATCTACCAGCGACTGACGCTGGTTTTCTGCTAACGAGCTATTCACATTTTTCAATACCGCATCCGTTACATCTTCTATTCTTACAATAAAAGTTACAAACAAGCCGGCGTTCGGTAATTCTTCCGCTTTGGATTTTGCCCAAAATCCGTCTCTTATAAAATTATGATCGAGCGTAGAATGATTCTGGATGGCATCAAATCCGCAATGATGATTGGTCAGCACCAAACCCTGATCTGAAATAACCTCACCGGTACAAAAGCCTCCGAAACTTACAATGGCATCTTTAAGGCTTCCTTTATTTACATTATATATATCAGTGGCATCCATTTTCATACCCAGCGACTTCATGCGCTTCTCATTTAAAGCGTCCAGGAGCTGTGGCAACCACATTCCTTCATCAGCTTTGGAAAAAAAGGAAAATAACAGAACGGAACAAACAAAAATTAACTTCTTCATATTAACTTTTTTGAAAATTTTACCTGTTATCAACAGGAAGGTCGTTGTACACAACCAGGTTACAGGATTAAAATTAAAAGATGTCTTGTAGCAGGCAACAGGCATAAAGTGACCATTTTCGAAACAATCAGTACTACAATAACGGTGTTTATGCTACTTTTTCTCCCCAAAGATATGTGAATAGGCCTTCAAAAATGTGGATATCCCCCTGTGGAACGTTTATATGAAATGTGATTATTAGGTCGTAAAAAGTGGTGAGCGCTATGAGCCCGGAGAAAAAGTGCGTTACCCTAAAATTATACCTCAGATATTAACACAATGTAAAATTAAAATGAACCGGGTTTTTATTAAGAATACATAATCCACATTTTTGTGTATAACAGGGGTGAAGTGAGGGCAGGCAACAAATGCTTATGTTAATTACTATTGATTTCCTGTGGAAAACAATAAACTTCTAATTTTGTAATAAATGTGAATTACGAGTTATCCACTAATTCACAATGCTAATAATAATAAGTTTTCTTTTTAAAATAATATATATAATTATTATTAGGATAAAAGGGAGGAGAACAAAAATTGTTTCAAAAAATTTCAAGTTGCAACGTATCATTGCACCGGATTTAAAACTTTTACACCATGGAAGCAGGAGTATTGGAAAGCGCAAAACAGGAACTGGAAGCCAAAGGTTTTTTGGATGTTGATGTGGATCCTACATTGGATCTTTTCGAAGAGATCAACAAACTGAAAAAGGAAAAGAATGCAGTGATCCTGGCACACTATTACCAGGAGCCGGATATCCAGGATATTGCGGATTACATTGGAGACAGTTTGGGTTTGGCGCAGGAAGCTGAGAAGACGAATGCTGATATGATCGTTTTTGCCGGCGTGCATTTTATGGCGGAGACAGCAAAGATTTTGAATCCTACTAAAAAAGTGGTGATCCCTGATTTTAAAGCAGGATGTTCCTTAAGCGACAGCTGCCCGCCACCCTTGTTTCAAAAGTTCAAAGAACAACATCCGGATCATGTGGTGGTGAGCTACATCAACTGCAGTGCCGGTATTAAAGCATTGAGTGATGTAATTGTAACCAGCAGCAATGCGCGCATTATTGTGGATAGCTTTCCAGCAGATCAGAAAATTATTTTTGCGCCGGATAAAAACCTGGGAGCGTATATCAACAAGGTAACCGGCCGCGATATGTTGTTGTGGAACGGTGCCTGTATGGTGCATGAAATATTCAGCCTCGAGCATATCACCAAGTTGAAGCAGCAGCATCCCAATGCGAAGTTTATAGCGCATCCCGAATGTGAAGAACATATATTGAAAATTGCAGACTTTGTAGGATCTACTACAGGTTTATTGAAGTATACGATTGATAATGACGCTACTGAGTTTATAGTGGCTACTGAGACAGGTATTTTACACCAGATGGAAAAATCGAGCCCCAATAAGAAGTTTATTCCGGCTCCTCCTGATAATGGTTGTGCCTGCAATGATTGTCCACACATGAAGCGCAATACGCTGGAGAAGATCTATCTCTGTATGAAATATGAAATGCCGGATATTATTATGGATGAGGAATTAAGACTGGCAGCAAAGAAGCCTATTGATCGTATGCTGGAGATCAGTAAACAGGCAGGATTATAAGAAGACAAGATTATAAACGAAAGAGGCAGTAAAACTTTACTGCCTCTTTTCATTTTATTATAAACTTATCACTCTTCTTTCTTTGCTACTCAGCAATGCTGCATCTATAACGCGCATAGTTAGTAAGGCATCGGCCGCCGGAACAGGATTGGGCGCTCCATTTGCCAGGACCTGGTACACATCTTCATAATACTGCATGTAATTGCCCATTTCAGAGCGTGTTTCTTTGCGTACTGTTTCTCCATTGATGGTAGTATGTAGCAAACCATCAAAGCCTTCTGGTGTAGGTATCCAGGGTTCGAGGGAAGGTATGGTATCTTCCAGCAATTTTACTTCCTGAAGATCTGAGCGTTGCTGCATGTAAGTGCCATTCGCCCCGTTTATGATATAGGCATAATAAGATTCGCGGGCAAACACAGTTCCTTTTATTCTTACCCGGAAAGGTCGTGGGTAGTATAGCAACACTTCAAAATAATCATTGGCAATCATATCGTCCCTCATAGCAAATACATCAGCAAATACCGCTTCAGGAAAACCAAATAATTGTATGGCCTGGTCTATGATATGGGCTCCCAGATCATGGAGGTTACCTGCGCCTGGTTTATCTCCTTCTTTATGATCTTTGCCACTATGACCGGTACGATAGCGATCAAACCTCATTTCTGCTTCCTTTAGTTCCCCTAAAAGATTTTCCCTTACTACATCTTTTATAGCTCTGTAATCACCATCGTATCTGCGGTTCTGGTAAACAATCAACAGTAAGTTCTTCGATTTTGCTAATTCATCTAACTCTTTAGCCTCTGCAGCATTTACAGTAAAAGGTTTTTCCACAACAATATGCTTGCCTGCATTTAAAGCAGCTTTAGCATATTCGAAGTGGGTTTGAACCGGTGTATTCACAACAATCAATTCTAATTCATCATCTCCTATCAACTCTTCAAAAGAACGGTATAGTTTAGAATCCGGATATTTAACCCTCGATTCTTCCCTATGTCTTTCAACAATAGCGCTTAATTCTAAATAGGGGTGTGCCTGTATAAAAGGAGCATGAAACAATTTTCCGCTCATTCCATAAGAAGCGATACCAGTTTTAATAATGCGTGACATAATTTACAGCGTTAATTTAATGATAGAAGTTTAGTATTATCGTTGTTGGGCCCTGAACCATCTTTCAGGTATATCATTATTGCCGGCAGCGAGATAATCTTTATAGCTGCAGGGAATAAATGTTTTGTCCGGTAATTGCATCCACCAACGTCTTGTTTTTTTACTTTGTAAAAAGGTAGATTCTATTTCAGCAAAAGCCATCTGGTATTCATTGAAATGTTCCAGCTGATCGAAAGAAGCTTCTTTTAATCTGCGGTAACGGCCATCGATAGTATACCAGATCATGTGGCTTATTTGTTTGGCCGTTAATTCATCACGGTCTTGCTGAGGGTTATAACCGTAAATACCTATCGACTGCATATGGGTGCTCATGCCGGCGTATTGCATTAATATACATGCTTCCTCTCCGTTAAAACCATTTGGTGTAAGCTGGTTGGAGGGAGCATAAGCATTGGCAATAGCATTAATGTCAAACGAAAAAAGATGGCTGTTGCGTATGGCTGGTTCTACTTCTTCTATATCTTCTTTTACATGGCCCACTCTAAAAAAGTCGAATTTAAGCTTATCTAATGTTTGTAACATACCCGGGTGTACCAGGTAGCTCTGAAAACCCAGGTGGTTATAATGTTTAACATAATTAGGTTCACCGGTGAATATCTCCATCAGGAAATTATCGTTTCTGAAGGGTGACTCCATATCCAGGTCAATGATAGAATCCACACCAGTTATTTCTACTAACTGTTGAATAGTTTTAGAAGCATTATATTGCGCCAGGGTCAGATCCTGCGAGCCGCCGATAATGATTACTGTTTTATGAAGTGATTGTAATTCTTCCAACACGGTTTGCAGGGCGGCTAATGTATCATTATAAGTAGCGCCATGTTTTACGTTACCGATGTCGGCTATTTTTATTTTTTCGTGCCAGTAGAAAAGGTTGTATAAATTTTTTCTTACCAGCTCGGGTGCATTACTGGCCGCACCCAGGTAACCACGTCCTCTTTGTTCACCACATCCTACCAGGATAATATCCGCATTTTCTACATCGGGAAAAGCTTCTGTGTAAATGTCAATGGTTTCACCCAATTGCCCGGGTTTATAAGAATCATCACCAATAATATCTGTGATATTTATTTCATTTAAAAAATCAATTATAGACATGGGCGCAATATAGTTTATTTTGATAGTGGTTCATGAGGGCGGTAATTAAAAGGAAATGCAAATGAATAATTACTTTACTTTGCAAGCATACTAAACATTGTACATGATGAAACTTCTTGAGAATAAAGTTGCGATTGTAACGGGGGCAGCCAGAGGAATTGGCGAAGCTATAGCTATTAAGTTTGCAGAACAAGGTGCTCATGTTGCATTTACCTACGTGAGCGATAGCAGCGCAGATAAAGCAAAGGCGGTCGAAGAGAAGTTAACAGCATTGGGTGTAAAAGCTAAAGCCTATAAAAGCAACGCCGGCGATTTTGAACAATGTGAGGTTTTTGTAAACGATGTTTTAAAAGAATTTGGAGCTATCGATATCTGTGTAAATAATGCAGGTATTTCGAAAGATAATCTATTGCTGCGTATGACACAGGAGCAGTGGAACGATGTGCTTAATATTAATCTGAATAGTGTTTTTTATATGACGAAGCAGGTTATCAGGCCGATGATGAAAGCCAAAAGCGGTAGTATTATCAACATGAGTTCTGTTATAGGAATGATGGGTAATGCAGGACAGGCAAGTTATGCAGCCAGCAAAGCAGGTATTATCGGATTTACAAAGAGCGTTGCAAAGGAATTGGGAAGCCGTAATATTCGTTGTAATGCTATTGCGCCTGGTTTTGTAGAAACAGATATGACCAGTTACCTGAATGATAATGCGGGAGCAGAGAAGTATTTGTCTGACATTCCTTTGAACAGATTTGCAAAAGCGGAAGACATAGCTAACGTTACTTTGTTTCTTGCCTCAGATATGAGCAGCTATATTACAGGACAAACGATCAGCGCCTGTGGAGGTCTCAATATTTAGAACCCGAAGTCATCCCCGATTTCAATAACCCTGCACTATTTGAACAGGTTATTAAAATATTTATTTTTTTTATTATATATTTCTATTAGTTCGTCTGTTGCTTATGCTCAGACGCAGTATGATTATCACCTGGAGGCAGCAAGGGCAACAGGCATACCTCCGCTCAGGAACCAGGCTCACGTAACATCGCTGGTAAGCAAAAAAAAGCTGGTACTTATTTTTGCGGGCAGAGGTTATACTATTGCAAAGCTTACTCATAGTCGTCCCTATTTAAATCCGCGGTCTTACAAAACACTGAAAGAAATAGGAACTGCTTTTTACAACAGAAGCAGCAAAAAGACTTTCACAGTCACCTCAGTTACCCGAACCTTATATGATCAGAAAAGGTTAGCCCGTGTAAATAGTAATGCAGTAACCAGTAAGCTGAGCTCTCATAATTATGGATGTTCCTTCGATATTTCATATATCCGTTTTAACAGGAAGAAAGCGCCCAATGCTAAATTGGAAAAAGTACTGCAGGATATTCTTACCCAAATGCAAAGACAGGGGAAGATTTATTTTATTAAGGAGTACCGGGAAAAGTGTTTTCACGTAACCGTAAGATAGCAAAGGGACTGCCCAATTAATTGGAACATTTTTATGTAGAATCTTTACCTTTAAGAGGATTTTTTATTCATCATTTTCAGGGTTATGCTGCTCCGGCATCTTCATTTTTTAAAACTTGTTTTCCTTCATAGTTTAACTGCCTTTGGCGGTCCACAAGCTCATTTGGCTATGATGATGAAAACTTTTGTAAAGAAGACGCCTTATGTTTCAGAGCAGGAGTTGATGGAATATAATGCATTTTGCCAATTACTGCCCGGAGCCTCGTCTACTCAAACATTAACGCTGATTGGCTATAAAAGGGGCGGTCCTGTTTTAGCAGCGCTTACATTATTGATCTGGATTTTGCCGGCTTGTACCATCATGTGTGGTTTGTCTTTTTTTGTGGAGTACGTAGAAGGTACCGCTAAGCACTTCGATATCTTTAAGTTTATTGTACCCATGGCAACAGGATTTTTGATCTTCGCCTGTATCAGCTCTTTGCCTTACTCTGTAAAGAACCTGGTTACTTCATTAATTGCTATAGGCTGTGGGTTGGCTACTTTCTTTTTTTTTGGGAAACCATTTTTTGTGCCTATCCTCATATTGCTGGGAGGCTTTATCACTAATCTCAGTAGTAAAAGAATACCGCAGATAGATATAAAGCCGGGAAGGATAAGGTGGTGGAATATTTGGCTATTTGGGATCATCTTTATTGTTGCGGGAGTGGTGAGTGAGTTAGCCAGGAAAAATGACTGGACTAACCGGAAGCCTGCTAATCTATTTGAAAACTCTTACCGCATGGGCAGCCTGGTATTTGGTGGCGGAAATGTATTGATGCCAATTATGTACGAGCAGTATAGTGTTCGTCCTGATGCCGTAAGAACGCGAAACCCCAATGCTATTCACATAGATAAGAAAGATATGCTTACCGGTATTGGTATTGTTAGGGCAGTGCCTGGGCCTGTTTTTTCTATTGCATCGTATAGTGGTGGATTAGCTTTAAAGGATATGGGACCGGGAATGCAGGCAGTAGGAGGTGTAATAGGAATGGTAGGTATCTTTCTACCAAGCGCTTTATTAGTACTTTTCTTTTTCCCTATATGGAACCGCTTAAAGAAGTATTCTGTTATTTATCGTTCTTTAGAAGGAATTAACGCTTCTGTGTTAGGAATAATGGTAGGATCTACTTTTTATATATTGAAGGATATAACTCTTTTCGATGGTACCAGCTACGGCTTTATTAATATTGGCGTAGTAGCAGGGACGGCTTTAACACTGATTTTTACAAGAGTTCCCGCGCCGGTTATAGTAGTAGTTTGTGTTGGTTTGGGTTATTTTCTGAAGTAACCACCTTTTTCAATCTCTGTTATTACATTATCCGGCAGAAGATATTTCAAGCTTTTTCTTTCCCTGATCAGCTTCCTGATAGCTGTGGCAGATAGTTCCAGTAACGGAGCCTGAAGAACAGTGATGTTTTTCGCAAGATCGTTGTTGATCTCAAAGCCTGGTCGGTTGTATATAAGGAGAGAATAGTTATTGAGAATGAACTCATAGTTTTTCCATTTGGTGATGTTTTGGAAACTATCTCCACCCATAATTACCTTAAACTGGTATTTTGGGTAGCGTTCTGTGAGGTGCGTAAGGGTTATTGCTGTATAAGAAGGGCGGGGTAGTGTAAATTCAATATCGCTTGCTTTCATTCTTGCATCCTCTTCAATAGCGGTTCTTACCAGGTGTAAACGGTGATTTTCATCTAAAAGAGAGTTGGTTTCCTTCAAGGGATTATGAGGGGATACCACAAACCACACTTTATCGACCAGGTTTTCGTTAAGAATGTGGTTAGCAATGATTAAGTGGGCATGATGAATAGGGTTAAAAGAGCCGAAATATAAGCCAATGGTCATCTTGTATATTATATATTAACCACTATTTGTTTCGCTTCGTCGGTTCGGAGGCTCAGTAAATAGCCCGCGACAGAGATGGACATCGGGTCATTGAATAGTGCTTTCTGTATTACTTCTATTTTTTCGCCAGGAAGGCAACCCATTTCCATCAATTTGAGAAAGATTTCTTCGGTTGTAAACTTGACAATCGTAGCTATTTGCCCAGGCTGCAGATCCGATAACAATAATTCATTTACCATTGGGCAAAGCTAAGCATTGTTGTTTGTGTTTTGTTTGCGAATTTTGGAATATGAATGCAAATGAGTTTATTATACAGTTCCATTTTAAGAAGACAGTAATTTTAAAAGAGCGTAGAAGGTTGAAGCAATTTATAGCTGAAAGGCTTTCCAAAGAAGGGCAGAAATGCGGTTCTGAGATCAATTTTGTCTTTTGCTCAGACGATGAACTATTGGATATTAACCAAAAGCACCTGGATCACGACTATTACACAGATATTATCACCTTCGATTTGTCGGAGAAAGGCTCATGTATACTGGTTTCTGATATTTATATCAGTGTAGACAGGGTGAGGGATAATGCCAAAACAGAAGGGGTTTTGGTTGAAAGAGAGTTACAACGGGTTATTTTCCATGGATTACTGCATTTGATAGGCTATAAGGACAAAACAGAGAAGCAGAAAAAGGAAATGAGAAAGATGGAAGAGGGATGGATGGAAGCGTTTCAGGTAATGAATAAATGATATTGTTCCACGGGACACTGTTTCAACCTGAAACAGTGTCCCGTGGAACATGTATATTTGCATTATGAGAAAGAAATACACGAAAGTAGAGGAAGTGACACCTTCACTGTTGAAATTCAGAGAGAAGAGAAAATGGCAGATTTCTCTTAGAAGATATGTACTTGAAAAGCATCCTTGCCCTGCTTATGCCCCATATTTTGGGTTAGATATAAAAAATATGAGGCAATGGTTCGAATATCAGTTCGCCGATACTATGTCATGGGACTCTTTTGGAACAACATGGCAGTTTGATCATATCGTACCAGTAACCTATTTCGATTTTTCTATAGACGAAGAATTATTTATGTGTTGGAATTTTACTAACTTAAGAGTAGAGCCCTTTCAAAAAAACAAGGATAGGGGTCAGCGACTAGATGTTTTACTGGCTAAAAAATACTTTGAAGAATTGTATACCAGCACAGGCTACTATATGTGTAATAAGCTGCTAAGCAAGATTGATGCCCTCGATATTTCGGAGATAATGAGCACTGAAGGGCAAAAAGAGTTTATTAAAAAGCATCATGACTATCTGATGCAAATCGAAAATTACTCCTTTTTTGAGTTTGAGCTTCTGAATAGGGGAAGAGGAATTGAAGAAGTTGAAAAGGAAATATCCATTCTTAAAAGAATAGGCACTCCAAAACAATAGTATCTTTGCAAACTTATGTTTCCAGAGTATGATGTAATAGTAGTTGGCGCTGGCCATGCGGGTTGTGAAGCCGCTGCTGCTGCCGCCAATATGGGTTCTAAAACCCTTTTAGTAACCATGAATATGCAGACCATTGCGCAGATGAGCTGTAATCCTGCTATGGGTGGGATTGCTAAAGGCCAGATCGTGCGTGAGATTGATGCCATGGGTGGCTACTCGGGTATTGTTACTGATCTTTCTATGATCCAGTTCAGGATGCTGAACCGTTCTAAAGGTCCGGCAATGTGGAGCCCGCGGGCGCAAAGCGATCGGATGGTATTTGCTGCAAAGTGGCGCGAAATGCTGGAGCATACTCAGAATCTTGATTTTTACCAGGATATGGTAAAAGGGCTATTAATAAAAGATCAGCGTGTTGCGGGGGTTATTACAGGTTTAGGCCATGAAATAAAGGGGAAAGCGGTTGTATTAACCAACGGAACCTTCCTCAATGGTATTATACATATAGGAGAGAAGCAGTTTGGTGGAGGAAGAGTGGCAGAAAAAGCAGCAAGTGGAATAACCGAGCAATTGGTATCCCTGGGTTTTGAAAGCGACCGCTTGAAAACAGGAACACCTCCCAGAGTAGATGGCAGAAGCCTGGACTATACCAAAATGGAAGTTCAGGAGGGAGATGAGGATATTGTAGGCTTCTCCTATACCGATACCGAAAAGATCAGCGCAAAAAATCAACGATGCTGCTGGATTACCTATACCAGCCCGGAAGTACATGAAATACTAAAAACCGGTTTTGACAGAAGCCCGATGTTCGCCGGCCGTATCGATGGAGTAGGCCCCAGGTATTGTCCCAGTATTGAAGATAAGATCAATCGTTTTGCCGACAGGGACCGGCACCAGCTTTTTGTAGAACCCGAGGGATGGAACACTGTAGAGATTTATGTAAACGGATTTTCTACTTCTTTACCTGAAGATGTACAATACAAAGCTTTAAGAACCGTACCGGGTTTTGAGAATGCCCGTTTGTTTAGGCCAGGTTATGCGATTGAATACGATTATTTTCCACCTACACAGCTGACGAATACACTAGAGACTAAGCTGATCGCTAATCTGTTTTTCGCAGGACAAATCAATGGAACCACCGGGTATGAAGAAGCAGCCTGCCAGGGATTGATGGCTGGTATTAACGCCCACCTAAGTGTAAAAGAGCAGGATGCATTGGTACTAAAAAGAAGTGAAGCTTATATCGGTGTATTAATTGATGATCTTATAAATAAGGGCACTGAAGAGCCTTATCGCATGTTTACCTCGCGGGCTGAGTATAGAACATTATTAAGACAGGACAATGCAGATGCACGCTTAACACCTTTAAGCTATCAATTAGGACTTGCAAAAGAAGACAGAATGGATAAAATCCGGCAGAAAAATGAAAATGTTGCCGGAATTAAGGATATATTGAAGAGTACGGTAGTCAATCCTGATCAGATCAATGGTTTCCTGGAATCCATTGGCTCTTCGAAAATTACAGAGAAACAAAGAGCAGAAAAGATACTATTGAGACCTAATATTGAACTCACTGATCTTTCTGGTGCACTGCCTTTTCTCGAAGATTCGCTGAAAAGCTATTCGAAAGAAGAAATAGAGCAAGCTGCTATACAGGTAAAGTATGATACTTATATTGAGAAAGAAAGAGAGATTGTATCCCGGATGAGCGAGATGGAAAACCTCAATATACCCGACAGCTTCGACTATGGTAAGCTTTCTTCATTGGGCAATGAGGCTAAAGAAAAGCTCAATCGTATCCGCCCGAAAACATTGGGTCAGGCCAGCAGAATATCGGGTATCAACCCTAGTGACGTTCAGATATTAATGGTATATATGGGAAGATAATATGGTATTACAGATATCAAATTAATAAATTATTTAATATTTATAATGGTTCTGAAAACTCCATCTATCGTTAATCCCATTTTGGCTAAATCCAGGGTTTCCAACCTGTCGGAAATTTGGTGATAATTATAGTTACGGAAGAAAGCTGTATTAGTTACCATTAAAGCACTGTATCCGAATTTCCAATAGTTCCTGTGATCGGAAAGATCTATTCCGCCTACGAAGCCGGGCGCTCTAAATGACTTAGCATCAATGGAATTATTTTCAAAGTAGCGCTTCTTAAATTGGTTGGCAAAGCTTCCGCTAATGGAGTTGCGCGCCAATGTAATATAATCACCTTTATCTCCATAAATCCATTTCATAATACCAACAGGATAAGTTTGGGAACCAGGTATATCGGAATAGTAGCCGATCATTTCAAGGGAAATCATCCCCTTAACGGCTTGTTTTTTATCAAACAATGACTTAGCATGTATATAGCTACCCATTTGTTCTGTTCTGAAGAAAGGAGGTTCTTCTAATGTATAGGCTACAAGTTCGATCCTGTATTGCAGTTTTTGATCTTTTAAAAGCCTGGCCAACTCCATAATACCTACCACACCGCTGGCATTATCATCGGCACCGTCCTGCTCTCCGCACACGTCATAATGAGCACCAATAACAATTACTTCGCCAGATACAGGTCCAAAAGATGCAAAAACGTTTTTGTAAAGCTGGCCGTTCACTTCGTACTCCTGCATTCCGGTGCGATCAGTATATTTTGAAAATTCATGGCGGACCCTTTCAGCAACGGTGTCTAGCACAGCTAGATTTTTATAATGCCGGGCACCTTCCGTATTCAATATAAGATCAAAGTTTTGCTTTAGGTTCAAAGTGTCAGCCAAACGGGGCAGGGCTTTGGCGGCAGATGATACCGGGTAATTTTGAATGATAAAGAAGCTAATCAAAACAAGAACAATTATCAGTAAGTATTTAAGAAAGCGTTTCATAGAAAGCGTTTGAGTGTCAGATGATTTTTAATCCTGTCATCTAAAATATTGAAAGATCAAATGACTTCAATAGGATGATATATAATTATTTACTGAGCTCAATTATTAAGTCATATTCTACTTGCTATTGTTCAACATGGCCTATGTCAAAGCTATCACCCGATCTAGGTATTTTTTTGGTGTTTCAATAGTCTACCTTAGTGTAACAATAAATCAGAGATAGAGCGTCTCTTTACTAAGCACCGTTATTGGAGACAACCTTCCTGGCAAATATTACCAATGATAGAAAACGCCCTCATATTACTTCGCGAAGAATTGTCTGCCTACATGATTGCCCATGGCGACCCTGCTTCCGTAGTGGTGGAGAATATAAGTTTATTGGGTTCTGATAAAGATGATTTGCTGCTTGAAAACCTGGTGCTTTCGGTTGTAAATATCGAACAGGAAAATTCGTTGAAAAATGCACAGGTGTATCAAAAAATTGACACTGCAGCGATATATGAAAATCCCCCGATCCATTTAAATCTCTATGTATTGGTATCGGCTAATTTCAATTCAGGAACTCCACCCAACAATGGTTACCTGCTGGCATTAAGACGACTTTCATTAGCAATAAAATTTTTCCAGGGAAGATCCGTTTTTACGCCTGCTTCATCAACCATTAGTTTGCCAGCTCCGTTGAACGATTTATCAAACCCCGAGATCAGTTCGCTCAAACTCGTTTTAGAATTGCATTCTTTATCATTCGAGCAGGTTAATCATTTATGGGGTTCGCTGGGCGGACGACAAATTCCTTCCGTACTGTATAAAGTGAGGATGATTACTATATCTGAAAGAAAGGCGCTAAGGGATGCGCCGCTTATACAGGAAGTACATATAAAAACAAAAATGCCTTAGCAAACAATTTCTGTAAACCAACCAATATTTTAGAACCTCAAAACACAATGTTATGCCAGATTATAAAACTCCCGGTGTTTATATAGAAGAGATCCCCAAGTTACCTCCTTCTATCGCTCAGGTAGAGACTGCCATTCCTGCTTTTATCGGGTATACGCAAATAGCGCTTGATAGAAATAATGCAAGCCTTAATAATAATCCAACACGCATTACCTCCCTGCTGGAATACGAAACTTTTTTTGGGAGAGCGGCTGATGAAGATAACCTGGAAGTAACATTGATACAAGAGCAAACAGGGAGCGTTATTACAAAAGAAACCGTATCGGTTGCTTTCAATGGAGCACCATCGCGACATGTAATGTATTATGCGCTGCAATCTTACTTTGCCAATGGAGGCGGCCCTTGCTATATTGTTTCGGTTGGTGCTTTTAAAGGCACGTTAGGCGATCAATTATCATTAGCAGAAATGAGCGCGGGTTTATTTGCCCTGGCTAAAGAAGATGAACCTACATTAATTGTTTTTCCCGAAGGACAAAATATGGATGAGTCCGAATATTACACCTTGCAAAATGATGCGCTGGCTCAATGTAATCTTTTGCAGGACCGGTTTAGTATAATGGATCTGCATCATACAGGAGCCGGCTTGTTAACAAGTGGAGATGTTGCAGCGGCAGCAGAGTCTTTCAGAGACGGCATCACCAATAACTTAAAATACGGAGCCGCTTATTTTCCTAACATCAAAACCGTTTTTCCTTACCTGTACAACGAAAACACAATTAATATAGTGCATACGGTAAACGGGTCTCCGGGTAGTTTGAATGGAACTGCTTTGGCAAATCTTAAAGACAGCTCCAATCCGGCATACAACACATCGGCATATGGAAAATTAAAAACAGCAACAAACAGTTTTGGCGTAGTGCTCCCACCGAGCTCAACAGTAGCGGGCATTTACGCTGCTGTTGATGCCACCAGGGGCGTATGGAAATCTCCGGCAAACGTAGGCGTGAACGGGCTTCGCGGCCTTACCTATAAAATAACCAATGCAGAACAGGACTTTTTAAATGTGGATACTACCAGTGGAAAATCCATCAACTGCATAAGGGCATTTACCGGTAAAGGTACATTAGTATGGGGTGCACGAACTCTGGCAGGCAATGACAACGAATGGCGCTATGTATCGGTTCGCCGTTTCTTTAATATGGTAGAAGAAAGTTGTAAAAAAGCCTCCGGCCAGTTTGTTTTTGAACCTAACGATGCCAATACCTGGGTAAAGGTAAAAGCAATGATAGAAAATTATTTAACAGTATTGTGGAGACAGGGAGCGTTGGCGGGGGCCAAACCAGAACATGCTTTTTATGTTGCCTGTGGATTGAACCAAACGATGACAGCACAGGATATTTTAGAAGGAAAGCTGATTGTTGAAATAGGCATGGCGGCTGTTCGTCCGGCAGAGTTTATCATATTACGCTTCTCTCACAAAATGCAGGAGTCTTAAATAATGACCAACATAACTACAAAAAATTAAATCAATTTAAAATAACGAATCATGGCAACCTACCCGCTTACTAAATTTCATTTCCAGGTAGAATGGGGCGGAACCCGCATTGGCTTTACCGAAATTTCCGGGCTCGATGTAAGCCTCGATGTTATAGAATACAGGGATGGCGCTAGTCCAGAATATTCTAAAATAAAAATGCCCGGCATGACCAAGTTTTCTAACATAACGTTGAAGCGGGGCACTTTTTTAAACGACAATGAGTTTTATGCCTGGTTTAACACCGTGCAAATGACGAAGATTGAAAGAAGGGATATCACCATATCACTATTAAATGAGAACCATGAGCCTGTAATGGTATGGAAGGTAAAAAATGCTTTTCCTGTTAAAGTACAATCAACAGATCTCAAGGCCGATGGTAACGAAGTGGCTATTGAAACATTAGAATTGGCGCACGAAGGACTCAAAATAGATCTGCCATAAACCTGTTTTTATGAACCAGTACCCGCTTACAGGATTTCATTTTAAAGCCAGCTTTTTGGGCTTGCCCGGAGAAGCGCCGGTAGATGTGAAATTTAAAAACATCAGTGGGTTAACAATGAGTATGAATATCGAACCGTTGAGTGAAGGAGGAGAAAACAGGTTTCAACACAAACTCCCCACCCGTGCGGCATATAGCGATATAACATTGAAGCGCGGATTTTTTATCAATACAGGTTTGTATAAATGGTGTAAGAACGCCATAGAAAACTTTGACTTTGTACCACTTACTGTTTTGATCAGCTTATTGAATGAAGAGCACCAACCTACAGTTAACTGGCGGGTGTTTAATGCAATACCCACCAAATGGGAGATAAGCGAGTTCAATGCAGAAAGTAATGAGATCGTTATTGAATCTATTGTTTTAAGTTATAACTACTTCACATCTGTATAATAATAAGCCATGCCTGTAGAAATTAATGAAATTGTTATCACAGCTACGATCGCAGAAGCCGCATCTGCCGGCTTACCTAATACTATAGGTAATCTGCAAGGTTTGAATAACGCAGACCTGGTGAAAACCTGTGTGGAAGAGGTTTTACGCGTATTAAAAGAAAAAGAAGAACGATAATATATGTTTGGCATGTTAGAAAAAATGAGGATGGATGGCTTTGGTAACCCGAACTTTTTTTCGGGTTACCTGGGAACTTTTTTTGTTCAGATCAATCCGGAATCGTTTGTAAGAAACTATACCATTAATTACCGGGAAGAAACAGCAGCAGGTAAAGAAGGAACACAGTCCCAATACAATTATACGCAGCCTCAGGTAATGGATATTGAGTTCTTACTGGATGCTACCGGGGTAATTCCATCTAACGGAATCCCGGAACCATCTGACCTGGTGCCTGCGGTGGCGCCCCTGGAGCTCATGGCGAAAATAGCTTTGTTAAAAAGGGTAGTATATAACTATGTAGGTGACGCACACGAACCTCCGTTTGTAAAACTTACCTGGGCGCTGGAAACATTTCGTTGCAGGCTACAATCTTTAAACATTACTTATAAGTTGTTTAAGCCAGATGGTACACCACTTCGTGCTTTAATAAAATGTTCTTTCAAAGAGTATATCTCCAACAATGAAAATGCCGCTGTAACATTAGCTACATCTCCTGATCTTACCCATGTGCGTATCGCAAAGCAGGGAGACTCATTACCATTGATGTGTTATAATATTTATGGAGATGAAAACCTTTACCTTGAAGTAGCGCGTGTAAATGACCTGACTGATTTCAGGAACCTGGAACCTGGTCAGAAAATATTTTTTCCACCCATTCAAAAATAAATGCCGCAAATACGAACCATACCAACGAATCCACCAACCGCAAGCCTGGTTACGTTCTCTATAAAAATAGAAGGACAGAACATTCCGAGGACGATAAGCGTGAAGAACCTGGTAGTATCTCGCCAGGTAAATAAGATACCAAAGTTATCATTATCCATTTTAGACGGCAATGCGTCGCAAAGCAATTTTGATATGAGCAATCAGGATCATTTTGTGCCGGGAAAAAAGATAGAGATTAGCGCTGGTTATAATTCGCAGGAAGAACTGTTATTTGCCGGGATTATTATCAAGCATTCAATAAAGATCAGTACAACTGAAACAGCTTTAATGGTGGAGGCAGCTGATGTTTCGTTCAAGATGTCGCTTAATCCTAAAAGAAAGGTTTTTAATGATATCACTGATGGACAGCTTATAGAAGAGATTGCCGGTCTTTACGCAATTGAGACAGACATAGAAGCTACTTCTGTTAATCATAAGGAACTCATGCAATACTTTGCAACGGACTGGGATTATATTCAAACCCGGGCTGAAGCAGCAGGAAAGCTATGTTTCTGTGAAAATGGCAAACTGGTAGTAAAAGCACCGGCACTGGATGCACAACCCTTGCTGGACCTGGTTTACGGCGCAACCATAAAAGAACTAAATGCAGAAATAGATACCAGGTTTCAATATAGCGGGGTGCAGGGAATATCATGGGATTCATCAACACAGGATCTGATTAATACTGAAGCAACAGCACCGGTTATAAATGAACAAGGCAATATTAGTTCAGATGAATTGTCGGCTGTAGCGCAGAAGGAGCCGGTGATATTAATGCATGGCGGAAATGTAACAGAAGCCGAAATGCAAAGCAGGATTGATCTGCAATTGTTAAAAAGCCGTCTTGCCAGGATTAGGGGAACGGTTAGCATATCGGGCTACGCAGGCGTTATGCCGGGTCACATGATAAAGCTAAACGGAGTTGGTGATCGTTTTGCAGGTAATTCTTTTGTGAGCGGCATCCGCCACGATATCAGCAGCGGGCTTTGGGAAACAGTGATACAGTTTGGGATAAATCACAAATGGTTCGCAGAGGAGAATGACATACAACCTTTGCCGGCAGCGGGTTTTACGCCCTCAGTAAAGGGATTGCAAATAGGTATTGTAACCAATCTTGAAAATGATCCGGATGGAGAAGATCGTATAAAAGTAAAAGTACCTGTAGTAGATAATAATGGCGAAGGTTTGTGGTGCAAAATGGCAATGCCGGATGCGGGAGACAACCGGGGATTTTATTTCAGACCCGAAATAGGAGATGAAGTGGTAGTAGGTTTTTTAAGTGAAGATCCTGGTTATGGAATTGTTTTAGGTTGCTTACATAGTAGCGCCAAACCAGCACCCGTAAGGGCTTCCAATAACAATCATGAAAAAGGAATCATTACCCGCTCTCAAATGAAATGGATCTGGAACGACGAGAAGAAAACTTTAACGATCGAAACACCGGCGGGCAATACCGTACTGATCAGTGATGATGAAAAAGAAATAAGGCTAAAAGATGAGCATGGCAACAGCATCTCCATGAATAGTGATGGAATTACCATTGAGTCTTCAAAAAATATCATGATCAAAGCCGTATCAGATATGACCATTGAAGCAGGAACAAATATGGAGATCAACGCCGGAGCTTCTTTGAAAGCATCGGGTAGCGCCCAGGCAGAAATGAGCAGCAGTGGAATCACTGCAATTAAGGGATCAATGGTTATGATAAATTAATTACCATGCCAGCAGCAGCAAGAATAGGAGATATGCATGTTTGTCCTATGACAACCGGAACAGTCCCGCATGTGGGCGGTCCCGTGATGAATGCTGCTGCAACAGTGATCATTGCTGGATTACCTGCTGCAACGGTAGGAGATATGCTCACCTGCGCTGGTCCGCCTGATACGATCATAAAAGGATCAGCAACGGTAATGATAGGAGGTAAGCCGGCGGCGAGAATGGGTGATAGCACGGCTCATGGAGGTAGTATTATCGCAGGTGCTGCAACAGTGGTGATAGGAGGATAAAACACACAATTAAAACAGTTACTATGTCAACGCCATTTGGTATAACAGGTCGGGGCTGGAGCTTTCCCCCGGCTTTTCGGAAAACAACAGGAACAGTTGATATGCTTTTAGATGAAGCTGAAATAAACAGCAGCCTCGAAATACTATTAAACACGGCTACAGGCGAACGGGTAATGTTGGCGCGTTATGGTTGCGATTTAAAAGAGTTCTTATTTGAACCATTAACTACTGCATTAAAAACATTAATGGCCGATAAAATAAAGAAAGCCATTCTTTATTATGAGCCCAGGATCATTGCACATGATGTCTTAATAAATGAATCGGAAGAACTGGAAGGAAAAATATCTATTAAAGTTAACTACACGATAAGAACCACCAATAGCCGGTTCAATTATGTATATGATTATTATATAGCAGAAGGCGCTGAGATAAGAAACAGGTAATAGTTAGCAAATGGCAGAAAAAAAACCATACGATTTTATTTTGCAACGCGACGGAAGCAGCAGTACACAAAGAACTACAAGGGTATTGCTGCAACCCGGCTATTTTAAACCGGATGAAAGGAGTCTTGATGAGATATACCAGTTCGCTAAAAATTTTGCAGCAAAGGTAAACTTCTATGAGTTTGAAAGTTTTGAACAAAGCATCATCACAGATAATATAAAAGTGGAGGACTGCAAAGATGGAGATTGGTCGCAGTTTTTTCAGTCGGTTAGCAACAGTCGGTTAGCAACAAGGAAAGATCTCGATCCCCACCTGGCATTGTTCTTTGCCTTCCTGAAATTGTTTGCCCATGCACAGGATCACTTGAACCAGTTTACAGAAAAACATATTGATTTTTACTATAATAAAATATTAGGTCTTGATTTGAAGCCAGGCCATGAAGACAATGCTTATGTAATATTTGAGTTGGCGAAAAATGCTAATAATGTAATACTTGAAAGAGGATCGCTGCTTGATGCTGGAAAGATCAATAATATACCCGCAACCTATAGTGTAAATGATGACGTGATCTTGAATAAGGCAGTGGTAGCCGAGCTAAAGACCAGTGTTTTGAAGAATGATGCGATAGCGCTTGCGCACCGTACTGATACTGCAGACGGTATATCCAGAAAGCTGCCACTAAGTACACCGTATTTTGATGCATTTGGCTTGCGCCACATTGCTGAAGCACAAATGCAAAAAGCCAAAATTGGTTTTGCCATAGCATCACCGGTTTTGTTGCTAAAAGAGGGTAATCGCAAAATAACTTTTTCCATTTCTTTATCAGGCCTGAATGTGGATTTGAAAAAGGCCAATGCAATTAATGCAGTGGAATTATTTCTGACCGGCGAGAAAGAATGGCTGGGCGCCTATGAATGCTTGCTTACTTTCGGATCCTTTCAGGCTGGCAGGCAAATGCTGATCATTACTTATTCGCTTTCATCCAAAGACCCTGCTGTAACAGCTTATAACCAGGCAGTACATAAAAATACAATTAATACCTCAAGCCCCTTAGCTCAGGTATTAATTGACACAAATAGAACTGGCAACATCTATCCGCACTTAAAAACAGTCCGGGTAGAAGATATTAAGATCAATGTAGAAGTACAGGATGTAGCTAGTTTGGAAATGGAAAATGACCTGGGTCGCATTGATTCAAAAAAGCCATTTTTACCTTTCGGACCAACACCGAAAAAAGGTTCCGGGTTTGAGATTTCTTACGAAGAGCTGATGCAGAAGGATGTATCAGAATACCAGTTCCAGGTGGATTGGTTGGGAGCCCCGGCCAACTTGTCTGCTTATTACAATCTCTACGAAGGATCGAATGGCAATAACAGTTTTACCGCAACCTATTCAGCAGCCGACGGAAATAGCGGAACCACAATGTTGTTCAATGCAACAGATGCCGCTACAACAGTTAAATGGCCGGCATCACCTTTTATTTTTACATGGTCTCAATGGAGGTTCAAAGCATCGCCGGTAGTTTATAAAAATTATCATGGTCTCTTTAGCAATCCCAATTTTATAGGTGTGCTTAAAACGCAATCAACGGTACGGGCAGCCAGTCAGGTTAAAACACAAAATAGTGCGGCTCCCAAGGGGTTTGTTCGCTTTGAATTGAACCGGAGCTTCCTGCACGAAGTATATGGTCGTGTTTTTGCAGAACAGGCAATAGAACAGGCCCGTAACAAAACGGTATCACTGCCCAATCAACCGTACACACCCACTATAAAACAGATCAGGCTAAGCTATAAAGCCACTACGCAACAAAATTTTTTAAATAACAACTCGTTCACATCATTTAGTAAAAAGGAAGTACAACTTTTTCATGTAAATCTGTTTGGTCAGAGTGAACAACACGGCTTTTTAAAAAGCCGGGCACAGGAAGAAATAGGAAACGATATTACAATAGACCAGGACATTCACTTGCTGCCGCAACAGCGCACAGCGGCTTTCTACATTGGTCTTGCCGATTTAACTCCCGGGCAAAGTGTAAGCTTGTTATTCCAATTGGCCGAAGGTACATCCAATGCTGATGCAGAGCCAGTGACTATTGGCTGGCATGTGCTCTGCAACAATGAATGGAGAGCAATTACAGGAAGAGAAATATTAAGGAATGAAACCAATAGTTTGTTACAAAGCGGAATAGTAACACTAGCTATTCCTGAATCAGCAACGACAGATAATACTTTGATGGATGAAGGGTTCGTATGGATCCGGCTTTCATTATCCGGTGACCCCGGATCCGTTTGCCTGTTTGAGAAAGTATTGGCGCAGGCAGCCAAAGCAGGATATTACTCCGGTGGCGCTTTCGCAGGATCGGGCAGTATTGAAGCAGGTTCTATCAAAAAGCTGGTAAAAAAAATGTCGGATATCAAACAGGTATCTCAGCCGTTTTCTTCATTTGATGGTAAGGTTACCGAAACTGCCTCAGCGTTCAGATTGCGGGTAAGCGAGCGCTTAAGGCATAAGCAAAGAGCGGTTAACAATTGGGACTGGGAGCACCTGGTGTTACAGCAATTTCCGGATTTGTACAAAGTGAAATGTTTGAATCATTTTAATGATGAAGATGATTGCTGCAAAGCCAGTCATCCAGGTGCAGTAACGCTGGTTGTTGTTCCCAACGTACAGGGCAGGAACTTTTATAATCCGTTACAACCTAAAGTGAGCACCTTGGTGCGCCAGCAAATAAAAGCATTTTTACAGCCCCGTATATCACTCTTCACGCAACTATTCGTGTCCAATCCTGATTATGAAACAGCGCTGCTCGACTTTAAGGTTCGTTTTCTTTCGGCAGGAGATTTCGGTGTATATCGCGACCAACTCAACAGTGCTATTAAAAGATTTTTAACCCCCTGGGCTTTCAACGATCCGGAAGCGTTATACTTTGGAGGAACAATCAATAAATCAATAGTATTAAATTTTATAGAAGAGCAACCTTATGTAGACTTTGTGACGGATTTGAAATTGTATCACATAGATGAAAGTGGTAACCGAAGCGCAGATGTAGATAGTATTAACATTATTAATCCCAAAGCAATATTGGTAAGCGCCCTTCAGCATAATATTCTGCCCTTCACAACCTAAGCTTTATTGTAAATGAATACTGAATCAACCATATCAAAAAATCCACCAATAGAAAAGACCCTCAACTACTCCGGTTTGAGGGAAGAGGGATTGAAATATTTAGAAGAACTGGGCAGTGATTTCTGGACAGATTACAATGTACATGATCCGGGCGTTACCATACTTGAATTACTTTGTTATGCCATAACAGACCTGGGCCACAGAACAAATCTGCCGATACAGGATTTGCTTGCTTCCAAAGAAAATAGTGAAACCAATCTTCAGAAACAGTTTTTTAGTCCAAGAGAAATGTTCACCACAGAACCGGTGAGCGAACTGGATTTAAGAAAACTATTGATCGATATAGATGGAATTAAAAATGCATGGCTTTTTAAATCGAAGCAAACGCTCTTCTTTGACAAAAAAGAAAGCCGTATTGTTGGCACAAAACCCGCTCCCAATCATGCTTTCAGCACATTCGACCTCAATGGACTTTATGATATAAAGATTGAACTGGATGAGGAACCGTTTGCAAAAAATTGTGCCGATGATACCGCACCCACAGAAGAAGAGACCATTGCACAGGAAGAAAGAGTGAATGAAATAATCCGTCGTGTGCGTCAACGCTTTCACCAGCACCGCCCTTTATGCGAAGACCTTGTAAAGGTCTCGATAGTAGAGGAACAGGAGATCCGCTTTTGCATGGATATTCAACTGGAAGCGAATGTGGATGCGAACGAGGTGTATCCCCGGGTATTTTATTTGTTAAGCCACTATTTATCACCGGCTATACGCCAGTATTCTTTGAAGGAGATGACCGGAGCGCGTAAGGCTAATGGGGTAATATATACCATGGATGAAATATTCGACGGTCCGGTGTTAGAGCATGGCTTTTTTAAAGATGAAGAATTATGGAGTGCGGGCCTGCGGGAAACGATCTATGGGTCGGATATCATTAACCTGCTGATGGATATACCGGGTATAAAATCGATCCATCATTTCATGATGAACTATTGCGACGGGGCTAAAGCAGAAAAGAATGAATGGATATTGCCGGTGGCTCGCGGAAAGAAGCCGGTGCTATGCTACTGCAAGTCGGCAATAAATTTTTATAAAGATGTTATACCTGTAAAAGCGCCACGGCAACAGGCGGTAGAGAAATGGATAGCGCTATTACAAGCAGAACGCACGGCGTTATTGTCGGTTGCTTATGATGATTACCAGTATACCGGGGGATCATGGAGGAACCTGGATGCCTATACATCCATCACCAAAAACCTACCACAATGTTATGGCGTGGGCGATGAGGGGCTTTCTCCATCGGTACCTTTTTCACAAACGATAAAAGCGCTACAGCTAAAAGGGTTCTTACTTTTTTTCGATCAGGTATTGGCAAATTATATAGCACAGCTGAACCAGTTAAAAAATTTATTTCAACTTAAAGATAGCAGTATTGCCGACATGGAAGCAGGAACCTATTTCTTTAAAAAGATCAATGAGGTTAAAGAAATAGAATTGCTCATCGATGGATATGCAACAATGGATGCCGCCGGAGGCCTGTTGGCCGGATTAGTCAATCAGTACGATCATGTAACAGACCGGAAGAACCGGTTATTAGATCACCTGCTTTCAAGATTTGCGGAAAACTTTACAGAATATGTACTTCAAATGTATTCACTGGAAGGACAGCAGGCTGCAGAAAAAGTGATTCTATCCAAATCTCTTTTATTAGAAGAATACCCGCAAATAAGTTCGCGGAGAGCCACTGCTTACGACTATTTTAATAGCACGGACGATGACGAAAATGCTATTACTATATGGGATAGCAAAAATGTTGCTGGCATGGAACACCGGTTGAGCAGGCTGCTGGGTATTGCAGACTACAGCAGACGAGTACTTTCTGACAACAATGAAGAGGGAATGTTTGTGATAGAACATATTTTATTGCGACCTGATATTAACTTTCTACTGGAGCAGGGTGGGTTGTTAGAACCCCGGAACTTTATAGCTGTTTGCAGCGGGGGTGATTGTGATGACTGTGAGGCAGATGCCTATTCCTTTAGGATTACCGTAATCATGCCTGCCGAAACCGGTCGTTTCAAAAACGAGGATTTCAGGAACTACATAGAAAAAACCATAAGGCTTGAAACCCCTGCACATATTTATCCGCGTATATGTTGGTGGAGTAATGAATCCCTTGCTGCTTTTGAACCGGTATATAAAAGCTGGCTTGAGTTGAAACAATCGGGCGGGGATGCAACTACGGAGGGAGTAATAGTATTGCAGCAATTGATTCAATTATTAAACGAAAGAAAAAGTATCTATCCTCCAGGTATATTAAGCGATTGTGAAAACCCGGTTGATAATCCGGTGATACTTGATCAAACCAATTTAGGCAATTTAAAAACCTGATAACATGGCTACGAATATTAAACTGACCCCACCCGTTAACGGTTATTCTATATTTAAAACCAACCAGCTTTTAACAGCAGCGCATTTAAATAGCATCGGCCGTTTCTTCGATTACCAGGACCGGCTTACCAGGGCCCGCATGCTGGGCGTGGGTATCGTTTGCGGATTGAACCTAAGTTTCGGACAACGTTCAATAACCATCAGTAAGGGAGTGGGGGTTACCAGTGACGGAGACCTGCTATCCTTTGATACAGACCAGACATTTTCAGGCATTGCGCCATTCGATGATAAGGATGCACAATATGATTTGTTCCGTCCCCTGTTGGAGAACAGGGAAATACCTGCGCTGTGGCATCTGACACAAGATCAGCAGGAGGATGGCTTTACGACCGTATCTGCTTTTTTTGAAAGAGAAAATGCTCCTTCTGATTATGTAACTGTTTTGTATAATAGCCAGTTTGTAAAAGATACCGATAACTGTTCTGGAGATGATTGCGATGGGAAAGCCGATATGTATCATAACAGCATACATGTATTAATAATGCATAGAAAAGATTATGATAGTATCGTAAAAGAAAACAAATGCAGCGAAGAATATTATCTGCCTGATCTGGCAATACCAAGAGTTTTACTAAACGAGAAAGATAGTATTTTCAGTTATGGAGATCTGCAAACCGCCTACACAACGGGGATCAATAGCGGCGTTAATATATTGCAGGAGCCTTTAAAAGCAGCAACTGAAACGGCTGCAATTTTGCAGGACTGTTATATGGCCGGCGGTGGAAAAGCACAGTTCTTTACAAGCAAAGAAGTTTCTGCGCTGGCACAATTAAACGAATTAGTTAAAACCGCCCTTGCCGAAAACAGGCAGGGAGTGCAGTATATCTATGACTTGTTGAAAGATGTAAGCCAGGCGTATGATGATTTTAAAGAGAGCACTTACGATTTATGCTACGGATGTTGCGTGGCGCCTGATGCATTTCCCAAACATCTTTCCTTAGGCCTATTGCAGAATACAACGAATATATATTCCAAGTACCGGCAGGAGTTTATCGAATCTCCTATTTTGAATAATAAAAATGAAGAGGTAGAGCGGGCACTAAAACTATTTGCGCGCCTTGCAAAACTGCCTGCTACTTTTTCTATTCCGGCAAGACCCGTGATCCGGATCACACCATCAGTAGCAATACATGAAAAACTGGAGAACAAACCGATACCGTATTATTACGATGCAGAAAACCTGGTAGATGACTGGGCGCCGATTATGAGCAAGCGCAATCGAAACAATGCTATTCTATCTTACCATGCTGCATCCTATTCTTCTTTGCCGCATATAACGCAACCGCTGGCTTACAATATCGATAAATATTCATTTTTCAGAATCGAAGGACATGTAGGAAAGACCTACGACAATGCTTATACGACCATCGATAACCTGCGGAAACAATATGATCTGCCATTTGACATAGCGGGCGTTCAATTACAAAAAGAAAAAATAAGGTTCATTCCTCCCCGTGCGATCAAACCAGGCCTGCTGGATCTTTTATACGACAAAGAAAAATTATTGCTGGGCAACAAGCTCGACTTCATAAAAAAATATAACGATACAATTGCCATCAATCTTCCGGATGATAATGAACTGGCTCAACCGGCTATAACAAAAGAATACGGCGACCCCAAGGCATTAAAAAATATGGTGCTCACAAAAAAATTAGAGCTGGAAAATCAGATTACCAATGCCAAAACATTATTGGCAAAACCTGTTTTAGAAACAGCCGGAAAAGTAGATTGGGATGATATGCATATTACCATGGCTAATGCAGGTGCGCAGATCAACAAGAACTCCAAGCTGTTTACCACTGCTGCATATCGTTCACCTATAGAGAACCTGGCTATATTGGAACAGCCCAAAACATTGCTATGGTTGGGCGATCTTTTAGTAAAACAAAAACAACAAGTGGAAGATGGGTATATTTTTAGCAACTTCCTCAGACAAAATCCCTCTATGTTACACAGTGCCGGTGTTTGTAAAGGCGGTACGTTTGTTTTGGTGTATGAAAAAACGGGGGATACAGAAACGGTAGTGGCAGATTTTTACCTGCCCTATATTGCAAAAGCAGATCTGGTAGAATCATCGGTTGATACGTCGAACCTGCCGGTAAGGCCCATAAGAGAAATAGATTTTACGATCTCGAAAGACATCATCAAACGCCCGATACTAAATGCTGATATTTTCAACATTAACGACCAGCTTGTAAAAGTTAAAGATCTAACGCAACAATCAGAACGTGTATTGAATCAGAAGATAAACGAGTTTGATGGAAGGATCAATAAAGTTGGTGAGCAGGTATTAAAGAACGAGCAAAGCATTATTCAAAAAGTAGATGTAGTAAAAGACCGGTATGAAAGCTCTTTCTCCAAACTGATCTCATCTTACGACACGGTTGTAACAAAGTCTAATGTTAAAGTAAACGGAGCACAACTGGGCGAATTTACACGCGAAGAGTTTGATTCAATGGTTACAGGAGTTCGAACCGAGTTTAACGGAAAGCTGGGCGATTTTGAAGCCAATGTGAACAGCCGGTTCAATGCGGTAGCAAAGGACATTACGGAAAGTAAAGCATTAATTCAAAAGGCCGATACTGATATTAATTCGCTGGATGTTAAGATCACATCAACAAGAAATGAAGTCTTGACAAAAGCAGACCAGGATATTAAAACGGTTAACGACAGGGTTACCGCAGTTAATAACACACTTGATGCTAAAATTGGTCAGTCAGCGGCTTCCAGTGATGCCAAATTGAGTAGTGCTATTGCGGGCATTAATCAATCAATTAGTACTAATGCCAACAGCTTCGATCAGAAACTGTCAACCACAAGAGATGAGATTTTAAGTACTGCTGATAGAAATGCGACTACTAAGTTAAATGCGCAGAAGGAAAGCTTCGATACTTCCATTACAAAGATCAATAATGATATTGTTAAAATAAGACCACGTTAAGGTGCCTGAAATAAAACACATAGTAAACAGGATTGCGGTGAATACTTTGGGTATTGCTACAGAAAACGCTTTTAAGTGGAGAGCAGAGGTGGCGGCCTATTTGAGTGATGATTTTCCGCGACACTTACAAACAATACTTGATGACTTGTACGGCCCGGAAGAACAGGTGCGTATAAACCGCTTGGAACTTAATATTGACCTTGTAAAAGCCCGGGGTACAGAATTGTTTCAGAGTGAACTGATACACGCTTTAAGAAGAGCGCTAACAAGTCAAAAACAGGAAGCGATACTGATGAATTTGCAGGACGATATAGCCGCTGATCCGGGTATTTCAAACAGGTCTTTGGGGGCCTGGTTTTTTTATCTTCAGAAAGGATACTATCCCTGGTTTCATCAACAGGTGTTGGGAGCAAAAGAATTAGAGTTATTAATTCAGGAGCATACTGAAGCCATTATCCATCAACTTCCCGTAGTATTAGATTCACTCCAGGCGCAGCAACGGTTTATAATTGAAATAAACCAAGCTGCACTAATGCTATTGCTGCCTTTTTTTGTAAAGGCAAACGGGCGGGATAATTATTTGAAGAAGCACTTATACATGGAGCAAAACAGAGGGCAACAGATAAAAAAAGTCAGTCAGCTGCTTGTAAAGGCCATAGTAAATAAAGAACATTTTGATGAACAACAGCTTATCGAAATGATGGATGTTGCTACCGGTACGGATCAAAAGGAACCCAAAGAAAATAAAGCCGATGCAATAGTTAAGCAGGCCAAACTAAAAAAAGAACCATTCATCAAGTCGAAGGAAGATGCTGATACAACTATCTGGATACAAAATGCGGGATTGATTTTGCTGCACCCATTCCTCCCGGTTTTATTTGACAGATTATCGGTAACAAATGAAAAAAAGCAAGTCACGAATAGGGCGAAGGCATTGGCACTGATCCACTATCTCTTACACCTCGAAGCGGATTATTCAGATGCAAAAATGGTCTTGCCTAAGATCCTTTGCGGCATTTCCTATGATGATCCGGTATCAATGGATTATGAAGTAAACGAAGAAGAAAGGAAAGAATGCGATGAACTTTTGCTTTCAGTGATAGCGTACTGGGAGGCGCTAAAAAACACATCAATTGAAGGTCTTTTGAACGCGTTTGTATTGAGAAAAGGAAAGCTAAGCTTAGGAGATCATGGTTGGCGACTGCAGGTGGAGAAGCGAACAGAAGATATTTTGCTCGACCGCCTTCCCTGGAGCATTGGCTATATAAAGTTGCCCTGGATGATAAGTCCGCTTACAGTGGAGTGGCGATAACTTAAAAAAAAAGCTATGTACACAGCACAAAGAAAAACAGAAGGTGAAAAAAAGGCGACTGCTGTTAGTCGCTTTTTCGCCCCGGTACAAGCAAAGCTAACCGTTAATCAACCTAACGATGTATATGAGCAGGAAGCAGACGCGGTTGCAGATAAAGTAATGCGCATAACCGCTGGTTCAGGCCAAAGCAAGCTGTTCTTCCCGCCTGTCGGTTCATCCCTGCAACGGAAAGAACAAAACAGCGCAGAGATGGCCGCTCCTGATCAGCTAACAGATTATGTTGGGGGGCTGAACAACGGAGGTACTGCTTTAGAGACTCAGACCCAACAGTTTTTTGAATCGCGTATGGGCCGTGATTTTTCCAATGTGCGGATTCACTCAGATAGCGTTGCTGCTCAATCTGCCCAAAGCATTGATGCGCTGGCATACACATCGGGCAATAACATAGTATTTAATCAAAACCAGTATCAACCAGGAACAGACAGCGGGAAAAAACTACTCGCTCATGAGCTAACCCACGTGGTGCAGCAAAGCCCCAATATACAACCCTATAGAAGCAAAAAAGCCTTCAACTTCGGAAAAAATGATACAGCAACACTTATAGAAGATTCCTTTTCCTATAAAAAAGACAAAGACACCAAACCCTGGATAGAAGCGATAACGCTAACCCTTGATACAACAATAACGGATGTGAATGGATATACAACATACAAAGGAACGGGCAAGGCAAGCTATTACAACAATGCCGTGAAACTTCCAGATATCACCTTCACAGCAACTGCTGGCTCAGAAGATTTGGGAATGACTTCTGCCGGTTCCTTTAAAGTAACCCGGATAGAAGGAATTGGTTATAATAGCGGGAAGTATTCTGGTAAAGTAGATAAGAAAAATAGGGAAGGACCTAACAAAAGATATTCAAAGGACTTGTCGGCAAACATGAGCTTTGCCGTTTTCTTCCATGGAGGAGAGGCATTGCATCAGGGTCCTTTAGATTGGAGCTCGCACGGCTGTGTACATGTGGATTGGGGAACCAACGAAATGCAGCAGATCAATTATCATAGTGTAATAGGGCGTACGAAAGTGGATGTGAAATATTAACAGAAAAGGGTTAGCGGAGCAATAAGAGCAGCCAGGTTCATTTGTCATATAAAAAAACCAGGGTATAGCAGTAATTAAAAGAATATCAATTGTAGAACAATGCAGAGCAATGTTGCCATAACCAAAGAGCACAGCAAAAAGCAATCCGTTGGCAGGCAGGGATTGTTTTTTCAGCCTAAGCTAACGGTCAACCAACCTAATGATCGTTACGAGCAAGAAGCGGATGCGGTTGCTGAAAAAGTAATGCAAAAAGACAATTTGAATAGTGGAGGCTCAGCTTTTTTTAATCCATTGCACCAGCCGCAGGAGAAACAAGTGCAGCAACCGGAACTGCAGCTAAAGAAATCGGATACGGTTGAGGCAGATATCTCTGAAAACACGGAAGAGTTTATTGGTAACATGAATCGTTCTGGTCATTCATTGCCGACACGCACCCGGTCTTTTTTTGAGGAGAGAATGGGGCAGGATTTTTCAAACGTAAAAGTTCATACCGATGTTGTTGCCGCTAAATCAGCCCAGAGTATTAATGCGCTGGCCTATACAACAGGGAGTAATATTGTTTTTAATAAGGAACAATATCAACCAGAAACAGACAACGGCAAACGATTGCTGGCCCACGAGTTAACCCATGTAGTACAGCAAAAGGCCACGCCCAAAAGTGTACAGCGTAGTTTAGCAAACATAGGCACGACCATTTCTGCAGCCAACCAACAGGCCATCAGAAACAGGGTAAGCTTTTGGGACGTGCCATTGGCGCCTGCAGTTGTTTCTACCGGAGCACTTGAGGACTATTTCAGGAAATCTCCACCCAATGCATCCATCGGGTTCTCCGGAACAACAGTGATAGACGCCTCTGTAATTCAAACAACCGCAACGCCACAAAGTGCAACATTTGATGTTGCGAGAGGGCTAAATAGTTTACCCGGCCATTTTGTAAGTACGCATAATATGCCGCAGAACTCAACAGCTACTATTAACATGGATCTTTCTTCCTTTGGCGGGCAAGCCGGTATTTTTAGAATTACTTATTTGAACGCCAATCCCGGTACCAGCGGAGCGGCTCAGCCGCAATTTCATCTGGAATTTGTGTCGGCCACAAGAACAACTCCAGTATTGACAGCCCGCCCGGGTACATTTGCCGTTGGCGGGCACGATTTTACAGCGATAGGCTGGCCAGATGATCGCTATGACGAATTAATTGATGTAATGAACCGTCTTCCGGCGACGGCTTTGAGCCAAATTGCCGGGATGAGATTTAGGTATAGAAGCCAGCTTCTTCAAACCATAACACAATTGGGAGAAGACGGGGAAGCATTATTACGAACAGGTGTGCCGGCAAATCAGAGAGAGATAATAGTATGGAGTACTGTTACCAGACCTACCATACTTAACTATAGCGGTTTTACACGAACGGCCTACGTGGTAGCGCATGAAATAGGTCACTGGCTTGACTTTAACCCTATTTTCCTGGCCGCAAACGGCACTGCCGCAGACTCTGCGTCGGGCTTTTACAGGCTGGGTGCCAATGGAGCTTTAACAGAGGGGGCAAACAGGCGTACCCGGTTCAGTAGGTTAAACAGTGCCAACCCTTCCGTTACCAATTATGGAACAACCGACCTTAAAGAAAGCTTTGCCGAATACTTTGCCATGTATGTTACTGATCCGGCGCAGTTAAGGCTTTTGAGGCCTGATGTTTTCGCATACTTCCAGACTGCTTACCCATAAAGCGTAGAAATAAAAAAGGCTTATGGTATACCCCAATAAAGTACATACTCAATTTATATGGCGAAAGAATTAAATCATTTACGCGAAGGCCTCGATCTTCTAAGTACAGCGATAAGTCAGCGCCTGTACTATTTTTTCAGCAAGCAGGAGCAGGCCCCGGCCAGGATCCTACCTGTAGATACCGCCATTCCCAAAATAAAGTCAATACCTACGTTAAATGCAGAGGAGTTTGTAATTATGACAATGGCCCTGGCGCCACATATTGTTCCAGGTTTTTTCGATACTGCGATCCAGCAATATTTGCCGCAGGGTGGGGAGTTCCCCGAATTGGGCGGTATCAAAACAGGCAATCAGAGAGGCATGCAGCCCACAGGCGAAACGGCTTTATTTGTGTTGGCTGGTATGGACGTAAGCGAACGGCTACGGGTATCGCGGTATTTTTCCGCCGACCATTTTTTTTATAAAAAAAATATCTTGTGGTTAGATACAACGCAATCTGGGGAGCCCGCATTCAGTGGCAGGCTGGTTTTATCGCAGGAGTATGTTGATCTTTTATTATTGGGAAAGGCCTCAAGGCCACGTTTCAGCAGCAGTTTTCCTGCAAAACATATTGAAACAGGGTTAGGGTGGGATGATCTGGTATTAAGTGCAGAGTCGATGCAACAGGTGCTCGAATTGCAAACCTGGCTGCAACATAAAAAAACTTTAATGAGCGGTTTGAAAATGGATAAAAAGCTGAAAAAAGGTTATCGCGTGCTTTTCCATGGTCCGCCCGGAACCGGTAAAACGTTAACTGCAACTCTATTGGGAAAGCATACAAAGCGCGAGGTTTATCGTGTTGATCTTTCTATGGTTGTGTCAAAGTATATCGGGGAGACAGAGAAGAACCTGGAAGCGCTTTTTGCCAGGGCAGAAGCCAAGGACTGGATCCTGTTTTTTGATGAGGCAGATGCTTTGTTTGGTAAAAGAACAGGCGTGCGCGATGCACATGATAAGTATGCCAACCAGGAAGTATCCTATTTATTACAACGGGTGGAAGATTTTGATGGGCTGGTAATATTAGCATCCAATATGAAAAGCAATATTGATGAAGCTTTTATAAGGCGCTTTAATGCAATTATCCGGTTTACACAACCCAAACCCGATGAGCGGGAAAGGATCTGGAAAAACTCTTTTCCCGAAAAAATGGCGTTTGGTAACAACGAAGATGTTCCGGCACTCGTAAAGCAATACGAACTTTCAGGGGGAAGTATTGTAAATGTGGTTCAGTATGCCTGTCTTGTAACACTGGCCAAAGGGAGCAAGGAAATTTTTTTGGGCGATGTAGTCGAAGGAATAAAAAGAGAAATGCATAAAGAAGGGAAGCCTTTTTGAAGGAGTTTCATGCTCCCGGAATTCTTGAAACATCGTTGGACAACAGTATAATATTTTCGCAAAAACCAATACGAGAAAGGAGTTCATTTGTTTTTTGACAATTGGACATGATATAAATAGCAACAACCTGCATTTATATTTGTCGTTTTGGCAATTAATTTTGTGTAACAATAACACAAAGGGGTTATTGCGAAGAAAAAGGAAGGTGCAGTGTGATATAAAATAGATTATTCGAAGATTTTTCATATGGCAAGCAATCGTTAGAGGTCAGTCCGTTTCTACGGAAGGACCTTTTTTATTTTCAGCCCTTTTTGATGCCCGAGCATTTTTGGGATCAACCAGTCTACGCCGGATCCACCAATCCCCCAACTTTTCAACTTGATCCGAAATTTTGATTTGTTCGACCAAAGAAAAAAGCAGCTACGATTTTTGTTCGTAACTGCTTCATTTTCTGAGTGGTGTGGGCCGGGATCGAACCGGCGACACAAGGATTTTCAGTCCTTTGCTCTACCGACTGAGCTACCGCACCATCCGTAATCGGGTTGCAAAAATAGTGGTTTTTTTATAACAATGTGTATAATTGTCAAAAAAATGTTAGTTACATCCCATATTCAGCTAAAAACTTGATTCGCATGATCTTAAGTTGCTCCCAGTTGAAGTCAAATTCAGCCAGTTCCTGCTGCGCTACGTCCAGGGACGAGGTTTCGCAGGTTTTAAAATACTCAATAATCTCCTCCTGGTCTGCCTCATCAAGCATTTCGTCTATCGCATAGCCGAGGTTGAGTTTAGTTCCACTGGCAGCGATCGTTTCCATTTCTTCCAAAAGCTCTGAGATCTTCCACCCTTTGTTCTTGGCAATAGTCTCCAACGGTATTTTTTTATCTGTTTGCTGGATAATATATACTTTGTTACCGCTTTTGTTTACCACGCTCTTCATCACAAAATCATCCGGCTTCACAATATTGTTCTCTTCTACGTAGCGGGCAATCAGCTCTATAAATGGCTTGCCGTAGCGTCTCGCCTTAGGGCCGCTTACACCCTGGCATTTTTCCAGCTCCTGTAGTGTTGTAGGAAACATGGTTGCCATATCCTGCAACGATGTTTCCAGGAAAATTACCCAGGGAACCAGGCTGACTTTTTTGGCCTGCTTCTGGCGAAGTTCTTTCAGCATCTCAAACAGCTTGTCGTCCGCTGCTGCGCCTTCTCCGTTACCATCAACAGCTTCTTCATCATCGCCTACAGCGTCTTCAAACTTATTATTGAGAACGATCGTAAAGTTTTTAGGCTTTTTTGTAAACTCTTTCCCCTTGTCAGACACTTTTAACACACCATACTCTTCAATATCTTTTCTAATCAGCCCCTCTAATATCATTTGGCGCACAAGAGAGTTCCAGAAATGAGCATCACGCTCTTTGCCCGAACCAAAACTGCTTAAACCTTCGTGTCGGAACATTTTTACCTGTGGGGTCAGCTTTCCGCTAACAATATTAACCACGTAATCTGTGGCAAACTTCTCATCCAGCTCTTTCAAAGCTTTCAAAGCAATCAATACCTCTGCTTTAGCTTCAATTTGTTCCTTAGGATGCAGGCAATTATCACAACTCCCGCAGTTTTCCTCGAGGTAGTGTTCGCCAAAATAACTCAGGATCACTTTTCTCCTGCACACGCCGCTTTCTGCATAAGCTACGGTTTCATTGATCAGCTGGGCGCCCACTTCGCGTTCACTCAATGGTTTATCGCGCATTAAATGCTCCAGCTTGCTAACATCTTTATGAGAATAATACAGCACACACTTTCCCTCCAGGCCATCGCGCCCGGCCCTACCCGTTTCCTGGTAATAATTCTCAATCGATTTGGGGATATTATAATGAATGACAAACCGGATATCCGGCTTATCAATGCCCATTCCAAAGGCAATCGTGGCCACAATAACCTGTACGTCTTCGCTTAGAAAGTCATCCTGCCTTTTTGCGCGCAATTTTGCGTCCAAACCAGCATGATACGCAACGGCAGTTATGCCATTGGCCTCCAGGATGCTGGCAAGCTCTTCTGTTGTTTTGCGGTTAAGCGTATAAATGATCCCGCTCTTCTTTTTCATTCCCTTGATAAAACGTACAATGCTTTCGTCCGTTTGGTTCTTTTTTATCTTGGGAAGAATTTCGTAATAAAGATTTTCCCTGTTGAAGGAGGAAATAAAAATGTTGGGATTACGCAGGTCAAGGTTTTTTACAATATCGCTCTGCACTTTGGGTGTAGCCGTAGCAGTTAATGCAATAACCGGTACCTCTGCATTGATCTGGTCCATCATTTCCCTTAACCTTCTGTATTCAGGGCGAAAATCGTGCCCCCACTCACTAATACAATGCGCTTCATCTACTGCGAAAAAAGAAATATCCAGGTCACTGAAAAATGCAAGATTTTCCTGTTTGGTTAAGGTCTCCGGGGCAACATAAAGCAGTTTTGTTTTGCCGGAGAGCAGATCGTCGTGAACCTCTTTTATTTCTTTTTTATTCAGGGTTGAATTGAGAAAGTGAGCCACTTCGTCATTACTATTATAACCTCTTACCAGGTCTACCTGGTTTTTCATCAACGCAATAAGAGGGGAAACAATAATGGCAACGCCTTTTAATATTACTGCCGGAAGCTGGTAACATAAACTTTTTCCGCCACCCGTTGGCATTATTACAAATGTATCATTCCCTGCAAGCAGAGACTCAATAATAGCCTCCTGCTTACCCTTAAACTGTTTGAATCCGAAATTCTTCTGCAACTCTTTCTGCAGATCTATTTTAGCCTTCGGCTTTTGCTCAGGTTCTTTTTTGGCTTTTTTTGGAGCCGCTTTTGCTGATTTAACTCCCATTATATCAAATCCATAATATTTAAAAAAAGTAGTGTAAAAAGATACACCAGTTCTCCCTAATAAAAAAATATTCTTTAGAAGGGGGTGCTAAGTTAGTCTAACTAATGAAACGATTAAAAGCAAAAAAGGTTAAAGTTTCTTTTGATTGCTGATGCTTGTAGAATATTTCAGCTAAAATGATCCTTCCGGTGCGTTTACTCATTGAATTTCAGATAGTCCTGTTTTTATCGTAGTTCCTCCCAATTGATTAAAGAAACCTTTTTCTTTTTTAAATGTATAAACCGATATTTTTGCCTTTTGCTGTAAATCATGCCACAATCACCTAAAGATATAGCCCTTCGTGTAATAGCAATGGAAGCTGCAGCTATCAGCGAGCTGGGGATGTTGGTTAATGATCAGTTCGACAAAGCCATTGAGTTATTACAAAACTGCAGGGGGCGCGTTGTTTTGAGCGGAATTGGTAAAAGCTCGTTGATTGCACAGAAAATAGTAGCCACCTTTAACTCTACCGGAACACCATCTATTTTTATGCACGCGGCAGATGCATTACATGGTGATTTGGGAATTGTGCAGGATAATGATATTGTTATTATTCTAAGTAAAAGCGGTAATAGCCCGGAAATAAAGGCACTGATACCACTTATAAGGAATTTTGGCAATAAGCTGATCGCAATTTCCGGTAATAATCAATCTTTACTGGCCTTACAGGCAGATGTTTTTTTAGATACCACCGTGCAGCAGGAAGCCTGTCCCAATAACCTGGCGCCCACCACCAGTACCACTGCACAGCTGGTAATGGGCGATGCGTTGGCTGTTTGTTTAATGGAACTAAGGGGTTTCAAAGACGGGGACTTCGCGAAATTTCATCCGGGAGGTACTTTAGGGAAGAAATTATACCTGCGCGTGGCCGATGTTTGCGCACATAATGAAAAACCTTCTGTAATGGCGGATCAAACATTGAAAGAAGTTATTGTTGAAATAACGAAAAAACGGCTGGGAGTTACCGCAGTGGTAGATGAACAACAAAATCTTATAGGCATTATTACCGATGGCGACCTGAGAAGGATGCTCGAGAAGAACGCGGATATTGAAAATATTGCAGCAAAAAATATTATGACGCATGCGCCGAAAAGTATTATTGGAGAAGAGCTGGCTGTAACAGCATTAGATATGATGCGCAGAAATGCCATTACCCAATTGGTTGTTACCAACGGGTCGAAATACTCAGGCATCATACACATTCACGATTTATTAAAAGAAGGGTTAATTTAATTTATGAACAAGAACCATTATGTAGCCATTATGGCCGGAGGCATTGGAAGCCGGTTTTGGCCGAAAAGCAGAACGAGTTTTCCAAAGCAGTTTTTAGATATATTAGGTACAGGTAAAACGCTCATACAGGCTACATTTGCGCGTTACAGCAAAATTGTTCCCGTTGAGAACATTTTTGTTGTAACCTCCGAAGATTACTCGGATATTGTACACGATCAGTTGCCGGCATTACCACAAGAAAATATTGTGGCAGAGCCATTTAGAAAAAATACGGCACCCTGCATTGCCTATATCGCGTTCAAAATTTATAAGCTAAATCCAGATGCGGTGATGATTGCTGCGCCCGCAGATAATCATATACTGGACGAAGAGAATTTTGGTGACATAATGCACAAAGCCCTGGATTTCGTATCGCATGTAAACGCACTAACTACAGTCGGTATTATGCCCACCCACCCTAATACGGGCTATGGTTATATTCAGCACGAGGGCCCCGAAGCGGCGCCGGGAATTTACAAGGTAAAAACCTTTACCGAAAAGCCGAACCTGGAACTGGCAAAGACCTTTATTGAGAGCGGTGATTTTTTATGGAACAGCGGTATTTTTACCTGGAGGTGTAAAACCATCATTAGCGCGTTTGAGCAGCACCTTCCAGAAATATTTGAGCTGTTCGATGGGGAAAAAGATAAATTCAATACGCCCGGGGAAAAAGAGATAATTGAATCTATTTACTCTCAATGTCCGAGTATTTCAATTGATTTCGGTATTATGGAAAAAGCAAACAATGTCTACATCATACCGGCCTCTTTTTCCTGGAGCGACCTGGGTACCTGGAACAGTGCCCACGCAAATATGGAAAAAGATTATTTTGATAATGCTGTTGTGGGTAGTAACGTGATGGTTTTTGATACGCACCATTCCATGATTCATACTTCTAACAAAAAACTACTATTGGTACAAGGGCTCGAAGACTATATTGTGGTAGATACAGATGATGTACTGATGATCTGTAAAAAGGATAAAGAACAAGAGATAAAAGACTATGTTTCTGAGATCAAAAGAACCAAGGGTGATAAGTATTTATAAGATTTCCGCATAATCGGCGTAATTTTAAGGAACTATGTTAAGCAGCTACCCGGTACAAAACATCCTGTTTTTAGATATTGAAACGGTGCCTCAGCATCCGGATTATAACTATTTGGCCGAGGATTGGAAGGGTCTTTGGAACAGTAAGGCGGGCGTATTATTAAGAGGAAGGGAAGAAGAAACTCCTGAAACGATTTATGAACGGGCAGGAATTTATGCGGAGTTTGGCAAGATCATCTGCATCAGCTGCGGTGTTATTATACAGGGGCCGGAAAATAACAGGAAGCTGGTAATTAAGTCCTTTGCGGGTACAGATGAAAAAGAGTTGCTCAGGAATTTTAGCGAAATGCTGGCTAAGTGGAGTCCTCCGGCCGGTAGGAGCAGCAGCGAACCGAAATATCTTTGCGCACATAACGGGAAAGAGTTCGACTTTCCATATATCTGCCGGAGACTTATAATCAACTACTTACCCATCCCTCTACTGTTAAACATTGCCGGAAAGAAGCCCTGGGAAGTGAATCACCTGGATACGATGGAGTTGTGGAAGTTTGGAGACTACAAAAGCTACACTACGCTTAACCTGCTGGCCCACAGTCTGGGGATACCCACTCCTAAAGATGATATTGACGGCAGTATGGTCGCTAAAGTGTACTACGAAGAAAAAAACCTTGATCGTATTGTTACCTATTGCCAAAAAGATGTGATAACGCTGGCGCATATATTTCTCCGCTTTATGGGAGAAAACCCCTTACCTCCGGAGTCAGTTGAAATAAAGTAGAGATCCTGTTAGTTTCAACCAGGAGCTTTTCCGATAAAATAGGGTGGTTACAACACGGATAAAAGCACAGACCAATTACTGTATTTAAAATTGTTATGGGCTGCAAGCCTGCATTAACCTATTTTTAACCGAAATAAAAATATATTTGCGCCAATCTAAAATAGTTATGAAGAAAATTTTATTTGCTGCATGCGCTTTATTTTTTGCAGGAAGTGTATTTGCTCAGGTTGATACTACAACAAAACCTGAATTGGTGGTAAGCGAACCGCCTAAAAAACCAAAGAAAAAATACAATCTTACAAACCGCGCAAATGACCATTTTTTAGTGCAGCTGGGCTATACTAATTGGATGGATGCGCCTGATAGTATTTCTACCAAGGGCCTGTCAAGAAGCATTAATGCATATTTTATGTTCGATTTTCCTTTTAAAAGCTCTCCCAAACTAAGTGCCGCCATTGGTGCAGGTGTGGGTACAGACCATGTTTTCCTTGACGGAAGCTTTGCTGATGTAAAAGGAAGAACCACTACCATGCGTTTTTACGGTGGAGATACCGCGAATGTTGACGTGAAAAAAACCAAAGTAGTGACCAGCTACCTGGAAGCGCCAATTGAACTCCGCTATACTTCAAACCCGGAGCAGAGCGACAAAAGTTTCAAAGTGGCAATAGGAGTAAAAGTGGGAACCATGTTGAAAGGTGGTACGAGAAGCCGTATTACAGAACCTGCTTCCAGCCCTAATTACCTGTTGAAAGAATCGAGCAAGACTTATTTTAATACTACCCGTATTGTAGGCACGGCTCGCATAGGTATGGGTCATTTTACCCTGTTTGGCACCTATCAGTTTACCAGCTTACTGAAAGCAGGAGCCGGTCCTCAGCTAAAGCCGTATACGATAGGTCTTAGCTTTGGTGGTCTTTAAAATCGGAAACAACAATATTTAGGAGCGGTGGTGACACCGCTTTTTTTGTCAACAAAAATTTGTGCAAGCAAATGATTGCATTTATATTTGCAAGCAAACGCTTGCGTATAATGAATGCACGAAGAGACGTATTTCAGGCTATTGCCGATCCCACGCGGAGAGCCATTATCGGCTTTATATCCAAAGAGCCCACGAATATTAATACGATTGCAGAGCAGTTTGATGTTAGCCGCCAGGCAGTATCGCTGCACCTGAAGATATTAACCGAATGCGGGCTGGTATCTGTAAAACAACAGGGACGTGAGCGGGTTTGCGAAGCAAAACTCGAAAAGTTGAACGAAGTAAATGAATGGGTGAACCAGTACAGGGAGTTCTGGACCCAAAAGCTGGGCGCGCTCGAAACCTATCTCAATAATATTTCAGGCAATAAAAACGATAAATATGAAAAATCAACTGGGAAAAATATCAAAGGAAAATGATGGATTCAAAGTTGTTTTTGAAAGAGTTCTGCCGCACCCGATAGAAGCGGTTTGGAATGCAATAACCCATCCCGAAGAATTAAAGTACTGGTTTACAGACATTGATCTGGATCTGCAACCTGGAGGTAAAATAGTTTTTCAATACCGCGATAAAGACAAAACCCAATCTTTTGGTGAAACTATAAGTGTTGATGCGCCGAACCGGCTGGTTTGGACCTGGGAAACCGAACTCGCAGTTTGGGAGCTTTATGCTGTCAATGACCACTCTACCCGGCTGGTTTTCACCTATAGCAAGATCGAAGAAAGCTATGCCGTGAATGTTGCCTCCGGGTTTCATGATCTGCTCAACCTGCTTGAAGAGCGCCTGGCGGGAAGCGCTGCAGTTTCACCCTTTGGAGCTGAGGAAAACCCGACGGCATTTCAGCCAATTCAGGTTCGATACGCTGCCAGTGTTTACCCCGAGTATCCGGATCTGTTGAAAACTCAACCGTTAACATTAGAAAAAGAATTAAATGCGCCTATAGAGCAGGTTTGGAAAGCGCTTACTGATAAGGAGCAAATGAAGCAGTGGTATTTCACGTTAGACGATTTTGAGCCGGAAGAAGGATTTCGGTTTTCTTTTGCCGGTATTGGCAGTACCGGTGAGGAGTACATACATCGGTGCACCATTTACCTGGTAAATCCACCGTATAAACTACAATATAGCTGGGCTTATGATGGTATTTCAGGATTTTCACTGGTAGAATTTAACCTGGTTGAATCGGGTGATAAAACGATCTTAAAGCTAAATCATTTTGGTTTGGAATCCTTTCCACAGGATAAAGCAGACTTTGCGCGCAGCAGCTTTAATGGCGGATGGAATGAACTTATAGGGAAACTACTGCCGGAATATCTGTACGGCAAGGAATGAAAAAATTCAAATACACAATGAAGCGGCTTTGGCGCCCCGTATCTTTGATAAAACTTTTAATGCTACATTCGACACCTAATTATCAACCCGGAATAAGCCCGAATGGAGTTTCATGATATCAGCTATTTAAAAAACGGAACACCCCGGCAGCAGGAGGCCTACACCATTCTGCAACAAAATAAGGTTTTGGAAAAGCTGCAGGCATTCGACCCGGTTTTAGTAGGAACGATACCTATTAATGTAGATATTGAAACCAGTGATCTGGATATTATTTGTTGCTTCAAAAACAAAGACTTTTTCAGGGATACAATAGTGAGCCTTTTTAAAACGAGTCAACATTTTTCTATAAGAGAACGGGAAGACAAAGAAGACACAGTTATCGCCGGGTTTTACGCAGATGGCTTTATGTTTGAGATATTTGGACAACATATTCTCAGCCGGCAACAATTCGGTTACCGGCATATGTTGATAGAGTATAGGTTGCTTAATAAATTTGGAGAAGCATTCCGCAAAAAAGTAATTGCTTTGAAAAAACAGGGTTACAAAACAGAGCCTGCATTTGCGAAGCTGCTGGGGCTGCCGGGCGATCCATACCAGGCACTGCTTCAACTGGAAGAAGCAACGGGTGAGCACTTAAATGATACCAATGGATATTGATTTAATACTGGATACCATTTATTCGCTTCCCCCGGCATCCAGGGGCCGGCTTACTGAAGACATAAAAGAGGTTTCTTATCCGAAAGGACATATTCTGCTAAAGGCTCAAAAAGTAGAAAATTCGATCTACTTTATAAAAAAGGGAATAGTAAGAGCGTATGAAAACAGTACCGAAAACGAAGTTACATTCTGGTTCGGCCAGGAGGGCGATCCTGTAATTTCTATGAAAAGCTATATAAGAAGCCAGAAAGGATATGAAGATATTGAGCTGCTGGAAAATACCGAACTCTACCAGATCTCATCCCAAAAGCTACAAGCGCTTTTTAATAAAGACCTGCATATAGCCAATTGGGGAAGAAAACTGGCAGAGCAGGAATTGATCAAAACAGAAGAGCGGTTGATTGCCATGCAGTTTAAAACGGCAACGCAGCGATATAAGGACCTCCTCGAACAGCAGCCCGGACTACTCAACAGGGTTTCATTAGGTCATATTGCATCTTACCTCGGCATTACTCAGGTAAGTTTAAGCCGTATCAGGGCTGAAATAAGATAGCTCGTTTTTATCATTTGTAAAAAGAATCGTCGGGCTAATAACAGACCTTTGCGGCAAATTAAAGATATGAACTGGATTATTCTGATCATCGCCGGGCTATTCGAAGTAGCATTTGCCTCCTGCCTGGGAAAGGCCAAAGAAACATCAGGTACAGAAATGTATGCATGGTATGGCGGGTTTCTGGTAGCGCTAATTATCAGCATGCTATTATTGATGAAAGCAACGCAGACATTGCCCATTGGAACCGCTTACGCAGTATGGACTGGAATTGGAGCTGTTGGCACAGCATTAATGGGAATGTTTTTTTTTAAAGACCCGGCCAGCTTCTGGCGCATATTTTTCATTATAACCCTTATAGGCTCCATTATCGGATTAAAAACCGTATCGCATTAAATTAAACTTTGGACATATTTGCCACGTATTTACCGCAAGCTTTTTGAATGGTCTCTTCCATTGGTGTGTAGGAAAAGTCGGGTAAAGCTTTGAGCAATTTGGTATTATCGAACCGTGTAAGGCTGTTGGCAACTTTAGCGCTCTCCCGGGTAAGTAACGGCTTTTGCCCGCTGAAGAATGACTTAATTTTCTCTATTCTCCAGGCCACACCTGATAAGAAGGGGGTGGCTTCTTTATAAGGACGTTTCTTTCCAAAATTATCGGCCATGGTATCAAATAATTTACGGAAGGGCCAGTTATCATTACAAATGATATAGCGCTCTTCAGTAATATTACTCTTTAGGAGCATTATGCAAGCCCGTGCTACATCTTCTACATCGGTAAAACCATTAACACCATTAGTAAACCATTTAAACTGGTTATAGGCGCTTTTAAAAATAGCGCTGCTGCCTTGGTTCCAGTTGCCATAACCCAAAACGGTAGCCGGGTTTAATACAACACCCTCCAGTCCTTCAGCAAAGCCTCTCCATACTTCCAGCTCGGCCTTAAACTTACTGATCGCATAATGGGTATTGGCATTGGAGTCTTCCCATTGGGCCTTTTCATTTACTGTTCCGCCGGTCAGCTTTCGGCCTATCGCCGCAACCGAGCTTATGTAAATGAGTTTGCGAACACCCGTTTCGAGTGCAGTGTTTACCACATTTTTAGTACCTTCTATATTCACATGGTACATATTGCTTCTGTCTTTTTTGCTAAAAGAAACAATGGCTGCGCTATGGATCACCGCATCGATGCCCTGCATGGCATCTTCTAGGGCAATAACATCTAAAATATCCCCCTCCACCCATTCTACCTTGTCTAATATAGCAGGCTCAATAAACTGGGGTAGCTGCGCGGAAGAGCGTTTGATAGCTCTCACTGAAAATCCTTGCCTTACCAGTTCTTGAATAATATAGGCGCCAACAAAACCAGTGCCGCCGGTAACAAGAATATTTGAGATTTGAGGTATGATGTTAAATATTTGGCGCAAAAGTAACACAATTCCAATCGATAGCAGTTTGTATGTACAATAAAACAAAAACCCTGTGGCATTTCTGTCACAGGGTTTAAAACCAATAGATACAAAACTATTTCTTCCCTATCCGGTACAACTTTCCATGTGCACCATCACAAACCGCATAAAGCGCTCCATCCTTACCCTGCTGCACATCTCTGAACCGGTCCTGGCGGTCGGTTAATAATCGCTTTTCGCCTGGTTCACATCAATGTCAATAATGTCGCCGGGTTTACAATCCAATGCTTTGCAAATTGCTTCCAAGGTATCAAAACGCACGCCTTTAGCTTTGCCGGTTTTTAAAATGGACAGGTTAACAATGGTTAGCCCTACTTTTTCCGAAAGCTCGGTAAGGCTCATTTTTCGCCGTGCAAGCATCACATCCAGGTTTATTACAATAGACATTTATATAAATTTCTCGTTTTCCTTTTTAATAAAGTATGTGTACTCTAAGAAGCGGGACATAAAAAACAACAGCATCAGTGATAAGATCGTCAGAGGATTTAAACAAAAATTAACCAATGCTTTAAAGTAAATAGATGGTTCTTGTATTAACAATTCTACAGAGCCCGTAATACTATATATTTTATTTAAGTTGACTATTTCGTTAGATAAGGTCCCTACATAAGCAGAAAGAGCAAATAAGCCTATAATGTTTTTGATTTTTTTAGATGCCCGATTATCCCATGTTTGATATTTAGAAATTTGTTTAAAAAGCTTATAAATGCCAATAACGCTAATGATAAGCAATGTATTGGCGAAAAAGTTAACAAAGTATCCTAAACCTACAGTAGAATTAATTGGTCTGTCAAAACCAAGTTGCAGGGTATATACAATTGTTGTGCAGTAAACTAAAAACCCAAAAATAATCAATAGCGTAGGGGTAACTCCGAGAGAGAATTTTTTTTCCATAATTAATCTTTTTTACAAATATTAATAAAGTTTTTAAAACAAAACAAATAAAATTTATCGTTTTATTTTAAATTTTTAAAACAAAACGGCAATAGTGAGAAACGGAAAGCCCCGCAGCGGTAACGCCACAGGGCTTCTAATCTATTATGTGAGATATAATCTATTTCTTCCCGATCCGGTACAGCTTTCCGTGAGCACCATCACAAACCGCATAGAGTGCTCCATCCTTACCCTGCTGCACATCCCTGAAGCGGTCCTGGCGGTCGGTTAATAATCGCTCTTCACCTACCACTTTGTTATCTTTTATTTCAAGCCTCAGGATATGCGATCCGCTCAAACAGCCAATAAAGAGATTATTCTTCCATTCAGGAATAAGATCACCGGAATAAAATGTCATACCACTAGGAGAAACTACCGGATCCCAGTAATAAACAGGTTGTTCCAGGCCCTCTTTCTGAGTAAGACCTTCTCCAATTTTACCGCCACTATATTCTAAACCATAACTGATGGTGGGCCAGCCATAATTTTTGCCTGCTTCAATACGGTTTACTTCGTCACCACCACGGGGTCCAAATTCGTTTTCCCACAAATCTCCGGTTTGAGGGTGAATGGCGAGGCCTTGTACGTTTCTATGGCCATAAGTATAATTTTCCGGCATTGCGCCAGCTGTATTGATGAACGGATTTCCACTGGCTGGCTTGCCGTCTTTGGTAATCCTTACAATTTTGCCCAAACCGGTAGCAAGGTCCTGCGATTTTGCCCTGGTTTGAAGGTCAGAGCGCTCCCCGGTGCTCACAAACAGGTTTCCGCTTTTGTCAAAAAGAATACGGCCTCCATAATGAAGCGTGCCGGCAAAAGCCGGGGCAGCGCGGTAAATCACCACGGGATTTTCAATCTTTTTTTCATCATCGGCCAGGCGGCCTTTGGCAACCGAGGTTAAATTACCCCCGCTTGTTTTCTCCGAAAAAACCCAATAAACCATCCGGTTACTGCCAAAATCCGGGTCCAGGGTTATACCTAATAATCCTCCCTGACCTTCGGAACTAACGTCTGGCAAACCTAAAAGAGGGGTGGACAATTCGCCGCTGGTAGTTGCAATGCGCAGGGTGCCGCCCTTTTCTGTTATCAATAACCGGCCATCAGGTAATACCGCAATGCACCAGGGATTTACCAGTCCCTCAGAAATTACTTTGATATCCAGTTCTGTAGACGTTTTCATCCCTGCAATCCGGGTTTGCCCTTCAAATGCAGGTTTGTAAGTACTGTTGGGATCTTTGGTTTCAACCGGGGGTAAATTATGGAACGTAGAGTCTTTATCTACCGGCGTGTCGGGCTTAGGTTCATGGCTGTTACCACTGCAACTGATCAATACAGCAGAGCTAACTACCGCGAAAATTTTTGGGATCATGGACGTCATTTTTGTTTTAAAAATAAGTTTAAAGGTGTATTATTAATGCAACCGCAACAAATAAAAAGAAGAAATCCTGCCGGGCTATCGCTTTATTTCACGAATTTCGCGAAAATTTTTTACCGGGCCTTTTACCGGCTCCCCGCGTAAAGATCCGTTCACTAAATACATCATTTACCTTGAGTAAAAAAGGGTTATATGCTGTTTTGATGGCATTACTACTGCCTTTGGCTTGTTATTTAATTATCCGCCACTACAGCAATGAAGCAACATCGATGCCACGGCATTATATGCCAGACAGTGTGAGTACGCGCCTGGAAAACGGCAAGCAGGTCACTGACACCCAGTGGCATAAAGTACCGGATTTTGCGTTGATCAACCAATTGGGTGATTCTGTGCGTTTAAGCGACTATGAGGGAAAGATTATTATTGCAGACTTCTTTTTTACACATTGTCCTACCATTTGCCCGGCATTAACCACCAATATGCGTACGCTCGAAAAAGCGATTACCAATGCACAAAGAGTAGGTGATAAAACCAATACCAACATACACTACATGTCTTTTTCGGTTGATCCCGAGAGAGATTCCGTTGCCCAGCTGAAAAAATGGGCAGATCGCTTCCAGATCAATCCCGAACAATGGGACCTGCTTACAGGAGAGAAGAAAACGATCTATGATCTGGCGATTAACGATTTAAAGTTAGGCCTGGTGGATGGAAAAGGAATCGATACGTCCTTTATACATACCGACCATTTTGTGTTGATAGACGGGAAGCGCAATATCCGGGGTTATTACCATGGGCTCGATTCTGCCGATCTGAAAAAGCTTTCCCGCGATGCAGTGTTGCTTACGCTTGAAAAAGACAGGAGCAAAAAGGGGGGATTGCCCGTGAAATTGCTGGCGATTGTTTTCTTAATTGCTGCAGTTGCTGTGGGTTTATTTATGATTTTATTTAAAAAGAAAAAGAATGCTGAAGGCTAGTTGGAAGAAAAATGATAAAAAGGCCAATTGGCTGATCTTATCCTTTTCGATAGTGGTTTTTTTGATTATCGCTGCTTTAGGGCGTGTGCACCTGCAGGTGGACCTGGGTTTTGATGTGCATGTTTTTGCACTGGCTAACGCTGTTATTAATTCGATCGTGGCTGTTTTGCTCGTTGCGGCATTAGTATTCGTTAAAAAGGGGAACTACGAGCTTCATAAAAAAATCATGCTTTTTGCCATGGTTTTATCCATTCTGTTCCTGGTAAGTTATATCTGTCATCACCTGTTTGCAGGGGATACCAAGTTTGGAGGCTCAGGAGGATTAAAAACTTTTTACTACGTAATTCTTCTGACGCATATCCCTCTGGCAGGTATTATTCTTCCTTTTATTTTGTTCACCGCCTATCGTGGTTTGGTGGGAGAATATGCACGTCATAAAAAAATTGCCAGGATCACCTGGCCGCTTTGGTTATATGTTGCTATTACGGGTCCGGTCATATATATACTCATCAGTCCGTATTATTAAAAAATATTTACAACAGGTTCAAAATGGCCGTCCGCACCGGACGGCCATTTTTGTGTAAACACAACCGGGGAAATAAGTTTCCTCCTATCTTCGTTTTAATATAAATAAGAAATCAATGAACGTATTTGAAGTACGCGGAGGCAAGAAGCTACAGGGAGAAATTATACCACAGGGCGCTAAAAATGAGGCCCTGCAAATAATAAGCGCAGTGCTGTTAACACCTGAAGAAGTTACCATTAATAATATACCGGATATACTGGATGTAAACCTGCTAATAGAATTACTTTCAGAAATGAACGTAAAAGTGAACAGGACCAGCCGCAGTACCTGCATTTTTAAGGCAGATGATGTAAACATAGATTATTTACACAGCCCCGAGTTTAAAAAGAAAAGTGGCAGGCTTCGTGGAAGCGTAATGTTGGCTGGCGCGATGCTGGCTCGCTATAAAAAGGCCTTTATTCCTAAACCAGGGGGAGATAAGATCGGTAGAAGACGGCTGGATACCCATGTGATCGGGTTTCAGAAATTAGGCACGCAGCTCGATTATAACCAGGAAGATGGCTTCTTTCATCTTACTGCCGAAGAGCTCAAAGGCACTTATATGTTGTTGGATGAGCCCTCTGTAACAGGAACGGCCAATATTGTAATGGCCGCAACCATGGCAAAGGGAACAACCACTATTTACAATGCCGCTTGCGAGCCGTATTTACAGCAGTTGTGTAAAATGCTGAATCGCATGGGTGCTAAGATCAGCGGAATTGGCAGCAACCTGTTGGTGATAGAGGGCGTGGATTATCTGGGAGGCACCACACATGCGATGTTGCCCGATATGATTGAAGTAGGCTCTTTTATTGGCTTAGCAGCCATGACTAAAGGGGATATCACTATCAAAAATGCTGGGATTAACGATCTCGGAATTATTCCTGAAAAATTCAGGCAGCTGGGTATTGCTATGGATTTTAAGGGAGACGATATACATATACCTTCACAGGATAACTATACCATACAAAAATACCTGGATGGTGGGGTTTTGACTATTTATGATAACCCCTGGCCGGGCTTTACGCCTGACCTGCTGAGTATTGTGCTCGTAACAGCCATACAGGCAACCGGGAGTGTTTTAATACACCAGAAAATGTTTGAAAGCCGTTTGTTTTTTGTAGATAAGCTGATCGAGATGGGTGCCCAGATCATCCTTTGCGATCCGCACCGTGCAGTAGTTATCGGCCTTGAAAGGGAACACCAGTTAAGAGGTATTACCATGAGTAGTCCGGATATTCGTGCCGGTGTGGCGTTATTAATTGCGGCCCTCAGCGCCGAAGGGAAAAGCACGATTCAGAATATTGAGCAGATAGATCGCGGTTACCAAAATATAGATGCCCGTCTGCAGGCATTGGGAGCGGATGTGAGAAGGGTGGTTAGCTAATCCGGTTAACAAGTTGAAAAGTTTAAAAGTTGATAGGTTTTTATCCTTGTCAACAAGTTAACAAGTCAACAAATCAACTTAACGAATGAAATACTACAATACAAAGGACTGGGTCGGCATTCTTTTTAAAGTTACCAAGGCAGATGTATTAAGGAAGCTTTGGTGGATTTTGTTGATCATTGCAGCGTATTCCGGCTTTATCGCTTACCTGGAACTGGGATATTGGAAACTCTCCGATAAAAGCGTGATCAAAAACCTGCCCATACTTCATTCTTTGTTAGGCTTTGCAATTTCGCTGGTACTGGTATTCAGAACCAATACCGCTTATGACCGGTGGTGGGAGGGGCGTAAGCTTTGGGGCGCATTAATGAACAATTCCCGCAACCTGGCTTTAAAACTGTCAGTGGTGTTAAGAGAAGATCAGCAGGAAGAGCGGGAGTTTTTTAGAAATATTATACCCGGCTATGCGCTGGCCCTGCACCAGCACCTGTTGAAAGAACGTACCCGCGTTATGTTGTTTGACGAAAATGACCAAACAAAAAAAATTATTTCGGCGATTGATACGGAAAAACATGTTCCCAACCAGGTAGCAGGCTTAATTTATGAGCACGTAAAAAAGCTATATCGCGATGGATCCATAAGCGGCGAGGTATTACTTTTTTTAAATGGCGAGCTGCAGTCTTTTACGGATGTATGCGGTGCTTGTGAGCGTATAAAAAATACGCCCATACCATCATCTTATGGTATTTTCATAAAAAGGTTCGTACTCATCTACCTGCTTACCTTACCCTGGGGTTATGTATTTCAACTGGGCTACTGGGTAGTACCTGTAGTGGTATTCATTGCATACGTATTAGCCAGTCTTGAGCTGATTGCAGAAGAAATAGAAGATCCCTTTGGTGGCGATGAAAATGATCTGCCTACCCATAAAATGGCCGATAATATCAGGAAAAGCGTAGAAGAGATATTGTAGCGAATAGTTGCGGTAAACAGGTCACGGTTTAAACCATGGCCTGTTTACCGGTATCCAATATTTAATCGCATACATAAGGCCATCTCTTGTTTAACTCACAAACTTCATCCTTCAAATTTTTTACTCCCGGCACAAATGCCGTAATTTGTGTATGGCTTCCCACAATAAAAAAATTATCATTATTACCGCTCCGTCCGGCGCAGGTAAGACCTCTATAACGCATTTTCTACTGGAAAAATATCCGCAACTCGCCTTCTCTACCTCTGCGGCTACCCGTTCTCCACGAGGCAATGAAGTAAATGGCAAGGACTATTATTTTATGAAAGTGGATGAGTTTCAGCAAAAAATACAAAAAGGAGAATTTGTTGAATGGGAAATGGTATATGAAGGAAAGTACTACGGAACACTTAAAAAAGAACTGGACCGGCTTTGGAAGGATAACAGGTGCCCCTTATTGGACATCGATGTAAAAGGTGCCATACATGTACAAACACAATACCCTCAAACTTCTCTGTCTATTTTTATTGAACCACCATCCGTAAGAGAGCTGGCAAGAAGACTGGCGAGCCGCGGAACGGAAACAGAGGAATCCTTACAAACCCGGGTAAATAAGGCAGAATATGAGATGTCTTTCAGTAGCCATTTTAACCACACTATTGTAAATGACGACTTGCAGGAGGCCTGCGAGGAAGCCGAAAAGCTGATTACTGAATTCTTGGCGAAATAACTGCTCTCAAACAATAAGTTGAGTACCAGGAGGTGATGATATAGGGAAACACCTTCGCGTAAATGTGTTTATACATATTGCCTTGTCGTATAGGCACCCAAAAATTTTACAGTTAATATTTGGTTAGCAGCACTTATATTCAAGCCTGCCTTTGTATCTTTAGAATATGGACATGACACTTATTTCCTGGTGCGCCGCGTTATTGTTTATGATGTTTTTTGCGGGCATAGAAATGGCTTTTTACAGTGCCAGCCGGCTGAACATCGAACTAAAAAGAAAGCAGGATACTGCTACAGGCAATCGACTGGGGCGCTTTATTGATGCTCCGGCAGTTTTCCTCGGAGTTGCTATTACCGGGTACATTATAGCCTTAACTATATTTGTATTACTCACAGCCGAGGTAGCAGTACCGGTTTGGAGAAAACTAACCGTTAGCGATCGGGGTGTTCAGATAGCAGGGGAAATCTTTTTTAATGTGTTGGTAGCCCTGATCTTTGCCGAGTTCATTCCAAGAGCGCTTTTCCGGGCCAAAAGCAATGCCCTGCTCAGTGGGTTTTCGCTTTTTTTCAGTTTCTTTTTTTGGTTGTTTGCTCCGTTTGTTCGGGGGATGTTCCTGCTTACCAATTGGATACTTAAATATGTGTTCAATGTGCGTTTGGATAAAAGCAAATCGCCATTAAGCAAAAGCGAGCTTCGTTTTGTTTTTTCCGATGGCATAAAAGAAAACTCCAAGGCTGAAACCAGCACCCAACTGTTGGAAAATGCACAGGAACTGCCGCATATCAAGATCAAACAATCAATGGTACCCCGCAAAGAAGTGATCGGGGTGGATGTGAAAACCTCCATCGAAGATCTGCATCAAAGGTTCATCGAAACCAAAAGAACGCGGATCATTGTTTACGAAGACTCTATTGATAATATCCTGGGCTATGTTCACCAGTTGGATTTGTTTAAAAAACCTGAAGACATTAGGAGTATTCTCATTAATATCCTGGCGGTTCCCCAAAGCATGAATGCGGTAGACCTTATTTATAAGTTCAGCCACGAAGCCAAAAGTATTGCCTGGGTAGTAGATGAATTTGGGGGCACTGCGGGGATCATTACCATGGAGGACGTGCTGGAAGAGCTTTTTGGAGAGATCCTGGATGAATATGATACAGAAAAATTTGTGGAGAAACAGATTGCAGAAGGCGAGTACATATTTTCCGGAAGACTGGAACTGGACTATATCGAAAAAAAATACGAGCTCAATTTTGAAGGACACGATACCGAAACCCTTTCGGGATATATCATCAACCATCATGAAACCATTCCTTTACAAAAAGAACGCATCATTATTGGCGACTATGAATTTGATGTACTGGGCGTAACACATACCCGCATTGAAATGGTAAAGCTTAAGAAACTAAAATAGCCCATTGCCCATAGTTCATAGAATAAGAATGTTCCCGCTAATACCGGTTTTTCACACGAAAACAGAGATTGGGTTCAATGAACAATCAACCATAAACAATTAACTATAAAGTCGCATCTTTGCGTACTTATTTTACGTACATGGCTATAATGGATTTTTTTAAGAAGAGAAACCGGGGTAACGAAGATGAAATGTCGTTCATTGATCACCTGGAAGAATTACGCTGGCATTTAATACGCTCTGTTCTGGCCGTTGTGATAGGGGCGATCATTGTTTTCATCTTCACCGACTTTTTTGTAGATGATATTGTTTTTGGTCCAACAAGAACCGATTTTATTTCTGCGGAATGGATGTGTAAAATGGGGCGTGCTGTTGGCGTTGGAGAGTCTCTTTGTTTTAAAGATGGTGATACTCCACAATTTATAGAAACCACGATGACGGGCCAGTTTATTGCCAACTTTACAGTGGCATTCATTGGCGGGTTTGTATTAGCGTTCCCTTATATATTCTGGGAAATATGGAAGTTTGTAAAACCGGCTCTCTCTGACAAGGAAAATCGCCAGGCATCCGGAATTATCTTCTGGGTATCCCTGTTATTTTTCATTGGTGTGGCATTCGGATATTTTATACTGATGCCTTTGATGGTACAATTTTACTTTAATTATAAGCTAAGCGATAAGATCACGATCATGCCCACTTTTTCCGATTACCTGGAAAATATGACTTACACTACAGTTGGAGTGGGGCTGCTCTTTCAGTTGCCTTTATTGATATTATTGCTGGCAAAAGCCGGCATTGTAACAGCTGCTATTCTTCGTAAATTCAGGCGTCATGCTTTTGTTGTAATTTTGATTGCAGCAGCAATTATAACCCCCACCACCGACCCGTTTAGCCTGGCAGTAGTGGCAGCGCCTTTATACCTGCTATTCGAAATAAGCGTAGCATTGGCTGCCAAGGGTGAAAAAAAGAATGCTGAAAAAGCCACCGAAGAGTGGAGCTAAATAAAACCGATCATTATGGAAACAACATTTGATCTAAGTAAACCGATAGCGATCGCCTCCGACCATGCCGGTTTTGAAATGAAAGAATTTGTTATTTCATTTATTGAAGGAAAAGATTTGCTTTTTAAAGATTTTGGTCCTGCCACCGATGATGCCGTAGACTACCCTGATTTTGCGCATCCTGTGGCAGAGGCTGTAGAATCCGGCGCTTGTGGGGTTGGTATTTTACTTTGTGGTAGCGGTAACGGAGTTGCCATAACGGCTAACAAGCACCAGGGCATTAGGGCCGCACTTTGCTGGGACGATGAGATTGCCGCCCTGGCACGTAAGCATAACAACGCCAATATTCTTTGCATTCCCGCCCGTTTTGTTTCAGAAAGTACAGCTGAAGAAATGGTAGAGGTGTTTTTAAATACAGCTTTTGAAGGTGGTCGCCATGCAAGCCGGGTCGATAAGATCTCCGAGACCTGATGGGCAAAAAACCATATGCATCATCGCTTCGTAGTTTAGGATTAAACCCTTCAACGTACTCCTTATGTACCCTAATCCCTATATGGTTGTTAGCCATCATACTCCACATATACGACACGGGAAACAGAGTGCTATATTCCATTTTATATTTTGATAAACGGTAGGTATTTATTTGCTGTTGTTGGTTACATTTACAACTCAACAAGCAATTTTATATGGGAAAGAATTTACTATTAGCCGTATGCACGCTGGCCAGCGTTAGCGTTCAGGCACAAAAAACGGCAGATCCCCAACCTTTTGCCAAAACAATCACCACAACCGACCTCAAAAAGCATTTGAGCATTATTGCCGGCGCCGAAATGGAAGGCAGGGATACCCCTTCGCCAGGCCTTGAAAAAGCCGCCGTGTATATTGAAACTCAGTTTAAAGCTTTTGGCGTACAGCCTGGTAATAAAGATAGCTACCGCCAGTTGTTCGACCTGGAAAAAGACAGCGCTTCCACACTAACGTTAAATATTGGCGGTATTGCTTTTAACGCCTGGTCCGATTTTGCTCCCTGGATCCAGATGCCCCAACAGGCAGATCTGAAATTTAGTGAGTACGTTTTTGTAGGCTATGGTATCGTTGATGAAAAAAGAGATGATTACAAAACAACCGATGTAAAAGGCAAACTGGTTATCCTGTTGTCGGGTCAGCCTGATGGTTTCAAAACAGATAAACCCCGGAGACAATCGCCGGTTTTTACTGCCAATAAAATAGCCAATGCAAAAAAGAAAGGCGCAGTAGCAGTGCTGGTTATTGCAGATCAGCTGCCTTCACAACAACAGCTCAACAATTCCTACAGGCCCAAACCTGATGTGGCAACACAGGAAGAGAATACCGCAATACCAGCGTTTTATGTAAATGATAATGTGGTTAAAAAAGATGGTCATTCTATCAGCGAGATCAAAGCAGCCCTGGGAGCTGGTGTTGCCGACCCTATCGTTCGCCAGATGCCGGTAACCATGCAATATACATCAGGCAAAAAAGTTGCTACTGTTAGCAATGTAGTTGGCCTGGTTGAGGGCTCAGATAAAAAAGATGAGTATCTTTTTGTTACGGCGCATTACGATCACGTAGGAATGGATGAGAAAGGAAACATCTATTATGGCGCCGATGATGATGGATCGGGCACCGTAAGTGTGATGAAAATGGCAGAAGCTTTCGCGAAAGCAAAAAAAGAAGGCAAAGGCCCTCGCCGTACGGTGGTATTTATGCTGGTTGCAGGTGAGGAGAAGGGCTTGTGGGGATCTGAATATTACTCCGAACACCCCATCTTTCCATTGGATAAAACTACAGCAGACCTGAACATTGACATGATTGGTCGTATTGATACGGAAAGGATGACCGCCGATACGCAGAACTATGTATACGTAGTGGGGCACAACAAGTTAAGCACCGACCTGCCTAAAATAAACGAGGGCATGAATAACAAATACACGAAGCTGGTGCTGGATTACAAGTTTGATGATCCTAATGACCCTAACAGGATTTATTATAGAAGCGACCACTACAACTTTGCAAGAAAAGGAGTACCGGTTTTGTTTTTTTATGATGGCATGTTAAAGGCAGATTATCACAAACCAACGGATACGGTGGACAAAATTAACTTCCCTCTAATGGCCAAAAGAGCCCAGATGATATTTTATACAGCCTGGGAAATGGCCAACAGGAACGATATGTTGAAGCGCGATTTAAAATTGACGCAATAAGAAATAAAACGTAACTTACGGTTGGTCTTTTAAACAGGATCAAAGAAACCGAAACCCATCATAACAACAAAGGGACGCGATAAGCGTCCCTTTGTGATTTTAGAAGCTGTAAGGTTTCTTATGGCGCCGTATATTTTTTCAGTTCCCGTTTACTCATCTCTTTTGTAATTATTTCTTTGTTGGAGTAAGAAGTATAAGTTTTTCTGTTTTCAAGCAAAATACATGAACTGTTGTTTAAGGTGAATTTTGGTGTAATGATAGCATACAGGCTTTTCTGTTTTGATAGTGTTTGCTCACGCAGACTTTCAAAATCAACCGAGTTCAAATAATACATAAAAATGCTGATGCAGAATTTGCTTTTGGATCTTTGCGTATTTAATCCCAGCGGACTATTGGGAAAAACATCATCGCCTACCTGAACTTTGAGCGAGCCTTTTTTAAATCCCAGGTACCTGACTAAAGTACCATCTTCATGCTCAACAATAACAGCGTTGAGCTTTGTTGTAAACTCCGCATCCTTTTCATCATCATATTGATCGGTAATATCAACAACAACTCCTTTGCGGATAGCGGTTACTGTTTCCTGCTTTTCAGTGTACATCAAATAGCTTTTCCAGTCTGCTGGCCTTTCAGCACCAAAATAGCGTTCAGAAGCGAGCCCCGCCTCAACTACTTCACAAGAGGTGCCGGGTGCGTAAGGGAGTATATAACAAAAGTTGAGGTCAATTTTCGGTTTAAGCTTCCCCCGTATCGACTGATAGGTATATCGGTAATTTATATGCTGATTAGGATCAGTGGGTTTAAATGTCAACAATGTACCCGATGTTCCGTTTACGCTATGAGCGTCTTTTACGCCTGATGTATTCGTCAGTTCACTAAAATTAAGAACAACCGTATAATAACCGGGATCTGTTTTCTTGTAGGAGATTTCTACCGATTTGTCGCTCTTGCGTTCAGCGTTAAGCTCCAGTTTTCTCTCTTGTGCGTAGCCCGTAAATATAGAGCAGGATAGCCCTAAAATAATAGTTAGCCTTTTCATAGCAGTTTTTTATTTAATAAAAGCAAAAATAATTAATGACACTATATAATACGAAAAAGCATAATGAGTTCTTTTAAAATTAACAAAGGCCCTGACTACATTTTTCCAACGTAGTCAAGGCCTCTCTGCCAGGAATAATAATTTAAGTTACCAGCCCAGTATCCAGGCAAACATCAGCGGAGCAACAATAGTTGCATCGCTTTCCACAATAAACTTAGGTGTGTGAATGTCCAGCTTACCCCAGGTAATTTTTTCATTAGGCACGGCACCGCTGTACGATCCATACGAAGTAGTACTATCACTGATCTGGCAGAAATAGCTCCAGAAAGGAACATCATGCCACTCAAGATCCTGGTACATCATCGGAACCACACAAATAGGGAAATCTCCGGCAATACCACCGCCAATCTGGAAGAAACCAACACCTTTTCCAGATGAATTATTGCGGTACCACTCCGTAAGCCAAACCATATATTCTATACCACTTTTTACAAGAGAGGCTTGCAGCTCACCTTTTACTACATAGCTTGCAAAAATGTTTCCCGTGGTGCTGTCTTCCCAGCCCGGACAAACGATCGGCAGATTTTTTTCCGCTGCTGCTACTATCCAGCTATCCTTCGGATCTATTTCATAATACTGCTCCAGCTCGCCGCTTAGAACAGTTTTATATAAAAACTCGTGAGGGAAATAACGTTCTCCATTCGCTTCAGCATCTTTCCATTGTTTTACCAGGTGTTTCTGCAGGCGACGGAAAGCCTCTTCTTCGGGTATGCAGGTATCTGTAACACGGTTATAGTGATTCTCCAGTAAATCCCACTCTTCCTGCGGCGTCAGATCGCGATAGTTGGGCACTCTTTTATAGTGGCTATGCGCCACGAGGTTCATTACGTCTTCTTCCAGGTTGGCACCGGTGCAGCTAATGATATGTACTTTGTCCTGGCGGATCATCTCAGCAAGCGAAATGCCCAACTCGGCAGTGCTCATAGCTCCGGCCAATGTCACCATCATTTTACCTCCTTCGAGCAAATGGGTTTCATAGCCCTTTGCCGCATCCATTAATGCTGCTGCATTAAAATGGCGGTAATGATGTTGAATAAAATTGGAAACGGGTCCTTTGTTCATGATTCAAAACTTTTGATTCGCCTTCAGATCACAAAAGCGTGAGACATTGCGGACCGCAAAAATATCTATTTTTAATATTGAAGAAAGGTTATTCTTTTCTTAACTTACCTGCTCAATACGATCCTATGTATAGACTATTGACGCTCTTAGTTTTTCTCTTTTTAAATAATGTGTTATCGGCGCAAACGGAAGAACCGGTTGTCTTGCATACAGCAACCGGAGATCTCTACGGCAGTCTTATACTGCCTGCAAATAAAAACAAGTTCGACCTCGTTATAGTACAGGTTGGCTCTGGTCCCACCGACAGAAAAGGCAACAACCCGTTGGGTGTCACTGCTGACAGTTACCTGATGCTGGCTTATGAGCTGGCAAAAAATAATATAGCCACGTTAATTTTTGATAAAAGAGGTATAGCCGCAAGCCGGGAGGCCGGCAAAGACGAATCGAAGTTGGTTTTTGATGATTTTATAAAGGATTTGGAAGAATGGATAAAGCTTTTGAGAAAAGATAACCGTGTTAAAAAAATAATAGTGGCGGGGCACAGCGAAGGCTCTTTGATAGCCATGGTTGCCGTGCAACGCGTAAAAAGCGATAAATACATATCTATTTCAGGACCTGCAAAAGCTATTGACGAAATTATAACCTGGCAGCTCAAAAAGCAGGCGCCCGCTTTGGCTCCGGCTGCTGATTCTCTTTTTAATAAAATGAGAAAAGGAGAAAAAATCGATTCTGTTCCTCCCATGCTATTTACGCTCTTCAGACCGGGCATACAATCCTACATGAGCTCCTGGATGAAATATAGTCCTTGTGAGGAAATAAAGAAAGTTCGTATACCCACATTAATAGTACAAGGTACAACTGATTTTCAGGTGCAAACCAGTGAAGGCGAAGAGCTAAAAGTATGTAAACCCGGCGCTCAGCTTGCTCTGATAGCAGGAATGAATCATGTGTTGAAAAACGCTCCGGAAGATATTAATCAAAACAGGGCTACCTACACGCAACCATACTTACCCATTGTACCCCAGCTGGTAACAGATATAGTAACGTTTATAAAAAAATAATATGAATTACTTAGCTCATGCTTATTTATCATTTGGCAATGAAGAAATTTTGCTGGGCAATATGACGAGTGATTTTATAAAGGGCAAAAAGCAATTCCTGTATCCGCCCGTAGTGCACAAAGGTATTTTGCTACACAGGGCGATAGATGATTTTACAGATAGCCATCCCATAACACAAAAGGCCAAATCGGTTTTCAAAGCTGCATATAGGTTGTACAGTGGCGCATTTATAGATGTTGTATATGATCATTTCCTCGCAATAGAACCAACCGCTTTTGCCAATGAAGTGGCTTTGTACGATTTTTCGCAGACAACCTACCAGCAATTGGAAAAGCAAAAACCAATAATGCCTCCCCAGTTTGAACACCTGTTTTTTTATATGCAATCGCAAAACTGGTTATACGGGTACAGAACTTTGCCGGGTATTTATCAAAGTTTTGGAGGGTTGGTGAAAAGAGCCGCATATTTGCATGATAGTACCCCGGCAATAAAAATTTTTGATCAGCATTACCATTTTCTGCAAAGTTGCTTTGATGAGTTTTGGGAAGAAATGAGGATTTTTGCGTTCAATAAAATGACCCAGCTATTATCAGATAACCGAACTTTGCCTTGTTAAATCGCAAAGCCGGGTGCTTTGCATTGTATTGAAGAAGATCGCCAAATAAAAAAGAAGATGAAAAAATGGATGTTTCTGGCAGCCAGCATTATGGCCGGCTCGCAGTTTGTCGTTGCGCAGCAATGGGCGCCCGTAGATAAGTCTCCGCTCGATCAGATCTACTTTCCCCTGGATTACCCATCGCTTAAAGTAAAAGGAACCAAAGAGCCTTTAAGGCTCAGGGTTATTTACAGTCGCCCTAACAAGGCCAATCGCCAGGTCTTTGGTTCTGAAATGGTTCCTTATGGTAAAGTGTGGCGATTAGGAGCTAACGAAGCGACCGAGCTCGACCTTTTTACCGAAGCAAAAATCGGTGGCAAAAAAGTACCCGCCGGCAGGTATACGGTATATGCACTGGTTAGTGAAAAAAGCTGGACCTTCATCATCAACAAGGAGACAGATACCTGGGGCGCATTTAAATATGATCCGGCCAAAGATGTATGCAGGGTAACCGCCCTCGTTGAAAAACTGGACAAGCCTATTGAGTCATTAACTATCGACCTCGAAAAATCGGGCACCGGAGTAAACCTGGTCGCTGGCTGGGATACGGTTTCAGCCACTTTACCTATCTCTTTTTAATTTATTATACCCCAAGTACATGTCCGTTTTTTGTAAATGTCTATTTGTTTCTTCTTTAGCGTTAAGTTTCCTTATCGGGTGTAAAGAAAAGCCCGCCGCCACATCCGGTAACACAACTCCAACACATCAGGCTGTAGATAATGATTCTACTCCTGTACAGGCGCCGGTTATAGAGGATAACAATATCTACGCAGATGTCGATATCTCTCCTATGGATATGAGTTATTTTCCTGCCAAATACCCACAACAGAAAATTGCCGATCCAACAGTGTCATCACCTGTAATGCGGGTTATATACAGTCGTCCTCATTTACAGGGGCGTAAATTGTTCGAAGAGATCCTTAAATATGGCCAAACCTGGAGGCTGGGCGCTAATGAGGCTACCGAACTGGATATTTTTCAGCCGGTTACCATCGGCGATAAAAAAATACCCGAAGGACGATATACGCTATACGCCATTCCTAAAGCCGGCTACTGGACGATTGCTATTAATAACGACCTGGACCTGTGGGGCCTGAGGCAGGATACATCAAAAGACCTGGTTAGGGTTGAAGTACCGGTTACCTACTACAATCCTGTAATGGAATACTTTACAATGGTTTTTGAAAAATCTGAAACCGGAGCTAATTTGATTATAGCCTGGGACGATGCGCTGGTGAAACTTCCGGTTAAGATATAGCTCCCTCTAAAAACAAAAAGGGAGAAGATAAGAATATCCCCTCCGTTGTTTTACATGAGAAAAATTTAAATCAGCCCATTATCAGGCTGAGCGTATCGAAGCCTACTTATCGCCTCTTTTGTATTTTGATACTACTTCTGTTTCGCCAACACTATTGGCATTAACATGTGTGTAGTTTTTGTCATCCCTTAAAACGATCCGGTAGTTTACGCCGTTTTTATTCGACACTTCAGTTACTCCCCAAATTTCTCTATCCTTAAATTCTTTTTTCACAGCATAAAGTACGTTCGAGGGTAAATCTTCTTCTTTATAATAGCGAATAGTTTGTACCAGGTTGCCTTTTGTATCAAGCAAGGCCCTGGTTTTTATGTTGTTGTCTCCTACAAAATAAGCCTCAAAATGATCTCCGGAGTTGGTCCAGCTTACATTACCGGCGTCTTTAAAAATCTGGCCAAATGTTCTAAGTACAGATTCGTTGGCAGGTTCCAGCATGCTGGCAGATGCGCTGCCTGCTAAGGCCAAAATAAAAGCGGCGGAAAGAATTAAGTTTTTCATTTTATTAAGTTTTAATTGTTTAGAGATTGTTGTGTTCTTTTATTTGTTTCACAAACATACATCGGCTTGTAGCCTCCTGTCTAGCACTGATGGGTGAACAGCCCCCAAACTTCCGGTGAATGACGGATTTTTTACCGCGAAACTCACCTTAATCATGCAACCCTTCTGCTCTCATCATCTGCGCTTCAACAAGGTAAAGGTATCCGCAGTGGCAGTGCTTTGGCAAGTGAATATTGACCAACGGCAAGCCCGTTCCTGTTAAATAATTTTAACGAATGGACAGATTGATTGAAAATTATCAATGAATGGTCAAAAAACCATTTAAGCGGCAATGGGGTTACCGGCTGTTTGTCAGTCTCATACAACCATTTTAGGACAAGCGGCAAACAAGTACGAAGATTTTCATAGATTGATTGGGATCAAGACAGTATTTGAACGTTTTATGAGTCACGAACCGCTTTGAAAGTTGTAATAAGAACGGTTGAATTACCCATACATTCATTATTTTCTTTTTACCTTGCGTTAACCGGCTACTATGGAGCTGGCTTAAAAAAGAAATAAATGAAACTAGATACCAAGATCATCCACGCTGGCGTGGAGCCCGATCCATCAACCGGCGCTATCATGACGCCCATTTTCCAAACTTCTACTTATGTACAAACTGGTCCCAATGAGCACAAAGGGTACGACTATTCGCGTGCCGGTAACCCAACTCGTACTGCACTCGAAAACGCTTTTGCAGCATTGGAAAATGCAAAGCATGGATTAGCCTTCAGCAGTGGGGTTGCTGCAACCGATGCGGTGATCAGGTTATTAAAGCCAGGAGACGAAGTAATTGCTGCAAATGACATGTATGGGGGCACTTATCGGCTATTTTCCAAATTATGGGCCGATTTTGGCATAAAATTCATTTATATCGACACTACTAAAGTAGAAAATATTAGTGCAGCCATTACGGGTAAAACTAAAATGATATGGGTAGAAACGCCAACAAACCCGTTAATGAATATTACGGATATTGATGCTGCGGCTCTAATAGCAAAAAAGGCCGGCGCGCTGCTGGTGGTTGACAACACATTTGCATCCCCCTATCTTCAAAACCCTTTAGACCTGGGCGCCCATATCGTAATGCATTCTGCAACAAAATACCTGGGTGGGCATAGCGATGTAATTATGGGTTCTTTGATGATGAATGATGACGAATTAAGGGAAAAGCTGTTCTTTATACAAAAAAGTAGCGGCGCGGTACCAGGTCCGCTAGATTGTTTTTTGGTTTTAAGAGGAATTAAAACCCTGCATGTTCGTATGCAACGCCATTGTGAGAACGGCAGAAAAGTGGCCGATTTCCTGGCTCAACATCCCAAAGTGAAAAAAGTATATTGGTGCGGATTCGAAGACAATATAGGTTATGCCATAGCCCGGAAACAAATGCGTGATTTTGGAGGCATGATGAGCTTTGAGCTGGCCGACGAATCTATGGACGCCGCAGTAGCCGTTTTAAAGGGAACCCGCGTAATAGCCCTGGCAGAAAGCTTAGGAGGAGTAGAGTCGCTGATCAATCACCCTGCCACCATGACCCATGCCTCCGTTCCCCGCGAAGAAAGAATAAAAAATGGATTGAGTGACTCGCTCATCCGGCTGAGCATTGGCATTGAGGATGCCGACGACCTGATAGAGGATCTGAAACAGGCAATAGGGTAATTTGATTTTTACTTTACTCAACCAAAACATTACTATGGAAAGCATTTTCGAAGACATTGAGCAACATCCGTATCTAACAGACAAAGAGATCTTTTCAAAGATCTGGTTTTCACCACGCGAGGTTTTTAAATACATCCTCTATAGAAACTATGATAAATATGTAACGGCCCTGTTAATACTGGCAGGAGTATCAAGGGCTTTTGATAAGGCGGCTGATAAAGGTATGGGAGATACAATGTCACTTTGGGGTATAATTGGACTTTGCGTTTTTGTGGGAGGGGTGGTAGGGTGGTTTATTTCCGGTATTTATGCGGGTTTAATTAACTGGACCGGCAAATGGCTTAAAGGGCAAGGCACAGCAAAATCTATTTTAAGCGTTATGGCCTATGCATACCTACCGTCTATACTTTCACTTATCCTTCTGGTTCCTGAATTAAGTATTTATGGAGTTGAAATGTATAAAACAGATGGAGATATTATAAGCGCCGGGACATCTTCAAATATACTGTTTTACGGTGCTCTTATTATAGAAGCGATTTTAGGAATATGGACAATAGTGCTGCTTATTATCGGCGTTGCAGAAGCGCAAAAATTTTCCATCGGAAAGTCTATCGTGAATTTACTTCTTCCAATTCTTATCATTTTCCTACCTCTTCTCCTATTAGGTATTTTAATATCTAAGTAGTAACAATAAAGGCGAAATAAGAGCAGCTTCTGACTGATAAGCAGCGATGAATTTAGTGGGTCAAAACAACTATATTCGCTAAAATTTGCCAATTTTTATGCAAAATGAGGAGCATTTCAACCAAAACAATACGGAACGTAATCTAAGAAAGCTGATCTCTAATCTCAATAATAATTATGTTCATTGGGATAAGTTTAAAGACATGCAGCTACCTGAACCAGACTACAGGCTGGATATCTGGTCAAAAGCTTTAGGCGAGCGGGATCAGGGATTTTACCGTCGGCTCTCTTTTCCATCTTTTAACATCAAATGGTGGATTAGCAACAACCTCGAATCTCAATTGCATAAATTAGACATCGGGCTGGCTGGCGGCCGCGATTTACAGGTATTGCTCGAACCCAGGCATGTACACCGCCATAAAACAAACGCTCTTCTTGATGAAAGTATTGGCTCTGCGCAACTGGCAGGTGTAAGCGTTTCAAAAAAATCCGCCAAAGAAATGCTGCTTAAAAAGCGGGCCCCCCGGGACGTAAATGAACAGGTTTGTATAAATATCTACAAAGCACTGCAGCTTGCTTACCAAAAAAAGGAAGAAAATCTTACAGAAGCTTTATTACTCCAATTGCATCAGTTACTTACCAAAGACACCATAAAGCTGAAGGGGATAGGTCAATATCGCACCAATAATAAAGTAGATCTTTCTGCGGTAGACCTTTCGGGCGGATACAAACCAGCTGATTTGACCTTTATCCCCGCGGTAGCAGAACAGCTGATATCCTTTTATAATGATGATGCCGAACCATTTTTTATCCATCCACTGGTAAAAGCAAGCCTCATCCATTATATCATTACAACAGCGCGTCCTTTTAAAGACGGTAACGGCCGTATGGCGAGGTTGCTGGCGCAGATGTACTTGCTCAAGAAAGCGTACTGGGTCTCGGAGTTCATTTCGGTATCCAATGTTGTTTCCAAATTCAGGCAACAGTACCATAAAGCTTTTGTACAGGCGCAAACGGATGACAATAACGCAGGGTATTTTATACAGTTTTATATACAGTCCACACAAATGGCATTTAAGTCGCTGAGGGACTTTGCTTTGCGTATTACCAAAGAAAAAGTGGAAAAGCCGGTACAAAAAATTCCCGGCTATAATGAAAGGCAAACCTCCGTTTTACAATGGCTGAAAGAGGATGGTGCGAAAATGATAACCATACGGGAGTTACGCTCGGTTTATGGCGTATCCAAAGAAACTGCCCGTACTGACCTCACTGCATTGGTTGAAAAAGGATGGATCAAATACTATAACATTAATAAAAAGACCTACGCTTTTGTAAAAAGTGAAGGTTTTGACGAACAGGTGACAGCCCTGCAGGACAAGTAAACTACGAAAAGCAAATAATAGATCTTGAAAGTAATAGAAGGAGGATTAAAAGAATTCCTGGATAAAAAAGTGTCGCAATACGAAATGCCGGATTTTATAATAGATGATCCTATTTGCGTACCACACCGCTTTTCTAAAAAACAGGATATCGAAATAGCGGGCTTTTTTGCAGCAATATTAGCCTGGGGTAATCGCAAGAGTATTATCAGCTCCTGTAACAGGCTTTTAGCGGGTATGGACAATGCTCCCTACGACTTTATCTGCAACTTTGAAGAGCAGGATCTGAAGCCCTTCCTCGGGTTTGCCCATCGCACGTTTAATGCAACCGACCTTTTTCATTTTTTAGACGTTCTGCAATATCATTATAAAACAACTGGTTCAATATCGCTTGAAACTGCTTTTTCAAAATACCTGAGAAAATCCGATTCAGATATAGAGCCCGCTTTGGTTAGCTTCTATAATTCCTTTTTCGACGAAGATATTTTCCCCGAATATCCCAGGCGTACCCGCAAACATATAGCAACTCCTTTTAAAAAGTCGGCCTGCAAACGGCTTAATATGTTTTTACGATGGATGGTTAGAAGTGATGCCAAAGGGGTGGATTTTGGTATCTGGAAAACGATAAAATCCTCACAGCTTGTTTGTCCGCTGGACGTTCATGTGGCAAGAGTAGCGAAGCATTTCAACCTTTTGCAACGACCAGGAAACGATTGGTTGGCAGCAAAAGAGCTTACCCAAAACCTGAAAATGCTGGATGCCAAAGACCCGGTTAAGTATGACTTTGCTTTGTTTGGATTGGGTGTAATAGAGAAGTTCTGAAACCGTCTAAAAAAAAATCCGCCAATGGCGGATTACCTATTTTCTACGAAACCGTGCTATTTCTTTCCAAACATCAGCTCCTGCACTTTTTCTTTGTCTTCTTTTTCTTTTTTCAGATCGAACATGGTACCGAATACATGGTCCCAGGTAGTGCTGCTTACGCCAAACCCCTTATGCTCATCCTTATAATGATGTAAATGGTGATTGCGCCAAAGACCTTTCATCCATTTAAATGGCGGGTTCCATGCATGAATAGCATAGTGCATGGTTCCGTACATCAGGTATCCCAACATAAATCCCGGAAAGAACATAAAACCATAACGACCCATAATAAGATAAAACAGGCTGAATAAAACAGTAGCAATGATAATACTTGGAACAGGGGGCATAAATAAACGCTGCCGGTCCCTCGGGTAATGGTGGTGATTTCCATGCATAACGTAAGCGATCTTTTTGGCCGTAGGATTGTCGCTCACCCAGTGAAAAATAAATCGGTGTGCGATATACTCAAAAAATGACCAGAAAAAAATACCACAGAAGAAAACAAGAAATACATACCCCACAGAAAAATTAAGCGTAGTAGCACTGTAGTACAGTAAATAAGAAATTACAGGAATATAAATACCCCAAATAACTAAAGGATGCGTTTTTGTCAACATCTCCAGGTAATCGTTTTTAAAAAGTCTTGCCTGTCCTTTATTATGAATTTTTTCAAACTTCATGCGGTAAAAATAAATTAAAATTGAAAACCCTTAAAGCATCCCGTGCTTCAAAGCAGTATTTTACATCCATCGTATTAACAAAAATGATGCAAATCAATGAACTTCAGAACAAATTGATGATTAAAAAGTTCTGAAATACCTCCGGAAACACTACCTAGTCATATTTCAGTTTCCATTTGCGAAGATCAGGGCTTACATGCCTTTCTCTTTTTAATTCGTATTCGTAGATCTTTTCGCCAATTTCCCTGAAAAAGGGGTAGCCAGCTTCTATGTATTCGTATTTGTTATCGTTAAGTATTCCGTCTTTATTGGTGTAAATACAGGCACTTAACATAAACTCCACGTTATTTTTAAAGTCGACAATATAGCAGACATCGGTAAGAAAACCATGACTCCAGCCCGTTTTATTAAAACTGCGGATATAATCAGGTATTTTTTGCTTTCCATCTTTAAAGAAAAAGAACTTTGCGTAGCTATCGAAAAATGCTGTTGTGTCATAGGGAGGAAAACGGCTTTCGAACGGCATCTCCGACATATATTGATAGAGTTTTTTATAATCATCTTCAGTCAGGCTAAACCTTTTTTCTTTTGGAACGGATGCTGGAAACAAAACAGACTGCATCATTAGCTGCAAATCGGTTAGGGTAGCTTTATTGTGAGTAGTAAAGTCATAGGGCTCATTTACCAGCCGATCATCCTCGTTCAGGTGGGCATTACCTACCAATACTTTTTTATTAAAATCGAAAACTGCATTACTGGTTGCCGGTGCCTGGGTGTAAAGAGTACGGCCATCTTTCTGAAAACGGATGGCGTTGGTATGACGATTTTCCTCAGGGGTCATTTTAACAAACCGCCGCGTAATGCGCATGTTTTTATAACCCTTTTTCCAGAGCGCTTCATTTAAATACTGCTGACCACAGAATTCATACAAACGGTTATAAGCGTCGTTGTCACTTACAATAAATATCTTTTTTATGTAGTGGTCGATAGATGGCAGGCCTGAAGGCGATGTAGAATCAGTGCTTACTGCCGTTTGGCCGCTATAGCTGCTATCGGTGAGCATGGCCGTATATGGATCAATGCCCTTGCTCTTTAAGGTCTTGATCTTTTCCAATGCTACCAAAGCCGTGGGTAGTTTTACCATCGAAGCCGGGTAGAAATAGGATTGATCGTCCACATTGAGATAAAAATTGGAGAATTTGGGCAAATTATTCTTGTTCCGGTCTATTTTAGTGTAAATGATCTGGTACCTGAAACTGTCTGGCTGATCCAGAATTTTAGTTAACAAGGGAGATGCATTCGATCTGAGCCGCTCTTCCAGCCATGAACTATTTTTTGTTTGAGCTTTTGCCATTGTAAGTATGATGAAGAATAAAACCGTGAGCCTAAGCTGTTTCATTGTTAAAAGTTACATCAGATTTTTTGAACTAACCGAAATGTTTGGGATGGATCGCACAAGGCTTAACCCTTTTGCCAACAAATAAAAAAAGCTTCTGCGAAATTTCAAATCGCAAATAGCCATTACCTTTGGCGCGCAAAAGTTATATGAAGGATATATCCTGCAATTAGTATGTGCAGGATGCACTATCCTTTACCGTCCGTCCGTCGGGTATCAGACACATTAAAATAAATACATGAAGCAGACTCCTTTCACACAGAAGCATATTGATCTGGGCGCAAAAATGGCCGAATTTGCCGGTTACAATATGCCCATTAGCTACAGCAGTATTAACGAGGAGCATCACACCGTAAGAAAAAACGCCGGTGTTTTTGATGTGAGCCACATGGGTGAGTTTATTTTAAAAGGAGAGCATGCTTTGGCGCTGATACAGAAAGTAACTACCAACGATGCGGCAAAGTTAAAAAACGGGCAGGCTCAGTACAGCACATTTACCAATGAGCAAGGCGGTATTGTAGATGACCTGATTGTTTATTGCGTTGAAGAAAATAAAGTATACATGCTGGTAGTAAATGCTGCCAACATAGATAAGGATTGGAATTGGGTGTCGCAGCATAATACCGATAATGTAGAAATGCACAATATTTCTGAAAAGACGGCTTTGCTGGCAATCCAGGGCCCTCAGGCAACAGCTATTTTACAGCCGCTTACAGATATAGATATATTGAACTTAAAATATTACACTTTTGCAAAAGGAAACTTTGCAGGCGTACCTAATGTTTTGATAAGCGCTACAGGGTATACCGGAGCCGGAGGCGTAGAGATCTATTTCGAAGATAAAGATGGTGCGGCCGAAAAAATCTGGAATGCTATTTTTGAAGCGGGTACTCCAAAAGGTTTAAAACCGATTGGTTTGGCAGCCCGCGACACTTTAAGGTTGGAAATGGGCTATAGCTTATATGGTAATGACCTGGACGACACAACAAGTCCGCTGGAAGCAGGTTTGGGCTGGGTAACCAAGTTTACCAAAGATTTCACCGCTAAAGAACTATTACAGCAACAAAAAGCAGAAGGGGTTAAACGCCGCCTGGTAGGATTTGAATTGGCCGATAAAGGAATTCCCCGTCATGGTTATGAAATCGTGGATGACGGTGGTAATGCTATAGGGGTAGTTACGTCTGGCACCCAATCCCCCACCTTAGGGAAGGCTATTGGCCTGGGTTATGTACAAACCGGCAACGCTGCCATTGGTTCTAACATTTTTATCAAAGTTCGCGATAAGCAATTGGCCGCAACCGTAGTTAAAATGCCTTTTGTTTAAACCCCCGCCATAATGAAGCGATAAAATATAGTATCTCAATAAAACATTCGTGGCTAACAACTTCTTACTAATGTCTCAAAAACCGACTCTTTATACTTCTTTATCTCCCGCTCTTTTACATTTGTATGATGTAAAAGACACCGTCGTGGTGGTGATCGATGTTTTTCGTGCCACATCTACAATAGCGTCAGCATTACATAACGGAGCCCAATACATCATACCGGTAGATGCTGTTCCCAAAGCTGTTGAGATCAGCCTGGAAGTTGGAGGCATTGCTGCAGGTGAGCGCGATGGCAAACTGGCCGAAGGGTTAAGCCACGGCAACTCTCCCCTGGAGTACACGAAAGACTTTATAGAAAATAAGATACTGGTTCTTACTACTACCAATGGTACCAAACTGCTGCACATGGCATTGGCTAATGGCGCTGATGATATCATTACAGGCTCATTTCCCAACCTGAGTTCGGTTTGCAATTATCTGATCAGGCAGCACAAAAATGTGATCCTGGCTTGTGCAGGATGGAAAGACCGCTTCAATATAGAAGATACTTTATTTGCCGGAGCAGTGATCGATAAGGTAAAAGATCATTTCACTATCCATTGCGATAGCTCTCTAACGGCGCATCATCTTTATACACAAAACCAGTCCGATCTTTTAAAATTCGCCGAAAAGCTTACCCACTACCATCGGCTGGTAAATCGTTTTGGATACATCGATGATATTGAATTTTGTCTGACAGCAGATGTGGCGGATGTGTTGCCGTTGTACAAAGAGGAGAAACTGGTAAGGGGGTAACGCTCAGATTTGCAGACACCAACTTTCAGCGTTAAAGCATATTGTGTGTTTTAAAGAAGCCGGTTGCTCCAACTTTTTGAAAAAAAACGCACAAAGATACGGCTTTCTTTTCACGTCCTTTCCGGAAATAAAATATTCAGCAAAACCTATGGAAAAGCGGAAATCTTTCTTTTATTTTTGCCGATTGTCCCATTTGCACGGCGTTGCCGGCAGTACCCTTTCAATGGTCTGTGGGTATTCAAAATACAGTTGAGCATTAGTACAATACAAATAATAGACGACCCCATAAATTAAAAGAACAAGTTTTGGCATTACCCCATATTTTAAAGCACGTTTATACCAACGGAACGGATGAAGTGATCAGGCGCGGAAAGAAAACCCATGCATTGGGTTTCGTGGAGTTGGTGGAGTTTGATAAGCTAACCGGGAACATTGTTTTCCGGGTAAAAGATGATACTTACAGCAGTTTCTATAAAGTATATATTCAAAAATACAGCGATCCTAAACAGATATCCTTGCGCTGTACCTGCCCTTATAACCTGGGAGATATTTGCAAACACGAAGTGGCTTCCCTTTTCCAGCTTCAGGAACTTTTAGATAAAGGTCAATTAGGAGACGAGGAAGTGTATTACGATCAGCGTCACACCGTGGTAAAACTGCGTAATTTCGACCTTCGCTCTTTAAGGTCACTTTGCAGCAGCGAAAGCTTTAACGATGCAGAGAAGTTTTTGCAGAAAAAGAAAGTAAAAATTATTTCGGCGAAGGACGAAACCGTGAAAGCCAATGTAGTGTTACCGGATAAAGATTACATAGTGGTTATCCGCAAAAATGACGAAAGAAATTTTGATACCAGCTGTGAGTATGAAGACACTGAATTTCCACTGTGTTTGCCCAAGGTGATGGTTTTTATGCAGCTAATGAAGCAACATGGGACGGAGTATTTTGATACCATTCGCAACCGTGATGTTGAAAAGAACAAATTACTGGAAGCCTATGGTTATTCATTGGCCGATGACCTGAAAGGCAAATTTGAATTTGTATTTAAAGACGGGAAGCCTTTTTTGCGGGTGTTGGATGTTAAAATAAAGCGGGTGAATACCCCGGGCGCCCTGGTGTCTAAACCCGTAACAGCGAAACCGGTAGCAGAGGCTGTAGCCGAAGCCGATGTAGCGGTTGAAGCTGCCCGGCAATCGACAACCAGGCTTGGATTTGTACTGAATTTCAATAAAAAAACATACCCGTATTTTTCAATTGATACCATAATTGGTGAAGCTAACGAAGACCAAAGCGCTTTTGCGGGTAAGGTAGAATTGCTGGACATTGCTAAGTATATTGACACGACAAATTACGACCCTACGGATGTTACGTTGCTGAACAATGTGCGAAAACTGCAGGATGCCGAGCTTAAAAAATATATTATCCGCAACACGCCATTTACCGATTCATTGGAAGAGCCAACACTTACCGGTGAGCTGGATGAAGAGCAAAAGAAGTTAGCAGCGGAATATTTACTGCCGCGGATTAAAAAACTACTGGCCGATGGAGGTGAAAATCCTTTGGCTTTTATATTACCGGCGGGTAAAAAGTTCATTACGCAAAACCTCCAGGGAGTAGATGCAATGGATAGCCCGGCGACCATTGAGTTTTTTATAGACAAGAACGGCGATAAGTTTACCTGTGAGTGTTTGGTACGTACCCGTGGTATGGTACATGGAATTGAAGAGAATGAGGCTCCGACTTCATTGGTATATGTGTATAACCACCAGTTATTTGCGATGCCTGATGCCGATACCGTTGCATTGGTGCAGCCGTTTACCACCGATGGAAAAATTACAATGTCGCTGGATGAGTGGCCATTAAAGCTGCACGAATTTATTCTGCCGGTTTCAAAGGAGTATAAAACGGACTTCGATCCATCACTTTTACAAACAATTAAAGGCGCAGAGCCAGAAGTAAAACTGTTTTTAACCGAAAAGGGCGATTACCTGGTGTTCAAACCGGTTTTCTCCTACAAGGGGCATGAAACCAGCGCTGCCGGCAAACAGGTAATGCTGATCCCCGAAGGCGGAAAAGTGTTGGCCATACATCGAAATAAAGAGAAAGAAGAGGTTTTCGTACAAAGACTGCAAAACCTGCACTCTAACTTTGTGGTTAATGAAGAGGACGGAACCTTAGCATTAAAAGGTGTTGAAATATTAAAGGAAAACTGGTTCTTTTTGTTCGTAGATGCGATGAAAGAAATGCAGGTGCCGGTATTTGGTCACGAAGCGCTGCGTAATTTTCGCTTTAATACCGCCAAGCCGCAAACCAAGATCTTCATCAGCAGTAATACTGATTGGTTTGATGCCAAAGTTGACATAATGTTTGGCGAGCAGAAGGTCTCTATTTCTGAAGTAAAGCGCGCATTAGCAGCGAAGCAGCAGTACGTGCAATTAAATGATGGAACGCTGGGTATTTTGCCAGACGAGTGGCTGAAAAAATATGCCCTCCTGTTCAGAGTAGGAGAGGGATCCAACAACAAATTAAAACTCTCCCAGTATCACAAAAATGTGGTAGATGAACTTTTCGAATTAAAAAATGAAGAAGAGCTGCAGTTTGAGCTGGAAGAAAAATATAGCCGCCTGAAGGATTTTGAAAAAATTTACGAGGTAGATGCCCCCGAGCACTTGCAGCCGATATTAAGGCCGTACCAGTTGGCCGGATTTCAGTGGTTAAACTACCTCCAGCATATTAATTGGGGCGGTATCCTGGCTGATGATATGGGTTTGGGTAAAACGATACAGGCCTTGTCCTTCCTGCAGCACTACAAAAGCAATCACCCGGACATGAAGGCCCTGGTAGTTTGTCCCACCACACTTATTTATAACTGGGAGAATGAGATCAAAAAATTCGCTCCATCTATAACTTATTGCATTCATCATGGTAGTACCAGAACCCGTAGTTCTGATGAGATCATGAAGCACGATATCACCATCACTACCTACGGTACTTTGAGAAGCGATATCAAGCTTTTCCTCAATGTTAAGTTCGACTACCTGGTGTTGGATGAAAGCCAGGCGATAAAGAACCCGGCCAGTAAGGTAACACGTGCCGCATCACTGTTAAACTCCAAGCATCGCTTATGTATGAGCGGTACACCTTTGCAGAATAACACGTTTGATATCTATGCACAAATGAATTTCTTAAACCCGGGCATGCTGGGAAGCATGGAGTTCTTCCGGCAGGAATTTGCTATTCCTATCGACAAACTGGGAGAGCAGGAAAGAAAAGAGCACCTGAGAAAGATCTTGTATCCGTTTATTTTACGCCGCACGAAAGAGCAGGTGGCCAAAGACCTTCCTGAAAAGCAGGAAATGATTCTTTGGTGTGAAATGGGAGACGAACAGCGGCGTATTTATGACGCTTACAGAAATGATTACCGCGATAAGATATTAGGTACCATCGACAACCAGGGTATTGGTAAATCGCAGCTGACCATTCTGCAAGGCTTGATGAAGCTGCGGCAGATATGCGACTCTCCGGCAATCCTGAATGAAGAAGATGTGTTTGAGAATCATTCTATCAAAATTGACGAACTTTCAAGAGAGATCACCGAAGACATGAGCGATCACAAAGCCCTGGTGTTTTCTCAGTTCCTGGGTATGTTGGGGCTGATTCGTCAGAAGCTCGATGAGCTGGGTGTGAAATATGAATACTTCGATGGTAGCACTTCGGCGCCCGACAGAGAAAAAGCGATACAGAATTTCCAGAAGAATGATGAAGTGCGCGTATTCCTGATTTCTTTGAAAGCGGGAGGTGTGGGTTTGAACCTTACGGCGGCAGATTATGTGTATATCGTTGACCCATGGTGGAACCCAGCCGTAGAGCAACAGGCGATAGACCGTACGCACCGTATCGGGCAAACCAAAAATATTTTTGCCTACCGGATGATCTGTAAGGATACGATTGAAGATAAGATATTGAAGTTGCAGGAAAAGAAGAAAGCCCTTGCAAAAGACCTGATCTCCGACGAATCGGGGTTTGTGAAGTCGTTGACCAAAGAAGATGTAGAGTATTTATTTAGTTAGATCGTTATTTAGTAGGATAAACAAATTTTTTGATGGAAGACCTGCCAGAAATTAAGGAAAGTATCTTCGAGCAGGAGGGCGTTGTTAAAAAATCGCTGACAGATAAAAGCTCGATGATCGTTTTGGTCTTCGGTTGTTTGATAACGGGTGTTATTATCTACAGTGTAACGCCCATACAGGAAGGGCTAACGGATCTTTGGGGAAATACAGTATCCGAAAAGAAAGTGAGAGAAAGTTTCATCAAAACACTTTTTATATTTATCCCGATTTTTTCTTTTTTACTCGGATTATTGACCAGCCTGATTCCGTACAAGAAGAAAAGATATCGTGAGAAGTATATTTCCTTTTCTTTACTGACCTTGTTAGGCGTTTATAGCCTTATGTTGATTTTAAGAATAATATCTTTATTATGAAATTTCGTCGCCTTATTTCTTTAATAATTATAGCAGCTATTTTGGCTGCTTTCTTTACCAATCCTAAAGAAGCAGACTTTACTAAGTTTATTCAACCAACTACTGACAGGGTAAGTTCCCCTCCATTGATCGAGTACGAAAGCAAATTAATTTACTCTAATGCGGCTGTAACTTATTTCAGCCGGGTATCAGAACAGGGTAAGTTTGTGGCTGCCGCCAGTAAAGAAAAATATATTGGCTTATTTGGCCGGTTCTGGCGCATTAATAACTAACGGCACTTTTTAATGATCTTTTGAGAATACTGGTAATACGCACTGCTCTCACTCACCTGCTCCGCAAACGCTAATGCTTCCGGCTTGCGGTTAAGCTTGTAGGCAGATAAAGCCGAAAAGAAGGCAGCATCTTCCCTATAGGCCGATTCGCCTTCTGCTACGGGTTGTAACACTTTTAATGCTTCTTTATATTTCTTCGTCTTTACCAGGCTTACTGCATAAAAGAAATTGGCTGTAGCGTCTTCAGGTTCTGAAAATGCCTGCTCCCTCAACAAGGGTAATGCTTCTTCATATTTTCCCTTATTAAATAACTGAGCCCCTTTATTAGATAAAGCCTCTGACCCTCTAACAACGGCCTGTGGCATATCTGGAACAGTATAGTTCTCCATGCCGCCCGGCAAAGAGAGATAAAGAATAAATATCGCTGCAGCAGCAATAGCCGTCCCCAGGTATTTTTTTATAGAGACTACTTTTGTTGTTGAAGGCCCCTCTGTTTTGAAATGTTGTTTCGTAAGGGGTTCCAGTATTTGTTTTAGGTCAGCGATATCAGCCTGGCTGCCGATCTGCCTTTTTAAAATACTCTCCGCCTGCAGCCAATCCTCATAGTCCTGCCTGAGTTGAGCATCGGTTTGCAATTCTATTTCAAAAGCAGCACGTTCCGGTTCGCTCATCCATTTCTCCGTATAAGCTTCTATTTTTTCAAAATTGCTCATGCTGCATGATTTTTATTGTTTCTTACCAACGTGATCAATTCTGCCATGCAAAGAGACTTCTTCTTCCTCAGGTAGGCATAACTTACACCAAGTTCGTCAGCGAGTTCCTGCTGCGACTTGTTGGTATAGCTGCCAATAATTACTTCACGGCACCGCTCACTTATTTTTTGAAGCATGGCTACTACCATTTCCTCTTTCTCCAATGTGTCGGCTAAAAGTGTTGCTGCTTCATCATCTTTACCGGCTACCCAGGTATATCCATCCTCAATTGATTTTGTTACCCCCTTTCTTTTATTTTTTTCAACCTGGTTGATCCACTTCCTTTTACAAATCAGCAACAGGAACGCTTCCAAAGGACAGGTTAACGCGAAATCTTTATTCTGAGCCAGCTTGTATACATCAATAATCGCTTCCTGAAAAATATCTCCCGCTTCTTCACTATCAGCGCCTTTCGATAATAAAAATTGCTTAATACCAGGTGCAAATTGCCTGTATATTGCCTCAATTTCTTGCGAATTGTGCAGTCTGAGGGCATCGATATATTGTTGGTCGGCGTGCAAAATGCTGGTTTATAACAAGCTAATGTAGTAAAATTCTTTTCTCTGGTAATAATTAAATAAATTTAAGCGGCCATTAAAACCGGGGTAACAAAATGTGCTCCTTATTGATATACAGGAAAAATTGCCGGCGTGAAATATTTTTATACTTTTTTCTTAGTGATCATTTTTTTTGATATTGTCGCCCAACAGGCGGATAGTACCATTATTGCAACTACAGATAGTAGTGATAAGGTTTCTTTTTCCATAAAGCTGCCTGCGCTTACCCAGATACCGGGGGCGCCCGCGCCCTTTTATACTTATCTGTGGGATTTTGGAGATGGCCATTTCAGCACAGCCGAAAATCCCCAGCACCTATATGCGAAAGCAGATACTTATGAAGTGATGCTATATGCCGTGAATAATTATGACGATGGCAAAAAGCCCCAGCGAAAAGCGCAAAAAATACAGGTCAAAAAATCGGCAGCTATAAAGGATAATGTGGCTTCTGTTGCAGAAAAGGATTTTTTTAAGGCCAATGGCATGTTCGAGTTGAAGTATAACTGCATGGCCAAACCTAACGATACCCTGGTGTTAATTGTGGGGTGGAAGAACAGAGAGGCAGAACAACAAAAAGGTCGTTTATACCTGATGTTGAATGAAAAGCAATTCGATCAAACCTGTTTTGACACATCAGACTTCAGAACCTATAACAGCGCAGCAGCTTTAACAGCATTTACAAAAACGACCGAAATGCCATTATTTCGATCTGATCTGCTGATTAGCGAGAGTGGCAGTCCGGCATCTAATTTCCCGGTGAATGTGAAAACTGCAGAGGCGGGGGCGTTGTTTTCCAACACTACCTCGCTATATAAAAATGTTTACAGTGCAGATATAGAAAATACCCCGGCCGGCGATGCCCGCTTTTCTTTTTTACAACTGCACGTCACACCCGAAATGATCAAAGACACTAACGCTACACTTACCATAACCGGGGTATATGTTCCCGAAAAAGGGAAGCCTGTTATGCATAAACTCAGCGTTCCGGTGGTGAACTCGCACGACCCTAATAAGATGAATATAAAAGGGGGGCGCATCAGCTATCGTTTTCTAAAAAAGTATAAACCGCTAAATTACAAAGTGCGGTTTCAGAACAACGGCGAAGGTCCCGCCCGTAAAATTGCATTGGATATGACCATGGCGCCGGCTTTACACCCTCAAACAATACAGGTTACTGATATGTCGCCATTTTGTTCCCCCTGTGATAGCCTGGCAAAGGAAAAGCGCGGATGCTGGGAGTTGGTGAAAAATGAAAAAGGAGCCGTATTTACATTTCACGGAATCTACTTAGCCGGTACCAATCAGAAAGGTGTAGAAGATAAAGACAGTACCAAGGGTTTCATGGAATTCAGTATCACTACCCGCAAAAAACTCGAGAACAAGCCGTTTAAATCTCAAACAGCCATTTATTTTGACAAGAATGAACCGGTAATAACCAATTATGCAACCGGCAGGTTTAAAAAAAGTCCCTCTCCGGTATTGATGGCAGGCTATGAAAATGCCTTTGGCTCGGGTGCTACAACCAGTAATGGCATTGTGACGGGTATAGGTGTTGCTCCCCTGGCGCCTTATCTGCCTTACCTGCAGCTGGAGTTGTATTATAAGCAGGGTTTGAAAACTTCGGGCGCCAACATGATTGGCATAGATCGACCGGGAATAATCAGGATAGACGGCAGACAGGAGTATGCTTATAAAACCTTCGACTCCTCACAAACCCATTCCATAAGCCAGGTAAGACTGGTGCCGCTTCAGTTGCGGTATAATATCGGCAATTATTTTTCTGTTGGTGGCGGGGCAGCTGTAACAGCCGATATGGGAGGAAACGTCGAAACCGAAAACGCGTACCATATAATGGGCGCCAACGGGGTGATGGTTGAGCCGTACAAGATAATGCAGACAGAAAGAATCAAAGCATTCAGCAACTGGCGTTTTCAGCCTTTTCTTGATGTACAGATAGGGAAGGTAAAATTAGGTCCCCACCTGGGCTTCCGGTATTACTATAACGGTAAAAACAATAGTTTCGGATACATGTATGCAGGATGGCGTTTTTAATTAAATCTACACGTAGCTTCAGAAAGGTCTTGTTAGGCCTTTTGGGAGCACTTGCTGTGCTTTTATTAGGTAGTACTGTTCAGAAGCATACCCGCTCAGCAGCCATGTACGCCGATTGGAAAGAAAAAGATTCATTACTCGAATATATCAATGAGGCTTTTGATGCCCTCGATGAGAATCCGGCGTTGGTCAATAAAGCCGATTCAATATTCAGTAATATCTGGCGCAAACCTTCATCCTATGATGAAAAGTTAAACTATTATCAGCTCCTGATAAATATCGGTTATCATTTGCTGCAAAGCAGGCAGGTAAGAGCATCAACCAGCTGGTACGAAAAGGCGCTGTTATTTTATGAAGAAAATAAAACAGATAGTCTTCTCGCAGTTGAAATGGAGCCGCAGGAGTATATAGGCAAACCTCTTGGCAATAACTATACAAGAATCGGTGATTTTAGCAAGGCCATTGCTATACAACAGCAGGTAATCGAATCTGCCATACAAGAACACAAAAGGGACATGCTTCCTGGATTATATGCAAACCTGGCTACCACTTATTTTTACATGCGGGACTGCCATCAAGTTCATAAAATTATTAACCTTGCCATTGGTAGTCTGAGAACGCCTTCTCAGGATATTGCCACTTTGCTGTTTAACCTGAAAACAGAAGCGTACCTCGAAACAAACCAGTTAGATAGTGCTGATTATTGGAATGGGAAAGCCTTGCTAATCAGGCCAGGTAATAACCCTACCTGGCGGCAGGCAGCCCTAACGAATCGCGCACGTATTTTAAGCAGTCAAAATAAGCTTTCAGAAGCGCTATCCTATTTGCAACTGGCCTGGGATATTGCCGGAGAATCTTCTATAGAAGACAAAGCCCGCTTATCTAACGAAATAGCCGTTAATCTTTTTAAAAAAAATCAGCTACTTCTCAGTAAGGCGTGGTTTGAGCGAACCCTGACATTTTTTAAAACTGATTCGTTGAATTTGTACCCAGACTATAACGTAACCACGGCCATGTTTGGTATGGCATTGTGTTATGAAGTGCTGCAACAAACAGATAGCAGCTCCTACTGGGGAACACAAGCGGTTCTGAACGACTATTATACCCAGCAACTAATCGATCCATGGCTTTATAGCAAGAGTAATATTTATTCCAACGAAGCTCAAACCAATAGTATTATTGCTATGCACCACTATTGGTTTGAAGCTACGAGTAATGAAGATTTTTTATGGAAAGCGCTATGGATGACCGAATTATCCAAAGGACGTAAGCTGATGTTTGAGCAAAAGCGATCACGAAACTGGAAAGATGGTGAAACCCTCAATAATGCAGAATTGAGCGAATTGCGTAACGACTACCTGTTATTGGCGCAAGCTACCGCTACCGGCGAAAAAGATTTGATAAGAGAAAGAATTGCCCGTCAGGAGTATCAGCTTAGTTTGAAGGGAAGCCACTTCTCGCGATCATTGTCGGCACCATCGTTCACTGACTTCAAAAATCAGGTAAACGAAAGTCGTAGTACCAGTAATGTGATCAGCTACCATCACACAAACAAGGCCCTGTATGCAATAAGAGCAGACAGGAATGGCCTTTCCAGCTTTGTTGACTCTGCCGTTGGAGACTTGCAGGATATAAAGGCGTTCACCAACAAATATTTTTATGCGGGTCCCCGGACGTTTAGTAATAGCCCGGGAGAATACTTTATAAAATCTCACGACATTCTTAAAAAATACCTGCCAGGCAAGGTCAATGCAGACGGGGACTATATCATTTCTCCGTCGGGTAGTTTACACGAGCTACCTTTTGAGGCGCTGTCTGTAGACGGGAAGGGGAGCGGATACTTTGGAGTGCAACATGCGGTAACCTATCAGTTTTCTTTGCTGCAACTTAGCCCGCCTGGAGAAACTTCCGCAGCGGGTATTCATGTTTTTAGTTTTGAAAAAGAACATCTTGGCTTTCCTGCTCTTCCGTCTGCAAAGGAAGAGGCCGGCTTTCTACAAAAGCAATTTGAAGGCACTTATAACAGCGCAGCAGCTACAACAGATAGCGTTTTTTATAATTCATTAAAGGAACATAACATTATTCATTTGGCCTCCCACGCTGTAGCGGGCGACAGCAGCCAGCAGCCATTCATTGTACTTCAAAAAAAGCTTTATTTGGGGCAGCTTCAATACAATATTGCCAACTGTCCTTTAATCGTACTATCTGCCTGCGAAACGGGCAAGGGGGCCAGCCAGCATAACGAAGGCGTTATGAGTCTTGGCCGGGCTTTTATTGGTAGCGGGGTGGGCGGTGCTTTATCTACCCGTTGGGAAGTAGATGATGCCGCAACAGCAAATCTGATCCGCTATTTTTATAAGGAATTGGAAGTGGTTGGTTTGCCTGCAAAAGCTTTGCAAAGAGCCCGGGCTGCTTACTTTAAAGAAAATACCGCCGTTGCCGCGCAAAATCCATGGTTATGGGGCGCTTTATTATACCAGGGTAAGAATCATAAGATACTGCTTCAAAACGAGGTACCCGGTGTCATTACATACTTTATAGCGGGAGTAATTATAGCAGCTGGCGTATGCACCTATCTTTTTATGAAAAGAAGAAAATAGAATTTTCAATTTATGGGTAACAATTGTTTCAGGTGCCTGATATACCTGTAAACAAGTTTAAAAAAGTAAAATCCCATAGTTATGAAAAAGATATTTTTACCCCTGGCCCTGGTTACTGTAACCCTTATCGGTTTAGGATCCTGCAAGAAAAATGATGCTCCTGTTATTCCAGGTATCGACGACCAGGCATCAGCCCGTATGATGCAGGCTTTTTTTGAAAAACATGCACCCAAAACAGAGACATTCCATTTCGATGCGTCTGCAGGAGGCACGATCACTTTAAAAAGCGGCACAAAAATTACGTTCCCAGCTAATGCTTTTGTAAAGCCCGATGGCACTCTTGTAGCAGGGGCAGTAACGATTAGCGCAAAAGACATCTTAAAGGCCAGCGATATGATATTGGCAAACAAGCCCACCATAACAGCTTCTGGCGAAATGCTGGAGTCTTTCGGAGAAATAATCGTAAATGCCAGTAAAAATGATACCATACTACGAATAAACCCCGTAGTGGTACAACGTCCTCCAACGGTAATGGTACCTGTTGGTACTGCTACCGGCGCAAAGCGGGAGGCGCCTATGTGGGAGGGCGATACAACAGTTTCTTATACCAATAATGGTTATAATCATGAAAATCAGCCTACATCCGTTACCGTGCAATATTCAGTATCTAAAGGGATAGACTGGACCCAGATTCCTGGCTGGGGCGCGGTTAACGGTGGAACAACTACTTTTCCGCTTGATGCATTAGGGCAATGGAGAAATTGCGATGCACTATATAATGATCCTAATCCTAAAACCACTGTTCTGGGATACTTTGGAGATAAGTTTAACGGGCAAACTGGTTCGGGAGGACAAACTCCAAGTATGTTGTTCTTTAAAAAAGCCGGTACCAATACACTGATCAACTATTCTGTTATGATATTAAATCCGGCACCAGGCAAGGAGGGTTTTTTAAGTTATCAAAACTCCATGCCCATAGGTACTTCTGGCAGTTTTTTAGCCATGAGTGCGAAGGACGGAAAATTTTATGCTGAGTTGAAAGATGTGGTATTTGGCGCGCCGGCTGCCGGAAAAGATTTTATCTCCTATAGTTTTTCGCTTACTGAAGTTTCTGAACCACAGCTTTTGAATCTAATTAACCAGGTTAATACCAAATAGAGTCTAATCCTTAAATCTAATGAATGTGAAGGGGTTGCTTAATGGCAGCCCTTTGCATTTAATAAAGGGGCTAAAATAAAAAGGGTCCTTCCGTAGAAACGGACTGACCTCTAACGATTGCTTGCCATATGAAAAATCTTCGAATAATCTATTTTATATCACACTGCACTTTTCTTTCTCCTCCGTAATAACCCCTTTGTGTTATTGTTACACAAAATTAATTGCTAAAACGACAAATATAAAAGCAAGTTATTGTCGGTTGATGTACATCCAACAGGTTATAGTGTTGTTAAAACCCTTTACTGCACTGCGTTTAAAGCCCAGCAGGAAAAGATAGCCAAGCATAAAAAATGATTTAGCTAACAAAAAACGGATAATAAAATGTGATCCAGGAACGATGAATGTGGAAACGGCGGAAATGGCTGAAAATAAAAAAGGTCCTTCCGTAGAAACGGGCTGACCTCTAACGATTGCTTGCCATATGAAAAATCTTCGAATAATCTATTTTATATCACCCCGCACTTTTCTTTTGCTCTGTAATAACCCCTTTGTGTTATTGTTACACAAAATTAATTGCCAAAACAACAAATATGAAAGCAAATAAAGTGCCATTTACGCTTGTTCAACAAAAGTGCTTTTGGGTAAACCCGCTACAACAAAGGATTTCAGGTGTTTTTCCACAGTATGTCCAAGCTAAAAAAGTTTCGTCATGGATTCTGTAACAGGAAACATAAAAAATTATTGGAGATCGATCCTGTTGGGAGTTGAATGTAGATAGAAAGCGTTTTATAATAATCCAAAACCAGCACAAGCCAAAAATAAAAAAGGTCCTTCCGTAGAAACGGACTGACCTCTAACGATTGCTTGCCATATGAAAAAAACTTAAAATCTAATTTCTTTGAAGCTTTTCACTTCTGATTACAAAGATATATGACGAATGGGATGCCGAATAATAAGTTAATGTTAATATTCTTACCTCAAAAGCATCTGCAACGACAGAAAAAGCAGTCTGGCAGTACATTACAGACCCTTTGAAACATTACATCCAAACACCTGCAAACCACTACTATAATTGATTAGAAGCAAGTATTTTTCTACCTTTTATTAACATCTTTTAAAAAAAGTTTAAAAAAAAGTTAATCGGTATATAAAATAATTATACCTTAGCGAACCTTTATATCGAGAAAACGAACTGGATGTAAAGACAAACTCCTGCTAAAACGTAGCAGTTGTTTCTTAAGAAGACCTCTAATTGATTGCCTCTAACGATTGCCGGCCATGTGCTGATTTAAAATGTTGATCCGGGTTTTTTTTCCCGGATTTTTTATTGCCTTTGCCAGCAAGAACCTTTAATTAAAAAAGGTCCTTCCGTAGAAACGGACTGACCTCTAACGATTGCTTGCCATATGAAAATCTTCGAATAATCTTTTTGAAGTCCTTCTGCACCGTCTCTTTCCGCACTTTCAATAACCTGTTTGTGTTATTGTTACACAAAGCTAAGCAATGCTGGAGCTGGTATAAAACCAAGTTGCAACATCTTTTTTCTTTTTCAAGCACCTGTATTTTTCTGTAACCCTTTACCATACTCGCTTTCAGGTCATACAGCCTATTATACCCAAGCAATAAAATGGCGCAAAAAAAGATAATATTTCCGATGTTTTTTGCTTTTTTATCGTGGTAACTAAAAGCATGGTTCAAAATATTTGTAATAAATCAGCGTTCTTAAAATGTGCACTTCAGCAGTTGAAACGGTATACATCTTACTTAACATTTTCTTGTAAATTGAAATTATTCTAATATTAGTAGATTTGTAGCTATGGCGAAGACTACTTCACAATCTCAAGGTTCTTTTTCTTTTTTTGATGAACCGGAAAAGGCAGAGCAGGTACCTCAGCCTAAAAGACATGTACTTCGGCCTCCGGCGCAAATTGAAGCGCTCGAGGAAGAGATAGTACAACCTGAAGAGGTTGAAGAAGTGCCCGTTGTAGGGGAACCAGAGCCAGAACTGGATTTTGTGGAAGAGAATGTAGGGTTTGACGAGGACAGCGTTGATAAAATAGAGGTGGAAGGCCATTTTGAAGAAGATGCCCTGGCTACCGGTTTTTCAGAAGAAGTTTTGGAGGAAGAGATGGTAGAAGAAAATGCTTCCAATGATGATGCTAATGAAGTGGCACAGGAAAGAAAAAGCTCCAGGGGGCGCAAATCGGTAAAAGAACATAGCCTTGCTGCCGAAATGATTGAAATGCCCGGAGACGATGTTTTGTACGCCAAGCAGTATTATAGCATGGGAGAAGTAACTTCTATGTTTAAAGAAAACCACTCATTGATCCGCTACTGGGAAAGTGAATTTGATATCCTCAGACCCAAAAAAAATGGCAAAGGTGATCGTTTTTTCAGACCGGTAGATGTAAAAAATCTTTACCTGATCTATGACCTGTTGCGCAGACGCAAATTTACCATTGAGGGAGCCAGGGACTACCTTAAAAATAATAAAAAGGCAGATGAAAAGTTTGCTGCCGTGCAGTCTCTCGAAAAAATAAAAGCTTTTTTCCTGGAGCTTAAGGCATCACTTTAAGTAGCTATTTTTTACTGATAAATTACCTGTACTGTTTTTGAATATGCTTTTTTACCGTCGGTATCAATTTGAGCCAGGCGGATGAAGTATTTTGTATCTGCATCAGCTTTTTGAGAAAGCTGCCATTTGTTGCAGGATATCATCAACAGAGCACCTGCCATTACAGCGATTGTCATATATTGCTTACGGCGTCTAAAAAAGCCGGTGAAAACCAGGGAGAATAAAAATCCTGCTGAAAGTGCCATTTCCTCAGTGCTCAGTGTAAACCTATAGGATAGCTCTGTTGAAGAATCTCCATTGGGAGCGTTGGTTTTAGTAGTACCTATTTTTTTAAAAATTTCTCCATTGGTAGAGATTTCTATATCGAAGTGATCATTGGCTTTTTCTGAAAGCGTATTCCACTTTACTAAAAGTTGCGCGCCGGTAAAGGATGCCGTTAATTTATCGAAGGTTACCGGTAAAACCACTGCATTTCCTGAAAAACTAAAATCGTTGATGCTATAGGTTCCCGCGCCATTGTCTGCTTCGTAACCGTAGAACCGAAATGTAATAGGAGTAGTTAAGTTTTGGAATGCAGATGCAGAAAGGTCTATGGTACGCCCGTTGATATTGGCCGGGCCAACATTAGTGGTAAAGTTATCAAGGCTTGACCGAAAAGCAAATGACCTGGGACCTGTGCCAGATCTTTGTCCGGTGTAAGTAAAACTACCTAAGCTAATACTGTATCCAGGTTGAGGTGTGATTGTAAAATAATAATAATCTACCGGATTGTTCGGATTAGTAATGCTTGTGTTTTGTGTCCATCCGCCGGCATTGTACCTGTTGTTGGCATCAGCGCCCGTTAGGCCCGATCCTCGCCCTATACCGGAAACGGTAACGCTAGGGTCTACGACCTGCCCGGTTGCGTAGGGATGCCTGAATTTGGGTTATTACCGGTAATACTGTTGCTCCAGATTACCTGTGCATTGGCAACATGACAAATACAAAAAATAATTGAGAGAATATGCAGCCTGATCATAAATAAACAATTATAGATTGGCAAAGCAAAATATATAAAATATAATCTATAAAAAAATAAATTTATTAATTATAATGTTTATATGAAAGCTCCATAACCTCATGAACTTTTTCTTGTTGTGATCTGTTAGAAACTTTATAAGTTCGCTGGAATTATCAGGTTAAAAGGCAAAAATGAAAAAACTCGCTTTACTAAGTATTTTACATATCATGGTATTATTAACTACACAGGCCCAGCATTACGAAACAGTTAAAGATCGTACTGGTAAAAAATTACTTAAGGGGTTTGTAACAGATAGTATTTTAAAAGCCGATACTACCGAGTTTAAGTGGTTTTCCGAAAATGAAAATGTATACAACCCTGCAGCGTCTGTGCTCAATAGTTTCATAGCTAAAAAGGATAGTATAACCTTTATGGTATTCTTTGGAACCTGGTGTCCGGACTCCCATTATGTGATTCCCCGTTTTTATAAAATTCTTGAGAAAGCGGCTATGGATAAAAACCGGGTAACACTTTTTGCTTTAGACAGAACCAAGAAGGACGCCGCACATTTTGCTGCAAACTTTAATATACAGCATGTGCCTACCATTATTGTATTGAAGAACGGTAAGGAGGCAGGGCGTGTGGTAGAATACGGCGTTACGGGAAAATTTGATGAAGAGCTTGCCCAGGTATTGAGGGCTGATTAGGCGCTATTCGGCTGGCTTTGTAATGGTTATGCTCGTTGATTTACCTGCTGCGTCTACTCCAATATTTTCCATTAATTGTAGAACTGCCAGATTCACTTCCTGCTTTACCTGGTTATATTTTGCAATGTTTTTAGGTTCCATATAATAATCACCCGTAATAACCAGCGCGCCCGGCGTTATCTCGGTGAGGAACAAGTTAAAATTCTGAATTTCCGGCCTTGAAAGCATTTTTTTAATGCCATTCAGTAATTCCTCTACTTTAGCAGGAAGGGTATCTACACCTATTTCTAACCTTAAGTCGGCGCGACGTTGTGTACGGTTACTCAGGTTATCCAGCACGCTATCCACCATTTGTTTATTGGGAACAGTAATATAGGTTTTTGCATCAGTACGAATGCGGGTGCTGCGCAATCCTATTTTTTCAACAACACCGCTAAAGCTGTTTACCTTAACGGCATCTCCGGTTTGAAATGGCTTGTCGAAGAAAATAATAAAAGAAGCGATCAAATTTTCCAGGCTTTCTTTGAGTGCCAAAGCAATAGCGGCGCCCACAATACTCAACCCGGTTACCAACCCTTTAACGTCGTAGTTGAAAGTATATTTTAAAACCAGCAATCCTCCTATAACACCAATTACCACCTTAATAAAATCTTTGAAGAAAAAAACCAGCTGATGATTGCCCTGGTCGCCGTTTTGCATGTAACGGTTTTTGATCAGCAAAACAACGAAGTCCATCGACCTGATCAAAAAGCGGAAGAACGTAACAATCATGAGGGTGGTGCCGATCATGCGCAATAGTTCCTTGATTCCGATCTTGTAGATCTTAAAGTCCAGCATTGATGGAAAAGTAAGCCGATCCAGGGCTACTACTGTAATCAGCACTGCAATAAATAAACCTAATGGCTTTGCGATAAGATCTTTAAATATAGAAGGATCAATACTTTTATAACGGCTTTTAATAAGGTAGGCAAAAAAAGATGCTATATAATGCGCAATAAACCGCTTGAATAGAAAGCCAAGAAATATGATAACAGCCACTACCAGGTAGCTTTGTAGCGTATTGTCTAAGTATACAAGTTCTAAAAAATCCTTCATTCAATCAATATAAAAAATTAATTCAAAAGTAAAAGGTATTTGCCCGGGCATCTTAAATATCTGCTCACCGGCATACCTTTGCGCTCAAATTAAAGTGAATAATGGCAGAATGGGAAGGAAAATCCAAAGGAAATAAAACCGGCTATGGGATTTTTATTACGGTTTTGAAAAAAATGGGTGTGCTTCCGGCCTACATATTGCTGTTGTTTGTAGCAGCTTATTACTATTTATTCAGCTGGAAATCTTCCCGCGCCATATGGTATTATTTAAGAAAGCGGCTCAGTTTTTCCATTCCTAAATCTCTTGCCAGCCTGTATAAAAATTATTACTGGTTTGGTCAGGCGCTCATCGACCGTATTGTAATGATGGCAGGCATCTCCAACCGGTTTACTTTTAATTTTGATGGGGAGCATCATCTCCATGAAATGGTGGCTGCAGGCAAAGGCGGCCTGCTTTTAAGTGCCCATATCGGCAATTGGGAAATTGCGGGTCATTTGCTCAAAAGGCTGAATACCCGGATCAATATTGTGATGTTCGATGGGGAGCATCAGCAGTTAAAGCAATACCTGGAAAATACAACCGGCCAGCGCAATGCCAATATTATCGTGATCAGGGATAATATTTCTCATATCTATGAAATAATGGAGGCACTTAATAATAATGAGCTGGTATGTATGCACTCAGACAGATTTTTAACCGGGAACAAAACCCTCCAAGCCAATTTTCTGGGTAAACCGGCTCATTTTCCACTAGGCCCTTTTACCCTGGCAACCAAATTGAATGTACCTGTTACCTTTGTTTTTGCAATGAAAGAGTCTTTTTTTCACTACCACTTTTTCGCTACTCCAGGAGTTGTTTACCGAAATGAGCCCAGCCCTTCTTCAGAAAAAGTGCTGGAAGCCTTTGTAAGCGCGATGACAGAGAAGGTTAAATCATATCCGGCACAATGGTATAATTATTATGATTTCTGGAAATAGGGATACCCGTGCATAGTCGGTAAGTTTCCTTACTTTTAACGCCGTTAAAAAAGAGCTGTGAGCATTTCAAAAAGTATATTACCCTATATCCCGCAAAGAACGCCCTTTGTAATGATCGATACCCTTGAGTCCTGCGACGAAAGTGGAGCATCTACAACATTTGAAGTAAAGGCAGATAATCTTTTTGTTAAAAACGAACAATTGACCGAGCCCGCACTGGTTGAAAACATTGCGCAAACTGCTGCTGCACGCATGGGTTATATCTGCCAGCAGGAACAAAAGCCGGTACCTGTTGGATTTATTGGTGCGGTACAAAACCTTAAAATAAGTAATCTACCTAAAATTGGGGATACGCTCACAACCGCAATTACCATAAAGAACCAGATATTTAACGCCACAATTATCGAAGGAGCTATTTCCGTAAATGGAGAGTACCTGGTTTCCTGCGAAATGAAAATATTTATATCCTGAATACCTAAAAAACAAAAAATGAAATCGCAATTATTATTGTTGTTGATGATTTTAACACTGGGCGGCGCTGTGAAAGCGCAAACGCTGTCAGAAGTGCTGAATAATACAGAAACACCTATTTTCTATTATGGAATAGACTTTACCAAAGCACGCCTAATGGGCGACCCCAACGCCAACCCGAGGGACATTGTAGAGCGCCAGTTTGCTGGCATTAATGCCTTAATTATAAATGAATATAAAAAGTATGATGTAGCGAAGGCGTTCAGAAGAACGGAACTGGCAAATGATCTGAGCTTTACAGACAAAAGAAATGAAAAAGCCGACCCGGATAAATTGCTATCAACCAATTCAGAAGATTTTGACAGGCTCAGCGAAAAAGACATTCAAACCCTGATCAGCGGTTTTAACGGAGGTGCTAAAACCGGAACCGGCCTTGTATTTGTTGTAGAGGGAATGAGCAAAACAAAAAAAGCATTGTCGTTGTGGGTAACCCTGTTCGACATAAAGTCGAAAAAGGTGTTGATGACCAAACGCATGGAAGGTGCTTTGGGATCCGGCTTTAGTTTTAGAAATTACTGGGCTACGGGTTTCAAGAAAGTAATCGATCAGATAGATAAGTCTGAGTACAAGAAATGGAAGACTAATTAATGAAAACACTGAGTCATACTATTGAAGTTTTAATCCGCTTTAACGAAGCCGACCCTTTAGGGATTGTTTGGCATGGACATTATGTTCGTTATTTTGAAGATGGGAGGGAAGCTTTTGGTGAACAATACGGCATTGGATACATGCATTTTTTCAAAGAAAACATTGTGGTGCCCATTGTTCATGCTGAATGCCATTATAAAAAGTCGCTCAAATTTGGCGACAGCGTGATCGTTGAATCAACCTATCATCCCTGCGAAGCCGCAAAAATAATTTTCAACTACCGGTTGTATAAAAAGTCTGATAAAAGCCTTGTTGCTACAGGCACAACTACTCAGGTATTTTTAGATAAAGACACGCAAACCTTATTATTAAACAACCCGCCATTTTTCCTGGATTGGAAAAAACAACAGCAATTGTTGTAGTGCAGAAATAAGGAGTTATGAAAAGGGTTTTCCTGATTGCAGATAATATTGTGTCTCCGTTTGGGCTTTCTTCAGCCACTAATTTTTCGGCGACTGCAAAAGGAAAAACAAATGTGCAGTTGCATGAAGCAGGCGCAAGAAGTTCAAAAAACTTTTACAGCTCGCTTTTTACAGAAGCGTTCTGGGAACAAAATACGACGCCGTCGTTCACGCGGTTCGAGTCTTTGCTCTGCTCGTCTATAAAAGACTCTTTAACGCAGTTGGATATAAATCCGGCTGATGGAAAAACGGGATTGATCATTTCTTCTACAAAAGGAAATATCAGTTTGCTCGAAGAAAATGAGATCACCGAGTCACTAAAAAAGGAAATTAGTCTGAGCTCGTCGGCACAAAAAATTGCCCGTTATTTTGAATTTAGCGCAAAGCCGGTCATTGTGTCGCATGCCTGTATTTCCGGCCTGGTGGCATTGATCACAGCGAAGCGGATGCTGGAGGCAGGCATTTATGAAAATATGGTGGTGGCCGGCGCTGATTTGATCACCCGGTTTGTATTATCGGGTTTCCAGTCTTTTCAGGCGGTAAGTGATGAGCCTTGCCGCCCGTTTGATGCCGCAAGAAAGGGCATCAACCTGGGAGAGGCTGCTGCAACGATGATCCTTTCTGTACATCAGCCCTCTCTAAACTCCATTGAATTAAAAGGTGGTGGCATTAGTAATGATGCCAATCATATATCTGGTCCGTCCAGAACCGGTCGGGAACTTTTTATGGCCATTCAACAGGCAATGAGGGAGGCGCAAATTCAACCAAAACAAGTAGACTTTATATCATTGCATGGTACCGCAACATTGTACAATGATGATATGGAAAGTAAGGCAATTAACCTGGCAGGACTTCAATCGGTTCCTGTAAATAGTTTAAAAGGTTATTATGGGCATACTTTAGGCGCTGCAGGCCTGGTAGAAAGCGTGATCAGCGTGCATGCCTTAAGACAAAACCTGATTATTCCAACTAAAGGTTTTGAAACCCCCGGTACCGCCGAAAATATAAACGTTTGCAGTACCTTGCAGCACGCCGAATTAAAAACCTGCCTTAAAACAGCATCTGGTTTTGGTGGATGCAATGCAGCAGTAGTATGGGAGAAGGGTTAGGTGTGTAGGTAAACCACACCCTCTGTATTTGTGATAATAAAACGATTAAAAATATTTACACCAGGCCTTTGAAGAAATAATAAGGTTCCTGCGAAATCGAAAAGAAATAACAAACCAATTAAATGACGAATTTTTACGCCAAAGACAAAAGATCTGCTATAGATGCCAAACACCATGCACAGGTAATTGCACATGGTCCGATAGTATTTCAGGTGGCCCGCTTGTTAAGAGACAAGGGTATTCTCAAAGTTGTGGAAGATAACAAAGCCGGTATTAAACTTGCCGGCATAGTAGAACAAACAAAAGTTCCGGAATATGGTGCACGGGTATTATTGGAAGCTGGCCTGGGAATGGAAATGGTAACGGTAGATGAAGAAGGACGGTACTACCTTTCGAAGACTGGCTATTTTATTTTGCACGATCCGCTTACTAACGTAAATATGAATTTCGTGCAGGACATTTGTTACAAAGGTTTGTTTCATCTCGAAGAAGCGATTGATACCGGCAAACCTGCAGGATTAAAAGAATTGGGTAGCTGGAACACGGTTTATGAAGGACTGTCCCAGTTACAGCCACAGCAACAAAAAAGCTGGTTCGAATATGATCACTTCTTTTCTGATATTGCTTTTCCCCTGGTGCTCAAACATATTTATAAGCCCGAAAATCATATTAAAAAACTACTCGAAATTGGCGGAAACACCGGTAAATGGGCATTAGCATCCACAAAATTCGACCCCGATGTACGCATCACTATTGTTGACCTGCCGGGACAGGCGGCAATGGCCAAAAAGAATATTGAGGACCTGGGTTTAGCCGATCGCGTTGACTTTTATCCTGCAAATGTTTTAGATGAATCGGTGCAGTTTCCTACCGGCTATGATGCCGTTTGGATGAGCCAGTTCCTGGATTGCTTCTCAGAAGATGAAATTGTTTCTATCATGAAGCGTTGCGGACAGGCATTGAACGAGGAGGGCGCTATTTATATCCTGGAAGCCTTCTGGGATAATCAGCGCTTTGAAACAGCTGCGTTTTGTATCCAGCAATTATCTATCTATTTCACCGCAATTGCTAATGGAAACAGCCAGATGTATGACAGCCGAGTTTTCAAAAAAGCCATCGAACGGGCAGGGTTTGACATTGTGGAGGAAACAAGTGGCATCGGTTTGAGCCATACTTTACTAAAATGTAAAAAGCGTAAGTAGCTAAATAGCAGCAGTAATAGCGGTAATTCAAAATTAATTTTAATAGCTGTTAAAAATCTGTCTGCTCCGAACGCTAAAAATATCGAACTTTAAATTTTAATATCAAACGCATTTTATGCAACCCGAAAAAGTAGATGTCCTTGTGATTGGTGCCGGTCCTGCTGGTACCGTGGCAGCTTCCATTGTAAACCAGGCTGGTTATAAAGTTAAAATCGTGGAAAAACAAGAGTTTCCGCGATTCGTGATCGGGGAAAGCCTGTTGCCGCGATGTATGGAAGCGCTGGAAGAGGCAAAGTTCCTGGACGCGGTGAAAGCAAGGGGCTACCAGCAAAAAAATGGGGCCAAGTTTGAAAAACAGGGAAAGATCTGTAACTACTTTTTCAATGACCAGTTTACGGATGGCTGGGGTTGGACCTGGCAGGTGCCACGTGCAGACTTTGACCATACACTGGCAAAAACAGTAGAGAGCCAGGGCGTTCCGGTAGAATACCAGACAGGTGTTACCGCTATAAATTTTCATCCCGATGGCACGTCTACTACAACCGTAGAGGACAAGGATGGCAACAAAAGGGAAATATTCGCAAGATTTATTATCGACGGAAGTGGTTATGGTCGCGTAATACCCAAACTATTTGGAATGGAGCGCCCGTCTAATCTGCCTCCGCGTAAAGCCGTATTTACACACCTGGTTGACACGAAACGTTCGATGGATGATGAGCCGGACCGTATTACTATTATCGTACATGATAAAGCGGTATGGATATGGGTCATTCCTTTTTCTACAGGTATTACATCGGTAGGATATGTGGCAGATCCCGGATTTTTTGAACAATTTACCGGTACGCAGGAAGAGATCATGCGGTCGCTGATTGCTTCGCAACCTTATATCGCCGAGCGGATGAAGGATGCCGAATTGGTGTTTGAGCCAAGGGTATTGCAATCCTGGTCTTCCACTACCGATAAGTTTTACGGAGATGGGTTTGTATTAACGGGTAATGTAACCGAGTTCCTTGACCCCGTATTTTCATCGGGTGTAACTTTAGCTACGGTGTCGAGCCAAATGGCTGGCAAGCTGGTAGTTAAAAAACTGAAAGGGGAAGCCGTGGACTGGAACAAAGAATACATGGACATCATGATGCAGGGGGTCAATACTTTCCGCAGCTATGTAATGGCCTGGTATGAAGGTACCCTGGATACCATTTTCTTTGCCGATGACCAGGATCCGGAGATCAAACGCAAGATATGTTCTGTATTAGCCGGTTATGTTTGGGATATGGAGAATGACTATGTGAAGAACCATGATACAGCTTTAAAGAAGCTGGCCAAAACGATTCATTTAAGAGATAGCATTACATACATAAATAATGGTTTCAAAGATCCTGCGTAGCATTTAGTTTGGAGCATAAGGGCATACATATTTCGGGCAGTGTTCGCATTGGCAATAATACGGTTAAATCCGGCGATGCTGCCGTCGTGGAAGCGGTCCAAACAGTTGATTTTTTTTCGTTCCTTTATGAAAAACTGGAGATAGATTATCCAAAATTTTTTAAAATGGATGCATTGTGCAAGCTGGGTATTGCTGCAGCACATGTTTTACTGAAGGATTTTGATAAAAGTGCCTACCAACCTCACGAACTGGGGATTGTTTTATCTAACAGGAGTGGCAGCATTGAGGCCGACATCAATTATTTTGAGTCTTCCAAAACCTTTCCCAGTCCTTCGTTGTTTGTGTACACCCTACCCAATATTGTTATTGGTGAAATCAGCATCCGCTATGGATTTAAAGGTGAGAATGCCTTTTTCATCAGTGAGCAGTTTGATTCGGAATGGATCGCTTTTTATGTGCACAACCTGATGCAATACCAGGGCATTAAAGCCTGTATTTGTGGCTGGGCAGATGTGGAAAATGATGAATACGATGCCCGCTTCTTTTTAATAGAGCAGGGAAAAAATAATGGGCTTAACTTTACGGCCGATAACATGAGAGCCGGTTTCTCTCAGGAATAAAACATATTAAAGAAGAATTTTTGATGGATAAGAAAGAGCTGATATACCAGTTAAAACAACAGATTATTAAGCAACTCAACCTGGGCGATAAAACGCCTGAAGATATCGGTGACGATGATCCTCTTTTTGTAGAGGGCTTGGGCCTGGACTCAATCGATGCCCTGGAGTTGATCGTATTGTTGCAGCAAGAGTACAATATCAAGCTAAAGAATGCTGAAGAAGGACAAACGATCTTCCGTTCTATAACCACAATGGCCGATTATATACTTGAGCAACAAGCCGGGGCAGCGAATTAATGGCAGCACCTGTTTATATATCAGGCATGGGCGTTATATCTGCTATTGGAAACAATGTAGAGGAGAACCTGGCGTCGCTTACTTCCGGTAAAGCCGGGATGCAGGCAATGCAGCGGTTACAGTCTATTCATAAAGACAGTTTACCTGCAGCAGAAGTAAAGTTGACCAACAACGAACTGGCGGCGCTTACCGGGTTGCCGGCTCACACCAGCCGCACCGCTCTTTTAAGCACCGCAGCGGCCCGTGAGGCACTGGTTGTTTCGGGTATTGATATTGCCAGCTGGCGTACCGGTTTTATTTCTGCCAACTCTGTGGGCGGTATGGATAAAACAGAAGACTTCTTTGAAAATTTTCTGAAAGATAGCAGCAGCGGGCATTTGCGCGAAGTAGTAAACCATGAATGTGGAGCCGTAACGGAAATTACTGCCGATGCCCTGGGTATTAAGGATTTTGTTACTACCATTAGTACAGCCTGTTCATCATCAGCCAACAGTATTTTCCTGGGTGCCAGGCTGATCCGTCAAAATAAGCTCGATGTAGTGGTTGCTGGCGGTACCGATGCGCTTACCCGGTTCACTTTAAACGGATTTAATACGCTGATGATACTTGATAGCGAATACTGTCAGCCATTTGATGATAACCGCAGGGGACTCAACCTGGGAGAAGGTGCAGGATATGTGGTATTGATCTCTGACACGGTAGCAAAGACATTAGCACGGCAACCCAAGGTAACCATCACAGGGTGGGCGAATGCTAATGATGCGCATCATCAAACCGCCTCCTCACCCGATGGAAAGGGCAATTTGCTTGCTATGGGTGGTGCGCTTAAGAAGGCAGGACTAAGTCCCGGCGATATTGATTATATCAACCTGCATGGTACCGGTACCAATAATAACGATATAGCCGAAGGAACGGCAATTAAGACCTTATTTGAAGGGGCTTACCCCGATATGAGCTCTACCAAATCCTTTACAGGGCATACCCTGGGCGCCAGTGGGGGAATTGAGGCGGTATATGCCACCATAGCTATTGAAAAAGGTATTGTGTTTCCCAACCTGAGATTTGAAACTCCTATGAAAGAGCTCCCTTTCACACCTGCTGTTGAATTACAAAAGAAAGAGATTAAACATGTTATGTCTAACTCCTTTGGCTTTGGAGGTAATTGCTCCTCACTGGTGTTCAGCAAAATCTGATCTTCCATCCGTACGAATTCCTGAATACATTCTCTTTAGCTTAAATTTTAAGCAGGTATCGGCCTACTTGAAAGGTATCCCTTTCGATTATAACAGGAAGCAAATTTGCGTTCCCTGATATTTCTAAAAATTTTTTTGGCAGGGAAAGAGAAAAATATATTTTTGCTTAAACGAATAAGCAAGCGCTGCCATCTTAACGATTGTTAATCTCTTCATTGAATAGATTTAGAATAATAGAACAGAAGGCTCTTTGTTTTTTTAGTAGCTTAAAAGATTCATAGCGCCATAAATTAATAAACCATGTCAGACCAAACATTGGATTGCCTTAAAAAGAGTCGGGTCCGGGTCAGGCGGATATTCTAAAATATATTCCAAAGAGAGCGAGCTGGCATTCCCGGCTTAACGGGAGGGTCCCAGCAGGAGATCAGAGAAGCCATCCTGCGTGAGAGGAGGGTAGTATTGAACTGTGAGGGAGTTTGCATACATGATCTGCGTCGCAGGAAACTGGTAGAAAGGATCTGAACAGGGATAGGATGGGTATGAATTTTTTTGGCATCGAAAAAAGCGGCGTTCCGCCAAATAGTAATGCATTTTATAAAAGAACATTTAATAGGCGCCGTAGCTTCAGTAAAAAAAATGTACCTGTGGCCGGTATCGCAAAGAGAAATAGACAAAACCCCAACCTGACGCAAATACCCGGCTATTAAAAGCTTTTTGTTATGAAGTATATCGCTACCATTTTTCTTTTTACATGCAGCCTTATCGCAAATGCGCAGCAGGTTGTGAATTTTCAAACTGAGCTCAGGCGGTTGTATGATATCAGCCTCTTACCCCGCTATATGGACGGTACAGCTGTAAAACAAGTATCTTCTTATGACACCACCGGCGGCAATGATGACGGGTTCAGTGGAAAATACTCATTTATAAGGAAAGAGAAAGGAGGGCTTGTTATATTTGATGCAAAGGGAAGCGGTGTCATTGAGCGTATATGGACGCCAACGCCTACTGATGATACCCTGGATTTTTATTTCGATGGGAACACTAAGCCCGGCTTAAGTATAAAGTTCAATGATCTTTTTTCGGGAAAAGTGCAACCCTTTTTAAAGCCTTTGGTAGATGCTTATATGGTGGGCGGGTATTACAGCTATGTTCCTATTCCATATGCTAAAGGCTGCAAAATAGTTTTCCGTGGTGAAAAAATTATGTTTCACCAGTTGCAGTACCGAGAGTACAATAGTAGCTATAAGATAGAGACCTTTAATCTCACAAATTCAATAGCTCAAAGTAATCTTTTACGCAAGGTTATTAAGCTGTGGAGCGATGAAAACAGATCTATTGATAATTTCAGGTATGCAGGGGTAAAAATAATAGAAAATAACCTTGAATTGCTGCCTGGTGAATCGGCAACTATTGCGCACATATCCTCTGGTGGCAGGCTAACGGGTATAGAACTGGATCCGCCGGCAATTTTTAACGGCCTGCATAAGCAGGTGGATATAAAGATAACATGGGATAATGAAACCGCTCCGGCTGTATATATGCCGGTGGCCGACTTTTTTGGTTATGCTTTTGGGGAACCTGCAATGCAGAGCTTATTAATCGGAGCAACCAATGGTAAGCTGTATTGCTATCTGCCAATGCCTTTTGACAAAAATGCAACTGTAGCCTTAGTGTACAGAAAGGCTGATAGGGTGCAGCAGGAACCACTTAGGCTAAGAACCCTTGTTCATTATACTGCTCAAAAGAAAAAGGCTAATGAAGGACGGTTTTACGCAAAATGGACACAGGATGAGCCGGGTATCGGGCAATCCTATGTTTTCCTGCAAGGAAGCGGGAAAGGCCATTATATAGGAACAATACTGCAGGCCCAGGGCAGAGACTATAATAATTTTACAGAATTTTTTGAGGGAGATGATCAAACGTATATTGACGGGGAGTTGAGACTTCATGGAACGGGAAGCGAAGACTACTTTAATGGGGGCTGGTATGCGCAACCAGGAGGTTGGACTGCAAAGGCTGGTGCCGCATTGAGCGGCTGTACAGACTACTCTATTCCCCTGAGCCGCACTGGTGGCTACCGGTTTTTTCTCGGTGATAAAATGCCATTCAGCAAAGAAATTAAGCATACTATTGAACATGGTCCGATAAACAACCGCCCGGTAAGCTATTCTTCGGTGGCCATGTACTATGCCAATAAAGCCGTTACTGTTAGCGAAGCTCCGTCCAATAAGTTTACGGGAGTATTTGTGCCGGATACCCTGACTTTTTATACTAATTTTTTAAGGCACATCACTTACAATGGAGGTGTGAACTTTAAGGATGGTCATGCTGTAGTACAGGATAAAGAAAATAACAGCTTAACTATCAATGTTAATGAAGTTCCCGGCGGCAGCTATGCAATGTACATCAATAAACTGGATGCGACTGTTGACAAAATAGCAGTTCGTATTGCAGATGTAGTAAAAACATACGACTGGCGTACGGTTGATTTACAACCAGGCAAAAGAGATGCGGAGATTTATCTGGGAGACGTATATATTAAACACAATACGGTACCGGTAGTTCCGGTAAGCATTATGTTCCGATCGGACGCATCACCCGGCCTTATTTTTAACCGGATCATACTGCGCAAAAAATGAGCAGGTGCTATTTTAAACAGGCGGGTGCAAACCTTGGCTTTCAGATAGAGTACCTATTTACAGCTCACGTTCAACCGGTGGTCGTTGATCTTGTGCGATGCCAGGTTATTAACCCTTATTTTTGACATTATAACCGGCGTTTTGAGATAACAGCAGCGAAAGAGAAAAGATATATGAAAAAGAGAGTTTCTATAAAAGATATTGCCGAAAAAGTGGGCGTTTCAACGGCACTTGTTTCCTATGTGCTTAACGGCAAAGAAAGAGAAGCCCGTGTAGGAGAAGAGATCGCTGCTAAGGTAAGAAAGGTTGCTGCCGAAATGAATTATCAGCCCAACCTGATCGCAAGGGGATTAAAGTTTGGAAGAACCAATACCATCGGATTGATCGTGGCTGATATCTCCAATCCTTTTTTTGCAACACTGGCCCGGAGTATAGAACTGGAAGCGCAGAAGAATGGCTATACCGTACTTTTTGGAAGCAGTGACGAGCAGTTAGATAAATCTCAAAACCTGATCAATACATTTTTAAACCGCCAGGTAGACGGCCTGATCATTACACCGGTTGCGGGCTCCCAGTCGCAGATCGAAGAACTAAAAACAAAGGGTGTAAAATTCGTTTTAATGGATCGTGGGTTTAAAGATGTAGAAACGAATGTGGTGGTTACCGATAATCATGAGGCGATGTACAGCGCTGTAAAATTGCTAACGGAAAAGGGATACCGGAGAATCGGCATGATTGCTTATGATACACCTCTAACCCACATGCAGGATCGCATACAAGGCTATAAGGATGCTTTAAAAAAAGCAGGAATAAAGTTTAGATCAGAGTGGCTGAAAAAAGTGCCCTACCTTAATTATAAAGAACATGTTGAAGATGCCATTGCCCAAATGCTGAAACACGGGGATGAAGTAGATGCGCTGGTATTTGCAACCAACAGCATCTCGGTACAGGCATTAAAGGTTATTCATTCCAGAGGTGTTAAAGTGCCCAACGACCTGCGAATTATCAGCTTTGATGAGAGTGATACTTTCGAGTTCTTTTATTCAACTATTACCTATATCAAGCAAAATCTCAATGAGATCAGCGAGAAGGCTGTTCAACTGCTGGTTAAAAATATCAATACCACAACAACAAAAACTGCAAAGGTAATTGTCCCTTCATCCATCGTATTAGGACAGAGCAGCAAATAAAAATGTAACAAAAATTGGTGAATAAATATTAATCATGTACGTTTGCTTAAACGTATAAGCAAGCCAAAAAATCCATTTTCAAAAACAAGCCACATGAAGAAGATTTTATTTTTATTAGCGATTGTAATGACTGCCGGCACTATAAGTGCGCAGCAAGGAAAATTTAATGGTCTGGATATGAGCCTGGGAAATCTGTCCCGCCTGTCTGACGCTCAAACCCGTTCTATTAGTCCTGAAAACTTTACTGGTGAAAAAGGCAAGGGTGCACTCGCCGACCCGGTTAAAGACAAAGGTAAACGTAATATAGCCAATGCAGCCAGCGAAGCAAGAGACCTGGGTAAGGGATGGAAGGTAAATCCTTTTATTATTATTGAGCCCGGTGAGACCTTCACCATGGCTGATATTGCGGGACCGGGTGCGGTTCAGCATATCTGGATGACGCCTACCGGTAATTTTAATCTTACTATTTTCAGGGTGTATTATGATGGAGAGTCCGAAGCCTCTATAGAAAGTCCGGTAGGTCCATTTTTTGGGATTGGCTGGAATGAGTTTTCTCCGCTTAATTCGCTGGCAATGACGGTAAACCCGGGCAGTGCTTTCAACAGCTATTGGAAAATGCCGTTCCGGAAAAATATTAAGATCACCATGCAAAATACCGACAGCCAGCCTATGCGGCTTTATTACCAGGTAGATTATGCGCTTACCGAAGTAGGTAGTGATGAGGCTTATCTGCATGCGCAATACAGGAGAAGCAAACCTAATTTAGGCTCCTTACATACTATTGTGGATGGTATAAAAGGTAAAGGCCATTACGTGGGTACTTACATGGGCTTAGGGGTAACCAATAATGGCTGGTGGGGCGAAGGAGAAATTAAATTCTTTATGGATGGTGACAAAGACAACGCTACAATTGTGGGCACAGGTACTGAAGATTACTTCTGCGGATCTTATAATTTTGAGAACAAGCGTACCCATCAGTACCAGGAGTTCTCCACTGCTTATGCAGGTTTACACCAGGTATTAAAACCTGACGGCTTATATGGTTCACAGATGCGCTTCGGCATGTATCGGTGGCATATTATGGACCCCATCCGCTTTGATAAAGATTTAAAAGTAACGATACAGGATCTGGGCTGGAAGTCTGGCGGCCGGTACCTGCCACAGCATTCAGACATTATTACGGTAGCTTACTGGTACCAGAGCGAGCCTCACCAGAAGTTTCCTAAATTGCCGGATGCAGGTGTGCTGGAAGTTAACTAAGATGCAATTGCCTGCTCAGGAGCTGCTATCTTATCGTATATGAATTAAAAAAATAAAGAATGATACAACGTGTCTTCATACTGCTGTTGGCCGGAACCAGTATACTGTCCTGCAACAGCGAATCAACATCAAAAGATTCTTCAAAAGACAGCATTACAGCAAATACTACTATGAAGGAACCAGCTAAGGGGAGCTTTGGGTATGATGTTAATTTTCTGCAACAGAAAGATAGCAACCTGATTGTTCTTAAAAGCGAAGATGGGCAAAGCCAGGTGATCATTTCACCAAAATACCAGGCTAAGGTGTTTACTTCTTCTGCCGATGGTGTTAACGGGAAAAGCTTTGGATGGGTAAACTATAAGGCATTTGATGGGCCGGTTGATGCGCACATGAATGCGTACGGTGGAGAAGACCGTTTATGGTTAGGCCCGGAAGGGGGCGTGTTTTCTCTATACTTTAAGCCGGGAGCCAAAATGGAATTCACGAACTGGAAAACGCCGGATGCTATTGATACGGAGAGCTGGGTGCTGGAGTCTGAAAATGCAGCCACAGTTGCTATGAGTAAGAATATGACGCTTACTAATTATGCCGGCACCCAACTTGAGATACAGGCCAATCGTGCTATTTCGCTGGTTGCACCCGGGGATATCCATGCCGACCTGGGAATTGAACTACCAAAGGGAACAAAATCAGTGGCTTTCCGTACCAGCAATAGCCTGACCAACAAAGGGCAAACAGCATGGGACGAAAAAACAGGAGCGCCCTGCATGTGGAACCTGGATATGTTTACGCCCTCGGAAGCCTGTACTATTGTTATTCCTTATAATGCCGCCAGCGGAAAAGTGGCTACTACCGACTATTTTGGAGAGATTGCTAAGGACAGGATCAGCTATAGCAATGGTATTTTATATTTTAAAGCAGATGGTAAATCCCGCGGCAAACTGGGAATTCCACCTGTAAGAGTGATAAACATTGCGGGAAGTTATGATGCAATTGATAATGTACTCACTATTGTAAAATATGATATCAATCCATCGGGGAAATACCTGAACCAGGAATGGCGTACTGACAGGGCACCTTTCAGCGGTGACGCAATGAACGCCTATAACGACGGGCCATTGGAAGACGGAACGCAAATGGGACCTTTCTATGAAATTGAAAGTGTATCTCCCGCAGCATTTTTGAAGCCGGGAGAAAAGCTTACACATAATCACAACGTATATCATTTTACCGGGGATAAGTCTGCGTTAAGTGAGATCGCAAAAAAGGTATTAGGTGTATCGGTGGAAGAAATTGAAAAAGCATTTAAAAAATAGTTATGGCAGTAAAAACGAAAAAGAGGAGTAACAACTATCCCAAAATAGGCATCCGCCCAATCATCGATGGCAGATTAGGTGGTATCAGGGAGTCGTTAGAAGAAACAACCATGAATATGGCAAAAGCAGTTGCCGCTTTATATACCAGCGAGTTGAAATACCCTGATGGCTCACCGGTACAATGTGTGATTGCAGATACAACGATCGGAGGTGTTAAAGAAGCGGCAGCCTGTGCTGAAAAATTTGCGGCCAGTAATGTAGGCGTTTCTTTGTCAGTAACACCCTGCTGGTGTTATGGATCAGAGACAATGGATATGAACCCGCTGGTGCCAAAAGCCATCTGGGGGTTTAATGGTACCGAACGTCCGGGTGCTGTATACCTGGCTGCAACGTTAGCTGCACATAATCAAAAAGGCTTGCCTTGCTTTGGTATTTATGGCAGGGATGTACAGGATATGGGTGATACTGCTATTCCAGATGACGTAAGAGATAAGCTGCTGAATTTTGCCCGCGCAGGTATGGCGGTGGCGATCATGAAAGGGCAATCTTACCTGGCCATTGGCTCAGTATCAATGGGTATTGCAGGTTCAATTGTAGACCCTCAATTCTTCCAGGAGTATCTGGGTATGCGTAATGAGTACGTCGATTCTTCTGAAATACTCAGAAGGATACATCTGAATATTTTTGACCCCGAAGAATATAAAAAAGCGATTGCCTGGGTAAAACAAAACTGTAAAGAAGGAAAGGATTACAACCGGAAAGAAAAGATCAAATCGAGAAAAGAGAAAGATAAAGATTGGGAGTTTGTTACCAAGATGACCATGATCATCCGCGATCTGATGGAGGGCAATCCGAAGCTGGCTGAAATGGGCTATGCAGAAGAAGGGCAGGGACACAATGCGATCGTATCGGGTTTCCAGGGTCAACGCCAATGGACAGACTTCTTACCCGACGGCGATTTTTCAGAAGCGATGCTCAACTCTTCGTTTGATTGGAATGGTATTCGGAATCCGTATATGGTAGCAACGGAAAACGATTGTTATAACGGGGTATCAATGCTCTTTAATTACCTGCTTACCAACACCGCACAGATATTTGCAGACGTACGCACTTACTGGAGCCCTGAGGCAACGGAGCGTGTGTCGGGCTGGAAACCCGACGGAAGAGCAGCAGATGGCTTTATCCACCTGATTAATTCCGGATCTGCCACATTAGATGGAACGGGTCAACAATCTAAAGACGGGAAACCAGCTATGAAACCTTTCTGGGAAATTAAACAGAAAGAAGCAGACGCCTGCCTGGCGGCAACTACCTGGAGCCCATCCAACAGGGATTATATGCGTGGAGGCGGTTATTCTTCTACTTTCTTAACCAAGGGAGAAATGCCGGTTACCATGTGTCGGCTTAACCTGGTTAAAGGACAGGGCGCGGTGCTGCAGATTGCGGAGGGATATACGGTTGATCTGCCAGGTGAAGTACATAATACATTAAATGAGCGCACCGATCGTATATGGCCAACCACTTGGTTTGTACCCAATCTTACGGGCCAGGGACCATTTAAAGATGTGTATTCGGTAATGGCCAACTGGGGTGCCAATCATGGTGCCATCAGCTATGGGCATATAGGAGATCAGCTGATTACGCTGGCTTCTATGCTGCGTATACCCGTGGCCATGCACAATGTGAACCCGGATGCTATATTTCGCCCCTCGGCCTGGGGTGCTTTTGGTATGGATGCCGAAGGTTCTGATTACAGGGCGTGCCAGGTTTACGGACCCTTGTATAAGTAGTACCAGGGATACTCTTAGTGCTCCTGTTTCATTGTAAACCGGCACAGGTAGTTAAAGTAAAAACGAGCAACTTGTTAAATGCAAAATTTCAATAAGCAATATCAGGTTAAAGGCTGTGAGGTGGCAGAAGCCGTCTTTCAGCCTTTTCTATGCAAAGGGTTGTTATATTCATATGTAAAAGATCAGACAATGACCTTACAAACTGTTCTGAAAATGGTGTAACGTATTGCCAATGCGCCTATCTTTGAAAGGCCTAAAAATTATAAATAGATTCTTGTCATGAAAAAAAGAAGCCATCTTTATGCAGCATATAGTTTCTGTTCTATGCAGTGCCAACAACAATAGCGTATATTTTTATCTTATCAGCAAATAAATGTTATACAATTTTACTAATTCAATATGAGTAATAAAAAATCACTTTTTGTTAAAGATGGTGTTAACTATGCTGCTCCCTTTGCAGCCATCAGCGCATTATTTTTTCTTTGGGGTGTAGCCCATGGAATGCTGGATACATTAGACAAAAACTTTCAGGATATGCTCCATTTAAAAAAATGGCAGTCATCCTTTATACAGGTTTCTTTATATGGCGCCTACTTTTTAATGGCAATACCTGCCGGCCTGTTCATGAAAAAATATGGCTACAAAAAAGGTGTTATATTTGGACTGATTCTATTTGCTACCGGGGCCTTATTGGCAGCCGCAACAGCGCCTTTGCAATCATTTGTACTTTTTCTGTTATGTTTGTTGGTAATAGGCGCAGGTCTTACAACGCTTGAAACAGCTGCCAATCCTTACACAACAAAACTTGGACCGCCTGAAACAGCTGAAAGACGCATCAACTTTTCGCAATCCTTCAACGGCTTAGCCTGGGTAGTTGGGCCACTGATTGCTTTGTACGTGTACGGCAATCAGAGCCATGTAGAGGGCGAGAAGATGATCTCTATTGTATTACCATTTGCTATTATCGGGTTGACTGTACTAGCCGTGGCTTTTGTTTTTATGCGTTTATCGCTACCAGAGATTACGGAGGCAGATGAAAATGCAGCTCATGGGGCCCATGGTGTTTCTTCTAATCAGGATAGTGACTTGGAAGTCACTGATCCTGCTGATCCAAGATACGTGTCCATAAAACCATTGGCAGAAAACCGACATTTTGTACTGGGAGTTATTGCCCAGGCTTGTTATGTAGCAGCCCAGACCGGTATCTTCAGTTACCTGATCAACTTTGTTAGTGATCATGATATGCATCCGAGGTTTGATGTGAAGTATGGTCCGTATTTTCTGTCTGTTGGTTTTTTGTTATTTATGTTGGGTCGAATTACCGGTAGTGCCATGATGAAATATTATAAACCAGCCAGGATGTTGGCTGTGTATTCGATAGCCGTTTGCGTTTTATTACCGGTTGTGGCTGCTAAATTAGGCTGGACTTCGTTGATTGCGTTATATGGAATTTTCTTTTTTATGTCGATCATGTTTCCTACCATTTTCGCAATGGCTATTAAAGGCCTGGGCAGTAAAACGAAACAGGGTTCATCGTTTTTGGTAATGGCTGTAGTAGGAGGTGCTATTTTTCCGCCCTTAATGGGGTGGGTTGCAGATACCTATGGAATGGCTAAAGGCTTCCTGGTACCAATTCCGCTATTTATCTTCATTTTGTATTATGCCATAAACGGATATAAAATAAGGGCATAGCTGGTGCAATATCAAAATCCTGCCATCAGTTGAAAGAAAAGGATACTTAATGTATCCTAATAGGATTGAGTTGCCGCGCTAATAAATTCTGATCGACTCAAAGATAGTAAAGAAGGGTGCTTAATCGTTTAAGCTAATGTTCGTTTCTATATTTAAGAAACAGGTAATCTAAAAATCGCACTAATGAAGAACCGGCTTGTTTTCGTGTTAACTGTATTGCTCTTCGTACAAAAAATGGAGGCTGGTGCTGTAAATAATGTACCTAAAGAGCTGCAGTCCTTTGTAAAGAATATAGAGATCAATACCATTAATGGAACAAAGGCAAGCCTGTCAGTTAAAACCCTATCGAAAAACCTGGTATATGTTTCAGCGGTATGGCGCATGGATAAGCCAGTAGCACAGGACAGTGTATCCATAAAGATCAGGCCCGCATTTACTCCGGGTTTTCATTGGGCGCCGCACCTTACACCCAATAACAACAGCATTATAGCACAGCATGTTTTCAGAGCCCCGGCTATGCTGGTATCCAATATTAACAAACTCCTGGTGATTGTTCCTGATCTGGATCTGCTAAAAAAAGGAAGTCCTGTTCCCTGGTATATGGACATGAATGCTCCACAAAATTATCTGGAACTAGGCATGTCGAAAAGCAGGGTAGAGGAGCATGTACTGTATGTACGGGATAAGGGTGCTATATTTCCTAAAGGCGAATTGAGATTGGGTTTTTATGTAATGGTTTCGGATAAAGCAACCGACATTGAAAATCCCTGGAGACGCCCGCTGCAGCTGATGTGGAGCAAATGGGGTTCACCACTATACCGTGCAGGCGAGCCGCTACATCAAACGAACCTGGAGCCTTATGTGCAACAAACCTATAACTGGGCTTTCAATAGCTGGAAGCCCGCCGTTTGGCAGGAGTTCGAAATAAACGGCAAACAGGTAGGAGCACCCGTATTTATTGTAAATGTTACCCAAAGCCCCAATTATCAGGCGCCGGTGGATGAGCGGGAGTTTCGCTCTGTCTGGAACCAGGCCTGGTTCCACTCTTTAAGATCGGCGCAGGGCTTATACCGCTATGCAAAGCGCAGCAATAACTATACATTAAAAAGTATAGCATTAAAGACAAAAGAGCTGGCTCTTTCATTTCCGCAGCATAAAGGACTTTTTAAAAGCGTGATTGCAACCGAAATGGAAGAAGTAACCATAAAAGGAAAAAAGTATCGCCGGTCTAAAGGATGGGACACAAAGTATTTTGGAAACTCCAACCGAAATCCGTTTACCTGGGATGCCAGGCAATCGCCCTACCATATCGCAGACATGAGTTATACCGCTTACTGGATGATGGTTTGGTATGAAGAACTCGAAAAAGATGAGCGGTTGATACAATATGCCCGGCAATATGCCGATAGACTATTGGCTTTGCAGGACAAAGACGGCTTTTTCCCGGCCTGGTTGAGTTTGGATACCTATCAGCCGATGGGCTATTTAGATCAATCACCCGAAACCAGTCTTTCGGTTACCTTTTTGCTCAAAATGTTCAAACATACCGGCAAAAAGGAGTACCTGGTAAGCGCTACGAAAGCCTTGGATGCGGTGGCTAAAAAGATTATTCCTGCAGGACAGTGGGAGGACTTCGAAACCTATTGGTCGTGTAGCAGAGTAGGCAGCCAGGACTGGGTTGGCAAGAAACTACAGCGCAATAATATGTTTAAGCAAAACAATTTTTGTATTTACTGGACGGCTGAAGCGCTTCTCGAGATGTATAAAACAACGGGTAATAAACATTATCTGCAAAAAGGACAGCGCACGCTGGATGAGCTGCTGATGTTCCAGGCCACCTGGCAACCGCCTTATATGGCCATACGTACACTTGGCGGCTTCGGAGTAATGAATGCCGATGGCGAGTGGAATGATTCGCGCCAGTGTTTATTTGCAGGATTGATTATTGATTATGGAAAAGTGTTGAAAAGCACTGAGTATATTCAAAGAGGACTTTCGGCTTTGCGGGCCTCCTTCACCATGATGTATACACCACTCAACCCTCAAACCATGAAGCAGTGGCAGGCCAAATGGCCATTCTTCGGTTCGCAGGACTATGGGTTCATGATGGAGAACTATGGACATGGAGGTGAAACGAACGACTCAGGACTTGGCATCGGGGAATTTACTATCTATGACTGGGGCAATGGCGCGGCTGCGGAAGCTTATAGCAGGTTGCTTGACAAATACGGGGTGTCTGTTTTCAGGAACGAATAGGACCTGGAATATAATGCCTTGATCTGATTACAAATAAAAACCAATGACGTGGCAAACAGGAGATCATTTTTAAAAAAAATGGGGGCCGGTAGTATTGCGGCATTTATAACTCCCGGGCTGCAACCGCAGCAGGATACTCAGGACCAGTCCGCTGGAACATACGACCGCATTTTGGGTGGGACAGCCAGCCAGGTATACCAGGGAGATCAATTAAACAAAGTCGCATTCCCGTTGGGAGGAACAGGTGCGGGCATGTTCTGTATTGAAGGAACAGGCGCCCTATCGCACATGTCTGTGAGAAATAATCCCGAAATGTTTTTTGAGCCCGCAATGTTTGCTGCACTGAGCATAAAAAATGTAGCTAACAGCACCAGGGTTTTAGAGGGCCCTGTTCCATTATGGAAAAAATTTGGACAAAGAGATGCTGGTTTAGGTGGCACGGGTGGTGCTACCTGGGGCTTACCGCGGTTTAAGAATGTATCCTTTGAAGCGCAGTTTCCCTTCGCCACCATTTCGTTGAACGATGACAACCTGCCGGTGAAGGCTTTTATAAAAGCCTGGAGCCCCTTTATTCCGGGTGATGAAGATCAATCGGGTATGCCCTTGGTTGCCCTGGAATACAGTTTTGAAAATACGGGCAAAAAGGTTGTTGAGGCTACGTTTTCCTATAACAGCAGGAACTTTATGAGCCAGGGAGAAGTGGTAAATGCCGTTAAGCCCATCAAAGACGGGTTCATACTGTCATCATCAGGTTCTGAAAAGTTTCCCGAAAGGCAGGGTGACTTTGCCATATTTACTGATGCTGCTAATACCACTGTAGATCATTGCTGGTTCAGAGGTGGCTGGTTTGACGGACTTACCATGATATGGAATAAACTGGAAAGCGGTGCCGCTGACGCCAACCCTGCGGTAGAGAAAGATGCACCTGGAGCAACCCTCTTCGTTCCTTTGAGTTTGAATCCCGGTGAAAAAAAGGTGATTAAACTGTATATGTGCTGGTATGTACCCAATACCAAACTAAAATTTGGAGAGGTGTATCCACAGTTTAAAGAAAAGGTCGAAAAAGACCCTCTCTTACAGTATCATAAACCCTGGTATAGCAGCAGGTTTTCCAATATTAATGAGGTGGCCGATTTCTGGAGATCGAATTATGCCGAACTATATAAAAAGACCCGATTATTTACCACCGCTTTTTACAATAATACGCTTCCTGTGGAAGTAGTAGATGCAGTAGCCGCTAACCTGACGATTTTGAAATCGCCAACGGTACTCAGGCAATATGATGGCCGGTTCTGGACCTGGGAAGGGTGCGGCGATAACTGGGGAAGTTGCCACGGATCATGCACCCATGTATGGAATTATGCGCAGGCTGTTCCGCACCTGTTTCCTGCATTAGAGCGTTCGCTACGCGAAACAGAGTTTAATGAGAATCAGAATGCAGATGGACACCAGGTGTTCCGCGCCAATTTACCGATCTCGCCTGCAACCCATAATTTCCATTCGGCAGCAGACGGCCAGCTCGGGGGCATTATGAAAGTATACAGAGACTGGAGAATTTCGGGAGACGATCAATGGATACGCAATCTTTACCCTAAAGTAAAAAAGAGCTTGCACTATTGTATCACAACATGGGACCCCAAGCGGAAAGGCGTTATTGAAGAGCCGCATCACAATACCTATGATATTGAGTTTTGGGGACCGACGGGGTTTGCTACCACCTTTTATTTGGGGGCATTAAATGCAATAATAACAATAGGCAGGCACCTGAAAGAAGACGTGGACTCTTATGAAAAATTATTACAGGCGGGGAAGAGCTACCTCGAAACAAAACTGTTCAACGGCGAATATTTTACACAGGATATTCAATACGAGCACTTAAAAGCTGCCAATCCAGCCACAGCTCAATCTTTTGGGGGAGAATATTCGCAGGAGGCCATAGCCTTGCTAAAAAAAGAAGGTCCCAAATACCAGTATGGAAAAGGGTGCTTGTCAGACGGCGTTCTAGGCTCCTGGTTGGCCGTGATGTGCGGATTAGAAGACGTGGTAGATGCGTCAAAAATAGCCAGCCATCTGCGTTCCGTTCATAAATACAACCTCAAAGAAAAGCTTACTGACCATAGTAATCCGCAACGCCCCACGTTTGCCATCGGCAGCGATGGAGGCTTATTGCTGTGTACATGGCCAAAAGGGGGTAAGCTTTCATTACCTTTTGTTTATAGTAACGAAGTGTGGACAGGAATTGAATACCAGGCTGCATCACATTTAATGAGGATGGGAGAAGTACAGAAAGGCTTAGACATTGTAAAAGCCTGCAGAGCACGCTACGACGGATCTGTTCGGAACCCCTTTAATGAATATGAATGCGGCCATTGGTATGCCAGGGCGCTATCCAGTTATGGACTGTTACAGGGATTGACAGGTGTGCAATATGATGCAGTTACGAAAACGCTTTATATTGATTCAAAAATCGGAGATTTTACTTCCTTTATTTCTACTGCAACCGGTTTTGGTAATGTTGTATATAAAAACAAGAAGGCGGTTGTAAATGTGGCGTATGGCCAGATTCCTGTCGATAAGTTTATAGTAAGGAATAACTGATCACAGTGATAGTTGGCTGCCCATGGCAAATCCTGAAAATAAGAAATGAATGATTAGAAATCGTAGTTGCCATATAGGGGTGTTGTTGATATTGTCGGCGACCAAAATATTTAGCCAGGCCATACAGTTTGCTACAGCCGCTTGTATTGCAAGGGTAACAGGGGCTTCCGCCTCACATGAGCCCTTTAAAAGTCCTAATGCTACGCATACAACATATAATGTAGGGGGTACTGACCTGGGCATTATATGGAAAATAGATAAAAGCAGGTATGGAATCTTTTTTGGAGACACGTATGGGAAACATCACTTTGAGCCGCCGGTAGTAAAAGAAAGTGACTGGAGATGCAATGTGCTGGCTTTTTCAAAAGATGAAAATCTTGATGACGGACTTACCATAGATCATATGGCCGTAGACGCATCTGGCAAGGCAAGAGAAATTGTTTATGGCCGTAAGGATAAATCAGGTACAGGAGACTGGACTTCCATACCTACCGGAGCAATACAAGCCAACGGCGCAGCCTATGTACATTACATGAATGTAAAGCATTGGAATAGCTCTAACTGGGGTACAAATTATTCGGCACTTTACCGGTCGGATGACAAAGGAGATACCTGGAAACCTGTTTCGGGTGTAAAGTTTGATGAGAACAGTAATTTTGGCCAGGTAGGTTATTTTAAAAAAGACGGCTATGTATATATGATAGGCACTGAATCGGGGAGGCAATCTGCTCCGCGATTAGCTCGATTTAAAGAACGGGACATCGAAAAACAGCAAGCCTATGAGTATTGGAATAGTGCAGAGCGCAAATGGATCAAAGGCCTGGAGCATAAGGCTACTAATTTATTCGATGATGCTGCGGGAGAGCTCTCTTTTATCTATCATAAAAAAAGCCGCAACTGGGTTCTTCTCTATTTTAACGAAAAACGATACGAGATCTCTGCACGCTATACAAACGATCTGACCGGTGAGTGGAGCGCTCCCCAGGGCATTGCTCATGGAAAAGAGTATCCCAAACTGTATGGTTCTTATATTCACCCCTTATCAGTTGATAAAGACAGTATTTATTTCTTAATGTCTATATGGGAGCCATATAATGTTTTTCTGATGCGAACAAAAATAAACCACAAGTAAGAGGGGCGTTGTAATGAGCTATTGAAACTTAAAAAGCCTTCTGAAGAAATTCCTCAGAAGGCTTTTATATAGAAAAGATATTTTTTAAGCAATAATTGGCGTATCCAGTTCCTGTAATGATTTTTGGATATCGGCATCTGTTAATTCGTGCCGTACAATTTTGCCTTCAAAATAATCCTGGTAGGCTTTCATATCAAAGTTGCCATGACCACATAAATTGAATAAGATGGTTTCGCTTTTTCCTTCACGTTTGCAACGCTCCGCCTCTTTTATAGCAGTAGCAATGCCATGTGTGGCTTCTGGTGCCGGAATAATACCTTCGGCCTTGGCGAATTTAATACCGGCTTCAAAAACTTCCAGGTTGTCGTGTGCGCTGGCTTCTATCAATCCGTCTTTTAAAAGCTGGCTTACTATGGCTCCCGCGCCATGATAGCGGAGTCCACCCGCATGTATAGGTTCCGGTACAAAATTATGCCCCAGTGTGTACATGGGCAGCAATGGTGTCATACCCACTGTATCTCCGAAATCATAGCGGAACACCCCTCTTGTTAATTTGGGACAGGACGTGGGTTCACTGGCAATGCAGCGGATCTTTTTACCTTCTTCAAGGTTCATTCTTAAGAAAGGAAATGATATACCCGCGAAATTAGAGCCTCCGCCAAAGGGAGCGATGACAACATCCGGCAGGTCCCCGGCTTTTTCCATTTGTTTAACTGCTTCCAGCCCAATAATAGTCTGGTGCAGTAAAACATGGTTCAACACACTGCCCAGGGCATACTTGGTATCCTCACGCTGTGCGGCCATTTCTACTGCCTCCGAGATAGCAATGCCCAGCGAGCCCGGACTATTGGGATCCTGTGCCAAAATCTTACGCCCGGCTTCTGTAAGGTTGCTGGGAGATGGGATCACTTTAGCGCCCCAGGTGTTCATCATAATTTTCCGGTAAGGCTTGTGCTCAAAAGAGAGTTTTACCATGTATACTTCGCATTCTATATTAAAGAGGTTACAAGCAAAGCTTAATGCACTTCCCCACTGACCTGCACCTGTTTCAGTGGTAATACGCTTTACGCCCTCTTTCATATTGTAATAGGCCTGGGGAATAGCTGTATTGGGCTTGTGAGATCCTGCAGGACTTACACCCTCGTATTTGTAGTAAATTTTAGCGGGGGTATCCAGTGCCTTTTCCAGCTCGTATGCGCGGTACATTGGTGTAGGCCGCCACAGGCTGTAAATATTTCTAACTTCATCCGGAATGGTGATCCACTTTTCAGTAGATACCTCCTGTTTAATAAGCTCCTGCGGAAAGAGTGGCGCTAAAGCCTCCGGTCCGATAGGCTCTCTGGTACCGGGATGTAATGGAGGTAGTGGCTTGTTGGGCATATCGGCAACAATATTGTACCATTGTTCAGGTATTTCCTGCTCCGAAAGTGTGATTTTTCTTGTTTTCATTTGAGAAGTCGTTTTATTTGGTATAACCCTCAAAGTACATGAAATTTTTCATTCATAAATTAGTATAACATTCCTATAACCTGTGGTCGAAGAAAAAATTTATACGATTAAAAATGGTTTATTTTTAGCCACGCAGCTTTTTGTGTCCGGGCTCATATATAAGTCTCAGAAAAGAACTGAATCGCTCGTTGGCCCTGCTGATAGGAATACCGGTTACGATGCCAATCAGCAGGTTTTCTGCAATGCCTACCCGCATTTGGGGACGGATGGTCATATCGAAATTACCCTCCTCAAGGTTCTTATTCAATTCTACACCAATAAAATTCCTGGTACCGGGAATCATGTAATGGAAATTTGAATTGGCCTGCCAGCTGATAAATGTGGGTGAATGATGAAAATGTTTGGTTATGGCGGGCCCGGTGTATAACAAAGTATGAAAATTGTTACCCCACCGCTTTGCAGCAACAAAAAAGGGATTGTAGCGATTACCGGTGTATAAGCGCTCGCTTTTATAGTGTTTGAAATCTGCAAGCTCAAACTCATGTATATAACCGAGTGCAAGGCTGGTACTGCTTTTTTCAGACACTAAGAAGGTATATTGTGCCGCCAGCTTTAACCCGTTTAGTTTACTACCAGGCGTAACTACGTTACCGGCGTTGGCCGAATAAATAGTGAAAGGGAGTTCAACCTCAAGACCCAACCGGTCAATGGGGGCAAATTCATATTCTACCAGGGCCTCGTATTTATCATAGCTGTTTTTATCGGTGAGGCCCATGCCTATATTCCATTCTTTTTCACCTTTACGCGCACCGAGGTCGCGGATAAGATCAATATATAAAGGCTCTGCATGTAATACTTTCGCCGGACCATTTCCCTTCTCTATTTCCTTAATATAGATACTGTCTTCTGCCTCTTTTATTTCTTTTTCAGTTTGGGCGTTTGCTGCTACTGTACAAAAAAGTAAGAAGACAGGCATTAAATACTTGTTCATCAGCTTGTTTAGTTATCGATAGTTTGTAATAAAAAGTGGTGCGTAACTTGCATTACCTGTAACAATGCCAGCGGCACCGTGGTAAAGATAGGGATCGAAACAGAATGATGCCGGCGCGAATAAGATCAATAAATTTTTTGGTATACATTCGCAGATATGGCCAATAGTACCACTATACAGCAAATAACTGGCAGCTCTGTTTATATACACTCGGCTGACGTTGTATCGCCCCAGACTTCGTTTGACCAAATGCTGGAAGCGCCTTTAAATTATTCGGGAGATCAGCTGCGATGCGTGGAGCCGGATTATACACAATACGTAGATGCGAAATTAATTCGCCGCATGAGCCGCATCATTAAGATGGGCGTTGCAGCAGCTTCAGAAGCATTGGATCACGCAAATCTGCAATCGCCTGACGCCATTATTACCGGCACCGCCTATGGTTGCCTGGCAGATACCGACCAGTTTTTAACGAGGCTGGTAGAATTTAAAGAAACCCTCCTTTCTCCAACCGCTTTTATACAATCAACTCATAATACGGTTGCCGCGCAAATAGCGTTGATGTTGAAGTGTCATAATTATAATAATACCTATGTGCACAGAGGTTCGTCTTTTGAGGCGGCTCTAACCGATGCTGTCTTGTTGTTGGAAGAAGGTGAAGCAGAAAGAGTATTAGTAGGCGCAGCGGATGAAATAACAGAAAAGAGCCATGCTATTCTAAAACGCTTTGGTTTATATAAGACAGGCGGGGAAAGCTTGCAGCTGGCTGAAAGCAAAACTAAGGGAACCATGGCCGGGGATGGAGCGGCTTTTTTTGTGGTGAGTAATGAGTCCGATAACGCGTTAGCTCAGCTGCAGGGATTCACCAACGTATACAAATCTGACGCGCCTGCCAGTAGCCTCATAAATGCTTTTTTGAAAGAACAAAATGTGGGTTGGGCTGATATTGACCTGGTGATTACCGGGCGTAACGGAGACCTTACAGAGGATAAACATTACCAGGAGTTGGAACAAAGCATAGATAAGGAACGATTGACCACTTTTAAGCAATACTGTGGAGAGTATCCTACAGCGTCAGCCTTCGCGTTATGGATGGCAACCCATATTGTAAAGAAGGGCTCGTTTAACAATAAGCCGGTAAAGCAACTATTAATATATAACAATTACCTGCTCAGCTACCCAACGCTTTACCTGTTGAAAGCATGTTAACCTTCAGGAGCACGAATATCATTTTTAGTATTTTACTACTGGCTCTTATTGCATTGGATCTGCAATACAAGGTTCCCGTTCTGGCCTACCCGTTACTAGTCATCTCCTATACCCTGGTACTTTTCTATGGAAGCTACTTTGTGCAGTCGCAGTTTTACTTGAAGACCGTTTGCAGAGCGAATACGGATCAGAAAAAAATTGCATTAACCTTCGATGATGGACCATTAGACAACTATACGCCTCAGATCTTATCCATATTAGCAACCAGTAAAGTAAAAGCTACCTTCTTTTGCATCGGTAAAAATGCCGAAAACAATACAAACCTGTTAAGAGATATTCATCAGCAGGGCCATATTATCGGGTCACATAGTTTCAGCCATAGCTTTTGGTTTGATTTGCTTTCACCCAAAAAAATGGAGGCTGATCTGCAGCAGGCACATAACCTGTTTAAGGCAGCGTTGGGACTTGACGTAAGATGGTTCCGTCCACCTTATGGAGTTACCAATCCCAATCTTAAAAAAGCTGTGGGGCGCATGGGCTACACGGCAATAGGCTGGAATGTACGATCAATGGATACGGTGGCAAAGGAGGAGCAGGTATTGCTAAATAAACTAAAGCAGGCTTTGAAACCTGGGGCCATATTTCTATTTCATGATACGATAGGTATAACCGTTAAAGTATTACCTCATTTTATCAGTTATGCGCAGCAGCAGGGCTACGAGATTGCACCACTGGATAAACTACTAAATTTGCAACCTTATGTTGATTGAAAACCTTTACAAGCTGGACACTTTTAGTAATGATGCGCAGAAGGCGGTGGCATCGCTTACGCTCAATGAGCATCACAAAATCTTCGAAGGACATTTTCCGGGCCAACCCGTATTACCGGGAGTATGCCAGTTGCAAATGGTAAAAGAATTGCTTGAAAGAGCAATAGGACAAAAACTTTTCCTCTCAGAAGCGGGAAACTGCAAGTTTTTACAAATGATCGACCCCACCCAAACCAATGTGTTAGTAATTACTATTCATTATAAAACGGAGGAAGAAGCAGTAGCCTGCAATGCGGTTATCAAAAGCGGGGATGTTGTTTACTTAAAGATGAACGGCAAGTTTTTAATATCGTAAGTGTTTTGGGCCTTGATGTTTATCATGTGAAACCTGTGCAGCCAAGTGCATCAACTTTTGACTATCTGTTCGTAAAAGATTTTGAAAGTAACCCTTCTTTTTTAAAACCGTATACAGAATTTATCACAAATGTTGGAGAGTTACCTGACGTGGATCAGGGTATTTATTATGAGGAAAAGGGGTATCAGCGAAAAGGTGTTGCACCGGGCTTTTTGAAAGCTTTTGAAAACGGTAAACTGTATTTTCGAAAAGAGGATGTTGTGAGGGTGAAAGCTTTTTTGAAAATAGATAACCCCGTTTCGCAGCTACTTTTGGAACAACGGTTTCAGCGGGATTTTATTGACAATTTTGTAGAGGGGGAAAGTATCTTTTTTGTTGACTGGTAAGCTGCTATTTCTTAATTCCACCTATCAGGTGAACTACCATATTATCTTCCATTTCCTGTGCCGTATGCGTTTTAGCGCTTCTTTGCCAAAACTCCAGTCCGCGAACAGAAGAAAGAATATTTAATACGACTACATAAGGCATTAAAGACTTCAGCTCACCTTTTTGAATGCCGGCTTCTACAATGGCTTCCATTCTTTTCACATAATCGCGGCGGTGGGTGGCAAAATGTATCAGCTTATCACCTTCCAGATGCATCCACTGGCTTACCATAACAGAATATTCCTCAAAACGATTCATCATCATTTTGGTGTGAAAGCGTATCAGCGACTCGATCTTTTCAAGCGAAGTGCTGTTTGATTTTTCCAGGTTGTCGAGATGTATTTTGCATTCCTCTGATACGCCGTCCACAATCTCCTCCAGTATCTGTGCCTTAGATTGAATATGATTATACAAACTGGCAGCTTCTATACCAATCTTCTCTGCCAAATCACGCATAGAGCTGGCAGCAAAACCTCTCTCGCGGAACATTGCTGCCGCGGTAGTAAGAATCAACTCCTTCTTTGCAGATTTTTTTCTTGCCATCATACCCATAATTCAAAGCTATGTTATTTTATTGTAATCTTCTTCAACTACTGCAGCCCTGGCGCGTGCCTTCACGCGCCAGGGCTGCAGTATAATTATGCCCATCTTTACAAGTGTACCATCGCTTTAATAACCCCTGTTTTAGGGTCAAGCCATGATTCGAAGTTGTCTTTAACCGCATCGAAAGCAACTGTATGAGTTATATAAGTTTTCGGATTCACCAGGCCCGCCTTCATACTTTTGATCACATGTTCAAAATCCTCACGCGTAGCATTGCGGCTACTCATCAAAGTAGTCTCTCTTTTATGAAATTCGGGATGACTAAAAGAGAACGGCTCTTTTTGTAATCCGATCAGCACATAATTTCCGCCATGTGCCAGGTAATTAATGGCATTATTAATAGCTCTCAGGTTGCCGGTAGCATCTATTACAGCAGTGGGCATATCGCCTTCAGTAATTTCTTTCAGCTGGTCTGCCACATTGCTATCCATCGCATTTACGGCAGCATGTACATTGAGGTGTTTGCGGCAGAAATCCAGGCGGGCTTCGTTTACATCCAGGGCAATTACTTTAGCACCTGCTATACGCGCAAATTCCATCGTTCCCAAACCGATAGGTCCGGCGCCGATTACCAGCACATAATCACCAGGCTGTACATCGGCACGTCTTACGCCATGTGCGCCAATAGCCAAAGGCTCTACCAGGGCCAGCTCATCGAAGCTGAGGCCTTCACCATGTAAAAGATATTTTGAAGGAACTGAAATATATTCTTTCATCCCGCCATCAATATGCACGCCAAATACTTTTATATCAGTGCAGCAGTTGGGTTTGCCTTTACGACAGGCAATGCAGGAACCGCAACTAAAATAAGGGATAATAGAAACCGCGTCTCCCTTTTCAAAGCCGGGTGCATTATCAAAATCAACCAATTCGCCAGATAGCTCGTGCCCCAGAACGCGAGGGTAGTTGAAAAATGGCTGCGTGCCTTCATAAGCATGAAGATCGGTGCCGCAGATGCCAATTCTTTTAATTCTGATCAATGCGTGATCGGCATTCAAATCCGGCTGCGGGATATCTCCATACTCAAACTGGCCGGGCTGTGTACATATTAATGTTTTCATCTTCTATAAATGCGGGTAATTATTGTCTATAAGTTGCTCTTCCTTCATTCTTTGCCAGAAGCCGGCCGGGATTTCGGCATTCGCCATTTCGATATTTTGCTGTACTCTTTTAGGGTTACTGCTGTTTAAGGCAATGCTTTTCACCCCCGGAACATGCAGGCCAAAATAAATGGCAGCAGCGGGAGGTGTAATGTTATACTCGGCACACAGGCCGTTGAATTTATCGCGCCAGTTATAGTAGTGCTGGTGTTCGGGGTTGTTACGATCGAGCTGAATATAATTAAAGTAATCGCTACCCATCAAAAAGCCACCATGAAAAACGGCAGAATTGATTACCGAGATATTTTTTTGGTGCAGGCCGGCAACAAAATCAACCAGTTCTTTAGGATGTTGATAGATCGTATAGCTATTGGCAATCATCACCCAGTCCAGCTGTACATCTTTTGCAATTTTTTCGATTGATCGCCAGTCTTTCGCCCCAATTCCCACGCCTGCTACAACACCTTTATTCTTCAGATCAGTTAAAGCCCTGTAGGCTTCCAGTATATCATCATATCTTTTTTGATAATCGTACTCACTTGTTGCTGCTGCGAGATATTCATCCGGATCGTGAATCGATACCAGTTGAGCGGCATAATTTCCCAGCAATTCGTTTCCTTCTTCAAAACACCTTAAAATACCATCATAGCTAATTTGCTGCTCTGCATCATGCTTCAGGTTATGCCATATTCCTTTTTCAAAAGTGGGTTCTGGTGTAAGAAGCGGTTTTCGCACCCATGCCAGTTTATTACTGATCAGCACCTGGTTCTTTTGTATTCCCAGGTCTTTTAAACAGGCTCCAAGAGACTCGAGGGCTAATCCTGCACCATACTTACCGGCACTATCAAATAGCGGAGTTCCGGCAGACGCCTGGATATAAGCATTTACAATTTCCCGCTTATCCTCATGTGCCATTTCTTTGTAAAGATTTCCTAATAAACTGGTTCCGGAAATTACTTTGGGTAGTTGTAATTGCATATTAATTATGAAGTAAGAATTTATTAAGCCAACTGCCTATTAATAAAGGGGCATAAAGATAAATGCATTCTTTTACCGAACATAATATTCACTAAAGAAAAGCGTTTTTATAACAAATCAGGCACTAATTTGGCACAGGAATATTACTTTAAAAATCGTCTGTTAAATAAAGCGTATGAAGAGAAATGGGGTGTGGATATTTGTAATAAGTGTATTGCTCCTGCAGGTACAGGAACTTTTTGCTCAGTCTTTCGAGTCCTACGAAAAACATCAATACATCAGCAACAATGATACTTTGCCTTACCGGCTTTTGTTGCCTGAAGGATATCAAAAAGGTAAAAAATACCCCCTTGTAATTTTTTTGCACGGTGCGGGGGAAAGGGGCAATGATAATGAAAGGCAGCTAACGCATGGAGGGGCGTTATTTATAAATGAAAAAAACAGGCAGCAATACCCGGCGATAGTGGTATTTCCGCAATGCAGTCAAAAATCTTACTGGAGCAATGTAAAAATAACCGGTAGCGGCACCAACCGTGAATTCGAGTTTACCAATGGTGGTACGCCTACATTCCCAATGCAACTGCTAATAGAACTGATGAATGATCTTAACCACCGGTACGGCATAAAACAGCAGCAGGTATATATTATGGGGCTGAGCATGGGAGGTATGGGCACGTTTGAATTGGTAAACCGCCTACCCCGGACTTTTGCAGCTGCCATTCCCATATGTGGCGGGGCCAATACTTCTACAGCGTCTAATCTTAAGGGAACTAAATGGTGGGTATTTCACGGTGGTAAAGATGATGTAGTTTTGCCGAGGTATTCGGAAGATATGGTGGCCGCTATGAAAGCGAATAAGGTGACTGTTCAATTTACATTATTTCCGGATGCCAACCACAACAGCTGGGATGCCACTTTTGCTCAGCCCGGATTGCTAAAATGGCTCTTTAGCCAAAGTAGAAAGCAACGATAAGTGTTATTATGATCTTGTTAATTTTAAAAAACACAAAACACAAAGCATTAAAAACATGTTATTTTAGCGAGGATAGAAAAACTTTTTTAAGTAAATTTGTTATTATGCTAAGCCGGTATGTAATTTGCTATAAATCAATACCTGCTGCCTATAAAACGATCGCGTTACGGCCCATTTTTGAAATATTTATATAGGAAAAATTTTATTGGAATGAAGAAGTCTACATATAGCTTGATAGGATTAGTGTTATTAGGTGTTGCTGCAACTACTGTAACAGGGGTGATGTGTAAAGTACGTAATAAAAGGTTACAGCGTCGCCTGATTGATGCAGCGAATGAGGGTTATGAGACCGCCCATGATATTATTTATCCTGACAATTACTCCCGCAACGAGAAAAAACTGCGCTATGGCCCCGTGTTTTAATTTTTTTACCTGTTTTCTTTTATAGAATATCTATGAGTTGATGACACCTGTTACGCTGTAAAAAAATAAAGGCCTATTGTTACATTTGCTTCCATGCGCAGATTCTTTCAATACTTATTAAGAAGACCCATACTATGGCTATCCGATAAGTTTTCTTCGCGTCCGGATAAAGAAAGAATTTACAAAGCCCTGAGTAAATTGTATGAGGATATCATTGAAGAACCAGGAAACAAGGGAGTCGTTATTTCTATAAATGATTTTGGCGGGCGGTTTATTATTTTTTCAGATCAACATAAAGGAAACCGTAATGGTGCCGATGACTTTACAGCGGCGGAGACCAGTTATATGGCGGCCTTAGCGCATTATGAAAAAAACAACTTTTGTTTGATCAACCTGGGCGACTGTGAGGAGCTTTGGGAAAATCTTTTCTGGCAGGTAAAAAGGGCCTACAAAAAAACGTTTGAGCTGGAAGGAAAATTTCTATCTAAAAATGCGTTTATTAAGATCTTTGGTAACCACGATCTTTACTGGGCCAATGATCCGCTGGCATCTTTTGAACTTAAGAATCTATATAGCCAGGACGTAAAGGTTTACGAGGGGCTTATATTAGCCGGCGAAATAAACAATCAGCCCTTGCAGATATTATGTACTCATGGGCACCAGGGCGATGCCAATAGCGATGGCAATGCGTTTACCAAGTTTTTTATTGCGCGTATATGGGCGCCTTTACAGGCTTACCTGAGGATCAACCCTAATGAACCATCTAACAATATATATAAAAAGACGCTTCATAATGAAATAATGTATGAGTGGAGCGCCACGCAGAAAAACATGATGCTCATTACCGGCCACACGCATCAGCCGGTTTTTGAATCGCTTACGCATATAGAGCGGTTGCACCGGCAGATGCGGTTTGCTGAAACACATAAAGATGAGGAGTTGGTGGCAAAGATCAATGAGGAGGTAAAAACCTATCAGAAGCGATTTGATACTTTGGAGGCAGACTATGCGTCCATAAAGCCAACTTACTTTAATACGGGATGTTGCTGCTTTTCAGATGGCGATATCACCGGTATAGAAATAGAAAGCGGTTTTATTCGCCTGGTGAAATGGCAACATAAAACCGCTGGTCCTTCAAGAATGGTTTTGGAAGAAAAGGCGCTTGCCGATCTGGTAAGACCTGTTACAGCCAATAACTAGTATTTATTTAATAAAATTTGCTAAAGACTTGCCTGCTTTGGCATAAGCTTCAGATATGCGCCATGCGGTATCAAAGTCAACTCCCATAGCATCCCTTCCTGGTGCATTTTCCACATTTATAACAGCAATAGTATTATCAGGATTGGCCGTTTCTACTATTGTAACGGTGCCGTTTATATAGGCGTTCTTTCTCCAGGCGCCTACATTAAAGCCAGGTTCTATAAAAGTAGTTTGAAAAATCAGTGTGTACTTTGCACTTTTATCGTTCTTCATGCCGGTTTTTTCACCAAACTGCTCCAGAAATTGTGGCTCATAGGCTCTTGCCCGGTCTCCTTTCCAGTCAGTAGCCCACTTATCGCCTTTACCGGCTTCTTTTTTATTATACTCCTCTGTTTTTTTAGCAACATATTCCTCTTCGTTCTTGAACTTGCCTACAGCAAGGCCATCATACTTAAATTCGATGTTGATGATTTTTTCAGATTGCAGCGGTGTGAAGTCGCCTTTTACTTTTTTGATCTTTTGGGCAGAACCAGCTATGGTTATAAAGAAACTTGCTGCCAATAACAGTTGTTTTGCTTGCATCGCAATTTATTTAGGTTTAAAAATGATTGAATACAAAATTAAACGAAGGCTGTTATTGGAAGTGCAGGAGCAGTATTAAAATATTGCTATCTCGATACTAGCATAAAGCTATGTTGTTTTCCCTGGTATTGATTGTAGAAGATTACCCGGTCGATTTGTGTGAGGTTATGCTCGTTCTTATAAAAGTGAGGAGGCAAACCTTGTTCTGCCAGTGCCTTACAGGATAGCCACAGGGCAAAAGATGAGGATGTGGGATATTCTCCCGTTAAGTGTTTAAACCGCACCACGGGAATAGAGGAGCCGATGGCGAGCTCACAGCTGGTGTAACCTGGTAAAAACCGGCTATCACCGTTCTCGCCACTAATGAAAAGGGTGTTATTTACATCCGTAGCATACCGGGTTAAAAAATTTTTAAAATTAGCTTCAACCTGCTCATTATCCGTACTTTCGAATGCTTCAACGGCGTCTATACGGGCGAGGGCGTCCTGTGCATTGTCACTCACTAAAAACATAGCAGCGCCTTCACCGGCAATGGTACCAGGTGCAGGAGAACTATAAAGGTCTTCATTCGATTTTGTGCTGTCGTACCAACCGGCCAGATGATCTATATTATAGTTGTAAGAAGATATTTCGTCTACACCGCCAACCAGGTATTGCGTACCCGGTTTTTCATTCAGGCTCATCTTTGCATCAATTAATACATTTTCAAATGCTAATCCGTTATGAACATGGGTAGCATTATAAGCCCTGTTCTTGGTGATAAGGCTCAGTTGGCCGGCAATGGCGTTGGGTGTACTTTGAACAAAATTAGCAGGTGTCAGCAGTCCTTCCTCATAATCAACAAGCTGGTTTAGAAATTGAATGCAGTCTTCCATGCCGCCGTTGGCCGTTCCTATAATGATTCCATCAACATTTCTTTCTTTTATTAGGGGAAGTCCCGCTCCAATGCCCATCCGAACGGCCTTGCTCATACGACGTAACATACCAGGGGGTACGCCCTCCAGCCTGGGCTCCAAAGCCAGTAATTTGCCAGCTGAAGAAGGTTGTATGGTTTCTAAATCAACAACACCGTTGGTTTGCTGTGGCGAAATACAAATGTGTTGATGGATATACATGATCTGGTAATTTGAGTTAACAGCTTATAAGTTGACAAGATAATCAGGCACTTTTTTATAATTCAGGATATCAGCTTATCTTTTTCTTTTACTGAAACCTGCTGCGCCTGCCGTAGTTGAATGCTTATGGTTTCGAAAACACAAGTGAAGTACAGTTACCACCAAAGCCGAAGGAATTAGACATTACATGCTGCAGGCTTTTCTGCTTATATGTTGTAACAGGTCTGAGTTCGGTAGCCTCGATCGGTTGGGTAAAATGTAAAGATGGATATTCTTCCTGGTGCCGGAGGCTTAAAATGCTGTACACCGCTTCGATAGCACCGGCTGCGCCCAAGGTATGCCCGGTATAGGATTTTGTGCTCGCAAAGTCAGGTACGGTACTAAACAAACGAAGCATGGCAGCACTTTCCGTTTCATCGTTATTTTCTGTTGCTGTACCATGCGCATTAATAAAGCTGATCTCTTGCGGAGATAAACCTGCCACATCCAAAGCTCTTTTCATGCTTAAATAAGGACCATCCCCTTCCACAGAAGTTGAGGACGGGTGAAATGCATCATTACTGTTGCCATATCCCTTTAGCTCTGCATAAATATTTTTACCCGAAGCATCTTCCTCCCGTTCCAAAACCAGGAAAGCGGCGCCTTCGCCCAGGTTCAGACCTTTTCTTTCCGAATCGAAAGGCTTACAAGGCTCGGCTGCCAGAATCATCAACGCGTTAAAGCCGTTCACGGTATATTTAGAAAGACTGTCTACTCCTCCTGCAATTACTTTTTTCGCCAACCCATTTTTCAACAACCTGGCGCCATACATAATGGCGTTAGCCGATGATGAGCAAGCTGTATTAAACGTGTTGATCAGGCCTCCGATATTAAAATGACGCTGTAAAAAACTGGTATTAGCACTATTAGAATAGGACGTAAGATAGGGAGAGTCACTAATGCCGGTTGCATTGGCATCAGCATACATTTCATCAGTAAGACACATACCGCCTACCGTACTTCCTCCAATAAGGGCAGTACTGTTCAGCAACAAGTCTTCTTTTAACAAGTTGGCATCGGCAATAGCCTGTTGGGCTGCATGCAGGGCTAAAAGGTCGGTCCTGGTGGCTATATTGTTTTCAATACCCAACCTTTCTGCCAGCAATTCAGTTGACTGGTCGATTTCTCCAAATGGTAATAGTGTGGTGTACCTGCTATTAAAAAACCGGGCTTTTCCAATACCGGTTTTTGCATGAATAAGAGAATTACGATTTTCATCAGCTGTAGCGCCAATGGCGGTAATAATACCAATGCCGGTTACTACTATTCGGCTCACGAGGGATTTTTTTATTTAGTACGATGCTGCTCAATGTAATCCACCATCGTATTTACATTGGTCAATATTTTTCTACCTTCTTTCGGGTCCTGTATATTGATGCCGTACTCGCGGGAAAGCATAACAATCAGTTCAATCGAGTCAATTGAGTCTAATCCCAATCCTTCTCCAAACAATGGCTCCTCGTCTTTAATATCTGCCGGATTCACGGTGTTCAGGTTCAAGAATTTTACAATTTGCTCCTTCACCTGTTGTTTCAACGCTTCTTTTTCCATGTTACTTTTTTAAAAGTATTAAGCTTCAAAAATAACGACTTCGCCACAAATTTGTCAATTTTATTAATAGAGGTAATGAATCTTAATAATGGGTTGGGAAGCCCATTTCCTGGTTCAGACCAGGGCTTTCAGTTGTTACAACCCCGCTTTCTACATTTGTTTGCCGCGCTTCAACAACTATGGAGTAATTTTGTTTCTCTAAAAAGAGTTCCCGTGCGTAAAAAGACCATTTTTTATATCATTTTCTTTATTGCCTTATCCATAGTGTTTTATGGGATTGTTTCCTGGTATATACCAGGTTATAACGACAGGAAGCTGGAACCCATCAGCAAAGTGGCCCAATTCCGGTTCACCAATCAGGATGGGCAGGCGGTTACCAGTAAAGATTTAGACGGGAAAGTATATGTGGCGGAATTTTTTTTCACCACCTGCCCGGGTATTTGTCCCATGATGAACGACAATATGAAGCAGGTGTACGAAAAGTTTAAAAATGAGCCTGATTTTCGCATTTTGTCTTACACATCTGACCCTAAAACGGATTCTGCAGCCAAGCTAAAGGCTTATGCCGATTCTATGCAGGTGAACACAAGTAAGTGGATATTTCTTACCGGCAGAAAAGATAGTTTATATAATATGGCACGCTTAAGCTATTCAATCGATGATCCTAAAAATAATCTAACGAATATTGATGATGATTTTTTACATAGCCAGTTTTGGGCCTTGGTAAACCGGAAGGGCGATGTTTTGGCCATTTATGACGGTTTGAAAAAAAGAGAAATAAAGGGTTTGATCAGGGATATTGAAAAAGAACTCAAAAATTGATCATGGCGATGAGGTCGATAGAAAATATACTGAAAGCCAATAAGCTAAGCGTAACCGCCGGCCGGCAAAAGATATTGCAGCTTTTTTTAAATAGCGGTGGCGCATTGGCGCATGCTGATATAGAAAAAAATGCCGGGGAGCATTTTGACCGGGTAACTATTTACAGAACACTACAGGCTTTTGTAGAAAAGGGATTGATCCATACCATTCCCACTTCTGATAATTCTATAAAATATGCACTATGTAAAGACGATTGTGGCGAGGGGCATCACCATGACCATCATGTGCATTTTGTTTGTAAGGTTTGTGATAATACTTTTTGCCTGGATAGCGTGGTAACTCCTAAGGTTGATTTGCCGGAAGGGTATCAATCGGCTGAGCTGGAAGTAGTTGCGAAGGGGATTTGTAAAAATTGCGGCAATACTGCCAAAAAAAAGCCCTGATGTAGAAACATCAGGACTTTTGATTAATGTTTTGATTAGGGATCTAAATTAGAAGCTTTTTGCAAAAAATCCAAAAAAATCCCGTTTTTATTGATACTAAGCAAGAACTATTCTTTTTTACCACCTACCAAGGAATAAAGTATAGATGAACCTAATGATAATAAAATGCTGAAAGCCAAAGCCCACCAGAATCCGTCTACTTTTGCACCCTGAAAAAAGCTCTCGGCGAGCAATACCATAAACGCGTTAATCACCAATAAAAACAATCCCAGGGTAAAAACGGTAACCGGTATTGTTAAGATTACAAGAATGGGCTTAACTATTGCATTGAGTAATGCCAATACCAACGCAAAGAGCGCTGCAGTTTTCATATCAGCGAAATGTACACCACTTAAAATATTCTGCAGAAGGTAAGCAATAAGGCCAGTGATCAACACTTTTAGTATAAAATTCATTTGAGCTCCCGATTTTGTCAGAGTATAAAGATAAACACTAATGCCCTATTATTGAAAGCATTATTATATCCTTAAGTTTTTGTTGAAAAACAGGCGGGCATTTTAACGGATGCTTATTACGAATACATTTGCATATGCGCCGTAAAATCATCTATATTGTTAATCCTGTTTCGGGTACCAGCTCAAAAGACAGCGTTCAGAATACGATTGCAGCAGAAACGCTTAAGTCCGGCATTCCTTTCCAGTTTTTTCCTTCGGTAGCCAATGGAGATTACACTTTCCTGGAAGAAACGATCCTTACTGAGAAAATAACGGACATTATTATTGTAGGAGGAGATGGAACCGTAAGCCAGGTGGTGTACAGCCTGATGGCCATGCCTGTGCAGTTCGGGATCGTACCCTGCGGTTCAGGAAATGGCCTCGCTTTTGGCGCGGGCATTCCCAAAACAATTAAGAAAGCCCTTGCGATAATATTTGGTAATCATTCTCAACAGGTAGATGGCTTTCGCATCAATAACCGCTTTGCCTGCATGCTTTGCGGTATTGGTTTTGATGGACAGGTGGCGCACGATTTTGCCAAAGCCAACCAGCGGGGATTGGCTACCTACGTGAAAAAAGTTTTCAGTAATTTTTTTACGGCCACGCCTTATTCGTTTAAGATAAAACTCAATAATAAGACTTTTACAACAGAAGCCTATTTTATCAGCGTTGCCAACAGCAATCAATTTGGTAATAACTTTACTATCGCGCCTCAGGCAAGTCTCAATGATGGAAAGGTGGATGTGGTAATTGTTACGGATCAGTCTAAGCTCACGTTATTATACAATACCTTTATGCAGGTAGGAGGCTTAAATGGTCTTCAAAAAAAGGAGAACATAAACGAAAACAAAAGCGTTATTTATTTTCAGACAAGTGAAATACGCATCAGCAATTATGGCGAAGCGCCCATGCATATTGATGGAGAGCCGGTTGAGACCGAAAAAAAGATTCATATTGAAGTACAACCCTCCTGTTTTAAATTGCTGATTAGTAAAGAAGGTTTATAATGGAAGAATTAGTAAGATTGGAAAACTGTTTCAAGCCTGAGTTTGCAGATGCTGGCTGTGATGAAGCTGGCAGGGGCTGCTATGCGGGTCCTGTTTTTGCAGCTGCAGTTATATTGCCGTCCAACTTCTACCATCCTTTGCTCAATGATAGTAAGCAGGTAAAAGCTGCGGACCGGGAGCTTTTAAGGGTTTATATTGAGAAGCAGGCTTTGGCTTTTAGTGTAGCCATGGTAGGAGTAGAGGAGATCGATACCATTAATATTTTGAAAGCATCACAGAAAGCCATGCACCTGGCCCTGGACAATCTTTCCGTGACACCCCAATTTGTATCGGTAGATGGTAATTATTTTATACCCTATAAAACGCTTCCACACCAGTGTATTATTAAAGGCGATGGTAAATATGCCCATATTGCTGCCGCCAGCATTTTGGCTAAAACCTACCGGGATCAATACATGCGTAGTTTACACGACAGTTTTCCCCATTATAATTGGTTCTCCAATAAAGGTTATGGTACCTTGGAGCATCGATTGGCAATCAATAATCACGGACTAACGGTTCATCATCGTAAAAGCTTTAAGATCACCTCCCCGCAGCTGGAGATTTTTGAAGAGCGGGCAATCCCTAATTCTTGTGATACGGAAGGTTAAAAGCAATAAAAATTTTAATTTTAAGGTTTATTTTACCCCTGTCAAAACCATAAAAATATACGGATGAAAAAAATGTTTTTATTAATAGGAGCAGCTCTTACTTTGGGCCTGCAGTCTTATGCACAAAACGGCAGTTCCAAATCCGCTAAAAAAGCGGACAATGAAGAAAAATCAGAAAAGTCAGCCAAGGCTTCTTCAGACAAGAAAGAAACTGCCGAAGAACGTGATGAAAGAAGAAAAGAAGATATGCGCAGGTTTGGCCGTTCTCAGGGTGATTTCTGGAAAAAGGAGCATGAAAAGCAGGTAGCCAAAAAAGAAGCTAAAGAGGGGGGTAGCAGCTCGAAGACGAAGGTTAAAGAAGATACCGGCGATAAACCGGAGGCGAAAAGTGAGGGCCCACGAAAACCACCTCCGCCACCCAACCCTTTTAAAAAGAAAAAGGCTGGAGACGCGGATGAGGACAATACATCCAATGTGAAAGAAGAAAAAGCAAGCGAGGATGGGCCTAAAAAACCGCCTAACCCTTTTAAAAAGAAGAAGAAAGAGGCTGAAGCCGAGCAGTAAAATACTGTTGAAACCCCTGCAAATGCAGGGGTTTTTTGTTGCGCTTAAGTTTTCGAAAATCCTATAAAAATGCAAAACCCGGTAGCTTGATGCAACTACCTGCAGTTGTAAAAAGTCAAATAATTAACAAATGAACCATGCGCATGGCACAGCATTTGAAAATTAGAAGATTGTTGAATCAAAAATCCATTTTATGAAGAAGATCCTTGTAGTCTTATCCGTGGTTTTGTTTACGTTAATTAATAGTGATGCCTTTTCGCAGCGGCTACCGCCAAGGCCTCCCCACCCCCACAAAGGCCACCATTACCGGGGCCATGTGGTTAAAAAGAAATACGTAAAGCATAAGCATCCAAAAAAGTCGAAACATTATTATGCCAGGAGCAGCCGTTATCGTAAAGCGCCTGCCAGGAGGCATCATGCTGTAGCGAAGCATCATCCACCGAGACCTCCGCGTCCGGCCCTGCCTCCACGTCCGCCGTTACCTCCCCGACCTTTTTAACAGGGGATTAGAAAGATATTTGCACACCGGTAATCAATGCCGGTGTTTTTTTATCTTTAGTAATATGAAACCCGCTCTGTTTTTGTCGATTTGGCTTGCGACGCTCCAACTCAAAGCGCAACCCAATATTGTGCTGATCATTTCCGATGATCATGCTTACCAGGCAATAAGTGCTTATGGAAGTACCCTGGTACAAACGCCGGGTATTGACAGAGTAGCAAGGGAGGGCGCTTTATTTCAAAAGGCCTATGTAGCCAATTCCATTTGTGGACCCAGCAGGGCCAGCATTCTTACGGGGCAGTACAGTCATAAAAACGGGTTTAAAGACAACCGGTCTGTATTTAATTTTAATCAGAATAGCTTTGCTAAGTTATTGCAGGGCGCGGGCTATCAAACAGCCTGGATCGGCAAAATGCACCTGGGTGATAGTATTCCACAAGGCTTTGATTACTACAGTATATTGCCCGGACAAGGGGCTTATTATAACCCGGATTTTATACAGGCGGGTAACAAACGAAAGCGCTATGAAGGATATGTTACTAACGTGATAACCGATGTTGCGGAAGAATGGTTAAACGGCCGTGATCAAAAAAAGCCATTTTGTCTTGTTATAGGCCATAAAGCTACGCATAGAACCTGGATGCCCGATATTGAAGACCTGGGCAGGTTTGATACGGTGAATTTTGAAATGCCGCCTACTTTTTATGACGATTATGCCACACGCCGGGCTGCTGCGGTGCAGGATATGAGCATAGCTAAAACCATGCGCTTAGGATATGATCTTAAAATGTACGACCAAAAAGATTCGGCAGACGGGACATTAAATGTTAAACGGATGAGTGAGACGCAACGTGCAGCATGGAGTGCCTATTATCAAAAAATCAAGAACGACTTCGACCGCTCGGATTTGAGAGGAAACGCCTTAACCGAATGGAAATATCAGCGCTACATGCGGGACTATCTTTCAACCGCGGCTTCGCTGGATAGGAATATAAATCGCACGCTGGACTACCTGGATAAAAACGGATTGACTCAAAATACGGTGGTTATTTATATGTCTGACCAGGGATTTTACATGGGTGAACATGGCTGGTTTGATAAACGGTTTATGTACGAACCCTCTTTCAGAACACCCATGGTAATGCGATACCCCGGAGTGATCAGGCCCGGCACTATTGTGAAAGATCCGGTGATGAATATTGATATTGCTCCTACATTCCTGGAGTTGGCAAAAACCAAAAGTTCACCCGGAATACAGGGGAAGTCTTTTTTAGATATAGTAAAAGGGAATGGATCGCCACGCCCATCCGGCATCTACTATCATTATTACGAGAATGGAGAACATGCCGTATCTCCGCATTTTGGTATTAAAACCAACCGCTATAAGCTCATCCGGTTTTACGATAAAGTAGAAAGCTGGGAATTATTTGATCTCGAAAAAGATCCGGAGGAGCTGAATAATATCTACAGAAAGCCAGCCGCTCAGGCGTTGGTAAAAAGTTTGAAAGCTCAGTTATTGGTCCTGATTAAAAAATATGATGATAAAGAAGCGGAGCTCATATTTAAAAAGCCTGTTTAATTATTGCGCCTGTCGAGTCCCCAGATCAGCTTGGTTTGAATGGTATGCAGGAAATTATTTTCGCTTAACCTGAGCAGGTTGATGGAGAACTTTTCTTTACGAACTGCCAGCGACACATTTTTGGAAATAATTTCCTTGCGCGAGTCAAGGGCGCAAATGATCTCGTCAGACCGGCTTTCAATTTCAAATGAAATGATGCTGTTATCGTTCACAACCAATGATCTTACATTGAGGTGATGCGGCGCTACCGGGGTAATTGTAAAGTTTTCTGAATCGGGAAAAACGATAGGCCCTCCGCAACTTAATGAGTAACCCGTAGATCCCGTAGGTGTGGAAACTATCAGGCCATCTGCCCAATAAGTATTTAAAAGTTCGCCATTGATAAAAGTGTGAATTTTCAGCATTGAGGCTGTGTCCCTTTTATGGATCGCAAATTCGTTAAGGCCGAAAGGCATATCGCCGAATAAAGGCATGTCTGCATCCACATGTACCAGGGAACGCTTCTCACTAATATAAGTTCTTAATGCCAGCGCTTTAATGGCCAGTGTAAGGTTCTCCCTTCCTATACTCGACAAAAAACCAAGCCTTCCGAAATTGATCCCCATTATCGAAATGGGTTTGTCTTTGATCAGCGTGATGGTATCCAGCAAAGTGCCGTCTCCTCCCAAGCCTATAATAAACTCCACATCTTTGTCAAGTTCTTCGGCTGTTGTAAAAGTGGGGGTATGATCAGACAGGTTTAAATGTGGTCGCAGACTGTCGAAAAGGGGTTTATAAACCACGTATTTGAGGTGATAGTTTTTTAATTCCTCAAAAAAAGTCTTTACGTCTGCGTAAGACGATGCATCAATACCACGGCTATATACGGCTACCTTCATGCTTTAAAAAGTTGTTTTCTTTTCAGAATAGAACCTGCTTTCTCCCACATGGTTAAAAGAAAATTCCAGCCTGAGCGTGAAATCGTAATCTGTAAAAATATCAAATCCCAACCCAATTCCGTACAACATCCGGTTATTTAGCCTGGACGCCCATGGCTGTGGGTTGTGGGCATACCCCACATTTCCAAAAGCCTTTCCATAAATTTTAAATGGAATAAGACTTGCCAGGTTTTTTTTAAATATTGGCGGAGCAAAGCTAAAATTAGCAATTTGTCTGGCAATAGTAGCTTTTACTAATCCACCAGCAGTACCATCAATTACATAATACTCGTAGCCGCCCATGGTTAAATCTCCATATCCTAATAATTGTGAGGTATAATAGGGCTGCTTTAAAGGCAGTTTTACTGAACCTAATGCTGCTATGCTATAAAAGGTTAGAGGTATTTTGGTTGGGAAATACCCGATACCCTTTGCAGTAAGTTGCCAAACATTCATTTTGGAATTCATTCCCTGTTTTAGCGCATATAGTTCTGCCGCATATCCCTTAGTCGGGTACTGTCGAAGGTTAAGCTTTTGATAGATAAGTTTGTAATACACTTCCGGGAACCGTACTTCTGTCTGCCCGTGTTTTAAAAAGTCAGGATTGAACCTCAACACGGTATCGGCCACTCTCAAAGATTGGTAACCGAGTCCGAAAATATGAGTGGTATATAACTTGGGGCGATGCGTAAGTTCAAGATATCCTTTGGAAAAGTTCCTTAAATAATTATCCCTGTCGTTCAAAAAAATGATCCGGTTGCTATCTATATTCGTTCCGGCGGCTATCTCATGCGTTTTTCCAATAGAAAATCCTATGTTAATGCCCCATTTAAGATTTTTATCAATGTAAGGTCTGTGGTAACTAAAGCCCAATTGTTTGGTATAGCCTGTAACAAATTGCAGTTTTAGTTTATCATTATTACCGGTCGCATTGTTATAGGTTGCCTTTAAACCATAATCCAATCTGGAGATCTGGGCATTATTTTGAAACAGCCATTCGCTAAGGCTTCGGTCTACTGGCCGTAAATGCGGCGCCGGAAGCAGGTACCATCTTTCTTTTACGGTAATCACTACATCCATATAAATGCCATCATAGTCATCAACCGCAATACTGAAGTCCCTGCCCGAAGTTGAAAAAAGGGAAAGTCCCAAAACCTGCGACTTACCTCTCGCAAATAGCGCGGGAACATCTCTTATATTCAGGGTATCTCCTTCTTTAAAGGGTAATTCTCTCGTAATAATCTGCTTGCGGGTTATTTTATTGCCCAGGATCGTAATATGCCTTAGTATAAAAATGCTATCAGAAACAGGTTTGTTTAAAGTATCCAGGTCGAATTTATCGGGGCCGGCAGGTGAAGGCGTTTCCAGCGTATCAACTACCTGCTTCGAACTATCTACCTGCGCGCTTATTGATGTACAGATGACAGTTACAATTAATAGGCAGAGTAAATTTTTTTTGATACTGGCCATTCTAAGTCACAAAAGGTTCAGATTGTATTTGAGCGGCGTACTAAACATTAAGGTAGCTCATGAGGTTTTCATAGTTGCTTTTAAGCTCATTGGTATATAATTCTTCGCCAAAGTAGTGCTTAACATCATACTCGTACCGCTGAAAAGTGGCAACAATATCTGAAATTTCCAGTTTGTTTATTTTCAGGGTAATCATCATTTTTCCTGTTTCCGCATCTCTTGAGGTATTCAGTTGGGTAATTTGGGCATCATTACTTTCCACCAGCCTGCAAATTTCAGAGAAAGAATATTGTTGCGGATTTACTTCGAGCACCACCAAAGCGCCCGGCTCATTGATCTGTAAAAAGTCCGCAATATCCTGTAATAAATGGCTGGTTTCTATAGTTCCGGTCAATTTGCCTTCATTGTCTATTACCGGTAAAATACTTAAGTGAGACGCTACAGCCAGCGAAACTGCTTTTAAGAGGTGATCTCCGGCATTAACAGACACTTTCAGTAAATAATGCTGGATGTCTTTTATTAACTGGCCTTCATCTGCATTCAGCAGGGTTTCTTCTTTGATGATACCAATGAATTCTGCACCCTCGGTAACAGCCAGCTCCTGCACCTGGTATTGGGACATGAGTCGTAGCGCATAATAAACCTTATCAGATAATTTTATCTGAGGAAGGTTTTCGAAGGGTAAATTGGTAACTAACATTTTGCCTCTTTTATACTAAGACTCCCATCTTCAGGCTTCTGTTGCAATGGAGGAATGTTTTTTTAAGAAATCAGACAAAATACTGTTGAATTCTTCGGGAACTTCCATCATAGGTGCGTGACCACACTTGTCTATAAAGTACAGTTCGCTATCGGGCAACAGCTTGTGAAATTCTTCTGCTACAAAGGGCGGCGTAATATTATCATTCTTTCCCCAAATGAGCAACGCGGGAATCTTAATTTGTTGTAATTCTTTCTCCAGGTTATTACGGATAGCACTTTTTGCCAGGGCGATGATTTTAATAACCTTCAAACGGTTATTTGTGATGGAAAAAACCTCTTCCACCAATTCCTCAGTTGCCATAGCCGGATCGTAAAAGGTATATGCCGTTTTTTTTCGAATATATTCCCTGTCGCCGCGCTTAGGGTAACTGTCTCCCATAGCGCTTTCAAAAAGTCCGGAGCTACCGGTTAAGGTAACTGTTTTCACGCGATCCGTTTCATTTTTCAGCAAATATACCAGTCCTACGTGCCCTCCCAGGGAATTACCCAGCAGGTGAATATGCTTATAATCTCTTGTTTCGATAAAACGATGCACGTACTTGGCGAGGCCACTTACGCTGGTATGTAAAATATCCATATCCAGCAAAGGCAGCATCGGCACTACCACTTTGTTGAATTGTTTAAAGTGATCGATCAGCGGTTTAAAGTTACTCAACGCCCCAAACAGGCCATGCAACAACACGAGCGGTTCTCCCTCTCCCTCTTCTATGTAGCTAAATTTATCGTGTTGCTTTATCTCGTACTGCATTATTAATTCTTATGTTATCGCCGCTAATATATTGATTTTACCAAATCGATACCATTATTAGCAGTTATATTTTAATATTATTAGGAAAACCAACGGCTAAATCCTGTATTCTGCATCGAATAGCATACAAACCAGTCTATTTCATTGGAAATTTCCCGGTTAATAAAAATAGAGTATTCAGGAGAAATTTACAAATCACTTTCCAAACATCCTTTCGATCTGGTCTTGCTTGAACTCAAGGTAGGTTGGATTGCCATCGGGCGCTATATTAAACGGGGTACACTCGAAAAGGTCTGCTAACAATTGCCTCATTTCCCGCTCCGTCAGGCGGGTTCCCGTTTTTATAGCTCTTTGTCTTGCCAGCGATCGGACCAGCTTTTCCCGATTGGAGATCTTGATTTCTGTATTGAAGTGTTTATACTGTTCAATGGTAAAGTCTACAATCTGCTTTTCGTTGCCCGTATCCAGGTCTGCAGGAGTGCCCTGTATCACAAACGTATTATTACCAAAAGGCTCAATCAAAAAGCCAAGTACTTTAAAATAAGGAAGTAGCTCATTTAAAAGCACCGCATCGGAAGGTGACATCTCGAGGGTGGGTGGAAACATGCTGCTTTGCGTAGCGATAGGACTTCCTTCCATAGCGCCAGACATTTGCTGGTAGAGTACTCTTTCATGAGCTGCCTGCTGGTTGATCAGCAAAAAGCTATTTTCGGTTGGATATAATATATATGTATTTAATACCTGCGCGAGGTCGGTATGTTCATCTACCGTAAAGCCTGATTTACTTTTGGGCGATGAAAATATTTGCGGTGGTGTTTTCTCGTATTCAAACAAAGCCTCTTCTTTTTTAACGGGCTCGTAAAAATCTTTCCAGTGTTTCAATTCTGAAGAGGAGGGGCGTTCGATAAAATGGGCCTGGTGTTGCTGCGTAAATCCTTTATATAAAGGAGAGGCGGCTGCTGTTTCCTGCTGATCCGATGTAAAAGGTTTGGAGACAGATGCGAGGTTTTGGATAGATGCATCCAGGTTAAAATCGAGTGTGGGCGTAATGCTGAATTGCGCCAGGGCATGTTTAACCGCAGCCTGAACAAAGGCATAGATAATCTTCTCATCCTCGAACTTAATCTCCTGCTTAGTAGGGTGCACATTTACATCTACCTGCTCAGGGTCTATTTCAATAAAAAGTACATACATGGGGAAACTATCCGGCGGGATCATTTGCTGGTAAGCATTCATCACCGCATGGTTGAGGTAGGCACTTTTGATGAACCGGTTGTTGACAAAAAAGTATTGGTCGCCCCGGGTTTTTTTGGCCGTTTCCGGTTTCCCGGTAAAGCCATAAATATTCATGTAGTCCGTATCATCTTTTACGGTAACCATTTTGGCGTTGTAATGATTGCCCAAGAGTTGCACTACTCTTTGCTTCAATGTACCTTTTTCAAGATGAAACAGCTGTTGACCATTAGAAGTAAGTGTAAACAAAATATGAGGAAAAGACATGGCCACCCGCGTAAACTCTTCCACTATATGGCGCATTTCTGCGGCATTGCTCTTTAAAAAATTACGCCGCGCCGGGATATTAAAAAAGAGGTTTTTCATGGCAATGCTGGTGCCATTGGGTACGGCAACAGGCTCCTGGCGGATCACCGTGCTGTTTTCGATTTCGAGCAGTGTGCCGGCATCATCCTCAGCCCGCTTAGATTTCAGTTCCACCTGTGCCACCGCAGCAATGGATGCCAGAGCTTCGCCTCTGAACCCCATCGTTCTAATATGAAACAGGTCTTCAATGCTTTTTATTTTGGAGGTGGCGTGGCGTTCAAAACACATGCGTGCATCCGTTTCGCTCATGCCGCTGCCGTTATCCACCACCTGTAAAAGGGTTTTGCCGGCATCTGTAATAATGAGTCTGATCTCTGTAGCACCCGCATCTACAGCATTTTCCAATAGTTCCTTTACCGCGCTTGCCGGGCGTTGAATAACCTCACCAGCTGCAATCTGGTTAGCAATATTGTCGGGTAATAAAACTATTTTATCAGGCACGTTTCACAAAAATTTTAAGCCTGTAAAGGTACAACAATCGATGGTTAGTGGAAACTTAAATCTATACCTATTAGGCACCAGCAATTAAGCGGCTGAGATTCTGCCTGTAAAGCAGGAGCGTCAACTTTTTAGATCCTGGATAATGAGTTCAGCGTCATAGCTATTTTCGGAGTCATTAAACGAAAGCTGGTAGTTGTTTCCATATTCGTTTTGCAAACGGGAGATCGTGTTTTCACGGCCAATTCCATGTCCTCTTTCTTTTGGTCCCAGCTTTTTCCTGTTTTTTACAGAGAATCTCAGGTAGCCTTCTGACGAATTAAGCTCCAGCGCTATTTTTAACGGGTGTTCCGGCTCGTGCAATTCGCCATGTTTGAATGCATTTTCTACTAGGGTAATCAAAACAAGGGGCACTACTTTTATAAAGCCTATTTCCTGCTCCGACGGTGCAGAATACTCAACAGACAGCTTATTTTCAAACCGCATTTGGTTCAGTTCTATATAGGATTCAATAAAACGGACCTCATCTTTGAGAAAAACCATTTTATCGCTGGTCTCTGTTAAGGCAAACCGCATAATATCGGAGAGTTTCAATATGCCCGCGGCGAGCTCCCTGCTTTTACCCAAAGCAGCGCTCGCATAGAAAAAATTAAGCGTATTCAGCAGAAAATGAGGGTTGATCTGCGCCCTTAGAAAAGCTGTCTCAGCGGCGTGTCTTTTATTTTCGGCCAGTTTATTTTCTTCCCGTTTCTGAACCAGGTCTTCAAAAAAGTAAAACATCAGGCCAAACAGGAAAAAATATAAATAGTTGGCAATAAAGGAGGCCACAATTATTTTACTGGTAAGGGCTGTTTGCGGTATTTCTCCTGTATGGGCGGCAACGTGAACAAAATAATACCAATGAGCCCCATAGCTTAAACCCATACCCAACAGCAGCAATAAAACACGCAAAAGGTAATTAACATATTCTCTTTTTTTTGACAGGTTTAATGCCAAATAAACACTGTAAAAGGGACAGATATTTACGCAGAGCGTCCTTATCACAAATAAACCCACTGTAAAGTTCTCTTTGGTACTGAAATTCAGTATAGCAGAAAGCACGACCCAAAACGTCCAAAAAGCGATGTGTACTTTTTTAAAGTCCTTTGCGCTGTCTACCTTCAATATTGCTCTCATTACTGTAGTTAATTATGCTGCAAAGTAGTAATATTTAAAAAATAAAGAGCGTTTAAATACAATAGCCGGGAGAGATGATAATCTGGCATGTATTTTTGAAATAAGCCGTTTAATGCTATTCCGTTAAATTTCTATGTAGAATTTATGAATAAAAAATTTCGTGTACGTTTGTAAGAACCGTATTATTTCTGAAAATAACTCATAAAATGAAAAATCGAAGGTTAATCGTTGCCGCTATATCAGTATTATCGTCTTTGTTCGCGAATGCTCAATCTACTCCTGCGCAACAATGGGTGGATCAAACCTATAAAACGCTGACCGACGATGAAAAGATTGCGCAGCTGGTTATTATACGGGCTTATTCTAATAAAGGAATAGAAGCCAATGTGGTAAATGATATTAAAAGATTTAACGTAGGGTCTATTTGCTTTTTCCAGGGAGGCCCGGTAAGGCAGGCGCAGCTGACCAATTATTATCAGGGAATGGCTAAAACGCCTATTTTGATTACGATTGATGGCGAGTATGGTCTCGGTATGCGCCTGGATAGCGTTACCAAATATCCCTACGCCATGACATTGGGTGCTGTTACCGATGCTTCGCTCGTGTATCAAACCGGTAAAGCTATTGGCGCGCAGCACAAGCGCCTGGGCGTGCACGTAGATTACGCACCCGTGGTAGATATTAATAACAATCCCAATAACCCCGTGATCGGTTTCCGTTCTTTTGGGGAAGACAAATACCGGGTAGCGAGAAACGGCATTGCCTTTATGAAGGGTATGCAGGATGCCGGTATTATGGCCACCGCCAAACATTTTCCCGGGCATGGCGATGTGGATGTAGACTCCCACCTGGATCTGCCGGTAATTAACAAAACCCGTTCGCAGCTGGAAAACCTGGAATTATATCCGTTTCGTGAAATGATCAAGGCCGGCGTGCAGAGCGTTATGGTAGGCCATCTTTCTGTTCCTTCTATTGATAATGGTAAAAACAGGGCTACTTCTATTTCTAAAAATGCGGTGAACGGCTTATTAAGAAAGGAGCTGGGTTTTGACGGACTTACTTTTACCGATGCCCTTGAAATGAAAGGGGTTGCGAAATATTTTCCCGGTGGCACCATTGCAGTAGAGGCGCTGATTGCCGGTAACGATATGCTTTGTTTACCTGAAAGTGTGGAGGGAACGATTAAAGCGGTAAAAGATGCCATTAAACAAAAACGATTAAGCTGGCAGGATATAGAACAAAAAGTGAGAAAAGTGTTGCTGGCCAAGTACAATCTTGGTGTAACCAATCAACCGATAGCAATCAATAATCTACTAAACGACCTGAACTCCGAAACCGACGCCGTTAGAAAAAAAGTGGCGGAAAAAGCTTTAACCTTGTTGAGCCTTACCACTCCCAATACCTTTAGAAACGATTTCTTCACCTGGCCTTTAAAAAAGGAACGGAAAGTAGCTTATGTTGCTTTTGGCAATGGAAGCAGAGAGGCATTGGGCGATCGTTTAAAAACAGATTTTAATGCAGATCTATTCTATATCAACTATGCCGATGCTGTGGGCAAAGGTGGAACCGTAGTAAAAAAGATTATCGACGGGAAGTATGATGATGTAGTTATAGGGTTTCATGATATTAATCCACGGAAAGATTTTACACTGAGTGGGCAGAAATATACAAACTATGGCATCTCGCAAAGCGCTATTCAAAACTGGTATGCGTTAAATAAGACCAATGCCATTACCCTGGTATTTGGTAACCCGTTGGCAGCTGCAAGCTTTTGCACTGCAAAATCGCTGGCGGTTTGCTACGAAGACGACGTTGTTTTTCAAAATACCACAGCAGACTGGCTACGTGGGGATTTTGTAGCGGCAGGTACTTTGCCTGTAAGTGTTTGTACTTTTAAGCAGGGCGATGGCAAACTGGTATCTCCCGGCGACCTTACTTACCTGGAACCGATCGGGGATGAGCGTTTTGCAGCTGTAGATTCTATTGCTATTGACGGTATTAAAAAAAAAGCCTACCCGGGTTGTGTTATACTCGCCGCTAAAGATGGTAAAATCGTTTACCATAAAGCATTTGGCAGCTTCGACTACGATAGCCTGGATGCGACACGGTTAAACAGTATTTTTGACCTGGCTTCGGTTACTAAAACATCAGCCGTTACGGTTTCCATCATGAAGATGGCAGAGCAGGGAAAGATCGACTTAAAAAAAAAATTGAGCGACTATCTGCCATTTACTAAAAAGACCAATAAGGCTAATCTTACTTTAGAGAATATTTTATTACACCAGGCGGGCATGGTGTCCTTTATAGGATTTTATAAAGAAACCATTGACGCTAACGGTAATCCCAAACCTGAATTATACAGATCGTCTCCCGAGGAGGGGTTTACCACACAAGTGGCAAGGAATCTCTATCTTAGAAATGACTGGAAAGACACTATCTGGAAAAGAATACTGGAAAGCCCCATTGTGCCGCAGGGGAAAAAATACGAGTACAGCGACAACGATTTCTGGTTTCTGGGAAAGATCGTAGAAACCGTATCGGGTAAGCCCCTGGAGGAGTATGTACAGGATAGCTTTTATATACCCCTTTACATGAAAACTGCCGGCTACAAACCGCTGGATCGTTTCCCCCTGTATGAGATCGTGCCTTCTGAAAAGGAAACCGGTTTCCGCAACCAGCTGATACAGGGTACGGTGCACGATGAAGGTGCTGCTCTAGGCGGAGGAGTAGCGGGCCACGCGGGCTTGTTTTCTACGGCTTATGATCTCGGAAAACTATACCAGATGTTATTGAATGGTGGCGAATTAAATGGCCACCGGTTTTTTAAATGGGAAACGGTGCAGGATTTTACTGCATATAGAAGCGCCATCAGCCGCAGGGCTTATGGATTTGATAAACCTGAGAAGCCAGGAAATACAACGATACAAAACCGCTATCCGAGCTCTTTATCATCATTCCAAACTTTCGGTCATACCGGGTTTACCGGTACCTGCGTATGGGTGGATCCTAAATACAATATTGTGTATGTTTTCCTATCTAACCGGGTAACGCCTACCCGCAATAATCCGCGCCTGGGTTCTTATAATATCAGGGGAGGCATACAGGATGCTATTTACAAAGGACTGGGCATTGTTCAATAAGGCCTGGTATATGAAATGGTATTTGTTGTATATAGCATTTGCGCTATTGCTTTCCTGCCAACAAAAAAACTGCGGGGTAGAACCAGCTATCTATTACTGGAAAAGCCAGTTCAATCCCGGTGCATTTGAGAAGAGGCGATTGGATAGCTTACAGGTGCAAACGATCTACATAAAGTTTTTCGACCTGGCCTGGAACGGAGCCACTAATCAGGCCTCGCCTGTGGCCAAATTATTTACCAGGGATACAGCCTATCTGCGCAGCAAAAAGATCATTCCAACCGTTTTTATAACCAATGAAGTGTTCTATAAGCTGGATAGCGCAGGAGTGAAATTATTGGCGAAAAATGCGGGGTCCTTACTACAAAAATATGTATCGCTTTATTCATTGAAGGAGGTGCCGGAACTGCAGATGGACTGTGACTGGACCCAATCAACGCGCGATAAATATTTTTATTTTTTGAACGAAATCAAGTTGCAATCAATAGCCCCGATGCTATCGGCCACTATCCGGCTGCACCAGGTAAAATATACCACTTCATCGGGCATCCCTCCTGTGGATAGAGGATTGCTGATGTGCTATAATATGGGCAACCTGCAAAAAGAACAAACAGGCAATTCTATTATTGATCCTGAGGAATTCGGTCAGTACCAGGCTTCAATAGATACCTACCCGATACCGTTGGATATTGGCCTTCCGCTTTTCGACTGGTATGTATTATTCCGGGATCATCAATATGCAGGATTGTTTACATCCCTGTCCGCCGATTTACTGGGTACTTTTCAAAAGGAAAACGATAAGGTATATAAAGTGGTAAGCGACACGGTTATTAGCGATCGGGTTCTAAAAGCGGGAGATATTCTAAAATATGAAAATAGTCCTGTTGAGTCGGTTAATAAGATCTTATTCCGTTTAAACAAAAAGCTTACGGCAAAAAATCTGCGCGTAGCTTTGTATCATTGCGATTCAACAATTTTAAGTAAATACCATTTACATGACCTGGAAAACTTTTACAGCGGTTTGCGGCGTTATTAGCGCAGGGCTGGTTGCCTTTCCTCAAAACATCATCGGATGTGGCGGAGGCATTGATCCGTACGATTATTACCTTAGCTTCTTTAACCAATACGCAACTTCGCAGGTGCAGTATAAGCCGTTTTTTTATACCAACGAACAATTCTTGTTTGATTATGATGAGCCGGTAACTCCTGCGGAAGTGCTGGTGAAAGAGTGGGTAGAATTTACCGGTAAATCGGTTTCGGAGAAAGATGCGGATGCTTTCGTGATGAAGTTTCCTGCAAAGGATATTAATACATTGTATTACCATATTGAGAAGAAAACACCTGCCACGCTGCCCGACTCTATCAGTCGCAATGGTATGTCGCAATACTTCCTTAAAAATAAAAACCTGGAAGCATTAGGGTATATTTTATACGCTAAAAAAGTAGAACCACATGCAACCGGCATCAGTGAATGGGAGCCGGAGAAGCGGGATAGCATCGTAATGGACCGGCTGATGAAGAACGGACTGCAGCTGTATGCAGCAGCCAAGACAGACCTGTTCAAATTGAAGTACGCCTACCAGGTAGTGCGCCTGGCACATTATAATAACCGTAGCAGCGATGCCATTAAGTATTATGATGAAATGGTAAGCACCAATACTATTCAAAGCGTACTGCAGCCCATGAGCCTCGCATTGAAAGCTGGCGCTTTATTTCGTACCGGGAAGAACCCCGAAGCCGCTTATTTGTTTTCTAAAGCATTTCATCAAAGCCAGGCCAAAAAGATCTCCAATTATTACGGGTTTGACTGGGCTGTGGTTAAAACGGATAATCCTAAAAATTATCTGGCTCTTTGTAAGAATAACGAGGAGCGGGCGGATATGCTATCCCTGTTCGCGCTAAAAAATCCGGATAACGGACTGGCGCTTTTGAAGCAGATATATCAATTGAAACCCTCGTCTGATTTAATTCCCACATTGGTGGTCAGGGAAATCAATAAGTATGAAGAGCGTTATCTAACTCCACTCATTGGTAAAGAGTATAATAGCGGCTTGTTGGGAATCAGCTATTATTACCAGTATACCGGGAAAGAAACGGATAGTATTTTACAAAAAGAGAAGCCGGAGCTGAACGCATTTGTAGCATTTGTAAATGGTTTAAGTAAGGACTCAAAAGTAAAGGACCCAGCCTTAATGCAGCTGTCTGCCGCTTACGGAGCTTATATATTGAGGGATTATAATAAAGCTAATAATTTACTGGCTTCGCTAAAAACAGCTAAGTTAAATGACCGTTTACAGGATCAATTGATGTTGACCAACCTGCTGGTGCAGATCAGTGCCCAGGAAAAAATTGATGCAGCTTTCGAAGAAAAGATCCTGCCTTCTCTTAAATGGTTATATGGGAAGTCGGTCAAAAATGAAAAAGAAAAGGGGGAGGAAAATGTTTACTATCATGGCAATGGGGAGCAAAGCCAATGGTATAAGTTTTACAGGAATGTTTTGGTAGATATTTTATCCAAGCGTTATAAAGCGCAGGGTAATTTAGATAAAGCATTGCTGGCCATTGGTTCCCCCGAATCCCTGATGCCCGAGTACTACGATCAGTCCACCGAATTTTTAAGAAACCAGTTCAATGGTCTGCAGGCCGAAGCTTTGTACCAGTTTTTAGCAGCAAAAAAGTTCACGCCCTACGAACAGTTTTTAATAACGAATAACCGGCTAAAAATTAAAACAGTAGCCGATTTTGCAGGCACAGCATACCTGCGCGATTACAATTATGATAAGGCTATAGCATGGCTGCAAAAAGTGCCCGGGCAGAATAAGGTAATAGAGAAAGATCCTTTTAAAGAACTGCTTTACGACCAGGAAGAACGTTTGCCGGGGGATAAGGTAACCACCAACAAACTTGCTTATGCCAAAGAAATGAAACGGTTGCAGGGGCTGGTAAAAACCGATGCAAAAAATGCTGCTCAACACCTGTATAAACTGGCATTAGGTTATTACAATGTTACGTATTATGGCTACGCCTGGAGCCTGGTGGAGTACTGGCGTAGTGGTTCAGACGGGTATTATGTGCCCAAAAATGCAACAGCTTTTAAAAAGGATTATTATACGGCTTCCACCGCGGAAGCTTACTTTAGAAGAGCCATGGAGGCCAGTACTAACCAGGAGTTTAAAGCAAAGTGCCTGTTTATGATGGCCAAATGCAGCCAGAAACAGTTGCCCCGGCCGCAATACAGCGACTTTGGTAACTACGATGAGTACCGTGAGAAAACAGATAAGTACGAGGTTGAATTTACCCATAACCGGTATTACCCGCAATTAAAAGCGCAGTTTGGCAATACCAGCTTTTATAAGGATGTCCTTACGAGATGTTCTTACCTGAGTGATTTTACAGCAAAATAGGGCTGGCGGAGAATTTCCTGAATTTCTGACATTATTTTGTTTTTTTTCTATACTTTTGCCCTCCCTTAATCGGAAAGATCTTTTTTCACATATTTGTCGTTTTACGACACCGGTCCTATAGCTCAGCCGGTTAGAGCATCTGACTCATAATCAGAGGGTCCCTGGTTCGAGCCCAGGTGGGACCACACTTCAAATGAAGCAGTTACATATTATTGTAGCTGCTTTTTTATTGCCCCTTGCACAAAATTTGCAAATGTCGAATTCCGTAATGAAAAGAGCTGGTTATTAATTTAATTGTCAACCTAAGTTAGTGAAACTTTTTTTGAAATCCTGGTATAATGATAATGTCAACAATTTTTCGAACACAAAACACAGAAAATGTACATTATCAATTTCACAAAACTTATTCCTGGTGATATTTTATTAACCAGGTCAGATGACCGGGTCAGTCAAATTATCAGAAACAAAACCAAGTCAGAATATTCACATGCAAGTTTATATGTCAGCCAGTCGAGTTACATCCATTCGAATGTGAACGGAGTATGTTCTGAAAATATCCAGAATATTCTTTTAAAGAATAGCGATGATGCGGTCGTACTGAGATTAAAGAAGAATGAATATTTAATACCCAAAGCAATTGAATTCGCCAGGCTTTCAATTGGAACAGAATATGACCTAGATGAAGCCAAGAAAGTTGGTCAAGAAAATGACTATTCCACAGCAAATGCCAATCGACAATTTTGTACAAGGTTTGTTGCTAAGGCATATGAGTATGCAGGTTTACACCTTGTTGAAGATCCAGAATATTGTTCTGCACAACAACTGCTTCAATCATCAGAGTTAATGTTGGTCAATGACATTACAATTCCTGCAATGGAGGAAGATATTAAACGCATTAACTCGGGCAGCTATTTAACAAAACAGACGTCGACTACAGAAAAGGTTTTTATGTCAGTCCGAAAACTTCTTAAAAACGATGTACAAACGTTTGATCAATTAATAGAAGTCCTAATACAGAAGCCAGAATTTGATCGTGAGGTTGTTGATATTTTTAAAGAATTTAAATATTGGGAACTTTGGAAGTTGGAGACCGCTCAAAACCCCTACTTATATGATGTAAGTAGAATGTTAGCATATAAGATTCCCATTGAAGAAAAAATACGTTTATGCTCTGATGTTCTTTCCTCAGAATATCAAGAATCAAGAAGATTTGAAGTTCTTGCCGATCAATTTGAAATTTTGTACGTGATGTATGGATTACAATTCTTCAAGTTAAATGTTCCTTTGTATGACACGTTAATAAATCTCAGTGAAAAGAAACGATTTGTCGCAGAACAAATGATTTCCATATACAGCAATCCTTTCAATATTTTTAAATTATAGATTCTTTTTTCTGATAAACTCAAGAACCTCACTTTTTAAAAAGTAAACCCGACCTCCCTGCTTATGACATGGGAGGCCATTTTTTACCCATGTGTGCAGGGTAACCAGCGATATGTCATCCAGGTGTTTTACTATTTCTTTTCTTGATAGTAGCGGTTCTGAAATCAATTGAGATTTTGGATTGTCCCTGATTTCATTGAAGTATTCGATTAGTACCTCTTTAAGACATTTTTTAATTTCCTCTTTTGAAGTAACAATTATCACACTTTCCATATTCACTGATTTTAAAGAATGAGCTAAATATCTGTGTCCTTATTTTCCCTTTTTCACGAGTGCGTGCTGCATCGCTGGATCATTTAAAACATTTTCCATCACCTCTTCAATAATGTCCAGGGCCTCCCTTTTGATAAGTAGGTAAATATTATTAATATCCTTGGGATCAATTTCATTTATTATTGGAATCGGAACCAGGTTTTCTTTTTCCTTTTTTAAGGCGCTATGATCAATTATAATTCTTGAATGGAAAGCCTTTAGTTCGATTGGCTGATCGGGATTGTCAGCTATGATTCCAACAAATTCTCCGGAAGATAAGCTGGAGATGGTACTGGAGGGGACGGATTGCTCCAGTTGTTTGGAGTGGGATATGGAAGTGTCATTACTGTTGATGGAAATACTTTCCCGGTCTTGGAAGGTTTTGGAAAAACGCTCACTTAAGAGTTTGGCAGTTTCTCCACTCACCTGTCCACTGATGATATTGCCTGTTATATTGAAGATTGTTTCGGCTTCTTACCGGGCGTAGATCATCTTAAGCTGGCTATAATCCTGGACAGCAATAATGGTAGTGATATTATTCGATCTGCCAGTGGTAATGGTATCCATTACAGCAGTAGCCCGGACACTCGCAAATTCATCTAAAACCTGGGCACAGTCATACCGGCCGCGTTGGTTAATGATCTTATTTAGCCGGTCAATATATAGGGACATTATAGGAGCCAGTGCTTCTTTCGCCAAAGGGCTATTACCTGTGTAAGCTCCCCTTAAATCCGGCCGGCGCAGTTAGAGTTAACACGGAATGCGTTTGTTAACTTTAAATTTTAAATAGCGATGAAAAGGAAATTTACAGAGAGCCAGATCGTGGCAGCAATCAAGAAGCAGGAAGGCTGCATAGCAGTTAAGGATATCTGTCGTGAGATAGGTATCAGTGATGCCACTTTTTACAACTGGAAAGCGAAATACGGAGGTATGGAAGTTAAAGATGTGACCAGGATGCGGGAACTGGAGAAGGAAAATGCCGAGTTAAAGAAGATGTTTGCAGAGATGAGTTTGGAGAATCGAGCAATGAAGATTTTTATCGAAAAAAAGTTCTAACGTCTCAGGAGAAAAGGGAAGCTGTTGAATGTCTTACCAAAGATGGACAGCTAAGTAACCGCAAGGCGTGTAAACTGATCAGTTTATCCCGAACCAGCTATCAGTATAAAGCAAAACTTAAGGATGATACAGAGCTACAAAATGCATTAACAGATCTTACTACCAAACATGTGGCGATCGGCTTTTGGCAATGTTGTTACCGGCTTTGGAATAAAGGTTATTGGTGGAATCATAAGCGAATTTATCGGGTGTATACAGATATGAAGCTCAACATACGCCGCAGAGCTAAACGCCGATTGCCAGAACGGGTGAAGCAGCCCCTGGAAGTGCCTACAGGGCCCAATCAGGTATGGAGTATCGACTTCATGAGCGATAGTCTTGTGGATGGGCGCAGATATCGCTTGTTCAATGTCATAGACGATTTTAACAGGGAATCTTTAGCTATTGAAGTAGATACATCATTGCCCTCATTGCGTGTGATAAGAGTATTGGAAAAGCTTATCAATCACAGGGGTATACCGACAACTATTCGTTGTGATAACGGGCCTGAATTTATATCGCATAAACTGGAACAATGGTGTAGCGAAAAGGACAAACCAATAACCTTGCAGATTATTCAGCCTGGCAGAGGCCGATGCAAAACGCTTTTATAGAACGAAAAAACGGGAGTATAAGGCGCGAATTGTTGAACGCATACCTGTTTTACAGTTTGAATGAAGTGCGCGAAAAGTGCGAAGAATGGAGGTTGGAT